>Ga0272441_10000054_pt1 | contig 250289 bp, 173 predicted proteins | sample SSMProp6N_FD_193582 | JGI IMG/M metagenome (GOLD analysis project Ga0272441, IMG submission 193582) | Marine sediment archaeal communities from Little Sippewissett salt marsh, Falmouth, MA, United States - SSM-Prop-6N | ecosystem: Environmental > Aquatic > Marine > Wetlands > Sediment ...
ATAAGTTATGCGATTTTAGACAATCATCTCCACATACTCATCAACCTGCAGGATCCTGAAGACATAGACCCGGGAGAAGCACTCGAGCGGTGGAACAGGTACCACGAAAAAGACTACAGGCGGAACGCCAGCCTTGAATCGGACAGGGAATATGTAGTGTATGCACTGACCGACATATCGCGCTACATGAAAAAGCTCAACCTGCTGATAACCCGCGCATACAACAGATACACGGGCAAAGAAGGGGGTCTGTGGCAGAGCCGCTTTCACAGCACCATATTCGAGCGTGGCGCATCAGTGCTGCAGGGAGCAGCGTACATAGAGCTGAACAGCTTCCGTGCATCGCTCTCAAAACGGCCTGAAGACTACGAATACAGCAGTTTGTACCACTTGAAAAACGGCAACCAAGACGGTCTCATAGACATAGACCTTCTTGAAGAGGGGTTGTGCATAAACAGGCTGCAGAAAACAAAAACAGATCGGAGAGCCTTCACCCGGGAGCTGTACAAAACATACCTTGCATATGTATACGAAGCCGGGATCAGGCCCAAAGGAGGGCACGAACACGGAATAATCATAACAGACGCAATGAAAGCACGGTTAAAAAAATACGGGATAGAAGGAGAGTCAGGCAGACTGTCGCGGAAGCAATGGGATTATTCGAGGAGCATATTTGTAGGGAGAATAGAGTTTGCGCAGCGATTTTACGACGAGCACATAAATCCTGGCTACAGCGGAAGCCGTCGCGAGAAACATATGAAAAAATGGGTACACGGGAGCGGACAGAACCTGAGCACAATATTCAGCATATTTCATCAGGGAATTCCCCCGGAACGGGCGGAAAAGCTGGCTACCCGGGACGGGCCGTAGACTGAAAAGCCCGTAAGCTTTATATCGCAAAATCATATAGGAATAGTGTCTTTTTTTTAGATATTAGTGGTAAATCGGGTTTGTTTAGGGGTGATTTTTTTTATTTAAAAACCCTGTTTTTCAGAATTAGGAGCTGATAAAAATGCATAAATAAAATATTTCAAAAGGTGGTCTGACCCCTTATAAATCAACATTTTTTTACAGGCTACTGTTGACGGAGTTCTAAAGCGAGTTTGTCAGTGCATTCTGAAATGATCGTGTCCTGAATAGCATTAGCCTCCTCATCCGACATTGTCCTTCCCTTATCTCTCAGCACCACTTTGAAGCTTACGCTTTTTTTGCCTTTCTCGATCGGTTTACCTTTATATATGCTGAGGAGAATAACGTCCTCTATCCGGGGATCAACCGGAGAAACCACGGTATATATCTCAGAAAAGTCGAGTTCTTCAGATCCAACCATGCTGAATTCCCTAGTAATGGAGGGGTATACAGGAGGAGGCGTATACTCGGGTTTATATGTTTCGGTGAGGGGAATAAAGTCATCCAAGTTTATTTCAAGCACGCCTATCCGTTCAGAAATCTTCAGTTTCCGGCACAGTTCCGGAGACAGTTCTCCGACATAGCCGAGTTCAGACCCGTCAGGCCCCTTAATCTGCGCAGTGCGTTCAGGATGTGTGTCTGGAATATTTCCGCTTCTTGTGAGCGTTAACGGTATGTTGAACGATTCAAACAGAATATCAGCAAAGCACCTAGTCTCATAATAAATGCTGTCTGCATTTTTTGCGAATGTGAGAAGGGAGAGCATGTTCTTTTCATTTGAAAAAAGGTCTTCCTCTTCAAGTGTTTCTTTTATATATACGCGGCCGATCTCATACACACTCGCCCTGTCAAAGAAGGGAATGTTCCCGATCAGTCCGTTAAGCATACCGGGAAGAAGGGATATGCGCATCTTCTGCATGTTACGGTCAAGGGGATTATGAATCTCGAAATGTTCCCTGCCAGCACAACTGAAATAGTCCAGAACATTCTGAGGGGAGAATGAATAGGTGCTGATTTCATCTGCGCCGCATCCGGACAGGATATTCCGGATCTGTTTTTCGAGAGACCGCATAGGAGGCTGCGATGCGGGAGAACAGGGAAGCGAGGGCATGACGGGATTTATCCTGTCAAGGCCGTAGAGCCGCGCTGTTTCCTCAATAAGGTCGGCTTCTATACGTATGTCACGCTGTCTCCAGTAGGGCACTGTGACTGTTGCAGCACTGTCTTCAATAAGCGAAGCGAACCCGAGGGATGTCAGCAACCGGCATGCTGTCTCTATAGAGATATCGGCTCCGGTGAGACGCCTAATATTCTTTTCGGTCAGGACAACTGTATTTTCTTCCGGTGAAGAGTAGTCTGTGTCCACAACCGCCGCGATCCTGCTTTCCGGAAGGAGTTCCTTGATAAGATCACACGCCCTGTTGATGGCGGCGGCTGTTATCAAAGGGGAAGGCCCTTTCTCAAACCGGTTGGTGGCTTCGCTCTGAAGGCCTGTTGCCCTTCGTGTATTCCGGATGCTTACATGGTTAAATGATGCGGCTTCAAGTATGATGTTCCTGGTTGAAGGAGTTATTTCCGTATTCGCTCCTCCCATTACTCCGGCAAGGGCAATCGGTTTTTCAGGGTCAGCTATTAGAAGAGCCTCGTTGTTAAGCTCCCGCTCTTCACCATCAAGAGTAACGATTTTTTCTCCCTTTTCGGCCTTGCGTACGATAATATGCCGGTTCGTGACTTTGTCAGCGTCGAAGGCGTGCATAGGCTCACCGATATCAAGCATAACATAGTTCGTAATATCCACGATATTGTAGATCGGGCGGATACCGCATGAGATGAGCTTTTTCTTCAGCCACTGCGGAGATTCTTCAATAGATATATTTTCCGCAATTGCCCCTGTGTACCGCTGGCAGAGGTTTTTCTCCTGTATCTCGATTGTGAGTTCGCCTTTTTCCGCAAGAGAGGTGTCCAGTTCCCTCGGAGGCCGGACTTCATATACAGCCGCAAGCTCCCGCGCCATGCCGCGGTGGCACCACAGGTCCGGCCGGTGGGTAATGGCATGATTATCTATATCCAGTATGATGTCATCCATGCCCATCGCCTTTGCGAACGGTGTACCGGGCTCAAGTGAGTCGTCAAGTTCCATGATCCCGGAATGATCGTCCGATATGCCCAGTTCCCGTTCGCTCAGAATCATCCCGCAGCTATTAACGCCGCGGATATCCGTATCTTCGATGATTACGCCGTTTATAACCGCGCCGGGCAGTGCAAGGACAACAGTCTGGTCCAGACGTGTATTCGGAGCCCCGCATACAGAGGTGTATTCAGCAGTGCCGGCATCCACCCGTACTATCTGAAGGGTATCCGCGTCAGGATGCCGGGAGACTTCCCTGATGCGTCCGATCACACAGTGTTTATATTGCTCCTGCTGGTAAATGACATCTTCCACTTCAGCGATCTTCATGGTCATTTCGTCCGCCACCGTTTCCACAGCGTCAGCAGGGAGGTTGATTCTTTCCTTGATCCAGTTGAATGAGATTTTCATAGCTGCCGCCCGGTCTATAGCAGGGATGGGGAAGAAAACTGTCTTAGATTACGGAGATCACATCCCTGGAATATCCGTATATCGTCTATTTTATACAGCATCATGGTCAATCTGTCCAGTCCGAGGCCGAAAGCAAACCCGGTATATTTTTCAGGATCGATATTTCCGAATTTCAGCACATTCGGGTGTATCATGCCGCAACCGAGGAATTCAACCCAGCCGGTGCGGGAACAGACCGAGCATCCTTTTCCTCTGCATAGGAGACATTCAAAATCCATTTCATACCCCGGTTCCACAAACGGAAAGTAACCAGGCCTCAGACGAACCTTAATATCTTTCTTGAATATTTCCCTGACAACCCTTTTAAGAACAGCGATCAGGTTCGCGACAGAGATATCCGTGTCAACAATGAATCCCTCGATCTGGTTGAACGTATTTTCATGGGACGCATCAACAGCTTCATACCTGAATATTCGTCCGGGAATAACGACTGCGAAGGGCGGGGTTGACGTTTTGTATGTCCGAACTTGTACGCTTGACGTGTGTGTGCGAAGCAGAAGCCCGCATGTAAGCCAGAACGTGTCCTGGTGCTCCCGTGCAGGATGGTCTTCAGGAATATTCAGCGCCTCAAAGTTGTAGAACTCCGATTCAATATGGGGGCCGTCAACTATATCGAATCCCATGCTGAGGAATATCTGCTCCATTTCCGCCTGCACCTGGGAAATGGGATGGATACTACCCCGGGGTTTGCTGGTCAGTCGAGCGGTTACATCAATCCTTTCACCCGCAGGGGCCGTTGAGGATTCGGAGGAAGAGAATTCAGCCGCCTTTTGACTGATGAGACTGCTGATCGTTTTCTTTATCTGGTTGGCCCTTTTGCCCACTTCCCGCCGTTGTTCCGCAGGAAGGGCTCCTATCTCTCCCATTATGCTGTTTAATATCCCGTTCCTGCCTATATATCGGGATTCCGCCTGTTCCAGCTCGTCATAAGATTTGGCTTTCTTTACGGTTTTAAGGGCTTCTTTCTCCAGTTCCTGGAGTTTGTCCAGCATATCCATCAGGGGTCAGTTCTCAACAGCTTTTTTCGCTTTTTCCGCGAGCTGAGAGAATCCGTCAGGGTCTTCTACAGCTATTAAGGCGAGCATTTTCCTGTTGAGCTTTATATCGGCTGTTTTACAGCCGTGAATGAACTGGCTGTATGACATACCGAGTGCCCGGGAAGCAGCGTTTATCCTTTGGATCCATAGTTTTCTGAAATCACGTTTTCTGCGCCGCCTGTCGCGGTATGCGAAAGCGTCTGCCCTGAGAAGCGTTTCTTTTGCTGTTTTATACAGTCTGGAGCGTGCTCCCCAGAAGCCTTTTGCCCGTTTCAGTACAGCCTTGCGTCTTTTTCGGCGGGCAACCTGATAATGTGCTCGTGCCATTGTTGTCTCCGTTCGTTACAGTGCTTTTTTGAATTTTTTTGCCATTGAGCCTTCCATGATTTCCGGCTGTCTCAGTTTTCTGCGCCTTTTGGCGGTTTTACCGGTAAGGAGATGACCTTTTCCTGATTTTCTTCTTTTAACTTTTCCTGTTTTGGTTGCCTTGACCCGTTTAGTCAGGCTTTTGTTTGTTTTTTTCTTGGGCATGTATCAATCTCCTCATTTTAATTATTTTTTTTCGGTGCGAACAGGATCGTATATTTATTATTTTCGAAGACTGGCTCCTCTTCAACTTTTGCGATATCTTCAGCTAATTCTATCAACCGGCCGAATACCCGGTCTTTATACTGCTCCATATGCACTTTTTCCCTGCCTCTGAAAAACAGGTTTATTCTGACCTTATCCTTTTCCTCGATAAATTCCTTCATCTTCCGGAATTTAATCTTGAGGTCATTATCCTCTATAGTCGGCTTAACCCGCAGCTCTCTCACACGGGTTGTGTGCTGGCTTTTCCGTGCTTTCTGTTGCTGTTTCTCCTTTTTGAAGATATACCTGCCGTAATCCATGATTTTGCATACAGGGGGGTCTGCATTAAGTGCGACGACAACAACGTCCATTCCCTTTCCTGCGGCAATTTCAAGGGCTTCCTGCTTTTTCATGACCCCAAGTTTTTTTGACTCCTCATCGATAAGGAGCAGTGTTTCCGCTTTTATGCCTTCATTTACAATATGCTTGTCTTTTTTTGAAATCTTGTTTCTCCTAACTTTCAGTAAATGCAGAGGAGTTCAAACGACTGTCACGCTCCTTCTGCAGCGTTTTCAGGATATTATCCCGGGAAAAAGTACCAAGATCGCCTTCATTTCTGTGGCGAATCGTAAAAGTATTGTTCTCAACTTCTTTATCCCCTGCAATCAGAATATAGGGGATTTTTTTTACGATCGCTTCCCGCACCTTGTATCCCAGTTTTTCATTCCGGCTGTCCATTTCCGCCCTGAATCCGCGGGACACAAGGGTTTCAGTAATGTCTCCGGCGTACTGGGCATGGGAATCTGTTATAGGCATGACAGCGATCTGGACCGGAGCAAGCCATAGCGGGAATTTGCCGGCATACTCCTCGATCAGTATACCGATGAAACGTTCAAGGCTTCCGAGAGCGGCTCTGTGTATCATGACCGGGATTTTGTAGTCATTATTTTCATCTACGTACGTAATGTTGTACCCTGCGTCCGCAAATCGTCTGGGCATGGAGAAATCGAGCTGAACAGTACCGCACTGCCAGGACCGTTTCATGCAGTCTCTGATGTGAAAATCTATCTTGGGGCCGTAAAAGGCACCGTCACCGGGATTAAGATCGTAATCACTGCCTGATGTTTCAAGGGCCTTCTGAAGGGCCTGTTCGGACTGTTCCCATATCTCCTCAGATCCGATCGATTTTTCCGGACGTGTTGAGAGTTCCAGATGATAATCCGAAAGGCCGAAAGCGCTGTACAGATCGGTAAACAGCCTAAGGACTCCGATGATTTCATCTTCAATCTGATCAGGCGTGCAGAAAATGTGCGCGTCGTCCTGTGTAAACGCCCTTACCCTGAACAGGCCGTGCAGAACACCGCTCAGTTCATGGCGATACACCTTCCCCAGTTCTGCGACTCTTATGGGAAAATCCCTGTAGGAGTGCAGTTTGTTTCCGAAGATGAGAAGGCCTCCCGGGCAGTTCATCGGCTTGACGGCATTCGAAACATCCTCGATCTTAGTAAAATACATATTTTCTTTGTAGTTATCCCAATGCCCGGACAGATGCCACAGCTCTTCGTTCAGGATCGTAGGAGTCTGGATCTCGGAATAGCCGTGTGCTTTGTGGATCTCTCTCCAGAATGATACGATCTCATTGTATATGACCACTCCGTTGGGATGCCAGAAAGGGAGTCCCGGTGCCTGTTCGTGGAAAGAGAAAAGACCAAGCTCTTTTCCTATCCTTCGGTGGTCACGTTCGCGGGCTTGCTCAAGGGCGGCAAGATGTTCAGCAAGGTCCTTTGTAGAAAAGAAAGCAGTGCCGTAAATTCTCTGCATCATCGGATTTTTTGAGTTGCCCCTCCAGTAGGCTGCCGCTGCATTGATAAGTTTGAATGAGGCAATAAATCCGGTTGAGGGGAGGTGGGGCCCCCGACAGAGGTCCGAAAACGAATCTACAGAATAGAACGATACTTTCTCTTCCTCAATGTCCTCTAACAGTTCCACCTTGTAGATCTGACCCTGTTCCTGCAGTTCCTTTATTGCATCCTGTCTAGTCTTTTCAGTGCGTTCAAACGGTTTATCCTGTTTGATGATCTGTTTCATTTCGTCTTCAATAGCACTGATATCATCGTCGGTGAACGGCCTTCCTATATCAAAGTCGTAATAAAAGCCGTCTTCAATAGAGGGTCCGATGCCGAATTTAGCATTTTCAAAAAGATTCTTTACTGCTGCGGCCATTACGTGAGCGCTACTGTGCCTGAGGATATCCAGGCTTTCTTCTGAAGAAGTAGTAATTATCTCAAGCTCACAGTCCGTTGAGATCTCATAACTCATATCCACGGTTTCCGAACCGTTGATACGGGCTGCAACAGCATCTCTAGCCAGTTTGGGGCCGATCGATTCGGCAACTTTACTGACCGGATCCTCCTCATGGATCTGCATAATGCTTTTATCAGGAAGGGTGATCGTTACCATCAGTCTGTAATGTCCTGAAAAAATAAATGGGCGATACTGGACTCGAACCAGTGACTTCTAGCTTGTCGAGCTAGCGCTCTAAACCAACTGAGCTAATCGCCCCTTCCGAGTAAATCTCCTATTTTATCAAAAAAGAGGATAATGTCAAATATTTTTTTTGTTAAAGGAGCGTTACGAGCATCGTGACTCTATTTCCCGAAGAAGTTCTGAGACGATATCATCCGCCTTTATTTTACGGACTGGTTCTCCTGCAGCGAAGAGGGTTGCCGTTTCTTTGCCACACGCAACACCAATATCAGCTTCGCGGGCCTCTCCTGGTCCGTTCACTTCGCACCCCATGATCGCGATCGTGCCGATATGCTGCATATCTTTTGTTTTTGTTTCAATTTCAAGGGCAATAGGCTCAATATCGATCGTGGTCCTGCCACAGGTAGGGCAGGTTATTATTTCCGGGCCGAATGTGCGAAGGCCTGCAGCCTTCAAAATATTTCTGGCCGCACGTATTTCATGAAGAGGGTCTCCGGAAAGGGATACCCGCACGGTATCTCCGATACCTTCGAAAAGGAGTATTCCCAAGCCCACAGCAGATTTGACAGTGCCATAGAACCGTGTGCCGGCTTCAGTAATCCCGAGATGAAGAGGATAGTCTGTCTCGGATGCTATAATCCTGTTCGCTTCGACAGTATTCCGTATGGACGTTGATTTGATGGAAAGGATAAGATCAGTAAATTTTTCTTTTTCAAAGAACCTGATAAACTTCATCATGCTTTCCGCCATCGCTGCAGGAGTGGGACCGCCGTACTGCTTGAGGATACCACTGTCCATAGAACCTGAATTCACACCGATACGTATTGGTATTCCCTTTTCTCTGGCCTTTTCGATCACGGAACGAATATCCCGGTCTTTGCCGATATTGCCGGGATTAATACGGATCTTTGAAGCTCCGGCTTCAGCGGCTTTGACCGCCAGATCCGCCCTGAAATGGATATCAGCCACCAGCGGGATGCTGATGGCTGATATGATATCAGGCAGGGCCCGTACAGCACGTTCGTCAGGAACAGCGCACCGGATGATCTCGCATCCCTCCTGTTCAAGAGCGCGGATCTGTTCGACAGTCCCGTCAATATCATGAGTTAACGTGTTGGTCATTGACTGGACGGAAACGGGATTGCCGCCTCCAACAGCTACTGTACCGACGTTAACAGTTCTGGTTCTATTCCGGGGTTTTTCCATGTTATTTCAAGTGGAATTTTTAATAATATTACTTTTTCAGTTTTTCTATCATCTCCTCAACTTCTTCGTACCCGTTCTTATAAAATTCCTCCTCTTCAGGATCGAGTTCCCGAAGCAGCCTGAGGAATTCTCCCGCATGCTCTTTTTCTTCATCAGCGATATCGAGCAGGACTTCCTTCGCGAGTTCGTTGCCGGAACTTGCTGCGGTCTGCTGATAGAGCTGTATCGCTTCGTATTCCGCAGCGACCATGAAACGTATAGAACGGACTAATTCTTCATCGGTCAATGTGCGGTCGAGGTTGACGAGTGAGAACGGATTTCCAAAATCAGGCATGTCTGTATCCTTTAAAAAAGTGAAAAAACCGTGCGTATATTTTACGGTAATTCGGGTATTGTCAAGGAATTACTGGAAATGTTTCTTTTGAAAAATTATTTTTTTATGGATTTTATGTTATATTATATATAATGATGCTTCAGTTTTTTTACAGAGTACTAGCCGGAAACCCGGAACATCCATGCCGGCAGTGCATATACGCTCCTTTTTCAGGGATTGACACATGAATGAGAACATACACATAAATATAGAGGATATGAAAGTCGGGGATACAATCAGAAGCTTTTACCTTGTCAAGCAGAAGCAGATAAAGAAAACCAGAGCGGGAAAGGACTATCTTGCTCTTGTTCTCCAGGATAACACAGGGAATGCGAACGGGAAGGTATGGGATGATGCGGACACATTCACGGACATGTTTTCAGCCGGTGATATAGTAAAGATTGAAGCTGATGCGGGTGAATACCAGAATAATATCGATTTAAATATCCGAAGGATCAGGATGCCCCTTGAGCAGGAGAATATTGACTACATGGATTTCATGCCTGTTTCCCCACTTGACCCGGATGAGATGGAAAAAGAGCTGAGGTCTATTGTAGAGACAGTGACAAACCCTTTTCTTGCAGCACTGGTAACAACCTTCCTTAACGACCGAGAATTCATGCAGATGTTCCGGAGAGGTGTCGCTTCAAAGACCATACACCATTCATATCTGGGTGGTCTTATGGAGCATACACTTTCCGTCTGTAAAATTACCGATTTTCTGAGCAGTCATTATCCTGGTACTGACCGGGATATTCTTCTTACGGGGGCATTCCTGCATGACATAGGAAAACTCAGGGAACTGAATTCAGGGCCTGAAACGGGATATACAGATGAGGGCACACTGATCGGGCATATGGTGCTGGGAGCCCAGATGGTGCGGGACAGGATACGGGAGCTTCCGGAATTCCCTGAAGATCTCGAAACAGAGATAATCCATACCGTGCTCAGCCATCAGGGTGAATATGAATGGGGGTCTCCCGTACTTCCAATGACCCGGGAGGCTCTTATCATCCATTTTGTTGATAATATGGACGCGAAGCAATTTATCGCCTTGAAAGCTGCAGAGGAATGCCGCGAGGACGGGAATTTCACCCAGAAAGTGTATCCTCTCAATAGAACGATATACAAACGGAAAGATTCATCAGAATAATGAATGTTTTTAGGCGCTTACCGCCTGTTGAATGACAATGTGTTATCATTCGATTAAATGATAATTTTGCAATGCTACATTTCCAATTTACAATGCCTTCTGATCCTGTATAAAGGAGCATTACTATGCTGCCCAGCGTGGATTTCTGCGGCCTTAATGTATCCCGACTGATTCTCGGTGCCAATCCGTTCGGCGGATTCAGTCATCAGAATAAAGAGCGTGATGAAGAGATGAAAGCATATTACGCCGTTCAGAGGATAAAGGAGACCTGGAATCGTGCTGAGGCTGCAGGTATCAACACGATGGTGACCAATAATGAAACAGAGCATGTATTAAAGGCGGTGGAGGAATACCTTTCTTCAGGAGGAACGCTTCAGTGGATTGCGCAAATTAACACGAGAGTAGTATCGAATATGTTCAAGGCAATTGACAATGCAGTGGATATGGGTGCAAAAGCGGTCTATTTTCACGGAGCGCTTGTGGATGACGCATATCAGAAGAAGAACAAGGAGACAATTCGAGCATGGTGCGATTATGCGCGGTCGCGCGGTGTTCCGGTGGGTGTGGCGGGGCATACTCCTGAAGCACACCTGTGGGTAGATTCTCTCAGGACCGCTGATTTTCATGCGGTATGTTTTTTCAACTGCGGGAGTCTGCATGAGGGGGAAGGGGAACGGTTCAGGCTTGAGGATATGAATACTGCTGTTGATGCAATCAAAAGGATCCGCAAACCCTGTATAGGGTACAAGATTATGGGAGCCGGCAGAATTGATCCCCGCATGGCGTTTGAGTATGCTTTCAGGAATATCAAAGCCTCGGACGTTGTGAACGTGGGAATGTACCGGGGTGATAATGATAATATGGTTGAAGAGAATGTATCTATTGTAGAGGAGCTCTATTTATGAAGTATCCGCGTATACCCGATTTCGATAGACTGACCCGTGAACTCTCCCTGTATGCCAATTTGAAAGCAGAATATGGCTCAAAGGGGATACATCCTATCCTCTCAAAAGCTGAAAGGCAGCTCAAGTCTGCACTCAAAGAATTGAAAAAACTTCCTCTTGACAGGGAACTCGCACTCAGAGAGCCGAACGGACTTTCAAAGATAAGGGAACAGCGGAAGAAAGGCCCGCGGCGCATATGGACGGAATTTGATACAAATGTCTATCAGGAAAAGCTCGAAGGCGCTCTTCTCGGGAGGTTCGCAGGATGCACTCTTGGAGCTCCAGTTGAATTCTGGCCCATTAAAAAAATCAAAGCCCTTGCCGAGGAAAACGGGGATGATTTTCCTCCGACTGATTACTGGAGCTATGTGCCGGAACCTGCAGAGATAAGGTACCAGATGAGCAGGCGTGATGAATATACGCGAAAAAAGATCAACGGTGTTCCTGTTGATGACGATATCGCGTATACTCTGCTGGGGCTTTTGATAGCAGAGGATTACGGTCCTGATTTTACAATTGAGGATGTGGGTAAAGCCTGGGTCAACTATCTGCCGTATGCATGCACAGCTGAAGAGATAGCGCTGGCCAATCTTCAGAAAGGCGTGCCCGCATCAAAAGCCGGATCAAAGAAGAATCCCTATTGCGAGTGGATCGGTGCTGACATAAGGTCCGACCCCTGGGGATACCTTGCTCCGGGATGGCCTGAAAGGGCAGCGGAGATGGCATACCGTGACGCATATATAAGCCACAGGAGACAGGGGATTTACGGTGAAATGTTTTTTTCCGCAGCAATTGCTGCAGCATTCGCAGTAGATGACCCTGTAGAAGCCCTGAAGATCGGGCTCACTGAGATTCCTAGGAATTCGGCTCTGGCAAAAGCGGTGCGGTGGGCTCTTTGCATATCCCCTGTTATTAAAAATTACAAACAAGCGCGCGATGCCGCAGATGCTAAATTCAAAGGCATGCACAGGGTGCACACGATCAACAATGCCTGTTTGACCGTGTGGGGCATAACGATAGGAGGAAGGGATTTTTCAAAAGTCATCGGGGAGACCGTTGCAATGGGCTTAGACAACGACTGTACTGCGGCAACCGCATGCAGTATTGTAGGCGCTGTAGTGGGCAAAAAAAACATCCCGGAAAAGTGGTACAGGCGTTTCGACAATAAGGTGCATTCCTATCTTATAGGGAAAAAACGGTTCTCTATTTCCGGACTTGTCAAACGGTTCACACAGCAGGCAAGTAGGATTGTGTAGCATAGGGACAATCCGCTGGATCGCCCGGTCGCCCCGAGGGAATACTCGGGACCAGCAGAGCTGGAATGTCAAAAGTCAAAAGTCGAAAGCACGCCGGCATGGCCGGCAGCATAAGAAATCCTAAGCACCAAAACCTAAACTCTAAACAAATTCAAATGTTCAAAATACAAATAACCAAAACAATAAAAATAACCACTAAGGCACAAAGACACGAAGAAGAGCTTATTTAAAAAACAAAAAAGAGAATATGGACAGGATCACCCCGATGCAATGCAAACTGCCTTGACCGGGGCTGTAAGCAGGATTAACATGATTAGGTTAAAAAAGTCAGGAATTAACATATAGTCTTCTTGCTTCATCCTGAAATATTTTTATTCTTATCTTTACTTTGTGACTTCGTGTCTTCGTGGTTTCTTCTTGTTTTGAATTTTTAAAATTTGAATTTTGGTATTGTTTAGGATTTAGAATATTGTCAATTAGGATTTAGGGTTTCTACAAATCTGACCTCTGTTTTCTGACTTCTGTCACCTAACTCTGATCTCTGCATTGCATTAAACAGGGTCAGGATAACCCAGAAAACCCGAGGTTCCTCACCGCTTCGCAAGCATCAAGCATGAAAATATTTCTCGGCCCGTTGTGAATGGTATCCACTGTGATATACCTGCTGTCGGGCGACCATCGGGGATGGAGATCGCACCGTATATCGCGCGGTGCGTCAGTCATATGCCTGAATCTGCCGATCTCTCTGCACTCTCCGGTCTCAACGTTTACAAGGGAAAGGTGCTGTATACTGTCCTTGTCAGGATACGTGTCCGCGGCAAGCCATTTTCCGTCAGGGGAAAGATTCAGATGGCCGGCCGGACCCATTCCGTCCGAAATCTTTTCTGCTCTTAAAGGCCTTATATTCTCATTGAAGACGACATACTGACTTCCTTTGTCGCACCAGTCTGCGTCAACCAGTATCTCCTCCGGTGTCCTGCCCCATATCTGGTGTGATACAGCATTACGCCAGTAGGGGTTCGGAAGACTGCATAAAAGGCCGGAGCCGTCCGTATTGACCGTATACAGATCGGTACAACGGGGCCATGAGGTCTCGATATTCTCCGTGTACCTGAACAGGACCATGACACGCGATGAATCGGAGTTGAAATTGCCCTGGTTGAGCCAGAAATAATTTCCCTCAAAGCTGTAGGGCCTCGGATGGAGGTCAATCATGTCCCGGTACGAAGCGATCATCTGTTGCCGGCCTGTTTCCATGTCTATAATACTGATGCCTTCCCTGTCAATATCGGGCATAAGCATATCAGGATGGAAGGACGCGCGGGCAAAGGAGTAGCCGCGCCTCGGGATCCGAGCGAAATTTATCGAGGAAGCATATCTGCCGTCCGGGGAGATATTGTAAAAATGTCCCTTAAGATCGTCAATACAGCCCGAATCGATGCTGCAGATCCTGATCACCGGCACCCATTCATTTCCGGAACGCTCAAAATCATTGAACATGAAACAGCCGGGACGGCTGGGCAGCCATACAGTCAAAGCCCCCACCTGATGGCCCCAGGCCTCTGTTACGGCTATCGGTTTGAATTCTCCGGTCTCGATATGTATCAGTCCTATGTCCGCTGTTTCCCCCGGCTTCGGAAGTCTTTGCTGCTGAGGGAATTTCAGGGCGAGATGGTGCTGGCCCGTGTTGTCAAACGGACAGCGGTCGTAATATCCGAACATAAAGTTGTCCTTGCCCGGAGTCAGGTTGACCCAGTCAAGATCTGTGTGTACTGATGTGTCCGCGGACCCGGCAGGCTTTTCGTTCATATTGAATTTCCGGGATCATAGGAACCGAGATAAACCAGATGCCGGAGATTCTATATCAGATGCGGATGAATGTCAAGATATACTTCAAAAATAATGGAACAGGGGATGATGGAATATTGCAGGAAAATCAATTCAAAGCTTGACAGAAAGCAGGGGAATGGTATACTTTGCGACTTGGCTATGACGTACTTTCATAAAACACAAGAAGTTAATTGTTACAGTTCTTTGAAATCGGGTTAAGGTCAGGGTCGGGCAGCCAGTATGGTGAGCGGGTAAGGGTAAAGTGGTCAAACTCCTTGATCCGTTTGTTAGGAATAAAAGTGAAGATCATCGCGTTAACGTACCACCTAACCCAATTACCTAACCCAAACCGGCTTCATTACCCTAACCCATTTTACCTTTAATACCAGGAGGAATCTCATGTACGCTGCTGTTGACCCGGAAAGTATAAAGCGCCTGCAGGAGATCGCGGGCGAAAGCAATGTGGTAACCGAACATGATAAGATGATCGATTATTCTCATGATGAGTATTCGCTCGAGGATATACACGAGTTTCCGGAAGTTGCTGTGAAACCCCGGTCCGCTGAGGAAGTTTCGGAAATCGTGAAACTATGCAATGAAAAGCACATGCCGCTCACTCCCCGAGGAGGAGGGACAGGATTATGCGGCGGATGCGTGCCTGTGCACAGGGGGGTTCTACTTTCATTCGAGAATATGAAACAGATACTCGAGATCGATGCAAGCAATCTCACTATAACAGCAGAGGCGGGGGTGACCCTGATGGACCTTTATGCTGCTCTTGAGGAAAAGGGGCTTTTCTTTCCTCCCCATCCCGGAGACGAATCTGCTACGCTCGGAGGGGTCATCGCCACCAACGCAGGAGGTGCGCGTGCGGTCAAGTACGGTGTTATCAGAAATTTCGTGAAAGGCATAGAAGCTGTTCTACCTGACGGTTCGATCGAGCAGTTCGGGGGAAAGTTCATCAAGGACTCGAGCGGATACAGCCTGATGCATCTGTTTATCGGGTCTGAAGGAACGCTCGGCTGTGTTACCGGAGCCACACTGAACCTGATGGCGCCTCCCCAGGCTGTATACACGCTTGTCGTTCCGTATGCGTCTCTTGCAGATGCCATACAGACTGTACCCGCAATACTTAATAACAGGATCCTTCCCATGGCTGTTGAATTCCTCACAAGGGAACCGATAGCTTTGAGCGAGGATTATCTTCAAAAGAAATGGCCCGCTCCTGAAGGGGACGCACACCTTATGATCATTATTGATGCACCGAGCGAGGATGAGCTCATGAATCTCGCTGAAAAGATAGGGGAGATATGTTTAGAACAGGGGGCGATCGATGTATTCGTTGCGGAGGACAGATCGAAGCAGAAGACCATCCTTGATATACGAAGCCAGATATATGAGGCAATGAAGAAGTATATGATCGAAATCCTGGATATCTGCGTTCCCCGCGGCTCGATCGCTGAATTTGTTTCAGAGGTTACTAAAATCGAGGAAGCGCACGGGATGTGGCTCCCCACGTATGGCCACGCTGCTGACGGGAATATCCATACCCATATTATGCGGTCACAATGGCGGGACGGTACATGGACCGAGATCGAGGGATGGCGGGAGAAATACGAGCCTGTGAGGGATGAGGTCCATGAAGCAGGAAGGAAGCTGAACGGCTCGGTTTCAGGGGAGCACGGAATCGGCCTGATAAAAAAGAAATATCTGAGTGCCTTCCGCGGACAGAATCAGCTCGATATGATGAAAGGGATCAAACAGGCATTTGATCCGAACAATATTATGAATCCGGGGAAGATCATATAAGCTTTTTCGATATCTCAGCAGCTATTTCGTACAGACTTTCCGTGAGTTCGGCAAGATTTGAAGCGAGTGCTGTGCGGTAAATGTTCCCTTTAAGGCCTATTCGAACTCTCTGATCGAGAATATCCTGTGCGCGTCCTGCCAGTTCCGGGCCTATGGTTTTTTTCCGCTTTTCATCCAGCAACACTTTCTCGATGAATATCCTCGCCTGGCATTCCTGAATGTTTTCCCTCAGTGTTTCATAACGTACTGTTGCTATGGGTCCGTCTCTGCCGGGTGCGATTATGAAGTTGCCGCACCAGTTCATGCTCAGTGCACCCCAGGCTGCCTCAGGATACCGGTTTGCCAGCGGTCGCAGCCGTCTTCCCCGCCCGGGAAGGTCTACGGACCAGAAATCCCACCCCAGATGGCCGATCCCCTTAACGCCCTTTGCAACGCTCCTTTTGCCGCGGGCGGCAAGCCATGTTTCAATGAATATATGCTGGCTGACAATCGCAGCCCCCGGGCTGAGGGCTCCTCTGGGTATATACGCGGTACGGAAAGGGTCCCGCCATCCGTATCCGCGGTTAAAGTCCGGATCGAACGTCTTTGCCCCCACTCCCCATATCGCGGCGCTGTAACCCACAGGCCGGTTTCCCTTGAGTGTTTCCTTGCGGTTGTGCGCGTGGATCACCCATTTCGCGCCTGGTACCGCCTTTTCAAGCGTGCTGAGCGCCTCCTCGGTAGGTTGCCGGTCGCCGCACAATCCCAGCATCAGCGAACCGCCCATGTCAAGCCGGTTCAGATGATCCTGTATTCCGGTAAGCGCCGGGTGCCAGAAAGCGGCGCATTCGGACGTGTCCCAGTCCGGGCCTATTGCTTCTGTAATAGAGCCGATTTCCGGATCTTCGAGAGTGTACAGGATCTCTCGGTCCCTGCGCGGCTCTTTCTGGTATTCGAGCTGTCCCTGTGCTCCCTTTGATTCCCAGCAGTACAGACATACTACAGGGATCTTTCCCATAGTGCGGACCGCTGTATCGAGGTATTTTTTCGCTATACTCAGATTAACGTCGTATTCACCGTCCGGCTTCCGGATCCACCGTACCATGGCATGTTTATTGCCCAGAAGCGTTCTGCGGATCAAGGTGATATAAAGCGTCTTGTTACCCAGACCTCCCAGAAGCTTCAGAGATCTGCTGATAAGCTCAAAGTGTTTGCCTGACCACATGTCGACCTTATATTTCATTGCAAGCGTTTCCGGGGACTGCATGAAGTCCGTATGGGTCTCGAATTCAGAGGGATCCGGCAGTGTCCAGTCTGCCACATGCACGCAAAGCGGGAGAGAAACGGGTGTTTCTCCTTCCGCGGCAATTGTTGCTGTTCCTCTGTAGTTTCCGGCTTCTATGTTTCGCGGAACATGCACGGTGAGCCATACGGGCTGCATTGCACAGTATGTACGATTTATCCTTGTCTTTGTGATTACCGGTATTTTTTCCGGCGAAAACTCCTCAAGTGCATCGAATGTGGGTGGTGAGCTCCTCCAGCCGGGCATGTCCTGTACTGCGTACCGCACCTGCACGGCAGAGGAGGGTATGGACGAATTGTGCGGCCCGTGCAGTCCAGAAACAGCGACGTTCAACCCCGCAATCGGGTTTGACGAGCTTACAACGATCTGTCCTGAGAAAACTCCGTTACGGGCCCCGCAGATCCTGACAGGCCGTTTCGGTCCGTATGCATCCCCGTATTCATCAGCCAGTGTTCTGCTCAGAATGGACCGCGGCCATACCTGGAATCCTTCAGGCCTGCATGCATTTCCGGCGGCCGGCACGGAAAGGGGGCCGAAAAGCCGGATGGACTTGACCCCGATCCGGTTCCACCATGCGCCGCGGGTGTGTTTGACTAAATTCCACCGCATAGCCCTTGCCCTTCGCATGAACATGCCTTCATGGGCCGGAGCGCGGTGTACTTCAATCGCCACTATATTAAGCCCCTTGCGCAGCATTGAAACGGGGATGCGTATCTGTTCGATACTGCGCAGGCGTACCCGTTCCGCTTCAGTCACCTTCGCGATATCTTTTTTCTTGGAGTATTTTCCGTTGTGCAGAAGAAAGCCCTCGGAATCGAAAAAAGCCTTATCAGGATACGGCTCGGAAGGTGTGCCGGGCTTCAACTCCCCCTCAGGAAGATGTTTCCGCGTGAGCTCCCTGCCGTTCAGGTATACAGCTATACCACCGTGAAAGGACACGGACAGCTTAAGCCCTTGCGCCCGTGCCGGGTCAGTCACGCTGAAGGTACCGCGCAGGTACATGGCCGGTATGCTCCGGTACGGATATTGCGGTGTGCGGTATCTGCCGATTGAAAAAGGGCCTCTCATTCTTGCCCATGAATTGTCATCAAAATCCGGACCCGCCCATGTGCCCGGGGGGGGGCCGGATACACGGGAAACAGGATGCTTCCGGATCTGTGTCCAGTATTTTTTCTTTCCGTCTATTACCTTTGTCATCCTCTCCCTGGGATTGTCCGGATGCACACTGATCGATTTTCTGTCCTCTGTAATGACGGTTTCTGTGCCGAATGTGTATCTGCATCGCCAGAAACTGTTCTGGTCAAGGAGAGTGAGGTCAGTGGGTTTTGATACTTCTTTTTCCGGAGTATTTTTCTTATGTGTTTTTCCGGGGGGAGGATTTTTCCCTGCGGCAGCGGTCGCTGCCAAAACGCATATAAGCGCTATAAAGGTTGGTACCGAGAACATACGCTGTTTTTTTTTGACACCAGTCTGCATATGCCGGCCTCCTGTGTTAATTAAGAATAAACTGTGTATAAGTATAACCTAAATTAACAAATATCAATATAAAAAATTGAATTATTTCACATTATGTTTTCCGGCCCCGGCGGATGCAGAGCCTGATCACAGCAGCCTCAGCGATAAAGCCGGAAAGAAGGGCTGCGGCCCCAGTAGTAGCACTGTGAAGGGGCGTGAATGAAAGAACGCAGTAGACCAGCAGGATGGAAGCAAGACGGCAGAGAGCGCTTGGCATTACAGCTATGGTGCGGTGTTCTGCAAGAGCGATCCCCTGGAAGTAGGCCCGGACCATGACAGCAAGCGGAAAAAAGGAGAAAAGAACGAGCGGCCATGTGCACAGAGGCACAATATCAGCGGACAGTTCGATCCAATCCAGCAGTATTATATTCCGCAAAGGTGTCCAGAACAGGATAACCATTACAAGGAACGAGAACAGGCCGCAGCCGAACGCGAATCTGCTGATCGGGCCGCGGCTTCCTCTATGATTCCTGAACGCGGCTACAAGGCTCCGGTTCTGATTGACCCATCCGTACTGGAGATTGGCAAGGGGGAACACGACCGCAAGCACCGCCAGGGCTTCCTTGCCGTGTGCTCCCCGGGATACCAGCATATTGATCAGCGGACGGCTGCCGCCTACGATTACCTGCAGAAGGGCAAGGGGCCAGAAGAAATGGAGAATATACCTGAAACCGAGGCGCTTGTTCCCTTTTTCAGGGAGATGCTGTATGCAGCGGAAGGAAGGCAGTCCCAGGATAATAATGCGGGTGAGCATGCCTCCGTAAATTACAATTACAGGAAGAAGGACCGGCTTTGCCCGGATATACTCAATTTGAAGCAGTATGAATACCAGACTTATCCGGATTATGATATCCAGCAGGCTTGCTGCCGAGATAAGGACCGTACGGTGTGCGTTGATAAGGACTCCGGTCTCGAGCCCTATAATACTGATAAAAAACGGGATCGGTATAAGAAACATGCAAGCGAAGAGCACGGCATTCGTAAGGTCTGCTGATGCACTGTGAAGGTCCGTGATAACCCATACCCCTGGCGGAGTATATGCGATTGCTGCCAGAAGAATGACCGGGATAAGACTGAATACAGATAGGAACTTCAGGACCTGCCTGAATGCCTGTCTGCTGTCGGTCAGTATCAGCCCCAGATTGCGGCTGTGCATAAGGGGAGATGATAGCATTCTCATCAGGCCGAATACCAGTCCGTATGCAGCAAAGGTCGTCACCTCTTCGGGCATCCTGGCCATACCGGCGTTGGTGAATTGCCTGCCAAGCCCCTGCATGAAGGGAATGAATGCCAGAGGCACCAGAAAGCCCAGCAGATTTCTATAGGTAGGGGTTTTGTCTGTGTCTGTCATGGCATCTGTTCTGCATTATACAGAGCATTCAGTGTGATGTCAAGCTAAAAATGGAATAATGGAATATTGGAAAGATGATATGCTTGTCCTCCGCATAAAATTCGGGTTAAAACTTGACAGAGATCGAAAAAAGTGGTATACTTTATCCCATGACAGTACCTTGCGGTCGGAATACTGTAATACTGAAATTTTCAGGAGATCCATTATGCGGCTGTATACATTCATCTTTTTTTGTATAGCGGCATTTTCTGCCGGGATTGTCCGTGCAGACGATATCAGTTTTATACAGAAACCCCGGGCTGCAAAAGAGGGAGATAACATCAGAGTGACATTTGAACTCTCCGCTCCGGTGGATATCGCTGCGGGCGTGATCAATAAAGAAGGCATAGTTGTCAGACACCTTGGAGGAGGTATGCTGGGGGAAAATGCCCCCGAGCCCTTTAAACGGGGCAGCCTTTCGCAGTCTCTTGTGTGGGACAGGAAGGATGACAGGGGCGATCCCGTTCCCGAAGGGAAATACAGAATAAGAATACGCGCGGGTATAAAGCCCGGGTTTGAACGGATCATAGGATATGAACCTCTTGCTATGACAAACGTGCTCGGACTGACGGTGGGCCGGGACGGAGAACTTTTCGTTATGAATGCCGGAGGTGTATGGGTAGAGTGCTGGAAACCGACCCTTGATATAACAGTCTATACAAGGGACCTTGAATATAAAAGGACGGTTCTTCCGTGCCCGGGTGACCTTGAATACGAGAAAGTGAAAGGGATCGACCCTGTCGTACGGCCTGACGGGCGCTGGGTGCCGAAGGTCTATCACGGCCCCAACCGCATCGGGTACAACGGGCTTTACGGCAGGCCGCAGAGACAGGGCATGGCCGTTATAAAAGGGAACAGGCTCCTGTTTACGCACCAGTACCGCACATGGAGGCTTCTCGGAATAGATGCTGAAGACGGAAGAATACCTGATCCGTTCCAGGTGAATGCAATAGTGCTCAAGGAATTTCCTAAAAAGATGCAGGAGTACGGCAGCGGGAATATCCAGATGGCCGTGTCAAAAGACGGCACATGGGTATACATGGCGGGTTTGGTGAATATAGGTCCCCTTAAATACGAAAAAAGGGCCCTGCACGCGCTTTATCGATACAATCCCGAGTCGAGGGATCCTGCCGTGCCTTTTATCGGAAAGCCCAAGGAGCCGGGCAGCGGGAAGACACAGCTCAAGTGGCCCAAAGGCGTTGCTGTAGACGGGGAAGGGAACATTCTGGTATCCGATTCCGGAAATGACCGGATAGCCGTATTTTCATCGGAAGGCTCCTTTCAGGGCGAGATCCATGTGAACGCGCCTGATTTTTGCGCGGTTGATAGGAAACGCGGAACCGTATATGCAGTCACGGGAGAATACTCCGAGCATCGCAGCCGGCTGAGATATAGACGAAAGAGCCTTGTCAAGATAAAGGGATGGAAGGATCCTCAGGTGCTTGGTGAGTGGACGATCGGGAGAAGAGAGCGGCCGCCTACTGCTATCACGCTTGATGACACAGGTGAGCACGCTGTCCTGTGGTTCAGTGACGGAGTATCAGGGAGCAGGGGAGGGTCGGGCAGGGGGCTTTGGCGTATTATCGATACTGATCCGGCAGGCGCTTTGCCGAAGCCGGAGCATGCTGCGTTTGCAGAGAAATATCCGCTGATGCTCCCGAGCTGTGAGCACATAGCTGTTGACCCTATTACTGAAAGGATCTATGTCAGCGAATTCAGAAGTGCTTTTAAAAAGCCCAAATGGTACGCGTTTGACGGGAAGACAGGTAAACCCGTGTCTGTGGGAAACATTGATGCGGCGGACCTGCGTGTGGGGTATGACGGTCATCTCTATGGTTATAAAAGCCTGTACAACAGAGGGTGCTTTATGGTCAGATGGGACAGGGACGGCAAGCCTGTTCCTTTTGAGGAAAGCGGACTGGAGAAGAGTGAATTCCTGCCCGAAAAAGGAGGAGATCCCAAGAAGGGATTCCGTGACAGGGAAGGGGTCCGGGGTTTTGATATGGCGCCTAACGGCGATATGTATGTGCTTCATTTTACAGGAAGCCACAGGGTCAGAAAGGCTCACGGCAGGCTCAGTGTAGTGGGTTCCGACGGAAAGATCAAAAAACCCTACCTTCTCAAAGCACTGACGAACACCTCGTGCAGCGCCCGGCTCGATCCCTCCGGGAATATTTACATCATAGAGGACGTGATCCCGAAGGACTCCCCGCCCGCTCCTCCCGGGTTTGTACACAGGCTGGTGAATGAAAAAAGGAGTTTCGGGCTTAGAGGCACGTTCGGCAGTGTGGTTAAGTTTCCGCCTTCCGGCGGAGCCGTGTATCTCAAAGACTCGGAACATCCGGCGGAACAGGGTGCAAAGCGTGTGACCTGCCGAATGGGGCACGTGGTTGATGATTCCATGTGGATACGGCCGTATGCTTCGCCAATATACGGTGAAGGCGGCCACTGGTGCTTCTGCTTCACAGGTCGGATGGACATAGACAGGTACGGCCGCCTGTTCGTGCCTGTGGCACCCGCGCGGCAGATCGAGGTGCTGGATACTGCGGGGAATCACATATGTTTCTTCGGCAGGTACGGAAACATTGACAATGCAATGCAGAAGGAAAAGAGGAAGATTGAAGGGATCCCTGTTAACTGGCCTGGCAATGTGGCTGTTTCGGACGGTGCTGCCTATATTTCCGATACAAACAATCGGTGTGTTATAAAAGTGAAGCTGGATTATACACTGACCGAGACTGTTCCTGTCCTGTAGGGGCGATCTGCTGATCGCCCGGTATTATGGGCTGGGTCCGAATAAAGCGGACTTTTATCAAGGTACTCAGGCTTCAGCCTGCGCTTGATGTGAACCTGTATGTTAAATATATTCGCAGGCTAAAGCCTGCGCGCTACCTTGTTTTACGTGAACGTAAATATAAAAAGGAAAACAGAATGCGCAGAAAGATGTTTAGGTTCGGCACGTGGAACGGGAGTGTAACAGTCCTGGTCCTGATATGGTTTGGACTGGTGACTGTATCCGACTGGTTTTTTTAAGGAGTTTGTCGGAGAACTGGGCTCGTCACTGCTGACAGGTGCTTGCGAGCAGGTCGAGGCGTCGCCGAGGAGAAAGTAGCCTTCAGAGCTACATCGACGAGGCGCAACGAAGAGATGCGAAGCAACCACCGTCAGCCCGGAGGGTTATGGCTGCGGACAGCCATCTGCTTCGTTACGGCTCCTCGATGATGGGCCTCCGGCATGTATCTCGTCGCCAAGCCTTGCATCTGACTGTCCGGAGCTCATAACAGTGTCTGAGCTAGTTCTCCGACAGACTCCTACCCCCTGGGCTGGACCGTCGGCCTCTATGTTCTGCTTCTGACCGGTGCGCTCTGGCTAAGGGGATCCCGGACCCTCAGGAATCTTCCGGGCATTCTGCTTACAATGACTGTCGGGATCCTGTCCTTCCTGCAGATAGAGCATCCGGGAATACTCCATACTGTCCTTAGTATTTTCGGCCTGGCAAGCCTTGCTCTGATCTCACGGGAAGGATGGAAAAACGATGCCCTGACATGGTTCAGACGGTGGGGGGTTTTCTGCCGCAGGGTTTTTTCCCAGATCATATACGACAGCCGCATTATCCATAACTACCGGTATAGTAGTCTGACCACCCTAAAATGACGAATAAGAAGCCCTTAATGACTGCCAGTTCAAGGAATGACGACGAAGTCGTATCCTTCAGAGATACATCGAGGAGGAATGACGCCGAAATGGCGGTTAGAAAGGGCTTCCCTTCGGGCCGTTCCCATTCGGCCCATCTGCTGCGTTACGACTCCTCGATGATGGGCCTCCGGCATGTATCTCGTCGCCAAGCCTTGCATCTGGACCAAATGGGAACGGCTTATCCGTCATTTTAGGGTGGTCAGCCTACTAAGCACGGAGAGAGGAAACGAGTGTTCAGACACTGGTTTGTCCCGGCTGTACTGAGTCTGGGATTTGTGTTTTTGTTTGCGGTTGCCAATCCTGTTATTTCGCAATGGATTGAAAGCATTAAGCAAAGCATTGCTGATATTGTGTCCGACCTTTCCAAATATATTCCCGCGTCAAGGATATTCCTCTGGGGTGTAACCGGGTTTCTTATATGGGGGCTTCTCAGGCTGCGCACGGAACGTCAGGGAGTGGTGTTTGTCAAGCAACCCCGCCGAAAGAGAAGGACTGCCAGTACATATTCGCTGGATATTTCTCCGGCTTTCATTGTCAGGTGCCTGATCCTGTTCAATGCTGTCTTTGCTGTACAGACGGTGATGGATATGTGCTATCTATGGGGCGGCGCGGAGCTTCCTCAGGGCATGACCTACGCGGAATACGCGCACAGAGGTGCCTATCCTCTGATAGCAGCCGCACTGCTTGCAGCACTGTTCGTAGTAGTGACCTTCAGGAAAAATGCTTCGGAAAAAAGCATGGTGTGGGCCAGGAGATTGGTATACGCCTGGATCGCACAGAATATATTCCTTACGCTTTCCTCTGTATGGCGTCTTGTGCTCTATATTGAAGTGTACAGCCTGACCCGGCTGAGGATCGCAGCGGGTATCTGGATGCTGCTTGTTGCTGCGGGACTGGCATGGATCTGCATCCGTATTTTTAAAAGCTATACGAACACATGGCTGATAAATGTGAATACAGTCACACTTGCAGCAGTCCTGTTCGTGTGCTGCTTTATTAATTTCGACGGGATTATAGCCGGCTACAATGTAAGACACTGCAGGGAGGCGGGCGGCAAGGGCCCTCCTGTCGACCTGCAGTATCTGAAACATCTGGGCCCTGAATCCCTGCCCGCGCTGATATGGCTGGACACGAATTACGGACACAGATTTCGTGCCCGGAACCTTCCTTCCGCCTATATAAATCTTCTCAGACACGAGCTAGGGGACGTGCTGAAAACCTGGCAAGGATGGAGCCTGAGGAGAGGAAGACTTCAGAGAATCAGCTCGAACGTTGAAAGAAACAATACAGAAGAAAAATAAGCCTCGCAGATCCGTCCCTACAGGCCACGTATAGTTTACCAGATAAAAAAACCCGGCCAAAGCCGGGATTTTTTATAATACGAGCCGAGGGGGCGACGCAGCGAACGCCGACCGAATAGGGAGGATGCAGTGAGCAAGGAGCGGGGCTCTGTACGCCCGAAATTCATGTGGACCAGGGCTTGGGTTCGGGTAGGCTTCCGTGCCGATGCTTCGTCTCCCTGTGAAGCGGTTCGAGGTCCGGAGGCTGAGGGTTTGTATTTTATACGAGGCCGAGGGGACTCGAACCCCCAACCACCGGATCGACAGTCCGGGACTCTAACCAATTGAGCTACGGCCCCGTTATTGTGAAGATTGGTATTATATTTCTTTTTCCCGGATGTCAAGTTATTTTCCTCCTCTTTTCTTGAAATTTATCTTGAAATTACAGTTTTTTGCATATAATACATATCTCATTTCACATGCGGTTTTTATGTGTCTGCGCACGTGCAAACATACGTAAAATCTGTTTTATCCTTTTATTTCAGCTTTTTCACCAAAGAAAGACTGTATGGATGCCGCTTTAGTTTGTAAAATGATCTTTAATGTTGTCGGTGGACTCGGTATATTCCTCCTGGGCATGAGATATATGTCTGAGGGTATGCAGGCAGTAGCCGGCAACCGCTTGCGCAAAATGATCGGTGCTGTAACAAATAATCGTATAGTAGCTGTAGGAGTCGGCACTCTTGTTACTGCTGTTATACAATCAAGCTCTGTTACAACAGTTATGGTGGTTGGATTCGTAAACAGCGGTTTTATGACCCTTGCCCAATCACTCGGTGTTATAATGGGCGCAAATATAGGCACGACGATTACCGGATGGATACTTGTGCTTAAAGTCAGCAAATACGGTCTGCCTATGCTCGGAGTTGCTGCCTTTGTATACCTGTTCTCAAAGCGTGAAAAATGGAGGTTCTGGGCCTTGGCAATAATGGGGATCGGTATGATATTTTTCGGGCTTGCACTGATGAAAGCGGGCTTTAAACCTATAAGAGGCATCCCCGAATTTGAGGCCTGGTTCACGAAATTCTCTGCAGAGAATTACTTTGGTGTATTAAAATGCGCTATGGTCGGCTGTATACTGACTATTATCGTGCAGTCATCATCAGCTACTCTCGGTATTACTATGTCTCTCGCAGCTACCGGTGTTATACAGTTCAATACTGCGGCTGCTCTGGTCCTGGGTGAGAATATCGGTACGACTATTACAGCCCTTCTTGCATCTATAGGTACGACCACTAATGCAAAACGGGCCGCTTATTTCCATGCCCTATTCAATATTCTGGGTGTTATATGGATAACCGCAGTATTTTTCCTTTATGTTCCTGCAGTCACACAGATACTCGGTGTAGATAATCCGGATCAGGTTGTTTTAAAAGTTAAAATAGATAAGGAAACCAATCGTCCGATAATAAACCCCGATACCGGCAGGCCCTTACTAGAGGAGACCTTTCCTTATTCAGCCAAATGTATTGCCGCGGTCCATACAGGCTTTAATACAGTAAATGTACTTGTATTCCTGCCCCTTGCGGGGTATCTCGCTCTTTTGCTCCAGAAGATCGTGCCCGATAGAAAGAAAAAAGAAGTGCCTCACATTACTCACCTCGATTTACGGATACTTGAATCACCTATTATCGGGATCGAACAATCGCGTGTTGAGCTTCTCCGTATGAGTGACGGAGTAAGCAAAATGATGGAGTATTTAAAAGGGATTATTGAAAACAGTGATATTGATGATGCTGTTGTTAAAAAGATATTTCACAGGGAAGAGGTGCTGGATATAATGCAGAAGGAGGTCACTATATTCCTGTCCGATTTCCTTTCAGGCCGATTGCCGCACAGTTATACTGATGAGGGCAGGTTGCAGCTGAGAATGGCGGATGAATACGAGTCTGTCAGTGATTATATAACTAATATACTGAAGTCGTATCTCAGAATGAAAAAGAAAAACCTTGCATTAACAGAGAAAGAGAGAGGGGATGTGCTTGCCCTTCATGAGACGATTTCGGATTATGTCGATCTTATCAATAACGCTCTTGTAGAAAGAAACCAGGACATTTTGAGCAAAGCCCGCTCTCAGGGGGAAGCGATAACCCATAAGCTGCGTGAGCTGCGTAATGCGTATTTAATGCAGATGTCATCCGCCAGGATCGAGCCGCTTGTAAGTTCATCATATTCAGATATGCTGAACTCGTATAGGCGTGTCAAGGACCATATGCTGAATATAGCGGAGGCTTTTGCCGGTGAGAAATAAGTTTTTTGTCGTAGTAAACGACAAAAAACTTGTATAATAATTACCGAAGGAGTTATTTTATTTATATTAGAGCCTGTTTTTTTAGGGAGAGAATACAATGAATATTATCGGAGAACTGTTCGGAAAATCACCTTTCGGGTCTCTTCTGCAGCATACCAAGAAAGTATATGAATGCGTAAAGCTTGTAAAGCCTCTTATGCAGGCAGTGCTGGAGGAGGATTATAAACAGGTCCGTGAGCTGCAGGACCGGGTCTCAAAGTTGGAATATGAGGCGGATGTGGTCAAGCATGAAATACGGAGCAATCTTCCACGCAGATTCTTCCTGCCCGTAAACAGGGACGAGCTCGACAATTTCCTCAAGTGCGAGGACAAGATTGCAGACGGTGTCGAGGATTTCGCGGTCGTGCTCATGATACGGGAGACAAAGATCCATCCGGATCTTAAAGAAGGATTCTTGGACTATGTTAACCAGATCGTCAAAGTAAGCGAACTGCTGATGAACGCTGCAGAGGAGATGGTGAATCTTGCCGAAACATCGTTCAGCGGTGCTGAGGCTGAATCCGTTCTAGACAGCATCAGGGGGTTGGGAGAGGAGGAATGGAAGGCGGACAGGATGGAGAGAGAGATTGCAAGGACTATATATTCACTTGAAGCTCAGCTTGATCCGATCACCATAATATTTTATGAAAAGATTCTTGTGACCCTGGGCCGTATTGCAAATGAGGCGGAGAATACAGGCGACCTTCTCAGACAGATGATAGTTAAGGGATAGGCATGTGGGTATCTTTTTAATCCTGGCAACAGCATTGTTCGGCCTGTATATGGCCTGGAACATCGGTGCCAATGATGTTGCCAATTCAATGGCCGCTTCTGTGGGTTCCAAAGTTATTTCCATAAAAGGGGCAATAATTGCTGCGGGTTTATGTGAATTCGCGGGTGCTGTGCTTGTGGGTTCGCATGTCACGGATACCGTGCGCAAGGGGATCGTCAGTCCCGAAGCCCTTGTCTGCGGGACCGGGGCCGGGGAAGTCAATGCTGCGGCCCTGCTTGCCATAGGGATGACTTCCGCGCTTCTCGCAGCCGCGATATGGCTCAACATTGCCACGTGGATGGGAATGCCCGTCTCCACCACGCATTCAATTGTCGGGGCAGTAGCCGGGTTCGGAATCGTGGCCGCCGGTTTCAGCTGCGTAAACTGGGGCAAAATGGGACAGATCGTAGCAAGTTGGTTTATTTCACCGGTAGCAGGAGGGATCTTGGCGTTTATCCTTTTCAAGTTAATTAATAAGTGTATCCTGGGAAGGGAACGGCCTGCCAGGGCGGCCCTGAAAGGTGCACCGCTGATCGTATTCATTGTTACAGTTGTTGTTGCCCTCGCAACGCTGTACAAGGGGCTTAAGCACATAATACAGGGGATTGAATGGCTTACCGGTTCATGGGCGGTTGTGATCGCTATAGGACTGGGAGTGATGTGTGCCGGTTTTTCAGCAGTTTTTATCCGCCGGGCCTTGGCTGATAAGACCCGTCTCTCAATCCCTGAACAGCTTGAGCATGTGGAGCGTATATTTGCTCCTATTGTGATAGCCACTTCCTGCTCAGTCGCATTCGCGCATGGTGCGAATGATGTTGCCAACGCGATCGGTCCCCTCGCTGCGGTTGTCCATATTCTGACCTGCGGGACTATTGTCATGAAAGTGGCAGTGCCTTTCTGGGTACTGGCTCTCGGAGGGATAGGGATCGTACTGGGGCTTGCCACATTCGGGTACAGGGTAATGGCCACTGTCGGGGAAAAGATAACCCAGCTTACACCCTCCCGGGGTGTCGCTGCTAATATTGCTGCTGCTATAACAGTGCTGGCCTGCACAAGGCTTAAGCTGCCGGTCTCAACCACACACACACTCGTCGGGGCGATTCTGGGAATAGGTATTGCACGGGGTCTCGGAGCAGTCAACAAGGACGTGACCAAGAGTATCTTCAGTTCGTGGTTTATAACTGTACCGGCCGCTGCTCTCATTGCCGTTATACTGTTCCTTTTAGGAAAAGTGTTTCTGCTCAGCACTTTTATAGAGATCATCCAGTCTGCAGCTGCCGGATAATGCCGGGAATACATTTCTTTTCCTTAAAAATAACTTGAATTCCGCTTCTGTTACCGTTATAATGTACGGTATGGCACCATCACTGTCAAAGGAAATGTATGGCGCATGAACTGAAAGAGCTTCCCCTGATCGCTCCGCGGAAAACCGAGACGCACAAGGGGACCTACGGCCGTATAAGTATTATCGGCGGGTCGTTCGGCATGGCAGGGGCAGTTGTGCTTGCCGGCAGAGGGGCGGTCCGTTCAGGCGCGGGTTTGACGGACTGCGTTGTTCCAGAACGGATCGGGGACATTGTTTCCGTTAAAGCGGATCCCTGCCTTATGGTAAAAACGCTCCCGTCTGCGGATGACGGAACGTTCAGCAGTGAAGCTTCAAAGAGCGTGCTGGACACGGTACTCTCAAGCACAGTGCTTGCAGCGGGGCCCGGCATACGCACATCTTCCGGAGCACGCTTCCTCATTAATGAAATTATTTCAGAAACGGACGCACCGCTTGTTCTGGACGCAGACGGTTTGAACTGTCTTGCGCTGGAAGGCCTTGACATCCTTGAAAAGCGCAGGGCTCCCGCGATCCTGACACCGCACCCCGGGGAGATGTCGCGCCTTGTCAATATGCCTGCAGCGGAAATTCAGGAACACCGTGTGGATACAGCGGTCTCTTTTGCCCGTACATATTCGTGCGTTGTTGTGCTGAAAGGGGCCGAAACAGTTGTAGCGGACGGTGAAACGTGTTATATAAACCCGACAGGAAATCCGGGCATGGCTGCGGGAGGAAGCGGGGATGTGCTCACAGGGATTATCGCAGGGATCCTGTCGTCAACAGCCCTCGGCCCGTTCGAGGCGGCGTGTGCAGGTGTATGGGTGCACGGTACGGCCGGTGATCTGGGTGCGGAACGGAAAGGGCGGATATCCCTCGTTCCGGAGGATATTTGTGAATTCATTCCTAACGCCTTTATGAAATACCCCTCATGCTGATCAGTGACGAGCATGCCCTTTCTATTGTACAGACCCTCTCGGAGCATGGCTTTGTCTCTTTTTATGCGGGAGGGTGTGTGCGTGATGCTCTTTTGGGAAGGGACTACGATGATATCGATATAGCAACCGACGCGCGGCCCGGGGAGATAATACCTCTTTTTAACAGGACTGTTCAGGTGGGGGCTCATTTCGGTGTTGTAAAGGTGATCATGGGAGGAAAGGAGTATGATGTTGCCGCATTCAGAAGCGACGGGGAGTATATTGACGGACGTCATCCTGAGAAGGTGACGTACAGCTCCCCTGAAGAGGACGCTCAGCGGCGGGATATCACCATAAACGGAATGTTTTATGACCCGGTCAATGATAAGGTGGTTGATTTTGTGGGCGGAAGGGAGGATCTGAAAAAGGGCATTGTGAGGTCGATCGGCGATCCTGAAAAGAGGATCGGAGAGGATAGACTGCGCATGCTCAGAATCATCAGATTTGCAGGTACTCTCGGTTTTGACATTGACCCGGAAACATACAGGGTGGTACAGGATATGAAGGGGGAGATAACGGATGTTTCAGTTGAGAGGATAACCGAAGAATTCAGCAGAATGCTCGGGGGAGACAGGCCGGCAGACTGTGTTGAACTTCTTCTGGGTTCCGGGTTCATGACAGAGATCGTTCCTGAAGTCATGGAGATGAAAGGAGTTGAACAGCCGCCTCAGTTCCATCCTGAAGGTGATGTACTTGAGCATACGCTTCTGATGCTGCGGCTGTTCCAGGAAGAAATACCGAACCGTTTCCGGTCCTCCCTGATCATTTCCCTGGCCGTACTGTTTCATGATATCGGAAAACCCCTGACATTTACCCGAACAGACCGTATCCGCTTCAGCGGTCACTGCGTCAAAGGCTCCCGCCTGGCACGGGGAATCATGAAACGTCTCAGATTTTCCAACCATATCATTGAACAGGTATGCGATCTTATCCTTCAGCATATGAAGTTCATGGAAGTGGAGAACATGAGGGAATCCACTCTGAAGCGGTTCCTGAGGCAGGACCACTTCGATGATCATCTCATCCTCCACTGGCTTGACTGCATGGGCAGTCACAGGGATATGACCGCGTATAATTTCTGTGTTGAGAAGCGCGACATATTCAGGCAGGAGGAGAGGACATTCAGACCTCCGCCGCTTATCTCCGGCCATGACCTCATAAACGAAGGATATACACCCGGGTCCCTGTTCAAGGAGATGCTCGAATACGCTGAGGATTGTCAGCTCGAGGGAAAGGCCGGTACAAAGGAGGAGGTCCTGGAATATATCAGGGAGAGGTTTTCAGGGTAGGATAGGGGACAGGGATCAGGGAACAGGATACGGGGGACAGATTGGCAAAGACCCTAAATCCGGAAAAAAGACAAGATAAAAATATTGGAAAGGATCATTTGAATGGAGAAGTCGGAATGCGGAATGCGGAGTGAACAAAACAGAAAGAAATAGGCAGGATCGACAGGATTAGGTTATCTTGAATCTGTATATAAAAATATAACAACCTGAAATACAACCGGTATTTTGATTTCCTTACTCCCGTTTTTTTTATATCCTGTAAATCCCGTGATCCTGTCTAAAATTATTCTTTTGTTTTATCTTGTCTGTTTTTTATCCTGTCAATCCTGTGATCCTGTCCATTTTTTTTGTTTGGTTCTTAACTTCTCTTCTTCTCCGCGAATAAGCGGGAAAAAAATAAAATTGACTTGACTTGTGCTCTGTTTTTCATATGATTCTTTGGAGTCTATATCAAGGAGTATCAGTATGAGCATGCTGAAAATATATGCGGTTTGTATGCTTGCAGTGCTTGCTGCCGGGGCCGGTCTTGTGCGGGCTGAAGATAAGCCTGATCATGACAGCGAAGAGGATACCGGAGGGATAATACAGTCTGTGCTTAAGGACAGAAGCTTTAAAACAGGCCTGACTACACGGGGCATGACCGGGCTTATCCTTACAGCACAGCCTGAATGCCTGCTTGAAAAGGGTCAGTTCCTCGGATTCCGGCTTTTTTCGAGCCGTCTCGAATACATGAATGAAACGACTTCCGATATAGGCGCTGCGGTGTCCTGGGCATACGGATTCGGCAGGGAACTTCCGATTAAAATGTTCAAGCATATAGAGTTTTCAGCAACCATTCCCGTAATCATGAGGGATGAGTCCGATGATACTTCAGCGGGGCTTGGAGATGCCCTGTGTTCGGCAAAAGTGCAGATTCTTGAGGAGGATACACTCAGGCCGGCTGTACCTGCTGTGGGATTTTCCGCGTCCCTTATTCTTCCTACCGGAAGCAGCGAATTCGAACGGACTGACCGGTTCGGTATGGAAGCGGGAGTTATGGTGGGCAAAACGCTTATGGATTCAATGGGGCTGACCAGTTTCAAGGTGTACGGTGAACTGTCCGGCAGTTTTATCGAAAAGGATGATGAGACGGATTTTGTGCTCAGGGGAAATGCGGGTATGGCTTTCCCTTTCGGTATGTATGAAGACTGGTTGGTGATCGTTGAATATCAGAATATATCAAGAAGTGACGTTAACGAAGAGGACGGCCATGTGTATCTGCTGGGCATGCAGTATATGGAGGAGAAATTCAACGCCACACTTGGTTTTGTCACGCAGTATATCGATGATATCGACGAATACGAGCGGAAGATAATACTAATGTATGATATGAAGTTTTAATAAAGGACATAGTTAAAAGTAAAGAGTTAAAAGTTACAAGTTAAAAGAAAAACCAGAAAGAAATGGACAGGATCACAGGATTGACAGGATTTTTATAAAGAAAAACAGAAAGTATTTAAAGAACATGAGAATCTGAAAATGAATGCAGGTATTCTGATCCCCTCATCTCTCTGTTTTTATTGTTTGTTTTATATCCTGTAGATCCTGTGATCCTGTCCAATATTTTTGTCTTGTCTTTACTTTATTCATGGGAATGTAGTGGAAAAAGTTGCAGTAATCAGCGATACGCACGGAAACAGGGAAATGATGGACAGGGTCATTTCCTTTATCCGGGAAGTGCACGATGCAGATATGATGTTTCACCTCGGGGATTCCTACAAAGACGGACTGTACATGCAGCAAAGGCTTGATATCGAATGCAGGATTGTGCCCGGGATCTACTGTGACGAATACGGGGATCCTGAAATTCCCAGTATATGTGAACAGGAGGTATGTGGAAAGAACATACTCCTTGTCCACGATATATGTGACTGTAAGGACCCTTCCTGCTTTGATATTGTTTTTTGCGGACATACGCACATAGCGGACCTTGAAAAACGGGAGGGAGCCCGCATCATTAATCCCGGACACCTGAAAGAACACGTTTCAAAAGGAAGGGCGTATTCCTACGGTATTCTTAAAAAAGAGGGATCAGAGGCTGAAATTATTTTTGAATGGTATCATCCGTATGAGAAGCCTGTTCTCTGCCGCAGGGAGACAGTGGGGTGAGTTTTTTGCCGCAGCAAGCGGCAAAAAACTGGGAGGGGGTAGTGCACAGGCTGAAGCCGGATACCTTCCCTGACCAAATTCCTGTTATTGAATAACGAACACCAATTAACGATTTATGATTTAAGAAGTAATTCCTTCTTCGGACTTCCCGACCTACGCTCCGAACTTGTTCAGGCGCATCGCGTTCGCGAGTATGATCGGCATGATGTCAACTGCAGGAAACCGCGGGCCGAGTCCTCCTGCCATGCAGGCACGCTCCGAGAATTCCTTTGCATTGTCTCTTCTGCAGTGATCGGAATGTATGATCACAGGGACCGGGTGCCATGAATGGTACTTGAGCACTGCAGGCGTGGAATGGTCGCCTGTCACTGCAATAACATCAGGATTGAGTGCGGTTATGCGCGGAATGAGGGTATCCACCTCCTCAATAACCGAAACCTTCCGGTCAAAATCACCGTCCTCGCCCGCGCTGTCGGTCAATTTTATATGAACATAGAAGAAATCAAAGTCGTTCCAGTTCGATTCAAGCACTCCGATCTCCTCTTCCGGCTTGTCGCCTGTTTCGAGCACTTCCATGCCGATCAATTTGGATACCCCCCTGTACATGGGATATCCGGCGATCGCAGCAGCCTTCACCCCGAATACATCTGTAAACGAGTCCCAGTCAGGAAGGCTTGAGAAACCCCTGAGAAGGACCATGTTGGCAGGGCTTGAATCGGCAAGGACGTCTGATGCCTTTAATATGAATTCCGAAGCTGTATTCGCGGTCTTTTCAGCCTCAGCACAGAGCGGTTCGGGTTCAAGCGGTTTTTTCCCCACCTCCTGAGGATCGGTATCCGCAACCTTATGGGAACTCTCCAGTCCTCTTATGACCAGAAGGAACCGGTACTGTTTGACTGTTTTAACAAATAGCTCGGTTCCCGGTATTTCAATTGTGCGGAGCAGTTCGCACAGCTCTTCGTTCATTTCCGTTGGTATCCGTCCCGCTCTCCGGTCGGTGACCCTTCCCTGCTCGTCAACTGTACAGAAATTCCCCCTGCACGCGATATCACCGGGCTGAATGTCGAAATCGATCCCCAGGCCTGAGAGCACTCCGCGGCCGACCTGGTGTTGTACCGGGTCGTATCCGAATACTGCAAGATGGGCGGGCCCGCTACCCGGTGTGATGCCAGGCCCGGCAGGAGTGTGCAGTCCGCATATTCCCTCTGCAGCCAGGGTATCCAGATTGGGTGTGCGTGCAGCCTCAAGTTCAGTAGGCCCGTTTTTTTTCCTTTCAACGCCTCCAAGGCCGTCGATGATCATCAGTACTATTTTCGTGTCTGCAGGTTTTGCAAGATGTTTTATAAATGAGTGGTCCATAGCAGGTTCCTTGGTTTGATAATTGATGTCTCTGAAAATCTACGATTTAAAACTCAATCATTATATCAGATGGGCAGGATCAGTCAAGGGGGAATTTATATTTTCGATTGCCGATTTGCAAATATAAAGAATAGGACCAATGGGACCTATAGGACCTATAAAAGGAGATCTGTTTGCTGATCGCTGTCTACTGAACACTGATTTCTGTCACCCTGAGATCTGGAAAGAAAAACCTGGTCAATCCGTCAGGCAATTGATGATATTAGCTAATTGCTGATCACGCCATTTGTAAAGCTCAGATCTGTCTTTTAAGCCGATGCTTTGCTTGACGCCGTGGACAAGTGTCGCTTTAACATCTTCAGGAATTTCGTGCCAATTAGCCATATCCTTCCAGTAGGCTGAAAAAGCTTTTCCGAATATATCGAGAAATTTAGCATATCCGCCGTCACCGCCGCCAAGTTCATACGTGAGGTGCGGGCCCATGAAAGCCCAGCGCAGCCCGGGTCCTGCATGCAGGGCAGTATCAATATCATGTACGCTGGCGACATCCTTTTTAACAAGGGAGATCGCTTCACGCCACACAGCGGCAGCTAAGCGGTTTGCAATATGGCCGGGAATTTCTTTTTTAAGGATAACAGGCTTTTTGCCTAACGAACTGAAAAATGTTGAGCAGAAGTCAACGGTCGTACTGACGGTATGCTCTCCCGGGACCAGTTCCACTAACGGTATTAAATGCGGGGGGTTGAACGGATGCGCAATGATGGCTCTTTGCGGATGCTGAAGGGCTGCCTGCATTTTTGTGATTAAAAGGCCGGAAGAACTGCTTGCCAGGACGGCGGTTTCAGAAGCATGAGCTTCAATTTCGCGGTACACCTCTGCTTTTATACCGTAATCCTCGGTAACGGACTCCTGGATCATTTCGGCTTCATGTAATAATTCATGCATTGAACCTGCAATATTGATCAGCTCTTCTGCACGGGAAATCACCTTCTGATTTTCAATGCCGTAGTCTTTAAGGTTCGAGAGAAAAGTTTGTGATTTTTTATAACCGGAATGCAGAGCATCTTCATTCGCATCAAAAATAGATACCTGTATTCCTTTTGATGCATAGAATGCAGCCCAGCTGGCACCTATGGTACCCGTACCAAGAACTGCAATTTTCTGAATCATTATGACGTCCTTTCAAAAAACCATTCTGCCTACTGCCCTCTGTTTCCTGCCAGCTTTGCTGGTCTCCTTTTTGACCCCGGCTCGTAAGATGTCGGGACGCGTCGGGGACTTCTGTCACACGATACAGCTCGGTGAGATAATGCGTGTATACAGACTGAGGCGCGGAACGTCACCGGGGCCTGATGAATATACCGGGCGGATCTCTGTCTCGAACTCGGGAATGGAATCCGTTTTTCCGGCGATACAATCCCTGAGCCGCATATCAAGGCTTTCCAGCCGTGTCTTGAGTGCCCCGTACCTCATTTCTATCACCTCCAGGCCGAACGGCTTATACGTAGAGAGCCACATGCTTCTGTGTGTTTTCCACAGCGCGTCAACTTCTTTTCTCAGAAGGGCAAGGTCCCCGTCTGCAAGCTCCCTGAGCCTGTTCGTATTTTTCTGAGCATACGCCTGCACGAGTTTTTCCCGGATAACGGTCTTGATCGAAAGGACACGCGCGATCTGTGCGGGAAACAGGAGCCTTTTCGAGGAAACGGTCTCTTCCGCTTTTTCGGACAGTTCCTCTGCGAGACTGCTGTAATGATCTTCAGTGCCCTGCGTATCAACTTCCCTGTCCCACAGTCCCAGGAGCACGTCGCTGTAAAGAAGGTATTTTGAGGGATTCGGCTTTTTTGTTTCAGGATCCTGCAGGCAGGGGGGATAGTCTATATAGGAGGCCCTGCGCCACGCATCATAATCAGCATCGCACGAACCGCGGAAATGCTTTCTGACCCGATCCATATCGATGCTGTCAGCATACCCGTTTTCCGCGAAAAGCTGGATGACAGGAAGCGCTGAAAAGATATCACACTCCATTCCATTATCTCCCCACGCGGTAATGAACACTTCCTGTATGCCCTTGTCCCTGCACGCTTCCATACACGGGTTGACAGTATGTTCTGCAAAGGGGACCGATGCCCAGAACTGGTTCCAGGTGGCTGCTCCGGGAGCTACCAGGGGTTCCGATCCAAGGGACCGGTGCTTGTCTATCCAGTCGCTGTAGAAATTGGGGTCTGTGTGGTCATAGTCCCAGTATACAAGCTGCACGTCTTTTGGAATATCGTCGACCACATCCTCAGGTATGGTCCATTCAGGATCGTAATACGAGTGTATTTTTGATCCGAGCCGGAAATACATATCGCTCCATATGATCGGCTTAAGCCCAAGCCCGGCGCATATTTCCCTGACGCGCGCCAGATGTGCGTTCATAATATCGAATGTCCGTTTTTCCCCCTTGAGTTCCCTGTATCTCCCCTGTCCGAGATCCCACGCTTCATCCATACCTATATGGATGCGGTCCGAACGAAACGGCCCGGATACGGCTCTGATCATTTTTTCGATGAACGCGTACGTTCTGTCTTCCTCAGCGAGTAGGACACGGGAAGTATCCTGCAGCTCCTTATATGCAGGCCACTGGAGCATCTGCTCGCAATGGCCGAGTGTTTGAATGCAGGGGATCATCTCAATACCCAGTGAATTGGCCCAGCCGTCGATTCGGGCGAGTTCGTCCCGGGTGTAGGAGCCTCTCAGGTACCCGAAAAAAGGTTCACCCTCGATCTCATACGTGTCCTCTGTGTAGAGCATGCACATGTTTATCCCCATGAGTGCTGTACGCCTGAGTATAGACCTGACCGTTTCAGGTGTGCATACGCCGTTTCGTGACATGTCGAGCATCATACCGAGCGTTGTGATCCGTGCTTGTTCCTCGTATGCGTGAATATCCTCTTCGCATTCAAGGCTGCTGAACAGGATCCCGAGGGCCCGGAACGCGTCGGATATCCTTCCGCAGCGTATCTCGGCTGAAGTGCCGCTGTATTGGATCGACAATCCTCCTCTGGAAAGCTGTTCCTCCTGAATAAAGGAAACGGGTATGCCGTCCTGTTTGTCCGTAAACCGTTCGGGAAATTCCTGCCTTATCTCAGCGAACCCCGGTGCAAGCTGTTCAGGGATACTGCTGCCGGCTGTACATATCTGTTTCATTATCTGCTCTTTTATACAATGGTCAAATGGAAATGGGAAAAGAACAATATATTATAGAAGCATTACCTAAATTACAAGAAAATTCGATTTAAAAAAATCGGATATTTTTATAGACATTTACCTATATGTGATATAATGGGGTACGTAACGGAACCCTATTCTACTGCGACCGGCTGCAAAGCCGGATAGCGGTGTTTTCGCACTGAAATGTCCTCGATGTAGCCTCCGGCTACGCCTGCGGGCATTTCAGTACTCAGGCCTTGCTTTCCGGCTTTTCGCACGGTCTCGCAACGAACAGGGCCCCGTTACGTACCCCAGATAGTTTCAGGTCCGTATATGGCGTCGGATCGAGTCCTTGCGGAGAGATTGTTTTACTTGTATTTCAGTATCGAGAGAATAATTCCGTATGAACGTTACTCAGGAATTAATAGAAGAAGGCATCAGGAGTTCCGGCATCATGCCAGGGAACTGGGTGTTCGTTCACAGTTCTCTGAAAAGCCTCGGCTGGGTTGAGGGGGGAGCTCCGGCAGTCATTAGCGCGTTCAGATCCGTGCTCGGGCCGGACGGCCTCCTGATAACCCCTTCATTGTCTTTCACCACATGCAATCCGGAAAAAAATCCGGGGCTGAAAGCCTGGAATAGGCGTACCATCCCGTCAAGGGTCGGCAGGATTTCCGATACGCTCTGGCGAATGCCCGAAGCGGCACGAAGCAATCATCCTACCCATTCGGTAGCAGCCGTAGGAAAGGAAGCTAAGGAGTATGTCAGCGGTCATTCCTGCGAACTGCCTGTATTCAGTCTTGAGAGTCCCTATATGAAGCATGTACGGCGGAATGCGACACTCGTGTTCATCGGCGTCCCTCTGGGGACAAATACAACCCTTCACGCGTTTGAGGAGTGGATAAAGCTTCCGTATCTTGAAACAGCTGAATCTTTAATCGAGGAGAAGGACGGGAAGAAAAAAAAGGTGACTGTAACCGGGTTTCCTTCGGGGTGCAGGGGATTTTACAACGGGAATGACACGCATGTGGGTGCATTCATTGAACAGGCCGGCCTTATATCCCGCTGCAGGATAGCGGAAGCTGAGGTAATGACCGTTCCCGCGCTGGACCTTGCCGACGTCATGTTCGACAAGCTGTATGACGAACCCGATTTTCTCCTCTGCCGGAAACAGGTATGCGAATTCTGCACGCAGGCACGCGAAAAGATACAGGAAGAAGTCGATAGTATTCATGCGCGGTACAATGATATAAAAAAGGCAGGTGTGTACAGGGGGGACAGAGGATGAGGGGTTTTTAATTTGCGATTTGCGATTGCCGATTTACAATTGAAAAGCAAAGGAGATAACCATGACACGAAAACCCGCAGTTGCAGGAAGGTTTTACAAAGCAGACAGCGCAACGCTCAGAAAAGAGGTCGAAACGTATCTTTCATATGATGGGGAAAAGGAAACCCGCACGGGATGTATCGTTCCTCATGCGGGCTACGTGTTTTCGGGAGCGACTGCGGGGATGGTCCTTTCCCGAATTTCTATACCCGGTTCCGTAATCATTCTCTCTCCCAATCATACGGGGATGGGAGAGGGCTTTTCAGTCTGGAGCGGTGGCGGCTGGGAAACGCCTCTGGGTACTGTGAATATTGACGAGGATCTGAGGGAAGCCGTACTTGCATGTGAGGGTGCTGAGCCGGATGAAGCAGCCCACAGCATGGAGCATTCGATCGAGGTGGTCCTTCCATTTCTTACAACAATACGTGAGGATGTGCGGATCGTGCCTGTTACCATTCGGTCGGCCGATCTTGATTCCCTTATAAGGTTTGGAAAAGGGCTTACGGATATATTGTCTCGGCTTGATAAACCTGTGCTGATGGTCGCGAGTTCCGACATGACGCATATGGAGCCGGCTGAACAGGCGCGCCAGAAGGATATGAAATGCATTGAAAGAATGGAACAGGTTGACCCGGAAGGGCTGTATAGACTCGTGACAGGGGAACATATTACCATGTGCGGAGTGTTTCCTGTGACAAGCCTTCTGGCAGCGTGCAGGGAAAGGGGGGTTGAGCGGGGTGAACTTGTCAATTATACAAACAGCGGGGAAGTATCCGGCGATCTTATGAATGTAGTCGGATACGCAGGGATGGTTTTTTAGGCGCTAAACACCTGCTGAACCGCCGATATGCTCGGTTTGAGTCAGCCGTAAGCGTGGCCAATAACAATGCGTTGTCGTTCGGTAAATTGATTTACGAACATCGAACACCGAACATCGATTTTAGAAGTGAATAGAAGAAAAAGATACTTCTGAAATCTTAAATCGTTAATCAGTGTTCGACATTCAATTTTGACGGAATCGTAAAAAGTCTTTTAATGAAGGGCCACGCTCTGTCGTGGCCGTGAATGCCTTCTAAGCGGTGTAATAACGGCGGACGCGACAGAGCGCGTCCCTCCAAAGCGAGGTAACCCTATTTTTTTATGATTGCGTCAATTTTTCCGAAGGGGCACTTTATTTTTTTTGAGCGGAGGCTTGAAAAAAAAAATTCATTTGACATACCTGCATATACTACTATAATAATACCCACGTAGTATTTCCGACCGGAGGAGAACTGACAGATGCATGCTGTTTTTGATGAATTGAAGAAACGTGGGTTCATATACCAGACAACAGACGAAAAGGAAGTCAGGTCCCTTCTCTCTTCCGAACAGGTCCCGTTCTATATAGGATACGATCCTTCAGCCTCATCTCTTCACGCGGGGAACCTTCTTACGATAATGGCAGCAGTGCATCTTCAGAAAGCCGGCCACCGTCCGATCATCGTTGTCGGAGGAGGCACGGGCATGATAGGGGATCCCAGCGGAAAGACCGAGATGAGAGGGATGCTCGATCCGGAGGAGGTTGACGCCAACGCCGAATCCCTGAAAAAGCAGCTTTCGCGGTATATCGATTTCGGTGAGGGGAAGGCAGTCCTTCTGAATAACGCGGAATGGCTTGCTCCCGCGAAATATATAGAATTTCTTCGGGATATCGGGGTTCATTTCAGCGTCAATAAAATGCTTACTTCCGAATCGGTGAAACAGCGGCTGGAGAAAGGGCTTTCATTCCTTGAGTTCAATTACGCTCTGCTTCAGGCATATGACTTCTATGTTCTCGCGGAACGGCATAACTGCCTGCTGCAGCTCGGCGGTCGGGACCAGTGGGGAAACATAGTTGCCGGTATCGATCTCATCAGAAGAAAAACGGGGAAACAGGCCTACGGCATCACCTTTCCTCTCCTGACAGATGCAAAAGGTGAGAAGTTCGGGAAATCGGTTGCAGGCGCGGTCTGGCTTGACAGGGAAAAATGCTCTCCATACGAGTTCTATCAATTCTGGAGGAATACCGATGATGACCGTGTTGAGCTGTATCTGAAGCTCTTTACGTTCCTGCCGGTTGAAGAAACGGAAATGCTCGGAAAACTCGATTCCCCTCTTATCAACCGTGCAAAAGAGATCCTGGCATTTGAAGCAGTGAAGATCACCCACGGCAGACAGGATGCCTGTGATGCGTTTACCGCGTCAGCACAGCAGTTCGGCAGGGCTGATCGCGAAGGTGCAGTAGAGACATCCTCTGATATCCCGGAGATATCAGGATCGGATTCCGATATTCCGACGGTCACGCTTTCAGCAGATGATCTGGAAAATGGCTACTGGGTGGTTAAACTATTCAATGACGCTGATCTGGTCCCTTCAAAGGGTGAAGCCAGGCGTCTGATCAGACAGGGGGGGCTGTATGTGAATGAGAACAGGGTGGAGAGTGAGGATATGGTTATTGACGCTTCGTTCGTGAGTGACGGGAGTGTTTTATTGCGGATGGGCAAGAAAAAATACAGGAAAGTATTTTTCGAGTAACACGGATTGGAGACCTGATTTCAAGGGCGCAGTATGAGAATATGGAAGCAACGGATCTTTCTTCTGGGGACCGCAGCGGTTGCCCTGGTCGCGGCATGCGGGCCTGTTTCAGTTAATCCCCCGGCCGTGGCGGCCAACAGGAAGATCGCCTTCGCACTCGATGACAAGGGAAAATACACGCTTCTTCCCGAATCCCGCACACGGGGTATATTCCTTTCGGATATTTACGGTAATTTCCTTACGCGTATCGGTGATTTTACGAATGCCTGCGGCTGGTGCGATTTTTCACCTTCCAACAATATGCTTCTCTACGTGACAAAAACAACGTCCGAAAAGGGAACCGAACAGTACCCCCTGATAGCCTATAACCTGAAAACCCAGGAGGAAACCCCTGAAGTCGTTTCCACCCGGTACGTATGGTTTCCCCGATGGTCCCCTAACGGGAAATACATTTCCTTCTGCGGTGAAGGAAGAAATGAGATTACTGTTGACAACTGGCGCACGAACAGGATCGTGTACCGGATCAAGTCAAATTCGGTATTCTACAGGTGGCTTCCTGATGGGTCAGGACTTCTTACGGTCGATATACTCGACGAGATCGACTCGGTCGAGGGGGACACGATGCAGTATTTTGTTATCAGAAAGAAGTTCTTTGATAAGGAAAAGGATGCGGAAGACCTCGCGCGCGGGTATTCCAGATGCTGCTGGCCTGATATTTCATCGGACGGGACCAAGATCGTTTTCAATGCTGTCGAATTTTCCGGGCCTGCTTCAATGCTTGCCGACACATTTGACCAGAGGGAGCAAGTGTATCTGTATGAGTATTCGAAAAAGAAGATAACACGGCTTACGCGCAGAGGGATCTCTGCGTTTTACACCGTTATATCCCCGGACGGAAGCAAAGTCGCGTTCATCGATTATGAAGAGGATATACTGCAGGGAGGAGACCTGTGGATATGCGATCTCACTCGGGAATCATACCCCTTGAAAAAAGTCTGGGGAAAAGGCAGGGCAGTATATCCGTTCTGGTGCGATGACAATTTGCTGGGATTTGTGCGGTTCGATCCTGACGAGAAGATCGGCAGCGGATTCGATGATATATATATCTATAATCTGACGAATTCCAATATCATTCCACTTAAGGAGCGCATACAGGGTCTGTTTAAAAAAACCGAACATGAAGATAATGCAGAGTGAGAAAAACATATTCGAACGTCTGTATTCAATAGGGAAACGCCTGACAAGCTCCCTTGATACGGAGGAAGTGCTCTATTCGATACTCGAATGTGCTGTGCAGGAGGTTGACGGCGAACTGGGATGGATCAGCCTTGTTGAGGACGGCCGTTTTCTCAAAATTGTTACTTCATACGGCATTGAATCGGGATGTCTTCCGGACCGCATCAGCTTCAGCCGCGGGATAACCGGTCTTGTCGCGCAAACAGGGGAGCTCTACTACTCCCCCGACGTCACGAAGGAGGAACGGTTCATCAAAGTAAGCGACACTGTTATGTCAGAAGTCGCGGTTCCTCTTATAATCTCCGGCACGGTCCTGGGCGTATTCAATATAGAGAGTCCGCGCAGGGACGCTTTTAACGAAAAGCAGCTCCAGCTCATCTCTGCACTCGCTGAGCAGGCTGCGATCGCCGTGAGAAACGCAGAGCAGTACGGAAAGATAGACGCTGAACTCAAGTGCTCCATGGAAAAGCTCGAGGAGAAAGTACAGGCTTTGAAAATGCTGTCGGAAGTCGTATCCTGCATAAATTCGTCGATCGACCTTGATACTGTACTCAGGACAATCATCGAGAAAGTCAAGGAGGTCACACAGGGGGCGGAGTGCCAGCTTCTTATTCGGAATGCGGACACAGGCCGGTTTAGTATACACACGCCGTTCGATCTTGAAGGGGGCCTTTCAGAAGGGGCCGATGTTGACGCTGACCGGGGTATAACAGGATGGGTCATCAAGCATAAGAAGGTCCTGAATATTCCTGATGTGACACGGGACCGCAGGTACCGGTGCTGGATACCGAGCACGAGGTCCGAGATAGCCATTCCTCTCCTCAATGACACAGACCTTATCGGGGTGCTGAATATCGAGTCACCGCACACGCATGCGTTTGACAGGGATATGGTTGAGATACTCAGGATGCTTGCGGCACACGCGGCTTCAGCCGTGTATAACGCGGAGCTGTTTGAAAAATACAGAAAAACGAGAGAGAGTCTTGAGTTCTCCAATCATATGGCCTCCATGGGTGAATTCGCAGCGGATCTCATCCATTGGTTTGGCAACAAGTCGGGGCTTATCCTGGGGTGTGCTGAGAATATCAGTGCGGAATCGGAAGGGAATCCCTCTATTGAGGAGGATATCTGTATTATCAAAAAGCACATGTCCGAGGTTGCTGACATGAAGAAGCGGATACTCGGTAAAGATGAAGAGGAAGAGACGGCGGCAGCGGATGTCTCTAACATAGTCCGTGATTGCATTGCTGATGCCGCCTCACCCCTGGTAGAGACCGGGAAGCTGGAGAGCAGCCTTGCCTGCACGGTCAAACCCCGTGCTCTGAAGAAAGCGATCAATGAGATTATTGAAAACGGCATCGAAGCGGTCCGGGATAGTGAAGACGGAAGGGTAACCGTTTCAGCATTCAGGAGAGGCGCCCGGATATGCATCCGTGTTTCGGATACAGGACCCGGTTTTCCGCGTGAAAAACTTCCGGTACTGTTCAGGCCCTTTTTTACTACAAAAAAGGAAAGGCACGGAACAGGGATGGGGCTCTGGCTCTGCTACAGGGCCCTTAAATCAATGAATGGGCGTATTGAGGCGGAGGGGGATTCGGGAGAGGGACTTACCTTTACTATACTATTGGGATCTTTACATGCAGAGGAATGATTTCAGAATACTTGTTGTTGACGATGAAAGGGACTGGGTAACGGTCAACAGGAAAGCGCTTGAGCGCAGAGGATATACTGTGTGCGGCGCATCAGACGCGGAAGAGGCTGTATCTCTGGTACAGGAACATCCCTGCCATCTTGCCTTTCTCGATGTCGACATGCCCGGCACAGACGGGATCGAGCTGATAGATATGCTCAGGGAACACGTTCCCGACATTGAAGTGATCATGCTTACGGGGTACGGCACAGCCGATACGTATTCGGCTGCAAAGATTAAGGGGATCACGGATTTTCTGGAGAAGATGGGGTCTGCGGGAGACAGGATCCTCAGTGATGAGATGGCTGATTGTGCGGATGAGGTGTTTGAGAGGAAGTGCAGCAGTAATCCCAACACACATGGAGTAATGGAATAATGGATATGCTTAAGGATCTGCTGAAAAAGCAGGAAAAGCGGGTGATCACATACCGCCGCGATCTGCATAAGATACCCGAGCCCGGATTTGAAGAATATAAAACATCCCGGTACATTGCACGGGTCCTGAAAAAGACGGGAATCCCTTTCCGCGAACATATAGCTGAAACAGGGATTGTGGGTGAGATCGAAGGGGGATCTGGGGGAGGTACGGTCCTGCTCAGGGCGGACATGGACGGCATTCCCGTTCCCGAGGAGCGGACAGGCCTTGCATTCTCATCCGGGCATAAGGGGATGATGCATGCCTGCGGCCATGACACGCATACCGCCATGCTCCTGTGCGCAGGGTCTGTACTGTTCGGTTTGAGAAAAAAGCTGAAAGGGAAGGTCATTCTTGTTTTTCAGCCTGCTGAAGAGGGTAAGGGGGGAGGCAGAGAAGTCGTTGAATCGGGAGCCGTCGATTTTTCCGGGATAGATGCTGCGATTTCCCAGCATATCTGGGGGCCGCTGCCGGCAGGGACATTCGGGTATATACAGGGTCCTGCTTTTGCCATGGCAGATGAATTTGTTATTACGGTAACGGGAAAAGGAGGCCACGGCAGCATGCCTCAGAAGACACGCGATCCGATCACAGCAGCCGCACACATAATACATGCTGTCAACGACATAATAAGCAGAAGGATCGCGGCCTCAGAAAAGGCTGTTGTCAGTTTCGGCTCGGTTCGCGGAGGTTCGGTGTACAATGTGATACCGGATACAGTCGTGCTGAAAGGGACCGTACGCGCGTACCGGAACGATGTTAGGAACACGATTAAACGGGAATTGAAGAAAACAGCCCTGTATACTGCGAAAGCTGCAGGTGTAAAAGCATCGTGTGAATACCTGAGCGGGTATCCGGTTCTGTGCAATAATACCGGAGTCGTACGTACGGGCATCAGAGCAGCGGAAAAGGTTTTCGGCCCGCGCAATATAAAGGAATGCGAGCCTGTAATGGGAGCTGAGGATTTTTCCTTTTTTTTGGAAAAAGCGCCCGGGGCAATGTTTTTTCTTGGAGGGGCGCCTGGAAAAAAGGATCCGGTCCATCACAGCGCCGAATTCGACATTGATGAGAGTGTCCTTATAAAGGGAGTGGAATTTCTGTGCAGAGTATCGATGGAATACCTGTATAAACCGTGAGAAAGTATGAGCAAGAAAGAGCTTGACCGGAAAACAGATGAAGATCTCATGCGTGAATGCGCCAAGGGGAATATAGACGCTTTCAATATTCTTTTCAGACGCTACCGACGTCCTATCTTTTCATACGTGTATCAGCTCATCGGCGATTACGGGGATGTTGAAAGTGTCACACAGGAGGCGTTCCTGCGGGTTTTCAAATATCTGGATACGTACGAATACCCGAAAAAGTTTTCAACCTGGTTTTATACAATTGTAAGGAACCTCTGTATAGATTCGCTCAAGAAGATAAAAAAAGAACGGGAGAATGTAATTTCAGATTTCATCGTATACGGAAGAAACACAAAATCGGAATTTCTCAAGCTCCTTCCCGATGACACGCTTACTCCCCAGAGGATCGCCCAGCGCAACCAGAAAGTGCAGACTGTCCGGGATGCCATTGATGAGCTTGACCCTATCTATAAGGAGGTTATCACGCTGTTCGTACTTCAGAAGCTCCCCTATTCGGAAATATCGGAAATCCTTGATGTGCCTTCCGGCACGCTCCGGTCGCGTGTCCATCACGGACTGAAGAAACTCAGGGAGATCATGGAGCGGAGGGGGATAACATTTTAAAATTTGCGATTTGCGATTTGAAAAAGAGAATTGGACAGGATCACCCCGACACAGCAAGGCGGCCGGGACTGTAAGCAGGATTAACAGGATATTTTAAAAAAAAAGGTTTCATTGGTAATTGGTTGTTGGATATTGGACATAAAAGCAAGTATGTGGTGAGTTAGTATTTAGTGTATTAGGTGGTTGTAATTGCAGTTTTTTTCTTTTGCTAATTACTAAAATACTAATTACTTCTTCCTGACCTCTGACCTCTGCCCTCTGACTTCTGACTTATAGAAGGGAACTTTTCCTATGCGCAAGGTGAAGATACTGGCAACCCTCGGCCCGGCTTCGAATGACAGAAACGTTATAGAACAGATGTTAAATGCCGGTGTTGACGGAGTCCGGCTTAATTTTTCGCACGGGGACCGCGATAGCCATAAGGCCGCTTATACCGCGGTACGTGAAGCTGCAGAGGCGCTTGACCGTGCTGTAGCGGTTGTAGCTGACCTGCAGGGCCCCAAGATCCGGGTAGGGAACCTTGACGTGCCGCTGAAGCTTGAGAAGGGGGAAACAGTTGCCATTGTTCCGGAAGAGTCGAAGGGGGAGGGCAGAACAATATCCTGTACATATGACCGTATAGCGGATGATGTGTCTGAAAATGATACAATCCTTATTGATGACGGCAGGATCGAGCTTATTGCTGAACGGATCGAGAACAATACAGTGATCTGCACGGTGATCGAGGGGGGTACGGTCGGAGAGCACAAGGGGATCAACCTTCCGGGAGTGGCAGTCAGTGCGGCGTCGATCACGGAAAAGGATATCGAGGACCTGAAATTCAGTCTGGATCTCGGTGTAGATTATATTGCTGTGTCGTTCGTACGCACAGGCGCGGGCCTTCGCAGGGTCAGGGAGATCATACAGTCTGAAGGCAGGGACATCCCGGTCATTGCCAAGATCGAAAAACCGGAAGCTCTGGAAAATCTTGACGCGATTATTGAGGAAAGCTCCGGGCTGATGGTTGCGCGCGGCGACCTTGCAGTGGAAACCTCTGCCGAAAAGGTTCCCATTCTTCAGAAAATGATTCTTAAAGAGACGAACAGACGCGGAAAACCCGATATCGTGGCTACCCAGATGCTTGAATCAATGATTGAACAATCCTCGCCCACACGGGCAGAATCGGCCGATGTTGCCAATGCTGTCCTGGACGGGGCTGACACGCTCATGCTCTCAGGGGAAACCGCTGTAGGGAAGTATCCCGTACAAACTGTACGTATGATGGATAAAATAATCCGGTATGCGGAAGAGAGCCTTTATTTCGAAAAGCACAGCTATCTTCCGGACCGGGACGATAACAGTCTGCTTAACGGTATTACCCATGCTGCTGGCCTTGCAGCGGATGAAACACGGGCCGCTGCCCTGGCAGTTTATTCCCTGACCGGTGAGGCTGCGTCCATGATCTCCCAGAAAAGGCCTGACACGGATATTATAGCGTTTACGCCCGATACGCGGCTGTATAACCGTTTCAGCCTCTATTACGGCGTCAGGCCGGTTATGTGCGAACGTGTTACAGGGTGGGAGAAGGTGATCGAATATATCAGCAGGGAATGCACGGACCGCAAACTGCTTGCCCGCGGGGATACGGTAGTATGTCTCATCAATGATGATAGAAATAACCATATACTGAGAATAATGTCGGTGTAAAATAAATGAAGCGTTTTGTTGCATATATTGTTATATTATTATTAATAATACCATTAGCATGTGTCCTGCTGTGGTATCTCGGTCCCAGGGCAGAGGTGACCTATGCCTGTCCAGAGTGCGGAAAGCTCAAAGAAACAAAGGAAATACTCGGGATCGTGCACCATTCTGAAATAATATCGGAAGAGCTTGGAGACTGGTACGATGCACAGGGGCTTCGCAGGCACAAACATGACTGGAGGCCTGTTTCTTCATACAGACAGGCATGGGGAGGGAGGGGAAAGCGGGCCGATCATGACGGATCGTTCCTTTTCCCGCTGGTCGAATTGAAAAGAGTAAAGCCCCTGGTTGACGACAAGCAATTCAAAGAGCTTACAGAGCTCTATTATCAGGTGCATGACAATGGGGAAAAGCACAACCTTTTTATGAAAAAATGCGCTGAGATCAAGGAATAAGTTTTTTGTCGTTGGAAACGACAAAAAACTTGTAGATTAATTTCCAATAGTAGTAAATATTAAGTAGTTTACTTCTCGTCTTCTTTGTTTTTATATCCCGTAAAGCCTGTGATCCTGTCCAATATTTTTATCTTGTCTTTTCCCTGTTTCCTGCCAGCTTCGCTGGCTTGCCTTCGAGCTCTGATTTCCGACTTTCGACCGGGTGAGCCATCGGCTCCCCCCTACCTCATACCACATAATCTCTCCGAGGCGTAGGCTACGAGCCGGAGGCCATATCACTGCCGGCTTCGCAGGGGTAGGCTCCAGTTCTGATTCTTGAAAAAAGCAGCGTCATTCCCGCATTCCCGGAGTGAATGTATCTGTCCCCCGCCATCTACGTCAGTATGCGTCACGTCAAGATCGGGAACCGCGAACTCGGCAAACCATTCCTCGAGTTCCTTTTTCATCCGTTCCGCTTGTTTCACGTGCGCTTCGTTTTGGATAAGGTTGTTTTCCTCACCCGGGTCAAGGCTGAGGTTATACAATTCACAGGGACCGTTCAGATACCGGTGAATATATTTCCATTCCCGTGTGCGAATCATACGGACCGGGCCGTATTCATCAAACACGACCACCCGGTCATTGCCCCTGATCCGATCCCCGGTCAGAAGGGGAGCGAAACTTTTCCCCGGAAGGGGTTCTGTGTCCGCATCACCGCAGTTCAGGTATTCGAGGATCGTAGGCCTGAAGTCGTATTGACTCAGCAGTTCCGAACAGACAATTCCTTCAGGCACTCTGCCCGGACAGGACACGATGAATGGCACTTTAACAGATTCTTCGTACATGTTCAGCGGATATGTGGCGTTTCCTTTGCCGTACACACCATGATGTCCCATATTCATTCCGTTGTCTCCTGTAAAGACAACAAGTGTATGTTCGGTCAGACGGGTGTCTTGCAGCCAGTCGAGTATCCGGCTCACGTTCCGGTCCATCTCCTCGATAGCCGCATAATACCCGCTCAGATGTTTTCTCCGCGTCTCCATATCCTCTACCGGAATACTGACGCCCTCTACCCATCCGGCCGGCACCAGGCCGTAGGGAACTGATGAAAATGCGCAATCGTGATAATACCGGTCGTACACGTCTTTCGGATGATTATCCCGGTCCCAAGGGGAATGCGGAGCTGTATAATGCACACTGAGATAAAACGGTTCGTTGTCGTCCTCCTGTTCGTTCAGAAACTCGATCGCGCGGTCAGTAATGGCATCGGTGACATACCGGGGTTCTCTGTAGACCCCTCCTTTATGTATCATGGGGGCGTTGTAATAGGGGCCTCCGCCCTTGGCATGGGTTTCCCAGAATGCAAACCCCTTCTGGGGAGTGTGCGCGTCGCCCATATGCCATTTTCCGCTGAAACCGCAGATATATCCGTTCTTCGCAAGCACATCCGTGTACCCGGTGCTTCCCTTCAGGTATTCGATGCGGGGGACAGGGCAGTCTTTTTCAATATCGGAGTTTCCGCACCTGATCCAGTCGTGGATGCCGTGCTGGGACGGAATCTGCCCGGTCAGCATGCTCGCACGTGCTGGGGAGCATACCGGTGACGTGCAGAAGAAATTCTCGAAACGGATGCCTTGAGACGCGAGCCTGTCCAGACTGGGGGTGGTGATCTCAGTGTTACCGGAAGATCCGAGTGCCCAGGACCCCTGGTCATCTGTCATGATCAGAATGATATTGGGCCTGTGTGTGTCTCTGCTTGCCATGGCAGACAGTATATCACGTCTCCCGATTTTTGTCAAGCTTTGAATATTTTTTCCTTGACATGCCCTGCTGGCATGTACAATCCACAGTTTGCCGAACGGTAAACCATGCTCGGTATTCGGATCAGAATAATCGCCGTTTTAACAATTGGAATATTGTAATATATATGGAATATTGGAATGCTGGAAAGTTGGAAAGCAATTGGTGCCATTATTCCATTATTCCACCATTCCATCATTCCCTTGTCAAATATCGAACGATTGTAAAATACCATGATAAATGATTTAATATCAATAAATTGTAGAGTCTCACAACGTTTTATAACTCCGAAAGGTGCTGTATGGGCCAATGGATCCAGCTTATAATTCTTATGATCCTGCATGGAGTTATAGACATGTTTGCGGGGATGCTCCCTGCTGTTCTGCCCGTGCTCAGAACGCATTTTCATCTTTCCCTGACACTGGGAGTATTGCTTATTGCAGTGCTTAATTTCTTTGCAAACGGGGTACAGATTGCTGCAGGGCACCTGAGGGAGAAAAGTGAGACTTCATTTTTTATGCGGCTGGGATTTCCTTTGGCAGCTTTTGTATGTATTATGTATCTGGTGCCTGAAGGGTGGTATACACTTGCAATACTGGTCGCAATTATGATAGTGACAGGGACAGGAGTTGCAGTATTTCATCCTGAGTCGATGAGAGCGATACACAGTTTTGACAGGATCCCTTCTTCAGTAGCTACTCCCTTTGTTGTAATGGGGGGTTATTTCGGTTTCTGCGGAGGGGGATGGATAGGGGCTGAACTTGTTGATGACGGGACAGGACTTAAGGGACTCAGATATATGCTGATTGCTGCTCTCGCAGGGCTTATTCTTGCTTTGGTGACAAAGTTCAGGCTTGCAGTTGAAAAAGAAGAGGGAACCACAAAGACACTAAGACACGAAGAAGAAATTTTGGTTACAAGACAAGAAAAGAAGGGAACCACAAAGACACTAAGACACGAAGAAGAGGGTTTAGTGAAAAAAATAAACGCTTCCCCCTTACCTCAATCCTCTCCCTTCAGGGGAGAGGAGGAGGGACGGAAGCGCTCTTTAGAAGATGAAGATGGGGAGGAAACTGAAATTCAAAAGAAAGTCGCTTTCTGGCCTTTGTTTTTTATGGCTTCATGGATATGCACAGGAACTGCAGTAACTGTTGCCCTTCTTCCCACGCATATTGAGGAATTGAGACTGGAACTTGATTTTGGGGGATTTTCCTCATTCATGTTCGGAGCAGGTATTGGGATTGGCGGGGTTTTGTGGGGTATTATTGCACACAAGGTCGGGGAACTTCTGTCATCTGTCCTGTCCCTTATGATCGGGCTTCCATTTCTTGTAGTCTATTTCCTTCTGAGCAGTCATAAACCAGCAGTAATTATTCTTCTTGTATGCGGTTTCTGTATTGGCGGGGCGTATCCCATGCTCGTTTCAATGGCCATGCGTGCAAAAGAAATGAACCTTGGAAGGCGGATGGGGCTTATGGTGGGAGGGGTATGGGGTGTTGCAAGTCTCATTTTGATCGCGGCAGGAAGCATAGCTGATAAGCTGGGAACATTTGCAGTAATGTTCGGTGCTGCAGCTACTTTCCTGATAGGAGGGGTGTATGGTATTTACCTTATCCGGACAGGATATGGTAAATAAGTAAGCAGTAATTAGTAAGTAGTAAGCAGTTAAAAAAACGCAGGCTTAAGCCTGCGGCTACCTTCCCTTCGGGAAGAAAAGAAAAAAGGAATATCGAACAAGGAACACCGATTTTAGATTTTAGAAGTGAAAAAAAGTTTTTAAAACCTTGAACTTTGAACCTTGAACCTTGAACCACCGGCAAAGCCGGGATTCTAGGATATTTTTCTTGAAAAAACGATAAAATCAGATAGAATATAGAGTTAATTAGATTTGCATTAAGATCGTGTACCGGTACAGGAGAAGAGAATGAGGCGTAGGATTGCGGTAATCTTCATAATTACCATGATATGCAATGCTTTCCTGTATGCCCAGCTCAATAATCCCTACCCGCCGGACGAAAGTAAAGAAACCATATATTACAGTTCCTTTTCTGCAAGGCCCAAGCACCTTGATCCTGCAGTAGCTTACAGTTCTGATGAATACAGGTTTATCTGCCAGATCTATGAGCCGGTTGTGCAGTACCACTACCTGAAACGGCCGTATGAACTGGTTCCCTTAACAGCTGATGGGATGCCTTCTTTTGCCTATTATGATAAAGATGGAAACAAACTCCCTAACGATGCTCCTGCTAAAGATGTTGCAACATCAGTATGGACTATTAAAGTTCAAAAAGGGATCGAGTATCAGGATCATCCCTGTTTCGCAAAAGATGAGAACGGGGAATTCCTGTACCATGATCTGAAGCCCGGGGACGTAAAAGGGATACGTACACTGTTTGACTTTAGGCAGACAGGGTCCCGGGAGCTCAAATCAAAAGATTATGTCTATCAGATCATGAGACTTGCTGATGCACGGAACAGGTGTCCTATCTTTGCCTTTGTTGTTGCTGAATATATTGTGGGTATGAAAGAATATGCACGTGAAGTAAGTACACGTATTGAGAAAGAACGGAAAAACAGGCGTGACGAGAAGGGGATCTTTTACAACAGGGAAGAGGATGAGAAAGCAAATCCTATAGTAATCGATTATCTGACTATCCCATGCAAAGGGCTTGAGATAGTTGATGATTATACATACAGGATCACGCTGAATAAGAAATATCCCCAATTCATTTACTGGCTTGCTATGCCGTTTTTTGCTCCTATGCCTGAAGAAGCGATCAGATTTTACAATCAGGAGGAAACTATTGACCTGAATGTGATCCTTGACTGGTATCCTGTAGGCACTGGTGCATACCGGATGTCACAGTTTGATCCGAACTGGCGGGTAGTAATGGTAAAAAATGAACATTACCGTGAAGAGCCTTTTCCCTCTGAAGGTGAACAAGACGACAAAGGAAATGGACTTCTGAATGATGCGGGAAAAAGCCTCCCCTTGATCCATAAGTGCGTATACAGTGTTGAACGGGAAAGCGCGCCTTCCTGGAGGAAATTTCTGCAGGGATATTATGATATATCAGGGATAGACTCTGATAATTTTTCAAAAGTCATGGATCTTTCCACGTCTGATGCCCGGCTGAGTGATTCAATGACAGAAAAGGGAATACGCCTTATCACTTCTGTAGCCACTTCCATCTACTATACCGGGTTCAATATGGACCATCCGGTTCTTGGCGGGATTGAAGAGAAAAAATGCAAACTGCGCCAGGCTTTGTCCATTGCACTGAACCGTGAAGAGTATATACAGATATTCAGGAACGGAAGAGGGATTGTATCCCAGGGCCCGATTCCTCCGGGGATTTTTGGCCATGTTGAAGGGGAAAAGGGGATTAACCCTTTTACTCATACATGGAACAAGGATCTTGGCATGCCTGTACGGAAAACAGCGGAGGATGCAAAGAGACTTCTTGCTGAAGCCGGATACCCGAATGGAAAGGATGCTGAAGGGAAACAGCTCGTGGTTGCATACGATACAGTGCAGTATCCGGGCAATGCTATCTATCTTGAGTGGCTTAGGAAACAGTTTTCCAGGATAGGTGTCAAGCTGAAAGTGAATGAGACGGACTATAACCGGTTCCGTGAAAAGATGAATACAGGAAACTATCAGATATTCGGATGGGGCTGGAATGCTGACTATCCTGACCCTGAAAACTTCATGTTTCTTTTATACGGCCCGAATTCTAAAGTGAAATATCACGGGGAAAATGCTGCCAATTATGCGAATCCTGAGTATGACAAGCTTTTTGAACAGATAAAAGCTATGGAGAACTCTCCCCAACGGCTGGAAATCATAAAAAAGATGATCGCGATTGTCCAGCATGATGCTCCCTGGGAATTCGGGTTTTATCCAAAGGGATACGGCTTATACCACAAGTGGGTATCTAATTCAAAACCGAACATGATGGCTAATAATACTCTTAAGTATATGAGAATTGATAAAGATGTAAGGAATACATTCAGGAAGGATGACAACAAACCCATGCTTTGGCTTGTATTGGTCATTCTGCTTGTGATTGCAGGTGCGGTTGTGCCCGGAGTTTATATGGTCATCAGAAAGGAAATGAACTGATGGGAGCCTATATAATCCGGAGAGTCCTGTATGCTATCCCCATTCTGATCTGTGTTAATATAATCACATTTCTCCTTTTCTTTTATGTGAATACACCTGATGATGTTGCTCATACCGTTCTCGGCCAAAAACGTGCATTGCCTTCAAATGTATACACATGGAAACGTGAACACAACTATCACCTCCCCATGATGGTGAATGGTGAGGATTCGATACTGTATGTAACTAAGAACAATGCCGTATCAGAGGATATCCAAAAAGCTCTGGAAGATTATACTGTTCAGATATGTTCTCTGGATGCGACTGCAGTTGCAAAGGGTATTCTTGAACTGATAGCAGAACAGGATCCGGCTTTGGCTAAAGATAAAAAGAAACTGCCTGGTCCTATTGACGGATTCAAGCGAATAATCGACAAGCAAAAAGAAGAGATGGACGGAGATGAAGTGATCCTGGTTGACTGTCAGGAGCTTACTCCTCAGGAAGCAATGATCATAAGCGGGCTCCTTGAAAAAGGAGTTCCTTTTATTGTTATATCCAGGGATGAAAAACCATTGCCCAAGCCGCTTGATGTGTCGGTTATTGTTAATCATGTTATTGATGATAAAAGCCCGGATAAAAGCCTGAAAGAACTCAGTGAATATATTGAGGCACAGCAGGTTAGAGGATTAGGCGTTTTTACTCAGACTATTTTTTTTAAGAAGTCTGTGCGTCTCTTCTGGTTCAATTTCGGAAAATCGGACCGCGAAAATATAGATATCAGCTATCAGGTGCTGGCCCGCATGGGGCCGTCAATGATGATAACCATACCTGCTTTTGTGCTGAGTATTTTTGTGAATATATTCATAGCAATGATCGTTGCGTACACCAGGGGAACATATATTGACCGAATGATGGCAATCGTCTGTATTATTATCATGTCTATATTGTCGCTTTTTTATTATTTCGGTGCGCAGTTTATTTTTGGGACATGGCTGAAAATATTCCCTGTATCAGGATTTCTCCCCGGATTCAGTGCGCTCAGATTTGTACTTCTTCCGGTAATTGTATCAGTTATTATAGGTATCGGGGGAGGAGTCCGGTTTTATAGGACTATATTCCTTGAAGAAGTGAACCGTGATTATGTTCGTACAGCCAGGTCAAAAGGGATGAGTGAGATGGTTGTCTTGTTTAAGCATGTGCTTAAAAATGCCATGATACCGATATTGACGAATGTTGTCCTTGTCCTGCCAATGCTTTTCATGGGAAGTCTGATCCTTGAGTCGTTCTTCGGTATTCCCGGATTGGGAGGCTTTACTCTAGAGGGAATCCAGGCACAGGATTTCCGCATTGTCGGGGCTATGGTATATCTTGGGTCATTTTTATATATTATAGGGCTGATCATGACTGATATCAGCTATACACTTGTTGATCCGCGTGTAAAGATAGAGTAGGTTATTATGCCTGTATTTCTTAACTCAGATATATTTTTCTTTGCCTTCATCATACTGATGGTGGGGTTTGCTGTATGGGCAAGCCGTAAGGAATATTATCGGGATGCAGGACGAAGGGTTTTTACCAATCCATGGGCAATAGCCTGTTTTTCTGTTATTGTACTGTATGCCGGGATCGCCTTTCTTGACTCTATACATTTTAAACCTGAACTTGAAAATGAAAATGGCAAGGAAGTATATGGAGATGTTCAGTCTGTTTTTGATGTTATGTTTGCCAAGGGATACAGCGGCATTGAACGTAAAGACGGTAAGGTTGTAATCAGTGTTGAAAAAAGCTATTCAAAACCTTTGGCAAAACTATCTCTTGATAAGGAACAAAACAAACAGACGGGTGAGTGGGCCCGCACATCTCTGAATAAACCAGGCACGCACCTGCTCGGAACTGATAAGGCAGGGAGTGATATTTTTTATAAGCTGTGTAAGGGGATTCGGACAGCGCTTATTGTGGGGCTGGTAACTACAATGATCGTAATTCCATTTGCCATATTCTTTGGCGTTATGGCCGGGTACTTCGGGGGATGGGTAGATGATGTTATTCAATTCATTTATATAACCCTTGGGAGTATTCCTTCGATTCTCCTTATAAGCGCAATGATGATTATTGTACATGCAAAGTTCTCAAAAGCAGCTGGCATGGATGTATATCTTAAAGACGATAAGATAGTGATATACCTGTGCGCAATACTTGGGCTGATCGGCTGGTCCGGGTTGTGCAGGCTTTTGAGAGCTGAAACAATAAAACTCCGTGAACTAGATTATGTTCAGGCAGCTAAAGCACTCGGGGAAAACAACTTTGTAATTATTTTTAAGCATATTCTTCCCAATCTTATTCATATTGTACTTATCAGTTCAATCCTCAGGTTCAGCGGTTTGGTTATGGTTGAGGCAATTCTTGCATATATCAAGATTGGTGTGCCTTCAACTATACAGAGCTGGGGACGTATAGTAGACGGGGCACGCAGTCAGCTTGCGCGGGACCCGGTCATATGGTGGCCTGTTACAGGAGCGTTTATCTTTATGTTCCTGCTGGTCCTTTCTATAAATATATTCGGTGATGTAGTGCGGGATGCACTTGATCCGAAGCTAAGAACGTAAGATAGCTTTGCTGGAAGTAAGTAGTAAACAGTAATTAGAAAGTAGTTAACGGAAAACAAATGAGTGAAAACGGTAAAGAAACAGTTCTGGATGTTAAGGACCTGAAGACATTTTTCAAGACTCCAATGGGAATAGCAAAAGCTGTTAACGGGGTTTCATTTTCCCTTAAGAAAGGGGAAGTGTTCGCTCTGGTTGGTGAGTCCGGATGCGGAAAGTCAGTAACAGCCCTTTCAATCATGCAGATACTGCAGAAGCCGGCAGGATATATAGCAGGGGGAGAAATTGTTTTTGATGGTAAAAACATTGTAGAACTTCCTGAGCCTGAAAAAAGGGAACTCAGGGGAAATGCTATCTCAATGATATTCCAGGAACCGCAGACAAGCCTTAACCCTGTATTTACAATCGGCAATCAGGTTGATGAGGTATTCAGGGCGCATCAGGACCTGAACAAAAAAGAGATCAGGGCAAAGACAGTTGAAATGCTTAACCTTGTAGGGATACCTGACCCGGGAGAGATAGTCAAGGAATACCCGCACCAGCTTTCCGGCGGTATGAAGCAGAGGGTTATGATTGCTATGGCCCTTGGATGCGAGCCTGATATACTGATAGCTGACGAACCAACGACTGCTCTTGATGTGACTATCCAGGCACAGGTGCTTTCACTGATAAATGATCTCAGGGAGAAGTTTAATACTGCTGTACTTCTTATTACTCATGATCTCGGTGTGGTCAAGCAGGTTGCACACAAGATAGGGGTTATGTACCTGGGCAGAATAGTAGAATCAGCTGAATGTGATGAACTCTTTTCCAATCCCACGCATCCATATACCAAAAAACTCCTCCAGTCTCTGCCCTCCAGAATGGGCAGGGGAAAAGATCTTTCGGTGATTCCGGGCACAGTTCCCTCGGCTATAAATGTTCCTGAAGGCTGTCCGTTTGCTGACAGATGCTATGCTGTGCAGGGAGACTGCAGAATAGGTTTTCCCAAGCTTGAGGAGGTTTCTTCCGGACATACTGTTGCATGCTATCACCATACTGCAGAAGAAGAAGCACAGATAAAAGAAAAAGAGGAAGAGACAGAAGAAAGTGTGAAAAAGGGGGAGGACCTTATTACTGAGAAACTTAAAGTATATTATCGCATACGGAAGGGGATATTTAAACGTGTAGTCGGCCATGTGCACGCGGTTGACGAGATAAGCCTTAAGGTGGAAAAAGGCAAAACAACTGCACTGGTCGGTGAGTCGGGCTGCGGAAAAACGACTCTGGGTAAGGCTGTCATGGGGTTGGAACCTGTACACTCGGGTACGATACATTACGGGGACATTAATGTTTCCAAAACAAGAGGAAGAGCACTGAAAGAGATCCGCAAGCGTATCCAGATCATATTCCAGGACCCGTATGCCTCCCTGAATCCCCGTATGATGGTAAAGGGGATTGTGGGTGAAGGGCTGAAGGTCCACGGACTTACAAGTAATGGTGCGGAGTATGATACAAGAGTGGGAGAACTTCTGGAAATGGTAGGTCTCACCTCAGACATCCTGCACAGGTATCCGCATGAGTTTTCCGGAGGGCAGCGGCAGCGGATCTGCATTGCCCGCGCTTTGTCTGTCGATCCTGAATGCATTATCTGTGATGAAGCTACAAGTGCTCTGGATGTGTCGGTACAGGCACAGATACTGAACCTGCTCAAGGACTTGCAGGAGGATCTGGGCCTTTCATACCTTTTTATCACGCATGACCTTTCGGTTGTAGAATACTTTTCCGACTATATCTACATCATGTATCTCGGAGAGATCGTCGAAGAAGGGCCGGTGGAAGCGATATACGACCGTCCCCTGCATCCCTACACAGACGCGCTGATGAAGGCCGTGCCCCGGATCGACGAGAAAACAGGCGTAAAGAAGATAAAGCTGAAAGGGGATGTGCCCTCTCCCATTAATCCTCCTCCGGGATGCAGATTCCATACACGCTGCCCAAAAGCGAAGGAACAGTGCAGTAAAGAACAGCCCGGAGAAACCCGCAGGGACGGGAGGGTGTTCCGGTGTTTCTTCCCTCTGACTGACAATGGGGATGTCAGTCAGGAGTAGAAAGGTAGAAGAGTAAAAATGTGAAAGGGGAAATAAAAACAGAATGTCCAATATCCAAAATTCAAAACAAGACAGGATAAAAAGATTGGACGGGATCACAGGATAGACAGGATTATTAGAAGATAAGAAAAGAGAAATGACAGGATAACAGGATCTACAGGATAAGATTAAAAGAGAAAGAATAAAAGAAGAATTAGGTTGGACGGGATCACCCCGACACGGCAAGCAGGCCGGGACCGCAGGCAGGATTGGCAGGATTTTTAAGAAGCATAGAGAGTGAAAATATGGAATTCGAGGAGTTGACAGAGCAAATTATCGGCTGTGCTTTTAAAGTGTATAATTCTATGGGTTTTGGATTCCTTGCTCCCGTCTTCTTTGTTTTTTATCCTGTAGATCCTGCCTACGGCCCCGGTCAATGCTTTTATTGTATCGGGGTGATCCTGTCTAATATTTTTTCCTTTTTTTATCCTGTCTGAATATTATGAGTTTTGATTTTGTCTCATTCAACTGGTATTCCCTCGCTGCTTTTCTCCCTTTAATAATTGTATGCATAACGGCAGGGGTACGGGAGCATGCAAAGCGGGACCTTATCCTTACGGGCCTGGTCTCCCTGTCCCTGTTTCTCGCCGCCTCAGGAATGATAACACTGAACGCTCCGAAGGGTATATGCCATCTGTTCCTGCTCGACCGTTCGGGCTCGGCCCTTCCATACACCGGGCAGATAAAGGCGGATTTTGAAAAAAGACTGGCATCTGCTGAGGAGAAAGGAAGCAGCGGCGATACAGCAGGGCTGCTCATATTCGGCGGAAACACCGTAGTATCGGTCCCTCCATGCAGACTGAACCTTTTCAGGGAAAGGATACCCGCTGTTTTAAACAGTGTATCCCAAAACGGGACCGATCTTCATGAGGCGGTCAGGGCCGCTCTTTCGATCGTGCCGGAGGGATATATACCTGAACTTACGGTTATCGGGGACGGAACGCATCAGGGAAACGCGGTCCATGTTCCTCCCGGTACGGTATATACATATTCCGTGCCGGCACGCAGGGGAAATGATGCTGCTCTTATCGGGCTTTCCTGCCCGGAAACGGTGAAGACAGGAGAGCAGTTCACTGTTTCAATGAAGGTGCACGCGGAGGAAAGCTCTTCCTGTATACTCAGGATATACAACGGAAGTACAGGTGTGATCCTTACGGCAATGCCGGGACGTCTGAACAGGGGGATCAGCCGTTTTGAGTGCCCCCTTTCATTCGCGCAGGCGGGCCTGCAGGTTGTTGTAGGTGAAGTTGAGTCTGTTGATGATGTATATCCTGATAATGATATCCTTAAAAGGACGGTCACAGTACGGGATGCTTCAAATTTTCCGATTCTTGTGGTGGGCAATCCCCTTGAAGGGTCTGAAACAGGAATAGACACGGTTGCTCCTTCGGCATTTAAGGCGGTTTCCGCAGAAAAGCTCAATTCGTACAGTGCTGTTATCATTAATAATGTTCCGTACGATGATATAGGTCCTGAAAAGGACGGTGTGCTCAGAAGATACGTCACAGAAACGGGAGGGGGGCTGATGATCGCGGGCACAGACTCTATTTTCGGCCCCGGAAACTACGGCCATACTCCTCTTGAAGAGATACTTCCCCTTTCCTCAAAACCCCGGACTCCCGGAAAATCTCCTAAACGGATAATGATAGCAGTAGACAAATCGGGCAGTATGAATGAACCTCTGGGATCAGGGGGGGGGCGCAAGATAGATGCTGCTAAAGCTGCGGCGCTCCAGTTCATCCTGGATAATGAACACGAGGAGAATATGAAGATCGGGCTTCTTTTCTTTTCCGCTGAATATGAAGTTGTAAAAAAGCCTTCCGAAAAGAGCCCGTACAGCCTTCTCACAGAAAAACTGAAAAGCCTCACTCCGTATGGCGGCACTAAGATAATTCCGGCCCTTGAACAATGTATGAAAATCCTGAATCAGGAATCTGAAGACGAGGATGAGGATATATATATTTTTATTATTACCGACGGCATTACAAGAGAGAAGATCCCGGATGCGGATATAGACGAGATTGCACGGAGCCTGAAAAAAGAGAAATTCGGTCTTTTTACACTGAAGATCGGAACGCAGAAAGCCCCGATGTTCAAGGATGTACTCAAGCAGATATCCGACAGAGCCGGCGGGGATTATGATGTGCTGAAAGAAGGTGAGAATGTAGTATGGAAATTCATAAGGGGGGCTGACAAGAAGACGAAAGATAATTTCGTTCGGGAACCGAGTACGGGGGTTTTTGACTTCGGTGCCGGCCTTATCGGGATAGGCTCCCCGGGAGAAACATTCAGCTGCCGCGGATATATACGGACAAGTCTTCAGAAAGGCAGTATTCAGATCGCAAAAAACAGGGAAAATGATGATCCTTTTGCTGCGGTACGGTATGCAGGGCTCGGACGCACTGCTGCGCTTGCGGGCGTACGGGGCAGTGAAGCGCGGGATATCAGCGGAAAGCTGCTGAGCTGGGTGCGGGGGAGTACGGACCGCAGCGGGTATTTCCTGGAGATCGAGGACAGGAATAACGGATTTGCCCTGACCCTTACATCCAGGAACGAGCTCCCTGCGGGTACCGGCGTGTCCGTACATATCATCACGCCTGAGGGAAAGGGCGTTGATATCCGTTTGATACGGAAGCAGGCTCTGCAATTCAGCGGCACGTACAGTCCGGCATCAGACCGGGAATGGTTCGCGTATTCCGTGATGGTCGATACTGCAGTTGTGCTGTACGGACGGTATTATCTTCCGTACAGCAGTGAATACCATCCTCTGTACACACAACCCGTTGTTTTTTCAGAGTCAGGACAGCCCATGCTCCGGACAGGATCTGCACGTTCGTATGTTCCCTTTATTATCGGTTTCTTTGTGGTCTTTATGGCATACGAAACGGTCAGGGGGGTTCAGAGAATGCTGAAGGAAAGGAGAGAGCGTGCCTCGTAGGGCAGTAGCCCTTTTTTCAGGAGGCCTTGATTCACTGCTCGCGGTCGAGACAGTCAGAAAACAGGGAATAGAGGTTGTGCCGGTCTGGATATGCACCTGTTTCCAGAAACCGTATGTTGAAATGGTCAAAAAGGGAAAGGACCTTAAGCAGCTCGGTGCTGAACTTTCAGAACGGTCCGGTTTCAGCATTACCGTATTATCCGTATGCAAAGAGTTTTTTCATATCATGCAGGATCCTCCACGCGGTTTCGGCAAGAATATGAATCCATGCATCGACTGCAAGATCGTCATGCTGAAGCGGGCAAAGTCGTATATGGCTGAAACAGGCGCATCTTTTATCATAACCGGTGAGGTTCTCGGCCAGAGGCCCATGTCCCAGAACAGAGATACCCTGTATGTTATTGAAAGGGAGGCGGGAGCGGAAGGAATTGTGCTAAGGCCTCTGTGCGCACACCATCTTGAGCAGACGGTTCCTGAAAATGAAGGATGGGTGGATAGGGAACAGCTCTTCGGTTTCCGCGGCAGGGGGCGAAAACCCCAGATGGCGCTGGCGGAGGGAATGAAGATAATACGTTATCCGCAGCCCGCAGGAGGCTGTCTTCTTACAGAACCGGAATTTGCCAAACGGGTAAGGGACGTGCTCGAATACAATACATCCGTGGATGAACAAACCGCACCCCTGTGCGCAGCGGGACGCCACTTCAGGATATCGGATACGCTTAAGCTGATTATCGGAAGGGACCATTCGGAAAACCTTTTCCTCGAACGGTTCAGGGAAACGCATACTCTGATAATCCCCGACGGCGTGCCCGGGCCTTCAGGGATGATTGCAGGTGAATTCAAACAGGAGGATGATAAGATGATATGCTGCGGGATCCTGGCACGGTATATTACAAAAGCGGAAGGGGAGATCGTATTCAATATATATCATCTGTCCGGAGACACTGAACAGGTCAGAACAGAATCCCTTCCTGAAGAGGAAGTTGAGAGGATGAGGATTTAAGCCGGCTTTGCCGGCAGTTAAAAGTTACAAGTTACAAGTTAAAAGCGTTTTAGAGTTGTAGAGATTATAGCGGTTCTGCGACAGACTTCTAGACCTACGGCTGTTTTATGAAGCTTCGCTTCAGTATTTAATCCTGTGATCCTGTCAATTCCTTTCGGTTTTTTTGATTTATATCTATTCGCTAACTTCGTGTCTTCGTGTCTTGGTGGTTAATATTTTTTCTTTTTCTGCAACAGAAAAGGAGTTCCTGTTGTTTATAATTAATGAACGAGTTATCGGACAGCAGATATGAATAAAAAGACAGATGAGGAATTAATGATGATGTTCAAAACAGGAAACAGCCGCGGTTTCGAGATCCTTTTTGAAAGGTACAGAACCAGGCTGTTCACCTTTATATTCAGAATGCTTGGGCAGAAGCGGGAAACGGCTGAAGACCTTTTTCAGGAAGTATATATTAATGTATATAAAGGAAAAGATTTTTACGAGCCCACATCGCGGTTCTCCTCATGGCTTTTTACGATAGCCAGAAATCATTGTCTGAATTATCTTAAATCACAGAAATATAGAGAATCCCTCAAAACAGGATCTCTTGACAGTGAAGGTTTTCCTGAGCCCTCTGTACCGGGTACATCTGATGCTGGTGAAAAGGATAACCGTCTGATGCTTGAGAATGCACTGTCCACATTATCAGAAACATACAGGGAAATTGTCCTGCTCAGGGCAGTTGAAGGGTTCAGTTCTCAGGAAATAGGGGAAATGCTTAACATGAATCCGACAACTGTCCGATCCAATTACTACAGGGCACGGATGGAATTGAAGAAAAAACTGTTACCAGTCCTTGAAGGAGGGGAATAAATGGAATGTGAAGAATACAGAGAACTTTTTCCGGAATACCTGAAAGAAGAGCTGGATGTACACACAGCAGACCGGATGCACCAACACATTGAAACCTGTCCGGAATGCAGGAAAGCTTTCCGGGAATCAGCAGAGCTTGACACACTGTTTGCCAGGCTTCCTGTGTATGAACCTTCTCCCGAATCGGTGCTGCATATCAGGGCTGAAACGATATATAAAGAACTGAAGCCTGAGAAGCGGACCGACTTCGGTGAAGTGATGGATATTGAGGAACTGGCTGAATTCTTCAGGGTCACTGTTGATATCATTGAAGAGTATATCAGTGACATTCCCTGTTTCGAGCTTGGCGGTAAACTTTTGTTTAGAAAGAAGCGCATTGAGCAGTGGATGGAGGATAGAGAACGGGACTTCGGTTTTCAGAAACTCAATGCTGAAGTGGACAGGATACTGTCTTCACAGGATGCGGCTCACAGTTGGAATGATGGAAAATGAACTTCATAGGATACATTTCAAGGCTGGAATACTGGAATATTGGAATGCTGGAAAGTTGGAAAGCAATTGGTGCCATTATTCCATTATTCCACCATTCCATCATTCCCTTGTCAAATATCGAACGATTGTAAAATACCATGATAAATGCTATATTCTCAATAGAATGTAAAATATGGGGACTTAATTAAAGGAGGCATGCCATGGCTGACACACATAAAGAATTGGAACGGTTCTGGAAACAATTTTCCAAGATGATCGGTTCAGGCATTCCTATAGTAAAGTCTCTTAAGACAATAGCAGAAGAGACATCATCAAAACCGCTCAAGGATGTAATTACAAATATTGCTGAACAGATCATTCAGGGAGCAAACCTTTCTGAAAGTGTAAAAGAATATCCTGGATATTTTCCGCCGACTGTGCTTACTATGATAGAAGCAGGTGAAGTTGCAGGCTGCCTTGATGATATGTGCCAAAAAATTACTGAAGGATATAAAGACGGTACGTTTGAGTCTGAAGGGGAAGTTATACTCGAGGAAATAGGAGATGGCAAGAAAGAAATAAGTGAACGTTCAGAATCTGTAATAAAAATTGTCAATTTAATTCTGCTTGATGCAGTTAAGAGAAATGCAACCGACATTCATATTGAGTGGCTCAGCACAGGAATGAGGATCAGATTAAGGATAGATGGAGTGCTTAAGGAGATAAGTCCCCCGCCCAAAGAACAGCAGAAAGCTGTTATTAACAGATTAAAGATCATGGCTAATGTGGACCTTCAGGAAAAAAGGCTGCCTCAGGATGGGAGGGTATTGGTTAATTTTAAGGGACAGGAAATCGATCTCAGAGTATCATTCGTCCCCTATTTGATCGGCCAGTCAGTTGTCATGAGAATACTCGATAGAAGCAAAATAAAACTCGATATAGAGAGAATTGGATTATCAGAAGAAAACCTTGCTCTTCTCAGGAAATGGATGGCACGGCCGAACGGTATTATTCTTACGTCCGGCCCCACGGGATCCGGTACAACAACATTAATGTATTCAATACTGAAGGAGCTGAATACAGAAGGGGTGAAGATCGTTACTGCTGAAAACCCTGTGGAGTATCAGTTTGACGGGGTCAATCAGCAGCAGATCCTGCCCCATATGGGCTTAACGTTTGCCAGGTCAATACGTGCTCTTTTAAGACAGGATCCTGATATTGTAATGGTAGGGGAAATCAGGGATACAGAAACAGCCCATCTGTTGATCCAGACCGCCCTTACCGGGCATCTGGCAATTTCCAATCTGCATACAAGTGACGCTCCCGGTGTGCTGAGACGACTCCTTGATATGGGGCTTGAGCCGTTCCTGGTAAACAGTACGATTATCGGAAGTGTTGCCCAGCGTCTGGTCAGGAAAGTCTGCCCTGACTGTAAAGAGGAATACACACCGGATGAATGGATGCAGGATCTTGCACAAGGGCTGAAAGGCAGGACGTTTTACAGGGGTAAGGGGTGCAAAAAGTGTATGAACACCGGATACAGGGGAAGAACAACCATACATGAGCTTATGGAAATGGATAATGATGTCAGAAAATGTGTGTCACAGGATGGAAGTCTTAACGATCTCAGGGAATGTGCTGTTACATCGGGAATGAAAAGCATGCTTGACGACGGCATTGAAAAGGCGGCACAGGGAATTACAACGCTGGAGGAGGTCCTGAGAGTGATTCCTGTTACAAGTTAAAAGTCGAAAGTCAAAGGTCAAAAGTCAAAAGCAAAAAGAGAAGAAAGCCACGCCGGCTCCGCAGGATGTCGGGGTGGCTTTCTTTGGTCAACTACTAACTACTTACTGCTTACCACTAACTAATAACTAATTACTAATAACTAATAACTTTCTTATTGTGTCAAATGCCCGTGCTTTCCTTCGAGGGCTGCCTGGGCAGCAGCGAGACGCGCGACCGGAACGCGGTAGGGCGAGCAGCTCACATAATCCATTCCCGCATTATGGCAGAACTTGACGGATGAGGGGTCGCCACCGTGCTCGCCGCAGATCCCGACCTTAAGCTTTTTCCGGGTGTTGCGGCCGTTCTTGATGCCTGTTGTGATAAGTGATCCCACTCCCTCCTGATCGATCGCCTGGAACGGATCTTCGGGAAGGATCTTGTGATCGATATAATCCGGCAGGAATACACCTGCGTCATCACGGCTGTACCCGAACGTCATCTGCGTCAGGTCATTCGTGCCGAATGAAAAGAATTCCGCTCCTTCCGCCACCTTATCCGCTGTGAGGGCTGCACGCGGGATCTCGATCATCGTTCCGACCATGTATTTTATCCTGGCGTTCTTTTTCTTAATTGTTTCTTTTGCAGTGTCCCGTATTATCTGTTCAAGGAAATCGAATTCAGCTTTTGTCCCGATGAGCGGTATCATGATCTCGGGCAGCACCTTAACGCCCTTTGCAGCTATATTGCAGGCGGCTTCAATTATCGCCCTGGTCTGCATCACGCAGAGCTCAGGATACGTGATCGACAGACGGCATCCCCTGTGTCCCAGCATGGGATTGAATTCATGAAGGTTCCGTATAAGGTCCTTGATCTTTGTCAGGGATACGCTGAGCCTTTTAGCCATCTCCTTCTGGCCGGCGGCGTCCTGCGGCAGGAATTCGTGAAGCGGGGGGTCAAGAAGCCGGATCGTCACCGGAAGCCCGTCCATGGCCTTGAATATGCCTTCAAAGTCCTTCCGCTGATAGGGAAGCAGCTTTCGGATCGCTTTTTCACGGCCTTCTTTATTCTGTGCGAGAATGAATTCCCTGACAGCCCATATCCGTTCACCTTCAAAGAACATGTGCTCGGTCCTGCACAGGCCGATACCCTCAGCTCCCAGGGACCGTGCCGCATCGGAGTCTACGGGCGTGTCTGCGTTTGTACGGACTTTGATCTTCCTATGTTTGTCTGCCCATTCCATTATTGTTGCGAACATTTTAAAGATCGGGTGTCTTTTCGCTTTTTTGCTGTTTTCCACGATCCCGGCGATAACAGGACTTGAGCTCGATTGTACCTTGCCCGCGAGAACCTCCCCGGTGGAGCCGTCAAGGGATATCCAGTCGCCCTGCTTGATCGTCCGTTTCCCAACGGTTATCTTTTTCCTTGCATAGTTGATGTTGAGCGCTCCGCATCCCGCAATGCAGCATTTTCCCCAGCCGCGGGCAACGACCGCTGCGTGGGATGTCATGCCGCCCGTTGACGTGAGTATTCCGGCAGCCGCCCACATTCCGGCAACATCTTCAGGAGAGGTTTCGTGCCTGACCAGTATGACCTCCTTGCCTTTCTTTTTCCAGGCTTCTGCGTCATCTGCGGTGAATACCACCTGTCCGGAGGCTGCCCCGGGCCCGGCAGGGAGCCCTTTGGCAATAGCAGCGGCTTTCTGTTTTGATCCGGGTTCGAAGATGGGGAACATCAGCTGATTAAGCTGGTTCCCCTCGATCCTGGCAAGGGCTTCCTTCGGGGTTATCATTTTTTCTCTGACCATTTCATAAGCGATCTTGACTGCAGCAAGGCCTGTCCGCTTGCCTGTCCTGGTTTGAAGCATATACAGGGTTCCGTCCTCGATAGTAAACTCCACGTCCTGCATGTCCTTATAATGCTTTTCAAGTTTATGCCGGATGCTTTCAAGCTGTCTGTAGAGTTTGGGCATTTTCCTCTTGAGCTTAAAAATAGGTTCGGGGGTTCTTATGCCGGCGACAACATCCTCCCCCTGTGCATTGATCAGGTATTCACCGTAGAATTCATTTTCACCTGTTGCCGGATTGCGGGTGAACGCAACACCAGTTCCCGACTTGTTTCCCGTGTTGCCGAATACCATTGTCTGGACATTGACCGCCGTGCCGAGCAGGCCGGTGATCTTGTTGAGCTTGCGGTAGGTTACGGCTCGCGGGATCATCCAGGAACAGAAAACAGCGTCCACCGCAGCCATGAGCTGCTCCTTGGCCTTTGTGGGAAATTCTTTCCTGACATGCTTCTTATATACTTTTTTATACGCTTTGACTACCTCCTTGAGCTGGTTGGCGTTTAGGTCGGTATCCACCTTTGCCTTGTGTTTTTTCTTGATCCTTGAGAATTCCTTTTCGAAATGCTCATGGGACACGCCCATGACCACATCGCCGAACATATCGATAAAACGGCGGTAGGCATCCCACGCGAGGCGTTTGTTGCCCGTTTTGTTCGCCATTCCCTCCACAGCTTCGTCGTTAAGTCCGAGGTTCAGCACCGTATCCATCATGCCGGGCATGGAGATGGCTGCCCCGCTCCTGACAGAGACCAGAAGGGGATCCTTCGAATCTCCCAGCTTCTTTCCCATTGTTCTTTCGAGCTTTGCGATATTGGTGTCTATCTGTTTTTGGAGTTCACGGGGATATCTGCGGCCGTGCGTGTAATAATAGTCGCATACCTCTGCGGAAATAGTGAACCCAGGAGGTACTGGAACCCCGATGTTCGTCATTTCAGCAAGGTTCGCCCCTTTGCCCCCGAGTATCTGTTTCATTTCAGTCCTGCCTTCGGCCTTGCCGCCGCCGAAGAAATACACGTATTTTTTTCTCCTGGTTTTCTTTGAAGCAGCCATTATGTTCTCCGCAAAAAAATCCAATAGAAAAGTGAGTTTATAATATAAAGGAGCTATAGTATACCATACAGGAGGGAATTGTCAATTAAAAATTGACGAATTCGTAAAAAGTCTTTTTGATGGAGGGCCGCGCTCTGTCGCGGCCGCACATGACGTCTGAACGGGCGAATAACGGCGGACGCGACAGAGCGCGGCCCCTGACAGTTTTTTTGAAAATATAGTTGACAAATGAGCCTCTACGGATAGAATGTAATAAAAATATAAACAGGCCTGAAATTCCGCTGAAAGAATGCCCTTTTCAACTACGGAACGAAAGGTATATATGACAGGAAGAAAACTTCTCGGTGAAATCCTTATTGAGAACGGCGTTGTAACAATTGAACAGGTTAATGAAGCGCTTCAGAAACAGATGGAGAAGGGGGGCAAGCGGATCGGGGAAATACTCATAGAGATGGAAGCCACGGATGAGATTGAGGTAACGCGGGCCCTTGCCGAGCAGTTCAATTTTCCGCTCGTGGAGCTTGACGCGATTGAGATCCCGGATACAATTCTTAACGAGATCCCTCAGCATGTGGCACGCAGTAACAATGTCATACCGATCGAGGCTGACGAGACGAAAGTAGTGATCGCCATTTCGGATCCTCTGGATCTGGGTACACTCGACAATGTTCGTTTCATGACGAACAAGAATGTCGAAGCATCCCTTGCCGCTCCCTCTGCGATAAAAACGGCTATTGAGAAAATGTACGGCATTTCGGAGGACAGCGTTGATGAAATGCTTGAGGAGTTTACGGAAGATACCATAAATTACTCAGGTGAAGGCGAGGAGGAGGAGGAGGAAGTTGATGATGACGCCCCCATCATCAGGCTTGTGACTATGATCATGGTCGAGGCAATCAGGCAGAGGGCGAGTGATATCCATGTTGAGCCGATGGAAAGCCGGCTACGGGTCAGATACAGGGTGGACGGCGTCTGTTTTGAGGTTGATTCACCTCCTAAAAGGCTTGAGAACGCGATTATTTCGCGTATTAAGATCATGGCGGGCATGGATATCGCTGAAAAAAGGAAACCTCAGGACGGGCGCATAAAAATAAAGCTTTTAAACCGCGAGATCGATATGCGTGTCTCTGCACTGCCCTCGGTCCACGGGGAAAGCATGGTGATGCGTATACTTGACAAGGCGAACCTGCTGCTCGATATGGGTGAGCTCGGTTTTGAATCGGACGACTACGAGAAGTTCGGCCGCCTCATCCGCAAGCCGAACGGGATCATACTCGTGACGGGCCCCACTGGCTCGGGCAAGACGACCACGCTGTACAGCGCGCTTCAGGAACTCAATCTTCCGGACCGCAAGATTATTACTGCAGAGAACCCGGTCGAGTATCACCTCGACGGCATAAACCAGTGTCAGGTCAGGCATAGGATCGGCCTTGACTTCGCGCGGATCCTGCGGGCCATGCTCAGACAGGCCCCGCAGATAATACTGGTAGGGGAGATACGGGATGAGGAAACAGCCGAAATCGCGATCCAGGCCGCGCTTACCGGACACCTCGTATTCAGCACGCTCCATACAAATGACGCACCCTCAGCAATTACCCGTCTTACCGACATGGGGGTCAAGCCGTTTCTGGTCGCATCCTCTGTTCAGGCCGTGATGGGCCAGCGTCTTGTCAGGGTGATCTGCCCCAATTGCAAAGAGGAATACAAACCCGATACTTCGGTGAGGATGATGCTCGGGCTTTCTGAAAAGGCTTTTGAGGAGCAGAAATTCTTCAGGGGAAGGGGGTGTGATGATTGCAACGGCATCGGTTTCAAGGGAAGAAAGGCCATATTTGAACTGATGGTGATGAACAGCGCGCTGAAGAAGATGGCTTTTGAAAGAAAACCGGCCAACCTGATCCGGAAGGAGGCTGTTTCATCAGGAATGCATACACTGTTCCAGGACGGTATCCGAAAAGTATTTGCGGGCATCACTACAGTTGAAGAAGTGCTGCGTATAGCAGCCGCGAACTAAGTTTTTTGTCGTTGGAAACGACAAAAAACTTGAAGGTTATTTGTTGAGAACATGCATAACGGTATGAAAAGCAAAGAGATGTGTAGCGTGTCAATCAAGGCGTTATACGGGTATTGTTGTAAGGATTATAGCGCGGCACCGTATATTTGTTTAAGGATACCTGCAAAAAATGCACAATTATATTAAAAGTAAATTTTTTAGTTGCGGTTTAAAGCCGCGGTATGAAGTAAGGAGTATGCCGTGGTAGTTGAGATCAACAAACTGCTCGATCTTGTTTGCGAGAAAGAGGCGTCGGACCTTCACCTGACTGTGGGAAGGCCCCCTACAATCCGTCTGCACGGGGATTTGAAGTCAGTGAACCTGCCGGACCTTAACGGGGATGACACGGTCAGGATGATGAAAAGCATCACGTCCGCCAAAAACCAGGAGGAGCTTCAGCAAGAGGGAGGTACCGACTTCGGTTTCGCGTTCGGAGACAAGGCGCGTTTCAGAGTGGGGATATACAAACAGAAAGGTGAGATCGGCATTGCGCTACGCCTTCTTCCCTCACGGTTTTTGAACTTTGAGGAGATAGGGCTTCCGCCCGGTATAAAAGACCACATGCTTAAACCGAGGGGTCTTATCCTGGTTACAGGACCGACGGGCAGCGGAAAAACGACTACACTCGCCACCATGATAAATTTCATAAATGAAAACGTCAAACGTCATATCATCACGGTGGAGGACCCGATTGAGTATTATCACTATCATAAGAAATCGATTATAACACAGCGTGAGCTGGGAGTCGATGTCCCCTCTTTTGCGGAAGCACTGAGAAGGGGCCTGCGCATGGATCCGGATGTGATACTTGTCGGGGAGATGAGGGATCTTGAGACAATGGAAGCGGCTATTACGGCTGCGGAAACAGGCCATCTCGTATTTGCCACCCTTCACACCACGGGAGCGGCGCGCACGGTTGACCGGATCGTTGACGCGTTCCCAACGGAGCAGCAGGGGCAGATCCGTTCACAGCTTGCCAGCAGTCTTGAGGGTGTCCTTTCCCAGACCCTGGTTCCCATGGTCGACAAGGATGGACGGGTGGCCGCGTTCGAGATAATGTTCATGACTCCGGCGATCCAGAACCTTATCAGGGAGGACAAAACATACCGGATCACATCTACCATACAGACAAGCGCGAAAGACGGGATGATACTCCTTGACGATTCACTGTTCGAACTTTTCAAAAAGAATGTAATATCCCATGAAGAGCTTGTGACCAGGTCGCAGGACACCAACGCTGTTACTGAGAAGATCAGGAAATACACTCAGGCCAAGCGCGGCGGCAAAAAATGACAGTGATGTTACAAAGGAAGCGGTATGAGCACTGATTACAGCCATGATAAAACTCCTCTGGGACAGATACTCATCGAGGAGGAATTCTGCGGGCCTGATGATGTTGAAAATGCGCTGAAGGAACAGGCTGTGTCGGGTGTTCCTATAGGACAGGTTCTCGTGTCCATGGGAGTGATCGAGGAGGAGGACCTTGTATACGCACTCGCGCTTCAGTCCGGCTGGGAAATGATCCAGCTCGAAGGGCTTACTATTCCTGAAGAGATCATCAGCAAGGTATCACCGTCAATCGCAAAACTGTATAATGTTGTTCCCGTGCGGATGGAAGGCAACTCGCTTATTGTCGCCATGTCTGACAATCTGAACGTATCCGTACTTGATGACCTCAGGTTCATTCTCAACTGTGATGTGCAGGGGGCCATTACTACAAAGCAAGGCCTGGACAAGGCGGTTGAAACCTATTACGCGGGCGAGGACCAGTCATTTGAGGATATGCTCAGCGAAATTGACGGTTTTGACGAAGATTCAATGGCCGAGATGATGAGTGCTTCAGCCGATGATGAGATAGACATAAAAAGCCTGGAGCAGATGTCAAGCGAGGCCCCTGTCATCAAACTGCTGAACCTGGTGCTGCTGCAGGCGATCAAGGACCAGGCGTCGGATATCCATTTCGAACCGTTTGAACATGAGTATAAGATACGGTACAGGATCGACGGCGCACTGTACGACATGATGCCTCCTCCCAAACATCTCAGTCTTGCCATCGCCTCCCGGATCAAGGTCATGGCCGGCCTGAATATTGCTGAACGCCGTCTTCCTCAGGACGGAAGGATCCAGCTGAGCATTGCCGGCCGTTCAGTGGATCTCCGTATTTCGTGCCTTCCCACAATGTTCGGGGAATCGGTTGTGATCAGAGTGCTGGACAGATCGGTCGTTTCCCTCGACCTTGAAAAGCTCGGGCTCACGGACGTACACCTTAATGAGATAGGACGTCTTATTTCGCTCCCCAACGGCATCATTGTCGTGACAGGCCCTACGGGTTCGGGCAAGACGACCACACTCTACGCGTGCCTGAATAGGGTGAATACTCCTGAAATTAAAATTGTGACCACGGAAGACCCTGTCGAATATGAAATAGAGGGGCTGATACAGACACCTATCAATGCCGAGATCGGCGTGACGTACGCCCGCTGCCTCAGATCTATCCTGAGGCAGGACCCAGACAAGATACTGGTGGGAGAGATCCGTGACCTGGAAACGGCTGAGATAGCGATCCATGCGTCACTCACGGGCCACCTCGTATTCAGCACGCTCCATACAAATGACGCACCCTCATCAATTACCCGTCTGCTGGATATGGGGCTTGAGCCGTACCTGATAGCCGCAACACTTGAGTCAATCATTGCGCAGAGACTGGTCCGGACCATATGCCCGAAATGCAAAAAGGAATACGACCCTACAGATGAGATGCTGTATAATATCAATCTGGCAAAAGAGGATGTAGAGGGCCAGATATTCTATTACGGAGAAGGATGCTCAAACTGCAACAATACGGGATACAAGGGAAGGACCGCGATTTTTGAGATCCTGAATATCACCGAAGGGATCAAGGAACTGATTATGGAGGAATCCTCCACCGAGATGATCAGGGATCTAGGTATTCAGGAGGGGATGCGGTCCCTGAGGGAGGCCGGAATAGAGAAGATATTCAACGGAGTTACTACGATCGAAGAAGTGGTCAAGGAAACAATGGCCTTGGAGGGAGTATAAGATACATGGAATATTGGAGTAGTGGAATACTGCAGTATCGGATAAAACCGCTGGTCGATTCTGCTTGTACTGCTCCCGTCATTCCGTCGATCCAATACATGCACGTTATATAGCAGGAGGTGCTTTATGCCGACATACATAATAGAAGCGATGGATTCCAAGGGAAAACCTGTCCGCCAGGAAATCGAAGCTGTTTCCGTAGAGGATGCACAGGACAAGATGAGGAACATGAACCTGTATCCGACCTCCATCAAGGAGAAGGGGGAAAAGGGAAAACGGGAAATGGTGGCAGGGGAGATCAAGGAACGGCGAGGAATTGATATTTTCGGGGTCAGCAGCAAAAAACTCGCCTATTTCACGCGGCAGTTCTCGACCCTGGTCGACGCCGGGCTCCCCCTTGTCCGTTCGCTCAGGATCCTTATGGAACAGGAGCGTGCCGGCACGCTGAAGAATGTGCTTACCGATATTATTGAGGATGTCCAGGGAGGGGCATCCCTGTCCGAGGCAATGGCGCGGCATCCAAAGGTATTCGACGATCTGTACTGCAACATGGTACGCGCTGGTGAGGCAGGAGGTGTTCTCGAGGATATCCTTCGCAGACTTTCCGAATTTATGGAAAAGTCCCAGAAGCTCAAGCGGCGGGTTATCGGAGCCCTTATTTATCCCACTGCCGTTATTACTATCGCGGGTGCCATTCTCGCCCTTATTATTGTTGTCATTATACCAAAATTCAAGGTTATGTTCGAGGAAATGCGGGTTCCTCTGCCGGTAGCAACGGAGATTCTGCTTGGCGTAACAGGTTTTATCATCGAACACTGGGTCTTTATACTGATCCTTCCCGTTATCCTTATTATGATATACCAGATATTCAGGAGGACAGAGATCGGCGGTATGGTGATAGATAAAATGAAGCTGTACGTGCCGATTTTCGGGGGCATTCTCCGTAAAACAGCAATAGCCAGGTTCGCCCGCACGCTGGGAACCCTGATCGATGCCGGAGTTGCCATTCTTGAAGCACTGAGCATTATTGAGCATACGACCGGCAATAAGGTTGTGTCAAAAGCGATCGCGGATATCCATGATTCGATCAAGAGCGGTGAGAATATCGCGGGCCCTATGCGGGAATCAGGTGTTTTTAATGAAATGGTCGTTAATATGGTCGATGTGGGGGAGGAGACGGGAGAGCTTGACAAGATGCTCATTAAGATCGCTGATTCATATGAAGATGAGGTGGATAACACGGTTGCGGCACTTATGAGCATTCTCGAGCCGGTTATTATCATTGCTCTCGGTCTTGCAGTGGGATTCATTGTTATTGCACTTTTCATGCCACTCATTTCTCTGATGCAGGGTATCGGAGGCAGTTAACCGGTATTGCATTGGATGAAGAAGATATTATTTCAAGGGTTTTGAACGGGGAAAAGGAACTCTTCAATATTCTAGTAAAACGGTATTACAATATGGCATACGCCCGGGCTCTGGGACTTGTTCTGAACAGAGAAGATGCGGAGGAGATTGTACAGGACAGTTTTCTCACGTCCTACACATGTCTTGACAATCTGCGGGATACTTCCAGATTCGCGGCCTGGCTGGGGGGCATAATTCACCGCAAATCGGTTTATTTTTTAAGAAAAAAGATAAAAAAAAGGGAAAATATTGAAGGGATTGCCCCTGAAGACGCTACATTACAAGTGAAAGAAGCGCATGAAAGCCAAGAACCGGCAGAACAGGAGATGCTGAGTGAACGGAGAAAGATCATTGAACAGGAGCTTGCAGGACTTGACAGGAAATACAGAGAGGTGATCTATATGAGGTATTATAAAGGTTCGTCGTATCGGGAAATAGCCGATTTCCTGGGTATAACACCAAGCGGTGTCGATTCCCGTCTTCACAGGGCGAGGGCCAAGCTTCAGGATCGGCTGAAAAAACGGGGGATCACGTATGAACTGTAACGAATTCAGTGACCGGATCGGACAGGACCTTCATGCCGTGGTTGAAAAGGAAACCCCTGAAAGGCCGGAAGGCAACATTTCCGAGATAATACGCATTATAGGGACCATGCCTCCCCCGCCGAGGAGAGTGCAGGAGAGGTCGGTCCTGTTCAAGGCGTGCTTCACTATCTATAACGGACTGGTTGCGGGCGTGATGTGCGCTGTGTCCTATCTTTTCTTTTTCAGCGGTTTTTTCAGTTTTGAACAGATAACACTCCTTCCCGAGGCGCGGTCCGCCTTTTTCGGTACACTCAGCATTATAATAGGATGCGTATGCATCCTGCTGAAGGGAAGGGACCTGAATAACTGGTTCGTGGCGCGTATATGGAAAAATGCGGCGTCATTTCAGCTCGCCGCTGACAGCGCTGTCATGCTCCTGGCAGGGGCCGGTTTTTGCGTGTACGGCAGCGTGATGTTCCTGACAGGGATATTGTAAAACATGGAGTGTTGGAGTAATGGAAAATGAAGAAGTATTTAGTAAAAGAAAAAAACAGGTATCACAGGAAAGGACTTCGCATGAATAAGAGATCAGGTTTCACGCTTATAGAGCTGCTTGTGGTGATAGCTATTATCACGCTGCTCGCAGGCCTTCTTGTCCCCGGCATCGCTGCGGCCCGGAGAGCAGCCAAGCGGGCTTCAAGCAAGGCGCTTCTGAGAACGATCGCTGTTGCTTTGCAGGCCTATTCCGCTGATTTCAGCGGGTATTATCCGCCTGCAGACTGCGAAAGTACTGCTGCAAAATTCTGCAATGAGAAGGCTGTATCAAGCAGCGCGCATTCTCTGTGCGTGTATCTCAGCGGGAATAACCTTGCAGAGGACGGGAGACCTTCAGGGGTGTATCTCCCCTTCGGCCGGGAGAACCTGCTCTTCAAGGGTTCAAACAAATACAGCTTCGATCATCCCGTTATTGGCAATGTAACGGTAAAGGGTGATGATGATTACGTGATCGACGCCTTTCATACTCCTGTTGTGTATGATGAACGGAAGTCGGAGGATGACACCAACGGTCTTAACCCCGAGAGCTTTGTCCTTATCTCAGGCGGGGCGTTCGACAGGAAAACATCGGTCGATTACGGCGAGGATCTTCCCTCCGGGCTTCCGAATTACTCCGACCCGGACCGGATAGACAGCAACAGGGGTGACTATGCGAACAGTGTGCCCTCGTATAATAAAAACGATAATGATGATATTTTTGAGTAAGTCATTTGGCGGAGGTGAAGAGATGAACAGAAAAGGATTTTCTCTGCTTGAGCTTTTAACGGTGACAGCTATTGTGCTTATCCTTGCCGCTACACTGATGGTGGGGGGAATATACGGCCGCGGGCTTTCCATGACCAAGTCGACGGGGAACGTGCTGCGCATGCTTTCCGGAGCAGCGCATGCGTACGCTTCGGAGAATAACGGCGAACCTCCCCCCTCCTGGGTAACGGCGGACGGCTGGCCTGCCACGCGCTGGCCTCCACAGCCCATGCACAACCCCCAGAAGTGCGGGATACACGCTCTGTGCAGTTATGTTTTCCGCGGTACGGATAACCGGGACGCATACGCGGACATAAGGGATTTTCCGAGCAGGTTCGTGCGCCGTGACGGATCAAACGTGGACCATGTCAGGGATGCCTGGGAGATGCCGTTTTTCTATTACACTCCGGGGGCCCCTTCGCGGAATCGGGACTCATTCGATATTTTTTCCGCGGGGCCTGATTTAAAGACCACACTCGTAGTACAGGGCTTTTCCTACGCGCAGCAGGGGGTGGTGGCTGCGGTGAGGATAAAACACACCGGAGATCAGCCGTCTCTGGGCAGGTTGAGGAAAGTGCTGGAAAAAACACATGGAGATATTTTTGACCATTATGAATGGACCATAGTCAAGAACTTCAGCCGCGAAGCGTATCCTGGAAGTGCAACATGGGACAGTGTCCAGAATAAATGGATATATGCCACGGAAGTGTGCGTATATCCTTCAGGCCATGAAGAGGATGAAGAGTATCCGGACCCGAACGAGTATACCTATCCCAGCGGCGAGTACATCTATCCTGCTGAGCCTGATTACAATGATAAGGACAGGGACTGGAAAACCGGCCACTATGTTTTTGACCGGGATCAGCATAACAAGGGCATCCTTAAATGCGACTGGATATCAGGGCTGACCCCTGCGGACAACGGCAAAGTGTATGTGGCGGAGATGATCACCGCATCACCGGATGTCATCATGAATGATTTTGACGAGCCTCTGGAAAGCCCGGTCTGCCTGTACCGGGCATCAAAGGAAACCGTGTACAGTTCGTTCGGCGACTTCGAACGGATGCGCATCACCGATTCCGAATTTACGTATGATGACATCGGAAATTTTTAAAGGAGGAGGTATGTGTAGAAGAAAGAGCAGGAGTGGTGGCTTCACCCTGATCGAGCTTATTGTGGTTGTCGGGATCATCATAGTGGTGACCGGCATATCGATCCCGCTGATAAACAAGTTCTTTGAGAACAGGCGCATGCCGCGGGCAGCAAAGATCCTGGCCACGCATGTGAAGAACGCGCATATCACGGCTGTTAATTATATGATGGAGACCCAGATAGAAATTGCTCCCAACACCGAGAACAAGCTGCGCATATGGGGGTTTTCAGCACAGGTCGCGAATCCGTCAACCTGGGACAGCGGCGGTAAGGTGATGGTGACCGAGGCCAGGCGCCTTTCCAAACGGGGGGGGGAGATACGGTTCATACCACTTAACAGATATTCGCTGCAGCCGCAGAATTCATACGGCTACAAGAACCTTTCGGGCTGGGAGTTCTGTGAGCTTCATTATAAGAATTATGCAATGCAGGCATGCTACAAGGTTGCGGACGGAGCCGATCTTTCAGAGGAATGGAGGGAATGGGAAGTTACGCCTGAGATCATGAACCTGACGTATTCGCATTCACAAAACGGCAGGGGAGGAAGCATCGGTGGAAGCAGACCTGTGGGAATGCAGGTTCTCCTTTCGACCGCGTTCCTTCCAAGCGGTACAGGGATCGACCCGGTGAATTATGTCTCATATTATGACGCCAATAAGGACGGCATGCCTGACGGCAATCCGCTCGGGCTCAGGTGGAACCCGAACTCAGGCGAAAACAACCATATTGTGCCTCTTGTCGTACCGGCCTTTGGCGATACAGTGGTAATGGACCATATATTCCGAAATCAAGAAAAACGTATTCCTCAAAAAGTAAGCGGGAGCCTTTCCTTCAGCAGGAGCGGTACTCTTAAACGGTCGCTCAGCCTGAACTATCTGGCAGCCGATCCCCTGAATATGGGCAACAAATATTTCACAAGCGGGACAACAATAGATGCCGCCAGGGTATACGGATTTGTCGTATATGACAAGAGTTCTCCTCTCAGGAGGATGATGGTTGAGGTGACAGGCATCGGGCAGGTCCGCCGCCCCTACGGGATATTCACACCAAATGAGGAAGCATGGGGCACGAACTTCGATCCGGCCACTGAAACGGGGAGCTGAAGGATCGTAACCACGAAGACACTAAGACACGAAGAAAAGGTCAGAGGAAAAAAGAGAAGAGATATAGTTGAAAGAAAAATAAAAAATAATAGACAGGATCACCCCGACACGGCAAGGCGGCCGGGACTGTAAGCAGGATTAATAGGATTTACTGGCATGAATAAAAATAAATACCGTTTACGGAGGATGATTATATGAGCTGCCGCAGGATTTCAAGAAAAAACAAACGCGCGTACACACTGGTCGAGGTGCTGATGGGTGTGTTCATCCTTTCTGTGGGCATTGTGTCCATACTCGGTGCGTTTCCCCTGGGCATGAGGATCGTGTACCGGATCAAGCGGACAACAATGCTCTGCACGTTCGCTGCGGCCAAGGCTGCTGAGCTTCGGGCGTACGCCAATCCCATGGGAACACTGTGCTATGGGGAAACCGCCGGTGTCACACAGGCCGGAGTGGAGGTAAACCCTTTTGTAGATATTACTCCGGATCCAGTGCATGACGTAGCAGGAGTTGAGGGGGATCGCGATATATACGGCATAAAGGGTACACACTCGAAAGTGCCTGGAACAGGCACGAACTCAACTCTCCGTATGCACGGCGGGGGAAAGGATCTTCACTGGAAAGTATCCGATTTTGACGTGTATATCCGTTCAGCAAATTACAGCAAGAGGGATACCGGGGGAGATGTTTTCAGCGGCATAAGCATCCACACGCCTGACGAGCCTGGAGCAGGCAAATCCCAGTATTACGGTCGAATACTGGACTCAAGGTACGGGATGGGCCTGACCCAGAATGAACGGAGGCATGCCGAAGCGTACGGGTTCACACGCAGGTATATCATCGAAGTGTTTGAATCTCCCCAGAACATTGCAAAGACGGATAAGGAATACAATCCGGCCATTCACAAATACAACGCATACTATGTTTTTTCAACAGGTGTATGGAACCCTCATGTATTCCATTCAACTGAATGGTCGCCCGTTATACAGAACAACAGCCATTTTACCTGGACTGACGTTGTAGGCGAAGGCATGGATCCAGTGGACGGTAATATGTATAAGAACAGGATTGCGCACGATTATTTCTGGAAATGGGGGAATGAGCTGGAGGGATGGGGCTTCAACAAGTCTAAAACGATACGATACTTCAGGGACGAAGGTACAGATGATGAAGCTGATCTGGTTCCACCGTTCATTGATAAAAAGCTCGATCCCGGCAGCGGCACTTTTCCTTGGCAGTAAATGAGACGTAATGAGGAGCATAGAGCTATGATACAAGCGTTCACTGATTCACGCGGGTCTGTAGTGGTTGTCGCAGTCGCAATACTGCTTCTTCTGTCGCTTCTTGCGCTTACCTACATTACGGTCATGGAGATAGAGGTGAGTTCGAACGAAGCGTTCCAATTCGGCATCAAGGCGGACATGGTGGTGAACTGGGTCATAAGCGATGCATGTGCGCTTATCCAGTCAACAGTCCGGAATGTGGGCATCTATGAAGATCCTGACGGCCGTGTAGCCGGTGTGCCCCACGCGGTGTGGAGTGGGGTGGACTACGATAGTCGGGCGTCTACCTTTGCTGAAAAAAGGCCGATGCAGTGGGCACACGTGCCGCACAACTGGTACAGCCCTCCGTATGCCGATTTCCGCAGGTACGATTTTGATTGCTATAACATGTTTATCGGAGAGGATGATGATCATGACGGCAAAGTGGACGAGGATGCGGTTAACGGGATAGATGACGACGGTGATGGAAGCATAGACGAAGATCCTGCAAAAGGCCCTTTTTTCGGGTATATAAGCCCTGAGGGGCCGATATTCGGGGAAAGTTCAACGCGGATGTGGTGGGGCTATCATGCGTATGACCTGGACCTTCTGAATATTGACGGCGATTTTGATTTTCAGACACACCGCCAGGCGCGGTGGCGCACGTTCCGCAATCCCGATCCAACTGTGGGTGATACATGGAGTATATGGGACAATGTGTATGCCCGGAGCGCGGGCCTTGTTATAAGCACACAGAAGATGCTCTATCTGGGCGAATACAGGGGGGATTACATAAATAGAAACACCGGTCCTGAAGGGCACCACCGTATTCCGGGCGTACGTCCGCTCGGGTACAACCTCTCCTGCTATAAGCCGAATGCCATGGCAGACCCCACGCATCAGGGCCAGGAGCGGGTTGACAGGGACAAGCTTACACCGTCACCGAACTGTTCCGGGAACAGCGTTATACAGGGGCCAAATATCCTTAATAACGGCATGGACGCCGACTGCTGGCCCGATATTACTGCATGGCACGGGGGCGAGGGTATGATGAACATCAATGCGCTCATCCGCATGCTTTCCCACCTGGTCAACGAGCGTGCTGCTGTAGCGATCGCCAAACACAGGCCGTACCGCACCAAACAGCACATTCTGCAGGCGGTAGATGCAGAGGGAGCCACGCTCACTACAACGGAATACGCCCGCCTCATGGCAAACGTGACCTGCCATGCCAATTACGATCCTGTGACCGGATTCTGCCCTCTGAACATAAACAAGGTGCGCTCTCCTCAGAGCATATGCCCGCAGTGGTGTGTGGGTCCCGATCCCCTGCTTGACGCGACGTACGACAGGGACATTACAAACTACCTTCCCAACGACTCATACAAATACAGGTATAAGATGATCACGTTCCAGGAGTATATAGATGACGATGCGCCCATACCCACAAAGAAAAAAGTGAAGGACGACCTGAGCATATGGGACATAAAGCGGATTTGGAAGGGAGGAGGAGACAGTGAATATTATAATGTGGCTCTCTGGGACGTGCTGTATCCGGGAGGCGTGGACCACGGTGATTTTGACCCGGCAACAGGCAGTTACTATACTTCAAGTGCGAACGGTACCCGGGTGACAAACCGGCTCCTGTGGGGTGCCTTTTCATGCATTCCATCACTCGTGATCACAAGCGCTACTACGAATTCCCCGCACGTATCAATGCATTACGACGGATACTGGTTGCGAATGGCCGCATACGCTGAACGGGAATACAATCAGGTGCTCGATAAAACGGACGGCACAGCCCCCCAAATGGTGTCGGACAGGATACGCAACAGGTTTACTCCAGCGGATGTGCTTCAGACCGTTATCGGCCTTATACAGAGCGCGACAGGAGGAAAATTGAGCTGTACTCCTGCCAATCCCTATCACATGGGAAGCGGGGCCCGTGTGTGGATCAATGATGTACATCCCGTATACACGGTATTTAACAACGGTGCCGGAGGGTATGCTCCGGGTATGGGAAGGCTGATCCCGAATTCAACCAATCCGACTAGCACGGGAGAAGATGTTCCCGGAGTAATGGGGTATGTTGTTGACGACAGGGCGGATGCCGGTTCCCACCGGTGGTACTGGGGGTGGTCCCCTGTTCAGCAGGGATCGGGAGCATACCTGTCGGAATGCTACCACAGCGACGGCACGCACACAGGAAATCCATCAGGAACGAACGCCATGGAGAATATCTGGGCAACAGGCCTCGGCCGTTTTATAGAGGACATGGACCGGTTCGAGGAGATAATCGCGTGGATGGCGCCTTTTCACCCGGTTGCAAATCCCCACGGCAGGTCCATTATAACAGAACGGCAGGCGAACGACATCCTGAACAATTTCATAGACTTCAGGGATAATATCAAGGACCCGAACAACCTGCTTACAGACTGGAAGCTCCATTCACAGGAGTATGACAGGGGTAATTACGAGGCGTACAAGGCAGGTGATATAGCCAAGGACGGGTATTTATACTACAACGGCAGCGACACGTCCCGCCTGAACACGGTCTGCTCCATGGGAAACTGGACAGTTAAAAACAGTACGGAGTGCAAGTTCCCTGACGCAGGTGAAGATCAGGGATCTGCCTCAGTAAAGGCCAAGGTCCCCTACCTGTATATACGCGAGCCCTATTTTCATGCGGAAGCATACGACAGGGATCCAAAACTTGACAAGGAGGGCGACCTCTATGTAGACGAAGGGAATTATCTTAATGTGCCTTATTTCAAGGCCGGCATCAACCAGGGGCTTGACTGGGAGGACAGGCTCGGGCTTGCAAAGGGGGAGAGCATAATCGAGATCAACTGGAATGTATCTTCGCACGATGACGGAAGTGTTGCTGCACTAATGGGGTACGGAGATCCTGAAATTAGACAACGGCTTGAGAGCCACATAGACGGGGCATATCCGTGGGTGAACGAACTCGAGCACCAGGAATATAATATAATCGGCATAGGCAAGGGTGACGCAGCTTTAAAGGGACAGTATCAGAATGTATCCTGGATCAGGAATCACGGGTTCGCAAGCCTGAACTGGACAAAGGACTGGATTGCGTTTAATTACCACAGGAACCATCACAAGAAGGATGAATACAGACGTATTGTTTTCTATCCCAATGCTGCGGATGGTGTGAATACAGAATATCCTGAGGATGCCGACTTTATTGCTGAAGGATACCGGGGAATTGCTGCTGACGGAGATGAACTTGACCCCAATGCCGACTACGATGCTGCTTTCGACTCGCATACTGAGAACGACCTTCAGGTGAGCAATATTGCCGTTGACGACTACGGACATGTCGAAAAATTGCATAGATATTACTATTATGAGAGCCCCGGGCTTATGTTCGGCCCTGACCGGATACCGGACGCGTACCAGACACTGAACAAGGGGCATATACTCGTTGACCTTTCAAAGTATTACCAGGTTGACGCTGTAGAGCACATTCAGAATCATACTGAGGATGTTCTGCCGCCGATAGGTGTATTCACACCCGATACTGAGGATACATATATTAAAAACGGGATCTGCGATACGTGGACAACAAAATACTGGACATACCATTACAGCACCAGTGTGGGCGAGACACGTAGGTTTTCCGATTTCAAGGACGGAAACGGTAACTGGATACCTGACAGCTGGGTCAAGCCTCCCACAGCTCCCGTTGACATAGGTTCGGACTGCCTTTCAGACGCTAAGATAAGCCAGTATGACAGGGCGTTCAACCAGTTTATTTACAACTGTACTGACAGTGACAGGAAACTTCTAAATACGCCTGAATACATATACGGATATGAGCATTCGAGTTCTGAAAATACTGACAATTCCTTCATGGATGCAGACTGCAAGCTCATGACATTCGTGGGGTACAGGGGTTCTGAAGTGACGGATAACGATGATTGGCAATTTGTCAAGGGGAGGAGCTGGGGAGATGCGCAGGGCGGCAGCTTTGCGCCGCACGGGCGGTTCGACCTGAAGACAGACTCCCCCTATTTCCATGGCACAGCAGTAAGGGCGAGGAAGACCCGTGCGAATTCACTCTCCACCTTTTCATCACTTGTCACGCTCTACAACAAGCCCTACCTGTACGATGTGCCCATGAGAAGCCCCTCCGCATCCTTGGCGGGCGGCAATATAACATTCACCTATTCGTATAATTATGGACGGAATATCTATGCGTATGACTTTGACGGAAATGCTATTGCACTAAAAAACTCGCAGGAGAATGCCAGTCCTAAAATGGAACAGGATTTGGAATGCCGCAGCATGTTCTACGCTACGGAAAAGCTGATAAAGATAAACGACGGAACAAATACGGTTGACGGACTGGAGTTTAAAAAAGTAAACTACGGTGAAAAAGGGTGTGTTGCAGGGTCGGGCGGAAGAATTGCAATGGGTCCGGCGGCAAAGGGATACCACCTTCCCACTGCTGCAACTTCCGAGTTTCCCACGGGAACAATGAATGATATCGTGCCGAGATTCAATCCGGTCGAGCCGTTTTTCGATCCCATGTACCCGAACGGCCGGCTTTTCTACAGGAGGCTCATGACATGCGGAGACACAACGATCGTGCTTGACAACAACTATAAGAACGGTCCTGATACGGACTTTTCAGACGGACGCCTTGTTGACGATTACGATCCAATGGATTTCAGCATGTACAAGTCAACAAATATCTACAAGACAGTTGAGTCCCGTCATGTGAAACACGAAGATGACGTCACAAAAAACCCGTTTATAACTGACGGGGGAGGCGGTGCTCCCGGAGTCAACACTGAAACATGGCCTGTTGCAGCAGCCTCGGACGATTCGCGTTTTGAAACACACTGGAACCATGTCTTTAACGCATACTATTCAATTCCCACTGACGGGCCGAATTCCCTTGAGCCTTGCGCCGACTCGGCCTGGAGCGTTCCGTTCACAACGCGGGACAGGTTCTATGAGATACACGTGCGTGCCGAGATTGTGAATACGGATCTTTCCGAGCTCGGAATGTACAGGGGGGTTTCGGACAGCGGCACTGGAGGAAAATGGATGGGATGGAGGGGCCACGAGATACTTGCATCCAAGCAAGCGGTTGCCATATTCGATCGGGGATGGCGCTGGGCATACTGGGATGACGACATCAATCAGCCGTGCCCCTACTACGATCCGTTCAGGATGGTCGGATCCCGTCCAGGTGTTGACACGGCAATAGAATCGGGAGTCTCTATGCCCCCGGCGTATGAGGGGATGATATACGATAATGAGATGTGCACATATTATGACTGGGTTTTGAATGGTCCCGGAGGAAAATGCTACTTCGACAGGGCATCCAATACTTCCCGGGTAAAAGCCGGGTATATCGCGCCTGCAGAATATTCAGGCGTAAACAGGCCGGGCGACGACTGTGCCGAACGGGCGCGGATCGTGTTTTTCAGATGGACTGGAATAACGCAGTAAGTTTTTTGCCGCATCCTGCGACAAAAAACTTGTATATAAGGAGATAAAGGTGAAAAAAGGAAAGAGCGGTTTCACGCTTATTGAACTTGTTGTTGCAGTCGGGCTTATGGCGGTGATGTTCACCGCGCTTTCAGTCGTATTCAACCAGGCAACCGGCCTTATGAGGCGGTCTGAGGGGGAGGTTGCACTGTACCAGAATTTCAGGATCGTGTACAAGGCAATACGCAAGGACTTTGAATCGATCGTTAACTATGAGGAGCCCGTGTTCTACGGGCGGCGGGATGAGAACAAGAACCTGGATCCGAAATTCGACTACTGCGGTTACATGAGGGTTGAGGATGTTGAGTTTTCAGACGGTGTTAACAAGAACATCGTTGATAATAAAGCAAACTACAAGCGCGTGTGCGACAACATCTCCTTTCTTTCGTCGAATCCGGAGAGAATGGAAATCAGGAACTATCTTGTTAAAGACGCGTCAGGAGACTATGTAAAGAATACTGTCAAAGGAACTGACCTTGCAGAGATCACTTATGCTGTAGAGGATGGGAGCGGCAATCTTGTAAAGAGCGCGGCAGGAAAGATCAGGAACTGGAGGCTCATGCGGTATGTGCGCAAGGTAGTGGATAAATCTTTTGTCAGTAATACGGATTTTTCAAGGGATTTGTACGGCCTTGTGTACATCACGAATCCGCTGGATCAAAAGTTTACAGGAAAAGGTTCTTACGGAATGGACGTATTCAACGGATCGGGTAAGGACAACATGATAGAGGTTGACTTTAATAATGGTACGAGAGACAGCGGAGGCAGGGACCCGAGCCCTAACAAGTACGGGGAACGTGCTGTTCTGGCAGAGGGATGCTGCGGGTTTGACGTGAAGTACTGGTATTTTCGCGAGGACGCTCCAAATGCGGGATGGGACGGGAGCGCACCTCCTGCACCTTCAGGCGATAAGGATGATCCGTTAGACCCCTATACGGCTTTCGGGAACTTTTATAACGATATGCCTCCCAATCCTGCCAATCCTGCGACCAGCGGCCAGCCGAACATGTGGTACCTTCCCCGCATGATGCAGGTGAGGATCACGCTTACGGACAAATTCCGCATGGTGGAGCAGGATTTCTTCATGAGAGTGCACATCCCCGCATCCAATCCTTTGCCCAAGGTACAGTAGTAAGGTAAAGGGTTAGGGCCAAGCCGCCGGTTTGGGTTAGGTCCTTGGGTCAGGTAACAGAACCGGAAAAACATACAAGCAACCGGATATTTTTTCTTTTAATATAAACATTTCTCTGTGATCTCTGTGTCTCGGTGGCTAAAAAAAATCATTTATCACATGTGATTGAAAACAAAACATTAATATCCCGAAAAAAAACAAAAAACTGTTGCAAAAACTGGAAAAGTATGCTACTATTAATGTGTATATCACTATGTTCTATTATTAATAGTGTATATTATTATAAAGTGTATATATATGTTTTTATGTTATTATGCTATTATAATGTATTAGTGTAGAAGAAAGGGAAGCCATGGAGAAAAGGAATATACTTTTCCCGCTTATTGTAGGCCTGGTTATTCTCAGTGCCGCTCCCCTGTTTGCGGTAGACTGCTACTGGATGGCAGACGCAGCAGGTGATTTCAGTACGGGCAGCAACTGGTCAGGAGCGACATGTCCCGGTACCGGGGATGTGGCCATATTTGACGGCGCGCATACAGGCGACTGCAATCTCGACACTACGGTAAATGTTGACGGACTGAAAATACTGACCGGGTATACGGGTACGATTACTCAGGGGGGAAATCCGGTTGTTACCGGCAATACGGGGTATACTCAGGAAGCAGGAGCGTTTTCCGGCAGTACGGGGAATATCGAGATCGACGGGCCGTTCTCTCTGTCGGGCGGCACATTTACAAGCACGAGTGCTTTACTGCAGATTGGTGATGATCAGGGACTGGACGATACTGTTTTCAGTATATCAGGCACCGGATCGTTCAATCACAACAGCGGAACAATCCGGTTCACATCGGGCGGAACAACCAGTACGCATATTATTGATGTGAATGTTTCAGAAACATTCTACAATCTTGCGTTCGCATCCCAGGCTGCGGGTGATGAGAACGAAACGATCACCTACGCAATAGCATCGGGCGACACACTGACCGTGAATAACAATTTTGAAATAACACGGATTGCATCTGCCAAGCACAGGATCCGGATTAACGGGGGAACGATCGATCTCAAGGGGAATATAACACGTGTTGATAAGATCGGCGACGGAGGAACAACCCTTTGTACCCTTACAGGAACCTCGGACCAGACATATGTATATTGCAGGGGCCGGCTGCCGAGGCTGGAGGTCGACAAGAGCTCAACCTCTGTGCTTCCTGTGACAGGAAGCGCATGCTTCAGTGTTTCATCATTCGAGCTTACACAGGGTTCGTTCACAGCCCCTGCAGGGGATATGTGCATAGGAAATGACTCAACCGGTACACTGAACGCGTTCATAATTTCGGCAGGTACAACATTCACACAAACCAGCGGAACGCTCAGGTTCGATTCGAGCGGTGCTCTGAGCCATCACACGATCGATGTGGATGGATCGCTTGACCTGAATAATCTTGTCCTGAGCGGCGGCAATGCGGGCGGCGATCCTGTCTACTATGATATCGCTTCAGGGGATACGCTGACAGTCAATGGCGATTTTACCATGGATACATCCGTATCAGGAAGCAGACTGCGGGCGGACGGAGGTACGATCGATATCAAAAAACATGCCAGGTTCGGGGGAGAGGCCGGGGGACAGGATCTGAGGTACTTCGGTTTTTTACGGGAGATAACCGTAGACCATACGCTGGTTAGCGAGGACCTTGAAGATTATCCCATGCTGTTCACGGTTACGGATCCACTACTCAAAACAACAGGGAGCGGGGGGAATGTCCAGCATGCGAACGGATATGATATAGTATTCACTGACAATACCGGCGTGCGGCTTGACCATGAGATAGAAACGTACGACGGCGTAAACGGTGTGTTCAAAGCATGGGTGAGGATCCCGTCCCTTTCTTCGTCTGCGGATACAACGATCCTGCTTTACTACGGGAACAGCGGAATATCCGTTTCACAGGAAAACGTGCCGGGTGTCTGGGCTGACTACATTGGAGTCTGGCATCTGAATGAGACTACAGGAGGTGTGGATTCCCTGAAGGATTCTACAGGCAACGGGAATCACGGTACTGACGCGAACGGTGTGATTCTCGGTGCAGGAGGAAAAATCGGGAACGGTGTTACATTCGACGGATCGGATGATCATATTGACTGCGGGACAGGTGTTGACCTCACACTCCCTTTTACGATTTCCGCGTGGGTCAATATCAACAGTTTTGCAACGGGTAATGTGGTCGTAAAGACCAAGATAAATGCTACCAGCTATTACGGCGCATGGTTCAGTGTGGGAACCGGCCAGACGATCGGCATAAACTACGGTGACGGAACAGGGGAAGGAAGCGGCGACAGGAGAAGCAGGAATTCTGAATCAACCCTTTCAGGCACGGGCGTATGGCACCATATTGCAGGTACGGTTACGGGCAGCACGAATATGGCCCTGTATATTGACGGTATGGAAGCGGGCGGCACATACAGTGGAACCGGGGGCAGTCTTAATAACGGAACCGGCCTGAGCTGTTATATGGGAGAGGAGACGAATTACGGCAGTGTAATGGACGGTACGATTGATGAGCTCAGGATATCAAAGACGGCCCGGTCGGAAGGCTGGATACAAACCTGTTCGAACAACCAGAATGCACCTTCCTCCTTCTGCAGCGTATCCGCTGAAAAGGTAAACTACGGTCCATGCCTCGGGGGAACAACTGATATTGTGTTCAGCGGAACGGACGACCAGACCTTTGCAGGCCCTTTCAGCCTTTCTGATGGAGCATTCACAATAAATAAATCATCCGGTTCGCTCATGCTTATGTCGGACATGAACTTAAATTATACGGGCCAGGACCTGACAGTAACAGCAGGCGTCCTGTATGCGGGATCGGGTAGCCTCTCTGTAGACGGAACGCTTGATATAACAGGTACGCTCATACAGGGATCGGGCAGCCTGTACGCGGGAACACTGTCTGTTTCAGGAGAATGGAGGAACCATTCCGTGGGTGATATCACCGTGGGCCCGGGCGGGGTTTCGAGCAGCGGAACCGTTTCCCTGCACGGGGGGGGCGGGGCCGGTGGGTCGGATGAGATACTGATCCGTTCAAGTGAGGACGGTACTCAGCGTTCATGGACAGGAACCGGGTATGATATCGTTGATACGGATGTCAAGGACCAGGGGGGAACTGCTGTAATAACAGCGTATCACAGCACAAATACAGGAACAAACAACGGAGCGAACTGGACCTTTAACGGTTCCGATCCCCTGGACCCGAACGTGTGGGAGGGGGATACTGACAGCTACTGGAGCACTGGTGCCAACTGGAGCAAGAATGCAGTCCCGAATTCGGGACAGGTTGCGGTTTTCAACAGCAGTTCGTCCGTAAATTGTACTATCGATGCTGTTGCGGATGTGGCAGGTATTGATATCCAGTCAGGCTATACAGGAACAATAACCCAGGATGCAGGTATAACCGTTACAGCAGGCTCCTCAGGCTATACACAGTCGGGGGGGATCTTTTCGGGAGGTGATGCTGCAATAACGGTGAGCGGAAGTATGTTCCTGAGCGGAGGCTCCTTTAAGAGCACGTCGGGAACACTGACAGTGAAAAACGATTTTCTGACTGCCGGCTCTCCCGTTTTTATTCATAACGAGGGCACTGTCCAGTTCGGGACCGGAGCAACCGAAGGAGATGCTGTGTTTTCCGGCATGACCGCAGGCGTTCCTTCAGGAAAGATGGGGTACGAATATTCCAAGAAAATCACTGTAGACCATACAAAAGTGGATTCTGATCTTGGCAACTTTCCCATGCTGTTCAGCAAAACAGACCCTGTGCTTGCTACGACCGCGAACGGGGGCATGGTATCCAGCACGAACGGATATGATATTATATTTGTTGATGAAAACGAGAACAGGCTTGACCATGAGATAGAGAAGTATGACGGTGCAACAGGCGAATTTGTCGCCTGGGTAAGAATACCCATCCTGTTATCGACCGAGGATACTGTGCTCTATATCTGCTACGGCAACAGCGGGGTTTCCTCCTCCCAGGAAAACGCGCAGGGTGTATGGAATGAATCCTACAAGGGTGTATGGCACATGAACGAGAATGCAGCAGACACTGCTGTGCTCGATTCAACAGGCGTCAACAGCGGGAATGCCGTCCGCAACACTGACCAGGTGAGTACAGCGGGGCAGATAGGAGGTGCTCTGATATTTGACGGAACAGCCGATTATATTGATATCACCGACGGTTCAAATTGTGATTTTACAAGCGAGTCCTTCAGTATATTCGCATGGGTCTATCCGAATTCTGATGACGCAGGCATTATATACGACAACAGGTATAATATAGCCGGAACTGACAAAGGGTGGCTGTTCGGACTGTACGGCAGCGGAAAAGTTGATTTTGACATAAACGGGGGCGGTGACAACTCCACCACACTCTCAAAGTCCGGGGCGTATGCAGGAGGAAGCTGGCAGCAGATCGGCGTTGTAAAGGAAGGAACAACAGGATATTTTTATGTGAACGGGGACCTTGTTGACACGAAGTCACTGGGTTCGAGCGGGACAGTATCCTACGCCAGTTTCTACTACCATTACATTGGAATGATCGGAGGCTCTTACGCCGGCCCTTCCTACGGTCTTCCCAACAGGTATATGGACGGTTCACTCGACGAACTGCGCATCTCCTCATCCGCCCGCTCTTCAGCATGGATCTCAACATCATATACGAATCAGCATTCACCTTCCGAATTCTACACGTACGGCACTGAATCCGACAGAGGGATACTGTTCAATAACGTGGTTTTTAACAAAGGGACCGGGGACAAGGTGGTCCTTGCCGGTTCAATAGGCCTTATAGGCGATCTGACGCTGACATCTGTGGACAGCACCATAACAGGCGGTACGATCAAGGTGGCGGGAGACATAACATCTACGGATACGGATATATCCGGATCCGCTTCACTGACATTCACCGGATCGGAGCCTCATACGCTCACAGCGAACGGAGCCGACCTTCCTGACGGCCCGGTCGGGATCGAAAAAACAGCACCTCAAAGCTACTGGTGCGAACATGGGACCGCGCTGAACGTGAAGAATACGGAATGGACAACGGTAAATCTGCAGAATACGTACGCCTCCATGGTGGTGATATGCACGCCGAATTATGATAATACACAGGTGCCGCTCGTTGTGCGTTTAAGGAACGCACAGGGAAGCGACTTCCAAGTGAAAGTCGACCGTGCCGACGGGTTGACTGCTGAGATTACAGGAATAGATGTCCACTATTTTGTGGTTGAGGAAGGGATTTATACGACTGCAGAGCACGGATTGACAATGGAAGCGGTGAAATATACATCAACAATTACGGACCATGCTGCTTCATGGGTCGGGGAAACACAGACATACCAGAACACGTATACCAACCCTGTTGTTGTGGGCCAGGTAATGACATATAATGACACCGGTTTCTCCGTTTTCTGGTGCGCAGGCGCAACAGCCGATGTTCCCCCTTCCAACACGGACCTGATAACAGGAAAGACCGTGTGCGAGGACACGGAAACAGTGCGTTCTAATGAAGTTATAGGATATGTAGTGGTCGAGGCAGGCACGGGCACAATGGACGGGATCGCCTTTTCAGCCCAGCTCGGAACCGAAGCAATAGGGGGTATGGATGATTCTCCTCCTGACACCTATACCATATCCGTGACAGATGCGGCAGGAGCTGTTGTCAGCCAGGCAGGCATGGGCGAGACAGACGGGGGCTGGGCTGTTCTGTACGGAGCGAACCCTGTTACGGATACGACACTGGATCTCTGTATAGACGAGGACAAGATAACGGATCTTGAACGGAACCATGCTGTTGAACAGGCCGGGTATATCGTGTTCGGAGCTTCCTCGCGTGAAAGCATGGGAACAGTAAGCCTGGGTTCGCATGTTGTGCTGGACGGTGCGGGCCAGGATATGAACATTCAGACCGGTGTATTTGACATGGGCGGATACAGTCTCACGGTTCCCGGAACCGTGTCCGTATCAGGCATCCTTAATCAGGGAGCCGGCAACCTGAATGCGGGGGGGCTCTATATAGGAAGTCTTGGCCTGTATACAAACCATTCAACAGGAGATTGTACCCTTGGTGGGTACGGTGTAGTGAATTATGGGGCTGTGAATATTGACAGCAGCGGTAACGGGTGCGGGGACAGTGATACGATCCTTATACGGTCCGACGTAATCGGCACTCAGCGGTTGTGGGCAGGGTCCGGCGTATTCAGCATCCGTGATGCAGATGTGCAGGACCAGGCAGCGGATTATTTCAGTATTTATGCGTATGACAGTACTGACAGCGGGAATAATAATTTCTATTGGTATTTTTTTGCTCCTGCGAATACCAACGTGTGGCTGGGAGGTACGGGTGTATGGAATACCGGTGCCAACTGGAGTCTGGGCACAGTCCCGGATTCAACTAATATTGCCATATTTTCCAGTGCCTCATCAGTTGACTGCACGATTGATGCGGATGTGGATGTAAAAGGCATTGAAATACAATCGGGGTATACAGGATGCATAACGCAAGAAAGCGGGTATACAGTGACTGTTGGAGAGAGCGGGTATTTCCAGGATGACGGCACATTCAAGGGAGGGAACAGCAATATAACAATAGGCGGTATATTCAGACTGAGCCACGGTACGTTCCGGGCGACTGCAGCGACTACAGCAGTTGGTTTCGAAAACAATTCCTACAATCAAAATACACGGAGCCTGTTCACTGTATCTGAAAGTGCGGTTTTCAACCATAACAGCGGAACACTGGAATTAAACCCCAAGTCCGGCTCCGGAAGCGGGATCGATACGTTCCTTGTTGATGTGCCTGATGATTTTACTTTATATAACGTGACCGTTAACTGTAATGATAATAATGATTTCGCTATTATCAAAGTGCCCTCAGGGACCGGTTTGACTGTATGCAGTATATTTACACTCAGGGACGGAATGATCGAGGGCACATGGGACATCACAGGTGATATTGCAGTAGAATCGGATGCGGACGGGGGCACAGGAGTGCTGATGCTTACGGGTGGGGATGATCAGACGTGCAATGTGGAATCGGGTTCAGTTCCTCTTGCGTGGGTTGTTGACAAAAGGTCTGGCATTGTTTCAGCATCCGGGTCATATTTTAACGCAAGCACGTTCACGATCAGCAGAGGTGAATTCTCTGCCCCTGCTTTCGGCACCATGGAAATAGGGTTCACGAACAGCAAGGACGATCCCGATACCCGTACACTGTTCAACATATACGGCGGTGCAGTGTTTAACCATAACGATGGAGAGGTTGTTTTCAATCCGGCCTCGGGCCAGGACAGCGGTGTGGATGCGTTCATCGTGGATGTGGACAGTGTTCTCGATCTGTATGACGTTACTATCAATTGCGATGATACCTACAATCCGGCGTTGATAGAGATCGGTTCAGAGGATCTGCTGAGAGTGAACAATGACCTTACGGTCACTGACGGTATGATCGGGGATACCTGGGAGGTTATGGGTGATGTTACTGTAGGAGCAGGGGCGGACGGGGGCGCTGCGTCGCTTATGCTGACCGGAAGCGGCGACCAGACATGGACGGATAACGGCGGCACCCCGCCTTCAGGTGCTGTGTATATATCCAAATATTCGGGACTGTTCAGTACTGCGGGTACTGCAGTATTCCCGGGAGCGGTTATCCTTGAGCAGGGAACATTTACCCCGGGCATGTCCACCACGTTTAACGGGGGGCTGACTGTTGAATCGGGCGGCATATTCGACTGTTCCGTTGCCGGGTCGGTTATAACAGTCCAGGCAGGTGATACGGTCGTTTTTGATGAGGGGAGCTGGCTTAGAATAAACGGTACATCAGGAAGTCCGGTACAGCTTGCGTCTTCATCCGCATGGTACCTTACCATGAGAGGGTCGTATGATATCCATTATGCTGATGTAAGCTGGTCCGACGCTTCAGCAGCCCGTTCCATATACGCGTACAATTCGTCAGGCGTTAATACTGTGAACTGGTTCTTTTCAGACCCGGCAGCTACGGCAACCTGGGACGGATCCGATTCTGACGACTGGAACAATCCTGCCAACTGGAACCTCGGACGCACGCCAATGGACATGGATCATGTTATCGTACCTGATTCGGGCGTTACGAATGAACCGAACGTACCTGCAGGTACATATACGTATAAATCCCTGACCGTGGGAACGGGCAGGACCGTGACATGCAGGGGAAACACTGAGGCGATAAACGAACCGTCCGGAGGAACAGGATCCGTTCCCCACGGTACGGGCGTGGCGTTCAATATAACCGGGAATGTTACTGTGGACGGAACTCTCAGCGCGAACGCACAGGGGTTTCCCGGATGCGAGGGCCCGGGAGTTGGTGCGAACGGAAGCCGTGGCGCAGGAGGAGGCTACGGCGGCTACGGGGGAAACGGGTATTCGGCGATAGCCTCCCGCGTACGGTACGGTTCGTTTTCTCAGCCGACCGCACTTGGAAGCGGAGGAGGCTGGACCTCTGCCTACAGTGTGGCAGGAGGAAGCGGCGGCGGAGCGATAACAATCAGTACCCCGTCAGGTACGGTCACACTGAACGGAACGGTTACCTGTAACGGCGGAACAGGGGGCAGCAACGCTGCGGGCGGGTCCGGAGGAAGCATCTGGATCAGTGCAGATACCCTGGCCGGAGGAGGTGCGGGTTATATTTCAGCAAAGGGGGCTTCGCCTTCAGGCAGTGCGGGCGGCGGCGGTGGCGGAAGGATCGCCCTTGACTGGACCACAGACAACACGTTTGCAGGTACGATAAGCGCCTACGGCCCCGGTTCCGGTTATTATAAAGGTCATTCAGGTACGCTGAGCATTCCTGACGGTGAAGACATGACCGTTAACGGTGATGTGGCACTTCCGCCCGGAACCTACAACATACCTTATTTAACAGTTACCAACAATGCAATGCTGGAGTGCCAGGGCGATAATGACGGGAATCCGGTCAACGGGTCAGGCGTGATAATAAACGCAACTGATGTGACTGTTGACAGCGGGGCCCAGATATATGCTTATAACCTCGGTTTTGCAGGGGCCGAGGGGCCGGGCGTAGGTTCGTCCGGAACACACGGCGCCGGCGCAGGACACGGAGGAAAAGGAGGCAATGGAGCAGGTTCCACCGGCGGCCCTGAGTACGGTTCCGCAACTGAACCAATAGAGCTTGGAAGCGGGGGAGGATACTCGGGAGAGAAAGGAAACCCCGGAGGAGGAGCTGTTAAAATAAATGCTTCAGGCACGGTCACGATAAACGGGACCGTAAACTGTAGGGGGGCAGCCCCGAGCGGGGGGCACCGTGCAGGCGGATCGGGCGGCAGTGTATGGATAACAAGCAGTATTCTGACCGGTACGGGCAAATTACGGGTTGACGGGGCCAACGGTAGCGGCGGAACGGGCGGAGGAGCCGGCGGAAGGATCGCGTTACATGCCGGTTCATACGACAGCATCCTTGCCGCTGTTTCGATTACAGGCGGCACAGCCCAATACGGTGACGGTGAGCCCGGCACCATTGTGTATGCACCTATCGGGGGATATGATAATGATAATGTGATACCAACAAGCAAGTGCGCGCAGTCCCCGAACGGGGACGGGGTTGTTTCCATTGCGTTCAAGATCAAGGACCCGGGGGACAGGATAAACCATCCGTGCATCTATGATGCGGAGGATACACGTGTTTTTGACAATCAGGACGGGTGGGGCCCTGGGGTAGGCACTGAAGGTTATCAGGGAAATATGCACTACACGGACGCGAACGGGAACAGGACATACGATACTGACGAGGATGTATGGCTTGATAACGTGACTTCCAATGGGCAGTATGATACGGGTGAGACACAGGTGCATGACGGGTCGGACGCAACCTGGACAACTACGGACGGGACTGTGGGGCGTCAGGGGTATATATGTTTTGACAATACAGAGGGCGACAAGGCATGGGATGTAGGCGAGGATGTGTGGCTGGATATTGCAGGTACCGGGATAATGAACCAGAACCATACCCTGAAGAGCTTTTCCTATTCGGTTGACGGAGGAGGAACCTGGAGCACCCCGGATGTCGATACAGCCGCTTACCTGACAGGAGGCTGGCCTGATAATTCGGGCAGTAAATTCACGGGCGATCCCTCATTCGGCCCTGAATACACATTCACATGGGATTCTGCCCACGGGGACCTTACAGGCCTTGACGGTGTTGAACAGAATGATGTCCGCATACGGTTCAAGCTTGATGACAATGTAAACAGCCAGCATGTGAGTTCTGTCAGTTATGCGGTTTCGGAAAATTTCATTGTTGACAACAAGGATCCCGTAGGCCTCGCCAGCCTCGCGGTTTCCTCCATAGATGTGAGCACCGCGTCTTTGACCTGGACAGCAGCCACAGATACGTATTTCGGCCACTATGAAATATGGTACGGCACTAATCTGACCGATGTACAGAACAGGACAGGTACTGCTGCTGAATGGGATGATGATAATGATACAAACCTGACATCAGCAGGGACAGGTTCTACCACCATCACAGGACTGACATGGATGGACATACCCTATTATTTCAAGATATGGGCTGTAGACGCGTACGGTAACGAGATAACAACGGCTTACGCAGAAAGCAGCACAAACCCAACTGTCAATTTCACGCAGGTGAGCCAGAGCGGCACAGAGGATTCCGTGGGCACAATGACGGTTACCTGTTCCCTTGACGTGCGCACAGGCGTTGCTGTTGTTGTCCCTTACACGGTCAATGTAGGTTCGACCGCAATCCGTGATACAGACTACTCGCTCTCTCCTGAAACGCCTGATGAGGTGGTCATTCCGGGAGGAGGGCTTTCAGCCAACCTTACAATTACGGTCGCACCAGACGGCGAGAATGAAAACGACGAAACCGTGATAATCGACATGGGCACACCCGATTATGCGAACAAAGGAACAACTGACCAGCATACTGCCACTATTCTTGATGATGACAACGCGGGTATCACGGTAAACCCCACATCAGGACTGATTACAACAGAGGGCGGGGGTACGGATACGTTCGATGTTGTGCTGGAATGCAAACCAACAGCCAGTGTGACAATCGATATAACGAGCTCAGATCCGGGTGAAGGAACCGTATCCGCAGCCTCCATTACCTTCACGACAGCTAACTGGGATACACCCCAGACGATTACGGTCACGGGAGTTGATGATGGTGTGCAGGACGGTGATATCGGATATACGATAGTGCTGGACAATGTCCAAAGCACAGATACCGACTACAGCGTCCTTGACCCGGATGATGTATCTGTGACCAACCAGGATGATGATGTGGTGGGAGTAACCGTGAACCCCACATCCGGCCTTGTCACAACAGAGGACCTGGGCACTGACACATTCACCGTGGTCCTGAATACTCCGCCCACGGATACTGTGACAATACCCGTGTCAAGCGGGGATCCGGGTGAAGGAACAGTATCGCCCTCTCCCCTTACATTTGCAACAGGCAACTGGGATACGCCGCAGACAGTCACGGTCACAGGGGTTGATGACGAGGAGGAGGACGGGGATATCGCCTACACTGTTACAGTCGGACCGGCATCAAGTACCGGGGACACGAATTACGATGGTTTTGATCCTGATGATGTTTCAGTGATAAACAAGGATAACGACCTTGCGAATATCACGCTAACCCCCCTATCCGGCCTTGTGACAACAGAGGGCGGGGGCACGGATACGTTCGATGTGGTCCTGAATTCCAAGCCTTCAGCCGACGTTACGATCAGTGTGACAAGTTCGGATACAGGGGAGGGAACTGTGTCAGCACCTTCATTGACATTCACTGATACGGACTGGGACATGCCGCAGACAGTTACGGTCACAGGTGCAGATGACGCTCTTACGGACGGGGATATCGTCTATTCGATCCAGCTCGGTCCGGCAACAAGTACTGATGCTGATTATGACGGGTTTGAGATCCCCGATGCGGTCGTTACCAATATTGATGATGACACTCCCGGTATAACGGTACATCCCGTATCAGGCCTTGTAACAACGGAAGGGGGAGGAACGGACACATTCACTGTTGTGCTGAATTCCCTGCCTTCAGCCGATGTGACCGTCACTGTCGTGAGCCTTGATACGGGTGAAGGTACCGCTTCACCTTCTTCCCTCGTTTTTACCCCAGGAAACTGGGGCACAGCCCAGACGGTAACGGTCACAGGCCAGGATGACGGTGATACAGACGGAAATATTCTCTATACGGTACAGGTGGGCCCTGCGTCCAGTACAGACACCGATTATAACGGCATGGAAGCGGATGATGTGTCTGTGACAAATATGGATGATGATACACCGGGCGTGACAGTGAATCCGATATCAGGCCTTGTGACAACGGAAGGGGAGGGAACGGATTCCTTTACCGTTGTGCTGGATACGCAGCCCTCAGCAGATGTGACAATCGATATAACGAGCTCAGATCCGGGTGAAGGAACCGTATCCGCAGCCTCCATTACCTTCACGACAGCTAACTGGGATACACCCCAGACGATTACGGTCACAGGGGTTGATGACATTTCATCGGACGGAAATGTCGTGTATACTATCCAGACGGGGCCGATTACGAGCACGGATACGGACTACAGTGCAATAAACCCGGATGATGTTTCCGTTACAAATTCCGATGATGATGAAGCGTCCATCACGGTAAGCAGGACATCAGGTCTGGAAACAACCGAAGGAACGGGGACAGATTCATTCACTATTGTTTTAAACACTGAGCCAACAGCGGGTGTAACCATAAATCTTTCAAGTTCGGATCCTGGAGAAGGAACAGTATCACCTGCGTCAATAACATTTACGGACAGCACATGGAACAACCCGAGGACAATTGTTGTCACAGGAGTTGACGATGATGTGGATGACGGGGATATCGGGTATACTGTTATCACGGGTGCGGCAACAAGCACCGACCTCAGTTATGACGGCAAGAATCCTCCTGACGTATCTGTAACAAATTATGATAACGATACGGCCGGTGCTACGGCATACCCCTCTACAGGCCTTGTGACCGGAGAGGACGGTACGTCCGACACATTTACAGTTGTGCTGCGGTCAGAGCCCACAGCCAGTGTAACGATAAATGTTGCAAGCCTGGACACTACTGAAGGGACCGTATCAGCAGGTTCACTGGTATTTACGACCGGAGACTGGAATGTTCCTCAGCAGATCACGGTCACTGGCGAGAATGACGGACAGGTAGACGGGGATATCGGTTATACCGTGGAACTGACAGCTTCAAGCAGCGATTCGGTTTATGACGGTATTGCTGTGGATAATGTGTCTCTTACGAATATCGATGATGATACGCCGGGCGTTACAGTAAACCCGACAACTGGACTTTTCACAACTGAGGCGGGCGGTACGGATACATTCACCGTTGTTCTTGACACGCAGCCCGGAGCGGATGTGTCCATAGATCTTTCAAGTTCAGATCTTTCCGAAGGGACCGTGTCCCCCTCATCACTGACGTTCACAGACTTGAACTGGAACACCCCGCAGACAGTGACCGTCACAGGAGTTGACGATGATGAAGATGACGGTGACGTAGCCTATACTGTTGTCACTTCATCTACAACGAGCGGTGATGTGAATTATGAAGGGCTTGCTGTGGATGACGTTTCCGTAACCAACAATGATAATGACGAGGCAGGTGTTACGGTAACTCTGACGTCCGGCCTTGTGACGACCGAGGGCGGCGGCACGGATACGTTCGACGTATTCCTCAACTGCAAACCTCTTGCAGATGTGACAATAGACATATCAAGTTCTGATACAACTGAGGGAACTGCTTCCCCCGCGTTGCTGACATTTACATCAGGCAACTGGAATACACCGCAGACGGTTACGGTAACGGGAGCGGATGATGATATTAATGACGGTGATATCCCATACACTGTTATCACCTCACCCACATCGAGCGGTGACGGCAATTTTAACGGTCTTGCTGTTGATGATGTGTCTGTGACCAACAATGATGATGACGTACCGGGCGTCACAGTAACTCCGACAACGGGTCGTACAACGACAGAGGCAGGAGGAACGGACACATTCACTGTTGTGCTTGACTGTGAGCCGGGTGCAAATGTCACAATAGATATATCAAGCTCTGATATAACCGAAGGCACGGTCTCGCCCGCGTCTCTTACATTTACACCGGCGAACTGGGATACGGCCCAGACGGTCACGGTCACAGGGGTTGACGATGACATTATAGACGGTGATATAGGCTATACTGCTGTTACGGCAGCAGCATCAAGCACGGACACGGATTTCCAGGGTATAAACCCCTCCGATGTATCCGTGACCAACACTGACGATGACACAGCCGATGTAACGGTAACTCCGACATCAGGCCTTGTGACAACCGAAGCCGGGGGCACGGACACGTTCGATGTTGTGCTTGAGTGTGAGCCGGGTGCGAATGTCACAATAGCTATATCAAGCTCCGACGTGACCGAAGGCACAATCTCGCCCGCGTCTCTTACATTTACCCCCGGGAACTGGGATATACCCCAGGCGGTTACGGTCACAGGGGTTGATGATGATGAGGATGACGGCGATATCGGCTATTCAGTCATTACAGGGGCGTGTGCAAGTACTGACGGTAATTACAGTGGCCTTGCGGTTGATGATGTATCCGTAACGAACACGGATAATGATGCGGCAGGCGTGACTGTGGATCCGACAGCGGGGCTCGTTACAACAGAAGGAGGAGGAACGGATACCTTCGATGTGGTGCTTGATTCGAAACCTTCTGATGACGTGACGATCAGCATCACGAGTCTGGATCTGGGAGAAGGAACAGTATCCCATGCTTCGCTTACCTTTACGGATGCAAACTGGAACATACCCCAGACGGTTACAGTATTCGGCCAGGATGACGCTCTGCAGGACGGCAATATTCTGTTTACGGTTGAGACAGGTGCGGCATCAAGCACCGGAGACACGAATTACGACGGTCTTGCAGTTGATGATATTTCCGTTACCAATATTGATGACGATCAGGCAGGAATTACTGTCAGCCCCGTATCCGGACTTGTGACAACAGAAGGGGGCGGCACTGATACGTTCGATGTTGTGCTGAATTCTGCGCCCACGGATACTGTGACAATACCCGTGTCAAGTGCGGATCCGGGCGAAGGCACAGCATTGCCCGCTCCCCTTACATTTACAACAGGCAACTGGGGCACGCCGCAGACGGTCACGGTCACAGGGGTTGATGACGATGAAGAGGACGGGGATATTGCGTTTACTATTACAGTGGGGCCGGCATCAAGCATCGGAGACACGAATTACGACGGTCTTGATCCTGATGACGTGTCAGTGACGAATAAAGATAACGATATCGCGAATATTACTGTAACTCCTCTGTCAGGCCTTATGACCACAGAGAGCGGGGGCACTGATACGTTCGATGTTGTGCTGGACACACAGCCTTCTGCAGATGTGACAATAAGTGTGGCCAGTTCAGACTCAAGTGAAGGTTCTGTATCTCCTTCATCACTGACATTTACAACAGGAGACTGGGACACGCCGCAGACGGTCACGGTCACAGGTGCAGATGACGCTCTGGCGGACGGGAATATTCCCTACTCAGTGCAGATGGGGCCTGCTTCGAGCACTGATATGAACTATAACGGCCTTGCTGTAAGTGATGCGTCTTTGATTAATATTGACGATGAAACACCGGGAGTTACAGTACACCCCGTTTCAGGGCTCATAACAACAGAAGGGGGCGGCACTGATACGTTCGATGTTGTGCTAAATTCACAGCCTTCGTCAGACGTGACAATCAGCATCACGAGTCTGGATCTGGGAGAAGGAACAGTATCCGATGCTTCGCTTACCTTTACGGATGTAAACTGGAACATACCCCAGACGGTTACAGTAATAGGTCAGGATGACGGTCTTAGTGACGGGAATATTAGTTTTGCCGTTGAATTGGGTGCTGCATCAAGTACTGACACGGATTATGATTCCCTTGAAGTTGATGATGTATCTGTCACCAACCTGGATGATGATACGGTCGGTGTAACAGTAACACCTACCGGAGGCCTGGTAACCACAGAGGGGGCTGGTAAAGATACATTCACGGTTGTACTGAATTCCCTGCCTTCAGCAAATGTTACCATCAGTGTTTCCAGTTCAGATACGGGAGAAGGTACGGCCTCCACCTCGCTCCTGACATTTACAACAGGAGACTGGGACACGCCGCAGACGGTCACGGTCACAGGTGCAGATGACGCTCTTGCGGACGGGGATGTTTCCTATTCCATACAGCTGGGTCCTGCGTCAAGCGGTGATGCCAACTATAATAGTCTTCCGGTGGACAATGTTTCTCTTATAAATATTGATGATGAGACAGCCGGAGTCACAGTAAGGCCGACCTCAGGCCTTGAGACTTCAGAAGCCGGAGGCACGGATACATTCACGGTTGTACTGAATTCACAGCCTTCAGCAGATGTTACCATAAGTATTTCCAGTTCCGATACAAATGAAGGTACCGTGTCACCGGCATCCCTTACATTTACCTCCTCGAACTGGAACAGTCAGAGGACCGTTACGGTCACAGGCGCTGATGATGACGTTAATGACGGGGATACCGGCTATTCAGTCATTACAGGGGCGTGTGCAAGTACTGACGGTAATTACAGTGGCCTTGCGGTTGATGATGTATCCGTAACGAACACGGATAATGATGCGGCAGGCGTGACCGTAACACCCACGTCAGGCCTTGTGACCACAGAAGCGGGTGATACAGCTACTTTTACCGTTGTTCTGCATTCAGAACCCACAGCAGATGTGTCTATTGATATATCCAGCTCGAATATCAATGAGGGAACTGTGTCACCGCTGACTCTGACGTTTACGGCCGGCAACTGGAACACCCCGCAGACAGTGACGGTTACGGGTGTTGATGATTTTGTGATAGACGGGGATATTGGCTATACTGCCCTTACCTCTTCATCAAGTTCCGATTCTGATTACAACTCTATTGCAGTTGATGACGTATCCGTGACCAACAATGATAATGATACAGCCGGGATAACGGTAACACCCACATCAGGCCTTATTACTTCGGAAGCGGGAGGCACGGACACATTCACTGTTGTGCTCGACTGCCAGCCCGGGGCGAATGTGACTGTTGATATTACAAGCCTGGATCCGGGTGAAGGTACAGTATCGGACGCTCTCCTTACATTTACGTCCTCGAACTGGGACACGCCGCAGACGGTTACAGTGACAGGCCAGGACGATGCAATACAGGACGGAAATATTGCATATACAGTACAGCTTAACAATGTCACAAGCGGTGGTGACCCGGATTTTGACGGTATCGCTGTGGATGATGTGTCTGCGACCAATACTGACGATGACAGTGCGGGTATTACCGTAACTCCGGTAACAGGACTGATAACCACAGAAGCGGGCATGACAGATACGTTCACCGTTGTTCTCAATACTCAGCCCACAGATGACGTGACTATACCCGTATCGAGTACAGATACGGGTGAAGGCACGGTCTCTCCGGCATCATTGACATTTACATCTGCGAACTGGGATACATCGCAGACGGTCACGGTTACAGGGGTGGATGACCAGATTAAAGACGGGAATATTGGATATACCGTGACTTTGGGTGCAGCAACAAGTACTGATGCCAATTATGATGCTGTAGACCCATCGGATGTATCAGTGACCAATAACGATGATGACACGGCAAGTGTAACGGTAACACCCACATCAGGCCTTATTACTTCGGAAGCGGGAGGTACCGATACATTTGATGTTGTTCTCGATTCACAGCCCGGTGCGAATGTCACTATTCCTGTAAACAGCTCTGACACAAGTGAGGGCACTGTGTCTCCGTCTCTGCTGACATTTACGCCTTCAAACTGGAATACTGAGCAGACGGTTACAGTTACAGGGCAGGATGACGCACTGCAGGACGGGCATATGGGCTATAGTATACATTTAGGCCCCACCTCAAGTATAGATCCTAATTATGATAATGTTTCCATATCTAGCGTATCCGTGACCAACAATGATAATGATACGGCCGGTATTACGGTAAGTCCTGTATCAGGCCTTATAACAACTGAAGGGGGCGGAACGGATACATTCGATGTTGTACTCGATTCTCAACCCGCTGCTAACGTGACAATAGATGTAACAAGCCTGGACCCGGGTGAAGGTGCTGTATCTGCATCATTACTGACGTTTACATCCGGTAACTGGGATATACCGCAGACAGTAACGGTTACGGGCCAGGATGACGGGGATGAGGACGGGAATATTTCCTATACCATACAGTTGAATAATGTCACAAGCACTGATTCGAACTATAACGGTATTGCGGTTTCGGATGTTTCTGCGCTTAATGTTGAAAATGAGATGATCGATGCTGACGGAGACGGCCTGCACGACCTGTGGGAACAGTATTTCTCACCTGACAGGGACGGAGATGACACGACTGTTACAGCGGCTGAACTGGATGATTTCTCCGGAGCTCTGGAATGGGACAAGGACTACGACTGGGACGGTCTCACCGACCAGGAGGAATATAACCTTGCAGTGTATCCCGCCTATCCGATAGTGTTCGATCCGGGCTCACTCCTTTCCGCTTCTGATGATACGGGAACTGATGTTGATCCCACCAATTCCGACACGGACCGTGACGGTATTATTGACGGGCATGAAACGGACACCGGAGTACTTGTTGACAACATAGATACGGGCAGCAGTCCTGTATGTGCTGATACGGACAGTGACGGCCTTCCGGACGGGTGGGAGGTCGGGAATGTCCGGTACGGGCCGTGGACAGGCGCAGGCCCCAACGGAACGGTTGACGGCGGCGGGGATGACATTTCTCCCTACCTTGACCCGAACAGTGCTGCAGGGAATAATGGATCATCTGCCGATCCTGACGGTGACGGGTATACGAATATACAGGAATACGACAGGAATACAGATCCGACCGACGGAGGCAAGTACGACGCTGATAATGACGGCATGGACGATTCATGGGAAACTGCTAAGTTCGGGGATACGTCAAGGGACGGGACAGGTGACGAGGAAACCGACGGCGTGACCGACCTTGAGGAATACCTGAACGGTGCTGATCCTAACACGACTGATACGGACAGTGACGGTGTCTCGGATGATGCGGAAATCCATACGCACGGTTCAGACCCGGATGATACGGATACTGACAATGACGGGTATACTGACGGGGACGAAGTGAATACGCACGGAACCGACCCGACTGAATGGGATACCGACCATGATGGCATGCCCGACAACTGGGAACTGGACAATTCTCTCGACCCGTTCAATGACGACAGCCTCGAAAATCCGGACGGTGACAGCTGGGTGAACCTTGAAGAATACAGGAACGGCACAGATCCGAACCTGGCTCCCACGGTGAAGAAAAAGAGCGGAGGAGGCGGGGGCGGGTGTATGCCTTCTGCCGGGAATACCGGGTTCTGTTTCATTGTTCTCATGTTTGTCGCGGGTTTGGGCGTTGTGGTAAGAAAAAGAAACAGAAGTGATTTTAATTAATATATCTCACGGTAGCCACAGGCTTTAGCCTGCGCTTAATATTCTGTCAGAATTGACAAGGAAAAAGGAGAAAGAAAGATGAAAAAGGCATTGGTGACAACTGCAGTGGTTATCAGTCTGTTTGCTGTGGTTTTTACAGGGTGCAGGGGTATGCAGAGGCAAGAAGGCAGACTTACGGGCGTCAATACTGTCGGATGGGAAAAACTGGGGCAACGGAATGTGAGGCTTGCAGGAGAAAAAGATATAATACATGTAAAGATGAAGAAGGGGATGTATAGACGTATTATGTTTGTTGTGCACAGAAGTGCGATTGAAATGTATAATGTAAAGGTTGAGTTCAGGAACGGGCAGAAGTTTTCTCCGAACACACGCCTTCATTTCGCGCGGGATACCAGAAGCAGAATAATCGATCTTCCCGGAGGAAAACGTTTTATAAAAAAAGTGGAATTCAGGTATAAGAGCAAAAATGTATTCACAGGAAAAGCTCTTGTCGAACTGTGGGGGAAGAGGTAAGTTCTTTTTCGTAGCTTTTTAATGATACATGTAGGGGCGGGCCGCCGGCCCGCCCTTTTTTTATTTTTTCTTATTGATTTCCGCGGATAATCATATACAATAATCTAACAGATATTTCTTAAGAGGTAGCTCGGGGTCTTTAGACCCCGACCCTATTCGACATATCAGTATGCATATACAATTTTTAAAGGAGGAATTGGCATGAGTATGAATGTGACTAAAGTAGATGTATGGGCTGCCAGTATTGATGATGAGATCGGCGGGCTTTCGAAATATCTCGCCGGCTTGAGTGAAGCAGAGATCAACCTTGATTTTGTTATTGCCAGAAGGTCTCCGGACCAGCCGGGGAGAGGTGTTGTGTTTGTCGCACCGCTCAAAGGTGATGAACAGATCGCTGTTGCTGAAAAATTGGGCTTCAATGTCACAAGGAGTGTGCATTCTGTGCGCATTGAAGGTGACGACAAACCAGGCGCAGGTGCGGAAATAACTAAAAAACTTGCTGATGCCGGGATCAATATCAGGGGATTTTCAGCAGGAGTACTTGGAGGCAAATTCATTGCTTATATAGGTATGGACAACGAGGAGGATGCTGACAAGGCTGTGGAAACACTTCAGGGATAGAGATATTACCCGAAATTTGCACGAAGAACGCACTGCCTGAGCGGATCTGGTTACTTCTGGCGTCGTTTTCGCACTGAAATATCCTCGATGTAGCCTCCGGCTACGCCTGCGTATATTTAAGCACTTAAGCCTTGCCAGAAGCAACAATCTTTCGCTCAGCTGTAAAGTGTAACCCATCTGGTTATGTACATTAATGAGTATAATATACAGACTGTCAATATGTTAACTGAATTTCAGCGCGTCTCCATGTGCTTGTATCCCGGGCTTGACTCGGGGCAAAATCCGGGTATTATATTAGTCATTTAGCCGATAGTATGTAAGGGCACGGCATGCCGTGCCCCTTTGCTTTATTTAGGAAAAACCAAAATTGATGTAGTGCAGGACTTTGGTCCTGCTTCTTACTAAACAAAGTAACACTCTTTTTGCAGATCACGAAAAGGGAATCAGATACTATGACAGAATACAGGGGCAAACGGGTTCTGTTTCCTGAAGTCGGGAAGGTTGAGATAGCTGACTGGTCCAGCGAAGGACCGAAAAAGGGACAGGTCATGATGAAAAACATCGCGTCCCTGGTTTCAGCCGGAACAGAACTATCAATCCTTTACGGGTACCATACAAAACCGCGGACATATCCTCGCAACTCCGGGTATGCCTCATGTGCTGAAGTGGTCGAGGTCGGGGAAAGTGTTGAACATATCAGCGAGGGCGAATTGTATGTCTGCAGTATGGGCCATATTTCCCATTTGAATGTTGATACCGAAAAGCTTGTTCCTGTTCCGGAGGGAATAAAACCCGAACATGCTGTATTCTCTATTGTCGGCGCAATTTCACTCCGCGCGGTTCGGCAGGCGAATATAACAGTGGGAGATTCAGTTCTTGTTGTAGGACTGGGACTGATCGGTCAGTTCGCTCAGATCTTTTCCCGTATTGCCGGGGGTATACCTGTTGCCGGAGCGGATCTGAGCGGATACCGCAGGTCCATCGGTGAGAAAACAGGCCTTATACACGCTCTTGATCCGAAAGCGGATGATTATGAGGAGAAGCTGAACAGCATCTCTCCGCAGGGGCGTTTCGGTGCGGTGCTGGACTCCACGGGAACTCCGGATGTGTTTGCGGGTCTGCCTGAATATACGGCTGACAACGGCAGGATCATCATTCTCGGAGGTGTCCATAAAAAAGTGGAATTTGATTTCTATACGCACGCAATGAAGCGCAATTTAAGCATCATTGGCGCGGGTTATCCCGATCCCCGGGACTGGCCGTATGACAGATTTGAGAACTGGAACGTCATACTCAGCCTCATGGCTGAAGGAAGGCTGGATGTTTCACCTCTGCTCACACATCATGTTGACTACACCGAAGCCCCCGACATGTACCCCATGCTCCGCGATGACAAGGATAGGGTTCTGGGTACCGTATTTAAATGGCGTTAGTCTCATAAGATGAGATATATATGAAATACGGAATTACAGGGATATCTGTAATACTTTTCCTCTGTTGTGTGCAATGTGCAGAAGTTTCTCATAAACCGGCAGGTCTGTATGCGGACGAAGAAGCGTTGGAGTTCAGGTCCGGAATAAATGAGATTGACTTCCCGACAACCATAAACAAAGCCTGCGAAACGCTGGGAATACAGAGGTCAAGGCTCAGACACAGCCGTATTTTTAAGTCACAGGGGGTTTTCGGCAGCAGGTGGGCCCAGCTGAGCCCCGGTTATTTTATAGGATTCTATTTTGCAACCTCCCAGCCTGACGATCCCGCTCAAAGTACGGAGCGGATACACAGGGTGATTATTGCCCCGGACCTCAAAAAAGGACAGTGAACAGGTCTACATTCGGTCCCTGCACAGGATATGAATAAAACCATCCAAAGAAAAGGTTCAGAAAACTTCTCAAAGAAAAGGTTCAGAAAACTTCTTAACAAAATATCTTTTTTCTGTATACTTTCTCCCTGAAAACAAAGCAATATCAAAAAAACATCAAAAAGAAGCAGAAAATGAAGAATCCAGCCTGAAATTAGGAATATCCGGAAAAACATAAAAAAATTATGATATACTTTTTTAAAAGGAAACAACCATGGCCCAACTTCCCCGCATAAAGGCCCCCGGCCACGCAGCGGCGTACCACGTTATTACGAGAGTTAACTCGAGAGACTATCGCCTGAATTCATACATGAGAAAGCGGTTCTGTAAGATTCTGAGGAAAATTCGCACTCTTTTTTACGTTAAATACTGCGGATATTCAATTCTCTCGAATCACTATCATTTACTCGTAAATATGGCAGATCCTGAAGACATAGACCCGAAAGAAGCGATACAGCGGTGGAACGACTACCACGAAAAAGAATACCAGCGCAATGCATCAATAGAAGCAAACCGCACGTATGTAGTACAGCATCTTACAGACATATCATACTTCATGAAGCGATTAAACGTACTTCTGACAAACGCATACAACCGTCACACGGGCAAAACAGGCACACTGTGGGAAAAGCGGTACTTTTCCAACATCATAGAGCGGGGCATGGGCATCATACAATGCGGCGCATACATTGAGCTGAACAGTTTCCGCGCATCCCTCACAGCGAACCCTGAAGACTACAAATACAGCAGCATCAACGAGCTGAAGCGCGGCAATCCGGAAGGAATTATTGACATCGACTTTCTGGAAGAAGGTCTTGGTATATCCAGGCTTCACAAAGACCTGACAGACAGGCAGGATTTTACCCGGGAGTTGTTTAAGACATACCTGTCCTACATATACGAAGCAGGCACCAGCCCGCACAAAGACGAACACGGGCGGCCTAAAGAGCACGGTCTTGTAATAACAGAAGAAATGAAAACAAACCTAAAGAAATATGGGATACACGGCCCGGCCACAAGCATGTCCAGAAAAGGCATAGAATACAGCAGAGGCAGATTCATAGGTGGAGAGGAATTTGCGAAACGTTTCTATGAGGAACACATAGACCGCGGCTACAGGGGAGGGGCGCGTGAGCGTCATATGGCAAAATGGCTGCATGACATGGGGCACGGTGTATGGGGCGTATTCAACATAACGCATTCCCGGGGCGATCCCGAAACCAAGAAAGCTGCTTTATAACTGACAGCAGCGAACGGCAACTGAACATCTCAGAAAACGATCTTCCCAGCATAAAGGGGGATTGCGCCTATATCAATTTATTTACATTATAAGGTTCTGGAAAAGTGCACATGTTCACCTTAATAGTTTTGCATTACAGGAAGCTGACAACATATTTTTCGAGAATACCCAGTTTGTTTTTTATTTTTCAGAAAGCCTTCCGAACCCTTCATTGGAGATTTTTTAATCATTCACCGTAAAGCGGATGGTATTTTTCCTCTGTAAATTCAATCTTGTAATGACGAAGAAATAATGTCAATTCATTTTTTGCTTTATTGAGTTCATTCTTAAAAGCCGGCACATCCGGATTATTATTATACATATCTTTTGCTTTTTTATAATTATGAAACAGTTTAGTCATATCCCTTCGCCGTTTTTTGCAATTATTCTGTGTTGAATGATGCGGGCAGGAATCACCTTGACGTTTACTGCACGTTCTTCCAAGCCATATGCATGTGTATTCTGTCATAGACTATCCTTTGTATTAACCAGGATTGCGATGTTTACATTCTTTGTCATCACGATCCATTAATAGTATGGCTCATTTTATGCTGTTTTTCAAGAAAAAATCGATGGAATTCTCTATAGCTTTAGCCGAAGCCTGTAACGAATGGATTTCTTCTCTTTCGGCCTGACGGACCCGAGGAGCTCAGCGACGAGGAGGGCGACGCAGTGAATGCCGACTGACGAGGAGGATGAAATGAGCAAGGAGCCGGGCTCTGTAAGCTTGAAATTCATGTGGACGAGGGCTGGGTTTGAAGAGCTACCTGATATTGCTTCTTCTTCCTGTGAGTAGGTGAGAGTTCTTCCGGGTGAATAGAAAAATCCTAATAATAATCTACACCCGGAAGGACTCGAACCTTCAACCTACTGATTAAGAGTCCCCGAGTGGGAGGGGGTTTAATCCGCTTCATAAGTCTTTGAAAAATAAAGAACATAACAGCGGTTTTACAGAAACAGAAAAACAAGATAGCGTCCGGATTAGTGGTAATAATACGGAATAATAGGGAATGTCAAGGACTTTTTTACCACTTTCACTTGACAAATAGCATATTCATTTTATCATTACAACTAAAAGACTGATAGTTTAAAAGGAGATAAAAATGGGATTTAAGAAATGGTTTGCCAGAAAAGGTGCTATTGGTGGTACTGCCCGAGCAGTTGCCAAAGCTTGGTTAACATTCCAAGCTCAAGATCCAACTATGACAAACAAAGAATTAGCTGAAGCATATATTGGTTTTAGGTATGGAAGTACAGGGGAAATGGAGTTGTTAGTAAATGCAATGAGTCAGATCGAAAATGATGAAACAGTCAGTCCGGGACACCTTGCTTGGATTATTCTATTAGTTGAAAATCCGAGAGACGGTCAAGTGTTTATTAAAAACATGGATGACTGGATGCAGATTATTGATGAAGAAATGGAAAAAATGGGACTTGATCCGGATAACGGATAGTAATAGACTGAAAGGAATTTAATGTCTACACAAGAAGAATATATTAAAAAGTATAATAATATTATATGTCAAATGACCGGTGAACAGATAATACAAGGGTTTGTAGAATTGTTAGAAAATAAGCATATTTACGGCAGTATACATATTGACCTTAAGCCTGTTGAAGATTATATAGAAAATATTGTCCTTCCAGAAGACGTAGCAAGACATTACCTGCGCTCTTTTGGAGGCGTACCTTCAAGAACTCCGCCAAGCGTTAAAGCTATTACTGTCACTTTTAGAAATAAACAAAAACAAAATATGATTAGGAGATCAGGTTTAGAGTTATGGAGATTTCAACATGAAGGTTACAGTGATCCCCCAGCATTTTTATCTGATGAAAATTCTTATTTGATATTTACAATACCTTCCATAAAGATTAAATGTAATTTCTGTGATGCTATCGATCCTCCTCACAATAGTATAGATTTAGACAATAATTTTAATCCTCTTAATTTATTTCAAGAAAAAGATCATAATAGAGTCCAAATATTTACATTCCCATATTTGTGTCAAGCATGCAGAAAAGAACCAGTTATATTTTTTGTTAGACGTGAGGGCGTGAAACTTCGCATTGTTGGCAGAAGCAATTATGAAAAAGTAGAAGTCCCTAAGAATATACCAAAAGAAGAAAAAAAATATTTTGAAGAAGCTATAATTGCGCAAAATGGAGGTAAAATATTAGCGTCAATCTTTTATCTAAGATTATTTCTTGAATTATACATGAGAAGAATAACAGGCATTAAAGAGAAGACAAGAGGTGATGATTTAGGGGAGGGATATTTTCAATATTTGCCTGATGATTTCCCTCATCATAAAGATACAAGCATGAAAATGGTCTGGGAAAAATTAAGCATTCCAATTCATGCTGGTGAAGGCAAAAAAGATACAGATGAAAAACTCCTCAATAAATCGTTTGAGGATATCAAAAATCATTTTGATCTATTAGAACATTTTCCAATAACAATAAAGAAAAAAAGTAAAGCCAAAAACGGGAAAAGCAAAACATAAACTGAATACTCGGCCCCAGAAAAAGTATATATTTTAACAGTCTCACAAAATATTAGCCGCTAATATTTTTTCCGGCGGTACCCCTCTCACCGTACAACCTTACCAATAAGCCCGGGGCGATAGCCCCTTATTTCCTTATGGCCTTTAGGCCTTATTCTTTACCTTATTTTTTCCCCTTAAAAACCTTATACCTTATTACCTTAAACGTTAATGTATTAATAAGGGGGTAAAAACGAGGGGACTAAACACGCTGGTTACCACTTTAAATCTGGAAGGGATATAAACAGGTAAATAGAGGGTAAAGCCAGAGGGTGAGCAACTGACTATGAATCTGTTAAGGGAAGAAAATATTAGCGGCTAATATTTTTACCCAGACCTTTCATATATGCCAAATGGATTTGGGTTATTCCCTCTTAAACATACTTTTTATACAGTTAGCAATTTCATCACTGTCAATGTATTTTTATATATAGGGAATCTTGGTTTATAAAAAAATGCAAAATAAATAGAGACAGGGATTAGGACAAGGATAGTAATGCCTGAGATTAGGAGTAGGTATTTATTTCTTCTTTGCATGGTATTCCCGTAAAACCTCAATAAACAACTGGATATTTTGTCCTGTTGCATGAATACTCTTATTTGCTTTCTTTTTTTGATAAAGAAACAGAGAGTTTACCGAAATAGTTGATACATGTTTAATAATCCTTTGTAGGCCATCTTTTACTTGAATATCTTTTTCTAATGCTATAACTTCTTTTAAATTCTTTAATGCAAAATTTAAATCCTCTTCATTGTCAATCCAATAATGCCACAAAGATGAAAAGGCCCAGAAACGAATATCTGGATCACTATCATAGATAGCTATCGTTATTTGAAAATAAAAGTACTTTATGTTTTTTATATTTTCAGGCCAATGTCTGCTTATTGAATCTATCCACTGCCATGCTCTTTGTTTTAAAACCTCTTGATCGTGATTTAGGAATTGGCATATATATTTAGGAGCATTTCTTTTATGTATTGGGAAAGGATATGACCATCTATTTCTCAATATCCCTTTCCCTACTAACCAAAGAGGCAAATTACTAAGTGCCCATCTGGATGGTTTGTCTGCAATTGTATATTCATGCACACAATAAACTAACCAGTACCCCAACCAGTTATGAAGAATCCAGAGGATAAGTATAAGCATGACAGAAGGAATACTAATCCAGAGAGAGACATTGACCGCTTTATGGATCTTTTTCTCTGTCTGGAAAGTTGCATTTTCATGAATCGGGAATTCTTTTGTTGTTTTGGTTTCGTTAACTGTCATATTCCACTACCGGAGTTTTTTCCGAGCCTTCTTTACAATAACAGCAGAAACACTATCGGGAGTAGCTATAGCATCTTCTCCTTGTTATAAGTCCACTATGTAAATTTATATCAATAAATATACCATTGTCAAGGATAAAAGATTAAGTCTTTTAAGCTTTCTTTGCCAATCCCGTTATGGTCGCAAAATGGTCACACGGAAAATAAATCTCTTGATAATCAACAAATTATAAGCACTGTTTCTGGTTGTAGCCCAGAAGGCAGTGGGTTCGAATTCCATCTCCCATTCCATTTCAACACCCTGCGTATATCCCTAATTTATCTAAACATGTTTTTTTATACAGTTAGCAATTTCATCACTGTCAATGTATTTTTTTATGACGCTGTCAAACCCTCGTTCCTTCGCCTGCTCTAGTGTTATATTCGTCTCTGTAAACTTGATAACCTTGGTATTCTTAAGATCTTTATCACTCTTCACCATATCAATGAATTCTTTTTCGCTCAAACCGTCAGGGACTACATTGTCAACAAGAATGACATGCGGATTGAAAGCCTTTATCATGTAGCCGGCGCGTATTCCGTATTTTTCAGTTTGCACTTCATACCCTAATATTTTTTTAATTGCATTTTTTGTCATATCCAGGATATTCTCATCATCATCAATGACCAGCACTCGTTTGTTTTCAACTATTTCGATACGGTCAAGAGACAAGCCATGGCTTTTCAGAAGCTCGACAACGTCCTTATAAGGGATTTTATTATGCACTCCGCTGGAGAAACGGAAGGAATTCAGATTTCCTGCCTTGACCCAGCGGAAAACGGTAGAAGTATGCACACCTATGATTTTTGCAACCTCAGGAATTGAATAGAATTTTTCCATAAATACATTTGGTTCTGAACCCTGTGCAGTCCAGATACATACTTTATCTAATTCAGGTTATTAGAATTTTTATCATTTCTCTCCAGAACCAGCCTCCGTATAGTTTCGACCATTACTTTAAAATCGGTACTCTTAAGGACCAGCCCGTCAAACCCCTGTTCCTGTGCCTGCTCTACTGTCATATCCGTTCCTGTGTATTTTGCAATCCTGGTCCTCTTAAGCTCCGGATCATTCCTTACTAAATCGAGGAAATCCTTTCCATTCATATTGTCAAACATCACGTTATCGACCAGGATCAGGTGCGGTTTGAACGCCTTCAGCAGATATCCGGCACGAAATATATCTTCTACGCTTTTCACCTCAAATTCCGGCAACTTTTTAATAATGGATTCAGTAATATCCGGTGCATTCTCATCATCCTTGATCACCAGTATCCTTCTTGTCTCTATTATCTCCATCCTCTTCGGAGGAAAGCCGCGCTTTTTACAGAGATCGACAACTGCCTCATAAGGGATTTTAAATTCCGTACGCTTTCCTGAATGGTAGCCCTCTAATTTTCCTGCCTTGACCCAGCGGAAAACAGTAGTGGCATGCACACCTAATATTTCAGCAACCTCAGGAGTGGAATACCGTTCTTTCATATGGACCTGCTTTTATGCGGAATAAAGATAAAAGTCGGATTTGGTGTTTTGGAGGATTTATCTGTTTTGTCCTTTTCCCACTCCGCGTTCCGGACTCTCTACTTTCTTATCCTTATTTCATCCAATAATACTTTTTATATAGTCAGCAATATCACCATTGTCCATGGGCTTCTGCATGAGACCGTCATATCCTTGTTCCTGTGCCTGTTCCGGTGTCATATTCGCAGCTGTAAACTTGACGATTTTTGTCTTTTTGAGCTCCGGGTCATTCCTTACTATATCGCAGAACTTATCTTCATCAATATTATCGGGAACGTTGTCAAGCATGATAAGGTGCGGTTTAAACTCCTTCAGCAGGTAAGTCCCGCGCAACTTATCCTTTGCGGATTTCACCTCATATCCCAGTGCATCCTTAATTATCTCAGGTATTAGATCCAGCAGATCTTCATCGTCGTCAATGACCAGCACTCGTTTATTTTCAACGATCTCGATGCGATCCAGAGGAAGACCATTTCTTTTCAAAAGCTCGACAACGTCCTCATAAGGGATCTTCCTATGCACTCCTTCCGGGAACCGGAAGGCTTTTATCTTTCCGGCATCGGTCCACCTGCGGACAGTAGACTCGTCAACGCCTATAATTTCAGCAACCTCAGGAACGGTATATCGTTCTTTCATATAAACCTGCCTCCGTGCGGAATACAGAAAAAAATGTTTTAACATTATAGGTGTATATTTTAATTATAAGAGAATCACAAAAAAAACAAGAAAAAAAATCAGGATTCCGAGAAAAAATCTCTCAGTGCCGGAAGTTGTAATGTGTTGTAAACAATACATATAGAAAAATCAGCACTGCCAGGCAGCGATACGCTGCAAAAAAAAAAAATAAAAAAGTCCTTGACAAGCATATAGAAATATGTATAGTGGCAAGACCGGCGAAACCGGCAAAACAAGCATCGGTGCGATACTGTGGAAATCGCATTACTGGACTGGATTTTTAAATAGGCTATGTGGAGAGCGGAGAAGAGAGAATTGAAATCAGGCGTTATACATAGACGGTACAGTCCCGGCCAAATACTTATACTACCAATCTTTCTTATTATTACCCTTACATCACTAATCCTGCTGTTTTCAGAACCCTTATCATGCAAAGAAGCCGAAAAGGCCCAAAAACCTGCTCAGGAAAAATCATGGCATTACTGGTACAGGCTGGGGAAACTGAAATTCAGACAGAAAGAGCTTGATACAGCAGCACAGGCACTTGAGCGCGCTGTAAAGGCTGCTGAAAACCCGGCTGACAAAAGCCGTGCCCACGAGCTTCTCAGTCATCTGTACAGGGAAAAAGGGGACACGGTGAAATTTATTTCAAACCTTGAAAAGGCAGCGCACCTTAGTCCGGAAAAATATGCCCTGTTTACGTACCGCATTGTAAATCACCTGATGGAAACAGGCAAAACGGAAGAAGCTGAAAAGCGTGCCCGTGCTGCCATGAAAAAGATAAAGACGGACAAAGGCCGTCTTATGCTCTGGGAGCGAATATGCGCAATACACAAAAACGGAGAAACATTCGAAAACCTCAAAAAAGAATGTGCCCATGAAAAGAAAAAAGGATATCGTACTCCCGAGCAGATAAAAAAACTCATTACAATATACAATATCGAAGGGGACAGGGAAAAAGTTGCGGAACTTTACACGGAACTCACACAAGCAGATCCTGCAGACCGTGAAGCCCGGAAACGTCTTGCGGACATGCTGCTCTCTCAGGGGAAAGGCCTTGAAGCTGCAAAGCTTCTTGAGGAATTTGCCACAGGCATAAGCGAGAACAGAAACCGGTACGCTGAAATGCTTATTGAAATATACCTGGAAAACGGGAAAAAGAAAAAAGCGGAAAAATGGATGGAATTCCTCAGGCGTTCCAGTGCCAGCGGGAGCCTCAGGCTTGCCAGTGTACTTGAAAAAGCAGGTGACCGTATGGGAGCGCTCAGGGAATACTCCAGCGCAAAGAAGAACGCCAACACAGTACACGAATACACGAGAGCTGTACAGGGCAAAATAAAGCTCCTTGAAAAGATGAAGCAATACATGAAGGGCCATATAGAATGTTTAAGCCTCATGTCCAATCCTCATGTGCCAAAGCAGATAAGGGAACAGGCAAAAGAGGCTGACAATCGTTTCGTAGAGAAGTTAACGAATCTTCAGAAAAAGAATAAAACATGATTGAAATTATAAATAAAAGCTATATTTTATTTTTTTGAAAGGGAGAAAGATGGTGAGAAGGATACTCGTTGCTGTGTGTGCTGTAATTGTCTGTTTCGCTGCGTCTATACAGGGAGCTGACATAACCTGGGACGGTGGTGGTGGTGATAACAACTGGTCGACCGGTGCAAACTGGTCAACCGATTCGGTCCCGGGATCGAGCGATAACGTAATCTTCGATAATACCAGCAGCAAGGACTGCACAATCGACTCATCTGTCACGGTTGAAGACTTTACTATAAGCTCCGGGTATGGCGGGACAATATCAGGAGGAAGCTCTACAATAGACATAAATGGAGATCTACTCCAAGCCGGCGGCACCTTCACCTCGACCTCGGGCACACTGGACATTTCTGAGAACTGGACCATATCATCAGGCACCTTCAACCACAACTCCGGCACGGTTGAGATATCCACTCCTGCTTCATCCATAGACATCGGCTCTACAACGCTCAACAACCTCGTATTCGACATGAGCTCATACAGTCTTTCCCTGGGCGGGGACATTGACGTAGACGGCTCCCTCACCGTAACATACATAGGCGGCATGACAGGCGGAGACATTCAGGTTGCAGGGAACGTGACCACTACGGACAGTTCCTTTTCCAGCTCTGACGACTCCTGTATTGACTTCAACGGAGGGGACGCTCAGACCCTGGACGCAAATGGAGGCACAGGCCAGCTCTGCGGTGTCAAGATAAATAAAAGCGGTGAAAGTACACTCACCATATCGGACACCATAACGATCAATGGCGGGGGCTGGACATACAGCAGCGGTACAGTGGACGCGACAACAAACGATAGTACGATCGGATTTGCAGCAAGTTATATGACAATAGACTCTTCCGGCATGTCATTCGACAATGTCGAATGGAACGCGAGCACATACACCCATACAATAGACAGCACCATGACCGTGGAAGGCGACCTGACCATAACGGCGATCGGTGCCCTGAACGGAAGCAACATAGAAGTAAAAGGCCACCTCTCCTCTACTGACAGCATAGTATCGGGCACATCCACGATAAAAATCAACGGCACATCGGGGCAGACCATAAGCGGGGGTGGCGAATTTCCCAGCATAGAAGTGGATAAATCAGGCACACTCACGTACGGATCCGACTTCTCTGTCAGGGGCGACTACACGCACACGGCAGGCTCATTAAGCGCGGGTACGTACAAACTCACTCTCAGAAGCTCAGGAACCACATTTACCACCGGCGGCGTGAGCTACGGTGCTCTTGGAATAGATCTGACATATTCATATTCAAACCTCACCATAAGCGGCACTGCAACAGTGACCGACCACCTCTACCTGACCAAAGGGAAATTCAGCGGTACAATCAATGCGGGAAGCGACATAACCGTAGGCACGGACTTCACGGGCGGGGACGGCACGGGCACGCTCAAAGTAACGCCCGGAGGCACTCGGACCGTAACCACCACGGGAAGCGGTCATGTGAACGACGTGGAACTTGACATGGGCACATACGGTCTTACAACGAGCGGGGACCTTGACGTAAACGGAAACCTGACAATAACCGCAGTCGGCTCCCTGTCAGGTAACAACATCAAAGTATCCGGCGATGTGGTTGTCACTGACACTGGCTTTTCCAGCCCCACCAGCAAATCATACATTGAATTTGACGGTTCGGGCAATCAGGAACTGTACGTAAACAAAACAGGGGGCACAGGCGAGCTTTGCGGCGTAAAGATAGACAAAGCGACCGGCACGCTCACCATATATGACACCCTGACGATCAGGGGCGGAGGCTGGACCTGGGCCCAGGGCACAGTGGACGCGGGCACGAGCACGGTCAAATTCGTAACCAGCACCCTCACCATCGACTCGGGCAGCATGTCATTCAACGACGTCATATTCGACGGGACCACCTTCGGCCACACCATAACCGGAACCATGAATGTAGGCGGCGACCTGACTATAACAATAATCGGCTCCCTCAACACCGGCACTATAGCTGTATCAGGTGACATAACCTCGAACGACACCGCGGTATCGGGTAATGCCACGGTCCAGGCAGCAGGAACAGGCAACCAGAACATATCCGCCCCTTCAAGCGGTATGTTCCCGAACTTCGAGATCAACAAAACATCCGGCACAGCCACACTCACCTCGGACATCATCGTAAACGGCGACTACACGTATACCCAGGGCACATTCGACGCCAACTCCAAAAAGCTCACGCTCACAGGGCATGATTCTATATTTACACCGGGCCCGGGCTCAGGTGAGACCACAATCTCCTACTACGACCTTGACATAGACCAGACCTACACGAACTCCGAGGTTGCAGTAATAAACGGCAGTCGTGCAAAAGTTACCAACAATCTCGATCTCACCAAGGGCCGCCTTTACAGCGGCACGATAAAAGTGGACGGGAGCAGTGGCACCGTGACAGTAGGAGCCGACTTTGACGGCAGCGGTGATGATGGCACCGGAGAAGTGGAATTCAGCGGAACCGGTTCCCCCACAATAACCGGCTCATCAGGACTCTTTCCTGATGTAGAGATAAACAAATCCTCAGGCACCGTAACCCAGGGCTCGGACATAAAGGTAGAAGGGGATTTTACAGTTTCAGGCACAGGAGGGACATTCGACACGAGCACGTACCAGCTTGAGCTCACGGAAGACTTCACCAACACTGCTTCAGAAGTAGCATCTGCCACATTTACTTCTTCGGGCACGGTAAAGCTGGCAGGAACATCGGGAGAAGTCCCGGAGACCCAGACCATAACCTCCGGTACCCTTGAAAACGAAGGCGGAAGTGCATCCACATTCAACAACCTCACAATCGACTCTGAAACCATAATCAAGCTTGCGGACGGTATGGATGTAAACGGTAATATAACCTACACGGACAGCGAAAGCATAGACCTCAACTCCCAGACCCTAGAGCTTGAAGGCAACATAACTGTCTCAGGCTCTGCCTATCCCAACTTCAGCGGCGGCACAGTAAAGCTTGACGACGGCACGGCCCAGACGCTTACAGGCACGATGAAATTCGGCACGCTCCAGTGCACCGAAAGCGGGGAGACCATAACCTTCAGCGCGGGAAACATATTCTCATTCGGCACGCTCACGCTTACAGGGACAAACGGTAGTGAAGTAGAACTCAGAAGCTCCTCCAGCGGCACACAGTACTACTTCGATGTGGGCACGGAAAGCTTCAGCTATGTAGACTTCAAGGACTGCTCGGCCTGCAAAAGCGACCATACGTTAGATGCAACAGATAACTGTATAGATACGGATGACAACAACGACAACATAGACTTCGGAGAGACAGGGCCCGTACTTGACCTAGACCCGGACCAGGAATGGTTTTATTCTGCTGACAGCCCACTGACCATAACCATTACTGTTACGGAAGGGACAGCAGAGGAAATATGGTATACTACGGACGGCAGTATTCCGAGTGATACAAATGAAGAAGCAGACCAATATGACAGTGAGAATAAACCTACAATATCAGATGATACGGCATTCAAGGCACGGGCAAAGAATAGCAGTGACATTTGGGGCCCCATAGTTTCAAGATGCTATGAAAAAGTGGAAGCTTCGGACTGCTATGCGAGAATAACCTACGGAGACGGAGCATTGCTCTTTCTGAGCGATTTGAGGAGATTCGAGGGCCAGACATGGTGGGCAGGTTCTGACGGCATTGTGGACGAAATGGGCGGTGACGACGTGCATACAAGCGACTACGACGACGACATCACCTGGTCCTGCACAGGCGGCACAATAACCGGAGGGAGCGAGTACGCAGTATACAAGGAGGACGGCGATCCTGCTACAAGCTACAGCGTAACGGCAGATATAGGCGGCAACCAGTATACAAGCGAAACCAAATCCGGCAATACCAAGGAAAAAATTGAATGCTGTGAATGGAGATGTCCTGATAAAGGTGAATGTGAATGTCGCTGGGTGGAGTATACAATTAAAGAAGGACAGACTGCAGCCGAGGCAAGAGAGGAGCATTGCAAACCGGAAGACCCCTGTTACGGCAACTGTGAAAAACCCTGTATCAATGAAACATTTGATGCCGTACATAACAGAGCCGGTGGCCTTGCTGGAGGAGAAAGCGATAAATCAAATTCAGCGTCACATTTGCTAGTGCATGATTCAGGCTACTACGACAGTTCCATTGACATATACGGGTACTGTATACGGAATATATTCCAGGACACGGTGAGGGAGCTTGCTGATGACAATGTAATATTAAGCCTTGCCTTTATGCGGGCGACAAAGAGGTATGACAAATCAGGGAGTGATTATATACCGTATAGGAATCCTCTGGGAGTATGGTACGGCGTGCTTGAAAAAGTGAGCGGTGAATTCATATACACAGGTAAAAGTGGATACAAGCGGACATTCGAGGCTGTATCAGGTACGGAATACTACAGGCTGAAAGAGATGGAGGACCCAGAGGGCAACAAAATAACGCCATACTACGAGGATTCGGCGTGGAAAATGACCCGTGTGGAATATGAAAGCGGCCTGAAATACGACTTTCTGTATGACTCTAACGACCGTGTCACCAGGATGACTGCCGACATGAACGGCACCACCCGTAACTGGGACTACCTGTACGACGGAACCCCCTACCTTACAAAAACATCGATAGACAGTACAACGGAAAAACTTGAACTCTCCTGGGATAGCGTGGGCAATATTACGCAGATGACATTTGCTGACGACAAGAGCATTAAAGGTGAATATGATACGCAATGGCGTTTGACAAAATTTAAAGATACTGCTGATACATCATATTCACAAGAATGGGAATATGTATACAAAGACGATGCAAAGATCATAAAGCAGACGGATCCCTCCGGACTGGCCTCCTGGGTCAAAAAAACGCATAATCTGATAAAAACGTATTCAAACGGATACACTGAGGGAGAAACCGACGTAGAAACATTCGCGTATGAATACGATTCACAATACAGGCGTACGAAAACAACGCAGCACCTGAACGACACGGAAGACCTTGTAAAAATATACTACTGGGACGACAACCGCAACCTCACGAAAATCGTAAAGGACCCTGACGGCCTGAACCTTGTGACAGAATATTACTTCGACTCAAACGACAATAGGACAAAAGAAGTGATCGACCCGGACGGTCTTGCACTTACAACCACCTGGTCCTATGACAGCGATTACAACGTAACAAAAAAGATAAAGGACCCTGACGGTCTCGCGCTGCCGACTATATACGACTACGACGCTGACGGCATGCTCGTGACCAAGACGTTTCCGGACGACAGTTTCATCACATACGAATACGACTCTGATTTCAGACTCACCCGCACAACTGACGAAGAGGACAATCCTACGGATTACCTGTACGACAACTGGGGCAATCTCACATCAGACGAGGACCCGAACGACAATGCGACCACGTTTGAATATGACGGCCTTGACCGTGTGACACGAGCAACAGATGCGGAGACAAAGTATTCCCAGTACAAATACAACTCCATCGGCCTCCTTACAAAAGAGATCGACCCGAACCTTAATGAAACTATATATTACTACGACGACACCCGCAGGATCACTAAAATAACCGGGGAGTCGGGCGGGGGATGTGCGGGCTGCGGAGGCGGAAGTGGAGAAGAAGGTGACTACTATCGCGATTCAGCAGGAAAAGTAACCAAATTCGTTGACCCGATCGGCAAAGCAACGTATTACGAATATGATGCACGTGGCTTGGTCACAAAAGTAACATGGGACTACGATTACGGGTCCGGAGGAATTGAGGCAGAAACCATCACCTACTACGATACTGCCGGAAGGGTGACCAAAACGGTAGACGCAGAAGGCAGATACACCAGCTATGAGTATGATAAACTGGGCAGACGCACAAAAGTAAACCGTGAGCTTGACGAAGGGGAAGTTTCCACCACGCACGAATACGACCTTGCAGGCAGACTGACAAAAACAACAGATCCGCTCAACCACTCCACAAGCTACTATTACGACGCAGGAGGTAGGCAAACCAAGGTAATTGATGCGGAAAACACTGAAACAGCATATTTTTATGATGACCGCGGCAGGGTTACCAGGACAACCAAGGACGCCGGAGCAGGCGGGATGCAGATTCCTACGAAAAATATGTTTGACAAAACGGGAAGAATGACAAAAATAGTCCAGGATGAAGACGGCCTGGATATTACAACAGCATACGACTACGATCCTGCGGGGAACCTGCTTACGGTTACCGACCCGAACCTCGACACGACCGTATACTTTTATGATAATGTCAACAGAAGAGTGACCATGATCCAGGATCCGTCAAACCTTGCTCTGACAAAAACGTACGAATATGACGCAAACGGCAACGTCACCAGAGAGACAGACGCTGAGGGTATAGTCACGGACTATGAATACTGCTCCAAAAACCTGGTGACCAAGCAGATTGTTGATTCTGGTATTGGCACTCTCAACCTTGCAACCGTTTACGATGTATGTGCAATGAAAAAAATAACAAAGATTATAGATCCTGAAGGAAAGGTTACAAGATATCAATACGATGGGCTGTATAGACTGACAAAAGAGACGGATGATTATGGCACAGGAACCGAATTGAATATAGCAACTTCATATTACTATGATAAGGTGGGAAATAGAACAAGGATAGAGGACAACAACAGCAAAGAAACTTCATTAGAATTTGACGATCTTTATCGTCAGACAAAAATAACTTTTACTGATTCTACAGCCAAGGCTTTTGAATATGATGATGGAGGAAATCTTACTAAAGAAACAGACCAGGAAAACAAGGGGAAAACATTCCTGTATGACAAGATGGACCGCTTAACAAAAGTCACAGACGATTCAGGAGGACTGGATATTGATATAATTAAATATCACGACGCTATAGGAAGGCTGACCAGGATAGAGGATGACAAAGGCAATACAACAGACTACCTTTATGATAATAACAGCAGAATGACATTGAAGACATTTACAGACAATGAAACAATAGCATACGAATATGATGACGTGGGGAACAGGACAGAAAAAACAGACCAGGAAGGAAATATATTCACCTATTATTATGATACTGTAGACCGTTTAACAAAGACATCTATAGATACTTCGGCAAGCAGCATGAACGGTACAACCGAACAGACATACGAATATGACGATATTGGCAGAATGACCAAAGCAACAGACAACAATGACTCGGGAGATGGTGATGACGGCGTAACCGAATGGTGTTATGACAATGCCGGAAGAGTAACCAGAGAAAGCCAGACAGTTGGAATTAACGCAAGTGCAAAGACAACGAGGTCAGTTGACAGAATGTATGACAAAGCAGGGAACAGAACCAAAATCACATATCCGTCAGCAGACTATGCAGAGCTTGACCATGACAGTGCGCACAGACTCACACGGGTATATGACGGCACAACTGCTCTTGCAGCTTATGAATATGACAGCATAGGATTGGTTACCAAGAAAACGCTTGGAACAAGTACAACTGTAGCATTAGAAGTATACCATGATGATGTATATAATATTACTAAATACTACTGGGATAAATCTTCAGCAAGACTTTTGGAATTTAGATATGGGTATGATAATGCAGGCAACAAAAACTATGAAGAGAACCTGCATGACAGTGACAAATCCCAATACTACTACTATGATAAGGTATACAGGCTGACAAGCTATGATGAAGGCACGTTAAACGGTGAAAAAACAGCAATATCATCAGTAACCTATTACCAGGACTGGGAGCTGGACGGAGTATACAACTGGGAGAAATTCTATGACAACTCCGGCACATCCAAAGACCATACAGTGAACAACATGAATGAATACACCGAAATTGACGGAACAAGCCAGACACATGATGATAACGGCAACCTTACTGATGATGGCCCGTTTACATACGAGTATGATGCTCTAAATCGTTTAATCAAGGTAATCAGGGATTCTGACAGTGCAGTAATGGGCGAATATGCATATGATACTCTTGACAGAAGGATTTATAGAAAAGCAGATGAAGATCAGAGTGGTAGCCAGGAAACCGAACTGTATTATGTGTATGACGGCAAACAGGTAATTGAAGAGAGAAACTATGATGCGAATGAATATGTAAAACGTGATTACTGGTATGGCATTGGTATTGATGAGCCGGTATATGGCAGATCGGACAACAATGATAACAATGATTTTGATGATAGTAACGAAAAGTTTTATTACACCCATAATACACTTCCTTCAATATGCGCACTTTTAGATACTTCAGGAGATATAATCGAAAGGTATGAATACAAGGCATATGGAAGCCCAACTATATACACCGGAGATGGAGGTGACAGTGACTGGTGGGATGGTGATGAGACAACGGGGAGTTTAACAGGAAATTACTACTTATTCGCTGGCCGCAGATATGATCCTGAAACAGACCTGATGTACAACAGGATGAGAATGTATTCACCTGACCGGGGAAGGTTTATAACAAGAGATAGAATAGGGGATATGTTAAGTGGTCCTGAACGTGTCAATTTATACTCATATTCTTTAAATAATCCTGTAAATTTGAGCGATCCTTCTGGTGGGTGTAATGGCGAAACATCAAAAATAGTTAATGTATTTGATGTAAAAAAATGCGAATGTTGTTGTTTGCAAAATATTGAAATATCTGAACCAAAGATAAAAGGGGCAGATGAGGAAGGGAAAGATGAAGGGAAAGGAGGATGGGCTCAAGCTACATTTACAGTTAAATTTAATTGGGAGGTAAAAAAATTAGAAAAAGGAAAAACTTCTCCTGCTCATAACTGTTTAGATAGAATTTTATGGTGGGAGCATGAGGTAGAGCCAAGTGGTAAACGTCATAAATGGTCTGGACGTGATGTTTTAATGAAAGTAATGGGAGACACATTTCTGAAAGTTGAGAGTTATACAGCGAATAGTTCAATTACATTGCGAGATTCACCAGGACTTCACCGAACAGAAAAGAGCTATAAAAATATAAAAAAGCAAAATATCAAATTTCAATTCAGTATGCCAGAAGAAGGAGAATGTAGAGAATTATGTAAAAAAACAACACATAAGGAAAAAAGACGAATATTATCAAAATTTGAGGTAGGAGATTCAAAGAAGATAATATCAACAGAATGGATCCCCTATGAATAGTTGAGAATGAAATATGAAAAAAATATATATTACTATGTTTATTCTATGATTGGTTGTTATTTCGATACATTTTGTATTAACAAATTGCACATGGAATGTAAGTCATGTCAATAGTTTTTATGCTAAGATACCACCAAGACCTTCACAGATAGAAAAACTTTATATAGAAACTTATTATAGAAATTACCATTATTTAATTACTTTTATAGGTATTTTTATCAGTATTGCTTTATTATACTCTAGGGAATATATATGGAGCACATTGACTCTTGGAGGGATAAATAAACGGCATCTCCAATTGATTCAGGTGTGCGTGGTCAAGGACTATAGGTAAGTCATTTTGACTTTTTTATAGAATATTTATCAATTGGATAAAAATATGGATAAATAGAGCTATCAATGAAATTCAGAAATCCAGAAATAAAAAGCCTTTCCACATATTTGATTGACCGGCCAGATCATAATCAGCAAGATAGCGAAGAAGAATAATTAAGTTAAAATATACTATTGACCTTCCCTCCATTTATGGCGATATTATAACTCCCATCGAGAGATAATCAGAATATAGATAATGATTAACTTTAAAAATGTAAATACAGTTATTGATTTACAAGTATAGTAAAATAGTTATGCAAATAATAACAGCAGTAAATTTATCTAAGGTATATCAATTAACTAAAACCTTAAATAAAGTAAATTTAGCAATCAATTCAAATGAAATTATTGCACTATTAGGACCCAATGGTGCCGGGAAGACAACCCTCTTAAGTATTATTGCAGGTTTAGTGAAACCTTCATATGGAAACATAGAATGGAAAGTCTTTGAAAATAGCAATGAAAATGCTAATAGAAGATTCGGTTTTATGCCGGAAATGCCTCAGTTTTTTGAGTATCTTTCAGGATATCAAAATCTGAAAATATTCAGTACTATATATACTAAATGTAATCTATCTGAGATTTCAGAAAGTTTGAAATATGTGGGCCTGGAAAAACAAATTCATAAAAAAGTCAGAAAATACTCGCACGGCATGAGACAACGCCTTGCTCTGGCACGAGCACTCCTTGGAGATCCACCGTTATTGCTTCTTGATGAGCCTACTAATGGACTTGACCCCGAAGGGATAATCGAATTCAGAGATATACTTAACAGTCTGATTCAGGATAAAAAGAAGATAATACTTCTTGCAAGCCACGCCCTAACAGAAGTTGAAAAAACATGCAGTCGGATTATTATTCTCAGACAAGGCAATGTTATTTTTGATGGAGATAAAAAAGAGCTTGTTGGTAATGAATTCTGTATTATTAAAACCAGTGATAATCAAAAAGCAATACAGATTCTTAAAGACAGAAATCCTGAGCAAACAGAAAAGTTAATTAAGGTAAATATTTCAGAGGAGAGCATTCCGGAAATAGTCAGCATTCTATCCTCTAATAATATTAGCGTATATGAAATAAAACAATCCAGAAAAACCCTTGAGCAGGCTTACATGGAAAAAGTAAACGCGTATGACAGTGAAAAATCAAACACTTAATTTCTTAAGACTGATAAGATCGGAGCTGTACCGCTATTTCAAACAGAGGAACTATCTGATCAGCCTGATAGGTATAGTCGTCTTTACTTCTTTTATGATATGGCTTTACAGCAGAAGCGATCTCAGGGTCTTAAAACATGGGGCACGTCTCCTAAAAACAGACCACAATACACTCATAACAGGCCTTCATTTTGCAAAGGTAAATGTCGAATACCATTTCTTTATTCTCCTCCCCATATTCATAAGCCTTTCGGGGGGCATGATATACGGAAGTGAAGCTAAAAAGGGACTGATAAAGGAACTTCTGCTTTTCCCTGTATCTCGGTTTAAGCTGCTGACTGTCAAATTTATCACGCTTTCAATAATAATACTGTCACTTGTATTTTTCCTCATAATTGTCTCATTAACAGGGGGGTACCTGTTTTACGGTGCCGGTCCTTTAGTGGTCTATTCATCTTCTGATGTGCATGTAATACACCCGATATTAATGGGGCAAGGCAAAGGGCTGTTATACATAGCAGGAAGCGGCATGACTATATGGTATTCACTGATTGCCCTTGCATCTGTAGTATTCTTGATCTCAGTGATATTCAATGATTCAGTCTCATCCTCAATATCAGGGATAACATTCTACTTTGTCTGTTTCCTGATAGGCATGCAGCCTCAAAGCGGCCCGATCAGGAAATACCTGATCAATGATGCAATGTATACGTGGAAACGGATATACTACCCTGATACTACGGGAGTAATACTTAAATCCGCACTGATCCTGTCGATTTATATAATTGTCAGCTATCTGGTATCGCTTGTAATATTCCTAAAAAGAGATATACGGTAATAAACTACAGAAATGTTTCCGATGAGCAATAAAAGCGTAAAAAGAACTGCAATCCTGATACATGCAGGAATAATATTCTTCATCATATCATTCCTGCTTTCTCTGAATGCCGTATATCCCAATTCAACTATTCAGATAATCGTATTCGTTGCCCTTTACTACTTGTACAGAAGAATATACACCTATTATCTGAAATATGAATTCGCAAAAGCAGAAGGGGCTAGAAACGTGGCATTTAACGACTCGTTTGATATCGAGCCTTATGCAGAGAGTATTAAACCTGAAAACACAGAAAATACATTCTTTGATAAAAAGAGAAATGAAATAGAGGAATTCCTGAAATACTGCAGGAAAACAGGCAAGAAAGGTAATGCAGTCTTCGTAAGTCTTAAATGGTGGGCAATCCTTCCTTATGCAGGCGGAATCATCATTATGCTCACAGCCTTTTTTGCCAGTGAAAATGTTGCGCATGAAATACATGAAATTAGGGATTACTATGCAATCCAGGGCTTATATAAAGACAAAGACTATGATACAATAATTGAGAAAGGCAGCAGAGACATAGAAACAGGGTCGGCAAGCGTATCAAAGAAATACAACGTTGCAATGGCCCATTATCAGAAGCAGGAATATGAGGAAGCCTTAAAACTATTCATAGAAGTTATCAGGGAAAACCCCGGATACATAGATGCTTATTACAATATCGGCCAGATATACAAAAAAGCAGGAAAACTGGATGAAGCAAAAAAAGCCTTTATGAATGTTATCAATCTGGACAAAAAGGCTGCAGACGCATATTACAACCTTGGAGTAATCGAAGCCCTGCAGAACAACAAACAAAATGCGTTAAAACATTTGGAAAAAGCAATAGAATATTTTAAAAAAGATAATCCCTGGCGGGAAAAAGCCGTCCAGCTTAAAAATAAGATCGAGAAGCAGAAATGAGTCCCGTATTATTTAAACTCGGTCCTGTAGTGATCTACTCCTACGGCACACTTCGCGCAATAGGAATACTGGTTGCGATGTACCTTACGGAACGTATCTCTACCAGGGAGGGGATAGACCCCAGGATAACAATAAAGGCCTTTCTGATAGGTGTATTATCGAATATAATAGGAGGAAGGCTTTTTTATGTGATGCAATTCTGGGAGAAGTTTTCAGGCAATTATTCAAATATATTTAAAGTATGGCATGGCGGCCAGGTCCTTTACGGCGGAATGATCTGCTCGGCACTTGCCCTGATATGGTACTTCAGGAAAAATAAGATAAACCCGATTGAAATGGGAGACAGGATGGCTCCCTGCATATCGATAGGCATTGGCATAGGCAGGATCGGATGCCTTTTATACGGGTGCTGCTGGGGAAAAATAGCACATGTCCCTTGGGCGGTAACATACCCGAGGCAGATGGACATGCAGGGGCATATCGTTGGCTCTTCACCCTATCTCCAGCATTTAAAAGAAGGTTTTGTAGAAAAGTCAGATCTTCATTCCTGTCCGTGCCATCCCATTCAGATCTATACAACGATTGTTTTGGTATTATTCGGAATCATGTTATTAATACTCAGGAAAAAAGGGTATTTCAAGGGCATGTATTTCTGGATATTCCTGGGAGGATATGGAATAATCAGGTTTATCCATGAATTTTTCAGGGGAGACAACGAACCCGTACTATCATTCATGACAATTTCACAGGTGATAAGCATCATCATGTTTGTGATTGCAATCGGAGGGATATGCTATTATCGATATAGAGTTCATTTAAAAACAGACACCATACAGGGAGAAAATATATGCAAAAAATACTAAGCTGGTTTAAAGAAAACGGCGGCTTTGTCCTTGGAACAACAGCCGGGGGAATAATCGTATTTGCAATAGTATTCCTTCCTCCAATCATTAAGCATAAAATACAGAAAGCGAGGGAAAGAGAAGAACAGACTACAAACCAGGATAATCCGGATGACGAAAAAGGCAGCGGAACAGAAGTTTCTTCTTCTGACGATGCGTGTTCGGATCCATTATTCATACCAGGACCGGACGATACTGCAAAACATATTACTTACACAAAGGAAGAAAAAGAAAAGATCGACTTTGCAAAAACCGCGATCGATCCTTCGGAATACGGCAAAAAGCCTGAAAAAGGGATCAGGAGGAGACCGCAGGCGGAGATACCTATTGAAGAGGCTGTCAAATGGAAAGTCAGGCTGGGAGGGAGCGTGTGCGGGAAGGCGATAGTATGCAGAAACTCCCTTTATATAGCATGCAGCGATTTTCAGGTTATATCCCTTAAAAAGGACACAGGAGAGGTAATATCACGGTCAAAGACTTGGTCCCAACCCATACAGAGTCCGATACTGGGCAGAGGGCTTTTATATGTTGTACAGGACAGGGGAAACATATCTGCGTTCAGCGTGAGCAGCGGCAAACGCGTATGGAACCACAGGTTGAGAAATTCCTTCGGCCGGAAAAAAAGATCGCCTATTGATGCGTTCGGTGTAACAGTATCCAGAGATAACGTGTTTGCATCCATTCCAAAAAGCGGACTGTACGTCCTGTCCGGAGGAAAGGGCACGATAAAACAGATTATTGAGATAGAATTCCCCAACAGCAATTACCCTCCCGAGATCAGGGGAAGCCGGGCATATTTTACTTCGGAAAACGGAAACATCGTATGTATGGACTGGTCGAAAAAAGACACGGTATGGACGGAGCCGGGCATAAGCGGAGAGACTATGTTCCTCACATACAGACAGGGAAAGCTGTACACTGGTACGAACTCCGGACAAATATACAAAATAAATGCGGAAACCGGAAAAACGGAATGGGAAGTATCTGTAGACGGAGTGCCGCAGAATGAGATATGTTTTGACAAACGGAATATATATGTAACGAGTAACTACCTGTATTCCATTGACATAGGCAGCGGAACGATAAACTGGAAGTTCCCCGAGGACAAGCTTGCTTTTGCACGGGGAGCGGCTGTCGAGGATGGAAAAAGCGTGTTCATTGTAGAACGCAGCGGTGTGATTTACAGGATAGACAAAAAAGCAGGACTGCCTGTGAAAAAGTACGAGGTGAACGCACAGATCCGCAACCCAATAACGATGGACGATTCTCTGGTATTTGCATCAACTACAAACAAAGAAATATTAGCAATCAATGTAGAATAATCCTTTAGGGAAAATCCTAAGCACGAAATCTTAAATCCTAATAAATTTCAAATGGCAGAAAAATAAAATTCAAAAAAGGTAAAAGGCAAGGTAAAAAATGTTGGACAGGATCACCCCATACAATGCATGCGCCTACGGGAGAGCCAAGATTGATAGGATGGGATTAGAAGAAAAATAGAAGAACACCGATGAAATTTTCAAGAGATTATATTCTTGTATTACTGCTCCTACTCGCTGCAATTATAGGTGCGTTGTCACATTACTTCTTTGGTTATTCGGACGAAGATCTTTCAGGGCATGCCTGGGGTTCTGACGATGCATATATTTCATACCGATATGCAGCAAATCTCGCATCCGGTCACGGTCTCGTATTCAATCCCGGCGAAAGAGTGGAAGGGTACTCAAACTTCCTATATGTGCTTATTGCTTCGCTTTTCTATATGGTGCATCCTGATTGCGTTTACATCGGGTGCTTTATACTGAATTGCCTTGCACTATTGGCTACTCTAAGCCTTTTCTATTTCTACCTGAAGGCACAGCAGATCAAGCATGGGATACTTGCACTTGCTGTCATCTGTTTATGTCCTCTTTTATGGGCCTGGCCTGCATCGGGCCTTGAGACCTCATTCGTTCTTTTGATCCATCTTGCTCTATTCATCTCTGCCGATTATGACTCCAGTAAGCCGTCATTATTAACAGCAATCTGGTTCTGTGCTCTTGCAGGATTTTCAGTCATGATGCGTGCAGACGGGTTTATTTTCCCTCTTATCTGCACATCGGCCTATTTCATCCGGTTGAAATGGCGTAAAGGTTTCATAAATGTTGGCGTTGTTTTGCTGTTTTTTGCAATATATATAGGAGCAAGGTATTCTTATTACGGTTACCCGCTTCCCAATACATATTACGCAAAGGTCACAGGAACACTAATCAACAGGATTATGTCAGCCTTTAAACAGCTCTTCAAACTATTCGGAAAAGACGCATTCTTCCTGTACCTGCTTCCTTTTGGTATTGGTTGGGGTGCATTTGTCTCCTCAATACGGAGAAAAGAGAAATATCAACCAGCAACTGTCCCGCTTGGGCCAGTCATCGCAGTAGGCCTTCTCATGTATTTTTTCTACGTTGGCGGAGATGTATTTCAGGAGAGATTCCTGTTGGTTCTCATTCCCTTATCAGTAGCCCATCTTTTCCAGCATGCAGCCCATCGGTTGCATGGTAAATTCTGGATTGCTGGACTTACGGTTATTATCGCCCTGCAATTTTTACCTTTTGCATTTAATCCAAGATTTAATTACCACCTCAGGAAGTATGACAGATGGGTTGAGCTGGGGAAATATCTTAAATCCCGGCATCCGCAGGCGACCCTTGCTATAGATGCTGCAGGCAAAGTGCCGTTCTATTCAAAACTGCCCACATTAGACATGCTGGGTCTTAACGATATCCATCTTGGGCATGGTCATAAAGGCTTCAACGCCTTCGTGGTAGGTCATAGCAAGTTTGACCCTGACTATGTTCTGGAGAAAAAACCGGATTTGATTGCGACCTGGGGCAGGCCAACCCTTGACATGGCATACGGCTTGTCACGCAGGAAATATCTCCCTTATGGGTACTATCTGAAATATGTTGTTAACAGCTCTCCGTACAGCAGGGATGTTAACATCGTGGATGTAACAAACTCTGATTTTCGCGAAATTTTAGATTTGTATCACTCGGGCTATATTTACTTTGTGATAACGAATCAGCAGACACCCGGAAGAAAGGTCCGGCCTAAAACAGTAGACCATGGGAGGCTTGACGTAATGCTTAGCCGTTTTCTAAAAGCTCTCAGGGATGATCCGGATAATCCTGCGCTTTACAATAATATAGGCAATGTGTATGCTGAAAAGGGGCAAGCAAACAAGGCATTGGCAGCTTATAAAAAGGCTATTGAAGTGGATCCGACATATGCAAAGGTCTATAGGAATCTTTCAGTGTTTTATCTGAATGTTATGAAAGATAAGGATAAGGCTGAATATTATATGGAGAAATATAAAGCCCTTAAAGAAATCGATTGACATTAGCATTTGCAAATATGTAGAATTGTTGATTAATAGAATGAAAAAGTTTAGATACAATAATCCGATATTTATAATTTCTGCGATTCTGTTTGGTATTTATATTCCCACGCACATAATCATTCTCTACACAGGCGCATACACGTGTGACGAGGGAAATTACCTTTACTCATCCACACTGGCTATAAAGGGCCAGATCCCCTACAAAGACTTCGCGTTCTGGCAGCCACCCGCAATGCTGTATGTATACGGCATAATCAGTGCTGTATTCGGTCATTCCCTTACTGTAGCACGGTGGTTTTCATTTCTGTTCGGATTTGCTGCGTTGATACTCATGAGCCTGATAGTATTGAAAAAAGGGAACAAGCATTCCCTTATACTGCTTCTTATCCTCATGTCCCTTAATCTCAGTTATTCGTTCGATACTACCAATGTGAAAACCCAGTCACTTTCAATATTCATATACACGCTTGCTTTATATTGTGCCGTATGCGGAAAATCATGGAAAGTGAAATATATACTGTCTTCATTAATAATGGCCCTTTCAGTCGGCGTGCGTGCGGCTATGCTTCCAGCAGTAGTCCTTTTCCCGTTCTATCTCTATTTTGAAAGCGGACGGAACAAGAAATATCTAAAACTGTCCCTTGCATTCGTGTTCGGAACCATGCTGACTGGATTTGCATTGTTTTACATTATGAGCGACACAAAGCTCATGTTCGGCTTGTGGGGATTTTTCAAGCTTACCACCACACATGTTTCAGTATTTGAGGCATGGTATTTAAAAGAGCTGATCGGAAATCAGCTTGTGTGCTACAGCCTGTTTCTTGGAATACTGACTTTCCTCGTATATACAGTTATAGCAGACAAAGCCGGAAAGAAATCCGAAATCCTAAACTCTAAATCCGAAACAAATGCCAATGCTCAAAATCAAAAATTCCAAACTGATTCCACTCGCCACTCGCCACTTGACCCTCTCAAATGGATTTCAGAAAATCCATTTGAGTCCTACTGCCTGCTGGCATATCTCGGAATAACTCTCATACACTTCACAGCACCGGTCAAATACCCCACGCACCAGACAACTAATATGCCGCTGATGGCGATGTTTATAGCCCTGACTGCAGGAAGGTTTCTGGAAAAGACGGAAATCCGCAAAGCCGCAGCCGGATTGATTATACTGGTAATGTTTTCTCTGGGTTCTCTGGTATTCCAGGTATATCCTGTGGACAGAAGCGGAGGAAAATTCCCTTTGGCGGAGATAAAGCAAATAGCAGAGAGTATAAAGCCTTATATGGGGAAGAACGGTAAAATATTCACGTTCGAGACTATTATCGCGTATGAAGGCGGATATGAGCTGTTGTCGGGCCTTACCATAGGAGTGGAGAACCATTTCGGTGGGTTCGGTATGTCCACTGAAGACTGTAAGAAATACAAAGGCGTTGACAATTCTATCATCAAGTCTTATTTTGAGAACAAAGAAGCGGATGTCCTGATAATGCAGCAGCGGGAAATCCATTTTATAAAACGGGACAAATCAGGTGTGTCAATGGATGAGCTGATGCAGACGCTCCATGCAAATTATGAGAAGATAGTTGAGTTTGACAAGTTTGGGCAGTTCAAGCAGAAGACGTTTTGTTTTGCGAAGAAAAACAGATAACCACTAAGACACTAAAGTACGAAGTTAGTTAAGAGTTACAAGTTAAAAGAAAAGGAAGATAAAAAGGTTAATAATGGCTGATAAACCATCCACTCGCCACGTGCCACCCGACACTCGTCACTCTGAGATTTTAATCTCAGTAGTAACTCCAACATACAACGAAGCAGAGAATATCGGGGTTCTCATATCCAGGATTTCAGAAGTACTTAAAGACATTCCTCATGAGATCATTGTTTCGGATGATGATTCTCCTGATGAGACATGGAAAATTGCGGAAGATATTTCAAAAAAGAATCCAAACGTCCAATGTCTGAGGAGAATGGAAAACAGAGGGCTGTATCCTGCTGTGCTTGACGCATTCGAAATAGCAAATGGGAAATACCTTGCTGTGATAGACGCGGACCTTCAGCATGACGAGACGAAGCTTCCTGATATGCTTGAGACGATAGAAGCTAACGGGCACGGTCTGGTAATAGGCACAAGATATGCAGAAGGAGGCGGCACAGAAGGATGGAGCGGAACACGACTGCTTATCAGCAAAACGGCCAACTTTGTCGCAGGCATGCTCATGAAACGGCGATGCTCGGATATGATGAGTGGATTTTTCATGATAGAGCAGGAAACATACAAGCAGATCAAAGACAAGCTCAATCCCCGCGGGTTCAAGATCCTCATGGATATTATCCAGAACCTTCCCAAAAACAAGGCCATAGGCCAGGTGCCGTATATATTCAAACCGCGGGAACAGGGAACAAGCAAACTCGATAAAAAGGTGATGTTTGACTTTCTGGTTTCTTTGTATGAGCTGTCAATAATCGGAAAATATATTCCTTTGAAGTTTTTAAAATTCTGCCTTGTGGGACTGTCAGGAGTAGTAGTAAACTGGCTGATATTGTTCCTTGGGAAGAACTTTACGGAAATCGACATACGGATCGTTATTGTCAGTGCCATCCTTGTATCAATGCTGAGCAATTTCGTGCTCAACAATATCTGGACGTTCTCAAAGGAAGCCGTTGATAAGCCCGTACTGGTGAAGATAATCCAGTTCTTCCTTATCTGCGGAATCGGTGCAGGGATAAATTATGTTATAACCTATTCCCTGTATAAAATAGACTTCCTAATCTATTGTGCGAGTTTCCTGGGAATCGCAGCAGCAACGATCTGGAACTATGTGTTGAATTCCCTTATAACCTGGCGGGATAAAGGAAAAGCTCTCTGATTTGAGATATATTCTGGAAAACAGTGGAAAACCAAGTAGAAAAAGAAGAATCGTTACCTGAAGACGCCCTCTATTCCAGGCCTCCTTTTACACATGTATATGCAGGCCTGGCAGCGCTGGCAATACTCCTCCTTTTCTTCACACGGGTATTCGGCTCAGACATGATATACGGGAGCGACATACTGCTTGAGTTCTTCTACAACCGCGCATACGGGTTCGGGGAAATGCTTAAAGGGAATATCCCCCTGTGGAATCCTCACCAGTTCTGCGGGTATCCGTTTGTCGGGGCATACCAGAGTGCAGTATTCTATCCACTAAACATTATCTTTCTTGTATGGTCTGCTGAAACAGCATTTACATTAAGCACAATTCTGCATATGTTCCTGGCATGGCTTGGTGTATATCTGTACATTTTTCATCTGACAAAAAAGACATTTCCTTCATTCATTGCCGGACTTGTATATATGATGGCTGCAATCCTGACAAGCAGGATATATGCAGGCCATATCACGATCCTATGCGCATACCCGTGGCTTCCTTTTATCATTCTTGCATTAGACAAATCCTTTAGAACCCGCTCAATCGCCTGGGCGTGCGCAGGCAGCCTCTTTTTCGGTATACAGATCCTTGCAGGCCATCCGGCTATGGTATACTATACGGTTCTGTGCACTTTCATATATTCAATGGGCTGGCTCTGGTGTCGGGTATGGGAAGAGAAAAACATAAAAGCCGTATTCAACTCATTATGGCCCGGATTTATAATTGGAGCTGGAGGGGCATTAGTTGCAGCAGTACAGCTTTTGCCGACTTATTACCTTTCACAGTATTCAGTGCGGTCAGCAGGTGTTACATACGAGTTTGCCACAAGCTTTTCCTTTCCTCCTGAGAATTTTATTACATATATTGCCCCTTACTTTTTCGGAAGCATGGCCGATTCACCCTACTGGGGAAGGTGGTTCCTGTGGGAAGTGCTGCCGTATATAGGAATTTTGCCGCTTGTTTTCCTTATCATGGGAACATTCAGGGGAAAACAAGCGGAGGGCAAAATGTCGAGTGTCGGGTGTCGAGGGAATGAAAAGGAAGAAAACACCAAAAATGAAAAAGAAAACCCGTTACCCTCGCCACTTGCCACTCGCCACTCCCAACTCGAACGGAGTGAGAGTCGGCTGCCTCTCTTCATGGCATTGCTGGGACTGTTTGCAGTATTGATGGCATTGGGAGGATATGCAGGTTATTTCAAATATGTATATAAATTTGTACCCGGTTTTTCTTCTTTCAGAGGCCATGGAAAAATACTGATGCTTTTTGCTTTTGCAGGTGCAGCAGGAACAGGATTGATGATCAACAGCCTATTTTCTGACCAGGAGAAGCTTAAGCCTTTTTTTAAGAAGTCATGGAAAGTCCTTGCGGTAACTGCATGTATTATTCTGCTTATACTTATTATAAGCACTGAATCAGAAGGGGGGAGATCACTCTTCTGGAAAGTTCTGGTGCAGAATTCCATCAACCTTGGGGACCGGGTATCCATGCACTGCAATATAACGAATATGGAATTCCTCGAAAAATCGTATTCCACAGCACGAGCAAGCCTGTGGGTTGCGTTTGTCCTGCTTGCTCTGGCAACAGGGCTGTTTAAGCTGTTTCTTATGGATTTTAAACATAAAAAGCTAATTCTGTCTGTAATTATCGGTGTATTTATTATAGCAGACCTTTTCTGGGCTTCTTCAAGGTATATAAAAGGCTCTTCAGAAAATAAATTCCGGTTTGATAAAAGTGTAGTGGATGTGCTTAAAAAAGACTCCTCTTTCCCTGTAAGGATAGCATCAGCACGGGAAACTGGGGACCTGTCGCGCGGAAGCCTTGACAATATATCCCATGCAGGAGGGTATGACCCTGCACAGCTCAGACGGTATGTGGAATACTGCAATACTATTTCAGGCAGGGATCCGAATGAACAGATCGTTGTGTCAAGCCCGATCCGTCCCGGAAAGATGCTTAAACTTATGGGAGTTTCCCACGTGATCGCTTCATTTGACAAGCCTCCGTATCCCGGTTCTAAAAAGATTTTATCTGCACATCATTTAGGAAATGTGTATAAACTGAATAATCCTTTTCCAAGGGCATTTGTAGTGCATAAGGCGCATGTTGTACCTGACAGATCCGAACGGCTGACACAGCTTAAAAAGATCAACCCTCTGACAGAAGCTGTAATAGAAGATAACCTTGAATCAGAACTTAAGCCTTTACCAAAAGGGAAGAAAGATATAACTGAGATTACTGAATATACTGCTCATGAAGTCAAGATCAAAGTACAAGCAGCTTCTGACGGTCTGCTGGTGTTTACAGATACATACTACCCAGCATGGAAAGCAAAAGTGGACGGCAAGCCTGTAGAGATCATCCCAACGGATCACCTTTTCAGGGGTGTGGCAGTTCCGGAAGGGGAGCATGAAGTAGTATTTTACTACGACAAGTCGATGTTTAAAACAGGACGCCTTATATCACTTATTTCGTTTGCTATTTTAATGGTGATTATTGTGATGGGTATTGTCAGAACAAAGAAACATAGTGCGGAATGAATAATCTTAAAAAACAAGATATCTATTATGTAGTTGCAGTAATATTGGTATCTTTGATTATTTACATTATAACCCTTGCTCCTACGATAACATCAGAGGACAGCGGGGAGCTTGCTGCGGCAGCATACACGTGCGGAGTCGCACATCCTCCCGGGTATCCCCTGTGGACAATACTTGGGAAGCTGTTCACGTTAATCCCGGCATCCAATCCTGCATGGCGTGTGAATTACATGTCCGCTTTTTTCGGGAGCATGACAGCAGGATTGATATATATCATCTGTGTGCTACTCTCAGCGCACAGACTTCCTGCGGTAGCTGCAGCACTGTGCCTTGCGTTTTCAAGAAGGTTCTGGTCGCAGTCCGTAATAGCGGAGGTATATACCCTTAACACGTTCCTGCTCTGCGGGATTGTTGTTTTTCTCCTGTTATGGAAGGGATCAAAAAAGGACAGGTACCTCTACCTTGCCTCTTTTATGTACGGCCTGAGCCTTACAAATCACTACATGATAATGGTGATAGTCACACTGCCTTTGATAGGGTATGTGATCTGGGTCGATCCTAAAATTTATGAAAAGTGGAAACTGCTCCTTATATGCACAGGGATCGTGCTTCTGACACAGGTAATATATATCTATCTTCCGATTGCAGCCTCAAACGATCCCCTTATGAATTGGGGAAACCCAGATACCTGGGAGCGGTTTAAAGGTCATGTAACCAGAAAGGAATACCGAAAGCTCGATTTCGGTGCAAAGATAACCCCTGCAGTCAAGCTCTACTTTATAGGGCACTTTATCTATCTTCTGTGGCTTCAGTTTACACCGTATATTCTGCTTCCTTTCACACTGCTGGGATGGGCAGTGTTAAAAACACAGAACAAAGAGCGGTGGCTCTTTGCAGGCACAGTGATATTCAATTCGGTTATACTGCTTCTCATAATAACATTCACCATAGAAGCTGACAACCTCTCCCGTGTGGAGGAATACTACCTTCCAGCGTATATCTGCTTTGCCATAGTTATTGCCATGGGATTATCCAGAATCCCGGATTACTTTAAAAAAGAATGGCAGCAAAAAACAGCTCTCGGATTGACGCTCCTGGCACCTATATTTCCCCTTGTTTCCCACTGGGAATTCAACGACCTTTCACAATACTGGCTTGCCAACGACTACAACACAGCCATTATGAAATCCCTGGAAAAGGACGCTATATACTTTCCATCTGCAGACTTCAACTCGTTTCCAGTTGTCTATCTTCAGGCAGTGGAACAGATGAGACCGGACATTATCCTCGGAAACGTAACAGGGAACGTATCCCTGCAGGCTGAAGAGTATGTGCATTCGATAAATCCTGGAATAGATGTAAAAAAGCAGGTAGCTGAAATGCAAAGGGAGATGATATTCAAAGGGAAGCGTCCGGTCTATTTCACGGCAAAAAGCGATATAAAGATATTAGGGGAATGCAGGCTCGATCCGTGGGGCCTGGTATACCGTGTGCGTCCGAGAAAATCAGAGCCCCTGAAAGATACTCCTGACATATTCAAAGAGGAGATACTCAGGAATCTCTCTATCCCCACGTCCATTGACGGCATGGGAGAGTCCATTATCTCAAACTACTACCTGATGTGGGGGGAGAATCTGATACAAAAAGGCGATAAAAAAGGAGCGGAAGAGAAATTCAGAAATGCTGCAAAATATACTGAGACAAACAAGGAGGGTTTGAATAATATCGCGGGCACATGCGCAGAGCACGGCTTCACCAGACTGGCAGAGGAGCTTTTCAGGAAATCCGCGGACCTGTATCCGGGATACCTGTTTGCACGGCGCAACCTTGCTAAAATGCTGCAAAACCAGGGAAGGCTGCAGGAAGCTCTCCAGATCTACAAGGAACTTAAAGACTTGGAGCCTGAAGAAAAAACGCTCGAATCGCTTCAGAGGACAATAGATGCTATAGAACAGGCAATACAGGCACAGACAAGGCCTCAACCGAAGAAACGTGACCTTGACGCAATGCTCAGGCAGGTCCTTGAAGAGCTTGAAACAGACAGGAATAATCCTGCTCTCTACAACAATCTCGGCAACATATACGCTGAAAAAGGGGAGGCAAAGAAGGCCCTGGAAGCATATCACAAAGCAATAAAAGCAGACCCGAAATATTACAAGGTCTACAGAAACCTTTCCATATTTTATAAAAAGGTACTGAAGGACGAGGAACGGTCAAAGTATTATATGGATAGATATACAATGCTTAAACGATTAGAATCCAGCAAAAAACAACCAAAGCATGGAAATCCTAACTGAAACAGTTGATTGAAAAATATTAGCGGCTAATATTTTCCCGGCCGTGCGGCGTTCCTCTAATCCCTTATATTAAAGAGAAGAAAAAGAAGGCAAAAAAAATGAAAGCAAACACTCTAATGACCACTGGTTAAATAGAAGATGTTTAAACAAGGGTTTAGAGGGCATAAGGAAAGGGTGAACAATTGATATGCTATCAGTTGAAAATATTAGTGACTAATATTTTCTAAGCACGGGCAGGTGGATATCCCTAAATCAGGATTAGAATTCTATATTATTGTATTAAAATATCAAGGAAAATATGGAATAATTTAGTATAACATCTTATAATGCTTAAAATATAAACAGTTATATTATTTTTGATAAATCTTGACATTTGTTTATTAAGTATATAATATTTATAAGAAGGAGAATTATATACATCGGTCATGTAAAAATATATAAGAAAGGATTATAAATGGATAATTTGCAGGAATTATCTTATCTTCTTGCTGAAGATTCCCAGAAAGTTGTTTTCGTTTTTGGTGCTGGCCTATCAAAACCAGCGGGAATTCCTGGATGGGATAGTTTAAATGACAACTTAATAAAAAGAGCAGAAAATTACTTTAAAAGTTATAAGCCTGATAAATTAGGGGAAGTAGATTCTATAAAAAGCATGTATGATAACTGGTTAATTGGGAGTAGACTAAAGCAAATCATACCTAGGAACCATTACATTGATTGGGTTAGAGACGAGCTTGGAAATAATGCTTCAGTGAATCAAACTTTTTATAAGGATCTATTATCGTTTAAAATTGCAGGGATAATAAATTATAATCTTGATCTACTATGTAGAGAGTATTGTGATTTTAATTCAGATACAAGTGCCACAGGAATTGATTTTGATAAATATGGGATGTTTTTTTTAAAGTCAAAAAAATGGTTACTTCAACCGCATGGTTCTTTGCAACAACCAGATAGCTGGGTTTTAACCCAAGAAGACAAATTACGATTACTAAGCAGCAAAAAATATCAAGAATTTATCCGGCAAGTTTTCCAAGGAAAAAGAATTGTCCTTTGGGGATTTAATCCAAAAGATATTTCTTTTGAGTCATTATTAATACATTCTAATAGAGAGCATATGTGTAGTGCAAGTGCTTCTCACTTCTGGATAAGCCCTGATATGAAGGATGAAGATAAATATTGGTGCAAAAGCTACAATATTAAACCTATCTGCTATAATGTAGAAGAGGAAAACCATGAAGAAATAAAAGGGATTATCGATGTTTTAAAAAAGGCCAAGCCTAGAGAATATTGGGGCTCTTTTTCGCCTGAAGGGGAAATAATCTCAACAGATGACCTGCCAGAGGATAATGTTTTAAGATTAGGTACTCCAGATCAAATACGAAAAAAACTAAATGCAGCAAGTAAATCTATAAGCAGTGTAATAAGTGAAGATATTTCCGAAGGAAATAAAATTGAAAGCTATATAGAGTTTCTGAAGGAATATCCTGCATCCCTTCAAATGGCGTGGTTGCTTGCACCTCAAAATGAATATAAATATTTTTATTCATACCAAATACTTAAGAAAATAGACCAAGGGGCCTTTGGAGAAATTTATCTAATAGAAGATAAAAAAGATAATGAAAAATATGTAGTTAAAGTTCTCAGAAAAGAATATATTGATAATAAAGACTTTATTGAAGCCTTTAGAAGAGGTATTATCGCTAATAAATTATTAACAGAAAGAAATATAAAGGGAATGGTGCCATTTAAAAATAGTTTTGAAGTTCCACCGTCTATGATTATGGACTATATTGATGGTCCTACGCTTGAAGATGTTGTTAAAAGCAAACAGCTTAATGAGATAAAAGATATATTAGGGGTTTTTAGGAAAATATTGAGAATTATTAATGAAGCACATAGTTGTAAAGATATTATTTTACATAGAGATATTAAACCAACCAATATAATGCTTGAGAATTATTATGATCCACGTAATCCATTAAATGTAATTATTCTTGATTTTGACCTTTCATGGTATAAAGGAGCTATAGGAAAATCACTTTTATCAGGGACTAGGCTACATAGTTACGCTGCCCCAGAACAAATATCTGAAACGACTTCAAGAGTATCTACAAAAAATACTGCGGTTGATATATATAGTCTGGGAATGCTATTATATTTCATGATCACCCGAGAAGATCCTTCTCCTGGTCTTCGATTTATGACTTCATTTGCTGAAGATGTAAAAAGCAAGATTGAATCCAACTTTGAAATTAGCTTAAAAGGGATCAGTTCTTATCTTGCAGAAATAATTATAGATGCTACGCCTCAAGCCCAAGATCAAAGATCTAATCTTACTGTTTTAATAAATAAAATTGAAGATTTATATGCGGTTTTATCCGATGGTAAAATAAAAGTATCAAGTCCATATTTATTTATTGAACTCGCTTCAAGATTAGATAAAGACCTATTAGAAGTATCAAGCTTGAATGACTCAAAATGTATTTTAAGATATAATGAATTAGATATTGAACTCTCAAGAAGTAGTGGATACGATTTTGACGGTGAATTGGGAGTAAAATGTTGCATTAAAAGAACAACAGGAGCCGCCCATGATAGGAAAAGAAAGGGTGGCAAAATTCAGAGTTGGGCTGAAAAAGGTAAGAAACAGTTAAAAAAAGATAACATCTTTGTCGATGTAAATTATGATATCAGAAAAGGTCAAGTGGAGATAATTGGATTTATCAAAAAAGACGAATTAGATTTTGAAATTATTAGTAAAGCATCTTCTAATATTCTAAATACTATAAATTCAATGCTAAGATAATAGCATGAAACAAATTAAGACTTTAAGAATAATAGTAACTAATATGTAATTAAATATCTCTGAATAGAAACTAAAAAAAACAATGGAGGTAGAAATGTGTTAAAATTGGATAGAATAGAATTTGACAAAGGTTATAAGAGAAATTATAATTGGATTCCTTAAGGAGAATTAATGGTGCTCGCATGTAATTAACTTTTAATTTATTGGGAAAATAGCAGAATAAAATTGGAGGGTGACTATGGATCATAGAACAAAACCAGGATTAGATTCAGAAACTCTTCGAGGAATCGTTCTTGAAGCATTCAATCGTGACCACGAAACAGAATGGCAAACATTACATCAAAGTGTAGTGCGTATTATCAGAGAAAAAGACTTGTTTCCATCGGAAGAAGAATGTGAGAAGTTAGGTTTGGACCCAAGTTATTACATGCAGGGAAAACTTAATCCTCAAGATTTAAGAGTGTTGATGTCAGTTGTTTGGAGTCTTGTTTTTGAGGGTATCATAATGCCTGGGCGTCCGAAAGCATTAAATTCAGGATGGCCATTTTTAGATTTGACTCCATATGGAGAAGATATAGTCTCGAACGTTAAACCTAGCCCATATGATCAAGAAGGTTATTTAAAGGAATTAAAGAAGAATATCCCAGACATTCATGATGATGCTGTATTCTATACTGAAGAAGCTCTTGGTTGTTTTAGACATGGATTATATGTCTCGGCCATGGTAATGATTGGAGTAGTATGTGAACATGCTCTTCATATTCTTGCTGATGGAATGGCATACTGGCTGCCACCGAAAGAAGCAAACAAGATTGAACGATTGAAAGAAAATTTTAAAACTGCAGAACTTGTTATAGAACTTAGAAAAAGAATAGAACCCCGGAAGCCATTACTCAAATCTGATTTAGGAGATATTGCTTTTAATATTCTAGGACTTGGTGAGAATATAAGGAAGACTCGTAATAAATCCGGGCATCCCACAGGGTTCAAAACAGACCGAAAAAAAATTCTTGTATACTTAACTAACTTACCCACCTATTTGGAATTTGCCTATTCAACAAAAGAATGGATGTATAAACAACCTTCAGGGACAGGATCTATTCCAAAAAAGAACAAGTAAGAAAAAAACAAGAATTTCCGGATATTTAGTGCAGAATCTAAACTCCTTGTATAAGGACATTGCTATTGACTTTTAGAGAAGTATGCAATAAGTGTGAAATATTATTGGATGAAGCATGGAAAATCCTTGTATTATTCAAATATACTAAGACTATCCCCAACGTGCTTGCCAAAATCACAGACTTCCAAGTCAAGCTAGCTAATGCGATTTTTATTGCTTCGTCTCATCGAATGATAATAGCACAGAGAATCAATAAACATAGAAGAAAGAATTCTAGGCAGCAATCGAAGCGATATTTGGAAACTTTAGAGAATATCAAACTGGCATGCGATGTAATTGTCAGCATGGCAAAATCATACGGAGACGCTTTTGTTTTTGCCATCTTGAAGAACGATATGAGACGCTTGCAGGAAGGGCTGGAAAAACAGTCATCGCCAGTCATCCCAAGCCTTGGCACAAAGGGTGAAGTTGAAGCTATAAAGCAAATAGAAGCAGTCGGTAATTGTTTGCCAATATTGAATCTCACCACAAATTACTTATGTGAGGGCGACATAACATTTGTTGATGTGGAGAAAATGGTTATTGCAGGTGCTGCGGAAGTTAAGTCTCATCCAATAGAAGGGGAATTATACAGTGCTCAAGTTGCCATGATATTAAGAGATGAACCAGAAAAAATATTGTTAAAAAAAGAAGCAAAAAGTGTTAAGGGTAAAATCAGAGTGATAGATGAAGAACGTTTCAATAGGCAAATCAAGAAAATTAAAGAATCTTTTAATAAGAATCAAGTCATTCCAGACAATATAAATTTTACTCTGTCAAAATCAAAAGGACTTATTAAATTTGAAAGGTTCATCCAAGGATTAAAGAAAGGAAAGTGGGAATGGTGCAAATTAAATAAATGTGTTGTCGCATTTGCATTTCATTCCCGCAAAAAAAGATTGCATGCACTTTTTAATAATGATTATTCCGCAGAGCAAATATCAACAATTGACATAGATGAAATAGTAAAAGTATTATTTACCGGTAGAAGCGAAGGACGAGGTTCATGTGAATTGCATCCTTTCTTTTGGGATGAAAAAGGTAGGGCCATTAAACCAATGTTTGGAACCAAACCGTTATTTTGGCGGAACCTTAGTAGCAAGACTTTAGAAAGCATTTATAGTCGTAAAATCAGCATTATCATGGTGTATAATCCTATTCCTTTATACAAAGCAATTGAAAAAGAACAAATTGGGAATATAAGACTAACTCATGGAAGGAAAAATCTTCAAATAACAGACAAAGGCATGCTTATCGATAATCTAAATGTCTTTAAAAGAATAATGGCTCAATGCTTATGGGGACCCACAGATATTGCCCGAATAATTAAGGCATTTGTCTGCAACTTGCCACAAAATGCTATTGGCACATATGAAATGCATGGCCTTGAGATTTAAAATACTTCATCATAAGAAAGTCCTATTGACAATTTCATCAAACAATGTATTTCAAAACAATAAACCCTTTAATGGGAATAACTACGTTAGAAAGATAAACTTGTATATAGTGCTATATCATTATAATAATTTAATTGACATTTTATATAAGTTTCTATAATAAAGACTTGGATTATTGAAAGGAAACAAACTTAAATTATATAAAAACTAACTAAACGAGTCTTTTCTTGTCTTGTTAGCCACAAAACCACGATAATCTGTAAGCCGGACAAGGTAAGGGAGGACACCCGAAACAGGGTGTCACTTCTGATCCTTCCGGCTTAGCCCGTCGTGGGGCTGTGGCTAGAGGTAAAGTCGTGGCACCCTTTTTTTATGGATATAGACGGATAATGTGTATATGAAAAGATTTATTGGAAAGATATTAAACTGTTTTTCATGCCAACCTTCAAGAAGGGAGAAAGCTAATATGGGAGCATTAGTTCAATGTAAAGATTGCGGGAAGGAAGTTAGCAAGAAGGCAAACGCCTGCCCGAATTGTGGTGCCCCGGTGAAGAATAGCTTATCAGTTTCGTCTGGCTGTGGTTGTGCAATCCTGTTTTTTATCGGAATAATTATTTTTGTTGCCATCGGTTCGCAAACTGACACAGGCACTTCAAACGGATCTTCGTCAACCGTAGATCTCAACGCCACTGTGAGATTCAACGGTACCGAGTTCGTAATCACTAACGGTGATTCATTCGACTGGACGAACGTGAAACTTGAAATCAATTCTAAGACGTTTTCGAGCGGATACATTCTGAAAACGTCTGTCATGAAAGCAGGAGAGGTATACACTGTAGGAGCTATGCAGTTTACGAAATCAGATGGGACAAAGTTTAATCCCTTCACCCACAAAGCACTGAACTTGTCAGTACGGTGTGACACCCCGAAAGGAAAGGGTTACTACTACGGTACATGGAAATAGGTCTATCTGAGGCAAAGTTAAATAACCCCAATATTTACCTGAAATATCTGTATCCACACCCTTTATTGCCTATTTCTGCCAAAAAAACACCCAATATTCATATTCTTAACTTGACTTAATTGATAATACTGATATTAATTATATCATGAATGAGAATATGAATGCAATACCAGTATTTCAATATGACGTATTAGGACAATTACGAATCCGACATGAAGAATGGAAAGAAGCCCGCCTTTCTTCAATAAAAGATGGATCCACTCTTCAAAGGAAAAAATGGGCTTCACTCCAGGATGAAATAGATAGCACATCTAACAATCTGAGAAAAACCGAAAAGACCTTATCAGAGCTTTATAACGAAGAAGAGAAGAACGGTCGAAAATCAAAAGATTTATCTAAAGAAATTCAAAATAAAAAGGATTATTTTTTTGCATTATTAAATAAATTGAAACACTTACAGAAAGAGCAATTAAAACATGATCCTCAATTATCAAATTATCTCCATTTCGGTGTATACGATCTATATGGAGCAGACATAGACTTGTTTTCTGAAGATGGAGGCAAAGGATCATTTATTGTTGATTTGATGTATTCAAAACAGGAAGAGTTAATGCAAAATCAAGACAAATGGAACAGATGGGAACAGGGTGAAACTGAGCCAACGGTTAATGAATTGCTCAAAATTGCTGCGGCGTTCTGTATGCCGTTCTCAATATTCTATAATCCTAGTCAGTTTTGCGGTTCCGAACTGGTTAGGTTTGGAACACTATTTAACCATACTGTGTTAAAACAATTCAGGGATAATCAAAATATAGTTAAATCAAATATGCATAAAGAGCTAAACAAATTTTGCGGAATTGACAATGAGTTTTCAAGGTCAACTTGGGAACGCAGGGAAGATGGCAGAACATGTATGAGAGCAACACACTTTAGTATTGTTGCTGCTTACTTTAATAAACCTGCAAAAGAATTCTTTATCCATAAATCAATGACCAAAAATCCTTAAAATTATTCTCAAAAACGGTCATCAACTTTCTTCTAAAAATATGTTATAATTAAAGTGTAAATATATATTTACTATATGTACGTATTAATTTTTAAAATGAACAAGTAACAGAAGAAGATTATGAATAGAACTTCCAAAAAGAAAAACAAGGGAAAGTTAAAATCTAAGACAAAAACAATTGTCCCAGGATTAATCCATCATGTAAGGGAAGAAGGGAAAACAAAATATCTTCTTAAGAATGATGGTGAATTAATTATAAAGCCTTTTATCAAAGAAGATAATATGATGTATCGTCCCAAGCAGGATTTACAGTATAACTTCCCTGATTCGAGGATTATAGAAATGGATAAAAATATTAACTATAGTGTTCTGTTGGAAGAGATTATAGTATATATTAAGACTTTTCTTGAAATGCCTTCCGAAAGTGATTATCTGATTTTGGCCTTGTGGGTATTTCATACCTATCTGATTGATAAGTTTAACACAACTCCAATACTATATTTTTATGGCGTGAAAGAAACAGGCAAAAGTCGTGCAGGAGAGGTGCTTAATACATTGGCCTTTAGAAGCGAAAGATTTACATCTCCCACAGAGTCAATATTGTTTAGATCAACTCATTACTTTAAGCCAACAATTATTATCGATGAAATTACAATATGGGGCGGTGATGGGAACAGTCCCATAGCTCAATTAATAAAAACTCGATATAAGCGGGGTCTTCGAGTTCCTAGAGTTAATTTAAATCGAAATGGTGAAGACCAAATTGAAAACTTTGATGTTTTTGGGCCTTTGGTAATATGTACAACTGAAGCTATGCCTGAAACAATTGAAAGCAGATGTATAAGGTTTCTGATGCAGAAGAATAAAAGCAGCCATGTCGAAGGTTTGCTCGATGACAAAATTGCTGAAGATTTGAGAGATAAACTTACAATATTCCGTGCGAACGAGCTTGATAGGCTTCTCCCAGAAGTGAAACCCATTGCACGAAGAAGACTGAATGAAATTTTAACACCCCTTTATAAAATTCAAATGCTTATTAACCTTAAAAAAGAAAAGGAGTTTGTTGAAGCTGTGCAAGCTATAGAGGTACGCAAGAAAGGAGAAGAAAGCATGTCTTTAGAAAACGAGATTATTGAAGTGCTTGTCAAACATAGAAGCGAATATTATTTTAGAACTTCGGAGTTAAGAGAAACATTAAATGAGAACAGAACAAAGGAAGAGGCTTTAACAGATACGAAAGTTGGGCGATGTATTACCAGATTAGGGTTTAAAAGAGAAAAACGTGATGGGGGAAAAATTTATATTTGTCTAAATGATGGTTTGCTAGAGACCTTAGCTTCTCAATACGGGGTAGACATCAATGAATAGTTGGGAGGGTTGGGATGGTTATGATGGTATGTTTGTTTATATCTGGGAGGGTTGAACTGTTATGTATAAAGCATTAAATTTGGATATATATAGATATTTAAGCCTAACAAACTCTAACTTATATGCAGGGAACAGTCCCAACTATTCTAACTATCCGAAGGTTATTTGCACACCTATGGTCTTTTCTTGTTCTTTTATTAAGGGGTTGTTAATATGATTGACTATAATCCAGATGATTATAAGTGGGTCGATAGAGTAGTGGAGCTTATTAAACCTGATATGAGTTCCCTGTATGGAGTGATACGTGGTTTAGTCGAACTTAAAGAAAAAGGCAGACTTTCTATCCCTGAAGTGCTTGCCTTTCTTCCACGATTGAATCGGGCTTTTGCAGAAGTGATTTGGGATATTGTTTCCAATTTAAGTGAAGAGGAATTGAAATATTTAATCAGGACGTTCGGAAATGAAGAAGACCAAAAAAGCCTTAGAAAAGCCTAACCGTAAAAACGGGAAAAAAACCGTGAAAAGCGGAGGCAGAAAAATGAAGCAGCGGAACCCGGACGGCACATTCAAAAAGGGAAATACATTAGGCCGGAAAAAGAAGACGGGAGTAAAACAAAGAGATGTAAAAGCACTGTTACGGGAAGCTATAACAGATGATGAGTGGATAAAAATATTCACGGCAGTAAAAAATAAGGCAATGCACGGAAGTTTAAAGGCTGTTCAGATTCTTCTCAATTATTCAATCGGCCGGCCGAGGGAAGAACAGGATACTGGGGATACTGAATATTTAGTAAGCAGGATCACAGAAGCAATAGAAGGACTTAACAATAGAGGAATCCAGTGAGAACAAATTTTAAGACTGAATACAGGGGTGTAATGACTGCATGGATTATGTTCGGTAGGCAGGATTGATTTCTTCTATAGTATTATAGGGGCAGAAAATGATTAAAAGCCTTTTAACAAAAGAAGAAGTTGCAGACATCTTAAGGCTTAATAACAGGGGGGTAAAAGATCCAATTGAAAGCCTGAGATATCTGGTAAGAACAGGACAGATAGAGGCCGTAAAAATATGCGGTCAACTGATGTTTGAGGAAGATGCTGTCCGGGAATATATCCAGTACTGCAAAGCGAAAAGTTAAAAGAATGTCCTTGACACTCCCCGATATACTCTATAATTCCAGCATAAGCGGATGGCAGAAACCCCCTCCCAAAAACCGGAGCACGCAAAACAAAGGGAGGGTATTATGACCGCACGTTCTTTAATAACTCGTATCAAAGTCACTGTAGAAAAACGGAAGCTTAAAGAAGGATATTCCTACGTTCTGAGGTGGCGTGATCCTGAAACGGGAAAAAGGTTCTATGAACATGCAGGATATGACAATAAGCTTGCTAAGCGCAAAAAAGCTGTAAAAGAGAGAGATCTACTCTTAGGGCAAAGTGATATACAATCCGGGCTATATTCTTTTGATCAGTTTGAAGAAGACTTCACAGAGAGTCAGAAACATAGATTAAAAGAAAGCACCTTTATAGATTATCTTGCTGTGCTAAGACAATTCAGATGTTTTTTTTCCGGTAAAAGGTGTTTGCAGGATATTACACCCCTTGATGTTGAAAGATATATTTCCTCGCGATTGAGTGAAATTAAAAAGATTTCCTTGAATACTGAGACAAGAACACTCAAAGCAATGTTTAATTATGCGGTTCAATGGGAAAAGCTGAACAAGAATCCTTTTGCTAAAGTAAAGTTTTTTAAAATCCCCGATAAAGAAATAAGGGTTCTTTCACCTGTAGAAGAAAAAAAGGTTCTAAGAACTATTCAAAACCTACAGGGAACCACAGAGGAAAGAAAGCTCAGATTTACAGGCATATTCTTAATAGCATTGCAGGGTGGATTAAGATCAAGTGAGATAAGATATCTCAGGTGGAAAGACATAGACTTGAACACCGGGGAAGTAAACCTTGTATGCAGAGATGAATGGTCTACAAAGTCTTGGAAGAATAGAACAGTATATGTGACCTCTGATACTCTGGAAATACTAAAGCGTCTCAAGATGATCCAGAGGAAAGAGAAACCATTCTACTATGCACATGCAAGCTCAATCTCTCATGTGTTCAGACAGATCAAGAGGAAATCAGGAGTATCTTTCACGCTGCACGACTGCAGGAGAACCTGCGCTTCACGTATGGCAGAGAACGGAGTACCCGTTCAGGTTGCGAAAGAATATCTTGGACATGCAGACATACAAACAACAATGAAACATTATACCAAGATTTCAAAAGAATTTCTGAAAGATGCAATGTTAAAAACTGCAGTCGAGCACAAGAAAGAGGGGAAGAAAATTCCGTTTACTGAGGTAAGTTAAGGATAGTGTCCACTTTTGGACACTATTTGGCCACTATTGGTTTTTTAAACTCAGTGTTCCGAATGTGATTTAGTGTGTAAGATACGAAGTCTCAAAGACTTAAAAAATCTACACCCGGAAGGACTCGAACCTTCAACCTACTGATTAAGAGTCAGTTGCTCTGCCGGTTGAGCTACGGGTGCAGAAAGGTGATATTATACCTGTCATTCAAAAATGTCAAGTTATTTATTGCCCGGATTTTGATTGATGCTCCCGTATTTCAGCCTGATACAGCACAGGAGTCAGTCTTCTGATCCCGGAACGTCCTGTGCCGAACAAATGTTATCAGGAATATTCCTGCAATGATGCCGAGACCGAACAGGAGCTTTGCCAATGTGATCTTTTCTTTGAGGAAAATCGAGGAAAGGACCAGTGTGTAGAAGGGGGTCGCCATTGTTATATTGATCGTAACAACGACCCCTATAGAGGTGAGCGCGTGGTAATAGGCTACATGCGAGACTGCGATCCCCGCCACAGCCGATAGTATAAGCAGGGAAAAGGTCTTTGCCGAGAGGCTCATTATTATCCCGGGATTCCCTTTGAGGCATCCGCCGACGATAAGGACCGCTGCGGTATTCGTACAGATAAGGCCGAATGAGAGCCGGGAGTCGACCCCTTTCATATTCATTTTGACGGATACCGGATACAGTCCCCAGAAAATAGAACATGCCAGGATTATTATAAGGCCCGTCACGCTCGAACTTTTTGCCAAGTCGAGTTCTGTAACGGATAATCCTATGAACGACCCGAACGTGAGCAGGGTCCCGATCCAGAACCCGGGGATCTTCATAAGGGGGCGTTCATCTTTGAAAAAAAGGAACGACGCTGCTGTTGACCAAATCACGGACGTCTGAATGAACATGGCTATGAATCCGGACTCGAGATAGAACACGCTCATCGCCCATAATACCTGCGCAATGCTGTTGACTACTGTGGGGAACAGGCTCAGGATGAATATTCTGCGCGTCAGAAGCCCTTTTCTCTTGAAATACACAAGAAAGGGGATATAGCAGAGAGCGGCTGTTCCGTACCTGTACATATTCATTGTCCATGGGTCCATGAATCCGCTGAAGTATTTCATGAACACAGGCACAGTGCCCCAGCAGACAATGGCGAAACAGGCAGCAGCAGCGCCTGAAACAAAACGGGAAGAGGGTTTTTTATCCATGATTGTATATATAAATGAAATCAGAATTGTATAGAAGCACCGGGATTTGCAAGCTAAAAAAATAAAAAACGGGAAAAACCATAGATATATTGATTTCGGCATTTTCTGGTAGCCGCAACCTTTAGGTTGCGCAATAAAACGCAGGCTAAAGCCTGCGGTTACCTTCCCATAGGGAGTTTCTACGACAAATGAAAAACACATGTTTTTTTCAGGAAATGCCGTAAATAAATTCCTTGCAATTCCGTATTGTCCTGTATAATAATGGATAAAGGGGACATGTAACTGAAGCGCAGGCCTGCAGGGCCGGGAACAGTACGTGTCCCCTGACCCAGTTTGAGGAGAAAAAGGATATGAAACTGCATGGAGTATTAATTTCGGTTTTAATAATGGTGTCTTTTTTTCATCCAGACGCTGAAGCATTAATCAACCCGAATTATACGCCGATACACCTTGTAGAACAGTCGAACCTGATTGCTGAGATTACCTTTGAAAAAGTAGGGGGTGAAAAGGAGGTATCAGTCGCGTCTGTTACAAATATTCTCAAGGGAAAGACGGACCAGAAAAAATTCACGGTCGATTTCAATGCAACCGCGTATAAGATTCAGGCAAAATATCTGACAAAATATATACGAGAGCTGAAAGACGAGACTATACTTCTTTTCATCGGTACATATGTAGATGAATGTATGAGTGACGATGGGAAAAAACTGATCGAAAAAAAAGCAAAAAAGGGATTTCTCCATTTTAGAGGACAGTGGATCGTTCTATACGTCAATAAAAATAATGTATGGGAAATGGACGAGATAAGCCAGATTATGCTCGGTGTTTTTGACGGCTCCACAGATATGCTGAAAAAATGTGTTCAGTATATACTCTCTTCCAGAGATCCTCAAGTGCCGGTCAAAACATTTGCCCAATGGTCTGTAAGGCGAAAAGTTGATAGGGTACGGGGAAAAGGGTATAAAGCGGTTCCGGTTGTGCTGAAGAAAGGCACACCGCCTCTTCTGTTTATTGGGAGTATATACGGTAATTTTCTCTATTCCTGTAATGCAGAAGACAGCTCGTTCAGCAATGCAACTGAAAAACACGGCCTGAGGAGCTGTTCAGATATTTTTCTTTGGATCGATGCACACAAAGACGGCCTGCTTGACCTGGTGAGCTGGAACGGAACAGGCCTGGATTTGTTTAAACAGAAAGAGGACGGTACGTTCGGATCCTTAAAAATAGAAGCGGAACACCTTAAAAAGATCAGATGTATCGGCATAACAGCAGCAGATACAGGAGATCCCGAAAGTATAGGCCTGATAATAAGCACGGAAAAATCACCTGTTCTGCTCATATACGGAAAAAAGATCCGTTCCCGACAACTTGTAACAGGCCCGTTCCCTGACAAAAGCCTGGGCAGTGCCGGAAAATGCATTGTGGCAGACTTTGACAATGATAATATACCAGATATTATTCAGCCGTTTGAAAAAGGGGGGCTGTTTTACAAAGGAATAAAACCGGGAAAATTTGCTCAGCCTTCAAAATGCGCAGTCGCTTCAGGAAAGGGCGGGAGCTTTGCAGCTCTCGGTGATTATGACCATAACGGTGTATTCGATATTATGGTAACAGGTGAGCACATGAACAGATTATGGCACAACAGGGGCAATGCCCGGTTTTTTGATTCATATGGATATACCCACAGCCTTGCATATATGTCAAAGCCCGGCGGCGTGTATTGTGAAACGTGTGATATAAACAATGACGCAAGACAGGATATATTCATTGTATATCCGCACATGAGCCCTATACATTTTTTCAACAGGGGATTCCGGACGTTTGGATATTCTCATATGATGGATCTGGCAGGAAACGAACTTCTCCCCCAGGCATCCGAAGGCGCATATACAGGATGCATGGCGGATTTAAATTCCGACGGTGCGCAGGACATGGTGCTGGTGCTCAGAAACGGTGAGATCTGGATTTTTTTCAGGGAGACAGAAGAGAAATACGCGCTTTCGGTGAACGTAAGTCTTTCTCTTAAAAGCAGTTATGCAGGCCCGCTTAAAGTCACGGGTTGGAATAACAGCCGGTGTGCAGGTGCGTGGAACATTTATGCAGGGGGCCCGCCGGCCTTTTTCGGCAAAAGGGCTTCGGGCCCTTTAAGGATAAAATGGACCTTCCCGGACGGTACAAAAGGGGAGAAAGAGATTATCCTTAAAAAAAAGCCGGTGGATCTTATTCTAAAAAAATAAAAAATATATTGAGTATCCTGAATATATGATATAATATCTAAAGAAAATGTATAATAATAAAGGATATTCAGCATGAGCCCAGGTACTGTCATTTTGATGATCCTCGCTTTAGGAGGTGCTGTATTTTACGGGATAATCCTCTTTCTCGACTGGCAGGGCCGCAAAAAGCTGCAGCAGGAGGAGCAGGAGAGCAGCACCGAAGCACCCTTTTTTACGGAAAGAAATGCCACTTCAATCGTATATCCTCCCGGTTTCGAGTTCCTCAGGGAGCAGGAGGTAAGCACGGATCCTCCAGCAAACCTTGACGAGGAGGTGCAGAAGCTTGTCCGCACATTCGAGGATCAGACTACCGAGGTCTACCGGCGGTTCCACCGTCTGCTTCAGTATTCCGATAAGGTCACTAAAACCGAGGAGGAATCTGAAAAGACCAAACTTCAGTTCCAGGACGACCTGGGCAGGCTGGCTGAGGAGAACAGGAATCTTCAGGAGATCAACAGCAGCCAGCAGATTTCCCTGAATGAGCTTCAGGAGAGGGTCGGTAAGCTGCAGGAGAAATACGACCGGAAAAGGTCCGAAATGGAGGAGATGCACCTGCAGTTTGAGGAGGATAAAAAGGGTTTTACCAAGGCCCGCGAAGACCTCGAAGCGGATGCGCACGGCTCCGAGGAAAAGATTAATGCCCTTGAATCCGAAAAGGAAGGTCTTGTCAAAGAGCTTGAAGCAACCCGGAACAGGTGTGCTGAACTTGAGAGTACGGTTGAGGAGCTGCGGGCCGCTCAAGAAGAGTGGTCAGAGTCTAAAGCCAATGAATCTGTGACCAAGGTCCTTTACGCTGAGAACAAGGAGCTTTCCGAACGGTGCGAACAGGCTGAAAAGGAGCTTGAACAGGCTCGTGCTGAGCTTCAGGAAGTTCAGGAATACAAAGACGCACAGCATGATGCCAAACAGGAGATCGAACAGGCTGTGCAGACGGAGACCGTGCTGCTCGAGCAGGAGATTTCACGTCTGAAAGCGGAACTGGAAGAAACCCGGGCAGGAGGGGGGGCGGAGAGTGAAACTCACGGACTCTCCGAAACCGTTCCGGCTGACACAGAAGAGATAGATGAGCTGCAGAGAAAGATCATCAAGCGGGACAATGATATTGCGCAGCTTAACGAGATCATTGAGGATCTGAAAAGGAATACAACGTCGGTCAGCCGGGAACGGGAGGATGAGGTCGCTTTTCTTCATGACGAGATCAAGAAAAAGGAACAGGCGATCGAAGAGGAAAGGAATACATCGGCCGGCCTTAATGAACAGATACACCGGCTTCAGTCCGCCCTGGAAGAGGGACAGACAAAAGCCGGGACAATTGAGGAGCAGAACAAAGAGCTTGAACTGAGGATACAAAACCTTCTCGGAGCCGAAGACAGCGTCCAGATCGAAATGGGGGCTTTAGAGGAGAAACTGAGCAGCAAGGAAAAGGATATCAAAGACCTCAACGCGCATATTCAGACATTGGAAAAAAAGCTTGAGCAGAAGCATAAGGAATACGAGGATACTGTCTCGCTGCTTGAGCATAAAATGAATGAAAGGGATATGGAGGAGCTGGAAACGGAGAAGGAAAAACAGAATTATGACAGAAAGATCACTGACAGGGAGGAAAAGATCCAGGGGCTTGAAGCACAGGTCGCGGAACTGGAAAATGAAAGGGAGGATTGGCACAGGGAGGCGGATTTCCTGAGGGATAAGATCAGCACACTGGAAAAGAACCTTAAAGAGGAGCGGCAGGAGGCTTCTGAAGCCGGAAAACTGGAGGAGGAGAACGAAAAATACGCTGACAAGATCCTTCAGCTTAATGAACAGATCATTGATAAAGAGGAAGAAAATGATTCTCTCAGGGAGAAACTTGTTACGGCGGAAGAACTGGTGCAGGGTCTGAAAGGGCGGATAGCCCTTTTGGAGAATGAGGTCAGAGAACGCACCATATCGGAAAAGGAGCATATAACCTGCAGCAAATGTTTTAAGGACATTCCTGCTGATGATATCACGCTGAAAAAGGCGCAGCGTATAGACGGAAAAATATTCTGCAAATTCTGTCTTGAGGAGATGGAGCACGAAGCCCGTGAGCTTGTCATAGAGGACCGGCTGGAAAAACTGGCATCTCTGGTGTCTGAGCTGCGTCTCCGGCAGGACTGGAGCGAATACAGGGAGCTCGACATCTGCGAAGAACTCGTAGCTCTGGGAAAAAAGCATGTCGATGTTCTGGCGCAGATACGAGAGGGGGAGCAGGACGAGTATGTCCGGGATACACTCGGCAAAGTCATAGATATGATCAAATCGGGGGAATCCCCTCAGGACGTGCTTATAGATGACGATCTCGAAAAGACAGCCTATCTTCTGCAGAAGCTCAGGGAATTCCCCGGGAATCCGGCCGAGGGCAAGGGGCGTGAAATATGCAGACAGCTTGTTACCATGGGGCCTTCAATTGAAATTCTCCTAAGGGGGATTATATCGCAGGAGAAAGATCCTGGTGTACGGAATGCTATTAAACAGGTGAAGACTGCAATCGAAACAGGAGCGTCATTTGATGATGTGTCCTGAAGCTGGGGGGGGGAAGAGCGTGAATAACACCACTATTCCATTTAGAAAACATATCCTTCCCGCTGCTGTGTGTATTATCCTGCAGATATGTGCCGGCACCGCAAATGGTGATGTGCTCTATCTGAAAAACGGAGAGAAGCTGCGCGGCACCGTGTCGCGGAACAAAGATACATACACTATAAAAATGCCGTGGGGCAAGGCGGTATTCCCGGCAAAGGATGTAGAACGGGTTGAAAAGGAGGAGCCGCAAGAATATCACCGGAAGAACGCATATTCGTTTCTGCAGAACAGACAGATGGGAAAGGCATGGGATGAATACATCCTGTGGAAAAAGAACGGGGGTCCGCAGGAAAAGCTCGATAGATTCGAACAGGATTTTTATTTTGAACTGGGACTATACTGCCTGCGCAAGGGAGACCTTTCACAGGCGGAGAAAACTGCCACCGCGATGCGGAAAGGAGACCGCAAGGACGAGCTTAACAGGAACATAGCCGGGTTCAGCAAACGGGTCGGGAAACTCATATCGGAAGGCGGCAGATATTATGCCCAGGGAAATATGCAGCACGCATTCCGAAAATACAGACAGGCATACATCCTCTGTCCGGAAAAAAGCGGTGAATTCAAGAAGCAGTATATAGCCGCCCATGTGCATTATGCCCAGGCATTGATGAGGGAAGGTAAGTATGCCGCGGCTGCAGGTATTTTTGACGCTGCTTTTTCTCTTGATCCGGCCTTATTCAGGAAGGTGAAGTCATTGTGGGTCGAGTCGAAAATGAAGATCATCCGGGACAGCTTTGAACAGCAAAGATGGGAAAACTGCCGCAGCATTATTTATAATCTTGTTGATATCGACTCCGAAAACGTTCAGGTACTTATGACTGCAGGCAATCTGTCAGTCAGGCTGGGGAGATACAGGGACGCGTATAATTATTATGCAGAGATACTGAACAGAAAGCCGAAACCGCTGGGAATCATTCCTGACCGTACGGAGGTCGATAAAATCAGAGAAGAGGCCGGGGTTCTTGCTGCGCAGGGAAAGAGAGCTGAGGTCGGAAGCCTCTCCTCTGATGCATCTTCAAAATATGCAGTCTATTCAAGCCCTCATTTCAGTGTTTCCGCCGTATCTGCAGAAACGGCACAGCGTGCGTGTACGGTACTCGAGCATTTTTACAGGCGTATTGTATCCCGCTTCCCTTCGAAACTGGAGCTGGGTCTGTGGAAGGAGCCGTGCACTGTGATTATTATGCCCAACAGAAAGCTATTCCTTGAGAAGACGGGTTTTACGAGTGAGGCGGGAGTCACATACCTTCACCATGACAGCACGACCAATATGTACAAGCCGGTTGTAATATCCCACGAGGAAGCCGCGGGACTCTACCTTTCCTCACTTGCACATGAACTTGGGCATGTTGTATTCAGTTATCTAGCAAAGGATACAAGTGCTCTTCCCCTTGCTCTTCACGAAGGGTTTGCGGTATGGGCTGAACCTGATTTTAAGCATAATTACTACGGTGAGCTCCTTCAGGAGAGCATCGCGCGGAGACGGTTCGCATCTCTTGCCGATCTGCTCGGGCAGAAGGGGTATCCCTCGGCCTGGAAATCAAGGTTTTATGCTCAGTCATATTTTCTTGTTGATTTTTTAATTAATAAAATAGGATTGAAATTATACATAGAAATGGTACAATATGCAAAGGAACACGGCATATTTGAAGCGCTGTTCAAATACACCGGTTCCATACCTATAGACTCACTTGAACAGGAATGGAAAAAGTATATTATGTCATTCGGCAGGGCTGGGTCCGTGAATAGACCGGAGGGCAGGGCCGTGGAGAAGATCAAACATGGAAATAACCTGTAAAAAGTGCGGCAGTATATTCAGTGTCGATCAGGTGGGCACGAAAAAGACGTATGTATGCAGGAAATGCGGTACAGCGGTCTCTCTGATAGAGGAAATCGCCGGAAAAAAGACCACTGCTGGTCCTCAGAACGAAACGTCTTTTGAAGGAATGCTGAAGCCCGGGCAGAGGTTCAGAGGATACAGGATCAGTGAACTGATCGGTTCCGGGGGCATGGGTGATATCTACAAGGCCAAGCAGATATCCATGGACCGGATCGTTGCCCTCAAGATCCTCAAGAAAAGCCTTTCAACCAACAAGGAATTCACAAAAAGATTCATTCGCGAAGCCAGGTCAGCGGGCCGTCTTAACCATCCTAATATCATTCAGATATATGACGTGGGCAGAGAGGACATGATATATTTCTTCTCTATGGAATATGTAGAAGGGGAGTCGCTTGATAATATAATTGCCCGGAAAGGGCCTTTCAGCATACGGGAGGCGGTCACCGTGATCAGTGCTGTGGCCAGGGCCCTGAAAAAAGCGGAGGAGAGCGGGATCGTGCACAGGGATATAAAACCCGCGAATATCATGGTGAGCAGACAGGGAACGATAAAAGTCGCGGATTTCGGCCTTGCCCGTCCCCTCAATCCGGATGAACCGTCCCTGACACAGACAGGGGTTACTCTCGGAACCCCATACTACATGGCACCCGAGCAGGTCCACGGTTCTTCCGAAATCGATATCAGGGCTGATATCTACGCGCTGGGATGCACCCTGTTCCACCTTGTGACAGGGAGGGTGCCGTTCAGGGGAAAAAGTACGTATGATATTCTTAAAGGGCATGAAACCAAGCCTGTCGAATTCCCTGACAATGTAGAGTTGCCGGATATCATCATGACCGTGATAAAGAAAATGATGGCAAAATCTCCGGATGAGCGGTTCAGCAGTGCCGGTGCTGTTCTGCACGCTCTTGCAAAAGTCAAGGAAACGATAAGTGACGCTGAAAGCCAGCCCAAAAAGAAGAAAAGGAAGAGGCCGGGACGGAAGTCCCTTGCAAAAAAAGCGGCAGTGGCAGCTCTTGTTTTAGCTTTTTTGTTTATCCTCCTGATGATACTCACAGAAGAAAAGGATCCAGGCACGTCAGGGGGAGCAGACGGTACGGAAGAACAGGGAGACGACACTGTGGATGCCGGAGGGGACACCTCTTCACCAGGAGATGCGCTGAAGCGTGAAGATGTTCCGCTGTTCTGTGCAGTGACCAATATCCGGAAGATGATAAGCCTCACCGCCATTCTGAAAAGGAATAATCTCAGCTTCTTTATTCCGGGGATTGTGATGCAGGGACTGGCCAAGAAACTGAAAATAACACCTGAGATTTTCAAGCAGTGTATTGATGCTACCGGTCCTGTTTCCGTATTCAGTACTGATAACAGAATCTATTCCGCGATCGAGCTTCCTCAGGACTCGATAGACACTCTCTTTGCTTCGGGATTTCCTGCCGAAGGAATATCGGACTATAAGGGGAAGAGGATATTCTCGGGCTATCCCGGCATATGCGTGATGCAGGGAGACGGGAGGATCGTTGCTGCGCAGTCACCGGAGCATGCGTATAATGTCATATCGGACGGTATCCTGCCGAAACTCAAATCCTTTTCTGAAGATCTGAGAAACTCCTTTAAACTGGAAAGGCCCCTTGCACTGGGCTATGTGGAGGGGGACTTCATACGTTCTGCTGCGGAACCCGGATCCATACCTGACATGGACCTGATCCGGAATATCGCGATGGGGATGGACAACACAGGGGAGCGCAGCGTTCATGCCAGGATACGCATTCATTACACCGATATCAGCAAAACGGAGATAGCCGGGGCCCGGACTGTTCCCCGTTCCCTGTTCAAAGAAAGCATGCTCCCCTCAGGAGGAATCGCCTATGTCATATCCTATCTTCCTGAAGGGGAAACGCTCCGCAAACTACAGAAGATAGAGTCCGCGAAGGATCCCGGAGGGGCTGGAAAAGAGCAGTCACCGTTTATTTCGGACATCGTAACCGTGATCAAGGGCAAAAGAGTTGATTTTATTGCAGCAGGCCTGTATGCTGTCACCAAGAAGGAAACCATGTTTATAGCTGAGATCAGAACAGATGAAGCCGGAATTCTGCTGGCCGGCCTTAAAAGTTCAGGATATGAGGGCGCCTACTTTCGTCCAGAATCAAAGGATAACGGGCGCAGACGTATACGACATAACTTTATGCGGCCAAAGGGGGTGACGCTCTTCGACCCTCAGAGTAAGGCATATCTTTATGCTATAGCTGTTGAAAACAAGGTATACATAACAAATACGAGGGAGGGGATACAACGGATCCTGCGGATGCTGTTTAAGATGAAAGTACGTCGTCCGGAAAGACACCGGCCCCTGTATAAATGGCCCCCTTCTCTTTTTAAAGAAAACATGATTGCCGGTGTGGTGACCGGGGTCGGAAATAATTCAGGCACTGTCGCAATACGGGGCAATTCTCTGGTCTTTGATATCATTATGTCGTATTAGCAGGAGGTTGTGCTGCATGTTTAGATATATACGCTTTCTGTCATATATCCTTTGTTCTGTTTATGTATGTTCGTGTGCCGGATTTGGAACGGGACGCGGTTCTGAATACGTGAAAAAGCCGTATATACAGAGTTGTACTCATACATCAGCAGTGATTATGTGGGAAACAGCCGGGAAACAACCGGCAGTCCTTAAAATAGGCAAAAAGGTGGTTAGGGTTGAAGAGGAGAAAAGGGTTCATGAAATAAAAGTGGACGGTCTGTCTCCGCAGACATCATATGCATACAAAGTAAACGGGAAAAAGGCAGGTGCATTCACAACGTTTCCTTCTCCCGGGGATTATCCGTTTAAAATCGCGATATGCGGTGATGCGGGCACGTTTTCTTCGAAGGCTGCTGCACTGATACGAAAAGAAAAGCCTTTGTTTGTCATACATACCGGGCACACGGCTGAAGGGAAGGGGGAAGCTGAACAGTGGAACAGAGGTTTTTTCAGCCCCCTGCAGAATGTTATGAACAGAATATGCCTGTTTACTGTTCCCGGGGCATGCACACGGTTCAGCCCTTTATTCGCACAATTCTTCAGCTTTCCCGGACAGGAGCAATACTACTCTCTTAACGCGGGAAGCGCTCATATAGTGTTCCTTGATTCGAATGCAGAGGGGGACCGGTTCAGGGAGCAGCTTGAGTGGTTGTCAAAGGACCTGAAAAACGATACTCATACCTGGAAATTCGCTGTATTCCATCACACACCGTTTTCAGGGGGTAGAGGGGCGATCACAGGCAGGATCCTCGATGCTTTTCTTCCTCTGTTCTATGAGCATGGCGTTCAGCTCATGTTCCACGGCCGTGACAGCGGTTATATCAGGATCGGGCCTGTTATTGATGAGAAGGGGCGTGTCATTATCAGCATCAATGCAGGCGGGGGCAGCGGCTCAGGGCCCGCGGCTGCGGGAAAGAATACTGCTACTGGTTCGAAAATCGCGGATTCCCTGTGTTTACTCACAGTCACCCCTGATGCTCTGACTGGAAAGGCCGTTGACATGAACGGCAGGAGTGTAGACACCTTTGAATATAAAAAGAGCAGTATCAAGGAATATGCAGAACGCGGCATCAGTCTGCACAGCCTGATGTCGGAATATTTCCTTAAAAGTGGTATTTCGGCCCTGGCGAAGATCAAGGGGCCTGTTGCACCCAACAGTATTATGGAGTGTTCTGTAGCTGTTCCTCCCTTTTATTTGAACGGGGTTGGATGCTCAGTCTCATGGAACCGAAAAAAGACCACTTGGCACGTGAAACCCGAGATGAAGAAAGCGGTTCTCCAGCCGGCAGGGGAGACCGTGTTTTCTTTTCTTCTTGATTACTGGGGCAGCGCATATCCGGCTGTTAAACCTGAGATAAAACTTACCTATAAGAAGAAAGAATACCCGATGAAAGCCGATCTCATTCTTCCCGGTTTCAGGGAGACCACGATCACCGAAATGCAGGGGATCCCGGACATTGATGGAAATATCACAGGACAGGAGATCGCAGGGCTAAAAAGGGTTTCGGGATTCATCAGAGCTGATGCGAATACTGAGGCTGAAAGACAGACCGCTTTTTACTGCGGCGTGTTCGGCACAAGCATATACATGGGCCTCATGAACATGGAGCCGGACATGGGAAAGCTTACCGTGAAAGCGGAAAAAAAGGACCAAAATGTGCGGGCTGACGACTGCGACCTTCTGTTTTTTAAAATACCGGGAAAGGAGCACTGTTATACACTGGCAGTCAGCGCGGCAGGAATTGTGTATGACGCCCGGGACGGGAATGCTGAATGGGACGAGAACTGGAAGGCGGCGGTCAAACGGTTTGACAACCGGTGGGATGCCGAAATTCTGTTTCCTATTAAGATCCTGGGCAAAGACCTCGGTCCTGGTGAAGATTTGACCGTAAAGATGAATATATGCAGGAACAACACAGTTAACGGGGAGTATTCCCAGTGGTCGAGAACATACGGCCCGGATTGCAGAATAGAATATTTCGGCACAGGGATCATACTCAGGAAATAAGCCTGCAATGGAGCGAATATTTCCCTACGGACACACGGTCCATGAATACTATATTCGCAAAATCCGGCGTGTTCAAAAACAGCGCAGGGAAAGACTGTATGCGATCTCCACATGTGAGGAAGCCCTGAACCAGGCAGCTGCATCAAGGAAGGCGGTGCTGGAATCATTCGGGCCATTCCCTGAAAAGACACCCCTTAACGCCGGCGTCACAGGGTGTATTAAGCGGAAGGGATACACTGTTGAAAAGGTGATCTTTGAAAGCCGGCCCGATTACAGGGTCACCGCGAATCTATACGTGCCTTCTGACAGAGAAGGCCCGTTTCCGTGTGTGCTTGGGGCATGCGGACACTCGGAAGCAGGAAAAGCGCATGACCTGTACCAGTACTTCAGCCAGGGTCTGGCAAAGAAAGGATATCTGGTCCTTATCTATGATCCGGTTGGGCAGGGGGAGCGTCTTCAGTATATAGATATTGAAGACGCACGTGCTCCGCGGGGATGCGTCTTTGAACACAACATGGCAGGAAACCAGATGCGTCTTGCAGGTGAGTACCTCGGCATGTGGCGCGCATGGGACGGGATACGGGCCCTTGATTACCTTCTGGGCCGCGAAGAAGCAGATCCCACCCGTGTAGGCCTGACAGGAAATTCGGGCGGAGGCACAATGACAACGTTCCTGAACGCTCTTGACAAACGGTTCACCATGGCTGCTCCGGGCTGTTTTGTGACCACGTATGTCCGTAATATTGAGAATGAGGAGCCGCAGGATTCGGAACAGATACCTCCCCGGCTGTTCGAACTGGGATGTGACATGGCCGATTTCTTTATTGCGCGGGCTCCCAGACCTGTGATCCTTCTGGCGCAGAAAAAGGATTTTTTTGATCTGCGCGGAACGGTTGAGACATACAATGAGATAAAGCACATTTACAGACTTCTTGGGGCGGAAGATAATATCCAGCTATTTGCCGGTCCCCGCAATCACGGGTATTTCAGGGAAAACCGTGAGGCGATGTATGGTTTTTTTAACAAACACTCCGGTACGGATGCAGAAAGCACAGAGGATGACCTTGTTCTCGAAAAAGAAGAGGACCTCTGGTGTACTTCATCGGGCCGGATCACCACGGAGGGTTCAAAAAAGATCTATTCATTTACCGCTGAAAAGGCGGAAAAACTTTCCGGGTCCCGCGAACAGACCGGCAGTAACGACCTCAGGAAGAACGTGCGGCTCCTCCTGGGCATTGAAGAGAAAACAGAACCGCCCTGTTACCGCATTCTGAGGCCGATACAGGAGAATGAGGACCTTGTCAGAAGCAGGTTCGCGTTTGAGACGGAAGAGGGGATGGTCCTGGCCGTACTTCACCGTTTTGAACAGGAGGCTTCGTACAGTATTCCTGAACAGGAAGCTGTTGACCTGTATATTCCCCATCTTGATTCACGGGAGGAGATGCTTTCCAGCGATAACAGTGGTGTAGAGGGTGAAGGGGAGGGGCGGCCGCTTCTCGCACTCGATCCGAGGGGTATCGGGGAAATGAGAGCAGTATCGTGCAGGATGCTCGATTTTTTCTACGCGTATAGTTCCGATTATCTGTATGCAAGCACAAGTATCATGCTCGGAGAGACGTACCTGGGAGGAAAGGTCAGGGATATCCTTTCAGCGTGCGTCCTTCTCAAAGAGAACGGATGCACTATACACCTTAAGGGCAGGGGAATGGGAGCGGTTGCTGCGGCTTTTGCAGCGCTTTTTGCAGAAGGAGTTGAACAGGTCACACTGATAAACACGCTTCTTTCGTTTCACGAGCTGACACAGGCACCTGTATATACATGGCCCCTTTCCCACTTTATTCCCGGAGTACTCGAAAATTTCGACATTCCGGACATATTCAACGTGCTTGAAAAAGAAAAGCCCCTGCGCATTATCGATCCATGGAATGAGGTAATGGAAGTATGGGGCAAAGAAGCATGATAGATTTACTAAAATATAAGGGGACAGATAACAATTTATTAATGACATGGTAAATGATGATGAAATACATCAGGAAATTATAAAAAAAGTCCAGGCAGACTTAGTTCTAGTTTTATTTAAAATAAAGTGTACTGTCCCCTTTTTATTAAAATAGTAATAATCATAACATTTTGATGTGGAATGAGTTATGTGTGGTGGGCGATACTGGACTCGAACCAGTAACCCCTTGCTTGTAAGGCAAGTGCTCTAGCCAATTGAGCTAATCGCCCATTTTTTTTTTGCATTGTGCATGTAGCTTTGAAAATGTATCATTCCCCATCCAATGGTTCAAGTCCCGGGGAGCTTTAGTTATGGGCGAGGAGGGACTTGAACCCTCACGGCTTAAAAAAAACCACAGGATTTTAAGTCCTGAGCGTCTGCCAATTCCGCCACTCGCCCTAGCCCGTTTATCTCACATCAGAATTATAATAATTTCAGCGTCACTTCATGAGATAAGCGGGTTAACGTTATCGGGACTATCCTGCGGACAGCGCGAATGATCTTGTTTCCAAAGAACTGTCAAAAACAAAGGACTGTATTATAGGTATGTGCGGTTATTGTCAAGTAATTTTACTTTAAAATTTATGGGCACCGGGGGGGGATTCTTCCCAGAAGGGGTAGAACGCGAACCAGAATTCTGGATATGAACTGATGAGTTTTTCCAGGATATCAATATACTGGCGGAGGATATCCCTTATTTTATCGTCGCGTGAACCGTTCTCAGGAATATCGAGGGGTTCGTAGGTGAGCGCCCTGAATTTTCCTGTGCCTGTCCGTATGATGAAATAGGGTATTATCGGGACATCGGCCATGAGGGCAAATCGGGCAACCCCTGTCGGAAACGTACATTGCCTTCCGAAGAATTCCATATCCATACCTTCACCCGTATATGATCGGTCCGCTAGAATGGCAAGAGGCCTGTTCTGTTTAAGAAGCCTGAGGCACAGCCTGGATGCATTATTAAGGGGAACTGTATAATTGTCGATAGCTTCACGGGCGCGTACGTAGAATGAATCTATTGCAGGGTCAGGGTCCGGAAGGGCGATCGAATGGAGCTCTCCCAGTATTTCAGTGATAACAGCAGCGGAAAGCTCCCAGTTGCAGAAATGAGCGGTGGCGATTATGACAGTAGAGGATAAATCCCTGTGCTTTTGTATTATAGAGGTTGAATCCATATCTATACGGGATGTGATTGTATGCTTGTCTGTCCTGTGCATCCTGAACAGTTCTGTAAGGTTCCTCCCGAAATTGATGTAGTTTTTAAGTACGATCCTTCGTATCTCTTTTTTAGGCTTATCAGGGAAGATCGCTTGGAGATTTTGTGTAAGATTGTTCCGGGATGTTCGTGCCAACAGAAAATTAAGTACGCCAAGTATATCGGAAACAACGTATCCTGCCTTTAACGGTAGCATCCATGTCACCCTGAATCCAAATGAATATAGGAATTTCCTGAGCATAACGCGTTTATTTCTCCATCCCGAACGAAATTATTGTTTTATAATTCTGCAATCAGTGAGCAAAATGGACTAATTATATACAAAAACGGCCGAAAGCAAATTAAAAATAAAAAACCATGCGTCCCCCGGAAACAGCATGTGCAGAACAGGGAACAGGGAACGTGCTGCGGCAGACTGTCAGAGAATTCCTGGAATTGAGAGAAATTTTGAGACGTTTTGCAAAATCCGGGTAAAAAATTATTGACATCGGCTTTTTTTGGGTTACAATGGTATTTTCTCTTAGACTCTTTTTCTTTTAGGGCTGTTTGAGGTAAAGATATGCCGGATACCAGAGCTTCGGAATTCAGGGAAAACCTCGATATTCTTATCAATGAGCTGCATACGGTGATCGTAGGGCATGAACGGCCCGTTGAAGTCCTTTGCGCAGCATTCTTTTCACAAGGGCATATTCTGATAGAAGGGGTTCCCGGCCTGGGCAAGACGCTCCTTGCGTCCTCGTTTGCAAGGATAACCGACCTCGAATTCAAGAAGATACAGTTCACGCCCGATCTTATGCCTGCGGATATAACAGGTACGAATATCATTGTTGAAAAAGAGGGAAAACGTGAGCTTGAATTCAGGCAGGGCCCTCTTTTCGCCAATATTATACTGGCTGATGAGATCAACAGGGCTACACCTAAAACCCAGTCTGCCCTGCTTGAGGGCATGCAGGAACGCTGTGTAACCTCGGGGAGGGAGACGATACCTCTGCCCCTGCCTTTCATGGTTATTGGCACACAGAATCCGATTGAAATGAAAGGCACCTATCCTCTGCCAGAAGCTCAGAAGGACAGATTCATGTTCAAGGTCAATATGTATTCCTCAAATGCGAAGGAAATAGCGGAAGTCCTGAAAAGGACTATGGGGGAAAAGCTGCCGCACGTTTCCCGGACAATTGAAGGCGGGAAGATCAGGGATATGATAGAGACTGTCCGCGCAGTTGCTGTTTCCGACCATATTCGGGATTATGTATCTAATATAATACTGAATACCGATCCCGGTTTTGAGCAGAGCTGTGATATGGTGAAGAAATATGTGCGTCTCGGTTCAAGTATACGAGGGGGCCAGGCTCTTATTGCAGGAGCTAAAGTGGACGCGCTTTTCAACGGTCAGGTCAATGTCACTACAGAGGGGGTGAACCGATATATTAAACCGGCTCTCCGTCACAGACTGATACTTAATTTTGAAGCTGGTACTGATGAAATCACGCCTGAAGATATTCTCGAAAAGGTTGCTGAATCAGTTGGATAGGCCATGAACACGTGTGATATTTGCGGTAAAGTATCTTCAGAAGTTGCTTTTGATCCTGTAAGAGGAAAGCACCTCTGCATAAGCTGCAGGTTCGGTTCGGGTGAGTTCCATACTAAAAAATTCCACAAGGAGACAGAACAGCAGGAACCGTCAGGAGAACAGGCTGCACAAGCCTCCAGCCAGCCTTCGGGTGCGGAAAGGAGAAAACATATACGGGTGCCAGTGCTGATTTCGCTTGACGTCCAGGTTGGAGGGATGACCTCTCAGATATTCTATACGGCTTCACTCGAGAATTTTTCAAAGGGAGGGATATGCATTGACTGGGAGCATTGTGATGAATGTCTCGGGTATGCAGAAGGTAAGATACATCCCTTCTGTATATTCAGTCAATTCAATATTAAGAATAACGATTCAAAAGAGCTCACAATAAAAGTAGAGCTTGATAATCTGGAGGAAGTGCTCCAGTTCAAAGGCAAAGCGGCTTATACACTGAAGAAGAGCGGAAAAGAGTATATCGGTATAACATTTACTGATATTACCCCTGATGTCCTGGCCAAGCTTGAAGAGATCTGCTAAAATCTGTAAGTAACCCTTGTTTTCAATAATCATACCCCATTTTAATACCCCTGACCTACTGAAAACATGTGTAAACCGGATACGTTCTGTTTACGCTGAGGACGGGGTGTCTGTTCCTTACGAAGTAATAGTGGTGGACGACTGTTCAAACACGGCTCCCGAGCTTCCCTCAGATGCTGTTCTCGAAATACATGACGCAAACAGAGGATATGCAGCCTCGTGCAATACAGGAGCACGTAGGGCTCAGGGGGATATATATATTTTTCTTAATACGGATATTGAGCTCCGTTCCGGTTTTTTTAAAAGCCTCAGCGGCAGAGATATTGATATCGGGGGACTGAGGCTTGAAACGCCTGACGGAACCCGCCGGCTGTCCTGCCGCAGATTTCCGGGATATATGAATTTCCTGTTCAACAGGAGGTCGATCCTTACAAAGCTTTTCCCCCGCAACAGGTTCTCTTCCCGTTATCTCATGACCGATAAATTTTTTGAAGAGACTGAATGGGTGAGCGGTGCCGCAATGGTCATTTCACGGAACGTATTCAGAGACCTGAACGGATTTGATGAACGGTTTTTTCTTTATTTTGAAGATGTTGATATCTGCAAGAGGGCACGCAGCAGGGGATACAGCGTTGTGTATATAGAAGACATTCACGCTGTGCATACTGAAGGATCAACCACATCCCATTTCCGGCGCAGAGCAGTGCAGGCGCGGCATATATCCATGTGGAGGTATTACGCAAAGCATATACGAAAGTCGGTTTTGACCGATATCGCTGTATTTCCCGCAATCTTCCTGAGAGGTGCTGTTATGTGGATACTGGGGGCAAACAGGTGACCGGGGGAGGGGACAGGGCTGTTGTTGTATTTTCCGGAGGTCAGGATTCGACAACCTGCCTGTTCTGGGCCGTGAACAGGTATGATGAGGTCAGGGCTGTCACTTTTTCCTACAGCCAGGTGCACGGTCGTGAGATAGAATGTGCCCGGACCATAGCTGAAAAAGCCGGTGTGGAGCATGAGACCATCCCGCTTGAGATATTTAAGCATCTTAACCTTTCAAGCCTTGTACAGGGAGGCGAACCTGTAGAGCACAGCCCGCTTCCGGATACATTCGTGCCCGGCAGGAATATCCTGTTCCTCGCATACACTGCTGCGGCTGCATACAAGGCGGGTATCCGTGATATAGTGACAGGTGTGTCCCAGGTGGATTATTCAGGATATCCGGACTGCAGGGAGGAAACCATCCGTTCGCTTGAACGCACGCTTGTTCTGGGTATGGATTACCCGTTCCGCATTGTGACCCCCCTCATTCATCTGAGTAAAGCAGAGACAGTGAAACTCGCGCGGGCCGAGGGCTGTTTCGATATGCTGGCATTCACTCACACCTGCTACAGGGGTGCATATCCACCGTGCGGGGAATGCAAAGCGTGTATCCTGAGGGCAAAGGGGTTCAGGGAGGTAGGGGAAAAGGATCCGCTGCTGGAAGCATTGTAGGCACAGAGGACAGTACGTTACTCCAAATCTTTTAAACCTTTTTTACTCTTTTTTCTTGACATATATTTCTTTTTTGATAAAATCTTTTTGTGTACGTGTGAGAAAAATACGTTATTGAAAAGGGAAGATTATGCAAAAACGTAATTCTATTATACTTCTCGGACTGGCTGTTATTCTGACGGCGGGATGTACAGGCCCGGGTGCACTGAGCGAAGTTGATCAATTAAAACGGGACCAGCAGATACTCAAGACCGATTTTCAGGGGTATATCGCCCGTCAGCAGCGAAGGATCGATGAGTTGGAAAAAGAAAATGCAGAGCTGAAGAAGGGAGGCAGATATACTGACGAGGTTAAGCTTCTTGATAAACTGAGGGCTCAGGGCGTAAAAGGCGTGTATGTGCGCAACGGTGAGATCATTGTGCTGATGACAGCCGATATCCTGTTCGATTCGGGTAAATCGGTAGTAAAGAGTTCTGCAAAGAATTTGCTCAGGCAGCTCGGGGGTGCGCTTCAGCATGACCTTTTCATAGGTAAGCCGATCAGGATCGAAGGGCATACGGACGCGGATCCGATCCGGAGATCAAAAAAACACTACAAAGACAATTGGGATCTCGGTTCCTCGCGTGCCCGTGCTGTGCTCAATTACCTTGTCAAATACGGGGGAATTGACCCTACAAAGCGCACGATCTACACTGCAAGTTTTGCAAAATACAAACCTGTTGCCCCGAATAGCACCAAAACGGGCAAGGCGCAGAACAGGCGGGTGGAGGTTGTGGTTGTGATGGGGTCAAACCAGTAGTATCATATTTTTTTCCAAACGAAGCATTAGAAAAAAATAAAATTACATAAATATTCACTGAATTCAGGGGATTCAGTGAATATTTATCCCGAAAGTACCTTTTCGTAGATCGAAAAAAACTCCTTCACTTTTTTTCCCCAGGAGAATCCCTGCGCAGCATATTCGGCCGCGCATGTTCCCTTTTTGTTTTTTGCATCGTCCCTGATCTCTTCAATCACCGCGTTCGCAAGCTGGGGATGTGAATCCACATCAACCATTCTTCCCACATTTTCATTAATAAAGTCAGGAAACCCTCCCTGGTTGGTGGTGACAACAGGGGTTCCGCACGCGAGGGCTTCGATGGCCACCAGGCCGAACGGCTCAACTCTGGAAGGGAATACAGCCAGGTCTGCGGCATTGTTGATGCGTGCAACAGCCGTCTGAGGCTGGTGACCTATAAAATGGACGTTTTTCAATCCCATGTCCTGCACAAGCTGTCCCAGCTTTTCACGCAGTTCTCCCATTCCGATAATCATTGTTGTTACTGAACCGAGTTCTTTTTCATATATACCGGCAGCTTTGATGAGCACATCCACTCCCTTGAAGTCGGTGAGCTTGCCTACAAAACTTATCAGCCTGTCCGTGGCAGGAATACCGAATTCGCTGAAAATATCCTTTTTGCGCACGGAATCCATAACATGAAAAATATCCGTACTGAATCCGTTCAGAATGGTGACGATTTTTGAATCCGGTACGTTATAGATATCCTGCGTTTTTTCAGTGATCTGGTTTGATATTGAGATTATCTTGCGGGCTTTTTCCGTGCCTTCCTCGGCAAGTGTGCGGTACCGTTCGTCCTTTTCATATCCCATAAGGTCGGTACCGTGCACTGTGGCAACATAGGGAATATCGGTCTGTGACGCGCAGTATGTCGCAACCCACAGATGCTGAACATGGATAATATCCGGCGATATATCTGACACCGCTTTATCAATATAGCTGCGGTACGTACTGATATACTGATCCATTTCATCATCTGTCAGATTATAATAGGTGTTGCTGCTGACCGGATGCGTGGTAAAGCAGGGAAAGTTGAAGGGAAGGTCGCAATCCGAGTTGTCGCCGTTTGAAAAGATTATATTCCTTGTCTCATACGGATATCCCGTTAGCTGATGATGCTCGGGCGTTATCACGCATACCTCATGGCCCATTTGGGTGAGCTGCAGCCCTACGTTCTGCGTGTATATACCGCTGCCAGATCCTTCAAGCGGGAAATGGTTGGGGATAAGAATTTTCATTGTATATGCCTCCATAATGCGGAAAAGCTGCAACCAAACAGGTCGTTTCCCGTAAGGGTGTATTGCAATACGCCCCTACAAACGATCGAAAATATTTCAGACAGGATCACAGGATATACAGGATAAAAAACCCCTGGATTGCCCCACCGGCCTGTATGCCTATGGGCAGAAAGCGCGGACAAGGCCGGGCAATGACACATTTTGTGAAATGGATACTCTGTACAATATTTTTCATCCTGTCTTTTTTTTATCTAATCCTGTTGATCCCTTTCGACTCTGCCCCTCGACTGTGCTCAGGGCCTTGAGTGAAATCGAAACGGCTCAAGGCTAAAAGCTGTGATCCTGTCCAATATCTTTTTATCTTGTCTTTTTTGTACAGATTGGCAAACTAACGGTTCACAAAACGCTAAGCCGTTATCTTGTTCTCTTTTTCCAACATTCCACTACTCCATTTTTCTCTTCTCTGTGGTTTTATTCTGTATTAATTGTCTTGATTATAATATCGCTCAGCATAGCTGTAATTTTCTCATGACTGAAATGCTGTTTAATACCCTCTCTGTTGGAACGGATAATATCCTTCTGTGAATCGGGATCCTTTAAAGCTGCGACTATCGGGGTGAGTACTGAATGGTTTTCTTTGATGCATGAACTGAAAAAAGCATCGTCATCAATGCGGCTGACAATTTCCAGTTTCTTGGCTATCTGTTCTCTGTTGAGAACATTGCCCCTGTTCCTGGTGTAGATATTTCTGGTCCCAATCAGGGGGAAATCTATCCTGTTTATGGTCAGATTATTGTATAGAGTATCGAATGAAAGCCCGGCGTATGTCTTGAAGTCGCATGTGATATCATTGATATTCCGTCCAATCAGGAAATTATCCGTTATCCAGGGTTCCAGGAATACGAATCCAAAACCTTCGAGCACGCTTGTGGTTAGAACAGCTTTTGATATCGAATATGCATCCGACAGGCTATAGGTTTTTATCTGTCCTTCATCATCATACACCCGTTCAAGGTCGATCAGGCCCCGGAACCCGATATGCGCGGGGATGTTATGTTCTTGTATATACTTCTCAATCGCTTCAGAATAGGAGGCTGCTTTTCCCGACTCTATATTCATGCTCAGGATGAGATGAAATTTCATTGAATGTTTCAGGCTGTCGGGGGTATCGTTACCAGGCTTTCCGAGTCTGTTCAGCAGCCTGAGCAGGAGAAGAGATTCCTCGATATTCTTTCGCGGAGTGCAGCGTATGGGGGAGAACAGGATCTTTTCATCATGTGCAAGCCCCCATTCCTTTTCAAGCACTTTTCTGAAATCCGGACTCTGATCGTCACCGTGATGAATAGTGGCATCAAGGCAGTTGGGAATATAGAACAGCCTCTCTTCCGGTATTCCCTGTTCGTAGATAAAATTCAGTGAAGCGCGGTTGATAGCAGTAAAATACACATTAGGCATATTCGGGAATAAAATACTGTGCCAGTCGGTGATTGAGGAGTCGAGAGCACCGTTCAGTTTTATTACGTTCACGAAATTTTCAGGCCTGTCCTTGAAAAAATCATGGGCCCGGAAGATGAAACGCTTATTCGGTTCGTGCTTCAGGCACCACTTCGCGTATAGATAGTATGCATAGGAAAGGGGGATGTAATTTCCCACCTGGAGATTTTCGGCAATGATGATGTCAAAGGAGGGGAATTCTGTTTTCATCTTTTCACAGAGTTCCTCCCCTGTGTAGATATATTCTTCAGCAGTGCCGTCCGGGATATTTTTCAACCATGAACCGGGAGAGAATTCAGGAATGTCTATGAGCTTGAACCGTTCGTGGTAGGTGTATTCGAATTCACGGATATTTGGGGAAAGACGGCCCGCAAGAGCGAATTCCCATTCAGGATGAAGATGTTCCAGACCCGTAATATTACGGAATATGACAGCATTGACGCCGTCCCTGTCGCCGATACCGTAATGGCTGAAAAGAATTTTCAGTTTTTTCATATACAATCCTCAATGTATTGTAAAACATTGTACTGAAAATACGCGGATTGCAAGGAAAATATAATTTTAAAACCGGGGCATTAACTGTTTAACGAAAACAGTTGACAAATGCCAGGATCCGTGGTATACTGGATTAAGAGACAAGAGAAGAAAAAGGACAGGATCACAGGATCGACAGGATAATTAAGGCTTTTTTGTCGCAGGATGCGACAAAAAATATGCAGATTAATAATAGGATGATAAAACAGGGAGTGTTGTGGTATTGATGAAGAAGATGAAGAATAAGAATACACTGTTTTCACGGATTGCCCGTTTCTACTCAGGGATTGAAACACGGGCACGGTGGTATATATGGGGGGCTGCGGCAGGAACAACTGCAGGATTGTTCTTCCTGATCTTTGAACCGTTCAATCCATGGCACGCTCCATGCGTTTTTCTGTTTTTCGGAACAGCCCTGTGGTGTGCAGCCGGTGCTGCACACAGATGCGGATATCGTCTGTTGCCGGAGATGTGGAAGTGGATTTCGTCACATAAAAAGATAACTGCCGGTGTTTGTACTGCATCAGTCCTTATATATATGTCGGTTCTTTTTGTGCCTTTGGGACGATCTCCCTTCAAAGGATTATCCCCGGATGAACTCGATCGTAAAATCCAGGCCGATTACATGTCGGTATGCGATTCTATTCCGGAAATGGATCGGGTAATACGAGGATTTCGTGCCCAATCGGGTCTTTTGAAAAAACGGGATATTGAGAATATTACAATGGATGAAAAACGGGCAGTGATGCGGCTGTGGGGAGAATGTGCCCGGATTATCAGGGAGTATGATAAAGGGGTGGACATATACCGGTTTTTTTACCGCATCCCCTATGTTTCACAGCCTGTTCTGCATTTCAAAGCGTTTTATACAGGATATATCTGTTTTGTTTCCAGATATGCTTTTGGCAGTGAATTGATACATATTGTGGGTAATAACCCTGTATGGGAAACAATGCTGAATGAAGGAGTTCCTGAACAGGGAATACCCCCGGATTTTTACAATCTGCTCAAATACAATATTATACATGTTAATGATGTAATACGCCTCGCAGCAGGATACGGCCATCTTTCGTTTCTTGCCCGGGTAATGCGTAATGAGGATTTTTTTGCAAACCGGGAGGAGATGCTTGAGTACATTAAGGGCTGTGTTGTAAAAAGCACGAAACGGATTGCTGGAAAATCCCTTACCTGGTTCCCGAAGAATGGTATAGATATATTTAAACGAAAAACGTTTGATGTCTGGTTCCCCATCCAAAAAAAGGCGGCCCGTACAATGGGGCATATCCGTTTTACGGGCCGCGAAGCAAATTATATCAGCGCGGAACAGCTGAAGGAATTCAAAAGGGGCCTTAGGCCGGGCGATATTCTCGTGGAACGAAGGAACTGGTACATGAGCAATTTGGGGATTCCCGGATTCTGGCCCCATGCCGGAAGAAAGATTCTGACTGCAAACAGTATTGTACAGGCATTTGATGAACAGTTCCCGACGGCTGATGCGCAGCTTGATTTCTCGGGATTCCTCGATTACGATCCAGTCAGGGGCTGTGTCACGAACGGTACTGCTGATGACTTGAGAAAATCATGGAAACGGACAAAGTGGGATATTCTTTTAGAATAATCATTGTAAATTGATAATTTTCCATTTATCAATTTAGGGGATAATCGGGGATTCGCACTTTTTCTTTTAAAATGCCAATTTCTAAATGCTAAATTTACATTTTAAATGAGTCCGGCTACCTATACAACCCGTTCTCCTCGATATATTCCTTAACCGCAGCAGGAACACACGACGATATATCCTTCCCGTTCTTTACGGCTTTTCTCACCTGTGTTGAGCTAATATCCGGTGTTTCAATTTCGAGCCTGTTTTGGACAAGAGAAGTGACCGCTTCGTCTGAAAGAAGTCCTTTTAATTGTTCAGGAACAGAAAATGGGAAACCAGGCCGTGAGATGATGACCAGCCTGCATTCGCTGATCAGTGTTCCAATATCTTTCCATGTATGCAGAGTTGAAAGTGAATCTGAACCGGTCAGAAAACATATTGTTTTATCAGGATAACGGTGTTCGAAGTAACGGACCGTGTCTATTGTGTAGGAAGTTCCTTTGCGTTCTAATTCTGCGTCTGACCATGAAATATTTTTCATGTCCCGGATCGCACGTTCAAGCATACGGGTACGGTCTTTTGACGGGATCAGACCCCCGGTCCCCTTGTGCGGGGGGATGCAGGCGGGAACAAAAATAAGTTCACAAAGGCCGAGTGCTGCAACGGTTTTTCGGGCTGCTTCAATATGACCGTTATGGACTGGATTGAATGTGCCGCCGAACAGACCGAGAACATGAGATTGCGGATTGCGGATTGGGGATTGCAGGTTATTCACAGATTAATATCCGAAATCGCTTGAATAAAGGCATACAGCGACTTATAACCGCATATTACACACGTTTTTTGCCGTTTCCAACGACAAAAAACTTATCCTTTTGTGGTAAGCTGATTGATTTTTTTTTCTATCTGGCTTTTTTTACGGGCTGCTTTGTTTTTATGGATCACGTTATTTTTAACGGCTTTATCAAGGGCTTTAAACGCTCTATTCATCTGTTTTGCGGCTTTTTCCGGGTCGCAGTCCTTAGTAAGGGCGTCAATTTCCTTCAGCACCGTTTTTATTGCTGTTTTACGTGAAGCGTTTGCACGTTTTTTCTTTGCGTCCTGCCTTACCCGTTTGGCTGCGGACTTTGAATTGGGCATGCCATCTCCTTTACTGTTTTAATGTTTCGAGTATGTCAGCAACGTCTCTGAAATTGATATCGACTTCATATATTTTATTAAACTGCTCAATTGCTTTTTCCTTGTCTCCCATCTGGTGGTACAGCTTGCCGAGGTTATAGATGAGCGGTTTGATGCGGTCAGTAATAATAGCGGCATTTTCAAGCCCTTCATGATATTTTTTTTCGGCAAGGTCGTAGTTTTCAAGCACAGCGAAGCTCTGCCCGAGGTAATTAAGGGAAGGGAGACGCACTTCAGGATCGTGTTCAACTTTCTGGAATTCAGCAATTGCTTCCCTGTATTGTTTGAGCTTGAACAGATGTTCTCCAAGCTGAAAGTGATAGCTTCCATTTGTAGGTTGAGCTTTTACCCTTTTCTGGTACTCCTCCAGTTTGAGTTTGTCGAGCTGCTTATCAAGCTGAACATATTTCTGTTTTGCCGCTTCGTTGGATTTGTTTTTCTTGTATGCTTCTTTCGCGCTGTCAACAGTTGCCTTGAGCTTATCGATCTCAAACTGGCCCTGTTTATGCCGTATTGTAAAATCTGCCTTATCAAGACCGTAAGCTTTGTCATAGGCGGCTTTGGCGTCATCCCAATTTTTTATGCGCTTATACAGGTCCCCCAGTTTCAACAACAGCCTGGTTGACTCGGGGTTTTCCTTTATCTGGCGTTTTGTCATGTTTATGGCTTTCGTTACTTCATCCTCAGTTCTAAGGATGCGTTCCTTGAGTTCATAATCATCCTGTGCCTGTTCGCTTTTTATACTGTCCCTGTAGGATTTGGCTTTGGCATATTTGCCTCTGTCAATTGTTTCCTTTGCCGCAAGGTCCTTCGATTTTTTAATAGCATCCCTGTTCGTATTATCAATGTCAAGGATTTTTTGACAGGCATCCTGGGCTTCATGTATTTTTCCGGTTTTTTCATACACTTCAATCAGCCGTTCAAGTACTTTTACATTTTCAGAATTAATTTCGTGCGCGTCCTCAAATACCCAGATCGCTGTTTTGATGTGTCCCGCCTGCAGGCAGGCAACACCAAGTTTCAGAAGCAACGAGATGTTGTCAGGACTTGAAATGAGGGCTTTTTCATAATTAAGAATAGCTTTTTCCTGGTCCTTTTTTAATGTCTGATTAAACAGGCCTTTTGCAAAGCCAATTCCACTTTTAAACCGGCCGAGTATTTTTTTGCCCTGTTCCTGTTTCAGATGACGTGCTGTGGACCTGAGTTTTTTGCGTACTTCTAGGTTGTCGGGATCGAGTGATATACACTGGATCAGCATTTCGATCGCGTAATCAAAATTCCGTTTCTCAACAGCCTGAACGGCTTTTGTGTAGATGTTTGAGATATTTACCATTTTCAGCCTTTAAAAACAGTATGAATAATACCGGAAAAGCTATAATCCGTTTTACCGTGTGATATTATATAGGATAATGGATTTTTGTCAATAAAAAAATGCAAAACCACAGAACACAGAGAGGTGAAGAATGGAGTAGTGGAGTATTGGAGTGGTGGAGTAATTGAAAAAATGAAAAAGAAGAAAGCCACCCCGATATCCTTCAGAGCCGGGGCCGTATGCAGGATTTGCAGGATATAAGAAAGAAAGGCATATCGGATATCGAACAAGGAATGTCGAATGTCCAAGTGTCGCAAAAAATTAAACTTGATAATTGGATATTCCTTGTTGGACATTGGATATTGAGATTCTGTTCTCTGTCCCCTGTTTCCTGTCCTCTGTCTTCCGTCCTCTGAGTTCTACTTTCTTTTTACCCGACTTTTATCTTGAATTTTATCCCCTCCTGTGTACAATAGATATTGCACATTAACAGGTACATTCGAGAATCGTATTCAGGAAACAGATATCGTGGAAATATTGACCTATCCCGATCCTTTTCTGAAAAAAAAGGCAGAAGGTGTGACAGAATTCACTGAAGAACTGCGAAAAACAGTTGCAGATATGCTGGAACAGATGTATCTGTATAAGGGCATAGGGCTTGCTTCAATGCAGGTAGGGATACCGGAAAGGCTGTTCGTGCTGGATATATCCTCTGAAAAGGATAATCCGATCATTATCATAAATCCGGTCATAACAGAGAGGTCTTCATCGCGCGAGCCTTTCGAGGAGGGCTGTCTGAGCGTGCCGGGAATCCGGGAAAACATAGTACGGCCTGAAGAACTGCATCTGAAATGGCAGGACATTGACGGGACAGAGCATGAAAAGGATTTCGGGGGCCTTGAAGCCCGCGTTATACAGCATGAATTCGACCATCTGAACGGTACACTGTTTATTGACAGGCTGGGATATCTGAAAAAGATCCTTTTAAAGAAGCATCTCCGCAAACTGAGAGGTGATGCCTAGGTGAGTTCCGAAGATTATATGCGGCGTGCCCTTGAACTGGCTGAACAAGGAAAGGGTCGGGTATCACCCAATCCTCTTGTCGGGGCTGTGGTTGTAAAAGAGGGCACTGTGGCAGGTGAAGGATTCCACGCAGCCTGGGGAGAGGCACATGCTGAGGCGGTTGCTCTGGATAAAGCGGGTAAAATAGCAGAAGGTGCGGATCTGTATGTTACTCTTGAACCGTGCAATCACAAGGGCAAAACAGGCAAATGCACTGAAAAGATCCTCTCAAGCGGTATCCGGAAAGTCATACTGGCCGTACACGATCCGAATCCTGATGTGGAAGGGGGAGGAGCTGAATTTCTTAAAGGGAGGGGAATTGAGGTTGTAACCGGTGTGCTGGAAGATGAAGCCCGGTTTCAGAACCGTTTTTATTTCAAAAGCGTAACACAGAAGGTCCCCTATGTAATACTCAAATGGGCAATGAGCCTTGACGGATATACTGCAGCAGCTTCAGGAGACTCAAAATGGATCTCTTCCGAGGAATCGAGAAAATCGGTCCATATCATGAGAAACGAGGTAGATGCTGTTTGTGCCGGCGTCAATACTGTAATCACCGACGATCCTCTTTTTACCTGCAGAAGTGTTCCCGGCGGACGTGATCCTGTACGGATAGTGATTGATCCCCGGTTAAGGACTCCCCCTGATGCACGGCTGTTCTCTTCTTCGTCGCCGCTTGTATTCATCACAAAGCAGGACGCCTCCCCGGACAGACGCAGGAGTTTTGAGGAAAAAGGGGCCGAGTGTGTGGAAATACAGGAAAACGAGGGCACAGTAGACCTTGGAGAGATGCTCAGGTCCCTTTATGCGAGGAAGATCACGTCTGTACTGGTCGAAGGGGGGGGGGTAACGGCCGGATATTTTCTTAAAAACAGGCTTGCTGACGAAGCGGTCGCCTTCTGCGCGCCGTGTCTTATCGGGGGCGGAGAAGCTAATCCGGTCACGGGTGCGGGAATCAGGAATATGGATCAAAGGGTTAATATAATCGGTATAGCAACAGCACATTACGGGCATGATATTTGCATACGAGGGAAAATAGAATATCCCGCAGAACAGCAGGAGGATACATAACGCTATGTTTACTGGAATTATAGAGGAGATGGGCACTGTCAGTTCCATGACTGAAAAAGGAGATTCTTTCAGAATAAGCGTTGCATGTCAGAATGTTTCAAAAGAAGTATCTCCGGGGGATTCCGTTGCTGTTAATGGTATATGCCTCACAGTTACGGAAGCCGAACCGGGTTCGCAGTTTTTCTGTGATGCGGTCAAAGAGACTGTTTCACGCACTACGGTCAGCACGTGGAAAAAGGGAATGCCTGTAAATCTCGAACAGGCTCTGACGCCGGAGTCCCGCATGGGAGGGCATATTGTGCAGGGCCATGTGGACGGCACAGCAGGGGTGAGCAGGATAGAGAAAAACCGGACCGGGATAGATATCTATTTTTCTTTTCAGAAAGAATATGAAAAATATATAGTTTCTAAGGGTTCGATATGTATTGACGGTGTGAGCCTTACTGTCGCTGATATGACAGGCAATACATTCAGGGTATCGCTTGTGCCGTTCACTCTTGAGAATACAACCCTCGGCTCGAAAAAAACGGGGGATAGAGTCAATATAGAAACTGACATAATAGGGAGATATGTAGAGCGGTTTCTAGGCCCGGAACAGGGATCCGGTAGTATGAGCACAGGAGAAATACTACAAAAGGGTTTCGGGAAGAGACGATAATCAAACTGTAATAATCAAAAAATAATACTCGGGTTCTACCCTCCCAGTTCGATCATCCTTTCCCTGTAATACCTGTAGTTTTCTAGGGTAACTTCTTCAGGAACACCGTGGTCGCAGGTGGGAATATAACCTCCCCGTTCCCGCATGACAGGAAATATATAGTTGAGATGTTCGTCAATTTTCTTTTTACCTTGTGCAAGTATACGCTTGTCAATTCCTCCCGATATTACAAGCCATGGATATGCTTTGCCGATCTTAACCACATCGCATCCTGAGGCAACTTCGAACGGAGTCATTACATCCATGCCGATCGCTTCTTTATACGGTTCAATAATCGGAACCGCATATCCGTCAGTGTCAACTGCAACATACAAATGCCGTTTAGGATCGATCTGCCTTGATTTGATATTATTTACAAGTTTTTTATAATAGGGGAACAGAAACTCTTTTATCATGTCAATTGAGATAAGAGGGCCGTGGTTGTAGCAGATATCTTCAGCAAAAAAAATTTCCTCTATAGTCACATGCTCCTGGTGCTTTGCTATTACGGTATCCGCAAGTGAAAGCCATGTTTCCATGCATTCATGGATTACATCAGGCATGTCATATACTGCGTAAAACAGCTGTTCCGGTCCTATAAGAGACCTGAGGAACATATATCCCCCCACAATACGCTGGGAGATTATCCATCCCATTCCCGCTTTTTCACGGGCACGGCTCATGCGTTCGTCAAGATCAGTATACCGTTCAGGCGTGTCAGGATCCATGCGCCATTTGATAAGCTCTCTCCACGTTTTCATGTCCTTAACAGGATGGTCCATGTATTCGGGCATAAATCCGTTTCTTCTTCCCTTGAATACGAGCAGGTGGCGTCCAGTTTTGTCCTGGATTACCTCATGCTCTCCCCGGTCTTCAATAACTTCATCCTCAAATTCCGGATATAGAGAAGGTTCACACCACCCCAATTCTCCAATTGCATGCACTGCAGGAGGATCATAATAGAATTCCTGTGCACGGTCTGCATCCGGTGAAAGACCCTGCTTATACCACTGTTCGAGGCAGTAAAACCCGAATTCCTTGTGATACAATGGTGGGCCGGGTGTAATAGAATACGTGTCGCGCAGTTTGCGGACAGCTTCCGACATCTGCTCGCGGGGAACCATGCTTTGAATGCCATCATGGGCTCGATCCGGAATGCCTGTCATTTCAGTTCCTTTGCAATCAGTGTTCAGGCCACTATTATAAGCCTGTTTAAAAAAACGTCAATAAACCTTTTAAAAAATGTTTATTTTCATGTCTTTGTGTTTCTTCTCGTAATCAGCAAAGGTACTTACCGGCATGTCTAATTCCTTAACATAGCTAAGGACCGCATCAACCATTTTCATGTCCGGGTCAAACCGGTGCAGACTCCAGGGATGCCAGATGAGTGTTGAGTGGCCGTTATCTTTCTCAACTGCTTCATCTATAAAAACTTTATGAATATTTACTTCTTCTTTAACTGTGTGTATGAATCCTGTCAGGGAAGCTTTTGGTACAGGATGAGGAAAGAGCTGAAGCCTGTGCGGGCCTAGATTTGTATGTCCTTTCATTACATTTTCGTGCCATCCGTGGGCAGGTATTTCAAGAAGGTCGGAAAAACCGTCTTCAGCATAGGTAAAGGAATCTCGCACCAGAGCAGGGAGAGTTTCCTCCGGACCCCATGCCAGACAGCTGATATACGAATATTCTGCTTCTCTGCAGAGTTCAAGCAGGAGCGGTGCATCATGCAGCCCGTTATAAAAACCTACTGCAGGACGGAATCCTGATATGAGACAATTAAAATGCTCCTCAAGCCGCTTTTTGCTGCCTGCTATTTCTTCTCTGTATTTATCTTCAGGGCCGGGGGCCCCGCAATATCCGTGTTCCCGTAAGAGCATGTGTGTCATAGTATGGCTTGCTATCTCAATAAGAGGGTGATCCTTTAAAAGCTTCAAATATTCTTTTCCCTGTTTATCAAGCAGTGAAGCTACTATAAAGAGTGTTGCAGGAACATTATGCAATTCATGTACAGGAAGAATTTTGCGAACCGCTTGTAAGCAGTCCGGTGATTCAACATCATATCCTGAAATAAAAGTAGTCATTGTGCGTTCTCCTTTATCAGGGTACTGCTATTCTGCATGCTGTGTTGACATGATTGTCTTTTCTGCTAAAATGTATATGAGTTTTAAGAGAAACAATTATAAGCCTTCTCAAGCCCCTCAAGCTTGTCGCCTTTTGAACCGAACTCGTGGGCCACATAACCTTCAAAACCGCTTTCGCCAATGGCCCGGGCCACGGCCGGGTAGTTGATTTCCTGCGTCTCGTCCGGATCCTTACGGCCGGGGTTCCCGGCTGTATGGAAATGGCCGATCGATGCAATGTTGTCGGTGATCGTCCGGATAAGGTCCCCCTCCATGATCTGCATGTGGTAGATGTCATACAACAGCTTGACACAGGGTGAATCCACCTGCCGGACTACTGCAGCGCCATAGGCCGTATGGTCACACTGGTAACCGGGGTGATCCACTTTGCTGTTCAGCAATTCGACGACCAGCGTAATGCCGGCTTCATCAGCTTCGTGGGTTACCTGGCGAAGCCCCTCAGCAATGATGCTGATGCAGGTTTCGTCTTCAAGCCCGTTTCGATTGCCGCTGAAGCAGATGAGATTCGCGATGCCCAGCCGGGCTGCGATCTCGATGCTTTCAAGCAGCTCTGCCCGGATGCGTTCGTGGTTTTCTTTTTTATTTAGGCCGTCGGTGAGAGTACCGTGGCCGCACATGGCTGCCACTTTAAGGTCATTGTCTTCAGCGATTTTGCAGATAAGTTCATAGGGCACCCCGTTCCGGAAATGGAACTCAGTCGCCTCGTAGCCGATTTCCTTAGCGCGCAACATGACGTGCTGCAGGGTTTCAGGGTTGTAATCCTTGACAAAACAGGGCAGGCAGAAGGATTGGTGAAGCATAAACAACTCCTTATCGCGGCGTCTGCCGCACCAAAACAAAATAACATTTATCCAAGTATTTCACACACTTTATTAATTGCTTTTACTGCTTTTTTGCAGTCCTCTGCTGTCCACCACTGGCTGAGCCTTATAAATACTGCACGGCATATCAAGTCCATTGTATCCGGACACATATCAGGTGAATAGTCAGGCAGCTTTCCCTTGTAATATGAACAGGTAAACGGACATCCTTCCGGTGTTGCTGTTTTCTGTTCCATTACATGTTCCCAGTATGCGTAGATGTGCCAGTCTTTTGCAGTTTTTGAACCGCGTCCGCCTGCAGGAATACCCTCTGCCTGAAGTGCTTCAATTAGTTTTTCTGCTTTATCCGGGCTTTCAGCCAGAAGGACAAGGTTGTATCCAACGTCGCCCTGAATATCATTGGACCTTCTTATTGCAGTGGTTCGGAAATCACCGAGACCATTCTGAATACGCTGCATGTTCGTATTGTAGCGCTTTGCCTGAGCTTTTGTCTTTTTCAGCTGCACATTGTCAATTGCTCCCTGGAATTCAGACATGCGGTAATTCTGGCCGAAGAAAAGTTCTCCCTGAAAACGTTCTGACGCATACCGGTCCGGCCTCCAGCATGCAGCTGTGTCATGCTGGTTCTGAGCGCGTATATACAGCAGGTCTTCATCAGTGAGCACCATGCCTGCTTCGCCTGCGCCTGTAATCTTGTAAGAGCTCAGGCTGAAGCATCCCATCCTGCCGATTGTCCCCAGAAGCTTTCCGTGATACGATCCTCCGCATGACTGGGCATTATCCTCAATAACAGAAAGGCTGCAGGTATTGGCGATCTCCATAATGCTGTCCATATCACAGCAGAATCCTGACATGTGTACAGGTATGACCGCTTTGGTCTGGGGTGTGATTTTTTTCTTTATATCTTCCGGGTCAATTGTGAGTGTGTCATTGATTTCAGCAATAACCGGTATGGCCTTGACTGCCACCACTGCTGCAACAGTCGCGAAAAAGGTATATGCAGGAACTATAACCTCGTCACCCGGCCCGATTCCGCATGCTGCAAAAGCTGTGATCAAGGCTGATGTGCCTGAATTAACTCCAAGAGCGTATTTGGTCTTGAAGAGCTTTGAAGCATATTCCTCCATCCGTTTCACCTGTGAAGGGCGGGGATTGTAGTATCTGACAAAAAAGGGACGGGGAAGGTCTTTTTCCCGGCATGCAATTTCACGTATTTTTTTTAAGGTCGAACTGCTGTAGCCCCACAGCTTTGCCACTGCCATGAATTCCTCAACTCCTATAGTCGATTTTTCTTTACCCCTGAACCGCTTTACCGTCTTGGGCCCGCCGTACAGTGCAAGCTCTTCAGTTTTTTTTATATGTGGTTTTTTTCTTTCTAGGATCTCCATTATATATCTCCTGAACAAGTGCCTTGGGGCAATTATTAAAAAACCATGTCTATCTTGATCCTGCTTTTTCTTGGCTCTCTATAATAGTATACATATTTTATTAAAAAAAAGAATGGCAAAATCTGCTGATAACATGTATAATACTGCATATACAATATTTTGAAAAAAGGAATCCGTATGAAAAGATATATAAAGATGTTCACTTGGAAACGGCATGAATATATATCTCCCCTTTTGCGAACAGCCTGTGAGATATCACATAAACATGTATTATCTGTTAATTCGCTTTGCCATCCGTTATGGGTGCTTGACTATACGTTTGCCAGTCACGGAAGACTGCGGGTGGGTTCTCCCCGGGCACGGTGGAAAGCCCGGGACAAGAATATCGCGCATCTGTATAGTCCGGACACCAGAGTGTGGGAGGATACAACTAAAGAGAAAAACCGGCGGCGTCACAGCGCATGGGTTGATTTCAGGGGAGGTTCTGAAGCGGGATTGGAAAAACTGATTCTTCCTGAATACGGGTATGCACGTTTTAATGACCCACAGGGAATACTGGGCAGTATAATCAGTACGGCAGCTGAAACAGGGCATCAGTATGGAGAAGACGGATTCTGGAAAGCCCAGTCGCTTTTATGCAGCGCAATTCAGCTCCTTCTTCATGCAGAGGCCGGCACACATGAAGTATATACTGTCAGGGATGAGAGCAATATTATACGTGCATCAGATTTTGTAAAGGAAGTGGAGCTTTTCATTAAAAGCCGCCTGTTTGACAGAATCACTCTTAATGGTATTGCTCAGCATGTGCATCTGAGCGAGTCTGCGCTGTCGCACCGCTACAGAAGGGAAACGGGGGAGACCCCTATGACAACGCTGCACCGGATGCGCATAGAACATGCCAAAGCCCTGATCCTCAGGGGATTTCCGTTAAAAGCAATAGGGTATGAACTGGGATACAGTGATGAATTTCATCTTTCCAAAACATTCAAGAGGATAACCGGCATCTCTCCCAGGGAATATAAAAGGAAGGTAAGGAGGTAGCTGCAAACGGATCAATATAAATGTTCCGCAGGAACACGTTATTTTTATATTTTATCTAATTTATTCTTCTTACGGCCCCGGCTCTTCAGGGTGTCGGGGCGGTTTTCTTCAATTCTTCCTCAAGCTTCGGAAAACCGAAATATCCGTCGACTTCCCTGTATCCTTTTTCAAGAGATTCCTGCAACTGTTGCCTGAACTGTTCAAGTTCATCTTTGTCGGCATCCCGCGGCACATAAATCGGATTCATATACTTGATCAGAAGCCTGCTGAAGGGTTTGGGGAGCATATAATTATCCCAGGAGCCGTAGGATATCCACATACGGCTGGAACTGCACACCATGGGAACAACGGGATTCCCGGTTTTCTGCGCGACCTTGATGATCCCCATTTTTACGATCCTGTACGGCCCGCGCGGGCCGTCAACGGACAGGGCAAGGCCGTGTCCCTTTCGTACGTTTTTGATCATTTTCAGCAGAAGCTTGACCGCACCCTTTGAGGATGAACCGCGTACGATCCTATGTCCCATTCTGCCCAGGATCATATGCACAATATCCCCGTCTTCGCTCAGGGACGCGGGAATCACAAGATCGTGGTTCCTGTGGGGGAAGTATCCGAAGAACTGACGTCCATGCCAGAACGCAAGCAGGGGATGCACGCCTTTTTTCCGGATGTCGGTATATATATGCCTGTTATGAAAGATTTTTTTCGTAAAAATCCCCAGCAGGCATATAACAGCGTATGAGAGTATGGAAAGCCAGACGGCACGGATTGAGGGTTTACTTTTTTTTGCCATAATCTTCAGTATTGAATAGCCTTTTAGCCAAAAAACTGAATTCAAGCTTTACCGTGTCATTGTCGCAGAGTTCATGGCAGCAGAGACAGTCAATGCATGCATCGTAATCGATCTCGATCCCTGTATCCGTGAATGTCATGGCTCCGACAGGACAGGACTCAATGCATTTTCCGCACCTGGTGCAGCCGTTGGAATCAACATAGGGACGTGACCATATGAATTTTCTGAACATACGGATAAAAACGCCGGAAAAGAGTTTTTTCAGCATATAGCTTGAGGGAAGCCTGAATGACCCGGGCCGGACGTCTTCAATACGTTCTCCCCTGACATCGATCCGGTTTTCTTCGCCGGGTCCGATCCCGAGTCGCACAGCTTCCTTTATATAGGTCACACTGAAAGGTGAAATTCCCATAAGCCTGCATACTACCATGTCCACAGCCATGCTGTCGGTTCCCGCGACAATAAGCCCTGTGTGTACAGGCGTTCCTGATGAAGGCCCGTTCCCTTCCATGGATGTCACAGCATCGACAATATGCAACGCAGGCCTGACCAGTGTGTTGAGATATGCGATAAAACGGGAGAATTCTCCGTGGTCGGGGAGTGCTTTGTGTATGGTAGCTTTCTGCAGGCCGGGAATGAAACCGTAAAGGTTTTTCATGGCACATGTCATATATGTGAAGGAGTGTGTTTTCATTTTGGGGATATTAATGATCAATGGAGAGTCGAATGCTGTTTTTGATATGGAAAATGAGTCCAGGCCTCTAAATCCGGTTTCCCTGAACGGTTTTGATTCCATGTCTTCAAATGAGACAAGGGGAACTCCAGTGTTTTCGGAGACACGCGTAAAACCCGCTTTTTCCCAGAATGATTCTATCCGTTTCAGTGCTCCGCCCGGACTGTCCCCTATTTGCATCTCAGCATCCGGATTACGGGAACGTACAGCGCGAATAACGGATTCTAGCACTGCCGGATGGGTTGTAACGGCTCTTTCAGGGGACCTGCGCGACAGAAGGTTCGGTTTGAGCAGTATAGGCCCTTTGGTGCTGAAAAAACCGTCATCAAGCTCAAGAAGGGAGACCGCCTTTGTTACGGCGGCAGATGTCTCTTCAGGGGAATAATCTCTGCACCGGACTATTGAGACAGGATACCTTTTAGGATCAGGACCCATTGTCTTCAGCGCCTTCCAGGGTTGTAACATGCTTTATATAAACGTCTTCAAGGTCGAGAGAGCCCAGTTCCTTCCTGGTAATGACAGCGCGCAGAATACCGCGGTTCATAATCCCGATACGGTCTGCAATATCCCTTGCCCGGAAAATATCGTGCGTGGACATAAAGATCACTTTATTCTGCTGTTTCAGCCGGGATAATATATCCAGGAACTCCTTGCCTCCTTTGGGATCCAGGCCCGATGTCGGTTCGTCCAGCAGAATGATTTCCGTGTCCTTGAGGATGGCTATTGCGATGCCCAGGCGCTGACGCATGCCTTTAGAAAAACCCTTGAGCCTTCTGTGCCATGCGTTTTTCTCAAGACCGACGAGTTCCAGTGTTTCAGAAATGGCTGTATCTGTCACGCTGACACCGGGATTAAGCTTTGAGAAAAACCGGGCGTTCTGAAATGCCGTAAAATTCCCGTACAGGCGGACGTTTTCAGAAACGTATGCCACATGCCGCTTTGCCCTGAGGGGGTCTTTCTGTATGTCTATTCCGTTGATATATGCGGTGCCCGCTGTAGGAGGCGTGAAGCCGAGAATCAGCATCATTGTGCTTGTCTTGCCCGCACCGTTAGCTCCGAGCAGGGCGAATATCTCTCCGGGCGGGATAGTAAGATTCAGATTGTCTACGGCAAGGACACCATTTTCGTATTTTTTTGAAAGGTTCTCTAATGTGAGCATGCGGAATGTATCTTCAATAAAAGGAGTGGTTAATTGTACATGTCCAGCGTAAAAAATCAATGGAAAAATATAAAACAGAAAGAAATGGACAAAATCACAGGATAATGTATATAAAAATGCAAAGAAGGCAGGGAGGTAGCGGGCCAGGATGTCAATTCCACGAATTCCATGTTTTTACTTTCTGTATTTTTTCAAAATATCCTGTAAATTCCTTTACCCCGCACCCCATTTAATATATTCCTTGACAATACGCATTATCCGGGTTAAAATTCTCCTATAATATAACAATAATAAAAATATTTTTATACTAGGAGGAAAAAATATGGCAAAGGTGTCTGAAACGGGCAAAAAAAAGTTCGGAGCCAGAACCAGGATAATCGACCTGTCAGAGTATTTCAACTGGCCTCGTAAGGTTGGAAAAGATGATTTCTGGCAGGGCCTAGCAAAGCATGTGCGCGGATACCCAACGAGCATGCAGGAAGCATGGGGAATCCCTTTTAATATGGCACCAGGGAAAGGGGCGCGTATTATTATGGCGGCAAAGGGCAAAAAGGAAGTTGCCGTCCGTCTTAATGGACGTGCTAATTATGTATGTCTGCTTCATGCATGGCACCAGATGCAGGAAGACATAAAGAGGAAAGATCCTACCGAAGGTCTTGTAGTTGCAGAATACGTTCTGGAGTATAGTGACAAAACTTGCCACGTGCAGCCAGTGCGGGCACGTTTTGAAGTGCATATGACGGAAAGCCCGGGCCCTCCGTGGCTTGCTGTTCCTTTTAATAAACCTGTAGCTGCAGATCCTACCCTTCCTTCAGACAATGATTATTGGGGGCGGCTACAAAGCGGTCTTACAGGAAGCCCGGGATATTCTGATCCTGCCCTGCTGGTGTATGCCATGCCCAATCCCCATCCGGATAAAAAGATCATCTCGCTTTCAATCCGCGGACTGAAGCAATCACCTCTGATTGTCGCAGGGATAACCCTGTATAAAGGGGCTTCTCATCCGATACGATACCTGCCTCGCAGGACTTACCGTGTGACCACGTCCGGTAAGCCGCCAAAAGTTGAAAAAGCTGAGATAGACCTCGGGGTAGTTACCCGTATTGAAAAAACGTCAAGGCCCCGCGGCAAGGCATGGCTCAAGGCCCCGCAGGTCGGCACCCACACACCTGAACCTGAACGCGGGAGCGAGGATCTTATCGAAATTGCTGCTTCTGAAGATGCAACCCTGTCGGTCACTCTAGAGGGCAGGAAGAAGCCGGTTGATTTTTCAGTTGGCCAGGCTTTTCACAAGGGAAGGAGCTCCTCTGGAAAATCCCGGCTTGAAGTACTTGGTAAACAGCGCAAGTGGATCCAGGTTAGAGTCATCGACAGCTCAACTGGCCGCCCTACCCCTACACGCATCCATTTTTCAGGGGCGCGCGGAGAATATCTTGCCCCTTATGGCCATCATTCGCAGGTTAATGCAAATTGGTTCGAGGATTACGGTGCTGACGTGGTTGTAGGAGACAGGAACTATGCTTATATGCCTGGCGAGTTTACGACTGATATTCCTGAGGGAGACATTTATGTTGAGATTTATAAAGGATTTGAATACCACCCCGTCCGCAGGAAAGTAACGGTTAAACCCGGCCAGAAGCTCTTGGAGTTAAAAATCAACCGATGGAAGGATCTGCGGAGCAAGGGATGGGTCACAGCTGATACACATGTTCATTTTCTAAGCCCGCAGACTGCGTGGCTCGAGGCTCAGGGAGAGGGTATCAACGTGGTTAATCTCCTTGCATCACAGTGGGGAAGGCTTTTCACTAATGTAGGTGATCTCTCGGGTAAGGTCGGAGTGGTTGAGGATGACACCATTGTTTATGTGGGCACAGAGAACCGTAATCACATGCTGGGGCATATGTCCATGCTGGGTACAAAGGGATTGCCCGTTTATCCGATGTGCTGCGGCGGGCCTACCGAATCGTTTATAGGGGATCCGGACTTCCTAACCCTGGCTGAATGGGCCAGGGAGAACAAACGTAAAGGAGGAGTGGTCATACGGCCGCACTATCCGTATTGCGGACACACTGAGGATCCGGTGCCCATACTAAAGGGGCTTGTGGATGCACTTGAGATAAATATCAATAGGGATGGAGGGTTTCCGGTACAGGAATGGTACCGATATCTTAATTGCGGGTATAGGGTGGCTGTTGCAGGGGGAACCGACAAGATGGGGGCTTATACAGCACTCGGTTGGCTCCGCACCTATGCAAAATTGGACATAAACCGCCCCTTTACCTATAAAAATTGGGCACGTGCGATGCGGGCAGGCCGCACAATCACGACGAACGGGCCGTTGATTGATTTGAGCGTTGAAGGGAAGGGTATCAGCGAGACAATCACCATGCCGCAGGGTGGGGGAACCCTTAACGTGCATGCAGTTGCTGAGAGTTTCTGGCCGCTTGGAAGGATAGAGGTGGTGTGTAACGGAAAGGTTGTAGCATGCGAACGGTCTTCAAAAGGGGCAAAAAAGCTTCAGATCAAGGAACATTTAAAAGTAAAACAGAGTGGCTGGATCGCTGCACGATGTGCAGTCTCTCCCCGTCATCCGGGCTCGTATATGGCAGCCCATACATCTCCGGTCTATATTAAAGCCGGGGATACGCGTGCTTTTGACGGGCCCGCTGCTGAGCATATGCTGGCTCTTGTTGAAGGGGGGATTGAATATCTCAGCACCCTTGCTACTGTGTTTGATGAACGTTCGCGCAATCGTATGGTCAGACTGTTTAGGGAAGCCCGGGCTGAGCTCAAAGGCCGCCTTCTGGTTGAGGGTGGTCATACACATCATCACCATGATGGGCAGTACCACAGTCATGGGCATGGCAAGAGAGCTGATCACATGCATTAAGAGTTACTAGTATAACGTTACTTTTTTCTTGACATCCATACATGAAATGTTAAAATTATAGATTTATTTCGCTTTGCTTATTATATAGAATGATCTCCGTCGCGATGTTTGCATCCTTACTCAGGACATATAATGTCGGGACGAAGCGCTGTAAAGGAGCTACAGTTGATCGCTCTTATTTCTGATATTCACGGCAATCTATCAGCTCTCAGAGCGGTTTTGCAGGATATCAGGAAACGTCCTGTTGACAGGATATTCTGCCTCGGGGATATTGTGGGGTACGGGCCTAACCCCATGGAAGTCCTTGATTTTATGCGGAATTTCGAGTTCTGTCTTGTAGGCAATCACGATGATGCCGTTATAAATTCCATTCCTCCCGCATTCAATCCTATCGCTGCAGAGGCTGCCCGCTGGACCAAGATGCAGGTCAATCCCGATCTTATGGGATTTAAGAGATTATTCCGTCCCGGATTACGGCGGAGGCGCATTTTTGGCTGGCAGTATTTGAAAAGCCTTCCCGTGTCAAAAAGGGTGGAAAAAGCCTTGTTTGCCCATGATACCCCGTATAATCCCGGGTGCGGTGCCTATGTTCTTTCAGACGAGGATGCCCGGATGGGGTTTCAGGAACATCCGGATATTCATCTTTTCTTCATCGGCCACACGCACAGACCCCATATCTGGCGTGAGGACACGTCTTTTGTGCCGGAGCCTGATGTGGGGTATTCGTACGAGCCACGGCAGCTTGTAGATATAGGTGCAGTGGGGCAACCCCGCGATGGAAATCCTGATTCAAGCTATGTTCTGCTGGATAAAACCGAATTCAGATTTGTACGCGTGCCTTACGACCGGGAAAAAACATGTAGAGATATAATAAAAGTCGGACTGAATAAACGTTTGGGCGATAGACTTATGGTAGGAAAATAGCAGGGATACATATGTTCGAGATATCGAAATGCGCCCAGTGCGGCAAACAGGTAACACCGGAAAACCGTTCCCAATTCACCGAAAAAAACGGCAGTCTGCTCTGCTCGGATTGTGTCGGTACCGAAGAGCGGGGGGGGATGGATATGCTTGAAATGTTCGACAAACTCCATAACACATCATTTATTCAGAACAGGGGTGACCGCAGGTACACGAAAGCTGCAGACCTGAAAGAGATGATAGACGTATTTGAAGCGATCAATACGGGCGGCAGGCGGCGAATGTGGGTTTGGATCATAGCCTGCCTTGTCATTGCCGGAGGAAGTATTGCGGGAGCGATGCTGTTTACTGAAAGCGGTATTTCGGATACCGATCCCGATTCACACACTGAGGGGATTTCCGACAGCGGACAGACGGACAGCCAAAGTCCTGATACGAATAATTCCAATGACAATGGAGATACATCAAATGACACTGAACCGGACGACCAGAAACCTGACAAGGGTGCGGAACTTTTAGCAGAAATCAAGGCGGAATACGCAAAGAGCAGCAATGCTTTTGCAGCCCGCAGCGCGGTGCGGAACGTGATGGCCGAATACCCGCGGTTAGGGTTCAAAGCGTTCCTCAGGGAGCTTGAACAGGACATAGCTGACAGTGCCCGGGAGGAACTCGGCCGGATTGAACCGGAAGTCCTGAAAACAGCAGGAAATGCGAATTTTGAAAAGGCGCTGTCCGTGCTCGGGGTTTTCAAAAAGAAGTATTCGGATTCTCAATGGTATTCCGGAGAAGGCGGCGGCACAAGGATCGCTGCCTTAGAAAAGAAGATCGCGGAAAAGCGCGAGGCGTATATCAGCAGACTGATTGCAATGGTTGAACGTTTCGAGCAGAACAAGGAATACGTAAAGGCGTATAATACCTACGACACTATCTTAAGCATCTGTTCTACCGGACAAAAACCGGTTTTCGAAAAGAAACGGGATGAACTTGCCGCCAGAGCAAATGCACATTTCGGCGAACAGGGCCTGAAGGGGTATCTTAAGTGGCAGCGTTACGTTGAATTTCGAAAAGAATACCTCATGTACGTCAAAATGCGGGATTTTATTTCTCTCAAAAAAGCGGCACAGGAATATCTGGAGAGTTCAGAATACAGGCTGATCAATACAGAGATACAGGAAGACCTTAAAGACCTTTCGTGCGTGCAGGATGTGATACATCAAGCAACAGAGTATTTCAGTAAATATATCGGAAAAAACTACACACTGCACACAGAAGACGGTAAAATCGACTGTATCATCAAACAGGTCAGGAATGGTAATATCACTATTTTTACAGCAAATGTGGATATCAGCATACCCATTTCGGAACTGCATGTGGAGGATTTTTTCAAAAGCACGGAAACCGGGATAAAAAACGCATCTTTTCATCTGGGCATGGGGATCCTGTACCTTGCGGCAGGAGAGGTTGAGAAAGCAAAGAACCAGTTCAGCAGGGCGGAAGGAGCAGGGGCGGATATCACCCGCTACAGCAGGCATATCAAGGCATACCTTCAGGGCAAAAAGGAAAAGGAAGCCTCTCTCAAGTATAAGAACATACAGAAGCTCGCCCGGTTCAGGAAATGGGACGCTCTGATCCGTGAAATTGACAGGTTTAAAAAAAAGTACAGTAACACGCTTTTTTACAGCAGACGCATACGTGAGCTCAGGGATCTGGGCGAAGCTGCCGGAGCACGCAGGGAAAATCATCTGACATTATCGCGCGGGTTTCTTCCCGATCCTTCATACACGGGATGCATGGATACCACCCTGCATGGAGAGACATCCCATTCGCGCAGAAGAAATTACGGCTGCAACGAGTATTTGTACGCTTCAGGGGACAGGGAAAGTAACGTGCTCGTTTTTTATGATCTTGGAATGATCCCTCCTCAGGCTGAGATATTCAGTGCGGTTCTTTCGCTTTACTGCCATACTGTCAAGGACCAGGCGGGCGACGTTCTTGTGCGCCTCTACAGGGTTACGGAGCGGTGGGAGGAAGGAACGGAGAAACAGGCCAAATCTGCGGAAGGTGCAACATGGTTTGAACCAGTCTACACAGACGGTACGCGGACAAAAAAAGGAAACTGGAAAGTATACGGAGGAACTGCTGACACGAAGTCAGATTACGGGTACGGACCGAACGGCATAATCAGCGAGTATCCCCTCGGCCATTCGCAGTTTTTAACATTCGATGTGACCGGTGTGGTTAAGGAATGGGTCGCTGGAAGCAGACACAACTACGGGTTTATGATCAGGGTTGAACCGGATATTCGGGGAGCTTCAAACTGCGCCTGTTTCTGTTCATCAGAATATAGCGGTGATTTTTCAAAGCATCCCCAACTTTCAATACACTTCAGAAGCCGGGCGGATGAAGATATATCGGACATGAAATTGAAGGCATTTGACGGATATCCGGGTCTGAAGGAGACATTCGTATTCTCGGGCAGGGATGCGGATGACATCATTTCAACTGTTCTTATCAGGGAGAGCGCGCCGGGAAAGGCGGAACGCAGGTCCCTATGGCGGGGCAGGATAGGCAATATCAGTTCCACGCGCAACCGGGTGCTTGTCTCCTTTACCCGAGTGTTGTCAAAGATCCCTCCTGGGGCGCATATCAGACATGCGGAACTGTCATTGTTTGTTACAGAATCCGTTTCGGAAAAAAAGGACGGAGGAATCCTTGATGTATGGCCTGTCAGTACGGGGTGGGATTCAGGGTCCGTTAACTGGAAAGAATGCAGTGACAACAGGCAGTGGAGTATACCGGGATGCAGTGGCCGGAAGGACAGAGGGCTGCGCAAAGCAGCCTCAGTCCGGGTCCCGAGGGGAAAGGACTTCAGACTGGAAGTTGACTTGACGCGTATTTTTAACGATATTGTATCAGGAGAGGTATCCTGCAACGGGTTTCTTCTATGCATGAGCAATGAATACGGAACAGGGATGTCGTTCGTTCCGGAAAACAGCAGAACATTCGCAGAACGTCCCGAGATCGCTGTAACATATTTTCAGTCGGAGCTTTTTGACTTTGCTCCTCTTTTCACAAAAGCAAGGCGAAATGAGTGGAAATATGCCAGTCTTGAAAAATGTCGTTTTTCCGGTGGATCGACCGTTAACCTGATACCAGGAGGTTCACTGATCACTTCAAAAACGGGTTTCAGGAATTTCATCATAACAGGCGAGATCAGACGGTATAAAGGGGACGGTCCCGCTGTGATCGGCATCAGCCACGGTAGAAAAAGGGTGTATAACGCGGTTTGCGGGGAAAGATGCGGTATTGTTTTTCGCAGGGCGGGGACCGATATTTCGAAAAAACTGTGGATATCAGATAAGCACGTTGATTTTTCAGAGTGGACGCCGGTCAGTATTGCTGTGAAAGGGGATACAATGTATTTCAGGGCAGGAGCATTGTATTCCGGTCCGGTCAAGGGGATCAGTCTCTCGTCAGACTGCACGATCTCTATAACGGCGGAGGATTGTTTTGCCGGATTCAGGAACCTAGTAGCTGGAAGGCAGAGGCGATAGATTTTCAGCCCGAGCTGAATGACAATGTGTTGAAAATGACAGAAAACCAAATTAAAAAAAAGATAAGAGACAGGATAAAAAATAATGGACAGGATCACAGGATTAACAGGATAATTAAAAGATTAAGAAAAGAAGATGGACAGGTTATCCATTTTACAAAATGTGTCATTGCCCGGCCTTGTCCGCGCTTCCTGCCCATAGGCATACAGGCCGGTGGGGCAATCCAGGGGTTTTTTATCCCGTAGATCCTGTGATCCTGTCAATTTTCTTTCTTTTATTTTTATTGTTTTGGTCATTTGTATTTTGAATATTTGAATTTGTTTAGAAATTAGAGTTTAGTGCTTAGATTTTATATAACTGATTTCCGAATCCAATAAACTTTTTCCAAGCTTTGCTTTGGTAAAAATCAAGTTCTTTAAAAGATCATCTCTTAACCGAAAGGTGCAGATATTTTAAGAATAAGAATAAATGACAATAATATAGATTTTACAGGGGAAGGCCTTTTTATTGTCGGCCGTGCTGATAATTGTGATATTCAGGTAAAACAGGCTGCAATATCCCGGTATCATTTTGCCGTAGATATTATGAACGGCGATGCGTTCATTCTTGATTACGGTTCTTCCAACGGTACGTATGTGAACGGAACCCGGGTGTTGGAAAGGACACAGCTGAATGAGGGGGACAGCATAGATGCGGGATCTGTAAAGTTTATTATTGATAAGATTGTGGCAGTGCCTGCCGATGACTCGGATGAGGAAGCTGAACCCGCCCGCGGTTTTTTAGGCATGAGAAGGCGGCAACCTGTTGCAGCGGGGGTATCCCGTGCCAGAAAATCCCAGGCAGGTCCCAAGGGTGAAAACAACGACTTAATCCTCAAGATCAGTATTGTGCTGGGGATACTGATCGTTGCGAGTCTGGCAGTGCTCTTTGTGGCGAGTGACGGCAATGATACCGGGCAGAAGCCGACGGAAACAGGTTCTGATCAGACCGATGACACGGTAATAGAGGAGATAAAGCCGGAACCGCCCAGCCCTGAAGAAGCCCGCGTAATCCGGATCCAGGAACAGTACAGGGATCTGAAGCAGTACCGTGACACCAATCCCGAAGATGCTGTCGGAATTCTGAGCCGGTATGAACAGCTTCTTCAGTCTGCTGCGGGAACGTCTCTGGAGTCTATTATAAGGGATGACCTTACAGCCTACAGGCAGGAATGTGAGTCGAACAAACAGGCGAAATATCTGGCCCGGATACAGAAAGTGCGGGATCATATGACCAACAGTTATTATTTTTCCGCCCTTAAGGGATGTATAGGCATCTATACCAAGGGAGAGCTTACGGACGAACAGAAGGACCAGCTCAGAATGCTGGTAAAGGATATCGCGGTCAGAGCAAAAGACAGCTTTCGCGAAACAGTGGAGGAAGCTGATTTACTGTGTACCAGGCACAAATACGAAGATGCTGTTTCACTGGTGGAAAAACGGGCTGAAAAATACGGACTGGTCGATCATGAATATCTGAAAACGCTGAAGATACAGCCGTATTCGAAAATGCTGCTGGAAAAGATTAACGGGATCAAGGCAAAGAGAAAGGAGCAGTATAGTCTGACTGAGACGATTGTCAGGGACGACACGGCCCGTATAAAGACCCTCCTGAGGAACAAGGAATTCAAAAAAGCAGATGAGTACTGTGATAGAAGCCTTGCGCGTATTCATTTTGACAAACTGAAAGAAGAGATCAGTGACCTGAAAGCCCTCTCCTCGAAGTGTGCCGGCATAAAGAAAAGGCTGATCAGTATCCTTAACAAAAAAACCCATTATTCGTCGGAGCTGCGGGGTACGTTTACCAAGGCGGATGATTCCGGAATATTCTTTAAAGACAGGGAAAATCCGGATGCAGTCGTTAAACTGGCGTGGAGGAACATGGCTAATGACAAGCTGTTCCACGTTATCAGGATATCGGGAGTAGTCCGTTCGGAAGAAGACAAACGGACTCTCGGAGCCTACTTCTACCTTATCGGCGATGTAGAGCATTCGAGGATATACCTGAAAGGGCTGAAGGAAATAAAGGAGGACACCCGGAAAGATGTGAATATTCCTTCGCATTCTGCAGATGATATCCTCATTGACGCACCTCGAGCAGGAGGCAGGAACTGGAACATACTGCAGAAGTACACATCGTTCATGTGGTTTTACGGAGGACCTCCCAGATCTAAAGCAGCCTATAAAGCGATGGGTTACTATTTCATTACAGGGGGAAGGATCGAAGCCCATGAGGATTCCTCTGCAGAGAAAGCTGACGCCGGCATCAAATATTTTGTGGATGATACTGCGGGAAAAGGAATACTCGAACCTGATGCTGATACCGGGGCAAAAGCGTATGCTGCATACACACGTTCTCCGAACGATACTGCCGCTGCAAAACGCCCTCTCTGCTACAACAATCCTCAGAATGAGAAACAGGTACGGCAGGCGATAAAGCAGTCGGTCTCAGCTCACAAGGGCGGAAAACCGTGCGCATATTCTTTCGGTGCGGTTTCCACTGGCATTGGGAATTATCCTGTAACCTGGTGTTTCTGTCCGCACTGCCTGCGCCGATTCAGAACCTTTCTCAGTGAGAAATACGGCGATATCAGTATCCTCAATGCAGTATGGGAAACTGATTTCACGTCGTTTGACGAGGCCGTGCCCCCGACGCTTCACGAAACCATTGAAGCATGCGGCTTTCTCAGGAAAAAATCAGCGGTAAGGGACATCAGGTATCCTGATATGCGTCTTGCAGCCTTCAATGATTTCAGGACCTGGAGAGATATCAATTTCAGCCGGTTTTTGAAGAATTGTACGGATTACGCGTATTCACTCGATTCGTCTGCTCCGGCCGGTGTAAGCCGGCTTCCCTCTCCCTCCGCGTTCGGAGGGTATGACTATTCAAGGCTCGTGTATGCACTGAACTGGATAGGGGTTTCAGGCAGGGGAATAAGCGGTGAACTTCTCCGGTCATTTACAGACCGTTCCTATCCCCGGTTGTTTGTGCATACGATTAACAATACAGCACCCGATATGAACGCATACTGGGCGTGGTACTCATGCACACATGGGTACAGGGGAACGGTGCTCTGGTCAATGGGCCGGGCTTTTACATCTCCGCCAAACGTACGGTTCAAACAGGGACTTCCTCCTTTAAAAGAGACCTATAGGCTGATCCGCGGGCACATCGGGCAGAAGCTGATGCATGCCTGGATGCGTACGCACAAGATCGCCATCTATTATTCTCAGCCTTCCATACGTTTCTGCTGGTTTTTGGATGCCGGACTGCTGGACAGTGCATGGCCGGAATTCAAAACACGTGTAGCGGACGACCATTCGTCGTATGCAAGGTCCTGCGGCGCGTTCGCGGATATTATTGAGAACTCCGGATATCAGTACGAGTATATTTCCTGCAGGACTGCAGCAAAATACGGTATTTCCCCTGACACATACAGCATACTCATCCTCCCCAAGACGGCTGTTTTAAGCAAACAGGAAGCAGACATGATACGCGACTATGTACAGAACGGGGGATGGGTGATCGCTGATTATCAGACAGGGGTAGCGGACGGATATCTCAACGGCAGGCAGAAGGGCATTCTTGACGAGATGTTCGGTATTAAACGGCAGAACTATATGACCGTCGAATGGTATGATTCGCTAAGCCGGGGCAGTGATGCGGGATACGGATTCATGAAACCGGCCCGTGTGGGATTCAGAGGGATGCTTGCCGCAGAGGAAGGGATCATCCCTATGCAGGGCAGTGCTTCTGCGGAAGCTGATTCCATTCCGGTGATAATATCCAACTCCCTCGGTACTGGAAAAACATTCTATCTGAACCTGAATATTCTGAACTACGGTGATATCCGTTTTGCGGATCCTTCCTCTGCTGAACGCATGAGGATCATCATAGATAATATCATCCGTAAACGGGGCATACTGCCTCCTGTTGAAGTGTACAGGGATAAAAGGTTTTTCTGCAATTGTGAAAAGATCATATGGGAAGGGGATAAGGAAGATTATCTGTTCCTTATACTGAACGGTTCTTCACGGGAAAATGACCGGTATTTCATTCAGGAATGCATACGGAAGCCCTATCCAGTCATTATCAAACTGAATAACGGAAAAAAGCATATTACACGTTTGACGGACGGCCAGAATATGGGCACAGTGGAGGAATGGAAGGACCTTTTTATTCCCTGTCAGGCATCGGTGTATGTTTTGAAATAAATGCAGTAAATTAGTTGACAATGTTTTCCTCCCTGAAGGATCGATTTTAATGATTACCTTCACCTGCCTGTGCGGGAAAAGGTACAGGGCTGAGGAGACATCGGCCGGAAGGCAGTTTACATGCAGATCCTGCGGAAAAACAATACGGTGAATTATTGGGAAGGCTGTTGCCTTTTTAAGGGTCAATGGTGGATGGGAGGTTCAGGTAGATATGAGAATTCTGCTAAAAAAGTATTATTTTTTTGGATTAAAGAGAACAAAAGTGGGGTTGATAATCCTCATCAATATTGGTCAAGACATAAAGCTATAGCTGTTCCCTATCCTGGCCAGAAGAATTAAAATAATATTATGAACAAAAAAAGGAAAGCAAGATTATGAAATATCTGAAGTTACATATATTATTGATTACGGTAATATTCCTGAATTGTTACGCTGAGAACAGTACAGTAAAACAGAAATTAAAAATAGATAGAACAGAATCAACTGTTTTTTTTCAATATAAATTTACACGGGATTTATCGCATCTTCAAAAGTATACAACATTTCCCTCATTGAAAAATAATTATGAAGGAGGAGGAAGAGCTTTAATTGTAAAGGAATTTGACGAATGTGTTCGGGATTATTTAAAAGACACGTATATTCCGTATTTAAAGTTTACCAAAAATAATCTTCTGTTAGTCCAGGGTAAAGAGGTGAAAAGAGATGGGAGAAAATATGCAGAATATATTAATGAACAGATCGCGAATCCTGATATAGCCTATCTAAGGTATAAATATAGTAAAGGGAAAAAGAAGCTGAATTTTCTAATTTCGCAGACCGGCGGATGTCCCGCTCACAATTATGTTTGCATATATTTAAATGATAATATTGCTGACAGGGTTTTTGGTGGGACGCCTGAAGAAAGATTTGAAATTATAAAAAAGTTCATTAAATTCCCTAAGGCGATATTGCCTGAGGATATAACGTTTACAAAAAAAGGAGAGGTACTAAAAGGAAAGTCTGATGTAAGAAAAATAATGAGAAGAATAACTGCAAAATATAAAGATTGGGAATCAAAAGTTAGGGGGATAGATATATTCATAAATTTTACAGTATATTTTCATGCTAAAAGTATCTTTATCATTATGGAAAAAAAGTATGATTACCAACGGTCATCTCCGCCATACCCAAACGGATGGTTTGAATTAAAGAAACAGGAATTCGAGGTTTTAGAGATTATCAATAGAAAGAAAGAACTTATAGAAAGAGTACGAAAAGAAAAAGAACAGTCAGACAAAATGATTCCATATACTTCACAAATATATGAGGCATCATACGGAAGGATCAGAAACGTTCTTATCAGACGTATTTTTGAACCGGCATATAAGAAAGATGGAAACAATGAAAAGCAAGAAAACCGAATAAAGGCAGTGCAGAAGGTATCGTCGGATTTTCTGAATTATGTAAGGAAGCTCAAAAAACCTATTCTTAAAGAAGAGATAAAGAAATGTGTCAAGGTCCGCAAATTCCTTGCCTTGTCTTTTATCCATCTGGCGGCAAACGAACCTGATAAGGAAACAAAAAATGCAATGCTTGATCATGTACTGCTGTTAATATCCTTTAAACCGCATGGAAAGAACATTAATGACAAAACACTGCAGGAAAATCAAAAAAAAGCTGACAGTCTGTTGCATGACATGAAACAGGCATTTAAGGACAAAGATGAAAATAAGGTTGAAAACTGCAGGTATGCTTTGGAAGAGCTCCCTCCTGAATTGATCCTGGAGTATATAACCGGAACATATATATTGAAAGGGGATCTGCCCCTACAACTGAAACGGGAGCTTGTTAAAACTTTAAGTTCAATTGAATCGGTATGGGGATATAAACCGTTAATTGCTGTAATGCGTGAATTTGATGACCGGCTGATATTAAGATTTTGTGAGGTCGGGCTTAAACATATAGTGGAAAACACAAGAAAATAATGCAGTACACCAGAAGGAGAAATGGAAAGGAAAATATAGTGCATCATAAATTATTTATTATTCTAACATATTTTATTATATGTTTAGTACATATTGGATTTTCTGATGATCATGATTTATCAGAAAAAAAACTTACATTAAGAAATTTGAAACAAATCTCCGAGGAAATGCTCGTTGATTTGAATAAAATGAGAGATTCAAAAAATATACATATACTATATCAAACAATTCAAAGACTGAAAAAAATAAGCATGCAGGAAGTAGACGTTAAAGTGTGGCCCCAATTACGAAGGTTCCAGGCAGAGCTATGGTTTTGTGTTCTGGATATAATAGAAAAGGAAATCAACAGAAATTACGATATAAATAAGCAGCCTTCTATAAATGTCAGTCCCCCGGGTCCTTATCCTTCAGGTATAGCCCCGGAAGCAATAAAAGAACCTGAACTCCGAAAGGAGTATGAAAAAGCAATTGAAGAAAACAGCAGGAAAATCAAAGAACATAAATATCAATCAATGCTTAGACAAATGGAAGTTGAATTTCCAAAGAAATTACAAACATTGCTTATATGGTTTTATGCCCGGGATCCGGATGCAATAGAGGAACTCAAAAGGCTTTTCGAAAAGTATAAGACAAATAAAAAGTTATCGGTAGAAATCTTGAAAGTAGTAAAGGAAGAAAGAATTCGCAATAAATCCAAGGAAGATTTACATTTAAGAAAAGATGCAGTAAAGGAAATGGAAAGACAAGCACAAAAAGAGCTCCGATTGGTTAAAGAAATAGCCAAGGCTGAAAGAGAAAAGATGGATATTGAGATGCAGCTTAAAAGAATGAGAGCTGAAATGATCAAAGAAGTATATCGAGAAAGCAAAAAATAAATAATGGATATGCACATTAAGCGTATAATCGATGCCAATATGAATCGTGCTGCCGAAGGGCTGCGTGCGGTAGAGGAATATTTCCGGTTTTCAGTATCCGATCCGCGGACAGCCGGCTCCCTCAGGGAATTAAGGCACAGTATGCGTACGATCCTTCCTGAAGAGATGAAGGACAGTCCCGTTTCCAGGGACAGTGTGAATGATCCGGGAGCGGACCTGGACGAATCAGCCCAAACACGGCAGTGTTCAAGGGACGTTGCCCTGGCGAACTGCAAACGGGCCCAGGAAGCCCTGCGCGTGCTGGAGGAGTACCTGAAGCCGTCTTTTGCGGAACATGCCGCATTATTCAAGAAGAAACGGTTCGATCTGTATTCGATCGAAAAAAGACTTTACTCTCCTTTTAACAGGCTCAGCCGGAGCAGACTCTACATTATCGTGACGGAGTCGTTCTGCACGCTTTCTTTTGAAGATACGGTCAGGGCGGTGTTTGACGGGGGCGCTGATATGGTTCAGCTCAGGGAAAAGGATATGACCGGCAGGGAATTCCTGGAACGTGCGGAAGCAGCGAAAAGGATCGCAGAAGAATATGATAGGCTCCTTGTTATCAACGACCGCCCGGATATAGCATGTATATGCGGAGCTGACGGTGTTCATGTGGGCCGGGATGATATACCCGTTGACAAGGTGAGGAGGGTTTTTCCATCAGGGTTTGTCGGGATGTCGACTCATTCGCCCGGGCAGGTTACGGAAGCGGAAAAAATGGGCGCCGATTATATAGGTATCGGACCTGTCTACAGTACAGCGACTAAAAAAACAGCAGGCAGGGACCCGATCGGTTTGGATGCAGCGGCTGAAATGGCTGAACAGGCGGGTATACCTGTTTTTGCCATTGGAGGGATCACCAGGGAATTGTGTCTGGAGATAAAAGAACGGGGCATTCCCGGTGTATGCATATGCAGTGCGGTAATTTCCTCGGATAACCCGGGCAAAGAGACCGCATATTTTGCTGATATTATGAAAGAGTGAATATATGAAGATTCCGGACAGTGAAAAAGCGAATCTATTCAACAGACTCAGGGTCAAGACAGACAATTGTATTGAACGAATTTCGGGCCGCAGGACAGTGCTGCAGAACATCTGCAATTACCTGTGGAAGGAGGTTCCCTACTATGACTGGGTCGGGTTCTATACTGCTGCCGCCAATGGGGATACACTTGAGCTGGGGCCGTACCGTGGAGCACTGACAGAACATACCCGCATTCCCTTCGGCAAGGGAGTATGCGGACAGGTAGCAGCCTCCTGTGAAATGAAAGTGGTGCAGGATGTGTCAGAAGAGGAGAATTACCTGGCCTGCAGCAGAAACGTGAAGTCTGAGATCGTTGTTCCCGTGCTCATAAACGGAGTGACTGCAGCAGTTCTTGATATTGATTCGCATGACCTTTCACCGTTCAGCGGGGAGGATACGGAATTCCTTGAAGATGTATGCCGTGATATCGCTCCTTTATGGTGATAGGCGCTTAGCCCTGCTGAACGGCAAGACGTTTTTTTATTGATAATTCTTATTTTGCATGAAGTGCCTGTTGTTGGTATTATCGGAAATCCTAAGCACTAAGCATATTCATTGTAAATTGTAAATTTAGCATTTTAAAATTAGCATTTTTCAGTGTCGTTACTTTAAACTACTTACTAATTACTGCTTACTAATAACTTTATTTCTCTGTGCTCTCTGTGGCTTTCTTCTTTCTGGAGATAATTATGGATTATTTTCTCAATGCTCTGCGGCAGTATCTGTACGGGATCGGATGGCTGGTAATATGCATAACGTTCTGCATAACATCATTCAAGCTGTTTGATAAATTCACCCCGGTTGATTTTAAAAAGGAGCTGGAGGAGAAGAATATCGCGTTTGCCCTGTTTGTAGGGCTTTTCCTCTTCGGCCTGGCTCTGGGGACGCTTATTTTTGCCGGAATGTCTTCGTGAATATCCGGCCGCATTATTTCTGGATCGTTCCGTCGGCCTCCATGCTCCTTATATTAAGCGGCATACTGGCGGCCGGCCTCTGCCTTGACAAAAGGGGTGGGGATGCAGCCGGACAAGATGAGGATGCGTACGACGATCTTATCTTCGAGTCCTGTCAGAAGTATATGCCGTCTGGATGGGACTGGCTTATACTCAAGGGGCTGATAAAGCAGGAAAGCAAATTCGATCCCCGGGCTTCCAGCGGAAATACTGCCGGACTTATGCAGTTCACATCCGGAACAGCAAAAAGCGTAGGGCTTCCTCCGCAGAAAAGGGACAACCCTGATTTGGCGGTCCCGGCCGGTGTACGCTATATGCGGAAGCTCTGGGATGTATGGCAGGACCTGGATGACGGGCCGCCGGCATGGAACAGGACAAAATTCGCACTTGCTTCATATAACGCGGGGCCAGGCCGTGTACGCCAGGCCCGTGAGGGTGCAGGAGGAACCAGCTCATACGATAGGCTTGAACAGGGACTCCCTTCCCATACTCAGAACCATGTTGCTCACGTCATGGAATTTTTTAAAGAATACCGTAAAAGCGGACGGTACCGCAGATCGTCCGGCTCACTGCGAAGGAGAAACGGCAGTGTCCGTTTCTGGATAAACCCAATGAAGCAGTATTGAACGTAGTGCGAGGCTTTAGCCTCGCTATGATTATTATGAAAAGAATGTTTTACAAGGAAACAACGTGAAAACAGTATACACTAAGCTTTTGAAAATGATCGGAGAGGATCCGGAACGGCAGGGATTGCGGAATACGCCTGAACGTGCTGCACAAGCACTTGAATTTCTTACACAGGGATATACGCAGAATATTGATGCAATAATCAAGAATGCCGTTTTTGAAGAAAAATCTAATCATATGATTATTGTCAAAGATATAGAGATTTACAGCCTGTGCGAACATCATATTCTTCCCTTTTTCGGAAAATGCCATATCGGATATATTCCCAAGGGAAGGGTATTCGGCGTAAGCAAACTTGCACGGATCGCTGATATGTTCGCGCGGAGGCTCCAGCTTCAGGAACGCCTGACAAACCAGATTGCATCTGTAATACAGGAAAAGATAGAACCTGAAGGCGTGGGAGTGGTTATTGAAGCCCAGCATCTGTGCATGATGATGAGAGGTGTACAGAAGCAAAACTCAAAAATGAGCACATCCGCGATGCTCGGTAATTTCAGACGGAACGAGGCTACACGGTTGGAGTTTCTCCAATTAATAAAAGAGTAGGTAGAGGTCAGGGTTCCCGAGTAGATGCTTCGCACTCTCGGGACAGGCACGATGCCGGTTTGGTTATTTGGCAGTGAATGGTCTTTAGACCATTCTTGTTTTACTATTCCACCCTTCCACCTTTTCACTTTCTTCCCCAAGGGAAAAGATGTCGCTTAAATCTGGAATAATCGGTCTTCCTAACGTGGGCAAGTCAACCCTGTTCAACCTTATTGCAGGGATGTCGGTGCCTGCTGATAATTATCCCTTCTGCACGATCGATCCGAATGTGGGAGTAGTTGCTGTTCCTGACCCTCGTCTGGACAGGCTGGCAGATATTATTCAGCCTGATAAAAAAACTCCTGCAACCGTTGAGCTTGTAGACATCGCCGGCTTGGTACAGGATGCGGGCAAAGGGGAGGGGAGAGGCAATGAGTTCCTTTCGCGCATTCGGAATATGGATCTTCTGGTGCATGTGCTCCGGTATTTTTCGGATGATAATGTTGCGCATACGCATGAGGGGCTTGATCCGATGCAGGATGCGGTTACTGTGGAGCGGGAGCTCGCAGTGAGCGATATCCAGATACTCGAGCGGAGGATGGAAAAGCTGAAAAAAGAAGCGCGGCACAGCCCTGATGCTGCAAAAAAGGAGCTTGCCGTAGCGGAAATGCTTGTTGAAAAGCTCAAATCCTGTAGCGGACAGGATCCTGTGCCTGGGGAAACCGGACAAGACGACTGGAAACAGTCCCAGCTCCTCTCATGGATACCGGTGATATATCTGGTTAACTGTTCTGAAGAGGAGATGCTGAACAGAGAGAGCGGATTCTCGGGTCTCAGGGAATATGCTGAAAAGAACGGGCGGGACGTGCTGCCCATTGCAGTCAAGTTCGAACTGGAACTTGACCAGCTTCCCGAAAACGAAAAGGTATCTTTCAGGCAGGAATACGGCATAGAACAGGGAGCTGTCGAGCGGTTCATACACACCGTATACGAACATCTGAACCTTGTAACCTTCTTTACCTGCGCAGGGGGAAAGGAAGTGCGGGCAACCTCCGTGCCTTCGGGTACACCGGTGCGCAGAGCAGCGGGAAAGATCCATACTGACATGGAGGAGAACTTCAAAAAAGCTGAAGTCTATTCCTTTTCAGACCTTGAACAGTATGGATCTGTCAAGGAGGTAAAAAATGCAGGCAGGCTGCGCGTAGAGGGAAAGGACTATACTGTGCGGGACGGGGATATTGTGCTGATAAAATTCTGACCCGGCAGAGCCGTGCCCACCGTAGTGCGGGACTTTAGTCCCGCTTTTGTAGGGGCGTATTGCATACGCCCATGGCAGCCATGGGGCATTTTAATGCGGAATGCGGAATTAAAAAAGGAAAAGACAGGATATAAGAAAAGAATTTCAGACAGGATCACAGGATCTACAGGATAAAAAAGGCAAGAGGTTTACTTCTGAAATCTAAAATCGTTAATCGGTGTTCGATATTCAATATGGTAATCGGGTAAGGGAGATAGCGGTAGTCCGGGGTTTTTAGACCCCGGAATGCAAAACGCGGAGTGCGGAAAGCGGAGCAGACAACACGGAGTAGTGGAGTATTGGAATGGTGGAGCCGTCTCGACTTCTTTCGGCGCTCGAAGCCCTGAGCAAAGTCGAAAGGTAATGGAAAACAATAAAGCCGAAATAAGTGAACCTTTTGCCGGGAAAACCGTTAACAGTAGTAGAAATTATGAAAAGAAAAGCAATGGATATTAAAGCAAGTATATTTAGAAGCAGGATATTTTTCCTGATGTTCATAGGGATATTATTTTTATTATTTACCATTCTTGTCTATGTAATACTTTGCTTTACCTGGATAGGGGACGGAATACTGGAAGTCTTTTATAACCCTGGGCTTAGCATTGGCACTGCTTTTCTGGCGTTTTCGCTGGTATGTTTTTTTACAGCTTTTCGCCTTCAGAAAAAAAATAATACAATCAGTAAATTTGAAAAATACCTTCTGAAATATTTTGAGAACAAATGGTTGTGCGTCATTGCGGTATTATTCCTTGTTGCTGGATTTTGCTGGCCGATCTTAATCAGTCATCAGATAGATATAGATAATGATTTCGGTTCAGATGTATTTAATGATCCAAGGATATTCAAATCTAAAGAAGGAGATTTTAAGCCGTTTGAACCGGATATGATATCTGATGAAGACCGTAAAGGTATAGCTGAAATGTTTATCAAAGAAATGCTGGGTAACCGATATTGGAAAAACAGGATATGCTTTATCAGCCTCGGCCAGGGTAGTGACGGCAAATGGATAAATCCGCATAAGGAATTTATGGAACAATTTAAAAAATATGGTCAAAATATTAAGTCGTCTTCAGAAATGGAATATAAAGGGGCAGGGGGAGTGATAGATAAAAGCACTGGAGAGCACGGCATGCTATATTATATAAAAATTGAGAAAAAAGGTATTGAAAACGAGTATATTGTTGAAGAAATATACTACAGCGGGCCACTTGCTGGTAGTGGAAGGCAATATAGAGCAAAAAAAATAAACGGCATATGGTTTTTTAAGTCGACAGGAACGATGTGGGTATCTTAAAAAAAATGTCAGTTTATTTGATTTTAACTGTTTTATTGATTTTACTTGTTTTCCCCTATATGTTTATAGCCGATTATTATCTGAGTGACATCAGGATGGAAATCCGGAATCAATCAGGGAAACCTGTTGATATAACAATTAAACTGATCGAAATTGAACATGATAATGAAGAAAGCAATTACAAAGCTCACTTGAAAAATGGAGAAAGAGTTGCCTATAAAGTCAAAAGGGGAATAAAAGTGATGAAATATAATACACAATATACAGAAGGTGTATTGGATTTTTGTATTGGACGGGCAAGTAAACAGAGTTCTGTAATTAAATATAATGATAAACTTGAAACATATTATGGAAATGACTGATTTTAACAAATGACAAGTGTCAGTGGCTGGTAATTTAAACCCTAATTAATATATATCAAGGTAGCCCGGCTCCGCCCTGTCCCGAGCACGCCGCCTTCGCGGGTCTCGGGACGCGCCGGAAGGCAGGCTTGCTCAAAGATCCCGGCCCCGCAGGGCGTCGGGGTGGTTTTCTTTTTTCTATTCGCAAATCGGCAATTGAAAATCGCAAATTAGAACCCCCCCCCCTCCACAGGGAACCAATGCCGCTCTACCCATTTTTTGCCGTCGTGACGAAGTCTCCCCACCTTGACCTTGGCCCGTATCATCGTTTTCATAGTTGCCTCATTCACTATTACCAATCTATGGGCTCTTCTCTTTCGGTCCCTTCCCGACCGCCTCGGGCTTGACCTGCGCGGCATCCTCCTCGACGGGGAAGTACCTCTTCTTGGCCCGGTCGAACCTTGCCATCCCCGCGCTCATCAGAGTCTGGAGGTGGCTCCACATGCCGGGCACCACCTTCTGCAATTCCTGGTACGTGCTGCCGCGCTCCCTGTTGCGCTTGAGGTAGTCGAGCAGCAGCCGTTTGCTCTCCCCGGACGCTGAAGCGTACTTGCCCTGTGCGAAGGTCCGCAGCGACGTCTTGAGACTCTCGAGATAGTCATTGGGCGGAACCGTGGTCGTGAAGTTGGGCTTCCATCCCGCGGGCAATTTCACCTTCTCGAGCTCGACGAGCACCGCCTTGGCCCTGGCGGTGTACGCCGGGGTGCCGTGGACTGTCGGATATCGATCCTTCTTGACCATACCATAGCGATGGTCATACTGTCCCTCTTCCACGGTCTCGTAAGCCCGCTGCATCACCGCCGCGTTCTCGGGGCCGTAGAGGGCTGAGCAGTAATCCCGCACGATCTCCTTCAGGGAACGCTTGGGTGTCCACATCTTCTGGCCGCCCACATATAGGTTGATGTCCGAAGGCAGCCCGTGGAAGCACTTTGCTATCGACAGCCACTCCGTTTGTTGGCCTGCTTCTGGCGGGAGCGCTGAGTAGTACCGGTCGAGCGTGCGCGTATAGATGTGGGATGCATACACCATCTCGAAGTCGCACATATACCAGCACCAGATACCGAGGCGCCGGCCGGTCTTCTTGATGAATTTCGCCGGTCTGGGGTGATACCATCGCTCAAGTGCGATCCCGATCGCCTTGGGTGAGAGCGACTCGTCTTGCAGAGTCTTGTGGATCAGGCCCGGATTTGCCCAAGCATCGATCGTAACTCGGATCTTGGGATTGCGTTTGATGTACTCATTTCGAAGAAAGACCGTAGCCTGTTGTGGAATGACGTGTCCACCCTCGTTGCCCTCGTCCTTCCAGTGGGTGATGATGTGGTCGACGTGCTTGGCGTAGGTCTCGGCCAGCCCGATGTAGCGCTGCTTGCGTTGCTCGAGGGTCTTCGGGTCGTCCCATCTGAAACCATCGGCTGAACCCCAGATATACTGGCTCACTTGCATTCCATCTGCGTGTGCCGCACCAGCCAGTGTCTTGAGCACCGGGGCGACAAGCTCGCGCTCCTTTTTCGACCGCTCTGCTCCCGTCAGCTTCGAGCCGGATGGAAGTATCGGGCCGCTACGGTACTTCAGCAGTTCCATGAGCTGTACGGAGTTGAATCCGCAGGCCTTAAGGTGCGGCGGATAGCGCCTGAGCTTCTCCTCGCTCCAGAGCTCGTAGTTGATCTTCCGGGCCTCCTCGAGATTGCTTTTCAGGATCCTCCCTGTGGGGCAGAGTGTGGCCTCGCGGCCCCTGAAGAACGGAGTGCGCAGCGCGGTCATGGTCGGTGCGCTCACTGTCCAGGATCCGTCTTTCTCGAGCGTGCAGGCAACCTTGCTCAAAAGCCACGCTGCGCCCTGGTCAACTCCACGGTCGGTCTTGCCCACCACCAGAATGAAAGGCTGCTTCTTCCTCTTCTCGATGACCAGAAGGTAGCTCTCGTCTCGCGTGCCCTCCAGGGGTGTGAGGTCGATCCCGGCGGCTTTGGCCACGGGCGCGGCGTCCAGCGTCTCAAAGGCCAGGACCGGGAGTTTCCCGGCAGCACCTGGCTTCTTCGCCGGGCGCATGGTTATCCCGCGCACTTTGAAGAATTCTTGCCAGAGCTGTGCTGCCCGCGTAAAGCCGGGCTTTTCCGCATCAACACAGGCCCCGATCTCCGGGCCGCCGCTCCGGGCAAGGATAATCACCCCTCCTTTTTTCAATTCCTTTTCCTCGTCGGAAAACGCCTTTGTTGTGACAATCGCCATAGTGCTCAGTACTACTGCAGCAATTAAAGCAATGCCAGCTGTTTTTACTTTTTCCAGAAACATCATCTTCATCACTCCTTTTGAAATCAAGTAAACGCTTTCTGAAACAGCAGCATTGACCACGCTTCCGTGCACAGTTGCAGCGCAATCGGCTGCAAGACCGGCTGGGGCTGCCTGAACTGCATTTCCACTGATCAGTGCTGCAAGCACTGCACCTGAAACAGTGATCCTTCTTTTTAGGAAGTATTTCCTGAGTTTATCCAAGGCGTATGCAACACGTTTTCTTGCTGCGTCTTCCGAAATTCCGAATCTGTTCCCTATATCTGCATGGCTTTTCCCCTGGAAAAACCTGAGGGATACTGTATTCCTGTTTTTTTTGCTCAGGCTCATTAGGGCCTTGTCAAGGAAAGGGGCAATTTTTTCCCACTCTGTGCCTGTATCCTGATTAATACCTTTCATTTTTGCAGCCTCTCTTTCATGCTTTTTTCTTCGAGACTCAACAGTAAGGGTGTTTGCCGCAGTATATTTTGCAGCCCTTATGAGCCATCCGGAAAGCACGGTTCCTTTTATTATTTTATTCGCTTTTTTGGAAAGGATTAAAAACACTGCCTGTGAAGCCTCTTCAGCCAGGTGAGTGTGTTTAAGTTGACGCAGACAGGCAGAATACACCATATCGGTATAACGTGTAACGATTTCAGTAAAGGCACTTTCAGACCCTTTACGAATATATTCCTGAAGAAGCTCGAAGTCCTGCATATATGTCTCCTCTACCCTATATATTTACAGCCATTCCCAAACCGGAGAATTATTACTATTTTCTTTTTCTATTCGCAAATCCCGCCGGGGCGTAGGCCCTACCCTCCGGCCTGTAAGCCCTACGGGCTGGAAGCGGGGCCGGAGGCGGCAATTGCAAATCGTAAATTAGAATACTCCTGCCGCGTTCAGCGTGAGTATCAGTGCTATGATAGCTGAAAGGATACAATACAACAGATACATAGGTCGTTTTTTCTCGGACCGGGAAAACACAAGGGCAGCGAACGCACACCACATTCCCACTGCCGCGCTGAAACAGCAGACGGCTATTCCAAGCATGGCCAGGCCATCAGGTGTGTGCAGGCGGTTTATATACCAGTGGCCTTCCGGTTTTTTGCCGATGCAGGAGGCTTCCCATATGTGTGAAGGTGATGCTCCCTGCCACAGCTGTGAAATGAGTGTATCCGGTTCAATGACAGATGATCCTCCCTTCAGCTGCCATATAAACCCTGCACATGCAATGATTATTCCGAAGAGGATACACCAGAACACAGTCTCCCCGTACACTCTTCCGGAAAGGGGGGGGGTGTCTGTCTCTTCAGTGGAAGGCATATTCATCGGTTACCCCATTGAAAAAGCTTTTGTGCAAAGGCGGATTCCCGCACAGAGCAAAACAATGATTATGATGTACCGTATGAATGAAGGTTTTGATTTCATCATGATCTTGCTCCCTATATGGGCCCCGGCTGTCATGCCGATAAGGCAGGGAACCACCAGTATCGGGAACATGCCTCCATTGAGAATATAGGGCCATACAGCAGCTGTTCCGCCGAGGCTAATCATAACCGTGCTGCAAGCGGCTGCGGCCTTCAGTGGAACAAGCATAACAAGATTGAATACAGGTACGATTGCCCAGCCTGCTCCAAGCCCGAACAGCCCTGACGTGAGGCCGATCAGGCAGATACAAAGAATTCCGGGAAGCGTTCTTTTTACACGGTAGCTCACTTTTTCCCCCACGGAATCCTCCCGGTACGACATGTCAAGGCAGAGACATTTTGAAAAAGCATCAACTGTGCCTGTTTCAGGATATTCGGTTCTCTTTCTCGTACAGATAAACAGTATCGAAATACCGATGACAAACACACCGAGGATTCCCCTGATCAGCGCCTCACCGGTTTCACCCATTGACGAATGGATATAGACGGCGAGAAATGCGCCGATAATGGAAAACAGAACATTTGGGAGAGCGGTCAGCATGAGAAGACGGATATTGGCGATCCCTTTGCGAAGGTAGGGCCGGGCTGCGATAAGGGCACCGGCCATTGCTATGAAGAGCCCTGTTGTTCGTATAATGTATGAATCAATGGAAGTAAATCCCATCATGAGAGGGGTGAAGATAACGCCGCCTCCCACTCCCCCGAGCACCGCAAATATTCCTATGAGCATACATATGATACAGAGTGCGAAAAAGAACAGCATAGGGCTGACAACAGTGGGTGGTATGCCGTTTTCCTGAGGATGAAGCGTGTGAATAGAGGTAAAGAGAAGCACGGCTGATAATAGAATTAATACACTGCTCGTTTTTAAGCTTGAAAACCGGAAAAATCCCGCGAAACAGCGCATGGTTTCTGTGTCCTGACTGGGTGAATGAATAACATGTAGAAGTCTAAATACTCTATTGTAATAATATTTTGGGAAAGTCAAGATAATTCTGCAGTGCACGGCACTGCCGTGCCCGGCAGTCGACAAAGTCATTAACAGCAGAAAAACCGGGGAAAGGGAAAAATAATAAAATATTGTCTTGAGATTCAGCAAAATGCTTATATTATTATGAATGGAAGTTTTTTGTGCTCAGCATCCTTAAGGGAAATCCATATGAAAACGATATTCGGGAAAGACGATGGATACCGCGGCATCTGGTATTCATGCAGTATGCAAACATTCGGGTACAGCGGCGGCCTGGGTACATACTGCGCGAAACACCGTCCATTTGCCGTCTATTGCGAGAACGTACGCAAAACATTTTTCTGTTACGGCGGAACGACGAAAAGCAGCTTCACTAATCTTCTTCACATGGTTTCGTATTATGACCATGAGAAAGACGTTGTGCCCAGGCCAACGATATTGCTGGACAAGGAAACCGGTGACGCACACGATAACCCGGTGATCTCCGTTGATGAGGAGGGTTACATCTGGATCTTTTCTACAGCTCACGGTACTGCCCGATCCGCATTCGTGCACCGCAGCACACACCCCTATGAGATCGATGACTTTGAGCATGTCAGAATATCAGGGCTGGTTGACGGCAAGCAACAGGAGATCACGAACTTCTCGTATATGCAGCCGTGGTACATTTCAGGCAAAGGTTTTCTCCTTTTCCACACCCGGTACGATAATCCGGCAGTCCGTTCACTGTGGTTTGCGCGGAGCTGCGATGGTACGCATTGGGAGTGCTGGCACAATCAGGCTGCAATTGCCAAAGGTCACTATGAGATAAGCACGGCACATGCAAACTGTGCCGGAACAGCCTTTAACTATCATCCGAGCCTGTCTCCTTTTATCCGCACCAATCTTTATTACATAGAGACGCGCGATTTGGGAGAATCGTGGAATGCAGCGGACGGGACTCCGCTTGAACTGCCGCTGACGGAAGTAATAAATCCTGCCTTGGTGCATGACTACAGTTCAGAGAATCTCCTTGTTTACCTGAAAGACATCCTTTTTGACCCTGACGGGCATCCAGTGATCCTGTACCTCACCAGTGCTGGAAATATGCGCGGCCCGGAAAGTGCTCCGCGCAGATGGACCACGGCTCGATGGACGGGGCAGAAATGGCTTATATGTCCGGCAATGGAATCGGACGACAACTATGATACAGGTTCTCTATATATTGAAGAGGACGGCACATGGCGGCTTATCGTGCCGACTGATGACGGTCCGCAACCCAACCGTACAGGCGGAGAGATGGTGATGTGGAAAAGCAACGATCAGGGTGCCACATGGACACGTACTGCGCAGATCACCAATAACAGTTTCCACAATCATTCCTATGCCCGACGTCCCCTAAACGCCCATCCTGATTTCTATGCTCTTTGGGCGGACGGAAATGGAAGAGAGCCGTCTGATTCGCGCATGTACTTCTGTGATAGAGACGGGAATGTCCGGGTTTTGCCGAAGAAGATGGAAGAGGATTTTGCCCGACCAGCCGCTCCAGGCGACGCGGATAAGCCGCTCCGCTGAATTCAAATGATATGAAAAGAACATCTCTCATTATTGTTGGTGTTGGGATCCTGGGATCCGCTGCGGTGATTTTCAACTATTGTTGCAATGAGAGGGAGAGTATCCTGAATGAACGTGTGTTGCGCTGGCGCGAAGCAGTAGAAGCGGGAGACGTGAAAACCGCTGTACAATCGGCTCGCGACATTGTCGGTACTATACAGCCATCTTCTTTGCCGCCCAGATATGAAAAGCTGTGCCGGAAGAACGGTGTTGATCCTGAATTCCTTAAGACGGACTTCAATGCCTTGGACTTTCAGCTATGGAAACATGCTTTATTCTTTCACAAACTTGTTTATCAAATCGCAGCAGATACACACGATGAACAGTCTGAGATCGAGGCATTGTTAGCGGCTGTACGGAAGCGTATAGAGCCCGTGGAACCGCAGAAGGAGAATATATTGTGGCCCTATACAATATGGCAGTTACAGAAAGGCGTCTGTGATCGACAGGCATGGGTTCTGTGTGAATTGGCCTATCAACTCGGTTACGAAGCCCAGATCGTGTATCTCAGGAACCCGAATACCCTGGTTTCACCGCATACGGTCTGCGAGATCAGAAAAGAACGCAATACATGGGTCGCTGATCCGTATTCGGGCAGGCTCCTGCCGGACGTATCTGTGGCGGATATTGCGGCTGACAGACGTTTGGCCGCATCAACTTGGCCTGAACGGGAGGACTGGCAGAAAGCGGTCTCGAAATCCGCTTATTGGCTTCCTGCCTATCCGCAGGACTACTGCAAACGCAATCAAGAGCTGTACAGCGAGGTGAAAGCCGTATTGGGAGAGTCATGTCCCCGTTTCGGTGAGTCTCCTGAAGACCGGCTGAACCGGTACCTTTCGCTGACAAGCCGCGAAGACCGGTTGTTTCCATACAGGTTCTGGTTTTACCCTTTTCGCTTACTGAACAAGCAGATGGCTGCAGTCCGGAAAATGAAGACACGCAGACAAAATGACCCTGCCAATTTAAATTCCGCCGGACAATTGTAAAGATACCTCAACTTTTTTACGGAGTATGAGACATGGCTGATCAGGAAAAGCATCCTAATATTGTGATCATGTACGCGGATGATCTCGGATTCGGGGATATCGGGTGTTACGGCGCAGCAGACATCAGAACACCCAACCTCGACCGTCTCGCTTCCGAGGGCATACAGTTCCGGCAGGGCTATGCTACAGCCGCTACATGCACACCTTCCCGGTACAGCCTGCTTACAGGTTCATACCCCTGGCGAAATCCCCGCGCTGCTATTCTGGCAGGGGATGCGCCGATCATCATAGGCGCCGGAACGCCGACACTTCCCGATATGCTCCGCACCGCCGGATACAGGACAGGTGTTGTCGGCAAATGGCATCTCGGGCTTGGCAGCAATGACCTCGACTGGAACAGGGAGATAAGCATTACACCGAATGATGTAGGATTCGACTATTCTTTTATTATGGCTGCTACCAACGACCGTGTTCCCTGTGTCTACGTAGAAAACCGCAAAGTAGCCGGTCTTGATCCGGAAGACCCCATTGAGGTGACATACGATTGGGACAAGGCATTCCCCGATCAGCCTACCGGACGGCATAACCCAGACCTGCTCAGGCTGATGTACAGTCACGGGCATGACGGCACTATCATTAACGGCGTCAGCCGTATTGGACACATGCGCGGGGGCAGGACCGCGTTGTGGGACGATGAAACCATGGCCGAGGTCTTTGCTGAAAAGGCAGTTGCTTTCGTCAGGGAAAACAAGAGTTGCCCTTTTTTCCTCTATTACGCGTTCCATCAGCCGCATGTACCCCGTCTGCCGGGATCCCGTTTTAAGGGCATCACCTCCCTTGGCGCGCGCGGTGACGTGATCGTTGAGATGGACTGGTGCGTGGGTGAGATGCTCGACGTGCTGGAACAGCTGGGGATCAGGGAAAACACTATTGTTATCTTTTCCAGTGACAACGGGCCCGTGCTTGATGACGGTTATGAAGACAATGCAGAGGAACTGAAGGGATCACATAAAGCAGCCGGCCCGCTGCGCGGAGGCAAGTACAGCATGTACGACGGCGGCACCCGGGTTCCGTTCATTCTCAGCTGGCCGGGTACTGTCGAAACCGGTGAATCGGAGGCTATTGTCAGCCATATAGACTTTTTTGCGTCTTTCGCTGCACTTCTGGACATGCCTCTGAGTGCTAATGCGGCTCCTGACAGCATGGATGTTCATGATGCGCTGCTCGGCAGAAGCAGCAGAGGGCGCGATGAACTGCTCGTTGAAGGCACGCAGGCAAAGACCGTGCTTCGGCAAAACGAATGGACCTATATTCCGCCTCACGACGGCCTTGCGGTCCACCCGCATACGCGTATCGAGCTGGGCAATTCTCTAAAACCGCAGCTTTACAATCTGTCCATGGATATCGGGCAGATTCGGAACCTGGTGGAAGATGAGAGCGATATTGCGGACGCAATGGCCGGCCGGCTCAAAGCAATTCTTGAAAGCGAACGGACACGTCCTGTTGAACCGGAGGATACATAGGGCTTGCTGGAGCCTCGAACCGTTCGACTCAGCTCACAGCCCGTTATGGAATAACGGCGTCGGGAAGGGTCGCTTTTTCCTGTCTCCTGACAGATAATCCTGTGATCCTGTCCAATTTTTTATCTGGTCTTTTTCTTGCCCTTTCCTTTTTTACTTGACATTTCCTGAATACTTGTTACAGTTAGAAAGCTGAGTTTGCTTTGTCCTTCGGCTTGTCCGGGGGATTGGAATACTGGAATATTGGAATGCTGGACGGTTGGAAAATGAAGAAGTATTTAGTGTTTAGTAAATTAATATTTAGTAAAAGAAAAAAATCGCAATCACAAAAAACTAATACACTCAATACTGAATCACTAAATACTCGGTTTTATATGTGGCATCATTCCTTTGTAAAATAGTGAAAGATTGAATAATAGCGGAATAAGTCGTTGAATATAATGAGATTGCAGTAAGTATTGAGACGTTACTCTTTCATAAGGAAACGAGCAGAGTGGCTGTAAAGACTGGAATTATCGGGTCTACCGGATATGCGGGGGAATTTCTGATCAGGATACTGAGCAGGCATCCTGAAACGGAGATTTCCTGTCTCTGTTCAAAGCACGGGGAGGGAAAAGAGGTTTCCACCATCCTGCCGGGGGTTTCCGGCATGGAGGACCGTATTTTTGATCCTGAGGATATTGATCTGGTCATCGACCGGTGTGAAGTGGTCTTTACCGCGAAAAAAAGCACCGAGTCAATGGAATACGCTCCTATTCTCCTTAAAAAGGGGCTGAAAGTCATTGATATCGGCGGGGAATTCAGGCTGCGGAGTAAAGACGAATATGAAAAATGGTACGGAAATACACACACCTGCCCTGAACTCCTTTCCAAGGCTGTGTACGGAATGTGCGAACTGAACCGTGGTAAAATCAAAGATGCGTCTCTTGTGTCGAATCCGGGCTGCTATCCTACCGGTGTAATCCTGGCCGTATATCCGTTTATCAAGCGCATGAAGGATGAGATCGCTTCGATAGGTATCGCAGCATCGTCGGGAATATCGGGCGCAGGAAGGACTCCTACAGAAAAGAACCTTTTTGTGAACTGCTTTAACAGCCATTCAGCATACGGCATAGGTGCGCACAAGCATGTCCCTGAGATCGAGCAGGAACTCGGGTTCAAGGTGACGTTCGTGCCTCAGCTTGCTTCTATAGACAGAGGAATACTGTCGGTGATCTGCATACACCTCAGAGAAGGATGCGAACCTCCTTCCCCCCCGAATGATATTCTGATACAGCACTATGAAGGGGAGAAATTCATAAGAGCATTCGATGCTGCTGAGGAGGTGACCGCCGGGAATGTGCGGGGAACGAATTTCTGCGATCTGCATGCGGTATTCATTCCGCGGACCGGTGTTATCTGCGTGGTTTCCGCGATCGACAACCTTATCAAGGGGGCGAGCGGCCAGGCCATACAGAACCTTAATATTATGTACGGCATTGATGAGGACACAGGACTGTTTGGAGAAGTATTTTGAAAACGTTCATGCGGATCGTACTGTGCGCAGCAACAGTAACGGCACTATACGTGCCGTGCGCATCCGGTCAGGATACTCCGGAAGAGGAAGGACAGGATGCCGGGGTTATGCTGTCGATAGATGACTGTATCAATACAGCGGTTCTCTACAACCGGGATATTGCAGAGGCTTTTATCTCGTACAGAAAAACACTCCATGAGATACATATAGACAGGTCCCGGTTCCTGCCGAACCTGGATGTGGAATACGGCTATTCCCGCAACGAAAATGAGAGTTCCGGCACTGACAGCAGGGATAGAAGTACTTCGGTGGTCTATTCACAGCGCTTTATGGAATTCGGGCGGGAGAACAGTGCGGATGTGTATACGCGGGCAGCTGTGCGTGAGAGTTTCTATTCCCTGCAGAGCACGATCGCAAATGTTGTGTCGGATGCGAGAAGGGATTTTTTCTATATACTCCTTAAGCAGAAGCAGATCCGTGAAAGGGGGCTTCTTTTAAAAGAATTCAGGGAGGATCTTGTCATTGCAAAGGCGAAGCATGAAAAAGGCCAGATCCTTGAGATTGACGTGTTTTCCGCTGAACTGAACGTCCTTAATGAAGAGCTCCGGCTGAATGAGCTTAAAAGGGCCCTTTTCAAACGCAAGATGGACCTGAGATACAGGCTGGGATGCAGGATTCCGCTTGAGTTCGGTATCAGGGGAGAACGGGAAGCCCTGGATCTGTCTGAAAAAGAAGCTGTTTCCCTTGCCAAGGGCCGTGATTTCTATCTGGACAGGCTTAAGGAAGAGATATATGAGAAGGAAAGAGAGGTAGCGGAGAAAGTGTGGGAATACCTTCCACAGTTTACATTTCAGATGGGATACGAAAATCTTAAGAACAACATTGCTGTCAGCCTCAGCCAGTCGGGCTATGTGTGGGGTGTCGATCTGGAGGCGGAGACATTCATACTGCCGCCATCCACGCGGGAGGCTGTGTATCCTGACAGGGAAACGGAGGATGTCTCGTTCAGTTTTCAGGTCCGTCTCCCCCTGTTCGACGGGTTCAGGAAGAGGGAAGAGCATGCTGTGGAGAAAAAGGAGCTCCGTATTCTTCGTCTCAGGTACAGAGACAGCATAAGCGCGCTGGTCAGGGATGTACTGAAATCGTACCAGGATTATTACGAGCAGAAGGAACAGCTTGAAATAACCAGACGGAGGCTCTATATTTCGAAGAAGCGGTTTGAAATAAACGAGAAACTGAAGGAATTCGGGAAGATAGATGATAATCAGCTTGAAACCTTCCGCCAGGCGTTTTTCAACCAGCAGAATGCCCTTTACACAGGCCAGGATATTCTCATCAGGGCCGAGGAGGATATAAAAAAATATCTTTTCAACCCCGGTCCGTATATACGCATGCTGGAGAATCCCGAACCGTTCAGGCGGGAGCTTTTGAAGAAACATATAGGCCCGTATTGCGAGGGAGTAGCTGATGGGGAATAGACTGATACTGATAGTCGTCTGTATATGTATTACTGCAGGTGTGGTCTTTCCACAGGAGAAGGGGCTTACTAAAGAGGAGATGGAGGACCACCTTAAGCTTCAGGAAGCGCTGATCAAGCTTCGGGAGTCAAAGGAGGACCGGGATAAATACGAACGTGAATACAACATGAACCTGGAATTCTACAAGGACGGTATTGTCACCCTCAAGGAGCTCAATGAATCGCAACAGAAGCTGGAAAGCGCCAAGCTCGCATACCAGCGTGCCGAGATCGAGCTGAAGAGGACGCGGCTCGGTTTCCTGAATGATGCCACACGTATCGAGATCGTCACGGCAAAGAAATACCTGACCGAAGACGGGGACCGGAAGGTGTCTGTAACGCTTAAGAATGCTTCAAATGTCCGGAAAGCGCTTGCCTCCGATCCGAGCTTAAAACAGGATGATGTGGTGTCCCTGCTCTGTATCAAGCAGCTCAAGCTGACGCTGAAATCGGGAGCCGTTATAAGCGATCCTTATGAATGCATCATTGATAGACTGGAAGTGGGCAAGAAAGCGACGGTCGATCTTGTTCTTCTCAAGGATGTTGAGGAAGTTACGATAGAACTGGCATACGGGTCGGAAACAGAATCGAGGAGCGTGTTCCTCCGCAAGGAATCACTGAGGGAGATTCCCACAATAGAGACATCGCAGGGATCACAGCAGGGAGAGCTGGGTGCTCTGATAACCTATTCCATAGAGCTGGAGCGGCTTGCAGAAGAGGAGAAGCGGTTCAGTCTGATTAAACTTGGGCTTCCCCGGTACTATACCGCCCATTTCAAATATAACGGTGCGACTGTTTCAAATATAAAGTTTACGGACAAGATTTCGCGCATCAGTGTTCAGCTTGAAGTGGCAGTTCCTGAAAAACTCGACAAGGATATCGTTGGAAAACCTGTTTATTTTTTTGTGGCGGTCACGCTTCCTTCCCAGGCTCGGGCTGTAAGCAGGCTCAACGCGCGGACGCTGTCCGGGGGGGCACCCATTTCGGGAGCGGATCTCGATAAGCTGAAATGCAACTACCTTCAGCTTGACCTGACGCCGATCGGAAAAGGTGCGCTCGAGCTTGAGATCGAAAACAGGTTTAAGGAGGTGACTCTGGGGAAGTCTGCAGATTTCCGGATATTTGTCAGTAATACGGGGACGCTTGAGGTGTCAAATATCAAAGTGGATATTACGCCTCCGTTTGAATGGAGTGTGACTGCAGAACCGCGTTTTATCAATATGCTTGCTCCCGACACAAAAAAAGCCGTTAAAATAACCGCCTCACACAGCAGTGGTTCTGAGATAGGCGAATATGACATCCGGCTGTCCGCAGCAGGGGAGGCAGGATATGAAGAGATTGAATCTGAGGAGAAGGATTTTACGGTCAAGTTAACCCCCAGGGCAAGACTGATGCAGAACCTTATCCTTGTCGGCGTCCTTATCGCTGTTGTTGTCGTCATTTCCATTGTCAGTATTATCGTAAGCAGAAGATAAGTTTTTTGCCGTTGGAAACGGCAAAGTATTTGTACATTAATATCAATATGATTAAATATATCACCGCTGTCGCAAAAAAGGAGATCTTTTTTCATATCTACAGTGTACGGTTCATATTTACAATGGACCTGATATGCGTGCTGTTTCTTGTCAGCGCGTATATGATGCTGTCAGATTACCGAAAGCGGCGGGAGAATTTTGAGGCTCAGCACAGGGTTCATCAGGACCGTATCGTCGATATGCTCCATTCAGAAAACCCACGGGATCAGTTCCGGACTCTGTTCTGGAGAGGAGGCATCTCATACGACAGAACCCCTGCCCCCATGAGCGTCTTTGTCCGAGGGCTTGACTGGCATATTCCCATGACGTTCACCAAATCCGCGTGGGAGGCAAAACAGTCAAGTGTGGATGAATACAGGAACCCCATCCTTAAACTCTACATGACACCCGATTTCGCGTATATCGTAAATATCATCCTGAGCCTTCTTGCCCTTCTTTTCGTGTTTGATACCATATCGGGTGAAAGAGAGGACGGAACCCTGAAGCTTCTTCTTTCCTATCCTGTTCCCAGGGCGGCAGTGCTTCTGGGCAAATGGATCGGGGGATTCATAACACTTCTCGGTCCGTTTTTTCTGGGTGTTCTTTTCTGGATGATCATTATTGTTAACTCCGGAATGGTCAATTTCGGCACTGAAAACATTATTCGTTTTTTTACTGTGGTTGGTACCTCAATCATATATCTGGCACTGTTTTTTTCGCTCGGAATGGTGGTTTCCTGTCTGACACGCCGTTCGAATACATCACTGCTCGTCTGTTTTTTTGTATGGGTGATCTGGATCATCGTTATTCCGAATGCCGCTCCGATCGCGGCAAAAGCCGCTTCTCCTGTACCCGCGCGACAGGAGATCGAAAAGCTCAAGGAGGACATTGAGGATGAAACGGAACGGAAGATCAGGGAAGCGAAGAAGAACACCATAAGCTATTCGGATGAGAGCGAACAAATAGAGGAAAAGATACGGGCACAGGGCGAGAACGAAAAGCATACCATAGAGGTCTTCTATGATAAACGGGTCAAAAAGCAGGGAAGGACAGCCCGGTTCCTTGCGAGGCTTTCCCCATCGGGCTGCTATATGTTTGCAGTGACCGCGGTCGCGGGAACAGGGTTTGACGCCTATTACAGTACATTCAGGTCGTTTGAAAAGTTTGAAAACGATTTCCAGGACCTGTATTTCTCTCTGCGGCGCGGGTGGTGGCGTCTTTCATCAGGGTGGCTCGACCGCAGCCGCATACCCAGGCTCAGGTTTTTTCCGCTGCGGCTTGAGAATGCCCTGAACAAAGCGATGTTTGATGTGCTGCTTCTATGTATTTTCACTGTTCTTTTCTTTATGCTTTCATTCTGTCTGTTCCTGACGTATGATCCGCGGTAATGGAAGAAAGGTTAGGGTCATGATGCCGGTTTGGGTAAAGTCTTTGGGTAAGGTAGTCTGCGGTCTTTAGACCGCAGGATTATTATCGGCCTGTCCCGGTAATACTGTCTGTTTGGTGACCATCTTTCCTTTTTTATTGATTTCTTTTTTGGAAAACTAAAAAGCCGTATGGTTCTGCATATAATAAAAAAAGAGATTTACGAGAATTTTCTGAGCCTGAGGTTTGCCGTTACATCGATTCTCTGCTTTCTGGTCGTGACCTCCAGCATCGTTATCCTGGGGAAGGGGTATTGTGACGACCAGTACGATTATACGCGAAACTCGAGGGAGCATGCCGAGTATCTGGACAGCATTGAACATCCGTGGCAGATAGTCTATCGGGGGATACCCGTTGAAAAACCTGTTTCAAAGCTGGCGATATTCAATAAGGGTATTAGTGACGCGGGGCGTTCCGCACGGATATACGGGTTCAGGGATACGGCATATTATACTAAAAAAGGGAGAAACCCGGTCAACTTCCTTTTTCCGGCAATGGACCTTCTCTTTTTCGTGTCGGTCGTGATGTCCCTTCTTGCGATCGTATTCAGCTATGACGCGATTTCAGGAGAAAAGTCAAATGAGACGCTGAAGCTCATGGTGTCCTATCCTGTTGCCCGGAGCTCAATTATAACAAGCAAGTGGATCGGGGGATACATATGCCTTCTGCTTCCGTTCTTCCTCGCAGTCAGCGGAGGGCTGATAACACTCTTTGTTATGATCCCCGATATTGAATTTTCAGGCACCGAGTTCCTCTATTTCGGCATATTCCTTCTGTTTTCCTGTGTGTATATTTCCATTGTATACACGTTCGGCATCCTTGTGTCAGCCAATACCGCGCGGCCTTCCACTAGTATCACCGTGCTTCTTCTCATATGGGTCGTATTCGTGCTGGTTATTCCGAATATCAGTGCGAGCGCAGCCTCATTCTTTATCAAAACGGACAACGTTCAGACAGTAGAGCAGAAGAAAAGGGAGGTTATGCGGGCCGGTCGAAAGGAATACCGCACAAAACGCATGCAGTACTGGGAAGACAAATCACTGCAGACGGTCCCCTATGGGGTATACAGGAGACGGCTGGACAAGGAAAGGTATATAAAAACCAGACGGGAGATCAATGAAATAGTCCGTTCATACCGACTTTCAATGCAGGCGCAGATCCGGCTGACAAAATGGATATCGCGTCTTTCCCCGCTCGCGTCACTTAAATACGCCGCAGGGACCGTGACCGGGAGCGGCTATGAGGAGGACTACGCCTTTCGCGATGCTGTTGATGAATATGCGCGGAAAATGATAGTCTTTACGTATGATGAATGGATTGCCAGGGAACAGGACAGGGGCCGGGTCCAGTCCGGCAGGTACGGAAGAGCAAAATGGAGCTTTGACGCGGACGCTGCTCCTGAATTTAATTATGAATCCCGCCGGATACAGGATATTTCCCACAGAGCAGCCCACACCGCAATTGATGCTGGACTTCTCGTTTTCTGGAATGTCGTTTGCCTGCTGGGGGCGTTTATTTCATTTATGAGGTATGACGTAAAATGACCGTTCTCCGGACAGCGGGGCTTATTGCAGGTATTGTGCTGGGTGTTATCCTGGTTTTTGTCGTTGTTTCCGGAGATGAAAAACAGGAGTATCTTGATAAGCTCGGTGATCCAGATACGCAGCAGGAAGCGGTTATCGGCTTATATGTGATCAAAGAGGATATTGTGCCTTTTCTCGCGGAAGAGCTCGAAAAAGACGGACATTCAGAGACGGCGCGGATCGGCATTGTCAGGGTTCTTGCTAAAAAATACGGTTCCGGCAGTGATCCGCGCATACAAGAAGTGTTTCGGAAGGCTGTTTCAGAAATGCCGTCTGCAGTGAGAAAGGAGATATACCGGACCGCCGCTTCTCTGCAGTGCATAGAGATGATGGATATCGTAATCAGGGGACTGGAGGAACAGGCTCCGGATATTCATAAAGCCATTCTGACACATTTTGATTTTACCGATGAGATCCGCAAAGACGTTTCACTGAAAGACAGGCTGATAGACCGCATGGCCGTGCTTCAAAAAAGCCCGGAACCGGTGGTTGCGGAGACGGCCGGTGCTTTTCTCGGGGAGGAGATACAAAACCGCGTGCGGGAGGCGGGTGAATCCGCAGCAGACTTTAATTTCAGCCGGGCGGAGGAGATTCTCCTGAATGCGAAGAAGCTCTCTCCTGAAAACCCTCTCATCAATTACGCGCTGGGCAAATTCTACCTTGTGAGAAAGAAGAATACAGAAAAAGGCAGCGCGCTTCTTTCACGATACGGTTTTCTCTATAGAGTGCGTGCAACGGATACTCCGCCTGAGATTGACGGAAATATGAATGAACGGTTATGGAAAAACAGCACTCCTCTGAAAGGTTTCTATAAAATAATATCACGCAGTCATATCTACAGGCCTGCGGATACAAAGATTGAGGCGTATATGAGATATGACCGGGAGCACCTTTACCTTGCTGCTGCAGGATACGCGGACTATATACGTCTGGCAGGGAATGCAGACCGCAGGGACGGCCCTGTATGGCGGGATGACTGCTGTGAGATGTATTTTGATGCCGATCTGGATGAAAACACGTACTATCAGATAGTGATAAACTACAAAGGGGTTGTCAGGGACCTGAAGGCCGCGGCTCAGGGCCGCCGGAGAAGGCGCCGCAGGCACAATTTCTCATGGAACGCGCCGCTTTCGTGCAGCACAAAGCTGAAGCGGGGAGAATACTGGTCTTTAGAGGTTAGGTTTCCTTGGGAAACGTTCAGAATGGACGGGCCTCCACGGCCCGGTGACGTGTGGGGGTTCAACATAGCCTGGTCAAAACAGATCAAGCCCGCTGAATACGCCCAGTGGTGCCCCACGTACGGAAACGCGCACGATCCCCGGTTTTTCGGCTTGATCGTGTTCGAATAGGAAAAGAAAATCAGCCACCGAGACACGAAGTCACAAAGTTACATAGAAAAGTAAAAGGGAAAGAACAGATAAGAAATTTGACAGGATCACAGGATTATAGGGGGACCGGCACCAAGCCGATAATAAGAAAATCTAGCGGTTTTTTTCCATCACTCTAATACTCCACAACTCCAATACTCCATTCTTTTATCTCTGCGGTTTTTTATGCAATTTTTAATGGAAATCAGGGTATTTAATGGTATAATGCAGACCTGCAGTTGTCGTTAATTGATGATTTGTTGTTTGTTTGGAAATATCAGAGGGCAGTAGGGGCAACCCGCCGGGTCGCCCTTACGGATGCAATGCAAATGTTCCGCAGGAACATTTTATTCATAAGGAAACGCGATTGGAACAGGAACGGGACGCCACATTTATAATTGAACAGGATATATTCAGGGGGCCGATAGAGCTTTTATATTTCCTTATTACCCAGCATGAGCTTGATATATCCGAAGTATCCCTTTCCGAGATAACGGACCAATATCTCGGATTTGTCGATATAATAAAGGAACTTGACCTGGACAATACAGGACAGTTTCTGGAAATAGCTTCAACTCTGCTTCACATCAAGGCTCGAGCTCTTTTCCCTGATCAGGAGGAAGATGAGGATGGGGACGATTTTGACCCGGCGGATGAGCTTATCGGACAGCTCCTTGAGTATAAGAAATATAAATTGACCGGCATGGAACTGGCTGAAAAGAGGAAAAAACAGGAAAAAAGTCATTCGCGAGGCTACAGAGAGCAGTTTGATTTTGACAGGGATGAAGAGGGAAATCCCCTTGAGGAAGTTGAACTTGGGTCCATGCTCAGTGTATTCAATGAGCTTATGGCCCAGACGCTGCGAAACCTTCCCGAAAAAATAGTATATGACGACATATCGGTTGAAGAGCATATCACTAATATCCTGAAAAAACTGGACAGCGGAAAGGTCAAGTCAGTTACATTTACGGAGTTCGTTAAAGGAGGAGGAGGAGAAGCCCTTCCTTCCAGAGAATTCATGTGCGGAGCATTTATTGCGTGCCTTGAACTTACTCGGCAGCATCAGATCAAAGTGTTTCAGTCGCGAACAGGCGGGGAGATACGGATCGAGCGGATGAGTCCGGAAGAACGTGCCCGCCTTGAAAAAGATGATGAGAACCGTCATGCTTCAGGACAGGAGGATACCGGTCAGGAGGGGAAAAATGCCGAATATGCCGCGGGTACAGAGGAACGCAACGGGTCTACTGCATGAGTTCGGGGAGAATCGACTATCATATCCATACAAGCCTGTGCCGCCATGCAGAGGGAAGCCTGGAGGAATACGCTGAAAAGGCGTATAGTGCAGGACTTGTCGAAATAGCATTTGCAGATCATATACCCATTCAGCATCCTATTCTCGCTGAGAGTTGCATGAAACGGAGTGAACTTGACGGGTATGTAGAGAAGGTGCTGGATCTCAGGGAGGCTTGGAAAGGAAGGATGACTGTCCGCCTGGGACTGGAAGCCGATTACGTGGATGGTTACGAGGAATATGTCAGCGATATTATTGATGCATACCCTTTTGATGTGATACTGGGATCGGTACATACTGTTGACGGATGGGGCGTAGACAATGAGAAATACATCCATATGTTTGAGCAGGGCAATATCGAGGAAATGTATTTCACCTATTTCACGCATGTGGAAATGGCGGCCAAAACGGGGATGTTTGATGTTATGGCCCATCCTGACCTGATAAAGAAATTCGGGTATGTTCCAGACCTTGATGACTGGTCAGACCTGTATGCAGGGGCCCTTGACGCCATCGCCGGAATGGGGGTTGGTATGGAGGTGAATTCCGGCGGGCTCAGGAAGCCGATCAGAGAACAGTATCCGTGCCGCGCGTTTTTAAAAGAAGCCGTACGCAGGGGCGTTAAATTCGTTACGGGCTCTGATGCACATGCCCCTGAAGAGGTGGGTATGGATTTCGATTTTGTATATACTCTGCTCAGGGAGGAAGGCGTTGAAGACCTTCTCACCTTTTCCCGCCGGAAAAGGGGTGTTATTTCGATAAACGATAAAGGGAGATATCATGACAAAGCTTAAAATAAGAACAATAGTATATACAGCAGTATACGCGGCCGTAGTCTGTATAACAGGGCTATGCTTCCAGGGATGTAAAGAGGAATCAGAGATAGTGTCCGGACCGGACCGGTATATGAGCGTGGATGAGATAAAGCCTGGAATGAAGGGATTCGGGAGGACCGTTTTCAAGGACGACCGGATAGAGACATTTGATGTCGAGATCATAGGCGTTATGCACAACTGGTCTCCAGGTGGCGATATGATCCTCGCAGAAGTCCATCATGATGTGGTTGATGAGGCCGGGATTATCGCAGGAATGAGTGGCAGCCCGATCTATATAAATGGCAAACTGATAGGAGCCCTTGCATACGGATGGGGCTTCCAGAAACGTGCTATTACAGGAATCACCCCCATTCATGAAATGCTAATTCCTAAAAAGGGGAAACATGCTGGAAATGCTGGGTTATTCAGGGATGCTGAAGAAGAACGGACCGCTGCAACAGCCCATATTGATAATGCTGATATGATGCCACTTGCCCTTCCCCTTTCAGTAAACGGTGTTTCTCCCGGCTTCAGGAGTTTCATTAAAAAGGAACTGGGCAGGAGATTTCCTGAGAGCACGCTTTTCCTGGCGGGAGGTGCCGGAGGTAATGCAGCGGGAATGGACATAGGGCCGCTTGAAGAGGGGTCAGCGGTTGCTGTAAAACTGATAGAGGGGGATTTTGATATTGCCGCAGTGGGAACCCTGACATGCATTGAAAACAATACGGTATACGCATTCGGCCATCCTTTCTACATGGAAGGGAATGTGACGCTTCCCATGGCTAAAGCATGGGTGCATACGGTTATTCCGAGCCTTAGGAGCTCTTTTAAGCTAACATCCACCGGTGAAACTGTGGGAGAATTCAACCTCGACTACGCCCAGGGCCTCAGGGGGAACAGGACAAAGAAACCGGACCTTGTGCCGCTGAAAGTTTCACTCAGGAATAAAGATTCAGGGGAAAGCACGTCCTATTCGTTCAGGACCGTACATGAAAAACGGTGGACCTCTTTCCTCGTCTTCCTCGCAGTTCTCTACGCCGTAGATGAGGCGGAAATAGTTGGCACAGACGTATCCGTATGGATCGAATCGTCTATTGAGGCAGAGGGTATTCCTCCTGTAACCGGAAAGGATTTTTTCGTGTCATGGGGAACACCCGGGTGGGGAAGCGCTGGGCCTCTCTGGTCTAAGATAGATTTCCTTATGGATAATGAATACAAGCCTCTCGCTATAAGGAATGTTACGCTCGATCTTGAGGTTGCGGGCGGCAAACAGGTTAAGAGAATAGAGCGATTCATAGTGGAGAAAACAAAAGTGAAACCGGGAGGCACTGTTGAATTTATACTGTCGCTCAGGCAGTACGGAAAACCGGTTTCGCGGGAGACAATAACCGTTGCTGTGCCGGAAGACATTCCGGAAGGACCTGTTCGGCTGAATATATACAATGGGCTGTATGCGGGGGGATATGATATTGAAAGAGCACCGGGGCTTGCAGACCCGGCATCAATTGAACAGATTGCCCGGCTTCTGTCCGACACATACGGTGCGAATACAATGATAGCCGAGTTCAGCACACGGGCCGAGGGAGTGGTTGTTGAAGGACGGGAATTCCAGGATATTCCTCAGTCCGTTCTGGATATTTATAAGGGGCTTAACCATCCGAGGGTCAGTTCCACCCGCTATAAGCTGTGGCGCAGGACCCCAATGAAGCGGGACGATATTATCATGGGGGGCATTTCAGTCGTGCTGGATGTGTCAAAGTATCACAGGCAGGGCGGTTAAAGAAATCCCGGAGCGAAGAAAGGACATATGATGAAGAAGATAATCGTACTTATTTTTTGTTTTTCCGCAGCAGCGGTGTCTGTTGAAACCGGCTTCTTTATATTAAAGGGGATTGAGGGGTTCGGTAAGCCCGCCAGAACGGACGGCGTTGGCATTCACAGCAAAGGATATCTGACCTTGGTTCCCAAAGCGGAAACACTGTTCAGTCCTCCTGAGGAGATCGTGTGGTCGCTGGTGAAAAGCGGTAATGTGATATACGCGGGAGTGGGAGAGACGGGAAACATACTGTACATCAGGGAGGATGGGGAGACGGGGGTCATGAGCAAGCTCGGAAAATTATGCGTGAAAGCCCTTGCCGCGGACGGAAAAGGCAATGTGTACGCCGGCGGCCCGGACGGGATCATCTATTTGTTTCCGGATATCATCAACCAGTCCCCCTTTTTCAGAACAGGCGAAAAATATATCTGGTCAATGATCTTTGACGCGCACGGAGTATGCTATGCCGGAACCGGGCCTGAAGGCAGGGTATACCGCATTAATCCCGACGGTACAGGAGAGCTCCTGTATGACGGTGAGGAGAAGCATATTCTGAGCCTTGCAGCGGATGAAAAGAACGTATACGCGGGTACTGGGGGAGAAGGCCTTATTTACAGGATCGATCTTCAGTCGCGAAAGGGGACCGTGTTAGCTAGGCTTCCTGGCCGGGAGATAACGGATATATGCATAAAGGAAAGAGATCTATACGCTGTATCAAATCCGGGGAAGCCGCTGAAAGGCAGCGGGGTTTCAAAGCCCAAAGCCGCCCCTGCCAAATCCGGTCCAGGATCTTCGGGCTCGAAAAAGAAGGCAGCATGCGGCCTATTCAAGGTTTCTACCGATGACGGGGATACGGACCTGTTCTTCAAGCCTCCGGCAGGAAATATATCATCTGCAGCGCTGCTTGAAGACGGCCGCATCGCCGTTGGAACAGACAAGCAGGGAACCGTGTATCTTATCGAGGACAAAGAGAACTGGATCGAATTTTCCATTGAGAATGTCGGAGCTGTCCGGGATATATTTCCGCTGGCCAGGGGATTCCTCGCAGGTACCGGGAAAAAGGGGTTTATCACCCGTTTTTCAACAATGAACATGACTGAAGGTGAATATGTTTCAAAAAAATACGGTATTGCTGAGGTGGAAAGATGGGGCATCCTTGAGTCGGAGATCGATCCGGAAGGCACTTCAGTCAGGTACTTTTTTCGGACGGGCAGGGTGGAAAGTTCTGACGAGAACTGGACAGACTGGAAGGAGATTGCAGACGGGGACCTTTCGTCCCTTGAAACGGGTAAACCGTTTTTTCAGATGAAGCTGGCGATCCGGAACGCGGAAACTGCTGGACCGCCTGTAGTACGGCGGATACAGTTCTCCTTCAGGCCTGTCAACAGGAAGCCGGAGATTAAAATTTTTCAGATCGTTAAAAAGGGGAATTCCCGGGGGAACAAGGGACAGAACAGTCAGCCTCCGTCCGGCGGTTCCGATTCCGGCATCCCTGTTAGACAGGACAGTATACAGCTGAAATGGAACTGCAGCGACCCGAACGGAGATCCCCTATCCTACACGATATGCAGAAAGTTAAAGGGAGGGGGACGGTGGATAGTTGAGCAGGAGAATATAAAGAAGAATAAAACCATGCTTGGGACGGGTTTCATTCCGGACGGCAAATACAGGATAAAGCTTATCGCGTCTGACGAACAGGCCAATATAAATGGTAGAGGGTTCAGCGTTGAGAAGGAGCTTGATGAGTGTATCATTGTGGACAGGACGTCACCTGCTGTTTCAGTGCTTGCTGCACAGCTCTCGGAAAAAACGTTTACAGTGAAATGCAGAGCTGAGGACGCTCTTTCCCCGCTCCGGAGGTGTTTTTACCGCGTCAATGAAAAGGAGTGGAAGCCGGTTCCGGCCGAGGACATGCTGTTTGACGAGTTGGAGGAGGAGTGTGAATTTTCAATAGACCGTAACGATGTTTCACCTGGGGACATCGTTATTGTCCGTTTTGATGATGACGCCATGAACTATCAGCTTGTGCGGATAGAAGTAAAGCCGTAATAATAATGACTTCCCGCGATCTTCTTGTATGGCTCAATTCGATCCCTGGAATGGGGGGCATACGCACCCGTGCGGTCTGTGATTATTTCGGCTCAGCAGAAGAGGCAGCCAAAGCCGGGCCGGATCAGCTTTCCAGGATAAAGGGCATAGGAAAAAAAACGGCCCGGGCGATTGCCAACTCGGATCCGGAAGCGTTTCTGAAGCAGGAGCATTCACGCGCATCTTCAGAATCTGTACGTATTGTTACGATTGAGGATGGGGACTATCCTGAACCGCTCCGCAGCATTTTCGACCCTCCCTCTGTGCTTTATATTAAGGGAAGTATGCGCGATGAGGATATGATCTCGCTTGCTGTTGTGGGCTCCAGACGGTGTTCGGTATATGGGAAGACACAGGCGCAGAAATTCGCGCGTGGGCTGAGCCTGCGGGGATTTACTGTTGTGAGCGGATGCGCGGTCGGTATTGACACGGCAGCTCACAGAGCTTGCATTGAAGCAGGAGGCAGGACGATCGGCGTTGTAGGCTCTGGGCTCATGGAGCCGTATCCGAAGAGCAATATATCCCTGATGCGGGACATTGCAAAAACTGGAGCGGTCGTGTCCGAATTCCATCTTAAACAGAAAGTGGAGCGGGGCAATTTCGTACGGAGGAACCGTGTTATTTCGGGCCTTTCCCTCGGCGTGATCGTTGCGGAAGCAGCTAAGAAAAGCGGTGCCCTCATTACAGCGAAACACGCCGCCGAACAGGGAAGGGAGGTTTTCGCGGTTCCCGGCAATGTGGATTCCCCGAGGACAAAAGGGGCCCATGCCCTTATTAAAGACGGAGCCAGACTTGTCGAGACTGTAGATGACATCCTGGAGGAACTCGGGGATATTGCCCGGTTTCTTCCCGAGAGAAAAGAGGACACGTTCCTTAAAAGAAAACCAGTCACCCTTTCATCCAAAGAGGAATCTGTATACAGCCTTGTTGAATCAGAGCCGCTTAATATAGAGGACCTTATCAGCAGGTCCGGACTGGGGCCCGGTTCCGTGGGAAGCATCCTTGTAATGCTGGAATTGAAAAACCTTGTGAAGGAGCTGCCGGGAAAAAAATATGTCAGAGTATAAAAATATACTGCTTGGGGAAATACTGCCGTTTGTGAATACTCCGGGTCAGTATACAGGAAACGAATTCAATATGGTGAAGAAAGACTGGGATTCGGTCTCCTGCAGAATAGCTCTCGCGTTTCCTGACACGTATACTGTCGGGATGTCCAACATAGGCATTCAGATCCTGTATCATATCCTGAACCAGAGGGAGGACACACTCGCGGAGCGTGTATATGCACCCCAAAGGGACTTGGAACAGCAGCTCCGCAGTCACGGTGTGCCCATCCTTTCCCTTGAGAGCTTTATGCCCATCAGCACGTTCGATATTATAGGGTTTTCAATCCAGACAGAGCTCTGCTACACAAACATGCTCACTATGCTCGACCTGGCTGACATACCGTTCAGGTCATGCGACAGGAGGGAAGAGGATCCCCTGATCCTATGCGGAGGCCATAATATCAATTACGAGCCTATAGCTGATTTCTGCGATGCGGTCTTTATCGGCGAAGGGGATGAAGCAGCCGCGGAGATCGCTGAGGCCGTGATACAGACCCGTGACCGTTCCCGTGCTGAGAGGCTGAAGGCCCTGGAAGCAATAGAAGGCATGTATATACCTTCTTTTTTCGATATCGCCTACAATACGGACGGCACGGTAAAAGAAATATCGCCGTCAGGCCGCAGGGATTATGTCATGCGCAGAACAGTAAAGGATCTGGACGCAGTACCGTATCCTTCCGCTCCGGTAGTACCCAATATAGAAGTTATCCACCAGCGAATAAGCATTGAGCTTATGAGGGGATGCCCCCATTCGTGCAGATACTGCCTTTCCGGCAATCTCAGCAGGAAGATACGCGCGCGGAGCAGCGGCCGGATATTCGACATCTGCAAAGAGAGCTATGAAGCCACGGGTTATGAGGAAATAGGCCTTCTTTCCCTCTCCTCAAGCGAGTATCCGGGCATACTTGAACTTGCACACAGATTATCGGATTATTTCAGTCCGAAGCATGTGAGCCTTTCGCTTCCTTCACTGAGGATCACTGAGAACATTATGGATATGCTTCCCCGGATCAGGGCGGTACGGAAGAGCGGTCTGACATTTGCACCTGAAACAGCGTCCGAGGAGCTGCGAAGACTGCAGAAAAAAAAGATGAAGAATGAGGAATTGTTCAGTGTGATCCGGAAAGCATATGAAAAAGGATGGGAGCGGATAAAACTGTATTTTATGATCGGGCTGCCTGGAGAAACACAAGAGGATATTGACAGCATCGCCCCTTTTGTAAGGCATGTGTCCGATCTGAGAAAAGACGTTGATGGCAGAAAGGGGAAAGTCAACATTACCATATCCCCTTTTATCCCAAAACCCTGCAGCCCTTTTCAGTGGGAGCCCATGAATAGCAGGGAAATGATAGGGGCCAAGATACATCGGATAACACGGAAGATTACGGACAGGAGGATCCGCTACAGGTACCCGGAAGCGGATATTACCATGCTTGAAGGGATTTTTTCCAGAGGGGATAGAAGGCTCGCGCGTGTTATTGAGACAGCATGGGAGAACGGGGCCCGGTTTGACCGGTGGGATGAAAGCTTTGACGCTGACGCGTGGGACAGTGCATTCAGGACACATAACATCGATCCCCGTTTTTATACGATCAGGCGGAGAAACACGGATGAGATTATGCCCTGGTCGCATATCAGGACCGGGTGCGAGGAATATATCAGGAGGGATTACAGTACGTTTATTGATGAACACAAGGAAAGGAACAGATCTGATGATAAGAAAAGCAAGACTGGATGATATCGAAAACATCCTGAATACTATCGAACCGTATGTGACGGAAGGGATACTCCTTGAAAAAACCCAGCAGGATATTGTGGTGCGGCTGAGGGATTTTTTTATATATGAGGAGGATGGTCGCCTTTCGGGGTGCGTTGCACTTTTTCCCGGATGGGACGCTCTGGGGGAGATCTGCACACTCGCTGTAGACGGATCCTGCACAAACAAAGGAATAGGAACAGAGCTTGTACAGGCGTGTATTCAGGATGCCAGAGAACTGGGGCTCCCGAAAATATTCGCACTTACCTATGAAAAGGAGTTTTTTTCCAAATTTGGCTTCAAAGAAGTTGATAAGCACACACTGCCTCAGAAGATCTTCAAGGACTGTATTAAATGCCCGCATTATCTTGACTGCCGTGAGACTGCGGTGGTTTTGGAATTGTAGGGGCCCGGCAAAGCCGGGAGTGGTCCTAGTATTGTATCCTATCTGATATTTTTTCCACTTTTATCTTGAAAATTTATATTTATGCCTACTATGTATGTTTTTTAGTGGACTGCAGGTTCCGGATAACCGTATGAGAAAAGAATTTTCCCGGTTTTCTACGATTGTTATTAAGATAGGCAGTAATCTCCTGACAACAAAGCAGGGGAGCCTTAATATCGCCAGGATCGATTCGCTGGCCCTTGAAGTAGGAGAACTCCTGTCAGGGGGAAAAAAGGTCGTTATCATATCCTCCGGTGCTGTTGCCGCGGGAATGGGAAAGGTCAAACTGTCCGGAAGACCGAAGACGCTTCCCGAATTCCAGGCTGCCGCTGCAGCAGGTCAGATATCGCTTATGAATAGATATTACGACGCTTTTCAGAAGATTAATGTTGAGGTAGCCCAGCTTCTCCTTACCCGCGATGATTTTAATGATAGAACTCGGTATCTTAATATCAGGAACTGCATAAGCGACCTTATGAACCGCGGCATTGTCCCGATTATAAATGAAAATGACACCGTTGCCGTTGATGAGCTCAAGTTCGGTGATAACGACCTGCTTGCTGGTTATGTGACCATGGGGCTCAAGGCGGATATTCTCGTTATGCTTACCAGCGTTGCAGGTCTGCACAGGAGGTCGGGAAGCAGAAATGCCGTTATTTCCGATGTGAAGGAAGTAACACCGGAAATCGAGGAGCTCGTGTATGATGAAAAAACAGATATGGGCACGGGCGGTATGTCATCGAAAATCAGTACAGCGAAAATGGTGACTGCCGCGGGAGAGCCTGTCCTTCTCGTGGACGGACGGAAAAGAGGGATACTCAAAGATGTGTTTAAGGGACGGGGGGTAGGCACATTTTTTCATGCTTCGGGAAAAAAGATCCCGGGCAGGAAACGGTGGCTTGCGTTTTCCGCACAACCGGCAGGAAGCATTATTGTTGATCCGGGAGCAGTCCGGGCTATTCAGGAAAAAGGTAAAAGCCTTCTTCCGGCCGGGGTACTGAAGGTTACGGGCCGTTTTGAAAGCGGGGAGCTTGTTGCTGTAAAGGATGCAAAAAAGAGAACGATTGCAAAGGGGCTGACTAATTATTCCTCTGACGAGGCCAAACGTATAGCAGGAAGACAATCAAACGAGATAAAGAATATACTCGGGTATTCCGCCTATAATGAACTCGTTCACCGCAATAATATGGTAGTTGAGGAGTTTTGAAGATGAGCAAAAAAGTGAAAGTCGCGGTTCTCGGAGCGGGTAAAATCGGATACATGCATATTGAAGGTTTTATGAGCCATCCTGCTGCGGAAGTCGTAGCTCTGGTGGACAAGAACGAGGAACGACTTACTGTATGTGCTGACCAGTACGATATAGAACACCGGGTTACGGACTATAATGAAGTTTTAAAGATGGATGATGTTGATGTTGTGAGTATCGGGCTTCCTAATTTTCTTCACAGGGAAACTGCTGTCGCGGCACTCAGCGCGGGGAAGCATGTTCTCCTTGAAAAACCCATGGCAATGAATTACAGTGAAGCGCAGGAGATAGCAAAAGCTGCTGAAAAGAATAAGAAGCTGCTCATGGTGGGCCAGAACCGGAGGCTTGAAGCGAACATGCAGAAACTGAAATACTGTATTGATAAAGGCTATATCGGCGATCCTTTTCATGGACGCGCGTTTCTCATTCGGAAGAACGGTATTCCCAAAATGGGCACATGGTTTACCCTGAAAAAATATTCAGGAGGGGGAGCGGTTATAGATATAGGTGTCCATATTATTGACAAGATCCTGTTCCTCATGGGAACATTCGATGCTGAAGCGGTTTCCGCGGTCGCGTTCGATATGTTCGGCCATAGGGATATAGGAAAAGGCACCTGGGGCCTTTCCGATGAGGAGGAAAGCAGTGTCAAGTTCGATGTTGACGATTATGCCGCGGCGCTCATCAGGCTAAAGGGGGGGAAGAGCGTGATTGTTGAGACTGCCTGGCATGCCTATACAGATGGAGTGGACACACTCACCGTGCTGGGCACGGAGGGAGGGGCACGGCTCGATCCGTTCGAGATCCAGCGGCGAACCGATGATCACTGCGAAATTATCAAGGGTGTGGAAATGGAGAAACCCCTGCCCTATCCCGAGAACAAGATGGTCCATTTTATCGACTGTATCGTGCAGCAGGATGTTAAACCCCTTGTCAGGGTGGAGGAATCGCTCAAGCTGCAGCGTATTCTTGATGCGATATACGAGTCCTCAGAAACCGGACAGGAAGTGAGGATATAGAAGCCTGTCTTCGACAGTTTTCTGAGTACGTGGAAGGGCACGGCACTGCTGTGCCAAAAAATTCCCCTTGCCCTCCTCCTCGAGTGTAGAGGGAATAAATTGCCTAGGAGAAAAATAATGGAATTGATGAGGATATGTGCAGTCAGCAGTATACTGCTGGTAGTATGCGCGGGATGCGGTGAAACGCCTCCCCGGGAGCAGGCATACAATCCGGATTCTTTTCTGGATATTGAGGAGATTTCACCGGATCCTTCAGCCGGTGTTTCAGAAGGAACGGTGTATACCATACGGAAAGGGGATACTCTGTCTGAGATCTCACAGCGTGTATACGGAACCGCGAAGCTCTGGAGGAAGATACTTGAAGCGAATCCGGGCATCGATCCCAGGGCACTGAGGATCGGGCAGAAGATCGTTATCCCGGCGAGGTGAAAAACCACTCTTTACTTCGTAGTGCGAGGCTTTAGCCTCGCCAGTTTATGGAGAGAGGATAAAAAATACGCCTCCTTTTCCTCACCCAGCATTATGCCCGGAAATTACTTCACAAGCGTTGCCTGGACAAGGAGGACAAGCTCCCTGTCTTTTTCTGAAAGACGCGTTATAGTATCGCTCTGACCGGATAAAAGGATACCTCCTTTATCCGGGATCCGGGCAAGGGTCCTGAACCGTATATGGTCTGTTTCAGGAAGCTGGATCGGTACTGAAAGATTTGATGTGTCTTCTTCAGTTTGTCCGCTTTCCGTATTTCCCTGTTTAAGCACGGATCCTCCTGCTAGAGGTATATATACTTTTTCAATATTGTCTTTATTCGAAACAGCAGTCACACGCAATTCAAGAGTGACATTTGTTTTGTCAAATCCTGCCGTGGGTCTGACATCAAAAACAAAACCTTCGGTGATAGAATCCATTTCAGGGTCAGCACCTCCGGAAAGTTCGGCTACTACAGGAGTGATATCACGCACATATGCCTCCTGGTTTGCTGCAATAAGGTGTGTTCTCTGATCATTGTAGCAGGTTGTCCGCGTGGTTGCCACTGCTGTGCCTTTACGTGCGAAGAGCTCCCGTGCCTGAATAACCTGTTCGTGATTAAGAATAGTCCTGCTTCCGTTTTCGGGAAGACCGTCCAGGAATGTTCTGAGAGTATTTTTTGGTACGCTGAAAATACGGGCGTTGAAGGAGATCATGCTGGTGTAGTTTGAGCGGAGGTTCCTGAGGAGCTTTTCTATCTTTATATGCACATCCCGCGTATTATTGACTGCAAGCAGGCCGTTTTTGATATCGATCCCGATTCCTTTAGCGTGCCAGTGCCCTTCGGGTATGCTGTATGCTATGATATCAGCTATAATAGCCGCATCAATGGAACTGCCTGTTTCCTTTGATTGGCTCCGCATATAATTAATGTGCCCTCCACTCCCAAGCCCGATATTAGGTCCAGGCATATCGGGTGGAGTATTGACGAGCGAACGCACATCATATATTTTGAATTCAATATACGGTTTGATTATCTCCTCGGAAGTAGAAATAAAGAGTGTGTTGTTCCTTACATCGTAATCAATGCCGCACAAAAAACATAGCCAGTACATAACTTCCCTCACTGTCATATCCTCAGCCTTGAATGTGACAGTCTGTTTCAGTTTGAACGAACAATTTTCGTAATCAATACTCATCGGCAGATCGGATTTTTTCTGTATGTACCGGAGGGCACGCTCCAGAGGTATTTCCATAAAATGGTAATTGATTTTTTTAGAGAGTTGTTTTCTGAAGGGTCTCAGCTTTTCTTCAGAAGGCTCTGCCTGGATATGTGCGGCTGAACATATCATCAAAATAGAACATATCAGGACGCAGATAAAAGAATGTTTTGATTCCATAGTATATCTCCTCGGTAATATCATTTAACAATATTCAGGGAAACGAGTATCAGAATTTCTTTATTTGCGGTATCTTTCAGATGATGAAACTCTTTGGAACCTGCAGAAAAAATAACGCCTCCGGATTCAGGCACCCTGACATCGCTTCTGAAACGGACAATATCCATATCGGGTGTCTGGACTGCTGCAGGAGCCCGGGAATAGCTTTTGACGTTTATGAGAGGGTTTTTGGCAGACACACCGGTTTTAGGCCCGGTCTCTTTCTTTGATTTTTGCTGATCATCCTTTTTTTGCTGCGCTCCGGACTTTTTTTCTACTGCAATAGTCCCCGAATACGTGCTTCCGGGGGATGGGATGTCAACGTTATTGACTCTGCCTGCTTTTGCCATTGTTCCCCTGAAATTAAGGGATATCCACTGATCATCGAAACTTACCAGCGGCCTTACATCTATAACGAATCCTTCGGACATGCAATCAAGTTCAGGATCAACTCCTCCTGACATTGTTGCAATAACAGGCGTAATATCCCTCACATACGCTTTATTAATGCCTGTCAGAAAATGGATCCTTTGAGTATTAAAGCATATAGTGCGGCAGTGTCCCAGTTCATTGACAGCAAGGCTGTGCCTGTCGATCAGTGATCTGAACCGTTTCAGTTCCTCCTGAGAGAGAATATTTGTCCCGATTCTTTCCAGAAAGCCGTCAATGTGTTTAGAAGAGATTTGTAATATGCTGACATCAAATTCCACCATTTTACCGTATGTTTTCTGCTGTTCAAGGAACATGATGTGTATTTTGTCCTGTACGTTTTCTGTATTTGTAACTATAAGAGAACCTCCGTGGTCCGCGATTCTTACTCCGCGAACATCCCAGTTGGCCTCGGGAATTATATCCTTTACAAAGTCTTTTAATTCTTTTTCTGAAATTCCGACAGTGTCCACCTGGCCGAAAGGCTGGGCTATCTGAATGTCACCTTCACCGCTCATAAGCTCTATATTGGGTCCCGGCAAATCCTGGGGTATGATAGTCAGGCCCCGTATATCATAAAATCGTGTTACAAGATAGGGCTGGAGTATACGTGCCTTGTTGGACACGAGAAGCCGGCCCTTCCGCACATCGTAATCAAGGCCGGCCATATTACACACGGAATCAAGAGCATCTTTGATAGTAATGGATTTTGATTCAAGCGAGATTTTTTTCTTGAGTTCATCTCCGATGGCAATGCGGTCAATAATAATCGGACATCCTGCTTTTTCCTCAAGATGTTCAAACACCCTACCGAGAGGGGTTCCGAGAAGTTCAAGCGTAATTTCTTTTGAAAGGTATTTTTTAAATGCGGATAGGTCTTTGTCAAATGTTTCCGCATCAATCATACCTGCCGCGCAAATAAAGAACAGTAGAGTCAGCAGTATATACGCACTTCGATCCATATGCAGTTCTCCTTATACTGTAAAACACGGATCCCGAAAAACACCGGATACGGCCGCTTAAATGTTTATCTTCGTTAAAAACATTGTGACATGAAAAGCAATTATTAATACATCTTTTTGCCTTTTATTGTTGAGCAAAAAAGAAAACAACCCCGATTAAATCGGAGGTATTACCTTTTTTTTATGTATAACATTTCCCTGTGCCATCTCTGCGGGTCGGAAGCTGTGTCTCAGTTGCCGTATTATTTTATGGTGAGATGCAAATACTATACAGAAAATTTGAAGAGATATGCTTGACTTTATCGGTAATAGTGTTACTATATACATAACGATTATAGAAATGTAGAGACATATAATTAAAGGGAGATAATCATGGCCGGACGTATTACTGTATGTCTGATAATAATGGCAGGATGTGTTTGTGTATGGGGGGACCAGTCCGCACTGAAAGTTCTTCCGTTTGATACTGTGCTAGTATATTCCGTGAATGTAAAGAAAGCCGATGAGACAAAAACCACTGATATGTTCGCCAGACCGGGTCTGAAGGAGCTTGAATATTTCAGAGACACGACCGGTATTGACCTTGAAGAGGATACGAATTACGTAACGGTGGGCATGAAGATGGAACAGGGGGGGACAAAGAGCTTGTTCTACACGGTCCTTAAGGGATCTTTTAGTCTCGACGGATTTACTGCTGAGCTGAAAAAAACCGCGAATCCTCCGCCAGGGGATCAGGTTGGAGGAAAGGCACTTTTTGCCCAGGAAGAACATATGGACACGACCGTCTGGGTCTTTACGGAGAAGGGACTGTGCGTATCCATTATTGACAAACATACTCTTATAAGCGGAACGGAAGCCTGTGTGCAGGAGATGATAGAGATAGATAAGCGAAAGGCTAAAGCCGCATCGGCAAATAAGACATTAATGCCGCTTATTCCCCGCGCGGACAGGAGATCGGTTATATGGGGAGCGTTCAGGAATGATGTGGAAAAAGCTGAAAAAAAAGATGATGGTGGGATCCATTTTTCAGTACTTATGCAGAGAAGGCGTTGGCGCCGGCCGGGAGACAGGTTGCGCCGTCTGATCCGGGAAGCGGAAGACCTTACCGGAGATGAATTCAAGCGGATCAGTGAACTTGACAAACAGCTCTGCGGGTATAAGGCGCTCGGTATTGAGAATAAAGTCCTTTCAAAGATCCAGAGGAGCGGCGCTGCCGTGCCCTGTATTTTTTTTACCATGCACCTCGAATATTCCGATTCAAAAGAAGCGGACTCTGTGTGCCAGAATATCAAACAGGTACAGAATTTCATGAAGACAGCTGCTTTTCAGGAGATCCCTTCAAGAATGAGAGAACAGGCCCTTATTATTAATATGATGGAGGGCGCAAAGGCCGTTTCCGCAGGCAGTATAGTTAAACTCATTTTCACATGCGAACAGAAAAAATACGATATCCTGCGTAAGGAATTCGCTGAAAGGTTTCTGAAGGGATTTCAGAAGGGACTTGAACAAAAATATAAACAGGCCCCCACAAAGAAGAAGAGGGAAGTCAAGGTCATAAAAAGCGATATACCTTTCTGAACCGAACATACCTGTTATTCTATTTCCACTGCCATTCCGACCAGGTCGATAAGGGCAAATGAAACGTCTGATGAGGCGTCTGTATACTGCCCGTCCCCTGAAGCTGATGAAAAGGTTATAAAGGCGGGCATATAGTCATAATAGGACATGCCCGTATTATGGTCATAGTATATTGTCTCAAAGTAGACATCAGTATCCTCATCTACATTTTTAAGGTTTGAATTAACGCTGTCGCTCGCAGTAAGTGTGATCGTATTTCCCGTAACATCCGCCTGAATGGTTCCCACGCTCTGTGCCTGTGTGTCTGTCAGAAATAGGAACACACGTGCTTTCAGATTTTCAACAGGCACGGTTGTTTCAGGATTGCCATTCGTTCTAAAGTAGTAGAGCCTGAGCATTACATCACCTGTACTCACAGCATGATTGCCGCTTGAGTCAAAAACAATTCCCCAGCTGTATTCCATATATCCATTAGGTGTGGTCGTTTTTTCAATAGTAACGGTCGAAGGAAGGCTTTCAACAGTGATATCGACTTTTATAGTACGGGATTCCGTATCATTATCAGAACTGTCATTGCAGCCGCTGAGCCACAGGCACAATACAGTTCCGAGGTATACTGATAAAATATGTTTCATTATGTAATATCTCCTTATATATTTAATTGAAATATTATAACATATACACGTTTAATATGCAAATTTATTTTTTTAGTTAGGGGTCAGACCCGCTTTTATCTTGACAAATTAAGAAAGCATTATATAATTTTATTTTTTCTGTTATCGAGTGAAAACAGCTGAAATTTGAATAATAAACCAATGAAAACCGTGCGATCAGAATATTTCGAAAAAACAGAAGAATAATGTAATATATCAGAAAGGAGAAGACCCATGGCGCGAAGACTGCGGATCAAATGTCCCGGGCATGCAGGAGCGTACCACGTAGTATCCAGAACAAACGGCCAGGAAATGAGGTTGGACCGTCACATGAAGCAGGTGATTCTTGAGAAACTCGCTGAATTGCAGACACTATTCTACTCATCAATAATAAGTTATGCGATTTTAGACAATCATCTCCACATACTCATCAACCTTCAGGATCCTGAAGACATAGACCCGGGAGAAGCACTCGAGCGGTG
>Ga0272441_10000056_pt1 | contig 243885 bp, 227 predicted proteins | sample SSMProp6N_FD_193582 | JGI IMG/M metagenome (GOLD analysis project Ga0272441, IMG submission 193582) | Marine sediment archaeal communities from Little Sippewissett salt marsh, Falmouth, MA, United States - SSM-Prop-6N | ecosystem: Environmental > Aquatic > Marine > Wetlands > Sediment ...
CATACAATGCGGAACAGGCGAATACCATACAAATTAAAACAAAAAACTCTAAAATAAAGAAGTTTCTCATAATTCACCTCCGTTTTTAATAAGTTTTGAAAGTAGAAAAATATCGAGCGCTCCGTAAGCAATGATGAGAAATGCAGCGCCCATACATGACAAAGCTGCCAAGGCATAGAAACCGTAAGAAAATACTTCATGCAGGACCGCGCAGCTTTTTAATATTTTACTAAACACTATTACGATTCGGGCAAAGTTGGTTTTTACTATTGAATATACGATGAAGAACGAAGCAAAAACCGCAAAGGAATTTATAAGCGCGAATATTCTTAAATATGCGGGTTTTCCCGCTAATTTTCCGATAATTCTTTCGTCAAAACCCGCCGACGGTTCCAATCTTTCTATTTCGGTAAGCTGCCTTTGCAAACGGGTGATATCCCCGTAAAAATCGGCGCATTTTTTACATTCTTTTATGTGAGATAAAAGTTTTTCGGGAAGTTTGCCTTTGTCTAAAGCTTCCCAGATCCGTTTTTCGTTGTTTTTGCAGTCCATTTCTTTTCTCCTAAGTATAATACGCCTAAAACAATAAAAAAGTTACAATACTTGAAGAAAAAGCCCTAGTAATGCTATTATCCTCATCAATTATACGGAAGATAATTGTTATAAACAAAGGAAACTTATAAATGATTATTAAATTCTGGGGTGTAAGAGGCTCTATACCTGTTTCGGGAAAAGAATACATTAAATACGGCGGTTCTACCACCTGCGTGGAAATAAGGACCAAGAAGAACGAGGTAATCATAATCGACGCAGGTTCGGGGATAAGAAAATTAGGGCACGAACTGCTAAAAGAAAAAAAACACGACTACAGCATGATATTCACGCATGCGCACTGGGACCATCTTTTGGGATTTCCGTTTTTTCAGCCGATATATACCAAAGGAACACACATAAAAATATATGGTTATCCTTTTGCGCAAAAATCTGCGAAGGAATTAATCAAAATATCAATGACTCCGCCTTATTTCCCTGTGAATTTCGAAGATATAAAAGCAGGTATTTCTTATCATGAAGCAGTTAAAGAAAAATTGCATATTGATTCAATTACCGTTATTCCTATATCTTTGAGCCATCCTAATGGCGGATTCGGTTATAAGTTTATCGAAGACGATAAATGTTTCGTATTTTTAACCGATAACGAATTGACCTTTAAACATTCGGGCGGCCTGGATTTTGTTGATTATGAGAATTTCTCCCGCGGAGCAGATTTGCTTATCCATGACAGCGAATATACGAAAAAAGATTACAAAATAAAGAAGGGCTGGGGGCACAGCGTTTATAACGATTCGCTGGAATTGGCAATGAAAGCTGATGTGAAAAAATTTGGGTTGTTCCATCACAATCAGGAAAGAACAGACGAAGCATTGGATGAAATCGTTGAAGATTGCAGGCAAATAATCAAAAAAGAAAAAAGCAATTTGGAATGTTTTGCCGCTTACGAAGGTTTAAGGCTTGAATTATAGAAAGATTTTTTACCCACGCACCAGTCCCGATGCTACATCGGGACGATGCGGCCCAGAACCGCATAGGATTCTGGATTTTTGTCCCGCACCTTACATGGTGCGGGAGGTTTCGCTCCACAGTGAAACCCCTGAAAGTAAAAAGATGCCACGGCTGTAAGGCTGTGGAGCTTCACTCTTCAAAAAATTCATTCTCTATCTCAGAGCATATTGCATGGTAAATCGGTAGATGATATTCCTGAATTAATAAAGTTTCTTCCTCCGGCACGCATATAACTATATCGCATATATTTCTTAGTTCCCCGCCGTTTTTCCCGGTCAAAGCAATGGCCTTTATACCGAGGACTTTTGCCAATTTGCAGGCATTTATTACGTTTCTCGCGTTTCCAGAAGTCGATAGGGCAGTCAAAATATCTCCCTGCCTGCCAAGCCCCAAAAGTTGCTGGGCAAAAGTAAATTCCGGATTGACGTCATTATTGAAAGCCGTAGTAAAAGATATGTGAGAAGTGAGGGAGATTGCCGCCAGTGGCATTTGAAGATTGTCGCATATTTTATCGGCTTCTTTCGGATAAATCTTTTCTGCCTTTTTGCGAAAGTCGGGCGAAATTTTTCTTTTTTTTCTGGATCCTTTCATCAATTCGCCTACTATATGTTCGGCGTCTGCGGCGCTCCCGCCGTTTCCGCAGGTTATGACTTTATTACCTGCCTTATAACAATTCTTTATCAGGTTTATGGCGCATTCGATATCTTGTTTGCAGGATACTAATGCCGGATGCCTTTCACACAATTTTTCGACTTCTCGACTCATAATGAAAAATCCCCCTTATTGGGCATATTCTACTATAATGGATTTAATAGTGGAACAGATGTATTTTTTTTGACAGTTTATCCGCGATTTAGTATAAGAAGAAATAAAAATATTGAAGGGGCAAAATTATGACAGATATCGCCAAGAAAGCTTCAGATATGGTTGGGCTTCCTCCCGGAACTTTACTCCATGTGGGCGAAAAAAGGTCTGAAAACGTAAGAATAACGATTTTTGATTATGACGAAAAAGATTTTGAAGAAAAGGAAGTAAAAACAATAGAGGAAGCTTTTCCCTATAGAGATAAACAGACAGTCACATGGATAAATATAGACGGGATACACAATCTTGACCTTATACAAAAAGTAGGAGAACATTTTGCTCTTCATCCTCTGATTTTAGAGGATATCGTGAATACATCCCAACGTCCGAAAATAGAAGATTTCACCGACCATATTTTCATAGTTTTAAAAATGCTTTATCAGGCGGAGCATGACAATAGTATTAAGGAAGAACAGGTTAGCCTTATTCTCGGCTCTAATTTCGTTATTTCCTTCCAGGAAACCGAAGGGGATATTTTTAATTTTATCAGGGACAGAATCAGGAAAGGAAAAGGCAAAATAAGAAAAATGAAAGCGGATTACCTTGCATATAGTCTGATAGATGCCATAGTAGACGGTTATTTTTTGATCCTCGAGAAATTGGGCGAAGTGACCGAATCCCTGGAAGATGAGGTTATGCTGGAACCGGCAACGGAGACTTCGCAAAAAATTCATACTTTGAAAAAAAAGATGATGTCTCTGCGTAAATCGATTTGGCCGTTAAGAGAAATAATAGGCAATCTGCAGAGAGGGGAGTCAAAACTTATATATAAACCCACGATGATATACTTAAGAGATGTTTACGACCATACTATTCAGGTTATCGATTCCATAGAGACCTTCAGGGACCTCCTTTCCGGAATGCTTGATATTTATCTTTCCAGCATAAGCAACAGGATGAACGAAGTAATGAAGGTTTTGACGATTATAGCCACTATATTTATTCCGCTTACTTTTATCGCGGGGATTTACGGAATGAATTTCCATTTTATGCCCGAACTGACATATAAGTGGGGATATTTTGTTGTCTTGGGAATAATGTTTTTCATGGGTTTTTCCATGATGCTTTTTTTAAAAAGAAAGAAATGGTTATAGTAGTTTCTCTTTAATCCCTCTTTTTCGAGATAAGTCACGTTACTTTCAAAATCTTGCGCGCGGTTTAGCGCACAAATCAAAATTTGATGCGTAGAACACTTTTACCTTTTGACAGTTCTTGCCGCATTTAGTATAAATATTTAATCGAAGCGCAGAAATTCCGTCCCGACGTTACGTCGGAACGGGAATGAATGCCTGCCCGCTTTGCAAGCAGGCGGGCGTAACGATTACCCCGCAGAGTATCGGGAAAATATCCCTTCGGGAAATTTTCCCGATGGTTTACATTGCAGGGGTCAATTAAATAAAGAAACCCCGTGCTTTAGCACGGGGAGATTCATTAACATACTTATTTAGCCTTACAGAATTATTACATATAATAATTGAAGGAGGATAATATGAATTTGTTGATATTTCTTATAATTATAGGTGTTTCCTTTCTGATTGTTAGAATAGGGGCTGTTGCATTTGAATTGACGGGGTTGGACCCTTCTTTGGCGAGATTTCAGTCATTATCATGTTTCTCCGGGACGGGTTTTACGACGAAGGAATCCGAACTGATTACCGGCAATCCGCAGAGAAGACGCATAGCCTCGGTTTTGATAGTTCTGGGACATGCCGGGCTTGTTACTATGATTGCGACATTCGCTAATTCTTTGAGAGCGGAAATGCTAATAAATTTCAGGCTGCCTTTTTTGCATTCGGCAATACCGTCGGACATTTTGCCATTAATAAATTTGCTGGTCATTATAATTGCTGTGTACGTAATATATAAGGTTTTTACACACGGACATGTTGTCGAAAAATTAACGAGCATGCTGAAAGCCCATTTTATAAAAAGGGATATTATCAACCCCGTGTCTTTTGAAGAACTTCTTATCGCAACCGGCGGTTACGGTATCTCGCAAATTGAAATATGCAAAGATAGCCCTATACTGAACCAGACACTTCTTGAGTCTGAGCTTAGAAAACACGATATAACCGTGTTGGCTGTGGAAAGAGAAGGGGAAACGACTCCCAACCCTCCTGCATCCATGAAAATGCAGATGGGGGATATACTTACCTGTTTTGGCAAATTAGACCACATACGAAGAGAAATGTATTCGCTTTCCGAGACCGAGGAAATCTCCCGACCTATAGATATTAAGAGAGGAAAAAGGGATAGAATTAAGAGGAAAAAATAAACTATTTGTCCCCATAGCTCAATTGGATAGAGCGATGGACTTCGGATCCATAGGTTGGAGGTTCGACTCCTCCTGGGGACACTAGTCCCGACGTAATGTCGGGACAGAGCAATTGAGCAGTAGAAAATAGAACAATAGATGAAAACTCAATTGCGGTCTAATATCTATTGCTCTATTGTTCAAATAGTTTACGGCTAATTTTTGCGAAGCAAAAAATGCAGAGCCCCGACGTAATGTCGGGACAGAGCAATAGAGAATAGAGAGGGGGAAAATGTGCAAAAAAAGATATTAGTTGTTGATGATGAACCAAATATAACTATGGTAATGCAAGAACAATTGGAACTGCAGGGCTATTCAGTTATCGTTGCCAGCGACGGAACAGAGGGATTGGAAAAAGCCAAAAAGGAAAAACCCGACCTTATTATTTTGGACGTTATGCTGCCTAAAATGAATGGTTATGAAGTGTGCGGGTTGCTCAAACAGGATGAAAAATATGCTTCTATACCGATTATTCTGTTTACCGGCAGGACACAGGATTCAGAGAAGGAGTTGGGGAAAAAAATAGGCGCAGATGCCCATCTAACCAAGCCTTTTGGCACGAAAATGTTGCTTGAAACGATAAAAAAGCTTTTAAATGAGCCAACAGAAAAACCGCCTGCACAACAAAAGTAAAAACAGTATTATCCTTGCATTCTTTGAAAGGAAGGAGAAATGATGAATAAATCGATGTTTATACCAGTGCAGATTATATTTTTTCTTTTAATAATAGTTATTTCTACTCAACTTGGAATTTGTAGGCAATTTGAAAAAAACGTATTATTGGAAACAACATATTACGGAAAGCCGTTCGAATATACAATTTCTCCTGATAGTAGATACTTGATACTATGGTCATTCCCAGAAAAGGACGAATCAGTTTTAATAACCCTTATCAATTTGGAAACAGGTGCTAAGATAAATATAAGATATTTAAATCCTTTAATAAAAAATTATCTTTATGATTTATTTTGGGAAAATAATACAAATTTAATTGTGCGGGCTGATGAACCACTTAACTATTATTCCTTAGAAATCAAAGAACCCGAAGCTATTTTTAAAAAACTTGAACATTTTACAGTTAGAAATTTTAATTTAGGAGGTTTCGACCCAAACTATTTTAACATGCTCAATTCGTGGGATGACGAACGATTAGGGTCAGCAATCCCAGAGTTTAGAAAAGAAGGAAAAGAGATGAGTGAAAAGATTACGCTCTTTTATAAAGGAAATAAAATTGCATCTTATGGAGCAACACATAGGTTGGGGACAAAACGTTGGTCTTTACTGAAAATGTGTCCCACTTTTCGTGCTTTGTCAATTTCGCCTGATAAGCATTATATATTTTATGTTATAGATTGGAGTATTAAAAACCCGCTTTTTAATAGCCCAGAGTCTTATCTTTATTGTTTAGATACTTTAACAAATAAGGTTGTTGAAATAGATGAGAATTTTGGGCCATATGATCCGCTTATAATGGCTTGGTCACCTGATAGTAAAAAATTTATTTATAGACAAAGAGGTGAAGGGGATGATATCTATAGAATAATAGAATTAACTTTAGAAAAATAGGTAACTTTAGCCTTAACTTTTTATCAGCTATGACAACTGTAATAATTCTTTCGCTTTATCCACCGCCGATGCCGCGTCGGAAGCGTAGCCGTCGGCGCCTATTTCGTCGGCGTATTCCTGGGTGACCGGCGCTCCTCCCACCATTATTTTAACCTTTTCTCTTAAGCCCGATTCGCGGAAAACATCAATTACTTTTTTCATTGCAGGCATAGTTGTAGTAAGTAATGCGCTCAATCCTATGATTTGAGCGCCCTGTTTTGCCGCTTCTACGAATTTTTCAGGCAGCAAATCAATTCCTAAATCGGTTGTTTCAAAACCCGCGCCCTGAAGCATCATTACCACTAAATTTTTGCCGATATCGTGCAAGTCGCCTTTAACGGTGCCGACTGCTATTTTACCTATCGGCTGAACGCCAGATTCCACAAGCACGGGTTTTAATACATCCATACCTCTGTGCATCGCTCTTGCCGCGATTAAAACTTCGGGAACATACACTTCATTGTTCTTGAATCTTTTTCCGATGATATTCATTCCGCCTATTAATCCGTTGTCTAATATTTCTTTCGGGGAAACATTTTCGTTTAGCGCTTGCTGAACAAGTTTTGCCACTTCTTCTGCTTGGCCTTTTATTATGCCGTCCGCTATTTTTTGCAAATCCGCCATCTTACAATCTCCTTTATAATTCGTATATAATACCTTATTAGATGTATTTTGTTAAGAAGCATGTATTCATGATATATGATTGAAACAGGGAAAGTTATTAAAATAGAAGATGAAAAAGCTGTTGTCCTTTTTGAACTCTCCGAACAATGCAGTAAATGTAAAATTTGTTTATTTGATGAAACGGGCCAAAGAATTTTGAAAGTTGCCAATGATATAAATGCGGTTGCAGGAGACAGGGTAGAGATTGTTATTCCTGAAGGCGCGATTTCCAAGTTAAGTTTTTCGGTCTTTATTTTGCCGATAATAAATTTCTTTATCGGATATTTTTTTGCGTGGATTTTTAGCCGCAGTGAAGCGGTGTCGGTTATATCCGGGGTTATAATTTTTCTTTTAACTTTTTATGCTTTATTCATATACGAGAAAAAGATGAATCAGATAAAAAAAGACACATTGCCGTATATTTTAAAGATATTGGGGGAAAAAGATTCTGACAAATTGAATGGCAAGTAGAGAGCCCTGAACCACGTAGAGTTCAGGGTAAATAGAGAGAAAAAGAATATTTAAAAATCTCTCTACTCGTTACTTCTTTAAAGAAAAATGAAAGTAATCGTAGCTAAAAACGCGGGTTTTTGTTTCGGCGTAAAAAGGGCAATCAAAATAGCTCTTGACGCGGCAAAAGACGGGAAAGTTTATACGCTTGGCGCTTTAATACACAATCCGCCAATGGTGGAGAAGATGCGGAAGAAAGGAGTTATAGCCGTGAACAATTTTAGATTGCTGAACAGTAAAAGAGTCTCCGACCCTACGGGTTCGTTGACCCGGAGGGTGATTATTCCTTCTCACGGGATATCGCCGGAGGTTCTTAAGAAAATAAAGGTAAAAGAAATCATTGATGCGACATGCCCGTTCGTAAAAAAAGCGCGCAATGAAGCAATAAAACTTAGCGAAACATGCGGCCAACTAATAGTAGTGGGAGACAAAAAACATCCCGAAATCCGAGGCATATTGCCGTTTTTAAAAGGTAATATCATCGTGGTTAAAGATGCTGCCGAAGTGCCAAATAAAACTTTTGGTTTGTGCGGAATAATGGCCCAGACCACTATGAGCAAAGATATTTTCCAGAAAGTAGTTTCAAAAGCGAAGAAAAAATCCAAAAAATTAACAGTGATAAATACTATCTGCGATGCTACCAGAAAAAGACAGTTATCTACACTTAAACTCTTGAAAAGTATTGATATAATAATTGTAATCGGAGGACATAATAGCGCAAATACCAAGAGATTATTGGAACTTTGTCTGAAAAATAAAAAACGGGCTTATCAGATCGAGAACGAAAAGGAATTAAAAAAAGAATGGTTTAAGGATTGCGAAAGGGTAGGCATAACCGCCGGCGCTTCTACCCCGCCCTGGATGATTAAAAGAATAAAAGATAAAATACAAAAAATTAAAAAATAAGGAGAGATTAGCCGTGGAATTAAGCGCAAAAATATTTAGTTCGGCGTTGTTTCTTTTTATACTTCTATTTTCACAAGTGGCTTTTTGTTCTGTGCGGCTCCCGCATTTGGTAAGTGACGGTATGATACTGCAGAGGGATACTAATGTAAATATTTGGGGATGGGCAAATGCCGGCGAAAAAATAACGATAAACTTTAACGGGAAAAAATATGCCGCGGTAGCCGGGAAAGACGGAAAATGGACAGTAACGCTTGCAAAATTGAAAGCCGGCGGCCCTTATACTATGGAAATAAAAGGAAGCAATACCATAACCTTAAAAGATATTCTTATCGGTGATGTGTGGGTATGCTCGGGACAGTCGAATATGGACCTTACAATGAGCAGGGTGAAAGACCGTTATCCGGATGTAATTGCAAATTCCGAGAATCCGCATATCAGGCGGTTTCTGGTTCCAATGGTATATAATTTCAACACGCCGCAACAAGACCTGCAATCTGGCAAATGGGAATCGGCAAATCCCCGGAGTGTCCTCAATTTCACGGCCACAGGTTATTTTTTCGCAAGGGCATTATATGAAAAATACAAGGTGCCTATAGGTTTGATTCACGCAAGCGTGGGTGGTTCCCCGGCGCAGTCATGGCTCAGTGAAAATGCTCTTAAAGAATTCCCTAAATATTATGAAGAGGTGCAGAAATTAAGAGAAGATGATTATGTAAAAAATGTAATGGACAAAGAACAATCTGCTATGAATTCCTGGTACAGAAATGTCTATGGGCTTGATGAGGGTTGGTCCAAAGGAGAAAAATGGTTTGATGTAAATTGCGACGCGTCCGGTTGGGATTTCATGAACATTCCCACATACTTTAAAGATGAAAAATTAGGACGAATGAATGGTGTCGTGTGGTTTAGAAAAGAAATCAACGTGCCTGCTTCAATGGTCGGCAAGCCCGCAAGAATTGAACTGGGAGCTATCATAGACAGCGACCATGTTTACATTAACGGCAAACAAGTTGGAACGACTTCATATCGGTATCCTCCGAGAAAATACGATGTGCCTTCGGATGTGTTAAAAGAAGGTAAGAACATTATCGTAATAAGAGTTATCAGCAATTCGGGCGACGGCGGATTCGTAACAGGCAAACCCTACGAATTAACTGCAGGAGGGCAGACTATAGACCTTAAAGGCGCGTGGCAGTATAAGGTGGGCGCTGTTGTCGGTCCTCTGCCCGGCACTACCTTTTTCCAATTTAAACCGTTAGGTTTGTATAACGGAATGATTGCCCCTTTATTAAATTACACGATTAAAGGAGTTATCTGGTATCAGGGCGAATCAAATACCGGCAACCCGCGTGAATATTATAAACTTTTCCCCGACCTTATAGCCGACTGGCGGCAGAAATGGGGTGAAGGTAATTTTCCGTTTTTGTATGTTCAACTGCATAACTATATGGAAGCTAATACCCAACCTTCCGAAAGCGGTTGGGCAGAGCTTCGGAACGCGCAGCTTAAAACACTTTCTGTGCCGAATACGGGAATGGCTGTTGCAATCGATATCGGCGAAGCAAATGACCTGCATCCTTCGAATAAAAAGGACGCGGGAGAGCGTCTTGCGCTTGCGGCCATGAAAGTTGCTTACGGCGACAAAAAGATGGTTTATTCGGGGCCTATTTACAAGTCCATGAGAACAAACGGCAATAAAATCATTCTCTCGTTTACAAACATCGGCGGCGGATTGGTTGCCAAAGGCAGCGGCGGACTTAAGTATTTCGCAATCGCGGGCGCCGATAAAAAATTTGTCTGGGCTAAAGCCAAGATAGAAAAAGATAAAGTCGTGGTTTGGAATGATAATGTGTTTAAACCGTTAGTTGTTAGGTATGCATGGGCCGACAATCCCGAGGGAGCGAATTTATATAATAAAGAAGGTTTGCCCGCTTCACCATTTAGGACCGATGAATAAGTATATTCAGACCAAAGACCACAGACCCCAGACCATAGACTTGAAACAAACTGATTTATTTCTGATTATCTTTTTAGGTTTCTTTTTATTATCAGGTATTAACATGTTTGCCCAATCTGCGGATTTTCCGCCTAAAAACGTGACCGACTCTCAGGATAGAAACCAAATATTAAAGCAGCTCGGTATTTCGTTCCCAGACCTTCCGCTTAAGACAGAAGACCCCAATGCTCCCAAAGGCGCATATCCGGAAAATAAAGATAATCCTGAAGGCAACTGGAAAGATGGACAGGGCCGTTTTGTTGCCAGGTCGTCTTTCGGGCTGTGGACCAATTATGATGATACGCCCGCCGGATTTTTGCCGGGCAAAGAATCAAGGAGAGTAGGGAAATATACACCGATTGACCTTTTGAAGATGAAAGACGGCACGGTTATAAAAACTGCCGGCGAGTGGTGGGCTAAACGCAGGCCTGAAATTATGAAAGATGTCCAAGAACAAGTTTGGGGTGTAATTCCTCCCGAAAATATTCTGCCGAAAGTTGAATGGTCGGTAACAACTTCAAAGGGCGAAGACAAAGGTTTTGCTTATAAAGAAAAAAGAATAACCGGAATTATCGACACATCACGTTATCCCCAAGTAAAGAATATTCCCAAAATTTCAGCGGTTTTAAGAGTTCCCTCCGATGCAAAAGGACCCGTTCCGGTAATGGTGGTTATTAGTACATACAGATGGGGTGAGAAGTGGAATCCTATGAATATGTATTGGGAGGTATTTGCCTCGCGCGGATGGGGAGTATGTATTTTTGATTCCGACAGTTTGCAGCCGGATAACGGCGCTTTTCTGACAAGTTTCATTATAGGCTTATGCAACAAAGGCAACTGGCGAAAACCGACTGACTGGGGTTCTTTGGCGGCATGGGGCTGGGGTGTAAGTAAACTCATCGATTATTTCCAAACCGACCCTGATGTTGATGCTTCAAAAATCGGGGTTACCGGGAACTCGCGTTACGGCAAGGCGGCTCTTGTTGCTATGGCTTATGAACCGCGTCTTGCTATCGCATTCCCGAGTTGTTCGGGAAGTTTAGGCGCAAAAATGAACAGGAGGCATTGGGCGCAGGATTTGGAACATTCATCATGGGACAAAGAATATCATTGGGTTGCGGGAAACTTTTTCAAGTGGATGGGGCCGTTGAAAGAGGGAAATTACCTGCCGAGAAAAATAGAACTTTGTCCTGTTGATGCGCATTCTTTGCTTTCGCTTTGCGCTCCGCGTCCCGTATTTATTAACGGCGGGACAACCGACTCCTGGCCCGACCCATACGGTATGTATCTTACCTGTGTCGGCGCAACGCCTGTCTACGAACTGCTCGGGGAAAAAGGGCTTGTAATGGACGATGAAAAACCTAAAATTGATGTCGGATATATTTCTGGAGATATTGCTTTTAGATACCACAACGGCGGACATACAGACGCACCCGACTGGCCTGCATTTTTTGAATTTGCCGGGAAATATATAAAGCTTCCTTAATTATTGCCCGGATTAATGTCTGGTTATTTTTCTACTATTCTAATAATTTCTCAGTAAGCCAGATTATCGGTTCTAATGTCTTCTTTGCTACACTCGTTAAAGCAGGTCGCTTTTTTGTTAGTCTAACTAATGTTGGAGACGTTTTATAGTAAGCACTTATAAGAATTTGTCCCATAGGATTGGAAGCTAAATATGTGTCCCTGAAATTTCGGGCAAATATTATTTCTGTGCTTTTTGTTTTGGCTATTCCAAATATAGTTTGCAGGAAACAAGGGTTATCATCGTCGTCACTTTGGGATCTATCCCATCCAATAGCACCCGGGTCCACAATCATACCGTTTGCTTCCCCGTCTTCATCGCCTTCCCCGCCATCGGTTATAGTAAGAATAATAATATTGTCGCCGTCATTGCTTCCAAATGGCAATTGATACCATGTTTGTCTATTTTCATCATATTTCCAGTATGCTGCACTTATAGGTACGTCTTCCGAACAGGTCAACACTATATCAACAGTTCCGCCCTTTTCTATATCTATTATCCTAAAAGACGAGAAACCGAAAGGAAATGTCAATTCCGGCTTGCCTTCATCCGGTAAATTTTCTTCATCGATTGTCTCGAATTCGGTAAAAGCGCCTTCTGTCAAGTATAAATTAACTTGTCCGTCTCCGGAATTAACAGAGCCGGTCCAGACATACTCATCGGAGCCTATATCTGTGGTATCTCCAAAAGGCCGCTTCTGTCCGTCAATATCATTGTCCGGGGCGTCTTCATTTGTCCCTTTATCAATACATGGGGAATTCTTGCTTAAATGATAACCTATATCCTCGCCATCTGTAACATCTGCAATATTATGGGCTTTCTTTACAAACAAGGGGTCTTCGTTAATATTGCCCTCACCCCAGTTGAAAACACATCCTTCTCCTTCTGCCACATAAACTCCCTCTTCTCCGCCTTCTACCTCGCTATAGCTAACGGTCAAATCTGATCCCTCATATAAACAAATTTCCTCTTCACTACCTCCTCCGCCATTTTTTGCAGGAGTATCACCGTTACCCCATAAAATAGAGTTTTTAACAACCATTAAAGAAACATAACTGTCGATTCCATCGCCAGCTTCATCGGCGTAATTTTCTGCAATTGTGCAGTTGGTTATATTCAAAAGAGAAAAACCACAAGAAATTCCACCGCCCCAACCTCCGGTTTCATTTTCCACAATTGTGCAGTTGGTAATGAGCGGGGGAGTAACATAACTAAAGATTCCACCGCCGGCTTCCTCAGCGTAATTCTCTGCAATTATACAGTTAGTTATCGTTATCGGAACTATCTCGTCTATGGGAATAACGTCCTTATCATGAGTCCTTTTGTCAAATTCAAAAAGTTCTATCATACTGCCCAACATAGCTACGCCACCGCCTAAAAAAGCCTCGTTTTCTTTAATTGTACAATCGGTCAGGGTTATCGGAAGATTCTCCTCTTCTGTGCGAAGACCAGGTTTCTCGGAAATTCTTTTGTTAATTACATCCATCATCGCGCCGCTAAATATGGTTATGCCGCCGCCGATATAAGCTCCGTTTTCTTCAATTGTACAGTTGGTTATGGTTATTGGAAGACTTTCTTCTATAGGAAGACCGCTTTTAGAGGGATACTCAAATAATATCATACTGTCATATATAATTATGCCACCGCCCAAAAAGGCTCCATTTTCCTTAATTATACAGTCGGTGATGGTTGGTGAAGAAAGTAAACAAAAGATTCCTCCGCCTCCGAAGGCCTCTTCCAACTCGCCGTTTCTTGTTGGGAAACCGCCTCCATCAAAGTACACTATATTTCCTAAAATTATACAGTTAGAAACGGTAGCAGAAGAATTGAAACAAAAGATACCGCCGCCCGCGTATAAAGTTTCATTTTCTTCAATTGTGCAGTCAGAAATAGTTGGAGAAGCATTCTCACAAGCAATTCCACCTCCATAATTTTCAGTTTCATTTTCTTTAATTATACAGTTGGTGATGGTTGGCGAAGAATCTTCACAAAAGATCCCACCACCACCCAAATAAGCCGTATTTTTTTCGATTATACAATTAGTGATAGTCGGCGAAGAAGCATAACAGAGAATTCCGCCACCATATTCAGCGATTCCATTCTTAATAGTAAATCCATCAATAACATCGGCCTCATTTTGATTAGTCCCATCAAAGGAGAATCCTCTACTATCTATTACGAGTCTTACTTCAGGCGTACAATCAATAATACACTTACCCGGTCCGTTCTCGGATTTTACCGTAATGTGTTTCTCATTACCGTTCCAAGTTAAATTTGTATTTCCTTCTCCGGTATATGTCCCATCAGCTACGAATACGATGTCTCCATTGCCTGCAGCGTTAATTGCTTGCTGAATTGTTTCATAAGCTCCTACTCTTTCTTCTTGCGAAACATATATCGTTGCAGCAATTGCCGTATTAGCACAACATAAAACTAAAGCAATTAAAACAATAAAAGACCATTTTCTATCCGCTTTCATTTTTTCTCCCCTTTTAATTTATCTTTCTGTAAGCTTTTAGGATTTTAAGACAAGTTCTACTAGTTGAGGTTGAGGCATCCTATACTCTTTATTTAAAATTGTCAAATATATCAATTGGCGTTTGAAAACCGGCTCATTTTTACGGCTAATTTTATTGCTTCCTGCATGCTTTTCGGATTTGCAATGTTTTTGCCCGCAATATCATAAGCCGTGCCGTGGTCGGGCGAAGTGCGGATAAAAGGAAGTCCCAGTGTAACATTTACACCCTCATCAAAATAAAGTGTCTTTAAAGGAATAAGCCCCTGGTCATGATACATTGCAACAACAAAATCGTATTGTCCTTGGACAGCTTTATAGAAAATTGTATCAGAAGCATAAGGGCCGCATACATTAATGCCTGACTTTTTAGCTTTTTTCATTGCAGGCATAATAATACGGGTTTCTTCTTTGCCGATGGTTCCCCCTTCGCCTGCATGGGGATTAAGGCCGCATACGGCTATCTTGGGTTTCGGAATGTTAAAAAACTTTCCCGCATTATGGGCGAGTTTTATTGCCGTTGATATTTTTTCTTCCGTTAATTCCTTCGCCACATTTTTAATCGGGATGTGTCTTGTAACCAAAACCACTCTTAAATTCCCCCCGGGTATACGACCCGTAGAGGTCGGAGATCCGCCGATAAGCATCATAGCGAAATTTTTTGTTTTTGTAAGGTGAGCGAGCATTTCGGTATGCCCGGTATATGGGATGCCTGCCTTATGAAAACTTTCCTTGTTGATTGGGGCGGTGACTAAAGCATCTATTGTGCCCGAAGAAGCTAATTTTATGCCTTTTTCTATGTATTCATAGGACACTTTTCCGTAGGAACTGTTACATATTCCGAATTTTATTTTTTTGTTTTGAAGATTGTTTAAATCTATTACCCGGATAGTCTCAGGACGCAAATGGTTTTTCCGAATTTTATCTATAGCCGTTATTTGTAAAGAGATACCTAACTTTTTTATAAGTGATTTCAAATAATTGAAATCGCCGATTATTACGGGACGGCATTTTTCGCGGACAGCCTTTTGGCTGAGGGATTTTAATATAACTTCTGCGCCGATACCCGCCGGATCGCCCATCGTTACTGCGATTATTGGAATAGTAGACATTTATAAATCCTGCGTATTTAAGTTTAGGGTATTATAAACTTTATAGAGGAATTTTTGAATTGGATTTATTGAAAAAAAGGAAAGTTGAATAACCCCGCGTCGTAAGACATCCCGAAAATTTCTCCCCATTGTTGTCTTGTGATAACAAAACACGGAGACTTCTCGATATTTTCGGGATACTCCGCGGGGTAATTATTATATTCTCTTTTTTCAAGACGAGAATATAATAATTAAAGCCCCAAGGTACCGTGCGGAAAGGGGATCTCAACCCTGTTTTTTACAAGGTGGGTATTCTCCTGGATAGTTTGTGGGTCTGCGACGCGAAGTCGGAGCGTGCACGTTCTACCCAAAGTGGAATTCCCTTTTAAATATATTGGCTCAAGATCCCGTCTGTTCCATCACGAATATCTCAGAGCTTCATTCTCATTATAGCACTGTGGATATATTTGTAAATAGGGTTAAACGGAGTGAATTTTATCGAGGATTTTGTCTATTTTTTCTTCCCAGATTTTGTCTTTTTTGTAGTGTTGTTTTTTGCTTTTTTCCAGTTCATCGGCGAGTTCAAGGCATACTAAAATGACCGCTTTCAGGGAGGACATTATGCCTAAATCGCTCATGCACAGTTTTATTTTGTTTTCTATGTCTTTAGCCAGTTTTTGGACATAAGCGGAATCGGTCGCTGTCCTTAAGCGGATTTCATTACCCAGAATATTGACAACGACGACTTCCCCCCGCTCTTGTGATGAAGGACGGGGTAAACCTTTATCGTTTGGAGTATTGGGGTCTTTTACGGGCTTTTCGTCTTCCATATTTTTTCCTCTCCACCATTCTGGGGTCTCTGGAGAGCAGTCCTTTTTTCTTTAACGTAGCCCTGAATTTTCCGTCCGCGTCCACCAGGGCGCGCGCAATGCCTAAAGAAACGGCTCCGGCTTGTCCCGATGTCCCTCCCCCAAAGACTTTAATTTCTACATCGTATCTTTTCAGATTATCGGTAACTTCCAGCGGAGCGGTTATTTTAGATTGAAGGTTTGGTTGTGGAAAATACTGGTCCAATCTTCTGCCGTTTACAAGGATATCGCCTTTTCCTAAAGACAGAAAAACTTTTGCGACGGCTTCTTTTCTTCTTCCGGTACGGTTAACTTTATTTTCCATAAATTGAATTTCTCCTATGTATTTTTAGTGAGAGTAATAACTTCTAATTTCACGCTTTTGTGCGGATGTTCGGGACCTTTATAGACTTTTAATTTCTTCATTCTTCTGTCCCGTAATTTATTGAAAGGAAGCATAGTTTTAACGGCTCTTTTTATTATTTCTTCGGGCTTTGTATTGAGCAGGTCTTCTAATCTTTCTTCTTTAAATCCTCTCGGATACAGCGAATGGCTTTGGTATTTCTTATTTCCCGGTTTTTTACCGGTCACTTTTATTTTTTCGGCGTTTATAACCACTATAAAATCGCTCATGTCAACGTTTGGAGTATAAGAGGGTTTGTGTTTGCCCTGCAAAACCAGCGCTATCCTGGATGCAAGTCTGCCTAAGACTTTATCTTTGGCGTCCACCAGATACCATTTTCTTTCGACTTTTTCCTTATTGAGTACGAAGGTTTTCATTTTTTATTGCTCCTTAACTATCTGTCTTAACTTTTTTGGGATTAGTTTTTTTAGAATAAATTATCTCGTCTATGATACCATACTTTTTCGCTTCTTCGGGATTCATGAAAAAATCCCTTTCCGTATCTTTTTGAATTCTTTCCAAAGGCTGGCCCGTATGTTCCGCAATAAGTTGGTTCATTTTTTCCTTTAAGTTTAATATTTCTTTTGCGTGAATTCCGATATCGGTTGCCTGCCCCTGGACTGCGCCGGAAGGCTGATGAATCAGGATTCTGCTGTGAGGCAAAGACAATCTTTTACCTTTGGTTCCGGCAATAAGCAAAAGCGCCGCGGCTGAAGAAGCCTGCCCTATACATATGGTGGAAACATCGCATTTTATAAACTGCATGGTATCGTATATCGCCAGCCCCGAAGTTGCGAAACCGCCGGGAGAGTTTATATAAAGATATATGTCTTTTTTAGGGTCTTCGGATTCCAGATATAAAAGTTGTGCGATTATCACATTTGCAACGTGGTCGTCTATGGGAACGCCGAGCATTATAATTCTGTCTTTTAGTAGTCGCGAATAGATATCGTAAGCGCGTTCCATTCTGCCCGTTTGTTCGACAACTATAGGTATCAAAGCCATTCTATTTTTCAAGCGGTTACACCGCTTCCTTTTTTGGAAGAAGAGGATTTACCTGCTTCTTCGGTTAATTTTTTAATTTTCTCTTTTATTTTTGCGTTTTCTACGAGAAACTTCAATACTTTTTCTTTCTGCAGGTTTTCCCGGATGTCTTCTTCGGAGCCGTCCCGCGCCTGAATTTCTCTTTTTCGCCTGTTCACTTCTTCGTCGGTTACTTTTATGCTTTCTTTCTTTGCGATTTCTTCTATTATTAGGTGTTTCTTTATATTTTCTTCCGCCGTCTTCCTGCTTTCTTCTTCGCTTAATTCTTTGTTAATGGACCGGTAGTATTCCGAAAATCTTTTAATTACCGAAGGCGGGACTTCTATGTCGGAATTTTTTAGAATTTTTTCCATAACTGCTCTTCTTAAATCTTCCTGCGCGTATATCTTGGATATGCCTTCAAGTTCCGCTTTTATTTTTTCGCGCACCTTGTCTAAATTTTCAAAATCGCCCAGTTTCTTGGCAAAATCGTCATTGAGAACCGGAAGTTTCCTTTCCTGGACATCTTTTACGGTGAATTTATATATGACCTTTTTCCCTTTCGAATCTTTGGTTTTGGATTCTTCGTGTATTTCTTTGAAGTCGCCTTTTTTGACCGCAGTCAGTTCTTTTTCCCATCCCTTGGGGACGGGTGTTTGGCCCAATATCAACTTTTGGTTTTTTAATTCCCTTGCTATTTTCCCGTCGATTTCTATTTGGTAATCGATTGTTATCAGGTCCCCCTTTTTAGAAAGGCGGTTGTCGGCGCCGATGAGTTCGGCGTGTTCTTCGCGTCTTCTTTCGAGAACCGCTTCAACATCTTCTTTTGCGATTTGGGTTTTTTCTGTTTCGACTTCTATTTTCTTGTATTCTCCTATTTTTACCTTGGAAAAGGTTTCGACTATCGCTTCGAACTTCAAGGGCCTGTCTTCCTTTAAATCCACGTCCCCGTCCGCAAGACGGTCAATCTTTATTTCCGGCTCCAATGCTACCTTCAAATCTTTCTCGTCAATCGCTTTTTTATAATATTCGCTTACGAGTTCTTCCACTACCTGCCTTTTTATGTCCTTGCCGTAATATAGTTTCAATACTTTCAGGGGTGCTTTCCCTTTCCTAAATCCCGGAATAGAAGCATTATTTAAAACCGCAGAATACGTTTTTGTCAATTGTTTTTCCACTTTCTCCTGCGGAATTTCGATTAACAGCGATTTTTTATTTTTCTCTAAATCTTTAACTTGCACTTGCATATTTTTTATTCTCGTTTCACTCAAATATATGATTACTCAGATTTCAAAAAACCTGCCCGCTTCGCAAGCAGGCGGGGATTACACAGATTAGATACAGATGATCTCTCGTAATCGCTGTAATCTCTCAAAAATCTCTGTAATCAATTGTTTCAACAGAGCGGGCGACGAGGCTCGAACTCGCGACCCTCACGTTGGCAACGTGATGCTCTACCACTGAGCTACACCCGCAAAGATCGGCTAATAGTCTATAGTGTATGGTCTATTGTATGCGATTTGGAAGCGACAACTATAAACCATAAACCATAAACTGTCAACCCCGTTAGAGATTTAATAAGTGCCTATCAAATATTATACGAGGTGACAATATCTTAGCCCCTAATGAAATATTCCGCAAGTTTTTAAAATCTCTTTACGGGGTTTCCAGTCCGGTGCGGACGGAGAGAGTTGAACTCTCAACCCCGAAGGGATATGGTCCTAAGCCATACGCGTATGCCAGTTCCGCCACGTCCGCGTAAATACTTTATTATAGTTTAAAGTGAATAAAAGGGGAAATGGGGGAAATAGACCATAGACCGAAGACTGAAGACCATAGACTTTTAGTCTAAGAATTTTTTAAAATTAAAAAACTTTTTATAATTATTGTTTTGCACCTTTCCGTTTTTTTGTCTTGCAATGAAATAGGAAAGATTATAGTGATAAGACCCTTTTTTAACATTTTCCCAATTATTGAATGCTTCTATGAATTCATTACAAGAATTCTTATTATTGCTTAAAGCCCAGAAAGTCTCTAGGTCGTCTAAACTTATAACCAATGGTTTGAATTCTTGAATGTTTTTCAAGTTTTTATTTTTAACTTCATTCTTTAGGAAGTTACCAAACTTATCTAACAAGTCATAGTCTCCTAAATAATTCTCTGTAATTAACACAGGGATAACTTTTTTACCTTTAAATTCCTCTATATATCTATTTAGCTTGATGAATTTACCTTCATCTTTTTTGCCTCGACCTTTTTTATCCTTCTTACCATTATTAAATAGCATTTTGTAAAGATCATCTAAAAACTGACTAATTTCAGCATTATAAAGAGATGAAAATCTATAATATTCGGTTGTAAATTCAAAGATTACAACAGAATTACCATATTCTAAGATAGCATCTGGTTTACCACTTATATTACTTGTAATTTTAATATTTGGGAAAATGTTCTTAACAAGAAAAACAAAATATTTTTCTAGTATGTACCCATATTGTGGTTTAATTTCTTTAAATTGGTTTGGCGATATATTCTTTATATGCCATAGGAAACCAGAACATATGCCTTCTATTAAAAACTTTAGGTCAATTATGCAGAAATCATTATTATTAATCTTAAAAACTGGATAATCAAAAAAATTCTGAAAGTGTTCATAGAACCCTTTTACTTTATATCTTTGGTTGCTTTGTGAGAATTTCCCTTTAAATTCCTTTAAGTCTAAAGAAAGATTTTCTATAAGGTTTATAAATCTTGGGTCAGTCTTAAAGTTAATCTTGTTTATGTAAAAGGTATTGAGATTTTTATAATTAAAACCAACACTATCTAAGCCTCTATCTTTAGCCAATTGTTTTTTAATAGGAATTTCTAAGAACCACATTAACATTTGACGTAACACATAAAAGTAATCTTGAAGTGAAATTTTGGTTTTATTTTCTATTAATTTAATTGTTGCTTCTATTTTATCTATTTTGTTTTTGTCTGACTTTTTTAAAAGAGTATCATATATATACCAGTAACGTTGGATACGGGTAGAATAAACATGAAAAGCACTCCGCGGAGAATAATAGTAAGGATATGACCTTATGAAGATGTTTTTTAAGAAAGATAATTCGTTATTCCCTTTAATTTTATTTAATTCACTATTTATTAGTAATAGTGTTTTATAATATTCTTTAGTATTATTTTTTCTGTTATTCCCAGTTATATTTAAATGCCCATTTTCCTTTTTTAATATGATTTTACAGATGTAATATAAGAGATTTTCTTGATGAAAAACTATTGCATTAATATTTTTATTTGAAAGTCCACAACTATTTAATTCATTTAAACCTAACTTGAGGCTTTCATTTATCCCATAAGTCTGAATTATCATGTTTAAAAATGAACTATAGCGGATACTTTCTGTTGAATCAAAATCTTTTATTATCTCGTCAATGTACGAGTCTAAATTTTGCAAGTCTTTAATATAGGAGATAGGAAGTATCAGTTGGCCTTTTCTTATTTCGTTGAACAGTTGTTCATAGGATAGGTGGGTGATTATTTTTGTGTCGGGGTTCCCATTTCTCATCTAAATAAAGTTAAGTTTTATAATAATGGACTTCTAAACAGATTTATTATATTACTACAATAGAACATTAATAGATTCTACTAGATACTCATTGAAAAATGTTTAACCTTACCATAAATTTTCTGAAACAACTTCAATTCCTAGAGATAGGGTTACATCTATTCCTAATTCTGTCCAATGGTAAGCATATTTACCTTTGTCATAATGAAGCCATATTAGTCCTAAATCTAATAATCTCTGAATTGTTAGCTTACTTCCTATGTCTAGGGACGGGTCAGGTTGAGGTGTGTAACTGAAATAATGCCCTTTATAATGCCCTATAAGAGACAAACAAAATTCATCCAGGTTGTTTTTAGCTTTCTCAACCAGCATGCTTTTGGTTCTATCAATTTCAGTTTTTGCAGATTTGATAAGACTGCTGATTTTTTCTGTAGATTCCTTTTCGTTTTTAGGATCATATTTGTGAGTCCTAAACGTAGCTGTATCAAAGGGGAGATTGAGGTCATCTTCCTTTATTACAATTATTTCCTCTGGCATACGCCAAGCATGAGCTATACCTAATTCGTACATGACATTAGCATTGCGAAATTTTTGTTTGATATTCTCAGGAGATATAATTGATACTTCGAAAAGTAAAATCCTAGAGTTTAAAATGCCTTCTAAGATTGTAATCGGAATTGAGTCGCATTCACGCGGGAGGTCTACTCTATAGGGTTCTAATCCAACAGCTAAAATACTTTTTCTAATGATATCTTCATATCTTGGTTTATGACTACCATCAAACCACATTCCTACAAACACTTGGTCAATCAGTTTCTTTGGTGAACGATAAGTTTCAAGGTATTTTCGAGGAAACATATTATTTTTTGTTTCTACTGGTATCTAGAGTCCAGCATTAATTTTTTATTTTTAATCTTCGACTTTGAGTTTTCCGTCTGCGAAATCTTTTCCGTGTTTATCTAGATACTTATATACGATTTTTAACATGTGTTTCAATGCTTCCAATTCAGGTTTTCTCTTGTAATGCCTGTAACAATGGGCGAGAGTTGTCAAAATGGGAGCGATTGCTTTTTCATAATCTTGATAGCTTGGACCAAATACATATATCCCTTTAGGTTTTTCTGAAGGGATTTTATTAGGCTTCCAGTTATCAAATCCCTGTAGAAAAGCTCTACCCATATTCCTGTAAGCTATATTCATTTTATCCATTTCCAGCCAGGGTTTAAGTAGTTTGTGTATGTCCTGAACGTTATTTTCGAAGTCATCAATTTTTATGTCCAAAATGGGATAACCAAGTGGTATATCAATATTTAAAGTTCTTAGCCCTTTATCTTCGAATTGTGGTGATTTAAGAGGAAGCGAAGTGTTTAATTTAATGGTTATTTTATCTGGTTGTGGACGGCAAAATAATCCATGCCAAATATTCCAGCAACTATAAAGACTTATTTGATTCTTTTTTTTGTCAACTACGCAAATTATGAGTGGTAAATCCATATCAAATGAGAGCCAGTAAGCGCTTTCCTTGTCAAAGGATATATCGTTATAATCTGATTTTACTTGCACATAGAATCCATTTTGAGCATAATAGCATTTGTTCCTCTCCTCGGTGAGGAAGCATACAAAGTCTATAATTCCGAAATCTTCTTGTCTAGGGGCATGGTTAACAAAGGCTATTCTAGATAAAGCATATAACGCAAGGTATTCTGAGCGATCCCCACTACGGTATGAACCTAAACGTTTCCCTCCCATTTTTATTTTACCTTTTTCATTTTAACTTTTGATTTATTTGTTGATTATATCCCCCCAACTATGAATTGGCAATTGATTGTGGTTTGAGTTTATATTTGTGGATTTTGGTCTATAGTCAAATGTCCAATGTCTATTTTCTATTGTCTTTCGTGCGCTTTGCGCACGAACTCATCCATCGCCTTCGCGGCTCGTCTTCCCGCGCCCATTGCTTCAATAACGGTTGCGGCGCCGGTTGTGATATCACCGCCGGCGAATACACCGGGAAGCGATGTTGCGCCTGTTTCTTTATCTGCTGCTATGGTGTTCTTCCATCCTGTTTTAAGTTTTGGAGTGGCTGATGTAATAAGCGGATTTGGATTTTGTCCTATTGCTATTACAATAGTATCCAAGGGAATAGAAAAGTTGGAACCTTCTATCGGGATGGGCCTTCTTCTTCCGGACTCATCGGGTTCGCCGAGTTCCATTTTTAAGCATTCCAATTCTTTAACCCATCCTTCGTTATCTGTTTTTATTTTGACCGGTTGTGTGAGGATTTTAAATTGTACTCCTTCTTCTTTTGCGTTTTCTCTTTCTTCTATTCTTGCGGGCATTTCTTTTTCGGTGCGGCGGTATATCAGATAAACTTCCTGCGCACCTAACCTGACCGCTACTCTTGCGGCGTCCATCGCCACATTTCCTCCGCCTATGACCCCGACTTTTTTCCCGATTTTTATCGGGGTATGGTACTGTTCATTATGCGCTTTCATTAAATTTGCGCGTGTGAGAAATTCGTTTGCCGAGTATACGCCGTTTGCGTTTTCCCCTTCTATATCTAAAAATTGCGGGGAGCCCGCGCCGCTTCCGATAAATATTGCTTTATATCCCTGTTGGAATAGTTCTTCTATCGTAAAAGTTTTCCCGATTAAAACATCGCATCGTATCTGAACGCCTAAATCTTTTACATATTGAATTTCGCTGTCGAGAATGTCGCGCGGCATCCTAAATTCGGGTATGCCGTATCGCAGAACTCCGCCTGCTTCGTGTAAACTTTCGAATATCGTTACTTCATATCCCATTTTTGCAAGTTCGCCAGCGCAGGTAAGCCCCGCGGGACCGGAACCGACAACGGCTGTTTTAATCGGGATGCGGGATACGGGATGCGGGGTGCGTTTATCGGGTATCGGGTATCGGGTTTCGGTTCTTGGTTCTTGTTTGTATGACTTCTGTTTTCTGTCCTCTGTCCTCTGTCCTCTGTCTTGATCTGATGCGAATCTTTCGAGCGTTCCGATATCTATTGCCTTGCCCCGTTGATGTTTTTCAGATCTACGGGGTTTGCCCCTTTTCCCCAGGACACAAAGCGCTTCGCATTGGGTTTCCTGCGGACATACTCTTCCGCATATCCCTGGGAGGTTATTTGTTTCTTTCAGTGTTTTTATCGCTTCGCCGAATTTTCCTTCGGCGATTTCTTTAATGAATTTTGGAATATTTATCTGCACCGGGCATCCGTTAACACAAAGGGGCTTTTTGCACTGCAGGCATCTTTTTGCCTCGGCTATTGCTTCTTCCCTGCTGTAGCCAAGCGCAACTTCCTGGAAATTTTTTATTCTTTCTTTTACGGGTCTTTTTCTCATTTTTCTAAAAGTTTACATTTCTCTTCTTTCAAAAATCTATTATTTCTATGAATTAATTCTTCAAAATCAACTTTATGTCCATCGAATTCCGGCCCGTCAACGCAGGCGAATTTTGTTTCGTTTCCTACCCTCACCCTGCAGCCGCCGCACATTCCCGTGCCGTCTATCATTATCGGATTTAAACTGACTATTGTGGGGATGGATTTTGGTTTTGTTATTTCGCTTACTTTTTTCATCATCATAAGCGGACCTATTGCAATGACCCTATCTATATCGGTTGATGAGAGAATCTCATTCAGTTCATCCGTCACAAATCCTTTCCTCCCGTAACTGCCGTCGTCGGTCGTGATGCGCAAGGATGCGCCGATATCTATTATTTCCTTTTCGAGTATGAGCAGTTCTTTCGTCCTTGCGCCGATTATAGTTATGACTTCGTTTCCTTTTTGTTTTAGCGCTTTAACTAATGGGTATATTACTGCCGCACCGACTCCGCCGCCTATGCATACCACCTTGCCGAAATAATCTATTTTGGAAGAGTGTCCCAACGGCCCCAGCAGGTTTAGAATTATATCTCCGACATCCATTTCCCCCAATTCTTTCGTTGACTTTCCCACTTCCTGCACGATGATTCTTATTATTCCTTTTTCCCTGTCCCAATCGTTTATGGTAAGCGGAATTCTTTCCCCATGTTCGTCAATTCTTAAAATTATGAAATTCCCGGCTTCGCATTTTCTGGCAATGTCCGGAGAATAAATATCGAACGCTTTTGTCTCTTTAGTGAGAATTTTTTTATTTACTATTTCGTTTTGTCTCATGTTTAAAAAAATAAAAAATTTTGGAGCTCTCAGCGCTTTAATGCGGGAGTTCTTCTTTAGTAAACCCCGCAACGTAAGACATTGGGAAAATTTCCTCCCCGCCCATCAACGAACCTTTTGGGCAGGCAGAGATATTTTCCCAATACTCTGCGGGGTAATCGTAAATATATTCCGATTAAAAGTTATTTTGTAATTGCTTTGTAAATTTTGGGTCGACTTTGACCGGGAAGATGTCACGTCTTTTTGTCACATCTTGTAATAGAGCCATATGGCGCCGGCGATTCCGAATACTGAAAGCAGGTTTAATTTCATACCGATGCCGAAGGTAAAACTTAACACTGCCAAATCCAAAGTTGCGGGGCCAAAGGAAAGAGACAGCCCTGTTACTAATATTTTATGCAGCACTCCGTCTGTGATGATAAGGCTCAAGATTTCGCCCAGGACTCCCCCCAAGATGGCTCCCAGAAGTACTATTGCGAGAAAAAATGCAATGTTTTTGTTTACGCCTTCGCTCATATTTTTCTCTCTTTTACCATATTCTTATTTCTTTTTCCAGATTACACCCTTAGCAGTATCCTGCAAAACAATTCCTTTTTCAAGTAGTTTATCCCGCATTAGGTCCGCCCTGGCCCAGTTCTTTTGTTTTCTGTACTCTTCCCTTTTATTTATTAATTCGGCTATTTCTTTGGAAATTTTAGTTGTGCTTTCGGCTTTGCCTAAATTTAATCCCAGAACCTTATCAAAATCGGTGAGGATTTTTAGTTTGTCTTTACCTGCGATATTTTTTTCTTCCCTTATAAGTTTCCAGACCGCTTCCAGCGCTTTAGGCATATTCAAATCGTCGTTAATAGCTTTGAGAAATTTCGCTTTATAACTTGCCGTTTTTTCTTGGTCTGTTTTGGTGTCGTCTGTTTCTTTGAGAATTCTTATATTTTCTTTTAAAGTGGATAGAGCATTTTGCGCGCTTTCCAGCCCTTCCCAATCGAAATTCAGTTTTTTTCTGTAATGTGTGTTGAGGCACATATATCTATATGCCAAGGGTTCGTATTTTGATTCAATTAAAGTTTTCAGCGTTACGAAATTTCCGGCGGATTTAGCCATCTTATCCTGTTTCATGACCAGAAATTCGCCGTGAAGCCAATAGTTTACCCATTTCTTGCCTGTTGCGGCTTCTGACTGGGCGATTTCGTTCGTATGATGTATCGGAATGTGGTCTATGCCGCCGCAGTGGACGTCGAAATGTTCTCCAAGATGTTTCATGGACATTGCCGAGCATTCTATATGCCAGCCGGGCCAGCCTTCGCCCCACGGAGAATTCCATTTCAGGATGTGCCCCTTGAATTTCGAGCCCTTTGTGGAAAACCACAATACAAAATCTCCGGGGTGTTTTTTCTCTTTGTCTATTTCTGTCCGGGCGCCTGATTGCAGGTTTTCCAAATCAAGCCCCGCAAACTTTTCATAATTTGCGAATTTGCCCGTATCGAAATATACGTTTCCGTTTTTGCCGATATATGAATAGCCGTTTTTTTCTATTTTCTGTATAAGTTTAATCATGTCCGCTATGTGTTCCGTCGCTTTGCACCAGATGTCCGGCTGTAAAATGTTAAGGCGGGAAAGGTCTTCTTTGAATGCCTTTGTATAAAAGGCGGCTATTTCCCCGGGCGTTTTCTTTTCTCTTTTTACAGCGACGTCAATTTTATCTTCGCCTTCATCTTCATCGGAAGTGAGATGGCCGACATCCGTAATATTCATGACGTGTTTGACGTTATAGTCGTTGTATAAAAGAACTCTTTTAAAAATATCCTCGAAAATATAAGTCCTTAAATTCCCTATATGCGCATAGTTATAGACGGTGGGTCCGCAGGTATAAAGCCCCACGGAATCTTTTTCTATGGGTCTGAATTCTTCTTTTTTCCTTGTAAGAGTATTATAAATTCTCATAATATTATTCATTGATTACACGGATTATATAAGCGAGATTACACCGATTAAAGATTTAGTTTACCTCGTAAGAAGTTTATTACTATCGGAATTTATCTGTGTAATCCTTCATTTATTTTTCAGCGTCCGCTTCATTATTAAATGCTTTTTTGGGAAGGATTCCTTTTGCTATTGTCGCGGCAATAAAAGCTTTTATCGCGCATCCCGGTATAAAAGGTATTGCTCCCATTAGGAGTAATTGCCAAAGAGTAGGTGACATGCCTTTGGTAAATCTTGTCCAGATTCCCAGTTGTATCAATCCAAAACCGTAAATTATCACGATTTCCGCAAAAAGCATTAAAAAAATTAGCGATTTGAAACTTCTCATCTTTATGTATTTGTCGGTAAAGTGTCCGATAAATAAAGCGGCAAATATGAACCCGATTAAATAGCCGCCTGTCGGGCCGGCAAGCGCGGCATATCCTCCCTTTGCTCCGGAAAACCATGGTATTCCAGCAATGCCCAATGTCACATATATTGCCTGGCTTATGCCGCCCCAATTTTTACCGAGCAAAACACCTGCCATCAAAACCGCAAATGTTTGTCCCGTAATGGGAACTGGTGTCCAAGGCAGATAAACTCTTGCCTGCGCCAAAATACCCGTCAAAGCCGCCATGCAGATTGCCAGGGCGAATTTATTTGCAATAGCAAGTTCGCTTCGCCATTTAAATATCGAATGTCTTGCTTTTATGTATGAATCCATTATATTCGTGCTTTGCATTTATACCCTCCTAACATTCACCCTGAACCCCACCTGCCCGCTTCGCAAGCAGGCGGGCGTGGTTCAGCGTCATCTTATTTTTCTTATTCTTTGCGGGGGCCAATAAATGAATATAGCCTTCCCTATTAAATTCTTTTTCGGAACAAAACCCCAGTATCTGCTGTCTTTGGAGTTGTTTACATTATCACCGAGAACGAAATAACTATCAAGGGGAATTTTGGTTTCTTCCGTTCCGAAATCTTTTTCGGCGACGTAATTTCTTTGCGTTATGCTTAAAGGTTCTTGCAACGGTTTTCCGTTTATATAAATTTTCCCGTTGCTTATTTTGACCGTTTCTCCCGGCAATCCTATTAATCTTTTTATAAACGGCCTTCTGGATAGTTTCCTAAATTGGCTTTTATCCGCTCCGCATACCGGACAAGTCCAATCATCAGGCAGTTGTTCGAAAGGGGCATCCCCATATCGGGCGCTGTCGTAATCCTCCCGATATTCGTAGGTGTATCTATATTCGTATTTATTAAACAATCCTAAAAATTTATATTTATAAGCGCACTTTGTGCAGCCATATTCTATAACCGGATATAAAAAAACGACGATGTCTCCGCGTTGCGGCTCTTTGATCTTATAGGCCATTTTGCTTACCAATGGATGGTCGCCTATTTTTAGTGTCGGCAGCATCGAGCCGGTAGGGATTCTGTAAGGCTGAATAAAAAAAGTGCGGATAAACATGGCGACGATAAAAGCAATTAATATCGACTGAATCCATTCTTTGATAATGTGTTTTGTGTCTGTTTTACCTTTTGCGTCTTCGTTTTGTGTTTTCATAAAAAATTCTTCCTATAGTCCTAATGTAGTTTTCGGATATAAATTGAAATACATTGAAATATAATCGAAATAAATTGCTTCTTCACATCCTTCTACGTATTTCCATGTATATCTGCCGTATTTCAACGTATATCCTTTTAAGTTTTTATTAATTTCTTAAATTCTTCTTCTGTCAAAATTTTGATGCCCAGTTTTTTTGCGTTATCGAATTTTGAGCCCGGTTCGGCGCCTACGACTACGTAGTCGGTATTGGCGCTGACGCTTGAAGTAACTCTTGCGCCTAATTCTTCGGCTAATCTTTTTGCGTCGTTTCTGCTAAAATTCTCCAATTCCCCGGTAAATACGATTATCTTATCTTTTAGCGGGAAATCCCCCTTAATTTTTTCGGGATTTTTTATTTTTACATCCAAATCTATCATTTTTGATATTACTTTTCTATTATTTTTGTTGCCGAAAAAAATATTTATGCTTTCAGCCACTTTAGGCCCGACCTCGTAAATAGCCTGTAGCGTTTGAATATCCGCTTCCATTAAATTGTTCAAATTTTTGAAATGTTCCTCCAAAACTTTCGATAAATGTTCTCCGACGTTCTGGATTCCGAGCGCATATATAAATCTTTGCAGGGAAATGTCTTTTGCTTTCCGTAAAGCATTAACCATATTTTGGGAAGATTTTTCCGCAAACCCTTCCAGTTTTAAAAAATCCTCTTTTTTTAATTTAAACAGGTCCGAAAAGTCCCTAATCATACCCGTATCCACGAGATTGTCAACTATTTTTTCTCCAAGTCCATCTATATCGAACGCGCCTTTTGACGCAAAATGTTCAATTGCCCTTTTAAGTTGTGTAGGGCAGGATATCCCGCCGCTGCAAAAATGATATGCGCCCTCTTTGCCTTTTTCGTCTATATTTTTGATTACTTTGGAGCCGCACACGGGGCATTCTTTAGGCATTTTGAACGGCTGGCTTCTTTTTTTATCTTTTTCAGGGATTCTTTCGACGACTGCCGGTATCACATCGCCTGCGCGCTCGATGCGGACTTTATCTCCTATGCGTATGTCTTTTCTTTTTACTTCGCTTTCGTTATGCAGCGTTGCCCTGCTTACCGTTACACCGCCCACATCGACCGGCTTAAGTAATGCCACAGGGGTGAGTTTTCCCGTTCTTCCTACCTGAACGACTATATCCTGGATTTCCGTAATTTCTTTTCGGGGTTCGAATTTGTAAGCGATAGCCCAGCGCGGCGAGCGTGTTTTGGTCCCTAACTTTTCGTATGCGGAAAGAGAATTTATTTTAATGACGATTCCGTCCGTTTCAATGGGCAGTTTTTCTCTTTCTTTTTCTATTTTGTGATGAAACTCGATTGCTTCGCGAATATTTTTACATAACTTAAAATGCGGGTCTATTTTAAATCCCCATTTTTTTAATTGTTCGATTTCTTCCTGGTGTGTTTTTATGTCCTGTATTCCCGGACTCATTATTTCATAGGCGAAAAAAGTGAGATTTCTTTCCGCGGTGATTCTGCAGTCAAGTTGTCTCACCGAACCTGCGGCGGCATTTCTCGGGTTTGCGAAAGTCTGTTTATCTAATTGGGTCAATTTTTTATTTAAATTTTGGAAATCTTCCAAAGTCATCATTGCTTCCCCGCGGATTGATACTTTTGAAGGAATATTCTCGCCCATAAGCCTTAGGGGAATCGTTTTTATTGTTTTTACGTTTGCCGTTACGTCCTCGCCGTTTGTTCCGTCGCCGCGCGTTGCGCCTCTTGAAAAAATTCCCTTTTCATATATTGATTCTATGGAAATTCCGTCAAATTTTAGTTCGGCAAAGTAAGAGACATTAGCTTCGTTTAATCCTTCCCGCGCTCTTCTGTCGAAATTAAGGATTTCCTCTTCTTCGATTGTCCCGTCCAGACTAAGCATGGGTTTAACGTGCGGGACTGTTTTGAATTCGGTTTGAGGCGTTACTCCGACCCTTTGTGTTGGCGAATCAGGTGTCTTAAGTTGCGGGAATTTATTCTCTAAATCCGATAGTTCTTTTAAGAGTTTGTCATATTCGGCATCGGAAATCTTCGGCGCACTCTTAACGTAATATAACCAGTTGTGTTTCTCTATTTCTTTCTTTAATTTTTCTATTTTTGTTTTTACTTTTTCGGTGTCCATGTAGTTTATTATTTATAAAATCTGTGTAATCTATTATACCTAATCTGTGTAATCAATCTTTAAGGTTATTATAAGAAATAATCGGAGTTTTGTATATCAGGAAAGTCAGACCGAAGACCATAGACTGAAGACTATAGACCAAGAAACAAGATACAAGAGATAAGACACAAAAGGCTAAAGGCAAAAAGCTAATAGCTAAAAGGCAATTGAATTGGGCAGGTTGGGGAGAATATAATAACGGCTATGAGTTTAAGGCGAACCCCGAACCAGAATAAGTTCGATTCACGGCAAGAGATAAAGAATATCTATAAGAAAATTCGTCCGCAAATAAAATCCCGCCTTGCTGAATTTAAGCGGCTTTTTAAAAAGGGGACAGAAGAAGACGTGTTTGGCGAGCTGGTCTTTTGTATATTGACCCCGCAGTCCAAAGCCCAAAATTGCTGGGAATGTGTGGAGAATCTTAAAAAAGACAATTTAATATTGAAAGGAGAGTGGAAGGATATTGTAAAAAAGTTAAATAAGGCGCGGTTTAAAAACAAAAAAGCGGAGTATATAGTAGAGGCGAGAAATAAATCCCTAAAAAACGGGAAACTTGATATCAAATCACAAATTGCTCAATTCGAAAACGCACACGAAGCAAGGGAATGGCTGGTTAATGGTACTCGCCCCGTTAGAAGTCCACACCAAAGGTGTGGCAGTCCCAACATAAAGTCGGGACTTACTTCTAACGGGGTAAAAGGCATCGGTTACAAAGAGGCGAGCCATTTTTTGAGGAATATCGGTTTTGGCGAGGAGATTGCTATTCTTGACCGACACATACTAAAAAATTTGAAAGAACTGGGGGTTATACGAAAGATTCCGCTTTCTTTATCAAGAAAGAAATATTATGAAATCGAAGCGGATATGAAAGAATTTTCAAAACGTGTTAATATCCCGATGGAAGAACTTGATTTGGTTTTTTGGTATAAAGAGACGGGGAAGATTTTCAAGTGAATACAGAAAATGGAAATATGTAGAAATACAGTGGATATACATAGAAATACGTAGTATGCAGACAATTTATTTCCATTATATTTCAATATATTTCGATTTATTTCCAAGTCTTTTTAATATTTAAAAAAGGAGGTTAAAATGCCGGATTTCGGGACACCGTTTTCAGGAATGAAAAAAGACCGCAAGGTCACGAAGGAAGAATTGATTCGTGCAATAAGATTTTTAGTTGCGGCGGAATACGAAGCGGTCCAGTTATATATGCAACTGGCGGAGTCAACTGATGACGAATTATCAAAAGAAGTTCTGGTGGATATCGCGGACGAAGAGCGTGTTCACGCGGGAGAATTCTTGACACTTCTTAAACATCTTGCCCCGGATGAAGAAAAGTTTTACGCCGAAGGCAAAGAAGAAGTAGAAGAACTGATTGAGAAATTAAAAAGGTGATAAGCAATAGAGCGTTCTCATGCTTGCAAAATCTTCTTGCAACTAATAGCTGGGGACAGACAGGATATAAATTGATATATATGGAAATAAGTGGAAATACATAGTAGACAGGCAATATATATCGATATATTTCTATGTATTTCAATTTATTTCATCTCATTTTCTTAATATAATCTTATATGATTCCCGATAATATAAAAAAGAAAATACTGGTTTCGCAGGGAAATGAAATTACGGAGCATTTTATTTATAAAAAACTTGCCCGAAGTTTCAAAGATTCCAAAAATAAAGAAGTATTGGAAAGTATTGCAAGCGACGAACTGAAGCATTATCACATTTGGAAAGAACACACTAAAAAAGATGTAAAGCCGAGCAAATTCAATCTCTGGAAATATTATCTTATTTCTAAAATATTCGGCATAACGTTCGGCGTAAAGTTGATGGAAAAGGGCGAGCAAAGGGCTCAAGTTTCCTATGACGAACTTTCAAAATTCATTCCCGAAGCAAAAGCAATCGAAGAAGAAGAAAACAAACACGAGAGCGAACTTATAAATTTAATTGACGAGGAGCGGCTCAAATATGTCGGCTCCATAGTTTTGGGTTTGAATGACGCGCTTGTGGAACTTACCGGCGCTTTGGCGGGATTTACGTTTGCGCTCCAAAATGCAAAACTCATTGCTATGACCGGGCTTATTACCGGCATCGCGGCTTCGCTTTCGATGGCGGCATCGGAATATCTTTCCACAAAGACCGAGGGCGGCGACAAACATCCCCTCAAAGCATCTGTTTATACGGGCATTGCCTATATCCTGACGGTTTTATTTCTTATATTCCCGTTTCTGCTTTTTACAAATTATTATTTCTCCCTTGCCTTTACTTTGTTCAACGTGGTGTTGATAATAGCTATATTCACTTTTTATGTTTCTATAGCGAAAGATATTTCGTTTAAAGCAAGATTCTTGGAGATGGCGGCGGTGAGTTTGGGAGTTGCAATTTTATCGTTCGGCATAGGATTTTTGGTAAGAATGTTTTTGGGAGTAGATGTCTAATATTTTATGGAAATTACCACTTTTGAAACGAAGGTAGTAGACGTTATTCAAAGGACCCGTGATATAAAAAGTTTTCGTTTTGCCCAGACAAAAAAGGTTGATTTCAAGGCAGGGCAGTTCTTTTTCGTAACCATCAAAATAAACGGCGAAGAGAAAACAAAACATTTCTCTTTTTCAAATTCCCCCACGGAAAATAATTTCTATGAATTCACAAAAAGAATAACAGACAGCGAATATTCTCAAGGATTGAATAAATTAAAAATCGGCGATTGGGCGAGACTGCGTATGCCGATGGGAAAATTCACCTTTAACGGTGAATTTCCCAAAATTGCTTTTCTTTCCGGGGGCATAGGAATAACCCCGATACGGAGCATTTGCAAGTTTGTTGCGGACAGAAAATTACCGACGGATATAATTTTACTTTACGGAAGCAGAAGCGAAGACAATATTGCTTTTAAAGATGATTTTGACAAGATGCAACAATTAAATAAAAATATCCGAGTGGTCCATACGCTAAGTTCCTTTAGCGATAATTGGAGGGGGCGCACAGGGCATATAAATGGAGAGATGATAAAAGAGGAAATTAAAGATTTCGCGCAAAGAATTTTTTATATTTGCGGCCCTCCGCCAATGGTGGAAAGTTTGGTAGGAATTCTAAAAGATAGTTTAGCCGTTAAAGAGGCAAATATAAAAATAGAGAATTTTACAGGATATTAAAGCGATGAAAAAAGAATGCGTAAATTGTCCGGAGTATTCAAGATGCAGGGATTCTAATGTGTCTTGGATCTTTTTTATTATAGGTTTGATTGCGACCATTGCAATACGCGTGGTAACCGTGCTCATGCATTTAAACCCTATTTACGGAAAAATTTCCTGGTATGTCGGAGTAGGCGGTTTTTTCCTGTTTTTTATATATAAGTTTAAAGTTAATCAGGCAAGGGCTGGGATTATTGACGAGAAAAAGCTTGTGGATAAGATTAACAGCAAGAAAGATTTAGCCGAAGATGATTATCATTTGATAGGATCAATTCTTTGCAGCTTGAACTCCAAAAAAGAAAGAATAAATTACTTTTTCATATTTGCATTGTCGGCAATAGCGATAGTTATTGCAATATATATTGACCTTTTCAGATAAACCAAAAGGAGGTGTGCTATGGCAGTTGAAAAGAAAGGCGAGAAATATGAATGCGGAATTTGCGGGAATATAGTAGTTGTGGTGGAAGTCGGCGGCGGCGAACTTGTTTGTTGCGGCGAACCGATGAAGAAAATAGAAGGGTAAGATAAATAATTGCTAACGCATTGATTGCTTGGAATAGCAAGAAAGGAATGAAATTATGATGCCGGTTGGTCCGCTTATAAAGGAACATCGCCTTATTGAGAGAATGATAAGGGTAATAAAGGCTAACGTTGAAAAAATTAAGAAAGAAAACAAGGTTGAGCTGTCGTTCATTGACACTGCGGTAGATTTCTTAAGGACTTACGCGGATAGGTGCCATCACGGAAAAGAAGAAGATATATTATTCCGAGACCTCGCAAAGAAGAATATTTCACCGGAACATAAAAAAATTATGGGTGAGTTGATAAAAGAGCACGCAATGGCAAGGAGCAATGTAAAAAAAGTAATTGAAGCAAAAGAAAAATATCTTCAAGGCAACAAAGATGCCTTAAAAGATATCGTATCAAATATGGATATACTGATTAAATTTTATCCAAAACACATTGAAAAAGAAGACAAGCATTTCTTTGTGCCCTGCATGAATTATTTTACGGAACTGGAAAGGAATGCCATGCTTGACGAGATGCGGGAATTTGACAGGAATATGATTCATGAGAAATACATGAAAGTTGTAGAAAACCATGAAAAGTAATATTAATATGAAGCCGATTGGCATAATTCATACCTCATACAAGGAACCGAAAGGAATACCTATTCAGGGTAAGTTTGAAAAAGGTGTTACCGGTAAAATTGAGTTATTCCCGGAGTACGAACAGGGCTTAAAAGATATAGAAGGGTTTTCCCATATTATCTTAATCTATTATTTTAATAGGTCTAAAGACGAGAAACTTATTAGCAAGCCCTTCCTTGAAGATAAATCACACGGAATATTTGCCATAAGAAGTCCTCATAGGCCTAATCACATCGGTTTTTCTATTGTTAGGTTAGAGAAGATTGAGAAGAATGTTATTACGTTTTCAGAGGTTGATATGTTAGATAATACACCCTTGTTAGATATTAAACCTTATGTTTCACACTTCGATTCAAGAGAAAATGTTATCAATGGGTGGCTTGATAAGCATTTCAATAATGGTGAAGTACCAAAACGGGCAAAGTTGGAATGAAAAATTAACAAAAATTTATATTAAAAATTAGAAAAACAATTTGTTTTTATGCTGTTAAAAAGACGATTTGCCTATATTTTGCAGTGAAATAATAAAAATTCTGGAACTGTAAGGGGAGAAAATATATGCCAGAAACTTTAATACCCAAAATATCTATAATCGGTTGCGGAAACGTGGGGTTGCGTTATGCTTATGCTCTTGTGTTAAGCGGATTGGCGCGACAGATTGTGCTTGTTGATATGGATAAAAAGAGGGTTGAAGGAGAAGTTTTAGACCTTTCCCACACTGCTCCCTATGTTTCTCCCGTGGAAATAATAGCTGGAGATTATGCCGACACAAAAGATTCGGGTTTAGTCGTTATCACCGCAGGAAAAAAGCAGGCGCCCGGGCAATCGCGTATAGATTTAGTGAAGGATAATATAGAGATTTTCAAAACTATAATCCCGCAAGTTTCGAAATATAGTCCGAATTCGATTCTTCTGGTTGTTTCTAATCCGGTGGATGTCCTTGCTTATGCGGCTTATAAATTATCTTCCAAACCCGTTGAAAAAGTCATAGGTTCGGGGACGGTTCTGGACACCGCAAGATTTAGATTTTTGCTGGCCAAACACTGCAATATTGACCCGCACAATGTTCATGCGTATATACTCGGCGAGCACGGCGACAGCGAATTTGCGGTGTGGAGCAGGGCGATGATAGGAGGAATATTGTTCAAGGAATATTGCCCGATGTGCAGCCGATATAAGTCCTGTTCAAGTCATAAAATGCTTGAAAATATTTTTCTTGAAGTAAAAAATTCCGCATATGAAATCATAGAGAAGAAAGGCGAGACCTCTTACGGAATAGGGCTTGCTTTGGTGAGAATAACCCGTGCTATACTTCATGATGAGAATGCTATCTTACCGGTTTCGTCTTTACTTAACGGTTATTTGGGGATAAAAGATGTTTATTTAAGTTTGCCTGCTATTGTCAACAAAAACGGCGTTAAACAAGTGCTGAATATTAAACTTAGCGAGGAGGAAGAACAAGCTTTTAAAAATTCCGCGGACGCAATCAAAAGAGTTATTGATGAAATAAGGTTGTGAGAGAATAAATCCCCCCTAGTTTTTCTTTCGCAAAACTAACAGGGGGGACTCCGTACTCCTATGGGAGTACTACGGGAGGGCTTATCATGAAACCGAAAATTATGGTTTTGTATTACAGCATGTTCGGAAACACTTATTTGATGGCAAAAGCGGTGTGTGATGGCATAGAAACGGAAGGCGGAGAATCACTTCTGCGCACCGTGCCGGAATTAGTTCCTCAAAGCGCAATTGACGGAAATGAAGGAATGAAAAAAGCAAAAGAATTACAAAGAGATGTGACTGTTGCCGAAATAAAAGAACTTAAAAATATTGACGGGATAATTTTGGGCTCGCCAACAAGATTCGGGAATATGTGTTCGCAACTTCGCAACTTTCTTGACCAAACGGGCGAATTATGGATAAAGGGTTCTCTTATAGATAAACCCGCAGGCGTATTCTGCTGCACCGGAACTTTGCACGGCGGGCAGGAAACGACGCTTATATCCATGATGTTCACGCTATTGCACCATGGTGCATTGATTGTTGGTGTGCCATATAGTGTGCAGGAATTAATATCGACTACTAAAGGAGGGACCCCTTACGGCCCTACGGCCGTAGTTGGCAGTTCGGCTGACCAGCCGCCCACGGAAACAGATTTAAAAATTGCCCAAGAATTAGGTAAAAGAATAACAAGAATCGCTAAGGAGCTAAATAGAAACTAAAATATAAACTATGAAAAAAATCCGATGGGAGATTAGTTTAGGGGTAATTTTAATTATTTCTTCTGTTATTCTTTATTTTTCGCATTTTCTTATTTTCCACGATAGACACCACATATTTATCTATTTGTTAGGAGATGTTGCCTTTGTTCCGATTGAAGTTTTGATAGTAACTTTGATAATACATAGATTGCTCAGCGAGAAAGAAAAGCAAAATACCCTCCAAAAACTGAATATGGTAATAGGGGCGTTTTTTGACGAAGTGGGTGTGGAGCTTCTTGAATACCTAATAGAGTTTGACGATAATTTTGAAAAGATAAGAAAAAATCTCATAATAGAAAAAGATTGGAAAAGAAAAGATTTTCTCAAGACAAAAAGAAATTTGAAAAATTATAATTACGGGGTAGATAGTAAAAAAGGCGACTTAGAGAGTTTGAGAGAAATTTTAATTAATAAACGGACTTTTCTTTTGCGTTTGCTGGAAAACCCGGTGCTTTTGGAACATCAAAGTTTTACAAACCTTCTCTGGGCAGTGTTTCATTTTGCCGATGAACTCTCTCACAGAAAAAATACAAAAAATTTGCCTCAATCTGATTATGAACATCTCTCAGGGGATATGGAGAGGGTCTATATACACTTGATAGGAGAATGGCTGGATTATATGAGGTATCTTCAAAAGAGTTATCCTTATCTTTTCTCTTTAGCTTTAAGAACGAATCCTTTTGACCCAGAAGCTGAGATAACAGTTAAATAGGAAAGCAATGGAAATAATAATTGTGGGCAACGGAATAATAATGGAAACTTGGAGTTTGCTTGCAGAGATGGCGCCATATCTCCTATTGGGTTTCTTTGTTGCGGGAATTTTGCATGTGTTTATGCCGAAAGAAAAAATTTACCAGCATTTTTCCAAAAATAATATTTCTTCCGTAATAAAAGCTTCCCTTTTCGGAATACCTTTACCGCTTTGTTCCTGCGGAGTTATTCCGGTTGCAGCACATTTGAATAAAGAAGGAGCCAGCAAAAGCGCCACAGTTTCGTTTCTTGTTTCTACTCCTACGACGGGCGTAGATTCTGTGCTCGCAACATATTCGTTGCTCGGGCCGTTATTTGCGATTGTAAGGCCTATTGCTTCCTTTTTTGCGGGTATTTTTGCCGGAATTTGGGTCAATATCGCGGAAAAAGAAAAAACAGCCAAACCCCAACCTCCTAAAAGTTTTGTGTGCAGTACTTGCAAGATAGATAATCCTCATTCTCATAATTTATTTGAAAAAATAAAATCTATTTTAAAATATGGTTTTTTGGAACTGGTTGAAGACACAGGGAAATGGCTTTTGATCGGAGTTATAGTCGGCGGTATTATCGGGTATTGGGTTTCACCCGAAATAATCTCCAAATATTTAGGCAAGCCGCAAATCGCTTATCCGCTTATGCTTCTTATCGGGATTCCGATGTATGTTTGCGCGACCGGGTCTATACCGATTGCCGCAAGCCTTATTCTTAAGGGAATGTCTCCGGGGGCCGGTTTAGTTTTTCTTTTTGCGGGGCCTGCTACCAACACCGCGACATTATCATTTGTCGGGGGCAAACTCGGCAAAAAAACATTGCTCATTTATCTTTTTAGCATCATTTTTACTTCCATTATTTTTGGATTATTGATTGATTATATATGGAGGATTTTCGGGAGAAATATCAACCTTATCATAGGCAATATGAGTATGCTGCCGGATTGGTTTAAGATTGGCTCTGCGGTTATATTGGTCTTTTTAATCTTGAAAGGAATCTTTAAAAAAACCGGCAAGGAGATGAAAGGCATGGGTAAAATATTTAAAGTTCCGGATATGACATGTCAACATTGCGTAAGAACGTTGGAGGAAGAACTCAAGAAATTAGGCGGAGTTAAAGCCGTGCGCGTAAGTTTAAAGAAAAAGGAGGTTGAAGTGGAAGGTGAAGTTGCCGATTCTAAGATTATTTCTTCAATAGAAAAAGCGGGGTATTCAGTAAAAAGATAAATGCTTGCGCCGATTTTTCCCCTAGAAATCTGCACCCTGAAATTTCGAAGAAATTTCGGGTACTTTGGTCCTGGGAATGCTCTGCATTCCTCAGGGAAAGATTTCAGGGACTTTGGTCCTTGAAATTCTACGAATTCCTAAGGGTAAAAAATGATTACATTCCTGCCCGCCTGCCTGCCAATAGATTGCGGGCAGGCTTCGCAAACAGGCGGGGATTAAAAGGGTTTAGTTTATCGGTGTAATCTGGCATTTTAAATCTGTGTAATCGCGATATGTGAGCCCCGTACAAATCCCTTTGGGATTCTACGGGGTGAGCAAAGCGAACATTAAAGAATTGAAAGAATATAAAAAAATGTGGTAAAGTTATCCATAATACTCTTTTTAAAGGAGGCGGCTATGAATGAACAAAAAATACAGATTGGGATAAGCGAGGTTTTACAGTTCGCGATTAAAATAGAAGAAAATGGATGGGATTTTTATAAAAAATTTTCCGATTTGGTCGGTAACGAAGAAGTAAAGAAATTATTCGTAATGCTCGCCGACGACGAACTTGACCATAAAAAAATATTCGAAGAGATGCTTCAAAAGATAGAAAAATACGAACCAAAGGGAGTGTATCCGCCGGAGTATTTCGCTTATCTTCGTGCTTATGCCGATAATATTGTATTTAAAAAAGGGCTCGAAGAAGAATTGAAGAAGGAAATGGATGTGCCGTCCATCTTGGATTTCGGAATGAAAATAGAACTTGATTCGATAAACTATTATCAGGAAACAAAGAACTTCGTTCCGACAAACCAGAAAAACATAATCGATAAGATTATAGGGGAAGAGAGAAAACATTTTTTAAAATTGTCTGATTTAAAAAATTCTCTATAAGATAAGGAGTCAAGAATGGAAAAAAAACTCATCGAGCTTCTCAATAAATCCCTTGCTGACGAATGGCTTTCTTACTATTGTTTTTGGATAAGCGCGAGAGTTATGGTAGGGCCCATGCGGGATGAGATTGCGAAGGAAATGGACGAGATGGGGGCGGAAGAACTTAGGCATGCGGGAATATTGGTCGAGAAGATAATAAGGCTGGGAGGAATGCCCGTTCTTGCGCCCAAAGATTGGCATAAAATAGCAAATTGTAAATATGAGGAACCGAGTGATTATTCCATTAAAGCAATACTATTCCATAGTATAAAAAGAGAGCAGCGCACAGTTGAGGGTTATAAAAAACTGATAAGTTTCACACAAGGGAAAACATGTCTTGAACATGAAGTCATGGCAAATATTTTGGAAGAAGAAATCGAGCAAAAAGATCACCTTATAAATATACTCGAACATCTCGATGCGAAAGAAGCGGCAACTAAACACATGAAAAGGAAGATGGGAAAATGGAAAACATAAAAGATTTGTTTAAAAGCGCGGATTGGAAAAAGGAAAAACACGTTCCCGTGATTGATGCTCCCGCCAAAGTGAAAAAGGGCGAGTTTTTCAATATCAAAGTGGAAATAGGCAAAGAAATTCCGCATCCGAATACTACCGAACATCATATTCGTTGGATTGACATTTATTTTTTGCCCGAAGGCGACACATTTCCCTATCAAATCGGAAAGATAGAATTTTGTTCTCACGGGGAATCTGCCCAAGGGCCGAATACCAGTACTGTTTATACCCATCCGGCAGGAGTACTCCATTTCAAAACAGACAAATCCGGGACAATAATTGCGTCTTCATATTGTAATATCCACGGATTGTGGCAAAATTACCAAGAATTAAAAGTGGAGTGATTGCATTCAGAGTCTTTTTACTTATTAGATATGCTTGAGCAACTACAAAGATTACATCCTGTTTTACAAGCTTTTCTTGCCACCTGTTTTACTTGGTTCGTTACTGCCTTAGGCGCATCTTTCGTTTTCTTTAATAAAAGACCAAGCAGGAAACTTTTTGATAGTATGCTGGGGTTTGCGGCAGGTGTTATGATTGCCGCAAGTTTTTTCTCTTTGCTTGCTCCCTCCATTGAAATGTCCCGAGGCAAACCTTTCCCAATGTGGCTTCCTGCGACAATAGGATTTCTTATAGGCAGTGTTTTTATTTTTATATTGGACAAAGTCATTCCTCATCTTCATATGTACTTAACAAAAGAACATGCCGAAGGAATAAAAAAAGACCTCCCGCTAAGTCATCTTTTGGTGCTGGCAATAACATTGCACAATATTCCTGAAGGTCTCGCCGTAGGAGTGGCGTTCGGGGCTTTAGTTTCCGAATATTCAAACATTGCTTTTATGGGAGCGGTTGCTCTTGCTATAGGCATTGGGATACAAAATTTCCCCGAGGGTTTGGCAGTTTCTATGCCTTTAAGAACCGGGGGCATGAGCAGGAGAAAAAGTTTTTGGTTTGGTCAGCTTTCAGGTTTAGTTGAGCCGATAGCCGGTGTTATTGGTGCTTTGACCGTTAGTATTTTCAAGCCGCTTCTTCCTTATGCGCTTGCCTTTGCCGCGGGTGCGATGATATATGTTGTTGCGGAAGAAGTAATTCCGGAATCTCATCGCGGCGGGAATGATGATATTTCCACATTAAGTTTGCTTTTTGGTTTTGTAGTGATGATGATTCTTGATGTTGCTTTCGGATAAAAATATTAATATGATAGGCAATCTTTGGAATGATATAATATTTCAAATTCCAAATTTGTTATGACAGGAGAAAAAATGCGTAAAATTTTATTTTTTACCCGCGCACCAGTCCGCCAAAGATACAATGGCGGGACGGTGCGGGATTCCGCTCCACAGCGGAATCCAGAAAAAAGACCTGCCCGCTTCGCAGCAGGCGGGGAAGCCACCGCTGTAAGGCAGTGGAGCTTCATGATTTTGTTTTTTTGTGTTGTGCTTTTTCATAACGTAGGAGCCGAAGTTTTATCCAGAGAATTGGAACTCATGACAGGATACGGGACAGGCCATCTCGCTGTGGAAGTGCAAAGCCATGTCATAATTCCCGTAATAGCAAGGGCATTATGGGAAGTTAAACCCGGCGGATATTTAGGAGGCAGTGTGTTTGTAGCCCCAATTATTAAACCCGCACAGGAAATGGAGGCAGGGTGTGGGATTTTATGGCAGCAGAGATATAGGAAATATGAAAGCGTTTCTCCCTACTTGGAGGTAGAGGGTGGTTTGCTTTATTCGAGTTTGAAAACAAAAGAGCAGGCAACACAATATAATTTTATTTTTCAGACAGGTATAGGGACATATATTTCCCTGAATGAAGATTTGAAACTTGATATAGGTTATCGTTTCAGGCACTATTCGAATTCCGCAATAGAACTTCCCAATATCGGAGTCAATCACCATATGCTTTTGGTGGGACTGTGTTGGGAATTCTGAGCTATTGATTACACGGATTTTGGGATGAGATTACACGGATTAGAAAAATATTTGCGGTATGCAGGATAAAAAGGTACTCACCGAAAAAATAATTGCATGCTGTTTTAAAGTCCATTCGGAATTGGGACCCGGCTTCAATGAAAAGATATATCACAATTCGCTTGAACTTGCTTTGAAAGAAGCGGGATTGTCCTATCAAACCGAAAAACAGTTCGATGTTCATTACAAAAATGAAAAGGTAGGCTCTTTAAAACTGGATTTAGTCGTCGAAAATAAAGTTGTAGTTGAAGTTAAAGCGGTAGCGGGCTATATACCCGAAGTATTCAAATCTCAAATTCTTTCTTATTTAAAAATAACCGGCATGCATGTCGGTTTATTAATCAACTTCGGCAACAAAAGTTGTCAGACAAAAAGATTTATGCTTTAATTGTAAACACAGATTACTCAGATTATTTAAAAAAGACTACACTGATTAAAAATGATTTGAAATCTGTGTAATCGTTAGTTTAGTAATCTGTGTAATCATCCTACGGAGGAGGAAAATTATGGAAGAAAAAGAAAGAATGGAGATTCATTTTATGCAGCTTATATCATCACTTTATTCGTCATGCATGTTTCAACTCGGCAAGGTAATTAATCCTATGACCGGCAAAATTGAGAAAGATTTAAATGGCGCAAGGGCTACTATAGAGTTACTTAGAATGCTTGAGGCAAAAACTAAAGGCAATTTATCCGATAGGGAAATTAAAACACTTGCAGATGCCTTATCTAATATGCAGATGAACTATGTCGATGAAGTGAAAAAGGAACAAGAGAAGAAACCGGAAACTGATACTAAGAAAGAGCCGGAATCTAAGGAAGAGAAAAAAGAACAGAAAACAGAAACTAAAAAAGCAGAAGAGAAGAAATCCTCCGGCGGCAGGGATGAGAAGGGAAGAATTATCGTGCCGTAACTATAGACCTTAGACGGGGGACTACAAACTATAGTCTTGTTGGAGGATTTAAATTGTGAAAAAACTGATAGGTTTTGTAATAGTTATAGTAATTGCCTTAGTTATCTGGGGCCGGTATTCTTCCTCGGTTAAAAATGCCAAAGAAGGACCTCAGGGAACCCCTGAAAAAACAGTGGCAAATTTTATGTCGGCGGCGGAGAAAATGAGCAATTTGATTTGGGAAGAAGAAGAAAATACAAAAGTAAAAGAACTTTTAAGCGAATGGAAAAATGTGGACGCGGAAGATAAGGGAAAACATAAACAGATGCAGGAGAAGTTTAAGGCAATAGGCATCGAGAACCCGGCGCCTTTTTTTAAGGATGAGAAATATGCGAAGACAGCTTTCGGGGTTTTCTGCCTTTTTGATTTCGGGGATTATGAAATAAACGAAGCTTCAATTGAAAACAATAAAGCAACATTGAACATTTTGTTTGCTCCGGCAGATTTTATGGGGTTAAAATCTTCTGTCGGAAAAATGATGACTCAAAAACCCTCCCAGAAACCAGCCCCCTCGCAAATACCGTTTTATCTTGAACGAAAATTTTACAGGTGGTATATAACCGAAATAGGCGGCAAAGAAGGGGAATTAATAGATACTACTAATAAGTTAAGAAAATATAAGTAGCAAAATCTTTCCTTAGAAGTTGGGTATTGGAAATTATTTGGTGATTGTTTCTTGCCCGCCTGCTTGCGAAGCGGGCAGGTATCTTGGTTATTTAGGTCTTTAGTCTATGGTCTTTTGTCTTTAGTCTTTCTTCTAAGTCGGCAGGTCTTTATATTTCTTGACGTAGTTCACAACCCCGCCCTCGTCCAAGATTTTCTGCATTAAGGGCGATAGCGCTTTAAAAGTTATTTCTTCTCCGGTAGTTTTATCCAGAATTATGCCCCTATCCATATTCAGTTCCAACTCATCGCCTTCGTTTATTTTTCCGGTGTCGCATTCTATGGCCGGAAGTCCTATATTTATGGCGTTTCGGTAGAATATTCTTGCAAAAGATTTGGCAAGGACGGCTTTTACACCTCTTATTTTCATAATTAGCGGCGCGTGTTCTCTTGAAGAACCGCAGCCAAAATTTCTTCCTCCCGCAATAAAATCGCCTTCTTTCATGTTTTGCGTGAATTTCGGGTCTGCGTCCTCCATTAGGTGTTTTGCCAATTCCGGCAGGTTGCTTCTTAAGTGATAATATCTGCCGGGGATAATGTGGTCGGTGGAAATATTATCTCCGAATTTATATGCTTTGCCGTCTCTTTTTAAATCGTTCATAACATTTCCTGATTTGATTTTAAAAATTCTTCTTCGGGCAATTTGAATTGTAATTTATATAAATGTTTATATAGTTTTCCTGTGGCGATTAATTCCTTGTGGGTTCCCTGTTCCACTATCTCGCCGTTTTGCATTACGAATATTCTATCGGCGCTTCTTACGGTTGATAATCTGTGCGCTATTATAAATGTAGTTCTGCCCTTCATCAACTTTTCCAATGCCTCGTGGACCAATTTTTCCGTGTGCGAATCAAGCCAGGAGGTAGCTTCATCGAGTATAAGAATGGGGGGATTCTTTAAGAAAATTCTCGATATCGCAATTCTCTGTTTCTCACCACCCGAAATTTTTACGCCTCTTTCCCCCACTTCCGTTAAATAGTTATCCTTTAAAGTTTTTATGAATTCATATATATTTGCTTCTTTTGCGGCCTGTTCCATTTCTTCGGCCGAAGCTTCGGGCTTTCCGTAAAGGATATTTTCTTTAATCGTGCCTGCAAAAAGAAACGGGTCCTGCAGAACTATGCCGATATTTTCTCTCAAATATTTCAATTTATAATCGCGCACATCTTTTCCGTCAATGAGAATTTCTCCTTTATCCCGGTCGTAAAATCGCGGGATTAAACTTGCAAGCGTTGTTTTCCCCGAACCGGTGGGGCCCACTATTGCAATTCTTTCGCCTTTTTCTGCTTTAAAACTTACATTTTTAATTGTTAATTCTCTTGTTTCGTAAGAAAAAGACACGTCTTTGAATTCCACTGTCCCTTCCAAATGTTTGGTTAGTTCTATTGCCGACGGAAAGTCATATACTTCGGGAGTAATCCTTGTAATTTCGGATATATGTTCGGTTGAAGCGCGCGAATGTTCCCACATATGAACCAGTTGATTGACCTGCCAGATTGGCTGATAAAGAAGTTCAAGATAAAGCAGGAATTGCACTAATTTCCCAAGCGACATTTTGCCGGTAAGACAAAACCATCCGCCTATAGCCAATACGAGCACTGTTCCCATAGCGCTGATAAACAAAATAGCCGGTTCATAGCGCGCATTAAGGTTTGCTATTTTCATTCCGAGGTTATAAACTTGTTCATTTTCATCGTCAAACCTTCCTTCTTCGTATTCTTCCTGCGTGAAAGATTTTATTTCTTTGATACCGCCCAAATTATCATTGATTCGCGCGGCAAAATATCCCCACTGTCTTCTCAGGGTGTGATATGTATCGTGTACAAAACTTCTATAGCGGTTCACAAGAAATGCGAGAATAGGTATGGGAATCATCGCAAAAAGGGTCAGTTCCCAGTTAGTATGAAAAGATATGGCAAAAACCCCTATGAAAGTCAGAGCGGCTATTATAATAATGTGGGAACCTTCCGCAAAAAACCGCTGGATAAAAATTGTGTCGCTTGTGATTCTGGTCATTAAACTTCCGATTCTGGCGTTGTCAAAAAAAGTGAGTGTTAATCTCTGCATATGGAAGAAAATATCACGCCTTAAATTTGAGCCGATTCCTTCTGCCATACGGCCCACTAATTTTGTGCGCAGGTGAATCGTAAAGCTGCGCAATATGAATAGAGCAATTAAAACGCCAACCGCATAAGCAAGAAATTTAGGATTACCTGTCGGTATGATGTCATCCAAAATTCTTCTGATAATAAAGGGAGGCAGTAGGTTGAAAAATGCAATGCCTGCTGAAAATATTACTCCGAAAATAAAATATCCCTTAAAGGGTTTAAGGTATCCTATTATGTATTTTAGCGTTTCTTTGCTGGAAGCTAACTTTGTTTCTTCTTCCCCGGTCCAGCCCATCCTTCCCGTTCGTCCAAATCCGTTCGGTGACAAAATAACTCCTCCGATTAATTTAAAAACATAATTATAACATAGGGAAAAGCGCTTATTTTTGAGATAAATTAAGGATATACAGGAATAGTCAGAAGGCCTTCTGTTTCATCCCAACCATACATCAAATTCATATTCTGTACTGCTTGGCCCGAGGCGCCTTTGATGAGGTTATCTATTGCGGTTACTACAATTGCCAAATCATCTTTTACGATAACGGATATTTGACATTTGTTCGTGCCTCTTACCATTTTAATCTGCGGAGATTGGGTTTCGGGAAGCACCTGAACAAAAGGTTCGTTTTTATATGCATTATTGTAACTTTCAAAAATTTTATTTTTGTCCGCGGGTTTGGCAAGTTTTATATACATTGTAGTTAATATGCCTCTTGAAATAGGCACAAGATGTGGAACGAAAATTACTTTGATTTTGGAGTCGTTGATTTTAGAAAGTTGTTCCTCCATTTCCGGCTGGTGTCTGTGAGAAGCTATTTTATAAGCTTTTAAGTTGCCTTCTATTTCCGGGAAGTTCAGGGATAGATTGGCCGTTCTGCCCGCGCCGGATACGCCTGATAAAGAATTTACCAATACTTCATTTACAAGCCCCAATTTTATCAGCGGATAAATACCCAGAATGACGGATGTCGGATAACATCCCGGGTTTGCAATGAGTTTTGCGTTCTTTATTTTCTCTTTGTAAAGTTCGGGAAGTCCGTAAACTTTTTCTTTTAAGAGTTGAGGATAAATATGTTTTACCGCATACCATTCTTCGTATGTTTTTACATTATCAAATCTGTAATCTGCGGACAAATCAATGACTTTTTTGCCTTTTTTTAGGAATTCCGGAACAAGTTTAAGCGCTACGGTGTGAGGAACTGCAAGGAATATCAAATCAACCTTATCGGCCACTTTTTCCGCATTCTCAAAAACTTCGCACTCCATGTCGAAGATACCTTTGAAATGTGGAAAGATTTGAGAAATAGGCTGGCTCTTATCAATCTTTGCCGTAAGAGAAGTAATCTCTACTTGCGGATGATTGAGCAATATTCTTACCAGTTCCGCGCCGGTGTAACCCGTCGCTCCGACAATTCCGACTTTTATCATAGCAATATATTAAACTTCCTGCAGTAATTTTTCAATCACTTCCAGGTTCTTTTTTGTTGCGCCCTGATTTTCAAGGACTACTTTTTGGGCGTTTTTCCCCAACTCTTCCATTTTTTCGGGAGAAGATAAAAGTTCCAACAAAGCATCTCTTAGGTATTTTTTATTTTGGACCTGCCTTAATCCGTTGCCTTTTTTAAGCAAACTTACCATCTCGTCCTGCTTGAAAGTATATGGGCCGGTAATAATCGGTTTTGATAAAGATGCGGGTTCAAGAAGATTGTGCCCGCCTATTGGGACTAAACTTCCTCCTAAAAATATAATATCAGCGACTGAATAGACTTTTAATAATTCTCCTATTGTATCCATGACTATTATCTTTTCATTAACTTTTGAAGGGCCCATCTTGGTTCTTTTTATATATGAATAACCGCGCCCTTTAATCAGGTTTTCTACTTCCGAAACTCTTTCCGGATGTCTGGGAACCAAAATTAAGAGCGCTTCTGGAAATTTTTTCTCTATATCTCTGATAATATCCAGGATTATGTCTTCTTCCCCGGGATGAGTGCTTCCCGCAGCTATCACGGGAGTTCTCCCTTCAATATCCCAATCCCCTAAACTTTCTTTACTTGTCAACGAATCATAACAATCAAATTTGGTATTGCCCGTAACCTTTATTTTGTTTTCTTCCACTCTCAGCCGCAGTAATTTATTTTTATCTTCTTCCGTTTGCATACAGAAGAAAGAAATTTTATTTAGCACTTGTTTGAATAATTTTTGGATTTTTAAATATCCCGAAAAAGAAGACTTGGAAATTGTGCCGTTGAACATAACAATGGGAATGTTTAACTTATGCGCATATCTTATTAGGTTTGGCCAAAGTTCGGTTTCGGCAAGAACTATGGCTGAAGGGTTAATTTTTCTTAATACTTTTTTTACTGTAAACGGGAAATCAAAAGGCAGATAAAAAATATTGGCGGTTTTTACTTTGATTTTCTGCGCCATTTGCCTGCCTGTCTTCGTAACCGTTGAAAGGACAACCTCGTAATCAGGCAGTTCCTTATTGATAAGGGAAATTAATGGTTTTGAAGCTATTACTTCGCCGACGGAAACGGCATGAATCCAGATGATTTTGCCGCTTTTAGTCGGCAAAGATATATTGCCGAACCGCTCACTCCATCCCCCGTTTTTCCACAAAACTCTTATGATATAAAAAGGGGAAGCGAGAAAAAGTAGTAAGTTATATAGGAGATAGACCATAATATCCCTTCATTATATTACATTTATCGGTTAAGAGTAATTCACGCGCATTAAATATCTCTTAAAATTTAAAGGAATTAAAATCAAACTTATCTAAATAGGCAATCACAAAAACGCTTGACAGTGGGGTTATAATGCATAAACTAACATTAACAATAGTCTATAAAAGGGGTATCCAATGAGTATAAGACAAGTAGTGCGGCTGTTATTTATGGTTTGTTTACTTATAAATCTTGGGACGATTACAATAAATGCTGAAGAAATTATCTATGAGGTAAAATTCTCACTTGATGATGTGTCGTTTGGAACACAAAACGGCTATGATACTGTTACTCTCCCGGACTGTATATTCACGATGGAACCCGGAAAACCCCAACTTCCTTTGAAAGTATTACACTTTGCCATTGACCAAGACAAGAATATATCCGATATAGAACTCATTGCAGATACCACAGAAGAAATAAATGGGCAATATTATATCTATCCCGCCCAGAAGCCGACCCGTATGGACGAGAAGCTAGAATTCACTCCTCCGAATAAAGACACTTACAATTCTTCTGAAAGTTATCCTAAAGAAAAGGTAGAGATAAAAGCAAAAGGTTCGTTATCCGGGACAAAAATCGTTACTGTTCATGTTTATCCGTTGGAATATATACCTATAGAGAAGAAACTCATTCTTCATACTGTTATGAGACTTAAAGTAGTTCAGGAAAATAAGTCTTCTTCGAGCGCAAGTATTCAGACAGAAACAACTACATCAGCTCCGTCTATTGCAAAAAGGTCTATCAAGGGAAACGATACTATCAAATCCATGCTCAAGAAGGTTATTGCCAACCCTGAATGTATTGACGGACAATTTAAGAAACCCGTCCAACTTCAATCTCTTGACGTTGGAATACCCAAGAGTAGCGGTAACGGGATAGACTATCTAATTATCACAAGCGAAGACTTAAAAAACAGCGGGGTTTTCCAACCTCTAATAGACAGCAAAGTTGCCAGAGGATTATCTGTTGCAGTTGAAACTATTGAAGATATTGAAGCAATTTATCCCGGCAGAGATACACCAGAAAAAATAAGAAACTGCATAAAAGACAAATGGGTAAATAACGGTTTAGTGTGGGTGCTTTTGGGAGGGGATACTAATATTGTCCCTGTGAGGGTAGCTGAAATGTGGGATAATCCTCCCTGCGATATGTACTATTCAGATTTGGACGGTGACTGGGATGCCAATGGAAATGACCTCTTCGGGGAGGAAGATGATAATGTAGATTTCTATCCCGATGTATTTGTAGGAAGGGCTCCTGTTGAAGATGAAATAGAAGCGCAAGTTTTTGTAGATAAAGTCCTCACTTATGAAGCGAATGCCCAATATTATGCCAACAAAGCGTTATTTTTGGGCGGTGCTGATAACTTTGATGCCGGTGGAAGAAATAATGACCTCATAGAGGCAGAGTATATGCCTGCAGGGTTTTACCCTATAACCAAATACTATCAGAGCGATATTGCAGCATATAGCCAGCTTACGATTGACGCGATGAACCAAGGATATCATCTTATTAACCATATTGACCATGCTGATATAAATATCTTGTATACAGGTGGATACTGGGACCATATTTCTATTGATGATATAGATAGTTTGACAAATGCCTTATCTCCATCAATTTTCTATTCTATCGGCTGTTGGCCTGCAGCAATAGACTATGACTGCATAGCAGAACATTGGGTTAATAATCCCAACGGCGGAGGTGTTGCTTTTATCGGAAATACCCGCTCTGGTCTTTTTGTATACTCAGAATATCTTCAAGAAGAATTCTATAAATCTCTTTTCATTGATTCATTTAATCATATAGGTGAGACACTTGCCGATTCCAAGACGACCTTTATCGGTCAAGCTCAAAGTGATTATGGATTAAGATATTGTCTGTTCGAACTAAGTCTTCTGGGTGACCCTGAAATGAATATATGGACAGATATGAGTTTACTTCCTCATATAAGTTTCCCTTCCATGAATAGTTTTATTCAGGGAGAAGTGGATATAGAGGGAAGTGTTGTATGCGATGAAATGAATTTTGCGGGATACGAACTTTATTATTCTCCTAAAGATGATGCTGAAGACACTACCCTGATTGTTTCTTCCATAACTCCCGTAGAGAATGGATTATTAGGAGTATGGAATACGGATATTGTTGAATGTCCGGACGGAGAATATATTCTTACGCTCAAGGTTATTGATATTAATGGTAGAGAATTTACATATTCCGTAGGTGTAACTATAGATAATTACAATCAAGTCCCCGAATTTATAAATCTGACAAACAAGGGAGCGGTTATAGGTAGGGACTTAGAATTTAAAGTAGAAGTACATGACCCGGATGACCCACAAACTTCTTGGGGAGATTTAACATATTCTGCGTATAATCTTCCTATAGGAGCTACTTTTGACCCCGAGACCCAAATTTTCTTATGGTCTCCCACCGAAGAGGATAAGGGAAATTATGAAGTTATATTTACTGTGAGCGATAATGAATATACCACGACCCAAGATGTTCTTATAACGACTGTAGTAATAGAAGAGACCCCGATATGTACTGCTCCATATGACCAAGGATATCCTTCTATCTATGGCGATAAAATTGTTTGGCAGGATGGGCGAAATGAAGATCATGACGGGAATATCGATATCTATATCTACGACTGTCTAACAGGAGAGGAGACTTCCATCTGTACTGAAACCAGTCGTCAATCATTTCCAGTAATTTTTAAAAACAAAATTGTCTGGATGGATAGCCGAAATAGTGGGGATGATTATTGTGATCCTTGTGATACTAGAGAAAACTGGGACATTTATATATATAGTCTTACAACAGAGGAAGAAACCCCAGTATGCACTGAAGCCCATTATCAAGGATTCCCGGCAATCTACGAGAATAAAATTGTCTGGGAAGATTATAGAAGTGAAGTAAATCATGATATATACATGTATAACTTTATACCAGAGACAGAAATTCGTATAACTACTAATGGGGGTAATAATTATAAACCCCATATTTATAAAGACAAAATTATTTGGCTGAGTCCTCGTGGGGGACTTGGCAGTGATATCTACATGTATGACTTATCTAAAGATGAGGAAATTCAGATAACAAATGATTTAAATTTCAAGCGCACCCTGGATATTTGCAAGAACAAAATTGTTTGGTGGGAGGAAAGTAATGGATACGGCGGTGACATCTATATGTATGACATCATAACAGAGGAAAAAATTCCTATATGCACTACATACGATCCGCAATTCTTACCGGCCATTTATGAAGACAAAATTATCTGGGAGGACTACCGCAGAAAGTTGAATGCAGATATCTACATGTATGATATGTCTACAAATACAGAAGTTCAAATAACAACGAATACAGATAAACAATCCTGCGCAGCTGTTTATGGAAACAAAATTGTTTGGCAGGATGACCGAAACGGGTATGACGATATCTATATGGCAACAGTAATCTTTGCTCCCCAGCTTATATCTGTTAACCCTACGGAAGTATCTGCTGGAGAGGTTTTAACCATTACCGGTAAGAATTTGGGATATGGTCGTGATGATTCAACTGTAGAGTTTGAGAACGGCGCAGTTTGTCCTGTAATAAGCTGGTCTAATACCGAGATAACCTGCACAGTTCCCCAAGATGCAGTGACAGGACTTGTAAGAGTAATTACTAATGGAGGTACAACTGATGGAATGATGGTTACTATTACTTATAATATTTCCGGTACAGTCACCCTTTCCGGCGGCAGTTCAAGTGTTGAAGAAGTAGTATTATCTTTAAGCGGCGCATTAAGCGAAGATACAAACCCCGATACAGCCGGAAACTATAGTTTTACAGGATTAGAAGAAGGTTTATACATAGTGACACCATCACTTACCGATTATCATTTCTTCCCGTCTTCACGTTCATATCCACTACTTGAGTCTGACCAGACTAGTCAAAACTTTACAGGGTTACATGAGACATATGACTCCGATATGGATACTTTACCTGACTGGTGGGAACTGGAAAACTTTGACAATCTCGACCAGGGACCGGATGATGATCCCGACGGTGATTTCTATACGAATTTAGAAGAATATACATACGATACTGACCCCAACGATCCGGAAAGCAACCCGTCCGTAGTATGGTATGTAGACGATGATGCTGCGGATACTGGGACTGGCACCTCATGGAACAACGCTTTTAAATACTTACAGGATGCTTTGACCAATCAGCAGCTTCATGTTGGCGACGAGATATGGGTAGGACAGGGGACCTATAAACCGGATGAAGGAAGCGGTATTACTGACAATGACCGTAATGCTTATTTTCGACTTGTCAGCGGTGTAGCTGTTAAAGGCGGTTATGCAGGAATCGGCGCGCCAACTCCGAATGAACGCAATATAACAACATATCAAACGACACTAAGCGGAGATATTGATGGTGACGGGACACTGACAAATAACAGTTATACTGTCGTAAGAAGTGCTATTGGCGGCAATCCTGACACAACGATTAATGGTTTCACAATCACAGGTGGAAACAATGATAGCAGTTATACTTATAGCGGGGGTATGACTAACTTCCACTCTGGTTACATCACGATTAAAAACTGTATTTTCAAAGAAAACCAGAGTGTTAACCGCGCCGGTGGAATGTTTAATATAGGCACCAATCATTTAATAAAAGTGATAAATTGTTTCTTCATCAACAATTCCGGCGTACAAGCCGGCGGAATGTTGAACGTACATTGTCCCTTAGAAGTCACAAATTGTGTTTTCAGCGGGAATTCTTCTACCGACGGCGGCGGAATAACTATTAATGGCTGTAGTTTTGAACCCTACACAGCAAAAGTGACTAATTGCACTTTTTATGGGAATTCCGCTACAACAAATGGTGGAGGCATTTGTAATATTAACAGCATTTTAACAATAACTAACTCTATACTATGGAATAACGGGGAAGAAATATATAATTATGGTTCACCGAATGCTGCTGTTACTTATTGCGATGTAGAAGGCGGATATACCGGTGAAGGCAATATTGACAGCGACCCGTTATTTATAGATACCGACAATATAGCCGGTGCAGACGGGCTATTGCGTACATCAGATGACGGATTGCAATTAAACGTAAACAGCCCGTGCGTTGATGTTGCCGATGATAGTGAAGCTTCAGACAGTGATATATTGGGTAACGGACGTATTGATATACCTGATATTGGTTTTGCAGTTACTGATATGGGCGCATACGAATCATTCGAATCATTATGGCCATACAAGAAAACCATAACAATCTCTCCTTCATCGGTTGATTTAACCGATTACCAGGTAAAAATAAATGTGGAATATGAGGAAGAAATGCGACCTGACTTTGCTGACTTAAGATTCGTTGACCAGGGTGAAAACATATTAGATTATTGGCTCGAAAACTATACTGAATATGAAAATGCAGTCGTCTGGGTAAAAGTTCCGTCAATACCAACAACAGGAACAACCATAGACATATACTACGGCAATCCCGAAGCAGAGTCCTTATCAAACGGCGATAACACCTTTATCTTCTTTGATGATTTTAGCGGCATAAACGGCAATGATATAGATACGAACAAATGGGGCTGGATAAACCAATCGAATAATACAGCCACCTACAGCAACAGCTATGCCCGTAGCGGCGAAACCTGTCTGAAAGTGGTCAGCTCGTTAGATACGGGCGGACAGCCGTATCACATATTTAGTCCGGCTATGAGCAATGCAGAACTAACAGCATGGGTTTATGATATTGGCAATAGCACGATGCGAGAAGCGTTGGTAGGCGAATATTACGCTCGTTGTGTCGGTATTAAAAGCAGTGTCGATTATTATTACAAGTATAGAATAGTTGACAGCCCTTCGACCTACTACAATACTACAATCCTGCGAACAGTCGGCTGGCATAAGATGCAGATGAGATGTGACGGAATAGATACTTCTTTCTACATAGATGACATACCGGTTGCGACAATACCCGGATTGGATAGTTTCGGCCAGATATTTGTCGGCAATTCTCATGTTTCTCCAACCACCGATTATTTTGACGATGTGACTGTGCGTAGATACAGTTCGCCTGAACCGACTGCAACTGTGGAAGAATAGACAAATACTATAGATTATATTTTATTGGGTTCCCATCCTTATCGGATTTGGCATAAAGGTTAGGATAAATATAATCGCCGCTATAATTGCCAATATCTTTTCCTGTTTGCCCAGCGGTTTGAGTTCGTTCATGGCACCGGGATTTCCGCCCGCGGAAAGAAAAAATCCGATTAGTCCCCATATAAACCAGCCGGGCCAAACCGGATAATCCCAAAATCCGGCTAATCCTACCGCAACCATAACACCGCATATAAATAAAGAAAGACGCTGATGGTTTCTGCTTCCGAGTATTGCCCTTGCAATATGCCCGCCGTCGAGTTGTCCCACGGGAATAAGGTTTAAAAATGTTACGAAAAGCCCCACCCAGCCGGCAAAAGCGAGCGGATGAAGAGAAATATGTGACCCTTCGGGAATTTTTAATACTGCCATTTGCAAAATTTTAAAAAGAAGCGGCTCTCCTAATATGAAACCTTCTTTTACTAGCGTTGTATCTGCTAAAAATGAAAGTTTAAGACCTATGATAAGAACTATTATACTGAAAAAAATCCCCGTCAGAGGCCCTGCTATGCCGAGCCGAATTTGTGCATTTTTGTCCGGCATCGGCGAACGGATTTTTATAATTGCTCCCAATGTCCCAAGCGGCATTATAAACGGCGGAACCGGAATAAAAAAAGGGCCGTCCGCAGGAACGTCATTTTTTATGGATAGGATTTTATGTCCGAGTTCGTGGCTTCCCAAAACAAGAAGAAGCCCTATTGAAAAAGACAGTGCTCCGACCCAGATATTGCCTATATATCCTTCTTTTACTAACCCGTAAGAAAAAATATATCCCGCCATAGTTGTCGTGAGAAAAGTAAAAAAGAAAAGAGAGATTAGAGTGATTTTTTTTGCGGGTTTGGTTTTGGGAATTCGGGCCAATATGCAGATATTTTTTCTTTTATCTTTTCTTAAAAAGGGATAGACATTTTCCCCTTCGAAATCTTTTCTGATAATATCAAAATCGTTCAGCAACCGGCTGAAAGAAAAAGATAGCATTCCGCGTTGTGATATTAATTGCACGTCCGCAAAGTGTTTATTTATAACGGAAAATATGCGGCCTGCGGCGAAGTCTTTGTTTATTTCAGATTCCATTGTTCGTATGCTCCTTCGTCTATTTCGCTTAGGAACGAAGATGGGCTATTTTGCGCCCACGGTGAATTGCTCCTCATGGAGATTATCGGGTATGTGATATACAGTTGGTCTTTAGCTCTGGTGAGCGCGACATAAAAAAGTCGCCTCTCCTCTTCCCTTTCTTCGGCGGTCTGCGCTTTATATGACGGAAAATAGCCCTCCACTACGGATATTATAAATACTGCTTTCCATTCCAAACCTTTTGCCTGGTGGACCGTGGAAAGTATCAGCCCTTTTTCTTCTCCTTGCATCTCGGACATATCTTCCGCCCGAAGTCCTCCCATCAAGGCGAGTTCCGAAACGAACGCCTCGCAGGACGAATATGTCTTTGCAAATCGCGCAAGCTGCTGAATATCTTCCAGCCTTCTTTCCCAGTCGGTATAAGTTGTTTCCAAATGCGCAAGGTAAGTATCTTTTAGTATAGTTTGTATCATCGATGAAGGGCCTGCCCTGAACCGAGCTTGCTCTGGTTCAGGGTCGGTGTGCATACCCGCCTGCTGCGAAGCCTGCCCGCTTCTTGTCGAAGCAAGCGGGCGGGCGGGCAGGTTTTTTTCGTCGAGTTTTTTAATAAGGTTAAACAAACTGTTAAAACCTGGTTCGGCTATTTGGGGAATCCCTATTGTTTTAGCGGTTAACTTGAGCGGGTTTTTACTGCTTGATATCTTTTCGTATATTTTATCCGCTGTCGCTTCGCCGATTTTCGGTATTTGTTTCAAGAGCCGTATCCACGGGATTTGGTCTTTTTTATTTTCCACTATCCGCATATAGGAGAGAATGTCCTTTATGTGCGCCTGCTCGAAAAACCTTAAGCCCGACCTTATCCAGAAAGGTATCCCTCTTCTTGTAAGTTCCATCTGCAGTTCCATAGAATGGAAATGCGCTCTGTAAAGAACCGCGATTTCCGAAAGACTTATGCCTTCTTCGTAAAGTTCGAAGATCCTTTGGGCGATGAAAGATGCCTGCTGATAAACATCTATAGTAGGAACAACTATCGGGTTTATTCCGTCCTTTCTTTCCGGTATAAGCCCTTTTTTGAATTTGTGGCTGGCGGAAGAGATTACGTAGTTTGCAAAGTTCAAAATATTCGGAGTGGAGCGATAATTTATGTCAACCGTAAATACTTTTGCGTCGGGATATTTTTGCGGAAATTCCAGAATGTTTTCATATCTCGCTCCCCGGAAGGAATAGATAGACTGGAAATCGTCTCCGACTACCATAAGATTTCGCCAATGCGAAGCCAGGAGGTCAAGTATTTCCGACTGCAAAAAATTCGTGTCCTGATATTCGTCCACGAGAATGTATCTGAAAACTTGGGAATAAAATTCTCTGATAGATTTGTCTTCGCTTAAAAGAATGAGCAGTTTTTCGAGCAAGTCGTCGAAGTCCAGCGCATTTGTGTCTTTTTTCTTTTTTTCGTATTTTTTGAAAATCTTTTGCATGTTAGGCGCAAATTCTTCCAAGTGCGGATATTTTTTGTTTATTACCGAGTTTATATGCTGGCGCGTATTTATGGAAAGCCCGAGAATATCCTGAAGAATTCTGGTTTTCGGAAAAAGTTTTCCGGTTTGTTTTGGAATTATTTCCTGTCTGCATATACTCAAGAGGTCCTCGGAATCGCTGTTGTCCAAAATAGAGTAGTCCGATTTAAATCCTATTTTCGAAGCATGTTTTCTCAAAATTAAATTGCCTATATGGTGGAAAGTGCCCCCGCGTAGTTTTGCGATATCCGTGTTTATTAATCCGCAGGCGCGCTCCAACATTTCTCTTGCGGCTTTTTGCGTGAAGGTGACAAGGAGAATATTTTCGGCGGAAACGCCTTTTTCCGTAAGATATGCAACCCTTGAAGTGACGACTCTTGTTTTTCCGCTTCCTGCGCCCGCAATTACCATTGAGGGGCCGTCTTCGGCCGTGACTGCTTCCAGCTGCTGCGGGTTCAAAACTTTTAGATAATCGCCGTTTGACGCAAATCTTTTAGAGGATTGAAGGATATATTCGGGCATTATTTAAAAAATTTCCCAATGTGCAAATCCGAATGACGAATTAATTATCAATGCTCCAATTTCCCACATTGAACCAACAGTTTTCCTTCGTCATTGTTTAATTGGACATTTGTCATTCAACGTAACTATTCCTGTATTACTTTATAAACTAAATCGTGAATTCTAACGCGTTCTTTGAGTTTTACGGCTATGTCATCGCCTTTTTTGCCTTCTTTAACGGATGCGTTATCTATCTGCATCGAATCCACGGTTTGTGTCAAATCCGTTGTATGTCCCTTAATATGTATCGTGTCTCCTACATTCAGCACTTTTTGAAGTTCTATGACGCCTGCCGGAATGTGGGGAAAAAAATGGGTTATTTTGCCTATTTGTTCTTCTTTCATGGTTTTTATCACCTCCTTCTTTTAAAAAGAAACGGTTTCGATTTATCCTACCCTTGAGGCGAAAAATTTATGTTATAATTCCAAAAGATTTCTGTTACGAATAATTCTATCATACATGCTTGATTGTTGCACAAACGGCTGACGGGATTGTATTTTTCGCTTTAATGAAATGGGCGTAAATATAGGCAGGGGGTTGAAAAGTAAATCCCCACACCAATATATTGGTGTGGGGGATAAACCCAAACTTAGTTCAAGCAAGTTAGAGAAAAGTGTTCCTCTTGCAAAGTATGTTACGTTTGGGATAGGCGGCAATGCGGATTATTTTTGTGTTGTTAGGTCGAAAGAAGATTTAAGCGCTCTTATCAAATGGTGCAGATATATTAATATTCCCTTTTTCACTATAGGAAACGGCAGCAATCTTCTGATAAAAGACGAGGGATTTAAGGGGCTGGCGATTAAATTAGGCGATTGTTTCAAAAAGGTGTCTCGTTTAAATGAAACACTCACTGTCGGCGCCGCAGTTTCTCTTGCCGCGCTTTTGAAGAAAGCGAAAGAGTTTTCTTTGGGAGGTTTGGAACCGCTTGCGGGCATTCCCGGGACTGTCGGCGGAGCGATAATCACAAATGCCGGAACGTCTTCCGGGAAAATGGAAGATGTGGTGACGGGACTTAAAATTATGGATTTTCGCGGCGAAAAAGTGATTTTAAAAGAACAAATAGATTTTTCTTATAGAAGAAGCGGCGTCGAGCCTAAAAAAGAAGTCATTTTGGAGGTCGGGTTTTCTCTTTTTAAAAAGAGCAGGAAGGAAATAGAAAAAGAAATGAAAAAAAATATCAGCGAGAGAAAAAAACATCAGCCTTGCCTGCCCGCCCAAAAGGTTTGTTGGCAAGCGGGGAAGATGAAATCCGCAGGGTGTATTTTCAAAAATCCGCAGGAAGGCCCTGCGGCTAAATTTATCGAAGAAGCCGGCTTAAAGGGACTGGCCAAAGGCGGGGCGGAAGTTTCCCGGCTGCATGCCAATTTTATAGTAAATACAGGCAATGCAACTTCCGGCGATGTGTTAAAACTTATGAGGATTATTCAAAATAAAGTCCAAAAGAAATTTGACATATTTTTGGAACCGGAGATAAAAATTGTTTAAAAAGAATATTTTTTCTTTTCTGTTTTTTAAAGAGATCGGCAGAGTAATCGGCGCGAGTTTTTTCGCGGCTGTGGTAATTGTCTTTATTTTTATAGGCTCAGACCTTTTTCTTGTAAAGGAAATAGAAGTTTTGAATTCGGACTTGATAGACGAATCAAGCCTTTTTATATTGAAAAATAAAAATATTTTTATTGTCAGATTGAATGCTTTGATAGCGAAGATAAATGAAATTCCGGAGATAAAATCCGTGACAGTTAGGAAAAAGTTGCCCTGTAAACTAATTGTTGTAGTTGAAGAATATTCTCCGTGTGCTATTTTAGAGGACAATAACAAACTGGCTGTGTCCGGGGAAGGTGTTATATTTCCCCTTAGGGGCTATACAGATGAATTTTATCCGTTATTGATTTATGATAAGCCGGATGATAAAACAGATTGGCTGTTGGGGCAATCATATTTAGCTTTGGAAAGGGCTATGAGAACATATCTTTCCATAAGAGACATAGTCTCCGTGAAAATTATAGAGGTAAAGACAGAGACGGAAGTTTTCTTTGTTCTGAAAGATACAAATACGGAAATCAGGATGGATAGCGAGGAATATGAAAAAGAAGCGCGTTATCTGGCATATTTAATGAAAGAATTGCCTTCGAAAAATATAGAATATATGGACTTTAGATTCGGCGAATATATACCCGTAAAACCGTATTAAAGGAATGATTACACGGATTATTAAAGAGATTACACAGATGGAATAAAAGAAAATTATTATTTTTAATCGGTGTAATCTGAAGTTATAAAATCTGTGTAATCAGTGAAACCATGGAAGAGAACAAATTAATTGCCGGGGTTGATCTGGGAAGCAGTAAGATTGCCGTTGCCATAGGCGATTATAAAAACGGAGAAGTCGAACTTAAAAGTTATGAAATGACGGAGTCCGTCGGCATCAGAGGCGGAGTTATAGTGGATTTAAAAGCCGCCAACAATTGTATTAACAATGTAATCCAAAAAGCCGAGAAGAAAGTAAAGGCAGAAATAAATTCCGTATTTGTCGGTATTTCCGGACAACATATACATTCTGTCAGCAATGAAGGCAAAATAAATATGCCGACTGACCAGGAAGAGATAGGCATACAGCATTTAAAGGAAGTTATTTTAAAAGCCAAATCCAAACCCTCTTCTTTAGGTCTGGAAGTTATGCATGTTCTTCCCTCGGAATTTATTTTGGACGATTTGGGCGGAGTTAAAAATCCGCTCGGGCTTTTCGGAAAAGACTTAAAAGTCAAAGTAACTTCTGTAATCGGGCTTACGACGGCAATTCAAAATGCCATAAGATGTTTTGGATTAATGGCTTTGGGGGTGGAACAAGTTGTCGTAAGTATGCTCGCGACCGGAGAAGCAATCCTTTATCCGGAAGAAAAAGATTTGGGAGTGGGGCTCATAGATTTAGGTTCTCATTTAACGGATATCGCGATTTATAAAGGAGAGTATCCGGTTTATTTATCATCGCTTCCATACGGAGGAGAAAATTTGTCCCGCGAAATCGCAACTAAATTTCACATTTCTTTAAGAGAAGCCGAAGAGATTAAAAAAAAGTACGGAGTTGCGTTAAGATATTTGCTGGATAATAGCGAGGAAATAATTCTCGGACAAGCGCAGCCCAAAAAAATAAACCGTTTGGAATTGGCCGAAATTATAGAAGGAAAAAGCGAAATGTTGGTTTCACATATAATTAAGAGGATAGAAAATTTTCTCCCGTTTTTGGGCTCGGGGTTTGTGCTCGCGGGAGGGACGGCTAATCTTGCGGGATTAAAGGAAGTAATAGAGCAGAAGACCAATTTACCTGTTAGAATAGGAAAGATTAGAACGAATTTACTTTACGAACCGATGCGCTCCCTTGAATTGGAGGGATATGCTACGGCTTTAGGGCTTATTGTTTACGGGGAACGTTTCAGAAACAGAGAAAAGAATTTTCCTTGGGAAAAAGAAACAGTCTATGATAAAACAATAGGCAGGCTTGTAAGTTGGATTAAGAATTTCTTTTAAAAATAAAACATGATTACACAGATTTATAAAAACGATTACACAGATGAAATACACAGAAAATTATTAATATTTTTTAATCGAAATTAAATTTTGATTTTAAAAAGTAACGGGAGGCAAGAAGATAAGAATTCTCTCTACTTTCTACTTGTTACTCTCTACTGACAGATAATATGTTTAATATTGATAATAGAACAAACGGGAAGTCCGCTTTAAACATAAAAGTCTTCGGTGTAGGCGGCGCCGGCGGCAATATCGTAAATTTGACCGCACGGGATGCTTTTCCTGGCATAGAATTTATTGTCGTAAATACGGATTCCCAGGCATTAAAAAGTTCTTTGGCTCCGGTGAAAATAGAATTGGGCACATATACAACCAAAGGCGAAGGAACCGGAGGCAGTTTAGATGCGGCAAAAAGGGCTTGCGAAGAACAAAGGGAAGAGATAGTTCAGGTATTAAAAGGCGCGCATCTCGTATTTATCGTAGCGGGAATGGGCGGAGGTACGGGTACGGGCGCTTCTCCCGTAATATCCGAAATAGCGCACGGGCTTGGAATAATGACTATCGCCGTCGTGTCTTTGCCGTTTTCTTTTGAGGGCAGAAAAAAAAGACAAAAGGCGCTCAGAGGCGCGGAAGAATTGAAAAGAAGCGCTGATACTTTGATAGCGATAGAAAACAACAAACTGTTTTTGAGTTTCAGCGAAAATTTATCCTTGGGGGAAAGTTTTGAAAAAGCGAATAACGTCTTTTCGGAATTTATAGAAAGCATTTCTTCTCATTTGATAAATCCGGGAATAGTGAATATGGACATGGCGGCATTTAGAAAAGTTATAGAAGGCGGCAGAGATGCTATTTTGGCTATCGGCGAAGGTGAGGGCAAAAACAGAGTTTTATCTGCTGTGGATTCGGCGGTGAATTCGCCGTGGCTTGAGAAAAATAGTTTCCGAAAACTTAGAAGAGTTTTGATAAGCGTTATGGGCGGGGAAGATTTAAATTTCAAAGAGGCAAGCCAGGTTGTGGAGATGGTAAATCACAGAGTACATCCCGACGCTTATATTACATTCGGGGTTTTTTCGTTGCCCAAATACAAAAATAAACTAAAAGTAATTATTGTCGGCGATAAATCTTTGGTCGAGTCTATTCAGGATTTTGGAGAAACTGCCGCGGTTTCTTCAACGAGGAAAAGCGAGGGAGGACGTTTCTTATGGAGAGAATGAATCATCAAGACATAAAATCTGTTGACACAGAAGTCTGGGAATGGATTGAAGAGGAAGTAACTCGCGAAAGAGAAACAATAAATCTAATAGCATCGGAAAATTTCGCGCCTTTATCCGTACTTTCCGCTCAAGGGTCTGTCCTTACAAATAAATATGCCGAAGGATATTCTTTTGCACGTTATTACGGAGGATGCCAGTTTATAGACCAGATAGAAATGTTGGCGATTGAGAGGACCAAGAAACTTTTTAACTGCGAACATGCGAACGTCCAACCCCATTCCGGCTCCCAAGCGAATATGGCGGCTTATTTTTCTGCCCTTAAGGTAGGGGACGTAATTTTAGGCATGGATTTGCGCGCAGGAGGTCATCTTACTCACGGCAGCAAAGTAAGTTTTTCGGGTAAATTTTTCAAATCATATTCTTACGGAGTGGACCCAAAAACGGAAACTATTGATTTTAATATAGTGGAAGATTTGGCAAAAAAATATAAACCCAAAATGATTGTATGCGGCTATTCGGCTTATCCCAGGCAGGTGGACTTCAAGGCTTTTTCCGATATCGCATCAAAAGTAGGAGCATATCTTTTGGCGGATATCGCCCATATCGCTGGATTTATCGCAACGGGGCTTCATCCTTCGCCGCATCCTTTCGCCGATTTTACCAGCGCTACCACTCATAAAACATTAAGGGGTCCACGCGGCGGAATAATTATGTGCAAAAAGAAATTTGCAAAAAAAGTGGATTCTATGGTATTTCCCGGCATTCAGGGCGGCCCTCTTATGCATGTTATAGCCGCAAAGGCAATTGCCCTTAATTTGGCTGCTATGGATGAATTTAAGGAATATCAGAAAAAAGTCCTTGCCAATGCAAAAAAAATGGCAGAATCACTTAAGAAATTGGGGTATAGATTGGTGGCCGGCGGAACCGATACTCATCTTGTTCTTGTTGACTTGCAACCCCAGGGTATAAACGGAAAAGAAGCGGAAGAAATATTGAGAAAAGTTAACATATGCATTAATAAAAATACTATCCCTTTTGACCCGCTTCCAGCAAACTTAACTTCGGGAATCAGGTTAGGAGCGCCTTCGGTAACAACCCAGGGTATGGGCGAGGAGGAAATCGAACTTATTATCTCATGCATTCATCGGGCTTTAACTAATAGAAATAACGAGTCGGAGCTTGATAAAATTAAAGAAGAAGTTAAAGAATTGTGCAGGAAATTCCCGCCGTATTAATTAATAAAGTAGAGAGTAGTAAGTAGAAAGAATTGGTTAAGAGATAAGTATTTATTTCTCTCTACTCTCTCCTCTCTACTTCCTACTCTCGAACATAGTGAGAGGAAAATATGTTTAAATTCGAACTGGTTCACACGGACAAAAAAACAGGCGCAAGGGCTGGGATTTTACATACCTCAAGAGGTGATGTGGAAACTCCCGCATTCATGCCTGTCGGCACGCAGGGCACGGTAAAAACGATTATTCCGGAAGAACTTAAAAAAATCGGCGCGCAGATGATTCTTTCCAACGCTTATCATCTGGCTCTTCGGCCCGGCGCAGAACTCATAGCAAGAGCAGGTGGACTGCATAAATTCATGCATTGGGACGGACCGATTCTTACCGATAGCGGCGGTTATCAGGTATTTTCTCTGGCAAATTTAAGAAAAGTCGAAGAAGAAGGAGTCAGATTTCGCTCGCATATTGACGGAGATATGCATTTTTTCACTCCCGAAAGCGTAGTTCAAATTCAGGAAGAATTTTTGGGTTCGGATATAATGATGCCGCTTGACGAATGTGTTGATTATCCCTGCGGCGAATCTGTTGCTTTGTCCGCTATGGAAAGAACATACAGATGGCTTGCGCGTTCCGTCAACTCCAGGAAGACAAAAACATCCACGCTTTTTGCGATAATTCAGGGAAGTGTTTATAAAAATTTGAGAAAACAATGTATTGATTTGATGAGCAAATTGGATGTTGAAGGATATGCGTTGGGCGGACTGTCCGTCGGTGAAGACAAATCTGATACTTATGAAATGGTCAAGTATTGCTGCAAACATTTGCCGAAAGATAAAACAAGATATTTAATGGGCGTGGGAAGGCCGCAGGATTTGCTGGAATCGGTCCAGTACGGCATTGATATTTTTGACTGTTCGCTTCCCACAAGGGAAGGAAGAACGGGCAAATCGTTTACCTCAAGAGGGGAAATAACCATCCGGAATTCTTCTTTCAGAGAAGATTTTACCCCGATAGATAAAGATTGCGATTGTTATGTTTGCCAAAATTATACCCGCTCATATATCAGACATCTTTTCAATACGTCGGAAATTCTTGCTCCGCGCTTGAATTCTTTCCATAATTTATATTTTTATCTTTCTTTAATGAAACGGATGCGCCAATCTATACTTAAAAACAGTTTCCTTGATTTCAAGAAAGAGTTTATGAGAAAATACGCAGCGACTGTAAATGGAAATACGTAGAAATAAGGAGAAATGCAGTAGATATACGTAGCAGGAACAATTTATTTCAAAATATTTCTATGTATTTCAATTGTATTTCTATCCAATTTTTAATCTTTAATAGGAGGTAAATATGGAAACACTATACGCAATGGCTTCCGGCGGGGCGGCAGCAGAAGGCGGAAATCCTTTGATGTCGTTTCTTCCTTTTATTGTTATCATCGGCATATTTTATTTCCTTGTTATCATGCCCCAGCGTAAGAAAGAACAGGAACATAAGAAGATGCTGGAATCTTTGAAGAGGGGGGATAAAATAATCACAAACGGCGGAATTTACGGCAGGATAGCCGATATAAAAGAAAATAAACTTATTATCGAAATATCCAAAGGTGTGGAGATAGAAGTTTTAAAAGGCGCCGTCGGAAATAAAGCGAAGGAATAATATGCGGGTATCGGGGAAAAAGAAAACGGTTATCGGTTATCGGGTTTCGCAATACCCGATACCCGAATCCCAAAACCCGAGTTTTTTAAAAATATGAATAGAAGAAGTTTAACTTATCGACTCGTATTGGTAATTATTGTTGTGGGTCTCGCCTGTTGGAGTTTATATCCTACCGGAGAACATTTAAAAAGTAAAAAACCCGCTATTAATAGAGGTCTTGATTTACAGGGCGGAATACATATGGTTTTGGGCGCAAATCTTGATAAAGTTCCCACTATGAATATGACCGAAGAGGGTTTACAGGCAAAAACATTGGAAGAACTGCAGACATTATCAGGCCAGATGGAAACGGATTATCGCAATAAAAACAAAGACCGCCTTATACGGGAAATTCTTCAAGTTCAGAAAAGCAGGAGAAAGCAATCGGTTGATAGGGCGCTTGAAATTATAAAAAACAGAATAGACGAATTCGGCGTTGCGGAACCGCAAATACAGAAACAAGGCGCAGAGCAGATTGTAGTGCAACTTCCCGGCGTAGTTAACACTGAGGAAGCGTTGGAAGTGGTCAGCAGGGTTGCTCATTTGGAATTCAAATTGGTGGCGACTGACGAGAACGATGACCCTGCCTTAATAGAAAGAGCTAAAAAAGGCGAAATCCCCGAAAATTTGGAACTTAAATATTTAAGCGCCGAAGGGGCAGCGCCAAAAGCATTGTTGCTTCGTAAAGAGGCATCACTTACGGGAGAATCTCTTACCAATGCGTATGTCGGATTTGATAATTTTGGCATGCCCGAAGTGGATTTGCAGTTTGATAAAAGAGGAGGAAGGATTTTTTCACGGCTAACGGGCGAAAATGTGAATAAAAGGTTGGCGATTCTTCTTGACGGCAAAGTCCATTCCGCTCCTAATATAAATGAAAAAATTCCAAACGGCAGGGCGAGAATTAGCGGCAGTTTCACTATGGAGGAAGCAAGCAGGTTGGCTTCAATACTACGGGCGGGCGCGTTACCGGTACCGATAGAAGTTCTTTCAATTATGAAGGTAGGTCCTACTCTCGGCGAGGATTCAATCAAAAAGGGATTCAGAGCGGCTATGTTGGGCAGTATATTGGTAATTTCATTTATGATTATTTATTATGCTTTCTCGGGAATGATTGCGGATTTTGCTCTTTCAATATGTATGCTTTTAGTAATGGGTGCTTTGGCAGGGTTTCATGCTACATTGACTCTGCCAGGTATTGCGGGGCTTGCTTTGACGGTCGGCATGGGCGTTGATGCCAACGTATTGATTTTCGAAAGGATAAGAGAAGAATTGGCTAAAAATAAAACACTAAGAGCCGCCGTAGATGCGGGCTATCATAAAGCTCTTCCTACAATTGCCGATTCCAATATAACAACCCTTATTGCGGCTGTGATTCTTTTCTATTTCGGCACGGGTCCTATAAAAGGTTTTGCGGTTGTTCTATCTATAGGTATACTTGCAAGTATGTTCAGCGCGTTGATAATAACTAAATTGATTTTTGATTATTTGATATATGTAAGGAAAATTTCAAAACTAAGTATATGATGAGAATTCAAAAGGAAAATGGGTGACGGTAACGAAACCCGTATCGTTTAAGTGGAACGGCTACGTCAAAATATAAAAAACGAAAAACGTAACCGAAAGACGAAACGGGCATCGTAACCATAGCCGTATCCAATTTTATAACCATGCGATTTTTCAAAGAGACGAATATAAATTTCATGCAATACAGGAAAACGGCAATTATCGCTTCTTCCTGTTTCATACTTATCGGTCTTATAAGTTTCGCTTTGAGAGGTTCCGCTAATTTCGGAATTGATTTTACGGGCGGGACACTTGTCAGATACAAATTTTCCGAAGTGGTGCAAACAGGGGATGTCCGAAATTGGTTGGAAGAGATTGGTTTGAGTAAAGCCACAATCCAGTCCTATGATAACGGTAAAGGCATACTGATAAAAACTCCCGGCGAGACGAGAAAAGAAGTTGAAAATATTATAAATAATAAATTCGCATCGTTAAATCCTATAGTGGAAGAAGAAGTCACGATCGGCCCGGTTGTCGGCAGATTACTCAAAAAACAGGCGCTTCTTGCGATGACTTTTGCTCTTATAGGGATATTGTTATATATAGGCTGGAGGTTTGAATTCACCTTTGGTTTTGCCGCAGTAATTTGTATTTTTCATGATGTTTTGTTCACAGTTGGCATATTCTCCCTTACCAGAAAGGAAATTTCACTTTCCGTTATTGCTGCGCTATTGACTATCGTGGGTTATTCGTTAAACGATACAATTGTTGTTTTTGATAGAATTAGAGAAAACCTAAAATTCCAGCATAAGCATAGAAACATACCGGAAATAATCAACACTTCCATAAACCAAACACTTTCAAGGACGATTATCACCGCAGGCACTACATTGCTTCCCGTGTTGGCATTGTTATTTTTAGGCGGCCCCGTAATAAAAGATTTTGCGTTTGCTTTGGCAATCGGAATATTAATCGGAACTTACTCTTCCATCTATATTGCTTCCCCGCTTCTCATTGTAATGAGAAAGAATTTAAAAGTAAGGTAAACCAGCGAAACTGCATTATTTGCTGTTCACTTACCCGCGCACCAGAAAGCCACGCCTGTAAGGGCGTGGATGAATGGCTTTCGGTGCGGCCCAGAACCACTATGGGTTCTGGATTTTTGTCCCGCATCTTAAATGGTGCGGGGTTCCGCTCCACCGCGGAATCCCGAAAAAAGACCTGCCCGCTTCGCAAGCAGGCGGGGAAACACCGCTGTAAGGCGGTGGAGCTTCACTTTCTTCGGAAACGAGCATAAGGTTTTTGTTCCAGTGATTCTGTCAATGCAGCCAGAGCTTTTTCTGCTTCGGGAAGTTCTCCGTCCTGTGTAACGTACCAGATGCTCCCGTTGATATTTATCATCCAGTAAGGCTGATAGGGACTTGGAGAGTATCCCCCCGCTTCCCAAACAAGTTCTGCAGTATACCGGTTATTAAGAACATGAGGGATTAAATTTGGATAGCCGTTATCTTTGAGGTATCCCTTAACAAGCCAGAAAGCATAGGACTTATTTACCGGCAGGAATACCTGGGGTTCTTTTGTCCATGTAGCTTCCCGGAAGTAACCTTCTTGAGCATCGAGAATGATGACGCCGGTGGCATTAAGGTTTCTTCTCCAACTTTGTTTCCAGCCGAATCTACCTTTTTTTACAAAGGGAACAAGATAATAATCCGCTCCGCCTTTATCGAGACGGTTAACCAGAACCGCGTTTCCCATCTTGGTGCCTTCAAAAGCAGCCACCGCTTCCGCATCTTTCAGAAGATGCGGGTCTACCAAATCCCGCCAGGATTCTTTGGGAAGAAGCGGGGTATTGTTGGCTTCGCTCCGGGCGGGCGTTCCCTGCAAAGCAACAGTATTTTGAGGGACTTCCACACCGACAAATTCGAGATTTGCCGGGTCTGCCTGCGGTCTGGCAATATTTACTTCGGCATTGCTGGGTTGTGCCGGAGGTTCGGCAACTTGTAAAAATTTACCCTCATAAGCATCTCCGGTAGATAGAGGTCTGAAATAAGTAACTTCGCACTCTGCGGCGGTTTTATAGGTATTCATTCCGATCCCTGATACTTGAGGGTCTTTCATCCAGAAGCCGTAAACAGTAAAATCGGGAGTATTCCAGGGATTGGTCTGCGGCTCGGGACATGGGTCAGCGCTCGCGGCAAAACCTTTTACTGCTACCCAATGGTTATATCCCTGGGTATCACCGAAGATAGGGACTGCCGCCGGTGTATTTGGACGTGCTACTAAATCTCCTCCCCACCACCAGGATTCCTGCGTAACTTCATAATCCATCCAGTGGCAAATGTCCCGCATATATTCATTTAAGGAACTGGCATCATAAGTATCTACAGTGTAGTTATATCCTTGGAAAGGATTACCGTCGGAAAGAGAATCATAGATATCATAGGAATTGGAAACTAAGTAATCATAAGGGTCAAAATGTCCGAGAACTTTATCTACCTGGTCAGCATTAAGTTCGGTGCCGTCATAGGGGAGAGGGTCCCGGGCATATTCATATATTTCATCCTGGGTGAGCAGTGACTCGCCGGCTCCCTCTCGGATATAGTTTAAAATCATCTGGCCGACCGCCGCTCCGGTAGAGTAATAAGAAACAATATTCTCGTGCCAGGGCATTTCAGTCATATTTACAACATAAGCAGTTTTATCCTCTCCGTAAATTTTTAATGTCCAGGACTGGAAGGTTCCGGTATCGCCTTACCATATGTCTTTAACTGTGAGCGTCCAAGTTCCCTGAGAAGATTCTCCCAAATGGCGGGCGCTTCCGAAACGCCAGTTATCATATGCATAGGAGGTAGATACACTGTGCTGTCCTTCGGCTAAAATGCTGACGGTTCCGTCGGGCGAGGTAAGTTCCACCTGTAAATCTCCCCAGTAAGTATGGTTCGCCGCAGAAAAATAAACCTCTACATATTCAATATTAAAATCATCGCTAATAGTAATAGTATCGGAAACTCCCACCGGGTCATTATCCGGAATAGGTAAACTGGGACTGGAAGAATCTTCAGCGGAAACTTCCGGGCCGACATTCACCCAGGTTTCCGCGGCGGCAACCGCGGCGAGAGCGTCAATCCGCCCGAAGCCGTAGTAATGGCTAACCGGATAACCGGCTCCGTTTGTCGTCCAGCTGGAATCGCTGGGGTCATTTTTCTCCGCGGTAGTAGCCAGAATTTGCTGGAGGTCCCGCCAGGTAAGATTTGGGTTCGCTTCTAAAAGAAGGGCAATAATTCCGGCGGCAAGGGGAGCAGATGCAGAAGTCCCTCCGAAGTTGTTGTAATAGTTTTCTGGTCCATATCCACTTGAACCGGTGCGGTCGGTAGTTATAATTCCGAGGGAACCCCCGCTAGATGGGGTGTTCACCAGAATGTTTGCTCCTGCCTCTGAGTAAGGGGAGCGGTCTCCGTAGTTGGTGGAAGCGGCTACGGCAATCGTATAACGGGAGTTGGCATAACCGTCGTAATTAGAATTGTCCGCATCATAACCGTTGCCTCCGGCCCAGACATATATACTACCCAGGCCCTCGCGCCCGTTAGTTATCCCTTCTAAAAGAGCCGCTTCGGTTAAGGGCCCCGGACCTTCCAACCGGGCTCCGTCATCGGTAGGCCCCCAACTGTTACTGTAGATATCTAAAATCTGATTATTGCGGGTAAGGGCGTCCGCTTCATTGGTATCGGTGCCCGCCCCCAAAAGGCGATGTCCGACCAGTGCAGCCCAGGGAGCCGCGCCGCAGACTCCTTGGGTGTTAAAACCACGTGCTGCGGCAACTCCGCCGACACAGGTTCCGTGGTGTCCGCCTGTGGGGTCAGAATCTCCGCCAACATAATCCCAGCTGTACCCTGCAAGCACATTGGGGCTTAAATCTTCGTGGGCTATTTCCAGTCCATCATCAACAATAGCGATAACCTCATCGGTTGTTCCGCGATAAGTGTCCCAGACGTTTATAATGTTCACATCCTCTCCTGCCGTTCCTCCTCCCTGGCCGGTATTTTGCAGATGCCACTGGTTGTTAAAAAGAGTGTCATCGGGAAGGGCGCGTGTGGACATAGTTTTCAGCCAATTAGGATAAGCATAAACCACCTCTCCCGAAAGATAAATCTCGTTGGCCAAATTTAAATTTTCCAAACCTTCAGGACCGCTAATAAGATATGTCCGGGGGCTAAAAGAAAAATTCTTTACTATAGTTAGTCCGCGTGTCTTTGCCCATGAAGTTATTTTCTTTTCATTCCAGTCGGGAGAGAAACGAACAATGATCTCTCCGGTGAGAACCATCCGGCTCTCGGAATTTTTTCGGGGGCCCGGATAAAAAACCGGACTTCCTGCACGAGAACCGAGTTTTTCTTTAAAGAGAGAAAGTTTTTCTGTTAATCTGGTTTTGTTCCCCTCAGGGGGAATTGTAAGGTAGATAACAAAGTCATTAGATTTAGTAATTCGGGCTTGCGGAGAGTTATCTTGAAGCATAGTTTCTATCTCTGCGGCAGTAAGCTTGCGGGAAGAATCCTGGAAGATAGCCACTTCATCAAGCGCCAGGTAAACCTCCATCGGCCGGTCACCCTTATACCAGAGATAAGTTCCGCTTTGGTCTAAAGCCATATCTACTTTGCCGGCTTTCTCTTGGGCTTTAGCTACAGGATAAAGAGAAATAAAAATTATGATAGCTATTAGAAATCTTCTTAAGACTAATAGATTCTTTCCTGATACTGCTCTTTCCATTTTGGCTCTCCTTTTTTAATATATTTTAATGGATTCTTAACTTTAGAATCTATAAATCGTTAATTTCGTAATTTTGCTAACTTTTTCATTTCCTCCATTACTCTATCGGAAAATTTCTGATATAAATCTTTTTTATCCTTATTTCCCGATTGTTTAAAATATAATGGTCTGCCGAAAACAACGGATATTTTGTGAGTAGTTATTTTTTTGCTGTTTTTAGGAAATGCGTGCCCGCTGCCTTTTATAAAAACCGGAATTACGGGGACATTTGCATGACTTGCAATAAGCCCGACTCCTCTTTCTCCCTGCGATATCTTGCCCGCAGGACTTCTTGTCCCTTCAGGGAAAAGAAGCAAAACTTTGCCGCTTTTTAGAATTTCCAATGACTTTTTCAAAGTGCTTATCTGCAGTTGTTCCCTTGAAATGGGGATAGCGTTTACCTTTTTTATAAGCCATGAGAAAAAACCGAGTTGGAACAATTCTTCTCTTGCCAAAAAATAAAGCTCTCGCGGTGAGGCGGTGCCTACTAACATAGGGTCAAGATAACTTTCATGATGCGCCGCCAAAATCACACCGCCTTTTTGCGGAATATTTTCTTTGCCTTTTACTTCCCATCTGAAAAGAATCTTGAAAATGGGATTAAGCGCAATATGCGCAGCAGTGTATAAGATATTCATGTTTTTAAATATAAAGTTAATATTGGTTAATATAAGTTAACATAGGTTAACATAGCCCGCCACTAAACACTGGCGGGCAGGGTTGCTTAAAAAAGATTTAAAATATTTCGTAACCATTATTAACTGTTATTAACCCTTTTTTAACCTTTGTTAACCTGTTTTTTCATTTCCCTATACAAAACCTTTCAAAAATTCTGTCCAATATGTCATCCCCGACAGTCTCGCCCAGAATCTTTTTAAATGAATTCAAAGATTCTTTCAAGTCAACGGCGATGAATTCTTCGCTTAATTTTTCTTTAATCGCATCCAAACTTTTTGCCAGAGCATTATAACTGTCTTTCAAAGATTCCCTGCTTCTTGCGTTTACCATTATAGTGCTTTCGCCTGTTAATATATCCCCCTCAATTACCATTCCCCGTATAAATTTCTTGACAGAGTCAACACCTTTTCCCTTTAATGCCGATATCTCAAGAATCTTTTTTTTGTCAATCAACTTTTTTAATTTAATTTTTGATATCTTCTCAGGAAGGTCGACTTTATTGATGAGGCAAATAATATTCTTATCTTTTACGATTTTTGCAATTTCCCTGTCTTCCTTTGATAACGCCTTTGTCCCGTCGACCATAAACAAAATAAGATTAGCATCTTTTACGTATTCTTCGACTTTTTCCCGCGCCGATTTATCGATTATATTTTCTATCTTTTTAAATCCCGCCGTGTCAACGAGCTTTACGGGTATCCCCCCGATGTTTATCCATTCTTCGATAATGTCCCGCGTAGTTCCGGGAATGTGCGTGACTATCGCCCGCTCTTTTCCTACAATTCGGTTAAGCAAAGTGGACTTGCCGACATTCGCTTTACCGATTAAAAGCACGAGTATCCCATCCCGCAGAATTTCGCCTTCCCTGCTTTGCTTAAGCAATTTTTCACTTTCGGACACTAATCTTTTTATCCGTTTTATAAATTCGTTTTTCTTTATCTTGTCAATGTCTTCTTCCGGGAAATCCAACCGGGCTTCAATTAAAGTTAGTATCTCCAGAGTTTCATCTTTTAGTTCTTTTACTTTTTTAGAAAATGCGCCCTTAAGTTGCGATATCGCCGATTTAAGCGCAAGTTCCGTCTTTGCTTCAACGATATTTATCACCGCTTCGGCTTGAGTTAAGTCAATCCTTCCGTTTAAAAACGCCCTCTTGGTAAATTCACCCGGTTCGGCAAGCCGCGCCCCGCATTCAAGCACCGCATCGAGTATTCTTCTTAATGGCAATATACCTCCGTGACAATTTATCTCCACAACATCTTCTCTGGTATAACTTTTCGGCTTTCTCATAATAGACAGAATTACTTCGTCTAAAATTTCTTTGTTTTTAATAATATGACCGTAATGTATTGTATAGGAGTGAAGTTTTGACGGGGGAATTCCGTTTCTGCCCTTAAATAACTTATCGGCAATCGCGAGCGCCTTATTGCCGGATAAGCGAACAATACCGATTCCGCCCTCGCCGAGTGGGGTAGAGATTGCCGCGATGGTATCGCTCTTGTTTAGCATTTTGGTTAACAATGGTTATCAAAAGTTAATAAAAGGTTAACATCGGTTACTTTTTGAAACGGGACTTCCATGCTCCGTTTTGGTTTAATTTATACAGTGAATCTAAATAGCGATCAATCTGATAATTCGTAAGTGAAAGTAAATTTTTAAATTTGGTATGTTCTTCTTTGCCGATAAGCCCATCTTCTAAACAATCGTCAATATCACCTTCAAGTTCATCCAACGAACCTGCGCTTATTTTTATTGCGTGGGAAAATTCTCCTGCGGTATCTTTTCTATATCCTTCGCGTATATTTTGCTTAGCGCTTCTGGCAGCATCCCTCATTTGACTTACTAATCTTAAATGCGTGTTTTCAAATCTTTTTGTTATCTTTTGAGTTAGGCGCCTTATTTCGCAAATGTTTTGATAAAACTTTAGTTTTTCATACGGCGCACTTCTCATTATTTCTCAGATTTTGTTGTTTTTATTTTTTCGCAACCTATGTTAACCGTTGTTAACCCCATATTAACCATTATTAACTTGGACCCTAGATACGATTTCTTCTATTACTTGCTCTATCGTCAGTCCCGTTGTATCAACGTGTATGGCATCCTCCGCTTTTTTAAGCGGCGCAATTTCTCTTTCTATATCTCTTCTGTCCCTGATTTCGATATCCTCTTTCAATTTTTCCATGTCGCTGGTTCCCATTCCCTTCTCTTTCTGCTCAAGCCATCTTCTCTTTGCCCGTTCCTCGATACTCGCGTCCAGATAAAATTTGTAAGGCGCATCGGGGAATATGACCGTTCCGATGTCCCTTCCTTCGACGACAATCTCGCCGTTAGAGCCGACCTGCCTCTGTATGTTCTTCATCTTCTCCCGCACTTCTTTTACCTTGCATACCCACCAGACATTATTCGTTACCTCTTCGGTGCGTATCTTGTCGGTAACTTCTTCGCCGTCCAACCAAATCCGCATACTAACCCCGGAGGCGGGCTTGTCCGCTGTCGCAGGAGTAGCGGACTTACCCTTCCTATCTTGTTTAACGGGCCTGCCCGCCTGTGTAGTAGTGGCGGGCTTCATTACCGACAGATTCGTTTCCTTGACCATCTCAACCAATTTCTTTTCGTCTTCTTCCTGTATCTTTTTGTTCAGCGCCTTCAAAGTCATAGCCCGATACATCGCTCCCGTATCCAAATATAAAAATCCCAAGCGTTTGGCAACCTCTTTTGCGACGGTCGTCTTGCCCGAACCCGCAGGCCCGTCAATAGTAACAATGATATTATTCATCTAATTCTTCCTGTCATTGTTACCCCCACATTTTGATTCGCTTTTGCCCCGAGAAATTCAGAGAATTTCCGGGACTAAAGTCCTTGAAATCGCCTTGCGATTTCTAAGGGCTGAGCAAAACGAATCAGTGGGGGTGATATCCTCACCTGTTTGCTTATTCCCCCTTAAGAGATTATATTATACATAAAATTGGTTTAGTAGAGGATAGATTATGAAAAAGAAAAAAGATTGGTTTGCAATTTCTATGATTTTTGTGTGTCTATCTGCCGTGATTGTTCCAGTTATTTACTTTTTGGGCGTGTTCTTTTCTTTTATCAGAGGAGATATGGACATTGTTTGGTTGGTTTCATTTATAGTGCTTATTATTTTTATAGTTTCGTCCGCAATCATAAAAAGGTGGGAACTCTTTAAGTACGGGTTGATAGCTTTTGTTGTATTCCTTTTACTTGGACTGTTTCTTCCTGCTTTTGCATTAGCTAATCCAATTATTTAAGATTAAAATAAAAACGGTCACCCCTACAGTCCGCCATTGTAGCAGTGGCGGGCAGGGAAGCGGGCAGGTCTTCCCACCATTGAAATTATGGCGGACAAAATGGGTTTTCTGTTGATTATGGAAGGAGAAAAATGAAAAAGGAAAAAGGAATAATATTAACAATTAGTATATTTATCCTGCTTGTGCTTGCTTGGTACTTATATTTTTCCATAGAGCGTGTAGAGCAAAGTCAACCGAATCACGACAAAGGCAACGATTGGACAGCAGGACATGTTGGGCAAGTTTTTATAGCCTCACGAGACGCTCATCTTATAGGGGTGAAGATAAAGACCCAAGTAAAAAGTTACGGAAAAAGGCAAGCAGGGCAAAGACCATTACGAATTAATTTGGTTGCTGTTGGAGAAGGGAATATTCCTAGTAATACAATTCTCGCAACTGGTCGTACAGCGACTGCCAACTATACTGGGGATGACTGCGAATGGCGAACTGTCTTTTTCGATTACCCATACGTACAAACACAAGGTGAAATACTTGCAATTGTCATGGGACCTACCGAAGATGTTTCGCCACATGCTTGGCACGAGATTGCATTCACTGAATCAGATAGTTATCCAGATGGTATTCTCTGGTTTGTCGGAATGATGGGGAAGGGTGATTTTAAGGCCTTCAATGGAGATATGGCATTTCAGACAATAGTTACTCCCAAAAATCCTTTAAAGGGTTGGTTGAATAGGTATAAGTACAGATAACAAATAAAAATGGTCATCCCCCTTAATTTTGCTCACTTCGTTTGCAAAATTGGACAAGGGGGTTAACCTACGGTTAAGAGGATAATATGAAAAAGAACAAAATTATCGGCGTACTGCTGCTGGTTTTAGCGATTGCCACGATTACGGGTATGGTTATTAACAATGAAACTTTTTGGGTTGTTTATAATTGGACAGTAATAGTACTTTCTGTGGTAGGCGGGATTGTTTTATTAAAATAATGGGTCCCCATAGTTTTACTCCCGCAGGTCGTAAAACTGGACATGGGGGTTAACCTGCGGTTAAGGGTAATTTAAACGCGGTTTTAATTATGATAAATGAATTTATGAAGGCGGCGATAGAAGAAGCCCAAAAAGGATTGAGTGAGGGAGGCATACCTATAGGCGCCGTTATTGTCTACGGCGGAAAAATAATTGGACGGGGGCATAACAGGCGTGTGCAGAAGGGAAGCGCTATTCTGCACGCCGAGATGGATGCTCTGGAAAACGCGAAGCGCCAACCGGCATCGGTGTATAAAGAATGTGTTTTATATACTACGCTTTCACCTTGCCCGATGTGTTCGGGCGCCGTAATATTGTACGGCATCAAGCGAGTTGTTGTCGGAGAGAACAAGACGTTTATGGGAGACGAAGAGTATCTCAAGTCAAAAGGTGTGGATGTGGAAGTGTTGCAGGATGAAACGTGCACAGCAATGATGCGGAAATTTATCAGCGAAAATCCAAAACTTTGGAACGAAGATATAGGAGTTTGAGTTGAGAAAACACCCCCACAGTCCGCTCCGACGTTACGTCGGAGCGAGGCGAGACCGAACAAGGGACAGGCAGATTTGGTTTTTGCGTGATTGAAATATGCAAATCTTGTTCCCAGCAGATTGATAGTCGTGCTAAAAGGTGTCCGCATTGTCATCAGTAGTTGCTAATTGCGCAGCGAGAGAGTATATTAACTGCCTGATTTATATTTAGACAATAAAACAGAATCAAACTAAAGGGGGTTTTTTGTGCCTGTAGGAAATGCTTATGCTACCGGGAATATAGTTGCGTTTATCGAACAATATCATTTAAACAATAAAAAGCTTAATGTTTTGGATATTGGCTGTGGCATAGGGCATAATGGTTTTATCTTCAGGGAGATGTTTGAAATAAGATATTCAAGATTAAAACCGAAGGATTGGATGCATAGAATCGAAGCTATCGAGATATTTGAAGACTATAGAAATCCCATATGGAATTATGTCTATGATCAGGTTAAAATCTACGATTGTCTAAAAGCGGTACCTCTTTTGGAAGATAGGAAATACGATATTATTTTTGCTACCGAGGTCCTGGAACATTTTGAAAAAGAAAAAATGTATCTTTTATTAGAGGGATTGATAAAAAAGTTAACCGACGACGGCAGCATAATTATTACTATTCCTGTGGGAGATAAAAAAGCCGTCTTAACCCAGAAGGGCGTTTTTGGAAATGCCCATGAAACTCACAGGAGTTACTTAACCTTTGAAGACTTTGAAAAATATAATATTAAACATAAGGTAAACGACGGTATATTTATGATTGGGAGGAAAGGATGAAGAAGATTTTACTTATCAGTTTTGAATATCCCATAGGAAAGAGCTATTGTGGCGGAGTAGGCCAAATAGTCAAACAGTCCAGGAATGTTTTATCGGAATTGGGATACGAAGTTTATGTGCTTATAAGTTCACATTTTGAAAAGAAGCGCTCCGTTAAATTATTGCTTCCCGATGGCTCCCTAACATACTACCGTAATTTCTGGGCTTTTGAGAAGGAGCACAATTGGCATAAGTTTAATTATATTATTCAACATTTTGTAAACTGGGCTAGAGAATTAAAGAAAATCAAGGCGCAAGGGGGCCGGCGGCCCAAGATAATTTATCACTTCCACAGCATCTTAAAAAGAGAAAAGGATTCAGGTTTTAAGACATTAAATCGCTTTCTTTTAAATCAAGAGAGGATGATTGAGATTGCGGATAGGATAATCTGCCCTTCGCGATACGAATACGATAACTTTATGAGATATTTCCCTTATTTTAGCGAGAAGGTTACCTTAATAGAAAATACAATAGAGACTTTTCCAACTCAAAAAAAAGAGATACAGAATATCAAAAAAAGATATGGGATTAAAAAGGATGATATTATTTCAATCTATGTAGGACGCCTGGAGAGAATAAAAGGCGCCCATGTTTTAGCCAAAGAGATATCCAAGGTTTTAAATAGACATAAGAATCTTAAAATTTTTATAATTGGCAAAGCATTAGAAAAAGATATATATAAGAAATTCAGGTCAATCCAAAAAAGATTTGCCCATCAACTTTTTTATATAAGATATTTAGAAAAGAGTAAGTTGTTTCAATATTATTACCTGAGCCATATTTATATCAACACTTCTTTAAGTGAATCGTTCTCTTTGAGCACGCATGAGAGTGCTCTATGCGATAACGCTCTTTTACTTAACCGGCTGCCCGTATTTGACAAATTTAGGAATGCGGCTATGTTCTTTTCAAACCATAATGTTAACAGCAGCGAATTTATCTCCCGATACGAAAAATTGATCAAAGATAGCCGATTGAGAAAAACACTTTCCAAGAAAGCAAACAGAATAGCGAAAGACTTTTTAATTTCAAATAAATTAAATAAAGATTTCTCAAGGCTGTTTGAGAAATTATAAGCAAGAAGTCTCACTGCATGAGTAAAAGGGGGCAGACCCCCATAATTTTGCTTTCGTAAAACTGGACATGGGGGTTAATCGAAACTGTGTTTCGATTAAGGAGATAGGTTATGAATAAATTTATTCAATCGGCAGTCATGTTTTTATTCGTAACAGTAGTGTTGCCGATACCCGGAAACAATCCTGCGTTATTTGCTGATGGTTTACAGGTGTTCTCAAATGTGACATTAGTAGATAATCCGGCAAATGACGGGGACAGTTTTTTGATAAAGACTAAAGAGAAATCTTTCCGTGTTCGTCTTTACTTTGTTGACTGTCCTGAAACTTTTGCAGGTTCTGATGCTGATGTTGGGCGGGTTCTGGAACAGACGCGTTATTTTGGACTCTCGGATGCGGCGCGGACTGTTCATTTCGGCAAAGAAGCAAAAACTTTTACTAAGCACGCTCTTGCACAACCCTTTACTGTTTATACTGCTTTTGCGGATGCGCTGGGAAGAACATCCGAAGGCAGAGTATATGCGTTCGTTACTACTTATGACGGGAATGATTTGGCAAGTTTGCTCGTTAAAAATGGTTTTGCCCGAACTCATGGCGTAGGAAGGCAGACACCCAACGGAGTATCGCGCGATGAAATGAACGAGAGGCTTCGGGATTTCGAGGTCTCGGCTATGTTGAAGCGTGCTGGTGTCTGGTTTGAGAGCGACCCGGATAAGATTGCCGAACTTCGCGCTAAACAACGCAGTGAAGAGCAGGAATTATACGAATTCAAGGAACAAGCTAAAGAAAATTCGTCTGTCAAGAATTTGATTGACTTAAATACTGCTACCAGAAAAGAACTTATGTCTATTAAGGGAATAGGTTATGTTCTTTCTGAAAGGATTATAGAAGGCCGTCCCTATGAAACTGTAGATGATTTGTTGAAAGTGAAAGGAATCGGCCCCAAAACTCTTGAAAAGGTCCGCCTTTATTTTGTAGTGAATAATAAAGAACAGTAAACCCTCACATCCCCTCCGCCTGTTGGTGGCAGGAGAGACTAGACATGGGGGTTAATCGAAACTAAATTTCAATTAAGGAGGGTTTTAAATGCCTATAAAGATTGATTATGAGAAATGTTGTTGGAAGGACGGTAAATGCACATCGTGTGGATGCGGCGGCGAATGTGATGGCTGTGTCAAAGCATGTCCCGTTGATGCGTTGGAGCGGAAGATGAAATTGGAATACGATGAGGCGGCTTGTATTGATTGTGGAGCGTGTATTGATGCATGCGAACACAAAGCGATTACATTGATTGAATAATTGGAGGGGAATAAACATGAGAAAAACTCTTGGGATATTAATGTTGGGGCTTTTGGTGATTTTACAAAGCGGATGTATTAATCAAGGGGGTAATATGAAAGGCGATTTAAAAACACTGGTTGATGAAATAGGCAGGCAGTCCGAAGAAGCATTTTTAGCGGGTGATGTTGATAAACTGCTGGAATATTATTGTGACGATGTAGTGTCTATGCCGAATTTTCATGAAATGGTTAAGGGCAAGGATAATTTGAGGCATATGCTGGAAGCGATTAAATTAACGGGTATGAAGTTTGAATCGCTTGATTCAATAACTCTTGAAGCACACGGAAGCGGTAATTTGGTTTATGAAATCGGAACATTCAGCCAGTCCGTAATTATGCCCGGTTCAGATAAACCGCAGAAAAGCGAAGGGAAATATCTGACTGTTTGGAGAAAAGAGTCCGACGGAAAATTAAGAATTGCGGTTGAAATATATAACAGCAATGAAATGCCCGTTAAATAAGAATAATTAATTTTCGGAAACAACAATCGGCAAAGATTTTTTCCGTTATTTTCCCGTGTTAGATACTGGAATTATCTTTAATTTTCAATTTCTCTAATGCTATTTTTGTGATATATTACGACAGTGAAGATAATTTTTACTTATCATGCCAAATTGAGAATGGCTTTTCGCAATATTACAGAAGAAATGGTTCGGGAAGCTTTGAAGAATCCCGATGAAACAGGAATAGGATATAAGAATAAAACGTTGGCATATAAGACCTTCGCAGGAAAAAGGATTAAAGTGGTTTATACAAAAGAGAATTCAAATTTTGTTATTGTTTCAGTAATTTGGGAATAAAGGAGGAAATATTATGCAAATTACTTATGATACTAAAGCGGATGCTCTATATATCAAACTCAAAGATGGGGTATTTGTCTCCAATAAAGAAGTACAAGAAGGGGTTGTTTTGGATATTGGGGAAAAGAATAGTCTATTGGGAATTGAAATTTTAGAGGCGAGCAGCCGATTTTCTCTTGAAGATTTATCCAGAGTTGACCTAAAGATGCCGCTTAATTTGGCTACGGTGGCAGGGAAATAATATAAGGTCAAATAAAATTAAAGGAAACCTAAATGAAAATGGAATTGAAAAAGGGTTGCGCTTATTCTTTGCTTGTTCCCACGAGCATGGGTGTCCGCCTTGTTCCTGTAGATAGGCAGCCGGTCCATTGCGGCAATAATTTTATTATGACTGTTACCAGCGCAGAAACAAATGTTGCAAGCGTTTCGGCGTATCTCGGGCTTAAAGTTAAGGTATTAACCGCTTTTGTGAAAGGAAGCCCCATCGCAAAATTGATAAAAGAAAATCTTTCAAGCAGACACATGGATTATGAAGCAAAAGAGGTTGATGCGGGCGGGCCTTGGGGCTATCGCCACCAATTTAATATTGCCGATACCGGATGTGGCTGCCGCGGACCGAGAGTTTATAACGACCGCGCGGGAGAAGTGGGCAGAACTTTGAATGCAAGAGATTTTGATTTAGAAAGAATTTTCGGCAAAGAAGGCGTGCAGATTGTTCATATATCCGGGCTTATTGCGGCGCTGTCGCCCGAAACGGGGAGTTTCTGTCTTGAAATTGCCAAAGTTGCTAAAAAGCATGGAACTAAAATTTCTTTTGACCTTAATTACCGCGCTTCGTTCTGGAAGGGTCGCGAAAAAGAATTGAGGAAAATTTTCACGGAGATTGCGAGTGTTTCAGATATTCTTGTCGGCAACGAAGAAGATTTCCAGCTTGCTTTGGGAATAGAAGGGCCCGAAGCCGGCGGAAAAGGACTTGGTGAAAAAATAGATAGTTTCAAAAAGATGATAGAACAGGCGAAAAAATCTTTTCCTAATGCGACGGTTTTTGCGACTACGCTTAGAGAAGTTATCAGCGTAAACCGTCATCTTTGGGGCGCTATTATGTCGGTTGGAAAAGATTGGTATGTAGTCGAGCCGCGCGAAATAACTGTGCTTGACCGTATAGGCGGCGGGGACGGATTTGTCGGCGGTGTGCTTTGCGCAATCCTAAAAGGTTGGGAATCGGAAAAATGGGTTCAATTCGGTTGGGCAAGCGGAGCATTGGTCACGACCCTTCTTACCGATTACGCCCAGCCTGCCGATGAAGAAGAAATTTGGAGTATATGGAAAGGCAATGCGAGGGTAAAAAGATAAACAGAACACTGTTCCGATTAATCCCCATGCTTAATTTTGCGAACATAGTGAGAAAAACGATGGGGGGTAGCTGCGCATTTTGATTATTATTGGTTAAGAGACTATATTGTATATAAAAATGAGGATTATTCCTTCGAGGTCTCAATGGAGAAAATGGTCTCTTCCTTCTAAAGTAGGATATATAGCTTCCTGTATTACCATAATTGGAGTTGCAAGTTTAATTTTTAGACCTTTAGGGAATATATATCAGAATCATTTAAAAGAAATTCATTCGTTAGAGATAGCAAGATTAGATATTAATCGCCTAATAGAGGATTGTGATCTATCTTGTTTAAAAATTGCCAAACAATTCCCTGAAGAAGTTAATAAAATAGTTGGCTCCGAATTTGGAACTGAAGGTTCACTGATTGCAAAATTAATGGCGCTTCCTAATGTATATGGTGAGAAGATGGATTCAGAATACGAAAAATTAATAAAAGATGAGGAAAGGATATGTCTTGAAAATTTTAATCAGAAAGACATTCATCTCATACTTGAGTTGAAAACTGAAGCCCAAAAAATAGATAACTTATATAATCGTTTGCAAAAATATAAAGAATCTTTCGAGCAACAAGTTCAAGAAACATGGCTTTATCAAAATTATATTGCGAATAAAAAATAAAAAGGGTCAAGTCTTGCAAAGCAATTCTTAAAAGTGATTACAGAATATGATATCCATGTCTTCTAATGCTAATGAGAATATTAAAATAGCAAGGTTTATAGATATGGATGCTTGCAAGGAGGTCTTTTCTGAAGATTACAGCACATTTTTACTGTGTTCTCATAAGTGCTATGAGGACAAAGAAGAGTTACGAGTCTATGATAGAAAGGGGTCTACTTTAGAAACAGATTTTGTTTTGCTTAGTTGCTGGACAATATTAGATGGTGACGAACCAACAGAAGAAGAATGGGAAATTTTTGAAAAAGACTTGCCAGAAAAATCGCCAGTGGTTGCAATTATTTCTAGCCCACAAAAAGTTTACAATCTTTTGTATAAGACATTAAACATAAAAAGAAAAAATGGTCGCAGTCATCCATTCTTTGACATTAAACATGATAGAGTTAAATATTATCCAGATAAAAAGAAGCCAAAAGGCAAATTGACGATACTAGATGCTATATTCAGTAAAGATAAGAAGAAGTTTGAAAAGGAAAAAGAATATCGATTTGGTGTTCACTTTAGTGCGGCTTTTCATGAAATAATTACTTACATCTTTAATGTCCCCAATCCTTGCAATTATATTGATAAGTATTATTTTAATCCAAACAATAAATTAAAAGCAGAAGAATTATCAAAATTATTTTGCATATTGCAAATGTCAGGAGATTTTTATAAAAGACCACTATGGAATTTGTTAGCAAATAAGGATGTTTTACTCAACCAAATAAATGTTAAGTCAATAAAAAAAGAAAAAAGGGTCAAGTTTTGCAATGACACATAAGAAAAATTCAAATTGGCACCTTCCGAAAGATGTAGTTTTTACGTGGAGTATTTTGCTTGTAATTCCGATTATTGCAATTCTTACTGCTGTACTCATCCCTGTTTTTGCTCGGTTAAAGACTTTAGAACCTGTAATTTTCTATTGTTACATAGGCGGAAGCATTGGTATTCTTGGCATTATTCTCTTTTTTGTAGCTCGTACCAAAATAAAAAGAAAAAAATAAAAAGGAGGAATAAAATGGATGAGAAACAAATGAAAGAGTGCAAATCTTGTTATCAGCAGATTGATGCCCGCGCTAAAAAGTGTCCGTATTGCCATCTTTGGCAAACAAAGCTTTCAGCTTTTACACATCATCCGGCTTCCAGTGTAATTTATATTGTTTTATTCATTGCATTTTACTATGGAGCTATGTACTTGATAAGTAATCAGATGAAGGAGAGTTTTGATTTTATGTCTCGCGAATTCAGTCAAGATTCAGGGCTTATAATCAAATCACACCACGAGTGGTTTCCGACCGAAGATAGTTTTAATGTGGTGGGGGTAGTAGCTAATACGGGTAGTGATGCATGGAGTTCAATTAGTGTTGAAGTTGAAATGTTTGATAAAGAGGGAAAATTTGTATATGAGTGTTCTGAATATCTTAGTGGAACCCTCTATCCTGGTAAGGAAGAAAATTTCGTAGTAGATTGCAGTGGCTGTAATAAAGCACCGATTCCTGAATTTGACCATTACGAAATAAAAATTACTAATGCTTATTATAAAAAAATAAACTCATCTAAAAAAGAGTAAAATAGTCCCAAATCTTGAAATGGTTTTTGTATTTCTAACCTAAACAGGAGATAGGTTATGGAAAAGAAAAAAGATTGGTTTTCAATTTTTATGATTTTAGTATGTTTATCTGCTGTAATTGTTCCCCTTGTTGTTATTTTTGAGAAGTTATTCTGTGATACGTCTTTTTCTTTTATCAGCTATGAATTAGGGGTATTTATGCAGAATTTTTGGTTGGTTTCAACTATTCTTCTTATTATTTTTATAATTCTTTCCAAGATTAAGAAGAAAGACAAACTTTTCAACTTTGGAATAGCGTCTTTAATAGCAGTAATATTGTTTTTTATGCTTCTTCCAGCACTTAACCGAGCTAAACCGGTTATTTACTTATATCCTGAAAAACCGCAAATGGTAAAAATAGACATTGAATATAAAGGAGAACTTTTGTGTACTTATCCGACAATAGGCGAAAATGGCTGGGAAATAATTGCTTATCCTGATGGGACGATTGAGGATATTCAAACAGGGCGGAAGTATTATTGTTTATTTTGGGAAGGTAGAGACAAGTTGAAGATTGATATAGACAGCGGTTTTATTGTTCCCGGTAAACAAACGGCAAAGTTTTTGGAAGAAAAACTGCAGGAGATTGGATTAAATGAGATGGAAGCAAATGAGTTTATTATTTACTGGCTGCCTAAGATGATTAATAACAAATACAATCTTATTCACTTTGCTACGGATGAATATAATAAATTAGTACCGTTGAAAGTTAACCCCAAACCCGATACAGTTATCAGAGTTCTGATGTTGTATAAAGAAGTAAATAGGCCTTTTAACATTGCACCCCAGACATTTGAATATAAAGAAAGAAACGGATTTACATTAGTTGAATGGGGCGGAACAGAGATGTAAATTAATTAAAATTAAAAATTTACCTTTATTACTCCGTCTTTCTTACTTAATTTTACTTTCTTGGTTTTCCCTCCTGATGTGATTTCATAATCTCCGTAAAAACCGCGGGTTTTGTAATTTCCGTTTTTATCTGCTTTGCCGGATGTTTTGGTCCACCATTTATTGAATAAAAGGTCATGGTAAACATCCACTTGAGCGGTGGGCGTCCAGTCCTTTTTCCACATTGCCGTTTGAGGTATCCAATGCCCTTCTTCCCAGAAGCCCCACATCAAGATTGCTTCAACACTTGGATGTGCAAAGAAAATCGGGAAATAAGTTTGCATTTCTTCCGCCATGCCTTTGTCGTTATCAGCCATAAATAAACATTCGGTTATTTTTATGGGCAGATTGAATTTGGCAAGTTCGTCAAGCATTTTTTGGACGTGTTCGGGTGAGGTAGCGCCCATCCATTTAGATTTGTTTTTATGCGAGGCAATCAGATGTCCCTGGCAGCCGATTCCGCCTATCGGTACGCCGTTTGCCAAAAGGTCTTTGATTTGCATTATATAAGCGTAGGCGTTATAGCCATCCACAAGAACACCGTAATCGTTTACAAAAAGGGTGATATCGGGATTGCCGTATTTTGCCATATATGCCATTTCGTTTATTATGCCGAAACCGAAACGATGGATAAAAAATTCGCCCTGAATCATTTCGTTGTTCAAATCGAATTCGCTGATGCGTCCTTTGAAATGTTTTGTGGTGCCGATGGCGCGGCGGGCTATTGCTGAGCGAAGTTCGGGATTGGGGAGTTTTCTTAGCCATTCTTGAACTAATTCTTCTTTCTCCCAGAATATGCAGTGGCCGCGCATCGGGATGTTGAGTTTATGGCAGATTTCCCAAATTTCGTCGGCGACGGTATAGTCTACTTTGTTGGGCTTCTTTTCGCAGTCATACCATTTAAGAGCATTCTCATGGACGGCATAATTGAAATTTTCCGAGAGAATTTTGATAAACATCTTTCTGTCTTTTTCGGACATTGCGTTTTCGTGTTTTGTGGCTAAGTGGTTGGTTATCGCGGTGCCGAATAAAAATTCGTGGCGCTTCTGCTCTATTTTAACGTCGGCGCCTTTTTTCGTTTTTACCTCAATGTCGCCCATCCGTATTTTTTTAATGCGTTCGTCTATTGATTTAATGCCCATAATTTATCTCCTAAACGGAACCATGGTTCCGTTTACCCCGCAGAGTATCGAGGAAAATATCCCTTCGGGGAAATTTTCCCGATGTTTTACGATGCGGGGTTTTCTATTAAAAGTTACTTCCACTGTCCCGCCCTAAACCAGAACAAGTTCGGTTCAGGGGTTTCTATTAAAACTCTACTGTTATTGATTTATCTTCTTTACTCAGCTTCACTTCCTGCGTTTTTCCGCCGGATGTAATCAGATAATCTCCGTAAAATCCGCGGGTTTTGAACTGTCCGTTTCTGTCCGCCCTGCCTGATGTTTTAGTCCACCATTTATTGAATATAAGGTCGCGGTAAGCTTTCGCTTGCGGAGTTGGCGTCCAGTCTTCTTTCCACATTGCAGTCGGAGGTATCCAATGGTCCTTGGCCCAGAAACCCCACATAATTATTGCTTCGACATTGGGGTCTGCAAAGAAAATAGGAAAATATATTTTTAGTTGTTCGGCGGTTTCCTCCTCATTTTCTCCGCCGAAAAGGCATTCGGTCATTTTAATCGGCATATTGAATTCGGCGAGCCTGTCAAGCGCTCTCTGCGCGGTTTCGGGTGTTGCCGTTTTTGGTGTAAGGACATGCGCCTGGACTCCGATTCCGTCAATCGGAACGCCGTTTTTCAGGAAGTTTTCTATTTGGGTCATGTAGGCGCCTAAGTTGGCGCCGTGATTAGCGATGATGAAATAATCATTTACATAGAGTTTTACATCGGGGTTGCCGAATTTAGCGGCATATGCCATTTCGTTAATGACGCCGTAACCGAGGCGGCGGCGGAAAAAATCGCCGAAGATCATTTCGTTATTAAGGTCAAATTCGTCAATTCGCCCTTTGAAATGTTTTGTCACGTCTATTGCGTGTTCTATGACTTTTTTACGGAGTTCGTCGGTATTCAATTCATTTAGCCAACCCATAACGAATTTATCTTTTGCCCAGAATAGGCAGTGACCGCGTATAGGGATACTGCGTTCGTCGCAGAGTTCCAATATTTCATCCGCGGGAGCGTAATTAATCGAATCTTTTGTGTGTTCGGTGCTGTACCATTTAAGCGCGTTTTCGTGGACAGCATAATTGAAGTTTTCTCCGAGAACTTTCAAATATTGTTCTCTGTCTTTCTCGGGCCACACCTGCCAGTTAGTTTCTGCGACACTGCTGTGGATTGCCGTGCCGAATAAAAATTCGTGGCGGATTTGCTCTATTTTTACATCGGCATTTCGTTTTGTTTTCACGATAATATCACCCATGCGTATTTCTGCAATGCGCGCGTTCACAGCTTCGGGCGCAATCTTTGCTTTTATCTCCGCTTCAAGTTCTTCCCGAGTTTTTTCCTGCGCGAAACAACCGGACACAATCAACGTGGTTACAACAACAAGTGAAAATATTGACGATACTTTCATAATATAACCTCCTAATCGGAACGTAGTTCCGGTTACCCCCACGGTTAGTCTCGCCATTCCTGCCCGCTTCGCAAGCAGGCGGGGCTTCTGTGGCGGACTGTGGGGGTTTCTATATTTATAAAATCCTGCCCCGTTGGAAATTATCCGTATTAATTCCTGTTGCAAATGATTGTAGTATTTACCCAACGGTTAAGAAATTTCCTACGGGGTTCGCTTAATATATCATAAATTTACCCCCACACCAAAAATTTTTGTGCGTTGGTGTGGTTGTGTATTTTTCTGTATAATTACAGATATGAACCCAATGTTTACGAAGTTTATTGTTAGCGTGGTAATTGCCGTTGTTGTATCGTTCCTTTGTTCGCTTGCAGAAGCCATTTTACTAAGTCTTAATCCCCTTACGATGCATCGTTTAAGGAGTAAAAGGCCCAAAGCCGCAGATTCCTGGGTAAGGATGAAAAAGACGATAGCGCGACCGATTGCGGCTATATTGATACTAAATACTGTTGCGCATACCGGGGGAGCGACGGTAGCAGGAGCCGCGTTTGTAAATCTTTACGGTGAGAAAGCAATATGGATATTTTCCGCGGCTTTTACCTTTATAATACTTTTTGGAACGGAGATGCTGCCTAAAATTATAGGCGTAAGGTTCCGCGACAGGTTGGCTCCGATTTTAGCAAAACCGTTGGAGATGGCAACAAGAGCACTCCATCCCTTGGTTAAGTTAAGTGAAATTATGTTTAGAGGGGTAGGACAAGGCAGGGAACATGAACAAATCACAACTGCCGATATTGTTACTTTTGCTTCGCTGGCGCGGGCAGGAAAAGTTATAGGGTTGGAACAGGAAAATATAATCGTAAATGCTATTCGCTTGAGTCATACGGCTATTGAAAAAGCGATGCTTTCTTGTGACAGAGTTAAGTTTATAAGAAAAAGCGATACGATTGAGGATATTATCAATTTAGCCAATACATTTAAACACACGCGTTATCCGGTAAGCAATACCGATGATATTCACGGAATTTACGGATATGTGAATATGAAAGGCGTTCTGCCGAATATTACAATTGATAAAGAACAAATTATGGGCCAGACAAAACCGTTGCTTCATGTTCAGGCGACTGATAATCTTATGGTTGCGCTTACGACAATGCTTCAGAACAAACAGCATCTTTTATCTGTCTTGGACAATAAGAAAACTTGTGCCGGCATCATAACTATGGAAGATATCGCCGGTGAATTGGTTGGGGCTGATATTGAGATGTTTAAGTGAGAAAAAGTAGTGAGCCCAGAACCAGAACAAGTACGGTTCTGGGTAAATAGGCCTGCAACTGAAGAACGGCGGGTAGAGAGTAGAAAGTAGAGAGAGAAGAAAGTGGATCCGCCTCCGCTAAAGCTATGGCGGACAAGGAGTAGCCCACCACAAAAGATTCGGCGGGCAGGGAGTAGAGAGAGTAGAAAGTAGAGAGAAAAAATAATAACAATAATGGGAGAAATAATTTGCCCGTACTCGACGCATAGAAGGAGATTTATAAAATGGAAGCCAGAGAGATATTTATAACAAAATTTGATAAGGAACGGCTTAAAGAACTTATATCCGTAGCCTATGACTTTGGCAAGGAAGAACATAAAAACTTGTCCGATTTAAAGGATGAACTTTCCCGTGCTAAATTAATAGCATCGGAGAAAATTCCTTCGGATGTGGTAACCATGAATTCAAAAGTTGCATTGCGCGATATTAATACATCTGAAAAAATGAATTATACGATTGTTTTCCCAAAAGATGCTAACATTGATGAAGGGAAAATTTCGGTTTTGGCCCCGTTGGGTACTGCAATGCTCGGCTATCGTGCCGGAGATGTTATCGAATGGCAAGTCCCCTCAGGCAGAAGACGCATTAAAATAGAAAAGATTCTATACCAACCCGAAGCATCCGGGGATTTTCATCTGTAGAATAGATGTTACATTACTCTTTTTATTCCGAAATTGTGCCTGACGAATCTCTGGTTTCGGGTGTTATCGTTGTCCCATTTTTTGAATTCAAATGTATATTGGTAGATGTTAAAACACGTTCTCCTCGCAGATATGAATTTGTGGCAGGACGTTCTGAGCCATGCGAAACTGCTGAGGAAACGGCAAGACGTGAGGTAACTGAGGAGGCAGGCGCGAGAGTGGGCAGTTTGAAAAGGATAGGATACCTTTTGGTCCATAATGACGATAAACCTATCCATCCTTTCCCATTTCCTGACAGTTATTTAGTCGTATTTGCGGCACAATGTAAGAAGATAGATGATTCTTTGCGGCATAAGCATGAAAGTGCGGGTATTATTCTATGTTCATTGGAGGATACTTTAAAACATCTCGAGAGACAGCCCGACTGGAATATTGCGATTTTTAATCTTGCAAAACAATCGTTAGGATTCTATAAAGACGATATGCGGATGAAGATTCGGCCTATGGCTGTGGATGATGTTCCTGTTGTCACAAAACTTGTGGCAGAATGTCACAAGTTTCTTGCCGAACAGCAGAAATTTTCTTCACTTCAACTAGAATGTCTTCTTAAGGAACGCTGTTCAGAAAAATATATCAAGAAATTATATAAAGAATTTCCGCACTATATTGCAGAAACGGAAGATAGCATTGCGGGAGTTATAGAGATTGAAGGAAATGATATTGGTGGATTATGGGTTTTGCCAAAATATCACAGGCAGGGTGTTGGGAAAAAATTATTTTTGAAAGCAGAAGAATTGGTTGTTGAAAACGGCTATAATATTTTGACTGTTCATACAACAGGATACGCTATCCCATTTTATGAGGCTATGGGCATGCATATTGTGAAAAGAGAACAATGTAATAATGGTCCGTTAAAAGGTTTGGCTTTGACTTTCTTGGAGAAACCTTTAAAGAGAAAATAGATAAGTATATTGATAGTTTAAAATCACGATATTATGAAAGATGAATCTGTTATTAAAATAATTAAACAAAAAGAAGCCATTCTTTTTGACTTATTTCACACATTGACAGCTTTAGAATCAACATGGTCCAACGGGCCTATGACTTCAGAGATGCTTGGTGTTGATAGGAAAGATTGGAATGAACAGGTGCTTGAGAAATCCCGAGAACGTCTGGCTGGGAAAGTAAAAGATCCGTTGGTGATAATTAGAAATATGGCACATGCAATTGATAAGACAATTTCGGAAGAAGTTGTTCAATCCGCTGTTAATAACAGGATTAAAAGATTTGAGGGTGCACTTATCAATATCCCCAAAGAAACAACGCGTGTGCTTAAAACGCTGAAGAAGATGAATAAGAAAATCGGGCTTGTCAGTAATGCTGACATTTCGGAAATAGTTGCTTGGGATAAATCGCCTATCGCACATTTATTTGATTCTGTTATTTTTTCCTGCGAAGTTGGTTGCGTTAAACCTGAACCGGAAATCTATAATATTTGCATAAAAGAGTTAGGTGTAAAAACAAACCAGTGTTTATTTGTCGGAGATGGTGGGTCAAGAGAACTTGAAGGAGCAAAAAATCTTGGAATAACAACAATCATGATAACTGGTATAATCAGCGAACTTTGGCCCGATAAAATTGCGGAAAGAAGACCACATGCTGACTATGTAATAGAACAATTAACAGAATTAATATAGGCAAGATGAATTAAGGTAACTTAAATCGTTGTGAAGGGAAAATGAAAGAAACGGTTTTTGTTTCCGGAGCAAATAGGGGTGTCGGGTTTGCGCTTGTAGAAAAATTTCTACGAGAGGGGTTTTGTGTTTTTGCGGGTTCGCGCAAGAGTTCAGCGGATCTTTCCGCTATATTGAAAAAATTTCCCGAGAATTTAACGCTTGTCACTTTGGATGTTACAGATATGGATTCTATCCGGCAGGCAGTTAAAAAAGTTGCCGAAACAGCGCCGGCATTGGATATACTAATAAATAATGCGGCGGTTTATTTGGATAATAAAGGTGTGCTTCTGGAAAAACTTGATCTTAACGATGAGCATCTTGAGAAGACAATGGATGTTAATGTTTACGGTCCGCTTCGTATGACACAGCAATTTCTGCCGTTACTTGAAAAGGGGAAACGAAAACTTATAATGAATATTTCTTCGGAGGCAGGGAGTATTGCCGACGGCTGGCGTAAAGAGGCATTTGCTTACTGTATGTCCAAGAGCGCGCTTAATATGCAGTCCAGAATATTGCAGAATTATCTCGCTCCGAGGGGATTTAAAATTTTGGCGGTACATCCCGGATGGGTGCGTACAGAGATGGGCGGGCCTAACGCGTCTATAAGTACGGAAGAATCGGCAGAAGGTATATTCAAACTAGCGACGAGAAAATGGACGAGCGAAGATGTGATTTATATTGATTATCAGGGAAATGCAATGAGATGGTAATAAAATCGATTGCGCATATTTGCATAAAAGCAAAAGACCTTGAAGCAACGAGGCATTTTTATTGCGATTTGCTCGGGTTTGAAAAAATTTTTGACTTTACAAAAGACGGGAAGGTTTCGGGATTCTATTTTAAAGCGGGCGATAAAAATTTTATTGAGGTGTTTGAGGCAAGAGAGGCGGGAAGCAATAATTCGCAAATTCTACACATGTGTTTTGAAACAGATGATATTAAAGGGTTGAAAAAAATGTTGGATTCAAAGAAAATTAAGACGACGGAAATAAAATTGGGAGTTGATAATTCGTATCAATTCTGGGTAAAGGACCCTGACGGAATTGATATTGAATTTCTGGAATATACTAACGACAGTTCACAGTTTACAAAGAAAAATGCGGAAATGGATTGGTGAGCCCCGTTAGAGATTAGAAAGAAAACTTATGATTTGTCTTGATGTTTTGGGAGTAAAAAAATACAATGCCTAACATTAAGTTAGATTTGCGGTCGCCTAAGGGCGACCTATCTCTAACGGGGTAAAATTATGGGAGAAAATCGTTATGAGCAGTAATTCAAAAGAATATTTTTTAAATCCAATTCTTGCGGGTTTTTATCCCGACCCGGCGATATGCAGGGTTGGGGAAGATTATTATCTTATAAATTCTTCCTTTTCGTATTATCCGGGCGTGCCGATTTTTCATAGCCGAGATTTGGTGCACTGGAATCAACTCGGGCATATTTTGAATAGGCCCGAACAGCTTAATCTTGATGAACTTACCGTTTCTCAGGGAATTTACGCGCCGACTATTAGTTACAACGACGGTATTTTTTATATGATAACGACTCTTGTCGGAAGGGGCGGAAATTTTGTAGTAACCACCGAAGATCCCGCAGGACCTTGGTCTAATCCTTTTTGGATTCCGGATATTGTCGGTATCGACCCGTCAATATTTTTTGACGATGACGGCAAAGCGTATATTATTCATAACGGCGAACCGCCCGGAGCAAAACCTTTGTATAAAGGGCATAGGGCACTTTGGCTGTTGGAGTTTGATAAGCATTCAAAAAAGGTAGTGGGAAAAAGACATCTCCTTGTTGACGGGGGGACAAATATCAAAGAAAAACCTGTTTGGATTGAGGGTCCCCATATATTCAAAAAGGACGGTTATTATTATTTACTTTGTGCCGAAGGCGGAACAAGCATAAACCATTCACAGGTTGTTTTCAGGTCTAAAAATGTTAAAGGCCCTTATGAGAGTTACGAAAAAAATCCGATTCTTACTCAGAGGCATTTAGACCCGAAACGCAAAAATCCTGTTACAAATACGGGACACGCTGATTTCGTTCAGACACAAAACGGCGAGTGGTGGGCCGTGTTTCTTGCCTGCAGGCCTTACGATGAAGAGAACCATTTTAATACGGGAAGAGAAACGTTTTTGGCGCCCGTTGAGTGGATTGACGGATGGCCGAAAGTAAATTTAGGCGGAGAGGAGGTAAAGTTCAAATATCCCGTTCCCAATTTGCCCAAAGCGGACAGGACAGAATTTCCTTTGAACGGGAATTTCATTTTAAGAGACGATTTTAATGATGAATATTTGGCGCCTTATTGGATTTTCCTGCGCAGTTATAGGGATGAATGGCTTCAGCCGCAGCGCGTTAAAGGACATTTAAGCCTGCGGCTTAGGCCCGAAATTATCGAAGACAAAGCGAATCCTTCTTTTTTGGGAAGAAGGCAACAACATACTAATTGTTATGCTTCTGTTGCTTTGAATTTTACACCGGAAAAAGAAAAAGAAACAGCAGGTATTATGGCGTTTCAGAATGGTTTTTATTATTATTTGGGGAAGACATTATCCGGGACAAAACAGGTTGTTCAATTAAAGAGCCATTCTTATACCGCTATTAAAATTGAACTTAGCGAAGAGGATGCAAAGAAACCGCTGTTTTTAAAAATAGAAGCAAAAGGCAAATTTTATAATTTTTATTATGCCACAACTCCTAATGAATGGCGTGTAGTCAAGGAAAATATGGACGGCAATCTCTTAAGCACTGATTATGCCGGCGGGTTTGTCGGCGTTGTCTTCGGAATGTACGCAAGTTCGCAAAAGAGGCAGTCGGAAAATTACGCGCATTTCGACTGGTTTGAATATAAGGGCTACGACCCTATTTTCGATATAAATAAATGAATATTTTCAAATCAGTAGTTTTTGTTTTTTTTGTATCTTTCTTCTTGCTTTTGACTTTTTCTTTTATCTCCTGCCAGCAGTCTCTTATCCATAAGGACGTGACATTATCGTTTTTAAAAGATGATAATACGGTAATTGCTATAATAGATATCGAAATCGCCGAAACTTCCCAAAGCCATATCAAAGGGCTTATGTTCAGGGGGCTTAAAGATTTTTCTTCGGGGATGTTGTTTTTATACAAAGACGCAAAATATAGAAGTTTTTGGATGAGGAATACTCCGACTTCGTTGGATATAATTTTTGTCGGCGAAGATTTGAAAATCGTCAATATCGCCGAGAAAACTTTGCCCATGTCCGATACAAGGTATATTTCAAGTTCTCCCGCGAAATATGTTGTGGAAGTGAAAGCGGGTTTTGTAAAAAAGTACGGAATTAAAGCAGGAGATAAAATAAGTTGGGAGAGATTATGATTTTAAGTAGCAAGTAGGAAGTAGAAAGTAGAGAGAAAGACCTATTCAAAAAGTTCTCGCTACTTGCCCTGAACCAGAACAAGTTCCCCGCCTGTTGCGAAGCGGGCAGGGATTCAAGACTTGCTACTCTCTACTCTCTACTTTATAATTCCCTTTCATTATGGATAACGTTTCTAAATTGCCCGCAAAGAATTTAGGCAAAAATTTCATTCCCAAAAGGTTTCTTCCAAAAGGGAAAAACGAATATTATCTGCGCGATATTCAGGCAAAGAAATTACTTCCCAAAAGGCGCTATAGACATCTTAAAAAGTTAGAAATCGAAAAACTGATAGAAAACAACAATACTTGCGACAACTGGGATGAAATATTAGTTGCCGACAAATTTGCCCACGAACAAATAAAAGACTCCAGATTTATAGGGCGTGTCCGCATCGGAAGCGTTCGAAAAATAGCGCTCGAACATCACGACTTGCAGCTTCCTTCCGGAATTACAAATAGCGTGGTTATTTCCTGCGATATAGGCGATGATGCGGCTATACATAATGTCGGTTATCTTGCGCATTATATAATCGGCGAGCGCTCTATATTGTTCAATATAGACGAGATGCATACGACTAATCATGCCAAATTCGGCAACGGCATCATAAAAGAAGGCGAGCCGGAAGATGTGCGTGTATGGCTTGATTTGATGAATGAGTCAGGTTCCCGCAAAGTTTTGCCTTTTGACGGAATGATACCTGCCGATGCATATCTGTGGGCTAAATATCGCGACGATACAAAGTTACAAAAAAAACTCAAAGAGATTACTCAAAAAACTTTTGCCCCGCACCAGAACGAGTTCGGTTCGGGGTATAATTTACGCCGCGGTTTTTACGGAACGGTCGGCAGTCAATGCGTTATAAAAAATTCCCGCATTTTAAAAGACGTAAAGATAGGGGAATATTGTTATATAAAGGGCATAAACAAACTGAAAAATTTAACGATTAATTCGTCTCAGGAAGAACCTACGCAAATTGGTGAAGGTGTCGAATTGGTTAACGGCATCATCGGTTTTGGATGCCATATTTTTTACGGCTGCAAAGCAGTGCGGTTTATTTTGGGGAATAATTCGAACCTTAAATACGGAGCGCGTCTTATAAACTCGTTCCTCGGAGATAATTCGACCATTTCCTGCTGCGAGGTTTTAAATAATCTTATATTTCCGGCGCACGAACAACATCATAATAATTCGTTTCTAATTGCGTCTTTAGTTATGGGGCAAAGCAATATAGCGGCAGGCGCTACAATCGGTTCCAATCATAATAGCCGCGCAAACGACAACGAAGTCCGGGCAGGCAGGGGATTTTGGCCGGGATTATGCGTGAGCATAAAACATTCATGCAGATTTGCTTCTTTTGTTTTATTGTCCAAAGCGGATTATTCTTTTGAACTCGATATCCCTTTGCCTTTTTCACTTCTTAAAAATAATGCATCGACAGATAGTTTGGAAATAATACCGGCTTTTTGGTGGCTCTATAATATGTATGCTTTAGCAAGGAACACATGGAAATTCCGCCAGCGCGATAAACGAAAAAGAAAAGTTCAACCCGTTAGAAATGAATTTCTTCACGGGTTTCAAAATATTGAATTTGATTTTTTGGCCCCGGATACTGTTGAGGAAATATTGAATGCCCGCAGGTTGCTGGAAATATGGACTGCAAAGGCAGTTCTTCGTAAACAGGACAGGAGCATTGAAGATAAAAACGATGAGTGGCTTTCGCAATATGGGCGCGAGATTCTTTCGGGTTCCGAAGAAAAAGTAGATAACCTGGAAATTTTAGGCGAGGGGATAGAAAAATCAAAGCGCAAGACCGTTATTTGCAAGATATATCTTACATATCATGCTTATGGCGATATGCTGCACTATTATGCCGTGAAAAATCTTTTGGCTTACTTTAAAGCGAATTCAAAGGCTAAATTTTTATCTATGTGCAAGACGCTGAGCTGTAAACGTGAAAAAGAATGGGTAAATTTCGGAGGACAAATCATAGTTAAGAAAGATGCCGATAAACTCCGCTCGGATATCGGTTCCGGCAAACTTGCAACGTGGGGAAAAATCCACAATAGATATGATTCCCTGTGGGCTAAATATCCTCTTGAAAAACAAAAACACGCATTTGCAGCGCTTTGTAATCTTTTGGGAACAAAGAACATTAGTCTTGAACAATGGGAAAGAGCTTTAGACAGGATAGTACAAATTCAGGAATATATCTGCCAGCAGGTTTACATATCCAGAAAAAAGGATTTTGACAATCCTTTCAGAAAACTTACATATAGAAATGCAGCCGAAATGGAGTCAGCAATCGGGAAGATTGAAGACAACACTTTTGTCAAATTGGTGCGAAAAGAAACGAAAGATTTCGAAAAATTAGTGAAAGAAGTTAAAAAGAGAGGGTGAATGGATATTAAGGATGACAAATATTCTAAATACGCGTTAGTTCGAGAGATGGTGCAAACAGAAGAAGTTGTTATAACGTTCAATCCCGAACAAACATGGAATATTGCGCAAAAGATTAAATCCGTAGGCAGACTTTTACTTACGGGCGAAGGTTCAAGCCGAATATTTCCCGCAAAGAATACTATCCGCAAAGCATTAACTTTGGGATTAAACCTTCAGATTGTTACCGACGGCTCGCGCCAGGCGGCTCAATATGACCTTTCGAAATTTGCCGTATTTTGCGCATCAAATTCCGGGAAGACCAAGGAAATTATTCTACTTGCGAAGAAATTGGCTGAAATGGGCAATAGCAACACTTTTGGATTGACTGCCAATGAAAATACTCTTTTACAACAGGAATGTAAGGAGACATTTATTCTTAAATGCGGCAAGGAAGATGCGGTTGCCGCCACAAAAAGCGTTGTCGAACAGGCGCTTTTTTATGAATCTATAATTTGGAATATTAAAGGCATCGATAACGAAGCGAAAATTCATAAGTTGGCGGATGATATAAAAAAAGCTTTAACATTGCCGATTGACCGAAATGTCGTTGAAACCGCCACAAAAGCATCTACTATTTATTTTGCCGGTTATAACGACGGAGTTGCGGAAGAACTCACTCTTAAAACAAACGAAATCACCCGCAGAAAATCCGATTATCTGGAAGGCACTTATGCCGTGCACGGGATAGAAGAGGTGATGAATCCGAATGATGTCGTTTTTGTTATGGACCCTATTGAAGAAGAAATAGATAAAATCAGGGAAGTTCTGGTTAAGGGCGTCGGGTTAAAGGTTATAGCGATTGCCGACAGAATTACGCCTTTCCCTACAATACGAATCCCTAGTTGCGGCGATATGAATCCGTATGTTTATCTGTGCGCCGGATGGAATTTGCTGGTTGAAATCGGATTGGCTTTAGGTATAAATCTCGACAAGCCCCAACGCGCGCGTAAAGTCGGAAATGAATTTATTGCCTGAGCGTTAAGCTATTATTGTCATTACCAAAGAAGTAATGACCGGGATAGTGAAATTGTCGTCTATTTTAGACGAGAAAAGTTCTACTAAAGCGGCAGTCAGACTTCCATATAGAACTAATTGAAGATTTAGGCCCGCGAACCGTAAGCTCGGAACTTGCATTAAAGCGATGCCTAAGATCATTGCTGAAATAAAGAAAGAAATTGCGCCTTCCAAGGATTTTTTGTTGTAAATTCTTATTCTCCCCCATCTTTCGCCCACAAAGGCCGCCGCTACGTCCGATACTGCAAGAAAGCTTAAAGACAAAATTGCTATATATTTCGGCGAAAATATTACGGCGATAAGCGTGCCCAAAAGAAAATAAGTGGTGCCGACCAAATGAGATTTTTCTTTCGGTTTAAAAAGAGGAGTTAAATGCTTGAATGCCCATTTATTAAATCCGGAATTTTTAAAACGGAAAATTTCCAGTATTAAGATGATCAGAAAAAAGATTGAGATGGTGATTATGGTTCCGGTTTTGTGCCCGAAATAATAGCCTATAGGGAAAAGAAGGCCGGTTCCTAAATGATAGACATTTCTCTGCCACTTTTTCATGTTATTTGTGAAAATTATACTAGCCCCGTTGATATTTTACAATCTACGGGGCTAAAGCGCGGTTAAAGGAGCAAGAAATAAATTATCTTATGCCTCGCAGTATAATCGTTTGAGATTTTTGCCTGTTATGCTAAAATGAAAGCAAAGATACAGGCGGGTAATATGGAAAATACAAAAAGCGGGTTTACCCCGTTTAGAGATGGCAAATCAAAACGAGGTTTAACATTAAATAGAACTGTAGTAGCTGAAGAGAAAACAAAACTATCCCCGATTGGTTATGTCCGCCATTGCCACAGTGGCGAACTATCTCTAACGGGGTTTACATTGCTGGAACTTTTAACGGTTGTCGCTATTATAAGCTTGCTTGCCGCAATGATTTTCCCGAATTTGGGTAAGGTAAGAGTCAGAGCCAGAATAGCAAAGGTTGTTGCAGAACTCAAAACTATAGAACTTGCTTTAATGGAGTATTATTCAGAACATGGTGGTTTCCCGACAAATGATACCTCTCCGGTGAAGAAGGGGCTTTATAAATTGTTTGAGGAGGACTTATTGGAAACAGCTCTTCAGGATGCTTTTTTAGATGCCCCTTATGAGTATTACTCTTGCGTAGATGATGTAGCTACAGCCGATTCCTGTATCGTTTTTTCTGTGGGTTCGGACGGAGTAGATAATGGCGCTACAAATTTTCCAGGTGCTCTTGCCGATGCTTATCCAGGTCTTGGTGATCTACCGCCAGATCTCGAGAAAATGCCGACATCAGATAATATTTACTTATTTGTCGGGGCTAATATGGCAAGAACAGACCCGTTATTCGGCAGAGAAAGCGATATTCGTTATAAGAAATAAAGGTAAGGGTAAGGAAGCCCGTATCGTTTGACGGTAAAGGTTACGTTAAAAGAGGAAAGATGTAACCCAACTACAAAACGGGCATCGTAACCATAACCCTATACCGAGTTTTAATACGGCGTGGTACCCAAGTAGCAAGGGAGCGGTCTGCAAAACCGTTATGCGTGGGTGCAATTCCCACCCACGCCTCTATTCCCGATTTTATCTGATTAATCCCGTTTAAAAATTTTTATTAAGGGATAATTTTATATGCCGTGGTTCTATGAAGAATCGGATTGTATAACCGAGAAAAGAACAGAACAGTTAATAGAAAAGTTTGTCGCCGAAGCAAAAAAAAGAAATTCCGGCAAACTTAAAAAAATTCTTATTATCCCGCCCGACCTCACACGTTATCATTCCGGCGCCGGAAAAATCGCAGAACTGATTTATGAAGCATTTTCTTCCGACGCGAAAGTGGATGTTTTGCCCGCTTTGGGCCAGCATTTCCCCCATACTGCGCAGGAAAATAAACGGATGTTCGGTTCTATTCCAAATGAAAACATATACGCGCATGACTGGAAGAAGGGATGTAAAAATCTCGGCGAAGTTAGCGCGGATTATGTGAAAAAAGTGACGGGAGGCAGAGTGGATTGGCCGCTTCCGATACAAATAAACAGCATGGTTTTCGAAGGCGAGTATGATTTGATTATTAATATAGGACAGGTTGTTCCGCATGAGGTTATCGGATTTGCGAACCATAATAAAAATTATTTTTCCGGATTGGGAAGCAAGGAAACGATAGATGCTTCCCATATGTTGTCCGCATGCTGGGGAATTGAAAAAACTTTGGGAAGGGTAATGACGCCTTTGAGAGAATGTTTTAATAAGGCGGAAGAAGATTTTTTAAGGGACTTACCCGATGTTTATATTTTGATTGTGAATTCTTGTTCCAATAAAATGACTGGGTTTTACGTCGGAGATGATTTGCGGATTTATACATTGGCGGCTAAAAGAAGCAAAGAAAAAAACATCACTATTTTAGATAAACCAATTAAAAAAATCGTGGCATATATGGATGCGGAAGAATATAGAAGCGCATGGCTTGCAAATAAAGCGATATATCGGACGAGAATGGCGATTGCTGACGGCGGGGAACTATTGGTGATAGCGCCCGGCTTGGAAGTCTTCGGCGAACAACCGGAAATCGACGCTCTTATAAGAAAGTACGGGTATGTCGGAACCAAGAAAGTTATGGAGTTTTACAAAAAGAATGATGATTTGAAAGATTCAAGAAGCGCGGCGGCACACCTTATTCACGGCTCTTCCGAGGGAAGATTTGCTATAACATATGCGCCCGGGAAAATGAAAAGGGAAGAAATAGAAAAAGCAAATTTTAGATATATGGACGTAAATGAGGCGATAAAGAAATATGAATCTAAAAAATTAAAAGACGGATTTAATAAAATGCCTGACGGCGAAGAAATTTATTATATCGGCGCGCCTGCTATGGGGCTTTGGGCGTGTAGGGGGAAATTACAAAAATAATGATACTAAGGTTAATAAAGGGTTAATATACGTTAAAATTGGTTAATATTAGTTGCAAAAAGATAAAATATGAGTATTGCGTAACCATTATTAACTTTTGTTAACTGTTATTAACTTATGTTAACCAAACTATAATCAGATGGAGGAGTAATGAACAAAGCCGATTTTGGACTTATAGGATTGGCGGTTATGGGTGAGAACCTTGTCCTAAATATAGAAAGCAGGGGCTTTACTGTTTCGGTGTTTAATAGAACCGTATCTAAAGTGGATAACCTAATACAGGGGCGTGGAAAGGGTAAAAATATTGTAGGGAATCATTCAATTGAAGAGTTTATAGCAAGTCTTAAAACTCCCAGAAAAATTATGCTTATGGTAAAAGCGGGTTCTCCTGTTGATGAATTCATGGGACTTTTATTCCCTCATTTAGATAAGGGCGATATTATAATTGACGGCGGCAATTCTTTATTTACGGATACCATAAGACGCACGAAACTTTGCGAAGATAAAGGGTTTCTATTTATAGGAACCGGGGTATCAGGTGGGGAAGAGGGCGCTTTAAAAGGACCGAGCATTATGCCGGGTGGCTCTGTAGAAGCATGGCCGGCTGTAAAACCTATATTTCAGGCGATTGCCGCTAAAGCTCCCGACGGAACGCCGTGCTGTGATTGGATAGGTTCGGACGGCGCGGGCCATTATGTAAAGATGGTGCATAACGGCATAGAATACGGCGATATGCAGTTGATATGCGAAGCTTATTATATTATGAGTAAAGTTTTAGGGCTTAATGCGGATGAACTTCACAATGTTTTCAAAGATTGGAATAAAGGGGAATTGGATTCTTATTTGATAGAAATTACCGCAGATATATTGTCGAAAAAAGACGCTCTGACCGGAAAACCGCTCGTGGATATAATTCTTGATACGGCGGGGCAGAAAGGAACGGGCAAATGGACATCACAAACTGCTCTTGATTTGGGTGTACCTGCTCCCACGATTGCAGAAGCCGTTTTTGCCCGTTGTATATCGGCATTGAAAGAGGAACGGGTCAATGCGTCGAAAATTTTAGAAGGGCCCTCTGGTTCTACGCCCCAGAAAGGTCGGAGACCTTCCTTACAGGCAAATACAGATGAAAAAGATTTTATTAAGAAAGTAAAAAACGCTCTTTATGCTTCCAAGATATGTTCTTATGCGCAGGGTTTTGCGCTTATTAAAACGGCAAGCAAAGAATATAAGTGGGATTTAGATTTTGGCAGAATCGCGCTTCTCTGGAGGGCCGGCTGTATTATAAGAGCGCGTTTCCTCGAACACATAAAGAATGCCTTCGAAAAAAACAAAGAACTTCCTAATCTTTTGCTTGACCCGTATTTCAAAGATGTGGTTACGAAAAATCAGGATGATTGGCGTGCAGTTGTCTCCAGATCCATAGAAGTCGGCGTGCCTGTACCGGCTTTTTCTTCCGCCCTTGCGTATTACGATAGTTATCGCGCCCAGCATCTTCCCGCAAATTTACTGCAGGCGCAGCGCGATTATTTCGGGGCTCATACTTATGAAAGGGTCGATAAACCGAGAGGCGAGTTTTTCCATACGGAATGGATATAAAATAATAAATTGATTACACAGATTTCTTATTTGTAGAATTTGTTATAATTCTCATTATGAATAAAACGGATAGATTATTTGATGTTGCAGGCAAGGTAGTGGTTATAACCGGAGCAGGCGGTGTCTTGTGCGGGGCAATTGCAAAGGCGCTTGCCGAAAGAGGAGCGAAAATTGCGCTCCTTGATATTAATAAAAATGCTTGCGATTCCGCAGCGGATGAGATTAATAAAAAAAGCGGGCAGGCTATTTCGGTTATAGCAAATGTCCTGGAAAAAGATAGTTTGGAAAAAGCAAAAGATGAAATTTTAAAGAAATTCGAGAAAATAGATGTTTTAATTAACGGCGCCGGAGGAAACAAAAAAGAAGCGACAACATCCGATAAACTTTCGTTTTTCGATATCCCTAAAGATGCGCTGCAATTTGTATTTAATCTCAATTTTATCGGGACATTTCTTCCATGTCAGGTTTTCGGGAAAGTGTTTGCGAAGCAAAAAAGCGGCGTGATTTTAAATATTTCTTCAATAGCTTCTTTAAGGGTTTTAACTAAAGTTGCGGGATATTCAGCGGCTAAATCCGCCGTAAATAATTTTACACGGTGGCTGGCGGTTTATATGGCGAAAGAGTATTCGCCCGAAATCAGAGTAAACGCGATAGCGCCGGGATTTTTTCTTACCGAACAAAATAGATTTTTATTGACGGACGAGAAAACAGGCGGACAAACGCCGCGGGGCAAGCAAGTTATTGAACATACACCCATGTCAAGATACGGCAGTCCTGAAGATTTGTTCGGAGCAGTGATATGGCTTATATCCGAATCGTCGCAGTTCATAACGGGCGCGATTATACCCGTTGACGGCGGATTTTCTGTTTATAGCGGAGTATAATAAAGTAAAAAGTAAAAACTAAAAAGGCAAAACAGGAGAAAAGATGAAAATCAAAAATATAGTTGCACTTTTTGTTGCCATGCTGATGCTTGGGATTATGTGCTTATCTGTCAGCGCTCAAGAAAAGTTGGATTTGCGGCTTAGGTTGGAGAAAGGCAAGGAATATAAACTGAGGATAAGCCAGGACATGAAAATTAACCAAACCATTCCCGGGCAACCGCAGCAAATGACAATGATTCAAAAGACGAGCACGGGCATGATATATACCGTTGAAGATGTCCAATCTGATGGTTCTATGGTGTTAAAAATTACATATGATTCTATGGTTTTTAAAACCGAAAGCCCGATGCAGGGTCAAAACATGGAATATGATTCCACCAAACCGGATAATACCGACGGCCCTTTAACTTCGATAATGGGTGCTATTGTGGGACAAAGTTTTACGATAGTTGTGACTTCCGAAGGAAAGGTAAAGGAGATTAAAGGCGCAGATGAATTTTTAAATCGTATACAAGGGGAAATTAATACCTTATCCGATGCCCAGACAAGGGCTACCGTGGAAGCAAGTTTGAAATCTCAATATAGCGCCGAAGCGTTAAAAGCAAATATGGAAAATTCTTTTTATATGTATCCGGATAAGCCGGTTGGCATCGGAGATACTTGGCAGAGAAGAACTGCTTTGAATCAAGCGTTTCCGATGATAGTTAATACAATCTATACGTTAAAAGAAAGAAAAGACGGCATAGCTGTAATAGATATTTTTGCTATGATTCAAACTGATAAAACTGCAGGCCCCTCGGAAATGGGCACAATGAAAATGCAGTATAATATGTCTGGTTCCGTGACGGGAACGATGGAAATACAAGAATCTACAGGTTGGACAAATCGGTCCAACCAGAATTTGAGATTAAACGGAAGTATAATGGTTCAATCCCCCGAAATGCCGCAGTCGATGTCTATTCCGATGTCTATGTCCGGGAAGATTACTGTTGAACCGTATTAGCCCCGGTTAGAGATTTAAAAACCACTAAATATTTATTCAACCTGCTTATTGATTGTCACATCGTATAGTATTGAGTACAACTTATTAAATTTCTAACGGGGTTACGCCCCGTACTTTTCCAACTTCTGCGCGTGAGCCAGAGCGAGGGGCATTATTTCCAGCGCCCTTATTCTGCCTAATCCGCCTTTAACACATGCGGTTTCGGAAAAGTTATCAACATCATCTACTCTGCAAGTCGGCGAATGAAGAATAATCGGAACGGGATGCCATGAATGTGATTTCAAAAGGGCAGGCGTTGAATGGTCGCCCGTGATAATCAGGACGTCAGGTTTAAGTTTTAAAATTCTGGGAATAAATTTATCCGCTTCTTCGATTACTTTCGCCTTTCTTTCCCAGTCGCCGTCTTCGCCCGAACTGTCAGTCCCTTTTATGTGGATGAAGAAAAAATCATGGCTATTATAATTTTCTTCCAAAGCCGCTATTTCGTCTTCGATATTTCCGCCTTTTAGTTCCAAAACTTTCATGCCCACAAGGCGGGCAAGGCCTTTATACATAGGATATGTCGCGATAGCTGCAGGATTTAGATGAAAATTTTCCTGAAAAGAGGGAAGATGCGGCGGTTTTGCAAAACCTCTTAAAAGCAGCATATTCGCGGGATGGTGGGAGATGAGAATTTTTTTTGCTTCTGATACGAATTTGCTTATTATTTTAGAAGTGGATTCCGCTTCTTTCGAAAGTGCTTTAGGTTCCAGAGGGAGCGTGCCCACTGCCTGCGGGTCGGTTTCCGCTATTTCTTCGGATAAGTTTTCTCCCCTGAAAATGACTACTGCGCGGTGTTCTTTAACCGTTTTTACAAATATTTTTATCGGGTCTATCTTTATTTTACTGAGGTCTTCGCATATCTTTATGTTGGTTTCCGTGGAAATTCTTCCCGCTCTTCTGTCGGTGATTTTTCCTTCTTTGTCGATTGTGGCAAAGTTTATACGAACAGCCAAATCGTTTTCCTCCAAAGGAAAATTTATACCCGACGCTTCAAGTACGCCTCTTCCGATTTCATGTTCCAGCGGGTCGCATCCGAATAACCCTAAATGAGCAGGTCCGCTTCCGGGCGTTATTCCCGGCGATATCGGGTCAACAACTCCGCATACGCTTTGTTTTGCCAAAGCGTCGAGATTTGGCTTTACGGCGTGTTCAAGTTCCGTTTTTCCTTTTACCCCGTTGATATTTGTACTATCTGCGGGGCCTATCGGAAGCCCGCCGAGCCCGTCCATCACAAACAAAATAATTTTTGAAGGCGTGGTTTTTGACAACCTTTTTAATAAACTAGTCCCGTTAGAAACGGAATTACATTTCCGGGTGTCTTTTTGCATACGCAATCTTTTTAACCGTTTTTAAGAATTTTTTTCTTCTTTTTTCTGCAGGCTTTTCATAGAATTCTCTTTTTCTCAGTTCTTTGAATAAGCCTTCTCTTTCCAACTGTCTTTTGAACTTTCTCAAAACCTTGTCTAAAGGTTCGCCTTTATCCAACTTAACATAAGGCACTAAATTTCACCCCCTTAGTTTTAACTTGTAAATGGAAATAAATTGAAATAAATAGAAATATATTGAAATAAATTGTCTGTATACGATGTATTTCTATTTATATCTATCGTATTTCTACCTATTTCCATTTGTATCTTGTAGTTGAATATCTCCCCATATTCCCAAATTGCTATCTTTTACGATAACGACCCCTTTCAATCCTTTGATTTTTTTGCAGTAACGGATAGCTTTCGGGATATCGCGGGCGGATTGTATCATATTCCCTACAGCGGTGGCAACAGCGTCCGCCAATATCGCAGAATCAGCTATTATGGTGGCTGTATCTGCTTTTCCCAGTGAAAGAGAACGTCCTAACTTGCCGCTTGACGTGCATATTCCAAGCGGAAAATTTTGAGGTTTTATAATTAAGATTAGTTTATCTTTCCATGCAGTGTCCCCGGAAAATATCGCGACTTTGCGAGGTTTTTTTGTTTTTATGAATATATCCCCGCCGTTTTCTATTATAATTTCGTCAGTTAATTTTAAGAGTTCTTTCCCTAAAAATTGGCTTATTGCTCCGGCAACCGTTGCCATTGGCCCTACATTGCAGGCTTTTCCCGCTTCCTGCATTTTTCTTACAATAAGAGGCGCATTCTTCGGAAGTCTGTACGGGGTAAGTGCGGACTTGAATTTCGGGTCTTTTTCCATATATTTTTCGATTTGTTTTCTGTATTTTTTTAAAACTTTTAATGCGGAAGATTTGACCTGTTTCCCGGAACTTATAAATAAATCGCTTTCTTTTTCTTTGAACTCACAGCGATAAAGGTCTTCGGGCACGGATATTTTTCTGTAAAATCTATGGGTATATGCGTTAGTTTTCATATAGATAAATTATGTTTTAAGTATACAATAAATCGATTGAGGATTGGAATGATTTTAATCGGAACGTAGAAATCCCCGTCTTTTAAGACGGGGATGAATGTGCGACGATTATCCCGCAGAGTATCGGAAAAATATCTAAGTCCCCATATCTTGCTGTCGCAAGATAGCAATGGGGAAAGAGATTTTTCCGATATCTTACGATACGGGATCATGCGGGAAAGAAACCCCGTGTTTCCCGCCTGCTTGCCCCGCTTGCTGAATATTGTCGGGCAGGTAGCATGGGGCAATTCATTGAAGAAGTCAGATGGAAGATTATTTCCGGGGTTCCTTGAGAGAAAAGCCTAATTTCTCCAATCTTTCTTTTGTTTGCTGATATAATTGGCTTTGAGGTGGCAATACTTCCAATATATCCTGAATTTTTGAAGCGGTTTTTTCAAGGTTTTTCTTGTGTTTTTCATATAGATAAGTTAAAGATTTAAGTTGTGAAGCAAGGGTTATTGCGGCAAAAGTCTTTTCGACGTGCTTTTCTATTTCTTCCTTTTTGATCTGCTCTCCCCACAATGAAAATATCTGTTTCTTGAGTTCTTCTATTGCCTTGCGGTTGATTTTTTCCGATTTCGCCGAATCAATTTCGCCTATTAGATAATCTCCTATCAGCCATAACACTTTTGCGAGTTCTTCGGGGTTGCCTTTATCTTTGACCAAATCAAATACGACTTTTGAAAGAAAGAGCGGATTATGGGCTAAATTTTTATATTTTTCTTCTTCTTTTTTAAGTTTTTTGATTACGTCGCCTTGCTTCAGGTCTTCCATAAATCTGTTGCGGATTTCAAAGGATAGTTCTTCGACGGCTAAAACATCTCCTTTCTTTATGACTTTTTCGTCTTCTTCGATTAACTTGTAAGTTGCGGAACGGATAATAATGTGCTTGATACCTTTTTCCTGCAGATATTTTTTTATCTTTTCGTCCCCTTTTAGCGGTTCTTCATTGGATAAAAGATGTATGAAAATTGTGAATTCTTCAAGCGTCAATCCCGTTTCCAATATTAAATATCCTATGTCTAATTCATGCAGCCCTCTCAAAAAACGTTTAGTCAGACCGTCGCTAATATCAATTTTATTGCGGTTTACCAGGAGATTGTTTTCGGCTTCGAAAAAAGTCACGGCTTTCTTCTCCGATACGAATTTGCTGACTTTGGGAAAAACCTGTTTCAAGTGCTCTTGAAATAGTTTATGTTTGTTGCCGTAAAGCTTATTTGTGCTGATAAGTTGGCTTATATTTCTTACAAGACTCAAAAAGGGGTCGGCTGTTTCGTCCTTTTTGGGTCTCCCTTTCGGGTCATGTTTTTGAAATAACTTTTTCGGGTTAATAAACTGCATATTTTGCATTTTGATTCACTCTTTCAAGTATATTTTACACCATATGTCAATGCCCTTCAAAGCCATAATTGACTTATGGGTGAAGGGTTTTCTATAATCCCATTGTTTAAAACCATAGATAAGTTAAAGGGTTACGGCAACGAAGTCCGTATCAGTTAAGGTAAAAGGTTAAGTCAAGAAGATAGACACGATTAACATAGCCGACTAGCGAAACGGGTATCGTAACCTTAACCGTTACCGATTCTAAATTATGGAGCGCGACGAGCTTTCCAAGGTAAGGGAAGAAAAACTAAATAGATTGGAAGAAAAAGGCATGAGCCCTTTTAGCAATAAATTTTTCGTTTCCCAATCGTTAAGCCAAATCAGCCAACACTTCGAAAAATTCGAAGGCAAATCCGTAAAAATCGCAGGCAGAATAATGAGCGTCAGAGAACACGGCAAATCCACTTTTTTGGATATTCAGGATAAAGACTGCAAAGTGCAGGTTTATTTCAAATTGGATACTGTCGGCAAGCAAACTTATGAAACCCTGCAATTATTGGATATCGGCGACCATATCGGCGTAAGCGGTGATGTCTTCAAAACGAAAACAGGCGAGGTGACGATAGTTGCTAAGGAACTTGTTCCTTTGGCAAAATGCCTCAAATCCCTGCCTCAAAAGTGGTATGGTCTTCAGGATGTTGAAACAAGATACCGCCAGAGATATCTTGATTTGGTAATGAATCCGGATGTCAAAAATATATTTTTGACGAGAAGCAAATTAATAACCGGGATGAGAAATTTCCTAAACAAGCACGATTTCATAGAAGTGGAAACGCCTATGATGCAGCCGATTCCCGGCGGCGCGCTTGCGAAACCCTTCATCACTCACCATAATGCTTTGGACATAGACCTTTATTTAAGAATAGCGCCCGAACTTTACCTTAAAAAGTTAATCGTGGGCGGATACGAGAAGATCTACGAAATAAACCGAAATTTCCGAAACGAAGGTATTTCCACGAAGCATAACCCCGAGTTCACGATGATGGAGTTATATTGGGCTTATGCGGATTATGAGGACTTAATGACGTTTACCGAGCAGATGTTTTACGAACTCGTAAAGGAAGTTAAAGGTAGTGAGAAAATAGTTTACCAATCGCAAGAAATTACTTTCCCTAAAAAATGGGAACGGATTACTTATGCTCAAGCCTTCAAGAAATATTGCGGAATAGACCTAAATACAGATTCGGAAGAAAAAATAAGGCAGGAAGCAAAGAAAAAAGGCGTAGATACCGACGATTCCTTCTGGCATGTTTTGGATTCGTTGTTCAAAAAATTTGCTATTCCCAATTTCATCCAGCCGGTTTTCGTTATGGATTTTCCCATCGAACTTTCACCGCTGGCAAAAGAGAAAAAAGCAGGATTGGTAGAAAGATTCCAGCCGTTTGCAGGAGGACTTGAATTAGGTAATGCTTACTCCGAATTAAGCGACCCGCGAGAACAGGAGAAAAGATTTACCAAGCAGACCCAGATGCGCGATAAAGGCGACGAAGAAGCGCACTATCTTGATAAAGACTTTATAACAGCGCTTGAATACGGCATGCCGCCAACAGCGGGACTGGGTATAGGAATCGACCGGCTTACGATGCTACTTACCGACTCAAAATCCATTCGGGATGTGATACTGTTTCCATTGTTGAGGCCGGAAGTAAAATAAAGTAGAGAGCCCCGAACCAGAACAAGTTCGGTTCGGGGTAAATAGAAAAAGAAAAAACCAAAAATCACCCCTAGAAATTCGGAGAATTTCAGGGACTAAGTCCTCGGAATTTCAAAGAAATTCCAGAGGAAAAATACCCGCCACTACTACTTTGGCGGGCTTGCCAGCCGAATCTTTTGTGTCAGGCAGGCATATCAAAATGCAAAAATAGCGAACTTGACTACTATCGCTTTTAGTGATAATATTATCACTAATATAGATAATCCAGTGCTATTAGAAAAAATTTTAAAAGTATTCTACAAAGAAATTGGCGGAGAATTTTCCATTCTCCAGATTGCTAAAAAGATAAGAGTCTCTTATAGTTACGTTCATAGAGAGGTAGAGTTATTTTCCAAACGAGGAATAATCTCCGTAAATGTCAGCGGCAGGCGCAAGTATTGTAAACCGAACTACTTAAACCTTATAGTAGTTTCGAGTTTCGTTAAGATATCCGCAGAAGAAGCGCAAAAATTTCTTTCTGCCGGAGAGAAGATAACTTCTATTGTCAAAGAACTGCTTGCGGGACTTCCGGAAAAGACCAACTACAATTTATTATCCATTATCCTTTATGGTTCTTTTGCCAAATCCACTCAAATTAAAAGTAGCGATGTTGACCTCTTGGTATTGGTCCCATCAAAAGAAAAATATGGCGAAATCATAGAGAATGAATGCGTATCTCTATCACGGCGGTATGGAGTTGAAGTATCTCCTATTATTTCGGAACCGCAGAGTTTTCTAAATATGTTGAGAGAACGAGAAAACAATGTTGCGAAAGAACTCCTCAAAAACAAGATTATTTTGTATGGAGCGGAGAAATTTTGGGAATTGGTTTTAGGAACAATGAAGTGAGCGAAATGAGAAAGGAATTACTTAAAGCCAAAATAAAAGGCTACTTTGCTGAGGGTAAATTTTAGAAGAATTATAAGAATTAGGGACACATCCCATTATTTGACATAAGAATAATGTCTTATAGAGGTAAGACAATGAGCGACACTATTACGTTCAGGTTATCAAAAGAAGAAAGGGCTAAATTAGAGTCCACAAGCAAGAAAACCGAACTTACCGTAAGCCAGTTGGTTAGGGAAGTCGTTAGGCGCTATCTTGCCGTGGAACGTTTTAAAGCGTTAAGAGCAGAAACTGTTCCTTATGCGGAAAGGGCGGACTTTTTTACGGATGAAGATTTTTTAAACAAATAACTTGTAATGAGAATCGTTTTGGATGCTAATGTTATTGTCTATGCTTTCGGCATTTAAGGGTTATAATAATGGGAGACGAACACCTGCTTTCAATAAAAGAATTCAAGGGCATTAGGATTTTGACCGTTCGCGAATTCTGGGGGAAAAGCAGAAGAAGCAGTTAGGCGGGAACCCTTTTTAACTTTATCTAACCGCTTGACAAAAATAACCATGTATGTTATTTTAATATACATAATATTATTATGGGGCCTAAAGAATTTGAATGGGATAGAGGAAACATAAATAAAAATTTAGACAAGCACGGCGTTACCGACCAGGAATGCGAAGAAGTTTTTTTTGATACCGAATTATTGGCATATTACGACAGAGGACATTCCGTAAAAGAAGACAGATATTATGCTTTAGGAAAAACTCTTGCGGGACGAGGACTATTTGTCGTATTTACGATAAGAGAGAATAAAATAAGGGTTATATCTGCAAGAGATATGAGTAAAAAGGAGAGAAAAGTATATGAAAAAGAAAAAAATGCCTGAATTTAAAAGCGAAGCGGAGGAACGGAACTTCTGGGCTTCTCACGATTCCACAGAATATATTGATTGGTCAACTTCAAAAAGAGTAAGGTTTTCCGACCTCAAACCTTCTGAAAGGGCTATTTCCATAAGAATGCCCGAGTTTCTCATAGCGGACTTGAAGTTTCTGGCCAATAAACAGGGAGTCCCTTACCAATCATTGCTCAAACTGTACGTAGCAGAAAAAATAAAAGAGAAGCTACCGGTAAGTAAATAGTGCTCTTATAAAATTTGCTCGATAGTCTAAGGTCTATTTTTTAGAGGTGCACATGGATTACAGATTTTTTCTTGCGATTAGGCAGATGAAAAGCAGGGGCGGCAAATTTCTGTCTTTTGCCACTTTCATATCGATAATCGGCATTGCGCTCGGTGTTGCGGCGATTATTGTGGTGATGGGCGTGATGAATGGGTTCAGTGAAGAAATAAGAAATAAAATTCTGGGCTTAAAACCGCATATTCTTGTCCATTCTTTTTCCCCTTCGTCCGATGGTATATCTTCATTAACCGAAAAAATAGAGCAAGTGGACGGCGTTATTGCCACTTCTCCGGTTCTTTGGGGCGAAGGGATTATTCAGTATAACGACAGGGCGAAAGGAATCATCGTAAAAGGGATTGATTATCAAAAGGAAATAAAAGTCACGGATTTGGGAAAGTATGTGAAACCGATTTTGTCGGATGATTTTCTTGCGGAGCCCCAAACAGATGTTAAAGAGTTGGTGGATTTAAACGGCGGGATTTTACTCGGCGAGGAACTTGCTAAAAATCTGGGCATTTTTACGGGCGATGATATATCTCTGATTTCCACGCAATTAAAAGTGAAAATGTTTAGGGTGAAGGGTTTTTTTAATTCGGGCTTGTATGAGTATGATAATTCGCTTGTATTTTTGCATCTGGAGGATGCGCGGGATTTGTTGGGTTTGGGAAACGAGTTTGACGGAATTCAAATTCGTATAGAAGATGTGTTTAAAGTGCCGGTTGTAAAAGAAAAATTGCAGGACACGCTGGGTCCTGCTTCTATAGTAAGGACTTGGCAGGAAACGGACAGGACTCTTTTTGAGGCGTTGAAACTGGAAAAAATCGCAATGTTCACTATTCTCGCTCTCATCGTTGTTGTCGCGTCTTTTAATATCGCTTCCACACTGGTCGTGATGGTGATGGAAAAGAAAAGGCAGATAGGAATACTCAAAGCAATAGGCGCGACTTCAAATGACATAAGAAAAATATTTTTGCAGCAGGGTTTTATCATCGGGTTTTGCGGAGCAACGACGGGATGTATTATTGCTCTTATTTTGGGTATGTTGCTTAAGAAATATCATTTTATTGCCCTATCAGAAGAGATATATTCTATTTCTTATTTGCCGATAAAACTGGAGTGGACTGTATTTGCCATAGTAGGTTTATTGGCTTTAATTATCTCTCTTCTTGCGACGATTTATCCTGCTTCTCGGGCGGCAAAATTGGAAGCGGCGGAGACATTAAGATATGAGTGAAACCCGTAAGAAAACAAGTTTTCAACGGGTCGAGCCGTTGATAAAAGTTGTTAATTTGCATAAGAGTTATCTCTCCGGCGAAAAAGAGTTGGAGGTGATAAAGGGAATTAATTTGGAGATTTTCGAAGGTGAATCGATCGCTTTATTGGGCGAATCGGGCGCGGGCAAATCCACGCTTTTATGCCTTTTGGCGGGGCTGGAGAAACCGACTAAAGGCAAGATTTTTTGGCAGGGAGAGGACATTTCTAAATTTTCCGACGCGCAAAAAGCGGATTTAAGAAGAAAAGGTATGGGATTTGTTTTTCAGTTTTTTAATCTGCTTCCCGAACTTTCGGCGCTTGAAAATATTATACTGCCGGGACTGATAGACCGACAGCCGCTTTCGGGAGTGCAAGAAAAAGCCGAAAAGATTCTTAAGGAGTTGAAACTTTCGCATAGGGCTTTGCATTATCCTTATGCTTTATCCGGCGGAGAGCAGCAAAGGGTTGCGATAGGGCGAGCTATAATAAACAGTCCCGTGATTTTGTTCGCGGACGAGCCGACGGGAAATTTGGATAAAACAACGGCAGAAAAGATTTTGGAATTAATGCTGCATTTAGTGCAAAGCAGAAATAGCTCGTTGTTTATCGCGACGCACCAAGAAGAGTTGGCGCTTAAAATGGACCGTGTTATAAAGATTATGGATGGGAAAATAGTTGACCATAAACCCCCCGATATCGTCGGGGCGGGAGAGAAATCTCGGTTCATGGTTGAGAGTTAAAGGCTTTTGCGATAAACTGTAATCTGTTTAGGGGATAAAGATGGAACAAAAAGAGAATAAATGGCTTGAAGAAAGAAGAGACGAATTTTTGAGAGATTGCATACGGCAGTTTTTCAGCGCTTATTTGAGTTTTAAAAGCGAGTACCGGAAATTCAAAAAAGAAGGGAAAGTAAAATTTTCAAATCTTGCCGAATGGATAGGCACCGAGGAAGATAAGGGGCCCCTATGGAATTTAAAGGATTTGACGCATAATCTTTTGGACAGGCCCCATCAATATCTGACACATGAGATAGCTTTTGAAAGAGCAATGCATTTGATTTTCCATCAACTTATGAGTTTCAAGGAGCATGTTTATGTTCTGGAGCAATATGAAAATGTCGTGAGAAAAAGGCTGCAGAAAACCGATGAGGAACTTTCCGAGGCATTGGATGATTTTAGGGAATTGATGACGAAAGTCAAAGGGGAAATGCCGGGAGAGATAGAGTCTGCAAATGAATTGTTTGAAACTTCCGCAAAATTATTGAAGTTGATGTTATCTTCTTTCAAGAGTAATAAACTTTTGGTCATATATATCTTGGAAAATAAAGAATTAATAGAAGAGGTTTACGGCAAAAATAGTTTCGAAAAAGTTCTAGATACGATGTTTAACAAAAAACAAGAAGAAGCGTATTATGTTGCAGCTTCATGGCATTTCGAAAACGGAGATTACGCTAAGTCGCGAGATTATGCAAAAGAAGCTTTGCGGATAAATCCCGGCAACGAAACAATAGTTAGTTTTTCCAAGAAAGTTTCCGCTTTTGGGGAGAGAAAATAAGAAAAACGGCTTGCCAATGCCATTTCTTTTTGATATAAAGGTGTAAATAGAAGCGTAAAGGCTGTTAAGTGTAAATAATTAGTTTTATTGTTGAAAAGCTTTTAACAAAAGGAGGTGTGATTATGGCTTCAGTTAAACAGTATTCCTTAAGGGTAGGCAGCACAGAAGACCATGTGTTCACGGGAAGGTCTCCAAGAGCTGCCGCATTGAAAGCAGCCACTAGAGGATTAAAGGATAGGGAAGGTCTAATTAAATTAAGAGAACACTCAAGAAAGAAAGACGGCAAATGGCGGGTTCATGTCTTCATGGGAACAGTAGAAAAAGTTATAAAGCCAAATAATGCGCCTGATTGGATGCCGAACATGATTAATAAGCCCTCGGTGAAGAAGGTGCGATTAGATAAATTAAGCAAGATATAAGCGGCGTGTCTGTTTAATCGGCAGACGGGATATAATTATTCTTAAGGGTTTCGTAAAATCTGCCGCTCTTTTTAAGGAGCGGCAGATTTTTTTATCCATGTTGTTTGCAGGATATTTATTTTTACTTGAAAACGATTTAAAATCCCATCTAAATTAAGCTCCGCCTTCACCTCGCTCCGACCTAATGTCGGAGCGGGTTTCGGCAGACTAATTAAAAGGATATAAAATGAAGTGTTTGGTTACTGGCGCGGCCGGATTTATTGGCTCCAATTTAGTAGAACGACTGCTTTCCAAGGAAGATAATCGAGTTTGGGCTGTCGATGATTTTTCAACGGGTAGCAGAAGAAATATTTCCCACCTTTTAAATAATTCAAGATTTCATTTCCAACAGTGTTCCGTATTGGACAAAGACTTAATGAAGCAATTAATAGACAATTGCGAAGTGGTTTATCATCTTGCCGCGGCAGTCGGCGTTAAATATATTATGGCCAATCTTATAAAATCCATAAAAATTAACATTGAGGGAACCGAGAATATTCTTGAAATAGCATCTGACAGCAAAAAGAAGGTCCTTGTTGCTTCTTCATCGGAAATATACGGGAAAAGTAAAGATTATCCCTTTAATGAGAAATCGGATAGAATTTTGGGGCCGCCGACTAAATTAAGATGGAGTTATTCTGCCAGCAAGGCGATAGACGAATTTTTGGCTATTGCGTATCATAAAGAGAAAGGGTTGCCTATAGTTATAACAAGGCTTTTCAATGTTTCCGGGCCCAAACAAGTCGGAGAATATGGCATGGTTATTCCGAGATTTGTTCAACAAGCTTTGAAAAATGAACCTATAACCGTTTACGGAGACGGCAAGCAGTTGAGAAGTTTTATACATATTGAAGATGCTGTTAGTGGGTTAATTTCTCTTATGGAAAACGACAAGACAAACGGCGAAATATTCAATTTAGGCAGTCCCGAACCCGTCAGTATTTTAAAATTGGCTGAAATGGTTAAAAAGATTGCCGGAAGTAAATCCGCGATTAAATTTGTTCCCTATGAAGAAGTTTTCGGCAGTAGTTTCGAAGATTTACGATACAGAGTGCCGGATATATCGAAAATATTGCGAACAATAGGCTTTAAACCCAAAAAATCTTTGGAAGATATAATAAAAGATGTGATTGAATATTATAAAAACAGATAATAGAAAAAACTGAAATACAATGGATATACATGGAAATACGGTAGAAATACATAGTAGACAGGCGACACATTTCCATATATTTCAAGATATTTCTATTGTATTTCTGCCTTAATTTTTTAAAAATATGTGGATGATTATTTATTTATGTCTTTTTGCTGGTTCGTTCCTCTTTTCGCTGATTTTAACTCCTTTATTTCGTGGTATTGCTTTTAAACTTGGTGTTTTAGATGAACCCGGCGTGAGAAAAGTCCACTCCTATCCAAAGCCGCTTTTGGGAGGATTGGCTTTTTATTTTTCTTTTATACTTACGGTCATTTTAGGTGTGGTTGTTCTAAAAATCATCGAGAATTCTCCGAATTTAGTATTGCTGTTTCCGCAGTTTCTTCTTGGCAAAGTGGCTGTTTTACAAAAAGAGATTTCTAAAATTCTGCCGCTTGCTTTAGGCGGGACTTTAGTTGTGCTTATCGGTTTATTTGACGATATAAAGGGAATAAATGCTTATGTAAAACTCTTTTTTTCGGCTGTTATCGGCCTTATTATGGTCTTTTTAGGCGTAAAAATAACTCTATTTATGCCCAATCCCTTTTTAGGAGGGGTGCTTACAGTCTTATGGTTTGTTCTTCTTATGAATTCGTTTAATCTTATGGATAATATGGATGGGCTGGCTTGCGGAGTAGGACTGGTTGCGACATTAATTTTTTTAGGTATTGCTTCTTTTCAGCATCAATTTTTTACTTCTTATATTTTAGCCATTTTTGCAGGAGCGTTGGCAGGTTTTCTCATATTTAATTGGTATCCTGCTTCCATATTTATGGGGGATGCGGGCAGTATGTGGATAGGTTTTATGCTGGCAGCCTTAACCATTATGTCAACGTTTTATTCCGAGGGAAGGCCTACTCTTTTACCCGTAATTATGCCTCTTCTTATTCTCGGAGTCCCCGTATTTGATACGATTTCCGTATTTCTGATTAGATTATCTCGGAAAAAACCGCTTTTTGTGGGCGATAAAAATCATTTTTCGCATAGGTTGGTTCAACTGGGCATGACGCAGCCGCAGGCAGTTGCTTTTATTTATTTGGTCACTTTTTGCATAGGGATAAACGCTACTTTGCTTTTCACCGTCGGCAGGTTAGGCGCAACGGTAATTTTACTTCAAGCAATCGTAATATTTGTGATAATTGCCTTACTTGAATACACCGCAAGAAGGACAATCGGCAAATAACTTATCTTTTTATCATCTCGTTTAGTATTTCCCGATAATTGAAAAATTTTTTTGATATAGTATAAAGTTAAATTATGAATGACATCAGGTGGAAAATTAAAAAGCAGGATGGGAAAATTTACGGCCCAGCAGATACCCAAACCATAGAGAAATGGATTGGGGAACAGAGATTAATGCCCGAAGATCTGGTTTCCACGGCTGACAGCGAAGATTGGAAGCCTGTCAAAGATTATCCCCAGTTTGCTGGTATGTTTTCTTATGAAGATACGACTATAGAGCAAAATATACGTGAGGATAAAAATAAACCTAAGTCGTGCGTTAATCATCCTGATAGGGTTGCCTTCGGATTTTGCCTTAAGTGCGGCAAATATTTTTGTCAAAACTGTATAAAAACCACATTCCTTGAAAAAAATACTTTTTATATATGCAGAGTATGCGGCGGAAAGTGTGAATTATTGCAGTCATCTGACCCAACAAAAGTAGCGGTATCGCAGTCTTTCTGGAAGTTGATGTTATCAAGTTTTGTATATCCCTTTAGAGGTAGCGGGGCTGTGGTATTAGTCGGTATTACACTTGTCTTTGGGCTTTTGAGATTTGTTTCGCTACTGCCTATGATTTGGATTGCCCGTATATTTCTTTTACTAATTGATTTGATGGTAATCGGATATGCTATAGAATATATGTTCTGTGTAATCCGCAGTTCTGCAAACGGAGATACAGAACTGCCGGATCCTCCTGATTTGAGCAGGGGCATCATGGACGAGACAGCAATACCTATACTACAATTATTAGGAACATTCATTATATCTTTCACTATTTTTCTCCCTGTTTGTATTATATATTTCCCCATGGCTGTTCTCTCGGTGGCTATGTTCGATTCTATACGGGGAGTTGATCCTAGAATAATTTTGCCTTCCATTGTGCGGGCGCCCAAACAATACTTTGTTGCTGTGTTATTCTTCTATTTGACGGTTTTTATATCGTACATATCTAAAGTTCTGCGTATTCCTATATTCGGATTAGGGTTTCTTATAACCGAGTTCTTTTCTATATATTTTATTATGGTTGAGATGAATATTCTGGGGAGTTTCTATTTTACTCAACGAAAAAAATTAGGCTGGTTTAGGTCTTAATTTATCTTAAATACTTGAAATTTGCTCCTAACCGTAGAAATGTTGGTTAAATTGACTCTGAACCCCTATACAACAAGGATATAGGGCAGGCACGTAGGGTTCAGGGTCAACCCGGTACCCAACGTGGTTCAGGGTTGACTTTCCCCCTTATGTTTTCTATAATTACATCAAATTACCGCAGAGAAAGTTACTCAAGATAGATAATAAGATATAGAGGCTTTAACATTTTGAATTCGAAAATTTTTCGCCTTATAGGCGAAACAGGCTTGTCTTTCGGTTTGTTGACGGATGAGTTGTTAAACAGACCTACTGGCATGGGAGTCGATAAAGAGAAATGATGAAAAAAACTTTTCTTGCTTTCTGCCTTACTGGTAAAACCGCAAATTGTCTCTTTATTTGGGCTTTTCCATGTATTATGTCCTTGAAATATAATAGATTAAGCCTGATTGGTGTAAATGTTAATCCCCTCTGCGGTCTATCCTAAATCAAAATAAATTCGATTTGGGAATAAAGGGGGGTGATTGGATTGTTAACTAAATTGTGGGTTATTTCTGCGCTTGCAGGAATAGCCTTATTTTTTGCGGGATACTTCCTCCGAAAATTCGCAGGCGAAAAAAAGATAAAAAGAGCCGAAGAGCAAGTCAAAAGGTTACTTGCTGACGCCGAATCTCAAATAGACGCCAAGCGCAAAGAACTGCAATTTGAAGCCAAGGAGGAATTATATCGGTTAAGAGCCAAATCCGATGCGGAGATACAAAAAAGAAGGCAGGAACTCTTTACGAGAGAAGAAAAAATCCTTCACAGAGAAGAGAATTTAGACAGGAAATTGGAGTTTTGGGAGCAAAAAGAGAAGGAACTGGAACTAAGAACGGACAAGATTAAAGAAAAGGAAAAAGTTCTTCTGGAAAAAGACAATACTTTGCAGCAAATTATCCAGGAAGAAAAAACGAATCTTGAAAAAATTTCTCATATGTCGGAAGAAGAGGCAAAGAAACTTCTTCTTGAAAGAATAGACCAGGAACTTAAAGATAAAAAAGCGATTTTGGCAAAGCGGATGGAAGAAGAAGTAAAAGAAACTTCCGAGAAAAAAGCCCAGGAGATTATATCTTTTGCTATTCAGAGGATGGCTATGGACCAGGTTGTTGAAAGCACGGCTTCGGTTGTTCCTTTGCCTTCCGATGAGATGAAGGGAAGAATTATCGGCAGAGAAGGCAGAAATATAAGAGCCCTGGAAAATGCTACCGGCGTAAATGTTATTGTGGACGATACGCCTGAAGCCGTAACTTTGTCGGGATTCGACCCTGTGCGAAGAGAAATTGCCAAACAATCTCTTGAAAAACTTATTGCTGACGGGAGAATACACCCCGCGAGAATCGAAGAAGTAGTAAGCAAAGTCAAGGAAAAGATAGAATCTTCTATAAGGGAAGAAGGCGAAAAGGCTTGTTTTGAATTAGGTATACACGACTTAAAACCCGAGGAAAAAATTCTTGTGGGGCGTCTTAAATATAGGACAAGTTATGGACAGAATGTGCTGCAGCATTCTATCGAAATGGCTTATCTTATGGGAATAATGGCGGGAGAACTTAAGTTAGATGTAAAATTATCCAAAAGAATAGGTCTTTTGCACGATTTGGGCAAGGCGGTTGACCATGAAGTAGAAGGTGCTCACGACCAGATAGGCGCTCAGTTGGCTGAAAAATTTAATGAACCTTCTGTTTTAATTGATGCGGTTAGAAGCCATCACGAAGCTGAAATTTCCGCCCTAAATGTTTATGCTGTCCTTTTGCAGGCAGCGGATACGATTTCAGCGGCAAGACCCGGTGCAAGAAGAGAAAGTTTGGAAAATTACATCAAGAGATTGGAAAAACTTGAAAGTATTGCCAATTCTTTTACCGGAGTCAAAAAATCTTACGCTATCCAGGCGGGCAGAGAAATAAGAGTAATGGTTGAGCCGGAAGCGATTAGCGATGACCAAATTGCGGTTTTGGCGCATGATTTGTCCCAAAAGATTCAAAAAGAAATAGAATATGCGGGGCAGATTAAAATTACCGTAATCAGGGAAAAAAGAGCTGTAGATTACGCTAAGTAACACACGTTAAACGCTCAACTGATAAACGAGAGACGATTTGTTATGGTAAAAATATTACTTATAGGCGATATAATCGGCAAAGCGGGCAGAAGTTTGGCAAAAAATTATCTTTCTACTCATAAGAAAGAATTTAATCTGTGTATAGCAAACGGGGAAAATGCTTCAGGAGGGGTTGGGCTTATTCCTAAAACCGCCGATGAAATTTTTGATTTGGGGGTAGATGTTATTACTTCAGGCAATCATATATGGGACAAGAAAGATATAATCCCTTATTTGGAAACCAATAAAAATATATTAAGACCCGCAAATTATCCGCCCGGGGCTCCGGGCTTTGGTTCCTGTATCGTAAAAACGGATACAGGCATACCGGTTGGCGTGGTAAATTTATCCGGCAGGGTTTTTATGCCGATAGTGGATTGTCCTTTCCGAAAAGCTTTGGAAGAAATAGAGCAAGTAAAAAAACATGCACGCATAATAATCGTGGATTTTCATGCCGAAGCAACGTCCGAAAAAGTTGCGATGGGTAGGTTCCTGGACGGAAAAGTATCGGCAGTAATAGGAACTCATACGCATATACAAACTGCCGATGCTTGCATTCTGCCCGGTAAAACCGCATATATTAGTGATGTGGGTATGACAGGACCGATAGATTCCGTTATAGGGGTTGAGGCAGAGATAGTCTTGAAAAGATTCCTTACCGGAATTCCTTACGGAATGAAGCCTTCAACAGGAAAAGGATTGCTAAACGCGGCGATTATTTCTGTAAACGAAGACGGAAAAGCAGAAGCAATCCAAAGCATAAGAGAAGAATGTTGAACCGCTAAAATTATAAAATGTTTGTTGCGGATTTGCATATCCATTCCAAATATTCCAGAGCCACTAGCCGGGATATGGATGTGGAACATTTGGTGAAGTGGGCGAAATTAAAGGGAATAAAACTGTTGGGCACGGGAGATTTCACACATCCCGATTGGCTTAAAGAATTAAAAGAACAACTCACCTTTAAAAACGGGCTTTATCATTACGAAGATATATGTTTTTTATTGAGCGCGGAAGTATGCAATATTTTTCCGTATAAGGGCAAAGCGAAAAAAATCCATAATATCCTTCTTACTCCTAACTTTTTAGATGCGGAAAATATCAACAAGGAATTAAGCAAATACGGCAATCTTTCAAGCGACGGGCGGCCTATATTGGATTTGGATTGCTGTTCGATGGTAAAGATTATAAAAAAAGTTTCTCCTTCTTCACATATAATCCCGGCCCACGTTTGGACTCCTCATTTTTCGCTTTTCGGTTCAAATTCCGGATTCGATAAAATCGAAGAATGCTTCAAGGACACAACAAAAGAAATTTTCGCTTTAGAGACAGGTCTTTCTTCGGATCCACCAATGAATAGGAGATGGTCTGCTCTTGATAAGTTTAATATGATATCTAATTCCGACGCACATTCACCCTCGAAAATAGGCAGAGAAGCGAATGTTTTGGATTGTCCGCTGCAATACGAAGAAATAATAAAAACATTAAAAACAGGAGAAAAATTTCTTTTTACCATAGAGTTTTTCCCTCAAGAAGGAAAATATCATTTTGACGGACATAGAAATTGCGGAATACGCGTATCTCCCGAAGAAACGAGAAAAAACAAATTATGTCCTCTGTGTCTTAAACCCCTGACAATCGGTGTGATGAATCGCGTTTTACAACTGGCGGACAGAAAATTAGAAAATATTCCCGATAAATTTACCCCACATAAAAATCTAATCCCGCTTGAAGAAATAATTGCCGACGCTTTTCAATTAGGCGTTCAGGCAAAACGGGTTAGGGAAGAATATTTGTCATTGGTTGAAAGATTTGGTGGCGAATTGAAAATCTTACTTGACGTTCCGCCTTCCACAATAAGAGAACAGTTTAATCCGTCTATCGGCGAAAAAATTTTGGCGGTCAGGGAAGGCAAAGTTTCGATAGAAGAAGGTTATGACGGAGTTTACGGGAAAATAAAAATTCCGGTTGAAGAAAAAACGGACAGCCAGCTCAATCTATTTTAAATCGCTGTAATCGTACTAAAAAATCTGTGTAATCTATGTAATTTCTTAATTCGTTATTTTAGTAATTTTATTATTCTCGTCAAGGTAGATAATTTTCGGTTTATGTTTCTTGGCTTCTTCTTGTGAAAAAAGCGAGAAGCAAAGGACCATAACCTTGTCGCCTACTTGGGCTAATTTTGCGCAGGGGCCATTTAGACATATAGTCCTGCTATTTCTTTCGCCTTTTATACAATAAGTGATAAAACGGGCGCCGTTATTTATATTCAATATCATGAGTTCTTCCGCGGGAAGTATATCGGCTTTTTCCATTATATCTTCGTCAATCGTAATACTGCCCTCGTACTCCGGTTCGGTTTGTGTTACAGTAGCGCCGTTTATTTTCGTTTTTAGCAATGACTTTAACATGATTGCGACATTATACTATATTTTGCTTTGTTTTATAAAAAAAGATATAATCCGCAAAAACCGTTTTAAATTTGAAAAAGTTCATTATAATTAGGTATAATCAAACCCTTTGAATAAGTAAGTCGGAGATTATATCGGGAGGTAATGTATGATATTTGATCGTATCTGGGGTTTTTCTTCCAATGACCTGGGTATAGATCTGGGCACTGCTACTACTTTGGTATATGCCAAGGGCAAAGGAATAGTTTTATTTGAACCATCCGTTATCGCCATTCATAAGGGGTCCAATTCCATACTCGCCGTGGGAAACGAGGCAAAAGAAATGCTCGGAAAAACTCCCGCATCTATCGTTGCAACAAGACCTTTGAAAGACGGCGTTATTACGGATTTTGAAGCAACTGAAGCAATGTTGAGATATTTTATAAGTAAAGCTAGCGCAAGAAGAAAACTTGTTCGTCCCAGAGTTGTAATAGCTATTGCCTCCGGAATTACTGAAGCGGAAAAAAGAGCGGTTAAAGAGTCCGCCGTAGAAGCCGGGGCCCGCGAAGTATATTTAGTTGAACAGCCAATGGCTGCCGCTATCGGGGCAGGGCTGCCCGTGCAAAATCCGGGCGGAAATATGATTGTTGATATCGGCGGCGGAACAAGCGAAGTTGCTGTGATCTCCTTGGCGGGAATAGTCGAATGCCAGATGATTAGGATTGCAGGAGATGAGATGAATGAAGCGATAATCCAGCATATGAAAGATAAACATAATCTGATGGTCGGCGAAAGAACTGCCGAAGATGTAAAAATAAAAATAGGGTCCGCATTCCCTCAGGAAGAAGAAACTACCATGCAGGTCAAGGGAAGAGATTTGGTCTCGGGCCTCCCCAAGACGCTCACTACTTCTTCCGAAGAAATAAGGGAAGCATTGAAAGCGCCGGTAGATGCTATTTTAAAAGTTATAAGAGAAACATTGGAACGGACTCCTCCCGAACTTGCCGCAGATTTAGTTGACAAGGGAATAGTTTTGGCAGGCGGAGGTTCTTGCCTTAAGAGTTTGGATAAAAATATCGCCGAAAAAACGGGACTTCCCGTAACGATGGCTGAGGACCCCTTTACTGCGGTAGCGGTAGGCGCGGGCAAGTGTCTTGACGAGATATCTTTCCTTAGAAGAATCGCAACTTTTGAGTAATTAATTCAGTTAAATTTGTGCGATAGAATAACAATCCCCTATTCTAACTCGCATTATAATATTTGTGAGGGAAGTATGTTGGAAAGTTTTCCCGCAGGGCTTTCGTTAAAATTTGAGGGAAACGGCGATTCTGTTAAAAAGAGAGACCTTCCTGTAAATACAACCCAAAGTACAGTTAAGAATACGCTTCTTAAGCAGCGATATGAATTAAAGTATTGCATCTCTGAAGCAAAAGCTCAAGAAATCAAACAGTTTATTAAACATTACTTGCAACCGGATTCCTACTGTAGAAACCGCCCCAACGGTGCTTATACTCTTGTAAGTCTATATTTGGATTCGGATAATTTAAAACTTTGCCGGGAAAGTTTAGCCGGCAAGAAAAATCGTTTTAAATTACGTATTCGTAGTTATACCGATGACCCTGAATATCCTCGTTTCCTTGAAATTAAACGCCGGTTAGATAATATAATTGTCAAAAGTCAAACTCGAATTATGCATTGTGATTTGATACCTTTGTTCTTGAAATCGCACTTGCCAGCAAGGAATTATGGCATGGATGAAGAGGCATTCGAACAGTTTTTCTTATATATGAAAATTATCAACGCAAAACCTGTAGTGCGAATCCGTTATCTTCGTGAAGCTTGGGAAAATGATACTGAACAGAGAGTTAGGATAACTTTTGACAGACATCTTTGTTATAACATTGACTCTTCGATTAATGTATCGCTTAATGGCGGAGGTTGGCAGTATAACGATATTTCCTTAAACAGAGTGATTCTGGAGATTAAATTTACCGAACATTACCCGGAGTGGATAAATCGAGTAGTTGCATATTGTAATTTACAACAACAATCTATATCAAAATATGCAACTTCTATACAACAAGCTTGTTTTTTAGGTTTTCGCGCTCCTCAAAGGTTAGAATAATCCTATGGACAAAATTTGGCAGGCATTGGAAGGTCCTTCACAGATAGGTGGAATATTCACACCTGAAAGCGTGCTTTTGTCTTTATTGCTCGCCTTTGTTTTGGGTCAGGTTCTTGCTTGGGTTTATTATTTTACTCATAGCGGTCTTTCTTATTCAAAGTCTTTCGTGCAATCGCTTGTTCTAATTACTGTTGTGGTAGCAATGGTTATGACTGTCATAGGTAATAGCATTATTACTGCTGTGGGTCTTATGGGTGCTCTGGCAATCATTCGTTTTCGTAATATTATCAAGGACACCCGTGATATAGCTTTCATTTTCTGTTCTTTGGTTATTGGTATGGCAACAGGTTCCCAGCGGTATACTACTGCTATTGTGGGTACTATTGTTTTGAGTTTGATAATAGTGTACTTGTATTTTACAGGGTTTGGTGCACATGAACCCCACAATGGTTTTTTACGTTTTAGTGTAAGTGGTCATATAGGGCATGAACATCCGGTTTCTGCTATTCTTAAACATTTCTGTAGTAACTTTATTCTTATATCCGCACAAGATAGCGTTCTTGGCAGTCCCTATGTTGAATATGCTTACCAAGTAATGGTGAAAGATTCCGCGAGAAATGAGCAGATGTTATCGGAGTTGGAGAAAATCGAGGGTGTCAAAAATGTTAATCTGACAATGCAGGAAAAATTGCTTGAAGTTTAAGTCACGTCATGAAAAAGCTAAGCTTATTGAAAAATTTTAGGTTTAGTCGTCTACATTCTGGACCTCTTTTGGTGTGGTTGAGTGCGTTGATTTGTGTTGTGATATTGTTTTCCCATCGTCTTCAGCGTTTCGAGGTTTTAGGTATTGCACAGCCTCAGGTACATGAAGTTGCTGCGACATCTACAGGGCGAATTAGAAATATTACTGTGCAATTATTTGAAGAAGTTAAACAAGGGCAAATAGTTGCTGTTTTTGATGATGACTATCTACAGGCAGAATTGGCTACTGCTAAGGCGCAGATACAACAATTGATGGCTGAATTGGCTTCAACTCAGGATTCCCGAGAAACTAACCGGATTACAAGAGACCGACAATTTTCTCTTGATGTGGAGAGTGGAAAACTTAAGGTTCTTGAGTTGAGAACGTCTCTTGAAACCGACCGCATAGTTCTGGAAGATTTAGGATTGGATATAGAAATTTTACAAAGAGGTGTGAGGAAGAGAATTGTTGAACAATATGAGTTAAGTAAAGTGGAAGTTCAATATAATACTTTGGCTAAGAAAATTGAAGAGAACGAAAACCTACTAGAACAAGCTGAATACAATTTAATAGAAGCTGAACTTCGACAACGTGAATTTGCTCTACATCAACCGAGCTCTCCGTCAATAGATATTGCTCTTGAACCAATACGCTGGTCTATAAAAGTTCAGGAGGAAATAATAGATGAATTGTTAGTAAAGCATGAAGAATTGGTTTTGAAATCTCCGTTCAAGGGAACAATTAGCCACATTCACCACAATTTAGGTGAGGCTGTTACGGCTGGAGAACCAATACTCGTTATAGCAGAAGCCACCCCCCGTGAGATTATCGTATATGCCAGCGAAGTTGAGGTAGGCCGATTTCAAGAAGGGACACATGTAAAAATTATTAAGAGTAGACATCCTGCACAAATTGCAAGTTCCCAGGTGGTAAGTATTGGTCCTGCAGTAGAGCTCATGCCAGAACGCTTGTGGCAAAATCCCAATATTCCTTGCTGGGGCCGTCCCATACTGATAAAAATTCCTCCAGGATTAGAGCTTTTGCCAGGCGAATTAGTGGGAATAAAAGGTTAAGTTAACAAAATAGATGCGAATTTAATACTCTTGAGAACTTCTGACGACGTTTGTCTTTTTTCTTCCTATAAGAAAAAACGGTTAATTATTTTTCTTAGAAGAACGAGAAGACGATTTCCCTCTTCCTATTAAAAAGAGTGGAGTTAAAACTAATCCCGAAGCAAATCCTCCTATATGCGCCCACCAGGCAGTTCCTTCAGATGCGGCTCCTTCTTTTATAATTGACAATGTTCCCGAAAAAAACTGTATAAGGAACCAAAGCCCCAAGAAAAAGAAAGCGGGAAGTTTTATAAAATAAAGGAAGAAAAAAATCGGCACTGCGGTAAGAATTCGCGAAAAAGGATAAAGTATAAAATAAGCGCCAAGAATTCCCGAAATAGCTCCGGAGGCGCCTATTGTCGGTACGGTCGAAGCGGGATTCATATAAATATGTGCAAGCGCACCTGCTATCCCGCATCCCAAATAAAAAATAATAAATCGCAGATGTCCTATTCGGTCTTCTATGCTGGTGCCGAAAATCCATAAAAACCACATGTTTCCGAAAAGGTGCACCCAACTCCCGTGAAGAAATATGGAAGTAATTAGAGGGTAAATTCTTGAGAAAAAATTACTCTTGTTGGCAAAAAAAACTGCCGGAATGGCCGCGTAATTTTTTATGAAGCCCTCTAAAGATTTCCCCAAGGATATTTCATGGGAAAAAATTATGATGTTGACAATAATAAGCGCTAAGGTAATTGCAGGTAAAGAATTTCTTTTAATTTCGTTTTTTAACGGTATCATTTTAAAAATAGACTATAGACCCAAGACAATAGACTAGAACCCCCCGAAATACGAAAAATCTGTTAGTTTAAGGTCTGTGGTCTTTTGTCTTCGGTCTTTGGTCTTAGTATTGCATCAGTCATTCTGATTACCTGCGACATTTCGGCAACGTCGTGGACTCTTAAAACATTCGCTCCGTTCATAATTGCCGCTGTTACTGAAGCGGCAGTCCCCAAAAGCCTTTCTTCCGGCGGCAAATCCAGAACTTTTCCTATAAGAGATTTTCTCGAAACACCTATTACAATTGGTTTTTTGAATTCTTTGAACTTTTTTAATTCTCTTATAATTTTGAGGTTATCTTCCAATCTTTTCCCGAAACCGATACCCGGGTCAATCAATATGTTGTTTTCTTTTATTCCGTGCGAAACAGCAAATGAAATCCTTTCTTCGAAAAATTTTAAGATTTCCCGTATGACATCTTCATAATGCGGCTTTTCCTGCATTGTAAGAGGATTTCCTTTCATATGCATTAAAATAATCGGGGCATTATGTTTGGCAATGACTTCGGCCATTTTTTCATCACCTCTTAAAGCAGTCACATCGTTTATCATACTTGCGCCTAAATTAAGCGCTTTTTCGGCTACTTCTGCCCGATACGTGTCTATAGAAATTGGGATACTGATCTTTTTTATTATTTTTTCCAACACCGGGATAACTCTTTTGGTTTCTTCGCCTTTGCCGGGAGGAAGCGAGCCGGGGCGCGTCGATACTCCGCCTATATCTATTATATCGGCGCCTTCTTCCTGCATTTGTATTGCTCTTTTTTCCGCCTGCAGAAGAGATGAATATTTGCCGCCGTCATAGAACGAATCGGGCGTTACGTTCAGAATGCCCATTAAATGACTTTTTGATTCCCAATCGAGTTTATGTCGACTGGGTTTAGAGTGAACCATTGAAGATGACCGTTTTTTCCGCCGCATCTATGTTTTTGCGGATTGTTCCTTATCCGAAGGATTTGAAGACGGTAAGTTCTTTTTGGGAGATTTACCGAGTATTTTTTCGACTTCCTGTGCGTCTAAAATCTCTTTTTCAAGAAGAGTTTTTGCCAAGGTTTCTATCTTTGCCTTATTGCTTTTTATAATCTCTTCACCCCGTTTATAGCATTCGTTTATTATCCTTCGCATTTCTTCGTCTATTTCAGAAGCGACGGCTTCGGAAAAATCTCTTTCTTTAACTATGTCTCTTCCTAAAAATACCTGCTCGTCTTTTTTGCCCAGGGTCATGGGACCCAATTTTTCGCTCATTCCATATTCGGTTATCATTTTTTGAACCGTTTCCGTGGCAACTCTCAAATCATTTCTTGCTCCCGTTGTGCTTTCTTTAAAAAATAAATTTTCAGTTATTCTGCCGCCCAAAAGGACCGTAATTTTTTCGAGTATTTCTTCTTTTGTCATTATGAACCTATCTTCCAGAGGAAGTTGCAGCGTATATCCGAGTGCCGCTATCCCGCGGGGAATAATTGAAATCTTGTGCACCGGGTCGGTAAAGGGAAGGAAATGGGCGATAACGGCATGACCGGATTCATGGTAAGCAATTAATTTTTTCTCATATTCGGATATTACCCTGCTTTTTCTTTCGGGTCCCGCCATAACCCGGTCGATTGCTTCTTCCAATTCTTCGTTGCCGACTGCTTGTTTATTCCTTCTTGCCGCAAGAAGCGCCGCTTCATTTACGAGATTTGCCAAATCCGCTCCGGAAAAACCCGGCGTCTGTCGAGCAATTACTTTCAAATCGATATTTTTGTTTAATTTGACGTCTTTAATATGGACATTTAATATTTCCTCTCGTCCTTTGATATCAGGTCTGTCGATTACTACGCTTCTGTCGAATCTTCCCGGACGAAGAAGCGCCGGGTCTAAGACATCGGGCCTGTTTGTGGCGGCGATTAAAATTACTCCTACATTAGTTTCAAATCCGTCCATTTCCGAAAGAAGCTGATTGAGAGTTTGTTCTCTTTCGTCATGCCCGCCGCCGAGCCCGGCAAATCTTTGTCTTCCGACTGCATCGATTTCATCCACGAAAATAATGCAGGGAGAACTTCGCTTGGCTCTTTCGAAAAGGTCTCTGACTCTTGCCGCACCCACTCCGACAAACATTTCCACGAAATCCGAACCCGAAATAGAAAAGAAAGGGACGTTTGCTTCGCCTGCTACGGCTTTTGCTAATAGTGTTTTGCCTGTTCCGGGCGGTCCCACTACAAGGACGCCCTTTGGTATTTTTCCGCCGAGTTTCTGAAACTTTTGGGGATTTTTTAAAAAGTCGATTATTTCCTGCAGTTCTTCTTTTGCTTCATCCACGCCCGCTACGTCTTTGAAAGTGACTTTTTGTTTGTCTTTCGAAACCATTTTCGCCCTGCTTTTCCCAAATGACAACGCTTTATTACCCGTAGTTTGCATTTGCCGCACAAAGAAAAACCATATAAAGAAAATAAACAGGACAAACGGCAGGATGGAGAGAATTTGTTTTAAAATGGTATCCTCCTGCTTTGCCTCATAATGAATATCATGTTCCTCAAGAAGTTTAAATAAGGCGGGGTCTTCAGGAGCATAGAGGGTGAAGAATTTTCCTGAAATAAAAGTCCCTTTTATTTCGCGTCCTTTGGTTATTTTTTCAATAATAGTTACAGAAGCAATATCCTGATTTTTTACATTGTGAATAAAATCCGAATATGTAATATTTACTATTTCCTCTTTGTTATAAAATGTGCTTAGCAAATACAGAAACAATACGAAAATTATAAATCCCACCACCAGGGCCGTCGGGAATTTTCCGCCGGTCTTTTGTGCAATTTTCTTTTTCAAATTTTCTCTCTTACCCATTTTGCAATCTTCTTTCGGGGCATTATAACAAATGACTATTTTGCACACAAACCCTGAACCTTATGTGCTGTGCCCTATACATAGGGGTTCAGGATCTTGCCCTGAACCCTACGTGGTTCAGAGTTTGACAACGCTTGTTTATATTCCTACAATAGAATGGCTGTATCGATGGATAAACTGAAAAAAGCTTTTTGGTTATCGGTTTTTCTTACCGGAGCGGGGCAATTTTACCTCGGGGAAAAGAAAAAAGGTTGCAATTTCCTGATTTTTTCGATATTGGGGATAGTTTTTATCTGCATCGGAACGGTTTTTATTGCCGATGCGCTTTTCGGATTTTTGGCCCCTTCCCGCTATGGAATCTTATTATTTGCCGGATTTTCCATTTCGGCGACCGGTTTGGCTTTAATCATAGTAATGGGTTACAAAAGCATAAAAGATATAACATCAAGGAACAGGATATAAAAATAACATGCCGCCAAAAGAGTCCTTCATAGAAAGAATCCAATCGCAGGAAAACGTGTTGGCTTCTTATAGTTCCAAGAGCAAAGAAGCCAAAAGACATTTTCCGGAAAAAGACGACCTTTACCGCAATGCTTTTCAGAGGGATAGAGACAGAATAATCTACTCTTCTGCTTTTAGAAGACTGCAGCATAAAACCCAAGTATTTCTTGTGCATGAAGCAGATTTTTACCGCACGCGCCTTACTCACACGATAGAAGTAATGCAACACGCCCGAACCTTGGCGAGAGTATTGAGAGTTAACGAAGATTTGGCGGAAGCAATTTCTCTTGCCCATGATATAGGCCATCCGCCTTTCGGGCATGCCGGCGAAGAAGAACTTAAAGAACTTTTGAAAAACAACGGCGGTTTTAACCACAACCTTCAGGGGCTTCGCATTGTGGATAAACTGGAGAAAAGATATGTTGATTTTGACGGATTAAACCTTACGTGGCAAGTCCGCGAGGGTCTTGCCCGCCACTCTACCGCTTATGATGTTTTTGAACCCCCGAAGGAATTTTTGCGGTTTCCCCAGCCGAGTATAGAAACGCAAATAGTGTCTGTCGCGGATGAACTAGCGTTTTTGGCACATGATTTAGATGACGGTTTAAGGGTGGGTCTTGTGACGGAAAAGGTTTTATCGGGTAATTTATTATGGAAAAAAGTTTTTGCAAAGGCCAAAAAAGAAATGAAATCCGACGACAAAGAACTTTTATACCGTAGAGCCGTAAGGCATCTAATCGAATATTGTAATGTCGGAGTTATGAATCAGACGCTTGAAAATATCGAAAAAGAAAAGATAAAAAGCCCGCAGGATGTCAGGAAGTTGTCTCATCCTATAGTTGCCTTTCCAAAAAACGAAATAAAAGAATTAAACGATTTGAGAAATATATTGGAAAAAGAAATGTATCAGCATCGTTATGTGCTTTTGATGATAGAAAAGGGAATGGAAATAATCAGAAGCCTTTTTAAAAAATTTAATAACAATTATAAATTATTGCCGAGGGATGTTAGGGAGAAAATAGAAAAGAACAAGAAAGAAAAATTAAGATATATAGCGGATTACATTTCGGGTATGACCGACCGTTATGCTATGGATATTTACGATATGATTTTTCAGCCGCACATGAAAATTCTTTCCCAAATAGGCAGGGGATGAGAAAACAGGTTTCGGGTTATCAGATTATCAGGATATCGGGGACTTATATAAAATAAACCTAATGATTACGGTTATTTTGGCGGGGGGGTTCGGGACAAGACTTGCTCCTCTTAGCGAACATCATGCTAAAGCGCTCCTTCCTGTTGCAGATAAGCCGATTATCGACTGGATAATAGAAAAAACACCCGCTTCAAGAGTTCTCATCTCCGTAAACGAAAAATTTGCCTCGGATTTCGCAAAGTGGGCAAAAGATAAACCTGTAGAAATCATATCCGAAAAAGCGACAAAAAATGAAGAAAAATTAGGCGCGGTCGGCGGAATAGTTTATGCCATTAAAAATAAAGAAATAACTGAGCCCGTATTACTGGTTAATGGCGACAATATCTTTGATTTCCCTTTAAAAGATATCACGGGAAGCAAGGAAAATGTCATTAATCTTTTGTATGACATAAAAGATAAAGAAAAAATCAAAGGCAAATACGGGAATGCCCGCGTCGAAGACGGATTTATAACGGAATTTCTCGAAAAACCCCAAAATCCCGTCTCGTCTTTTGTCTCGGCAGGCATATATTATTTCCCTGTTTGGGCTTTTGCGTCAATAAAAGAATTTTATGAAAGCGATGCTAAGGACAAAGACAATATCGGTTCTCTTCTTGAATGGATGCGCAAAAAGAAAAAAACAAAAATTAAAGCAATTATAAAAGAAGGCATTTGGCTTGATATCGGTTCAAGGCAGTCTTATATACAGGCAAATCAGGTTTTCTCAAAACTGGATTCCTTCATTTCCCCGTCTGCTAAAATAATCAATTCATCCGTAAAAAATTCAGTAGTTCTTAAAAATTGCCGTATATCTAATTCGGAAATAAATGGATGTATTATAGATGAAGAATGTCTTGTTGAAGATGCGAATCTCAAGGACAAGATAGTAGGCAGAGGAGAACGAATAATAAGAAATGGAGTAGCAAGTAGAGAGTAGAGAGAGAAGGAATCCTTAAAATCGTTCTACTTTCTACTTCCTGCCTGCCGTAGCTTTAGCGAAGGCGGGTCTACCCTCTACTCTTTACTTTTTGGATATATGAAACAACTGACCGTATCTTTAGAGAAACATAGGGAACTGGAAACCCGCATGAAAAAATTGGGTGTCAGCGAGAGCGATATAGAAGAAAAATTCATCCATTCATCGGGCCCCGGCGGACAAAATGTAAACAAAACTTCAACGTGCGTTTTTTTAACCCATGTCCCGACGGGTTTTTCGGTAAGATGCCAGCAGACGCGTCATCAGGCGCTGAATCGCTTTTTTGCACGCAGACGCCTGCTTGATTTAATAGAAAAAAGCCAAAAGGGTTTTGTCGAAGCGGAACGAAAGCGCATAGAAAAAATACGCCGTCAAAAAAGAAAACGTTCCAAAAGGGCTAAAGAAAAAATGCTGGACGCGAAACGCAGGCAATCCGAGAAAAAAGATTTAAGAGCTAAGGTTATCCCGTCATCTGAGGAGTGGTAAATATTATAGGAGGTGTACAATGAAACGATGGGCTTTTTTAACGGTTCTTTTGTATGCTATGTGCATAGCAGTATTAGGCATTACGATTTATTTATATCTTGGTGATGATTGGATAGATATATCTTTGTTTTTCTATGCGTATGTTTTACCGGTTTTGGTTTTAGTTCAGATTATTTTATTGTTAGTTCCCGTAGCAGTTTCCCAGGAAAGACCTGTGGGAAGAAGAAGCATTGTTGTATCCTCCATTTTCGGCGCAATCCCGATGGCTTTTTTGGCAATGATGTTTGTCATTTCTGCCGTTTTAATGATTTGGGGAGAAACTTCAACTGAAGAATATATATACAACTGGCCTATTCTAATAGTTCCCGCAGTATTCTGGGTTTTGTGGGGGTTTATCTTTTACAGGAATTATTCTGCCGCAGACCCCAATAAATTTACATCGGTAGTTACGCGCTGGTTATTAAAGGGGAGTATCCTGGAACTTTTAGTAGCAATTCCAAGCCATATAATATCCCGACACAGGCAGGAATGCTGCGCCCCGCCGATTACGTTTATAGGAATCATAACCGGTCTGGCAATCGCATTGCTCTCTTTCGGTCCCGGTATCTTTTTCCTATTTGCAAAGAGAATTAAAGAGAAGAGGGCGAAAGATTTAAGGAGATAAAAGTGAATAAATTCATAGTACTTGTTGTAGTAATAGCTCTTTTGGTCTCGGCTAATGTTGTTTTCGCTGATGGGAAGTTTTACGCCCGCGAAAAAATTCCACCGGGAATTCCATATCAACGCGCTCTTATTTTATTCGATGGTAATCAAGAAACACTGATTCTACAGAGTAAATACCAACTGCAAGAGGCAGAAAAAGATACTTTCCTCGGTTGGGTTGTACCTGTGCCTAATGTGCCGGATTTAGCAAGTATGCCCGCAGACCAAACCAGTCGCCTTTTTACACATCTTGGTTTTCTGTCAAGTCCCAATGTTATAAGTGTCAGCGCTTTTATTATAGGTTTTGGTTTTTTTACTTTATTTACATTAACTATAATTCTCTTATTAATATATCTGTTTTCTCTGTTTTTACCACCTCTGCGTGGTGTGAGAACTTATCTAAACAAGAATATTAGTATAAGATACATTCTTTATCCTCTCCTACTATTGTTCCTTATGGCTATTCTTATACCAAATTCCGCTTCACGTGGAAGAGAAAGAGGTGTCGATGTCATTAAAGAAGAAAGAGTCGGAATTTACAACATTAGAGTTGTTAAATCAGACGAGCCAGATAAGCTTATAGAATGGCTGAATGAGAACAACTTTCAATTTGATGAGTCTGACAGAGAAGCATTTGATGATTACATTAAAGGCAAATGGTGTTTTGTTGTAGCGCAGATTGAAGCATCAGAGGACTCAGGTTCATGGGAAGTTATTTTTGAAGGTTTAGTTGCTCCCCTTATTTTGAAGTTCAAAACTGATAAAGCTGTTTATCCTTTGTCTCTTACTTCAACTGTAGGACAGGATGCACAAATACTGCTCTATGTGTTAAGTAAGAATAAAATGGAATGTGGGGACCGATTGAAACTCTTATATGCTAAGGAAATCAATCCTAAATTTCAGGCAGACTCCGATGTTCTTGATATATTAAATAAAAAGGTAGAGCCGCAAAATTTCTTTTCTGAAGAAGAAACATCTTTACCGTTTCTGTGTAAGTTCAAAGATACTCTTACTCCATTACAAATGCGGGAAGATTTAATATTCTCCGATGCCGAAGACAACGAACCATATCGGGAAAAAGTAATCAGATGGTAGAGTTATTTTGTTGATTTAGACGAAAACTATCCCATTCCCCTCACACTCTTCACAAACTCCTTTAGTTTCTTTTTATCTTTTTTGCCGGGGGAGGATTCGACGCCTGAAGATACATCTACCGCGAAGGGTTGGACTTTCTTAATTGCTTCTTCTACATTATCGGGATTTAAACCGCCTGCCAATATTATGTGGCCGAATTTTTTGGCTTCTACCGCCAAATCCCAATCGAATGTTTCGCCTGTTCCGCCGTATTTTTCGAGTGAGTAGGTATCCAGGAGATATGCATCTACATTATATTTGGGGATATCTTTCAGGGAATTTTCATTTTCTATTTTGAAAGATTTTATTATTTTTTCTCTAAATCTTATTACATATAAAGGAGATTCGTCTCCGTGGAATTGAAGCATGTCGAGATGACAGAGTTGAAGTATTTCTCTTATTCTTTTTTCTTCTTCGTTTACGAACACGCCTACCTTTAGAATAGATTGGGGGAGTTCGTCAATAATTTTACTTGCATTTACCGCAGTTATTCTTCTTTTGCTTTCCGCAAACACAAAACCCAACGCGTCCACGTCTAAAGATGCGGCAAAAAGCGCATCTTCCATATTCGTTATTCCGCAAATTTTTATTTTTGTTTTTTGTCTCTTATCTTCAGTCATTGGTCTGAAATTTTTTGTAAAAAATTCCCCACTTTTTTGAATGCTGCTGCCCGGTGCGAAATCTTATTTTTTATTTCGTCGCCGAGTTCCGCAAATGTCTTATTATACTCCGGAATAAGAAATATTGGGTCATAGCCGAAACCCGATGTGCCGCGGGGTTCGGTTATGATTGTCCCTTCTATCGTTCCCTGGAACAATTCTTTTTTACCGTCGGGAAAGACCAAAGCGGCAACACATTTAAACCGCGCCGTTCTCTTTTCTTTCTCTACGCCATTCATTAGTTTAAGTAGTTTAGCATTGTTGTCGGCATAAGTTGCATTTTCTCCCGCAAAACGTGATGAATATACTCCGGGTTCTCCGTTTAGATAATCTACTTCAAGTCCCGAATCATCGGCTAATGCGGGTTTTCCCGTTTCTTTCATCCAACTTGTAGCTTTCTTTACGGCGTTCTCTTCCAATGTCGTGCCATCTTCATCAACCGAAAGTTCACGTGAATGTTTGTCAAAAGTTATTATTTTAAGAGGAAGTCTTTTTAGAATTTCCTTTATTTCTTTTATTTTATCCTTGTTTTGTGTGGCTAATACTATATCCATTTCTTTTAGAAAATGATTACACGGATTTCCGAAAAGATTACACCGATTAAAAATCAATAATTGAAATCTGTGTAATCTGCAGTTAATAATCTGTGTAATCAGTATCTAATGATAGCAGAAATTAAAACAAAATGATAAACTGATTTTTATTCAATATTGGAAAATATATAGAAACACGTTGATATAAAGTTGAAATACATTGAAATATGTTGAAATGTATTGCCTGCATGCTACGTATTTCTAGGTATTTCCATTTATTTCTATGTATATCTACTGAAATCTTTAATTTGTTATGGAAAATATTTTATTTATTAATCCCTGGATATGCGATTTTGGGGCGTATGATTTGTGGATGAGGCCTTTCGGGCTTTTGCGTGTTGCGGCATTATTAAAAATACACGGATATAATATTTCTTATATAGATTTTCTTAACCGCAGCCACCCCAAAATTAAAAATTTAATAAGAAGGGATGATTTCGGATGCGGCAAATTTTACAAGAGAGAGATACCAAAACCCGAACCGACAAAAGATGTCCGACGGCCTTATTTTATATACGGTTTGCCTGAAGAACTCATTGAGGAAGAATTAAAGGATATCCTTAAGCCCGATATTATCCTTATGACTTCGGGCATGACATATTGGTATCCTGCTCTGGAATATACCGCGAAGTTTTTAAAGAAAAAATTCCCCGACGTTCCTATCGTTTTGGGCGGTATATATGCTACTTTGCTTCCCGAACATGCAAAAAGTTTAGAGGGAATAGATTATGTGGTTTCGGGAAGTGATTTATCCGCGCACCAGTCCCGAACCGATGTTGATTCGGGACGGTGCGGGATTTCGCCCCACGATGAAGTCCCATATACAAGGGTGGCTACACCGGCGGTTTGCTCGCAATTATCCGAAATATTAAATCGCAAAATTCAAGTTCCGCAATATTATATTTATCCCGAATATAGTTTACTCTATGATACTTCGTCTTTGGTGATAGAAACTTCCCGAGGATGCCCTTTCAATTGTTCTTATTGCGGTTCTAAATTGTTTAACAAACATTTTATCCAAAGAAAACCCTATGAAGTTGTTGAGGAAATAGAGTTTTATCTTAAGAATTACGGGGTCAAGGATATTGCTTTTTATGACGATGCTCTTTTGGTTAATCCCGATAAACATATTATCCCTATTCTGGACGGGATTTTGGAAAAGAAAATCCGCGTTAATTTTCATACGCCGAACGGACTACATGTAAGATTTATAGATGAAAATTTGGCTAGGAAACTCAAAGATGCAAATTTCAAAACGATAACGCTGTCTTTTGAGACGATTAATCCTCTACGGCAAAAAAATACCGGCGGAAAAGTTACCACTGAAGAATTCAAGAAGGCAGTTGAAAATTTAAAAGGCGCCGGTTATAGCGGTAAAGATATCGGAGTATATCTTATGGTCGGGATGCCGCACCAGAAACAGGAGGAAGTCGAGGAAGGCATTGAATTTTTACATGACCTTAAAATTCATATTTATCTTGTAACCTATTCGCTTGTTCCCAATACAAAAGACGAAAAAATGCTAAAAAAAGAAGGGATAATAAGTGAAAATTTAGACCCGCTCTGGCATAACGATACGATATTTATGTTGCTGGAAAAAAACTTTTCGCTTAGCAGTATAAAAAAATTAAGAGACGATGTTTCTCTTCTCAATAGAAAAATATAATAAGAAAGTGTAAAATTCTAATCGAGGCGTATTTATCCCTAACACGGATATGATAATAGGAATAAATATGTAAAGATTGTCCCGACGAGTGCTGGGAAATTATCCCAAGAGAATTTCCCAGCATCTTACGAGTTGGGAAAAACAAAAAATTGAGGGTTTATTCATGAATGCCGAAGAACTATTAGACCTTGGCTTGACCTGCCAACTAAAAGGCCAATTGGAAAAAGCGCAGGATTATCTAAAAAAAGCGCTTGCCCAAGACCCACAGATTAAAGGCGCGCATTCAGGCTTGGGAGATCTTTATTTAAAACAGGGGCTTTTCGATACGGCAGAAGAAATGTATGCGAAGGAAATTGTTATTAATCCGTCTTCCGTAAAAGCGCATATAGGACTTGCGAATGTGTATATTATCAAAGGCGAAGAAGCCCGCTCATTGTCTAATTTCGAAAAGGCGCTTTCGCTTTCCCCGAATGATTGGCGCGCTTGCAGAGGTATCGGCTATGTTCATTTCATTAAAGGCGAATTATCAAAATCCATAGGTTGGCTGAAAATGGCCGCCGAAGGCGGGGCGGAAGACCTTGGCGTCCATTTTTGGCTTGCTTTGGCATATCACAAAAGCCGGCTTACAACGGAAATGGATATGGAGATAGAAAGGATAAAAGTCATCTGCCAAAATATCGAAAAGTTTACCGGTAAACAAGCGGGTGTCCTCGGTTATGTTTTGGGGAAAATTTCCGCGTTGCAGGGAAGGAATAAAGACGCTATCAAGTATCTGGAGGATTTAAGAAAAAAGATTAGCATAAAAAACAAAAAGAAAATGGAACTGGGCGTGATTTATGACGAGATAGATATTCTCAAAACATTAGCCGACGCCTATGAGAAATCGGGTGACAAAAATTCTTCAAGTTCCATACAGAAAGAAATAGCGCAGTCGGCTTAGTGAAATTAAAATTTATCCGCCTCCGCAGAAAACCACGGATGTAAGTCCGTGGATGAATGCGCAAGGTGGACCCGCCGAAGCTTGTAAAGCGAAGGCGGGTGCTTCGGCGGATTTCGCCGAAGAAATGAAGGATACCACGGGTGTAAACCCGTGGAGGCTTCATTATCATTTTCAGAAACATGTTCCCAAAATCAATTTTAATTTATAAATTCTGTTTTAGGTTTGTTCCGGCAAATTTTTTCAGTCCCTCCGGGCTTTGAATCCAACCGTTATGCAAGCCGTATTTGCGCATTATATCTTGGGCTTTTTCGTATTCGTCAAGAGTGATTCTTCTGCCGATTGAATTTTCTTTTGTTACTTTGTGGCAGGGGAAATACTGGCTCATCAGACTAATGTATGTTTCTTTTGACAGCTCTTCCGCGATGAATTTCATGATTTTATCCGTGCCGGAAATCCTGTTGGGCAAAACGAGATGTCTTATGAGCATCCCTCTTTTTATTATTCCGTCTTTATCTATTTGAGCGATACCGACTTGCCTATGCATTTCTTTTACAGACTCTCGATTATATAAGGGGTAATCAGGCGCCGAAGAATATTTTACTGCCGATTTGTTATCGCTATAACGCATATCGGGAAGATATATATCGACAATGCCGTCAAGCAATTTAATAATTTCGGGAAGTTCGTATCCGCTTGTATTGTAACAAAGCGGGATGTTTAACCCTTTTGCAGTTGCGATATAAAGCGCTTTTAAAATCTGCGGCATGACATGAGTCGGCGTAACAAAATTTATATTATGGCATTTCATATCCTGAAGTTTTAGCATGTAATCGGCTAATTCTTCTATCTGGATTTCTTTTCCAAGACCCGATTGGCTGAATTTGAAATTCTGGCAGTAAACGCAGCGCATATTGCACTCGGAGAAAAAGATTGTGCCGGAACCGTTTTGTCCCGAAATCGGCGGTTCTTCGCCGTGATGTTGCGTGTAGGTAAAAACTTTCGGCAAGAGCGCGGTTTTACAGAAGCCTTTTTTGCCCTTAAGGCGATTTACCTTGCATTTGCGCGGACATATAACGCAGGATTCCAATATTTTGGAAGTTTTTTCTATCACTTCCGATAAATATCCGTTATTGTATGATTTCAGATAGATGGGATGCATGTTAGTTCAAATAAAAAAAACGGTTATCGGTTTTAGGTTTTCGCTACTACGAATACCGACAACCCCCTTAGAAATTCTATGGAATTTCAAGGACCAAAGTCCCGGAAATCTTTCAGATTTCTCGGGGGGGGGAACCGTCAGTTTTGTTACGTGATTTATTTACAGCGTAAATGCATCTTCGATGTGGTTTATTTCTTTTACTTTCCCGCTTTTTTCGAAGAGTATTGAAATCACATCAAACCGACAGGGCCTGTCTTCTCCCTTGTGTTTCAGGCATGCTTTAGCGGCGTTAATTATTTTTTCTTTTTTATGTTCTGTAACTGCTTCTTCTCCGCTACCGTATTCGGTAGACGTGCGTGATTTAACTTCCACGAAGACCATGGTGCCTCTGTCATCCGCGACTATATCTATTTCTCCGCCTTTTATTCTCCAGTTGCGTTCCAATATTTGGTAGCCTTTTTGCGATAAAAATTTTACCGCTATATTTTCGCCGATTTTTCCGGTGTCCTTTTTCCCTTTGCTTTTAGGGAAAGAAAAAAACTTAATCTTCCCAAAGAAATTTTTGAACGGGTTCATAAGTTCTCCTGTGTATTTGGCAGGGGCCGTGAATTTGCAAAGCTTCGAAATGCTCCACAGTGCCGTATCCTTTGTGTCTGTCGAAACCGTACTGCGGAAATAGTTTATGGTATTTCTGCATCATACGGTCTCTTGTAACTTTGGCTATTATCGAAGCCGCGCCTATGGAAAAAGATTTTTCATCGCCGTCTATTATGGGCTGCTGGGATATTGCTGTGTCAAGGGAGATTGGTCCGTCTATAAGCAGAAATTCGGGGGTGGTTTTTAAATTTTTGACCGCTGTTGACATTGCCAGGCGCGTTGCCTGGAGGATATTGATTTTTTCTATTATTCTCTCGCCGACTATTCCCACCCCAAAATCCAATGCTTCTTTAGTTATCAGTTCAAATAATTCTTCTCTTTTTGAGGGAGAAAGTTGTTTAGAGTCTTTTATGCCGTCGATTTTTTTAAAAGGCGGAAAAACTACCGCGGCCGCTACTACGGGACCTGCCAGAGGGCCTCTGCCTGATTCATCTATACCCGCTACGAGTTTTATATCTTCCTGCCATAATGCATTTTCAAAAATATCATTAGATTTGATACTGCCTTTGACCTGGGGAAAAAGCCAGTCGTAAGTTTTTATCATAACTTACTCTTTGTAGGTATCTTTCCGGTTTATTTTTTCTTCTCTCTCAAATAATATAGTTTTGCTCTTCTGACTTTGCCTTTTTTCAAGACGCGGATTTCGCTGATTATCGGCGAATGAAGCGGGAATATTCTCTCTACTCCTATGCCGTGGCTCTCTTTTCTTACCGTAAAAGTTTCTCTTATGCCGCCGCCTTTTCTTTTTATTACTATTCCCTGAAAGGGGTAAACTTTTTCCCTTTCGCTGATTTTTGCTTTGCTTCCTTTTTTCTTGTCTCTTCCTTCTTTGATTATCTCTTTGATTTTCAGTGAGACTTTTACGGTATCGCCGACTTGAAAATTCGGCATTTTCTCTTTCATTCTCGGTTTTTCCACAGATTGTATTAGGTCTAACATTTTCTACCCCCGTTAATAATTTTGGTAATTATACCTGAATTGATTTCTATTTTCTCGATTGACCTATAATTCTTTTTTGATTTCTTCCAGCAACTGCCTGTCTTTTTTTGTCAGTTTAATCTTATTAAGTAATTCCGGTCTTTTTGAATAAGTCCTTCTTAAAGCTTCCTTTCTTTTCCACTCGGCGATTTGTCCGTGATTTCCCGACAAAAGTTCTTTTGGGACTTTCATGCCTTCAAATTCCGCAGGCCTTGTGTATAGCGGCCCTTCCAAAATATTTTGATGGAATGAGTCCATGTGCATGGATTCTTCATTCCCCAAAACGCCCGGAATGAGCCGGACCATTGCATCTACCAAGACCATAGCGGCAGTTTCCCCGCCGCTTAAGACATAATCGCCTATGGATATTTCCTCGTCAACAAGATTTAGCCGTATTCGTTCGTCTAATCCCTTGTAATGTCCGCATATAAGAATTACTGATGATCCTTTTGCCAGTTTTTTGCTTTTTTCTTCGTTTAAAATTTCTCCCTGCGGACTAAGCAAAATCGTTTTGATTTTATTTTTTTTCTTATTATTTTGCGATTTTATTTTCTTTATCGCGTTATATACGGGCTCTATCCGCATAATCATTCCGGCGCCTCCGCCGTAAGGATAGTCGTCCGCGGTTTTACGTTTGCCCAAGCCGAACTTTCTCAGGTCGTGTAAAAATATTTTAACGAGCCCTTTTTCTTTTGCCCTTTTTATGATGCTTTCTTCGAAAACTCCGCGGAACATACCGGGAAATAAGGTCAGTATATGGATGTCCATTTTAAAAATCTTGTATTACGGCTACGGTTACGATACCCGTTTCGTTATTCGGTAACGTTAATCGTTTCTGACTTAACCCTAACCATTACCGATACGGGCTTCGTTACCCTAACCTGTTATTTTGCTTTCGGTCTGCTTTTTAGGATATTTTCAACAGTAGGCGTAGCAGTAGCTCCGTTTCCCATCCAGTACTGCAAACGTTCTTTTTTTACTTCCACTTTGGCAGGATTTTGGTTCGGATTATAGATGCCGATTTCTTCGATTAATCTGCCGTCTCTGGGCGAGCGAACATCGGCGACCACTATCCTATAATAACTTTGTTTCTTTTTGCCTGTCCTTTTTAGCCTGATTTTTATTGCCATATTCCCTCCATTTAATTTTTTAAGCAAATTTGGATAAAAATCCCTTTCTCTTCATTCCCGACGCTTTACCCATCATTTCTTTTATAAATTTTCTGGCGGAATAAAACTGTTTTAGCAGTTGGTTTATATCCTGCACGTTTGTTCCGCTTCCGTTTGCGATTCTTTTCCTTCTACTGCCGTCTATTATGCGGGGCTCGGTTCGTTCTTCGGGTGTCATCGATAAAATCATCGCTTCTATGCGTTTGTATTTTTCTTCGGAAACATCAAAATCCTTAATGGAAGGGTCTACGGGCAAATATTCTAAAATGCTGGACAATGGCCCCATCTTTTTTACCTGCCTTAACTGCGCTAGAAAATCTTCAAGGTCGAGTTTTTCCGCTTTTAGTTTCTTGGCTAATTTCTCCGTCTCATTTTTCTCTATGGTTACTTCAGCTTTTTCTACCAATGTAAGTATATCTCCCATGCCCAATATCCGCGAAGCCATACGGTCAGGATGAAAAATTTCCAAATCTTGCGTTTTTTCCCCTATTCCTATAAATTTAATCGGCACGCCGGTGACTTTTCTGATTGATATTGCCGCTCCTCCCCGCGTATCTGTGTCTAACTTGGTAAGTATTACGCCTGTTAAGCCTAATTTATCGTTGAAACTTTTTGCAATATTTACAGCGTCTTGTCCAGTCATTGCATCCGCAACGAGAAGGATTTCTTTTGGAGAAAGTTTTTCTTTCATTTTTATAAGTTCGTCCATTAATTCTTCGTCTATATGCAGCCGTCCCTGTGTATCTATGATTAGCGTATCCGCATTTATGGAATTTGCTTTTTTCACGGCATTTAAGGCAATGTCGAGCGGCGTTTTACCTTCTGTTATCACCGGTACTCCTAAATTTTTTCCGAGAAATTGGAGTTGTTCTTTTGCGGCAGGTCTTTTGGTGTCCGTCCCGGCAAGAAGGATATTTTGTCCTTTACTATGTAAGAGTTTTGCCAATTTGCTGCTTGTTGTGGTTTTGCCGCTTCCCTGCAGTCCGACGAGCATAATAATATTCGTAAGGTTTGACGAGTATTTTAACGGCGAAGTTTCTTTGCCGAGCAGGTCTATCAATTTATCGTGGACTATTTTGACTAATTTTTGCGAGGGAGTAATGCTGTTTAGGACTTTTTGGCCGATGGCTTCCTTCGCCACGCTATCGATAAATTCTTTTACTATTCTATAATTTACGTCGGCTTCCAGCAGCGCAAGTTGTATTTCGCGCAGGCCTTCTTTGATATTGCTCTCGCTTATTACTCCCTGTCCCCTTAAATTCTTGAAAATCGTCTGTAATTTATCGGTTAAATTAGAAAACATGTTTTATTTCTCTTTATTATTTCCGGGTACTACTCTATAAATTATTTCTCCCGGGCGGGTCATCTTTAATTCTTTTCTCGCGATTTCTTCGATATAAAGCGGGTCTTTTTTTAATTTTTCTATTTCGATTTTTAAAGTCTCATTTTCTTTTTCCAGTTCTTTTATTCTAAAATTTAACGCTTCCCGGTTTTCTCTATATCGGAGAAGCGATAAGTAATTCGGGAATAAAAGATACACTAAAAATCCGCCCATAAGAATAAACGCGACCACCCAAATAAGGTGTATGTCTTTTTTGTGTTTTCTCATAATTCAAACCCCGAACCAAGATTATTCTTCCGCCTGTTAATCTTCGTCGGGCAGGGGTTTCAGGGTAAATGCTTTTTTGCCGGCGTATTTTGCTTCTGAACCGAGTTCTTCCTCTATTCTTAATAATTGGTTATATTTGCATGTTCTTTCCGAACGGCATGGAGCGCCCGTTTTAATTTTTCCCGCGCCGGTTGCGACGACCAAATCCGCTATGAAAGCATCTTCGGTTTCTCCCGAGCGATGCGAAACCAATGACGTATAGCCCGCTTTTTTTGCTATTTTAATGGTATCAAGAGTTTCGGTTAATGTTCCTATTTGATTTAATTTTATCAGAATAGAATTAGCTACTTTCATTTGGATGCCTTTATTTAATCTTATCGGGTTTGTGACAAAAAGGTCGTCTCCTATAAGGCGAATTTTACTTCCTAATTTTTTCGTCAGTAATTGCCAGCCGTCCCAATCATCTTCCGCTAAGCCGTCTTCTATAAACAATATCGGATATTTTTCCACCAGCAAGTTGTAATAATCCGCCATTTGTTCGGAGGATAAAGTTTTATTTTCGCTTTCCAGAACGTATTTCCCGTCTTTAAATAGATTTGAACTTGCTACATCAAGACCGATATATACATCTTTGCCCTCTTTATATCCGGCGCTTCGGATAGCATCTATGATTACCTTTATCGCATCTTCGTTTGAAGCGAGGTCCGGGGCAAAACCGCCTTCGTCTCCTACTGCTGTAGAAAGATTTTTAGATTTCAATACGGATTTTAAAGTTTGATAAACCTCTGCCGCCGTGCGTATCGCTTCTTTAAAAGATGGCGCGCCCGTGGGAACAATCATAAATTCCTGTATATCCACATTATTATCTGCATGCATACCGCCGTTTAATATGTTAAGGCACGGAGTGGGCAGGAGAGTGGCATTCGCGTTTAGATATTTATAAAGAGGGAGTTTTTTTTCTGCCGCGGCGGCTCTGGCGCAAGCCATTGAAACACCCAATATTGCGTTCGCGCCCAAATTTCCTTTATTCGGCGTGCCGTCCAATTTTATAAGGAATTCGTCAATTTCTTTCTGCGCTGCCGCATCTTTACCTTTTAATTTAGGAGATATTATATTGTTTATATTGTTTACAGCTTTTATTACGCCCTTACCTTTGAATCTTTTCTTATCGCCGTCTCTTAGTTCTAATGCTTCGTGTTCGCCGGTTGAAGCGCCCGAAGGAACATCTGCTCTGCCTACTATTCCTGATGAGAGTTTTATTTCCGCTTCTACGGTCGGATTGCCCCTGGAATCCAAAATTTCTCTTGCTTTGACTTCGGCTATGCCGCTCATTTTACTAACCTCCATATTTTAAGAGTACACTGTTTGTTTTTAGAATAAATTGTTTTTCGTTGCAAGCAGACTTTTTCGACTTCCATTATCGACTTGTGGCAGTTTCATAAGCCCAACGAGAGTGAGATTATACTAACAGAGCATGTTGATGTCAAAAAACTAAAAAGTCCCCCGAGGAATTCTTCGAATTCCCGGCCCCTAGAAATGCAGAGCATTTCAGGGATTTAGTCCCTGAAATTGTTTTACAATTTCTAGGGAGACTAAGTCCTCGGAATCTTTCCCCGTGGAATGCAAGGCATTCCCGGGACTTTGGTCCTCGCAATTTTTCAAATTGCAGAGGGTTAAGATTCCAGAGGGAAAACGAAAAAGTAAAAACCCCAATTTAAAACTCAAATCTTTTTCTATTTAGGTTTTATTTTTTTTGTTTTTGGATTTTGCCTTTTTACTTCTCACTTTTTACTTATCTTTATCATATATGCAGTTCCAGAATATCTTTATCTTTTAGAACATAACCTCTTTCGACCCTTTGTCCGGAATAATTTTCGTTGTCCCAAAGGCGGGCAAATTTCAGGTTTTCGAAATCTTTATGCACGGCAATTGCTACTTCCTGGACATTTGAGCCCTTTTTCATTATGAAGGGTTCACCTTTTTCAAAGGGCTTGCCGGGCTGTTTCGTATATACTCTTATAATTTCTAATTTTTTAAATAGTTCTTTTTTAAACTGCCCCCATGTTGCTTTTAGCGCGGAAATACTCAAGATTGATATAAAATCGTTGCTGTACAGTTCTTTCAGAATGTTCAGCCGCGTGTCTGATTCGGGAGAATCGTTTTTATTGCCTATTAATAGGGCCTTTTTAAAAAACATTTCTGAATTTTTATTTTTAAAAGATATCGATTCGGATTCTAATATGCAGGTCACTTCTTCTGCCTGCTCTAAAACGTCTTCCTGCGACAAATCGACGACCAATAAGACCAAATCGGCTTCTCTGATAAGCGGGAATAAATATCTTTCCGTGAAAATTTTAGTTATTGAAGGGGTGTCTATAAGTTGAATTTTTACATCTTCGAACGGCATCATCCCTATGACCGGTTTTCTGGTAGCAAAAGGATAAGGCGTTACCGGGGAATTGGCATTCGTTAAGCCCGATATGATTTGTGATTTGCCAACATTGGGTTTACCTATTAATATTACTTGTCCGGCGCCTTCCTTGTTTATGTGGGACAAAGAATCCGTTTCTTTTTTTGCGGATTTTTTTGGTCCTGCCTTGCTCAATTTAGAAATTTTTGTTTTTAAATCCGCTTGGAGTTTTTCCGTGCCTTTGTGTTTCGGCATGATGGCCAGCATTTTTTTTAATGCTCCCAATTTTTCCGAGGATGTTTTAGCTTTCCTGTATTCTTCTTCTGCTTCGTGGTATTGGGGAGTAAGATTAGCCGGCATATATTTTATAAAAGGTTGAGTGGAAATATAATTGAAATACGTAGAAAGGTGTCGAAATAAATTGTTTTTCTACTTTATTTCCATTGTATTTCTATGTATATCCACTGTATTTCAGTTTGTTATTTTATTATTCTCCCGCAATTTTTTTGTTTAATTCGACGATTTTATTCTGCGCAAAATCTTTTTCTTCAGGGAAATCCAATAATTTAGTGTATATATTTTTTGCCTGAATGAATTTTACTTCTTCCTCGAAAATTTCGGCGGCCCTTTTATAAGATGCCGTAACGAGGGATGTAAAAGAAGGATACAAATATGTAACCTTGAGATATTCGAAACATGCGCGCGAAAAGTCGTTCATCTTATCGTAAGCCATTCCTAATTCATATTGGCTATTTGCTTTTAAATGATCCATAGCGTTTGAATCTATTGCTTTTTGGAAGTAACCCAGCGCCTCATTGAATTTTTGCATGTTTTTTAAAGAAACGCCTATTTTATAAATGGCCTCAACGATAAGTTGGTTTTGGGGATATTCTTGTGTGAAAGATAGGTATTTTTTATAAGCGTCTTCCCACTTTTCCTGCATATAAAAACACTCGGCTATTCTGAACTGCGCGTCTTCTTTTTCCCATGAATTTACCGTGATTTTAACGAATGAATCTATTGCTTGCTCGAAATCCTGTTGATGATAATAACTCCATCCCATCCAATAATAGGCTTCGGAAGTCAGTTTATCCCCAGGCATCTTTGTTGTGATTAAATTGAAATATCTTCGCGCCTCATTATAATCTTCTCTGCCGTAGTAATAATGAGCGATTTGCAGATAAACTTCGCCTATGAATTTACCTTTCGGGAATTCTTCTATATATTTCTCAAGATAGGACAAAGCTTCCGGGTCGTTACCCATTTTAAAGCAAGTCGAAGCTATAGAATAATATGTCTCGTCTTTTCTTTGCCCTCCGGGATAAACTTCCATCAGTTTTTGAAATGTGTTTTTTGCTTCTGCGTAGTTTGTGAGGTTGTAGTAACAGTTGCCTATTTGATATAGGGCTTCCTCGCAGAATGGAGTTTTTGGAAAATCTTCCAAAATCCTTTGATAAAATTGTATAGCTTCTTCATATTCGCCTTTTCTGAAATAACACCATCCCGTCCAGTAGACGACTTCCGGAATAATGGGGGCTTTTTCCCATTTCTCCTGAATATTTTTCAAGGTATATATGGCTTCGTTGAATTTTTCTTCCTGATAAAAACTCAGCGCGGTTTTAAAAGTAGCGTCAACTACTATCGGGTGTGTAGGGAATTTTTCTTCTATTTCATTAAAATATTTTCTGGCGCTTGCAAAGTTTTTTTCTTCTAAAAATAATTCGCCCAGATTTAGAAGGGCAAAAGGCAGGAGTTTGCTCTGTGGATATTTCGATACCAGGTTTTCGAGCGTGAGTAAGGCATCAGCCCGATTGTTTAATGCTTGCTGGCAGGCTGCTTTCTGAAAAAGAATATTATCCGAAAATTCCGTGTCGGGGAAATTTTCCGTAACCAGATTATATTTTCCCAAAGCCTTGTCGAATTTGCCTTCTTTTGCAAAAATATTCCCTGCCCAGTAAAGCATTTCCGCATTTTTGGGATGTTTTGGATATTTCTCGTTAAATAGAGAAAATATTTCTTGGGCGTTTTTATATTGTTCCTGTTTATAAAAACTAAGGCCCATATCTATAAGCACATTGTCCATTCTTTCGTAATTCGGGTATTTTTCCTTTATTTTTGAATAGTAGTCGATAGCTTCCCGGAAATTGTTTTCCGCATAATAAAAAGCTCCCAGTTGATAAAGCGCTTCGCCCATCAGGTCGCTTTGGGGAAACTCACTTACGATTCTTTGCAACGTTTGAATGCTTTCTCTTTGTTTGCCGATAGATTTATAGCAATTTGAAAGGGCGAGCAAGGATTTATCCGCCCATTCGCTGTCTCGGTATTGCCTTAAAATTCTTTCGAATGTTCTTATTGCTCTTTGGAATTCTTCTTGTTTTATATATATATTACCCGAATAATAAAATGATGCCGGGATGGTATTGTTTTTAGGAAATTTTCGGGCAAGGCCTGAAAAAGTTTTTAAACTTTCATCAAGAGTTCCCTCTTCGAATTGACAAATACCTATGCCATATAAGGCGGTAGGTACAAAGCCGCTTGCCGGAAAACGAGATAAAACCTCGCGGTAATATTGTTTGGCTTTTTCCCAATTTTTTATTGCGGCATATGCTTTTCCCAAAGAATATAATACTTGAGGTTCTTGGTCCGCCAACATTTTTTCCTCCAAAACCTTTGTAAAACTATTTATGGCTTCGGCAATATCATTTTGTCTGTAAAATATCTCTCCGGCGAGAAGATGTATTGAAGGGGTTAGCGATGAATTAGGGAATTTATCCGTGAAATTTTTTAAAGTAGAACGTGCTTCTGTAAATTTGCCCTGCTGTAATTGGGCATACGCAAAAGCATGATAAGCATATTCGATATACTGATTATCGGAATATAACAAAATTACGTTTTGCAGAGCGTCTTCGGCTTCTTTGAAGCGGTTTTCTTTTGTGAAAGTTTCCCCCAGCCAATAGTAAGCATTACCGAGAAAGTGAGACTCGGGATATTTTTTTATGAACATTTCCAAAGCGTCTATAGCCATAGTATATAACCCATCGTCATAAAATTTTTTGGCTACGGAAAAATCTTCCGCTTCACCGGCAATAAGTCCTAACGGACAAATAAGAACAATTGCCAGAATAATGAGGAAAATTTTACTTTTCATGTTGATTCAATATGGTTTTTTATTTATAAGATATTTTTTAAGATTTTACCCGTATATGACTTTTGACACAAACTTATTTCTTCCGGTGTTCCCTGCGCTACGATTTTTCCGCCTTTGTCTCCCCCCTCGGGCCCTAAGTCTACAATGTAATCGGCTATTTTTATTACATCAGGGTTATGCTCTATGACTATTAGTGTATTGCCTTTGTCTACTAACCGGTCCAAAATTTTAAGCAATTTGTCGGTATCGGCAAAGTGGAGCCCTGTTGTTGGTTCGTCCAGAATGTACAAGGTATTGCCGGTTGCGACTTTGCTTAATTCCTTTGCCAATTTTATTCTTTGTGCTTCTCCGCCTGAAAGAGTGGTGGCGGGTTGCCCCAGTTTTATATATCCCAGTCCCACATCGTTTAATGTCTGCAATTTTCTTTTTACGACTGGGATATTTTCGAAGAATTTCAGCGCTTCTTCTACGCCCATGTTTAAGACTTCGGCAATATTTTTCCCTTTGTATTTGACTTCCAGCGTTTCGTTATTATATCTTTTTCCTTTACACGATTCACAAGTAACGTATACATCGGGAAGAAAGTGCATCTCGATTTTCAGCATTCCTTCTCCGCGGCATTGTTCGCACCTGCCGCCTTTTACGTTAAACGAAAACCGCCCGGCTTTATATCCTCTTATCCGCGCTGTTTTTACCTGCGAAAAGAGTTTTCTTATCGGCCCGAAGGTATCCGTATAAGTTGCGGGGTTGGAGCGCGGCGTTTTGCCGATGGGTTCCTGCGTAATATTTATTACTTTGTCTATTTTATCGGCTCCGTTGATTTTTTTATGTTTACCCACCGGCGTTTTTGACTTATACAATATTTTCGTTAAGCCTCTGAAGAGTATATCGTCCACAAGCGTCGATTTACCGGAACCCGAAACGCCGGTTATGCATATAAATAATCCGAGCGGGAATTTTACGTCTATTTTTTTTAAATTATGTTCTTGCGCCCCGAAAATCTCCAGATATCCTTTTTGCAGGGTTCTGCGTTTTACCGGAACAGGAATGGTTAATTCTTTTTTTAAGTATTTTCCGGTTAGGGAATTTTTTGACCGCATTATTTCCCGAGGTGCTCCTTGCGCTACTATCTGCCCGCCGTATTCCCCGGCGCCGGGGCCCAAATCTATTATGTGGTCGGCTGATTTTATAGTATTCTCGTCATGTTCTACTATGATGATAGTATTTCCCAGATCGCGTAAATTTTTTAAAGTGTTTATGAGCCTATGTGTATCTCTTTGATGAAGGCCGACTGTAGGCTCGTCTAAAATATACAAAACTCCCACCAAGGCAGAGCCTATTTGAGTCGCAAGGCGGGTTCTTGCTGTTTCGCCGCCGGAAAGCGTTTCGGCCTTGCGATCCAAGGATATATAATCAAGTCCAACATTAATTAAAAATTTCAGCCGCGATTTTATTTCCTTCAGTATTTGATGCGAAATCAATTTTTCCTGGACAGACAAGTTTAAATCTTCGAAAAAATTCAAGGCTTCTTTTATGGCCAGATTAGTAATTTCGGATATGGATTTGCCTTTAATCTTCACCGATAAAGGTTCTTTTTTAAGCCGCTTGCCGTCACACTCCGGGCAGGTTTTTAGAACTATATATTTTCTGTAAATTTCCTCCTTTACATATTCAGATTCGGTTTCATGATATCTTCTTCCGATGTTACCTATCACGCCTTCGAAAACATCTTGATAGGAATGCATTTGTCCCGCTCTTTCGACGTCGAATTTTATTAGTTCGTCGCCCGAACCGTATAAAATAATGTTTCTGATATTTTGCGATAAATCTTTAAAAGGCACTTCCATGCTGAATTTATAATGGTATGCCAGCGATTCAAGTATACTGGAAAAATATCTGTTGACGGAATATTTCCACCTGTGCCTTTGTGTTGTTATCGGGTTAGCCCATGGCTCTATTGCGCCTTCGGACAAACTTTTGTTTTTGTCGGGAACTACCAAGTCCGCATCTACTTCCATCTTTTCGCCCAAACCGTGGCATTCGGGACAGGCGCCGTAGGGTGAATTGAAAGAAAACATTCTGGGAGTAAGTTCGCCATAGGAAATTTCGCAATGCGGACAGGAGAATTTTTGGGAAAATAGTTTTTCCTGCCTGTTTTTTTGTTTATCAATAGTTATAAGAACTAAACCATTGGATAATTTAAGCGCTGTCTCAACGGAATCCGCAATATACGGCCTGTTGTCGGATTTTACCGTCAATCTATCGACTACTACTTCGATGTTGTGCTTCTTGTTTTTATCGATTTTTATAGGTTCATCTAAATCATGGATGACCCCGTCAATACGGGCTCTTACATAACCGTCCTCTTTAATTTTTTCCAAAAGCGCCGTATATTCGCCTTTTCTTCCCCTTACAAGCGGGGCAAGGATTTGTATTTTTGTCGCCGATGCTCCAGAGCTTTGGTCACTTACGCTCCGAAGCTTCAGCGACGGAGCGCGACGGAGCGCGGAAACGGGTTCTTTCATTATGCTTTCCACTATTTGGGCAGGTGATTGGCTTTGTATTTGTCTTGCGCATTTATAGCAGTAAACCGTTCCGATATTGGCAAATAATAATCGCAGATAATCATATATTTCTGTTATTGTCCCGACCGTTGAGCGCGGATTGTGCGAAACCGCTTTCTGCTGGATTGCTATTGCCGGAGAAAGCCCTTCGATATAATCCAAGTCCGGTTTTTCCATCATCTCCAGAAATTGTCTTGCGTATGCCGAAAGCGATTCTACATAACGCCTTTGTCCTTCGGCATAAATGGTGTCGAATGCAAGGGATGATTTGCCGGAGCCCGAAAGTCCGGTAATTACGACAAGTTTATTCCGCGGAATATCAACATTAATGTTTTTGAGGTTGTGTTGGCGAATTCCCCTTATTGTGATTTTATCTTTACTCATGAGATATCCTTGTTTCGCAAGGAAGTAACGAGTAGAGAGTAGCAAGTAGCGAGAATTAAATCATAAGTGATTGCCTTTTCTCTCTACTTTCTACTTGTTACTTGCTACTTCATATGCGGGGTAGGATTCTATCATAGAAAGATTAGCGAATAAAATGCGCGCAAACCCTGTTAGTTTGACAATTCGGCTTTCGTTATACTACAATGCCCGCACAAGATCGCGGGGTGGAGCAGTCAGGTAGCTCGTAGGGCTCATAACCCTAAGGTCGGCGGTTCAAATCCGTCCCCCGCAACCATTCTCAAGAAAACGATAGAAATACAATAGAAATATATAGAAATGCATTGAAATAAATTGTCTGATTACGACGTATTTCCACTGTATATCTACCGTATATCCACTATATTTCCAATTTGTGTATTTTAAAACGGCGGTGTAGCTCAGTTGGTTAGAGCAGCGGAATCATAATCCGCGTGTCCGGGGTTCGAATCCCTGCACCGCCACCACATCCATCTGCTATAAATGAGAATAATTTCCCCATCCTTCCGACTGGAATTTGTCCAGTAATCGTTATTGGTGATATACTGAATTTATGGTTTCGAAAGACAAACAACCGCAAATAATCGGGAAAGTCCATAAAACAATCGAGAAATTCGCCCTTTTAAAGAAAGGCGACAGTGTATTGGTCGCTTTTTCCGGGGGGCCCGACTCATGCGCTTTACTATTGGCGCTTAACGAATTAAAGAAAAAATACGGAATTTTCTTATATGCCGGGCACATAAACCATATGTTAAGAGGCAAAGATTCATTAGAAGACGAAAAGTGGGCTAAAAAAATGTGCGAGAAGTTAAAAATCCCCTGTAAAGTAGTAAAGAAAGATATAAATAAGTTAAAGGAAAAAGGCGAATCATTGGAAGAAGCGGCACGAAGAATAAGATATAAAACTCTTGAGAAAATTGCCGCAAATTTCAAGGCGAATAAAATCGCTTTCGGCCATAACAGAAACGACCAGATAGAAACGATTCTTTTCAGGATAATAAGAGGCGCGGGAGAGGACGGTTTGAGCGGAATTCCCGCGTCAAGAGACCTGCCCGCTTCGCGTCGGAGCAAGCAGGCGGGCCTGACCGCGCGCGTAAAAATAATCCGCCCATTGCTGGAAACGGAAAGAGCTGCAATAGATGAATATCTTAAGTCTCAAAATATAAAGCCGCGGATGGATTCTTCCAATCTTGATTTAAAATTTTTCAGAAACAAGATAAGACACGAACTCATTCCGTATCTTGAAAAATTCAATCCCCGAATACGGGAAGGGCTTTTGAAAATAGCGCAAATTTCAAGAGAAAACAGCGAGTATATTAAACATGTTGCTAAGGAGATATTAAAAGATATATCTGTGAAAATGCAGGATGAAATGAAAATAGATACGGATAAATTGGCGGCGTATCCCCGAATGTTGCGCGGCAATATATTAAGAGAGTTTGCCAAAGATTTTAAAGAACTTGATTACTCATCTATTAAAGAAATAGAGAAGATTATAGATTCAAAAAAGGCGAATTTGGTATTAAGGGTGTCGTCCGAAATTGAGATAGCAAAAGAATACGCAATTCTTTTTATACGGAGAATTAAATCTGCCCGGCAACTTTCCGCAAGAAACTATTCTTATACTCTCGAAAAGGAAGGCAGCGTTTTCATTCCAGAGACAGGGAATAATATTTCGATCAGTATAATTAGAGAAGACAAAAAAAATATTTTAGATTTCGCGGGCCTTAAACAAGCATATTTTGACGCGGAGAAAATAGAATTTCCGCTTATAATAAGAAATAGAAGAAGCGGAGACAGTTTCTGCCCCTTTGGCATGAAGAAAGGGAAAAAACTAAAAAGTTTTTTCATCGATGAAAAAATCCCCTTGAAAAAACGCGGCAGAATACCTCTTTTGCTCTCAAAGGACGGGCAAATCCTGTGGATTGTCGGGTATAGAAGAAGTAATTGGGGCATAGTCACTGAAAGAACGCGTAAAATTATGAAAGTGGAGCTATTTTGAAATGAAATATGCCGCGCCTCCCAAAGTTTTGTACGGCGGGCAGGTGAAGCTCCGCCGTCTTACAGCGGTGGCTTCTCTTTTTTGGGGATTTCGCTGTAGAGCGGAACCTCCCGCACCACGCAGGGTGCGGGACAAAAATCCAGAATCCTATGCGGTTCTGGGCCGCACCATCCCGCCATCGTATCAGTGGCGGACTGGTGCGCGGGTAAGATATTGGCTTATCGGATTGAGTATACTTGTCTTTTTAGAAAGCAATAGTTTTGCTTTTTTTAGTAAAAAGCCGAAACTGGAAACAAGACCAATATCTTTTTTGGAAAAACTTATTCACGAGAGAGTAAACAAAGAAAGATTGAAGTATAATTTACCCGAATTGCAGTGGGCTTCGGATGTGGCGGAAGTTGCGCGGGAACATTCGCAGGATATGGCTCTTGGGGGTTATTTTGCGCATGAGAATAAAAAAGGCGAGTTAGTAAGCGAGCGCTTAGAAAAAACAGGCATCTCTTTTACGGTCTCTGCTGAAAATTTATTTGAATGCGAGAATTATCCGAATATTGTTGAAGAATCCGTGATGGGGTGGATGCAAAGCCCTGGACATAGGGAAAATATTCTTAATGATGAGATAGAGGAAGCAGGCGTAGGAATTTATAAATTAAACGGCAAAAATAAGTATTACATTACGCAAAACTTTATAAAAAGGGCTTTGAAATTTATTCCATTGCCTTCGAGACTTTCCGAAGAAGAAATAAATAAAATATTCGATATAATAAAATATTCCGTAAACAATTCGGAGCACTTAAATATTTCTTTAAAAGAGAGAATAGTAAAAGGACTTATAAATGCCAATATTCCCGTTAAAAGGGATTTTATCGTTAAAGGTTTTTTAAGAAGAGATTCTCCGGAGCTAAAAATAAAAGTCGATTTAATGGTTGGCAACGGTTTCATTGTTGATTTTACGGACAGAGAATTTGAAAAAGGAAAGGAAGAATTTGGCAAACTAATTACTTCTCAGGGATATTCAGCGGTAGTTTTGATACGCGTGGCGAAAGAAAAAATAGAATATGCCTTGATAAAAGCCGAATAGGCGAGATGGAAAAAGAAAAGTTCAAAAAACTGATATCGGAAGCCTTGACAGAACTTCCCGAACAATTTAAAAATAAGTTACAAAACGTGGATATAGTTATAGAGGAAAATATACCGAAAAACTTAGCGCGTGGGAATATTTTATTAGGTTTGTACAGGGGAATACCGCTTAAGAAACGAAGCGTGTGGCATAGTTTTACTTTACCCGACAAAATAACTATCTACAAAAATAACATAGAGAGGATATGCCGCAGTGATAATGAAATTAAAAGAAAAATCGCGGAAGTCGTTTATCACGAGATCGGGCATCATTTCGGGTTAAGCGAGAAAGAATTAAAGTAAATTTAAATAAGATGAGAATAATATTTTTTGGTTCCGATAATTTTGCTATTGCTTCTTTGAAGTTGTTAGCGCAAAAGAAGCAAGAGATAGATATTATCAGTGTTGTTACCAAACCGGACAAAAAAAAAGGCAGAGGCATGAAGGTTATTCCTTTAAAAATAAAAGAAGTCGCGTTGGAACTCGGACTCGATATTTATCAGCCGAAAAAATTTAATGAGCAAGCAGTGGCTCATATAAAATCTCTTGCTCCCGAACTAATAGTGGTTGTCGCTTACGGCAGAATCCTTCCAAAAGAAATACTGGACATTCCTTCCAAAGGATGTGTAAATCTTCATTCTTCTTATTTGCCCGATTTAAGAGGCGCGGGGACTGTTCCGTGGAGCATTATTCGCGGATATAAATATACTGGAGTCACCACTATGTGTATAAGCGAAGAAGTGGATGCCGGAGACATAATTGAACAGAAAAAAGTTGAAATTAGCCGGGAAGATACATCCGCTACATTAAGCGAAAAGTTGGCCGAAGAAGGAGCTAAATTATTAGTTGATACTTTAAATAAAATCGGAAAGGGTAAAGTGAATACTACCCGTCAAGATGCCGGCAAAGTTACTTATGCGCCTTTGTTGAAAAAAGAAGACGGACTAGTAGATTGGTCAAAAAGCGCAGAGGAAATTTTTAATCTTGTTCGGGGGTTAAACCCGTGGCCCTCATCTTACACGTATTTACAAGGGAAAATGTTTAAAATACATAAAGCGCAAGTAGCACAAGGCGTTAATTCAAAAGCAAGTCCCGGAGAAATAACCAAAGTAGATAAAAACAATCTTATTGTTGCTACGGGCAGAGGGGATTTAAACATATTGGAAGTTCAAATAGAAGGCAAAAAGAAAATGTCTATAAAAGATTTTTTACAAGGGCATAGATTGGAAAGAGGAATGAGGTTTTCAAAATGAAGGGAGCAGTTCTTTACGGATCAAAGGATGTAAGATTACAGGAAGTAAAAAAGCCTTCTGTTAATAGTGGAGAAGTGCTTGTAAAAATTAAGGTCGCGTTGACATGCGGGACTGATGCGAAAGTTTATAAAAGAGGAGGACACCCGAAGATGATTCGTGTGCCTTCTTTATTCGGGCATGAATGGGCGGGTATTGTCGAAAAGGCAGGTAAAAATGTGAAAGGTTTCAAAAAGGGCGACAGGGTTACATCCGGAAATTCCGCTCCGTGTTTTAAATGTTATTACTGTAAAATAGGCGAATTTTCTCTATGCGAATCTCTTACTTTTATGAACGGCGCATATGCAGAATATATAAAAGTTCCCGAGCCAATAGTAAAAACGAATTTAATTAAAATGTCTTCCGATGTTTCGTATGAGGAGGCAGCTTTTTTAGAACCTCTTTCCTGCGTAGTCCACGGAGCCGAAAAAATAGCAGTTAAGAAACAGGAACAAGTAGTAATAATCGGAGCGGGGTCTATAGGGCTTTTATTCCTTCAAGTTTCGAAAAATATCGGGGCAAAAGTTACCATGGTGGAAAAAGACAAACAAAGGTTAAAAATAGCGGAAAAACTCGGCTGTGATAATTTTATATTAAGAAAAAATAAAAGTGATGCTATAAACGAGGTGAAAAAATTATCTAACAAAGGCAGAGGTATGGATGTTGCCATAGAAGCTACGGGTATTCCGAAGGCCTGGGAGGACAGCGTGGAAATGGTAAGGGGAGGGGGAAGGGTTCTTTTCTTCGGAGGTTGCAAACCGGGAGAAGCAGTTACTCTGGATACTAAACTTATACATTATTCCGAACTTACGCTAAAAGGGGCGTTTCATCACGCTCCTTCTCATGTGAGAAAAGCTTATGAATTGATTTCGAAAAAAAAGTTGAATTTGTTACCTTTGATTACGGATAGATTGCCGTTAGATAAAATTTCACAGGCGCTTGATAAAATATTAAATACAGAAGCTATAAAAATTGCCATTATTCCATGAATTAGACCAAAGAACTCGGACTTTCGACATTAGACTTTAGACATCAGATTATAAGATTGAAAAAACCGATTTAAAAAATATGTTTTTAGATCTTTTTCTATTGTCTTAGTCTTTTTTTGATTTCTGTGTTTAATTTTTTAGTCTAAAGTCTCAGGTCTGTAGTCCATAGTCTATTATTTGTGGTAGAATATCGCCATGAAATTAAAACTCGGAATACCCAAGGGAAGCCTGCAAGAGGCCACGATTAAACTCTTTGCAAAAGCGGGGTTTAATATGATAGTAAGCAAGCGTTCTTATTTCCCTATTATAGACGATAAGGAAATAGAGCCTATGCTTATAAGGGCGCAGGAGATACCCAAATACGTTGCAAGCGGTGTAATAGATGCCGGACTTACGGGTTTGGATTGGATAAAGGAGAACAAGGCGAAGGTAAAAGAAGTTACTGAACTAATATATGCAAAGGAAGGGATGAAGCCCGTCAAATGGGTTCTTGCTGTTCCCAACAATTCAAAAATAAAAAACGTGAAGGATTTGGAAGGCAAACGGATAGCTACCGAGCTCGTGGAAGTTACAAAAGAATATCTTAAAAAGGAAAAAGTCAATGCTAAGGTTGAATTTTCGTGGGGAGCTACCGAGGTTAAGCCGCCTTATTTGGCCGATGCCATAGTAGAGCTAACTGAAACAGGTGCTTCTTTAAAAGCCAGCAACCTAAGGATAGTGGAAACAATTATGCAGTCTACTACCAGATTTATTGCAAACAGTAAATCCTATTCTGATAAAAATAAAAAAGCGAAAATAGATAATATCGCATTGTTGCTTAAAGGTGCGTTGAATGCAGAGGGAAAAGTTGGGTTGAAGATGAATGTTCTCGAAGATAAGGCGAGGTATGAGGACGTAGCAGACATTTTTTTCAAAATTGACATTAATCCTACTGTCTCTCAACTTGCTAGAGGGCAAGGAGTTGCTATTGAAGTAATAATAGATGAGAAAAAAGTGAAAGATTTAATTCCTTTACTTAAAAAAGCAGGCGCTACAGATATTATAGAATATCCCCTCAATAAAGTTGTCCCATAATCCTCATTAGAGATTTAAGCCGCTTTTGATTTCCTGTATAATTCTCATATGTTTAAAATAGCCACCAAATTTATTTTTTTATTTATTTTTCTTCTGACCGCGTCTGTAAATCTCTATTCCGCTTCTAAAAATCCCTGTGCTTATGCCCATTTTTTAAACGCGCAACTGGAGAAAACAAAAGGCAATGACGAAAAAGCCTTTCAGGAATACGAAAAAGCGATTGAATGCGACCCGTCTTCTTTTTATTTGCGCAAAGGTCTGATAGCGATGTCTCTCGGCCAAAATAAAATCGATTTGGCAAAAGATGCGCTGGAGAAGACATTAAAACGGTTCCCCGACGAAGCCGATTTGCAATTAATGCTGGCGCAGATATGTAAAAACGAAGGCAAAATCTGGAAAGCTTCGAAGATTATCGAACGCGTTTTAAGAAGAAATCCGGACAATCAAAATGCAAGATATTTGCTTCTTATTATTTTTTTGGAAGATAAGAAATGGCCGGCGGCAGAAAAACAAGCGCGAAGAATCATAGATTTTACCAGTAGTGACAAACCCGACGACTTAAAGAAAGTTTATTTCCTGCTTGCAATGGAATATGCAAAAGCAGAAAACTATTCCGAAGGGATAAAATACCTGAAAGAAGCGCAACTTGTTTCCGCGGATAATCCTGAAATTCATGCGGCTTTAGGCACTTTTTACGAAGCGGACGGTGAACTAGGAGAAGCATTGAAAGAATATGAAAAAGCGCTTGAACTTTCGCCTCTTGCACTTGGTATTTATCAAAAATTGGGCGATGTCTACAGCCGTTTAGAAGAAATAAACGAGGCTATTTCCATATACGAAAAAGCCCTCCAGATAAATAACAGCGACTATATTAGCATAACGAATTTGGCTCAATTATATTACAGCCAGGGGAAATATAACGAAGGATTAAAACTTTTACAGGATTGTCCGGTTAAAGACGCCCGCGTATATTATCTTATGGGGACATTCTTTTTACGGTTAAAAAGAATGGACGAAGCACAGGAAAGTCTGGAAAAGGCAGTTAGTATTTTCCCCAACTCTTTCATTTCTTATTATTTGCTTATTCATATATACGGCGAGCAGGAAAAGAAAGACAAAGCTCTGTCTTTATTGAATAACGCTTCTGAAAAGTCTTTACTCCCCGAAGACAGGATAAACTTTTTACTGGGTATGCTCCATTCGCGGTTCAAAGAGTATAAAGAAGCAATAAATTATTTAAGAAGAGCGCGCAGTTTAAATCCCGATGATGATGAGATATCGTTTCAACTTGCGGCTTCTTACGAACAGAATAAGGATTGGTTTAAAGCGGTTTATCATTTACGGGAAGCGATCAGGATAAATCCCCAAAATGTGGAGGCTTTGAACTATTTGGGCTATATGTTTGCCGAAAAAGGTGTTCGGCTTAATGAGGCCGGTATTTTGATAAAGAAAGCATTAAAGATAGAGCCGGGAAACGGTTATTTTATAGATTCGTTGGGTTGGGTTTATTATCAGAAAGGGCTTATTGATAAGGCTATTACGGAACTTAAGAAGGCTATAGAATTATTGAGCGGCGACGGAGAAGACGATGCAATAATACGCGAGCATTTAGGAGACGCGTATTACAAGAAAGGCGAATTTTTGAAAGCGAAAGAGCAGTGGGAGTTTTCCGCCTCACTCGACGGGGAAAGAGAAGAAGTGAAAAGAAAACTCGAAGAATTAAAAAGCAAATTGGAATAAAAATGTTCAAAGCTGTTATTTTCGATATGGACGGAGTAATGGTTGACAGCGAAGACGGAGTTGCTCAGGCTACAGTCGATATGTTCCGGGAAGTTTACGGCGTAAAGGTTAAAAGTGAAGATTTTCTCCCCTTTGTAGGCATGGGAGCAAAAAAATATATTGCGGGCGTGGCTGAAAAATATAAAGTAGACGTTGATGTGGAGAAAGCGATGCGGGATAGAGAGGAAAATTTCGGCAAGATTGCCCTTGGCGGTAAGATACGGCTTTTCCCCGGAGTCATTGAACTTATACAAGAGGCAAAAAATTCAGGAATTAAAACGGCGATCGCGACGTCTTCTCATAGGGCTATTTTAGAAATCACATTGAAAGGAGCGGGGATAAATATAAAAGATTTTGATGCAATCACTACTGCGGAAGAATGTAAAAACGTGAAGCCCGACCCCGAAATATTTCTCTTGACCGCAAAAAAACTAAATGTTTTACCTCAAGAAGCCGTTGTAATAGAGGATTCTCCCTCAGGTATCGAAGCGGCGAAAAGAGGAAGGTTTTTTGCCGTCGGCATAACCAATACCTTCCCCAGATCCAAACTCCAAGAAGCCGATATGGTAGTAGAGGGTTTAGAAGAAATATCTATAAAAGATTTGGTGAGTGGGAATTAGTTAACCAGTATGCCTGTTTGCGAGTATGCCAGTTACAATCATTTCCTGCTGACTGGCTCACCCGTTAACTCGTTATACCCCCTATTCTTGCTTTCGTAGGAAAGCATAGGGACCTTACTCCTTGTCCCCCTGTTACATTTCGTTACCCGATAATTTAAGAAACCATCCCTCGGTAGAGAAATGTAGGGGGAGCTAACCTTTCTCGAGAAGAATAAATGGGATGTGTCCCTGATTTTTTGAACCAAGCCACCTACGAGGTGGGACAGATTGAGGTGGGACAGTATTATTTTACTCTATTCATCCAAATAAGATTTTTCTATTTCTGATATAAATTGCGACCAAACTTTGGGGATATCCTTAGTTAAGTTTCTCAAATAAGCTTCATCCAGTTCAAAACCATATGAATGAACGAAAAAATGTCTGAAGGTTAAATATTTGTAGAGTTCATCCGAAAGTTTTTTCGAAATAACCCCGTTGGATAAGGAAAATTTTAACAAGTCTTTATGCCATGTAGCAGTTTGAGGTATTTCGATATTCTCCATCTTAAGAATTTGTTTCAAAATATTCTCTATGCCGTTATAGATATTGTGGAGAAATGTTCCTATAGCTGCCAATTCAACTACAGATTTTCTTTTCTTTTTTATGACTTTTTTGAGATTGGATAACGATACCTCTACATTGTCCTTCTCTGCGAGGACTTCTTTAGACAACTTACCCATAAATTTTTGACCCGGTTTCTTCCACAATCTCATTGAACAAAGATTTTTTAGAAAGGTCAATGAGGTCAACGGGTTTGGATAAATGTTTGAATAATTCAGCGTAGAAATCAAAGAAAAGTTCGGGTTTTATCCCTTTTACTCCAATATCTATATCATTGGATTTGCCGTCTTTTTTTATTGATGACCCAAATAAAATAATGGAAGAAACATTATATTTCTTACCATACCTCAATATTATTGTTCTATCTTTCTCTGTTATCATTTTTGTAACCTTTTGTAGCAAGTATAGCATTTAGGCTATTTGGAAGGCAAACACCTGAAGAAGGCCGATATTTGTTTTATAATCGAAAGATAAATAGGATGTGTCCCTGATTTTATTTTAACTTAAATTTTTTATTGATAACTATCAGCGCCGTTTAAGAAAAGACGAGTTTTAGTTGGCGAAGCTCCGCCAAGAGTTAATCGTCCATCTTTATTTGGAGTGTTATCATAATTTTTATTTTCTACTCCCTTAACATTGCCATTTCTGAAAAGAATATTTACAAACTCTCCTTTGTGATTGTAATTAGTTGGGGTGATAGTTATGTCATTATAATCCATTACTATTGCCGGTTTTGATTCGCTTAACATTAGTACACTTGTTCCCGATGCAGATCTGTAAATATAGGCAGAAAATGTGTTACTCTTATTTGTCCAATCGTTCTTTATAGTTTGTGGGTCTCTGTAATTTTCGCTTGAAGGACATATGAATGTTGCAAAGTCTTCTATATAATTATCCGTGTTTATATTGGCAATTGGGTCGTCATAGAAATAACCCATACCTACAGGAACTGTTGTTGCTCCCCCGCCAATCCCAATCTGATTAGTCGCAACATTATTCCCTGTAATTTCTAAGGTAGTGGGCATCTCTCCGCGGTCTATATTATACATATTGAATGCTTCGCCTATTACTTTTAAATTACCCGCGCAAACAGTCCTATGCGCTTTTTCCCGCGCGGTTTGTAAAGTAGGCAGTAATATTCCCGCGAGCATTCCGATAATCGCGATAACAACAAGCAGTTCTATTAGGGTGAACCCCGTTAGAAATTTTACATTCGCCCAAGGGCGACTTATCTCTAACGGGGCAGGCCCATTTCGGATTTGATTTTTATTTATCATGATTTTCTCCTTTTTATTTTACTTCATCTGCCTCCGTAAAAACAGCATCTTCGTCTTGTGTGGCGCTTACAGTTAATAAATCGCCTGTGTTGAAAGCACCAATTACGTGTCCGTCATTAAAGAGAATATTGACATGTCTGCCATCATGGTTGTATTCTGCTGTTGTGGCGTTATTATAATCCATGACTAAAGCCGGTTTATCTTCCCTGCTAATACTTTCTCTGAAGTAACTCGCTGCCCCGCCGGATTGTCCCCTATAAATATAGGCAGTATTTGTAACTAGACCCGTATCCCAATTGTCTTCTATGATATTTGCATCTCTCGCATAACTGCTTGACGGACAGGCAAGGATTGCAAATTCACGATTAATATATCCTTCTGCCAAATAACCGAGTCCTACTATTACCGGTGTGCAGGCAGTATCTTTTAATTTATTGGTTGCTGAATCAACACCAGTACAAGTCGGAGGAAATGTTTGCAGATAATCATTGGTATAATCATTCAAGGCAAGGCCAACTTGTTTTAGGTTATTCATGCATATTGCTCTTTTCCCCGTTTCCCTTGCTCTTTGGACCGCGGGAAGAAGTATTGCTGATAATATTCCGATAATCGCGATGACAACAAGTAATTCTATAAGAGTAAACCCCGTTAGAGATTTTACAGTCGCACATGTGCGACTTATCTCTAACGGGGCAGGCCCATTATTCTTAAAACGATTCATAACATTTCCTCCTGTTTTAGGATAAAGTTAGCACTTTTAATAAAACTATTCAATACTTAATTTTGTTTTTCTCGTATATTATCCGTATCCCTTCTAATGTAATAAATGGATTAACTATATGAGAAAAATTTGTTTTTTTACTTATTAAAGCCGCATCTCCTCCGGTAAGTATTATAAGCGCCCGCGCACCAGCCCTGCGGACGATGCGGGGTTTTACCCGCGCACCAGCCCTGCGGACGATGCGGGGTTTTACCCGCGCACCAGCCCTGCGGACGATGCGGGATTTCAATTCCTTTTTAAATTTATCGAGTATCCCTTCTATCATCGAACTGAATCCGAAAAGTATCCCTATTTGCAGATTTTCGCTTGTGTTTTTGCCTATCGCAAATTTAGTATTATCCAGGTTTTTTATTTCTGGTAAGTTTGTGCCGGAGAAAAGCGCCTTTGAAGAAATGTCGATGCCCGGGGCTATTGCTCCGCCCAAATACGCACCCTTTGAAGAAATAACGTCGAAAGTTATGGCTGTTCCCAAATCTACCACTATGCATCCCTTTTTATATAGATAATGAGCGCCGACAGCGTTAGCTATCCTGTCCGCGCCTAACTGGTTCTTTTTGTAATTTAATTTTATTCCCAAATTTAATTTTTCGGTTATTATAAGCGGGTCTATCTTGAGATATTTTTTAAATAATTTCTGAAAGGGCTTTGTTAATGAAGGGACAACGGAACAGATTGCAATCGCTTCTATATTTTTAAATTGCGAAAGATTTTGCCGAATTGCTTTATAATAATTTCTCTTGGGTTTTTTGAAGGTTGGGAAAACAAGACAACAAATTAATTTTTTGCCCGAGAATAATCCCATCTGTATATTAGTATTGCCGATATTTACAGCCAGAAACATATATATTTGTTCCTTTTTATTTGTTTATATCTCACTTAAAGAAAAATTTTCCCATTTTGCCTGAATTGTTTGGATTTTTTCGTTTTTCAGCAGAAGGTAATTTTCTTCTATTTTTTCCAAAAGCATCGATAAAAACTTATCCGATTTTATTTTTCCCCCTGTCTCGTGTCGTAAGGATGTTGCAGTATTTTTTACTTCGCGTGGGAAATCTTTCATTTCCGTATTGATATTTACCCCGACCCCGACCAAAATATATTCTATATCACTTCCGCTTTTTGTCTGAATTAATATTCCGCAGATTTTTTTACCGTTTATCAATATATCATTGGGCCATTTGATTGCAGGCAGGGTATTAAAGGAACGCAGGACTTCGGCGCAGGATGTGGTAAAAATTGCATTGACAATACTGGACCGTTGTGGGGTAAACGAAGGCCTTAATATTACTGTCAGCCAAATTCCGCCTTCCGGAGAAACCCATTTTTTGCCGTTTCGCCCAATGCCTTTTTTTTGAAGGTATGCAAGAACTACGGTACCTTCTTTTGCCCCTTTTTCCGCCAAGATTTTTGCGGTTGTTTGAGTGGAGTCAAGTTCCGGATATATGTAAAAAGGATGACCGATAATCTTTGTCTTAAGTGTGTCTTCAAAATTTTCTGATAGTAGTTCCATTCTTTTTGGTTAATATTAGTTAACACAAGTTAACATAGGTTAATAAAAATTACTTTTTAAGTATTTCGCAACCCTGCCCGCTTCGCAAGCCCGCCTGCTTAAGCGGGCAGGCAGGCGGGCGTTATTAACCTTGCCTCGCCATTGATTTAATGGCGGGCCTTTTTAACCGTTATTAACTTTTATTATTTCCAAACTCATGTCCAAAGCGGGCGCTGAATTTGTTATTTTGCCGACGGAAATAAAGTCCACGCCCGTTTTTGCGATTTCTTCAACGTTGGAAAGATTAATATTTCCGGAAGCTTCCAGAAGCGGTTTTTTAAATTTTTTTTGTTGTTTTAGCCATTTCAACGCTTTTTTGAGGTTAGAAGGGCTCATATTATCAAGCATTATTATGTCGGCATTACATTTATAAGCGGTTTTTAATTCGTTTAAGGTTTCGACTTCTATTTCTATTTTTGTTTTTGGATAAATTTTTCTTTTGGCAAGTTCTATTGATTTTAGAATTTCTTTTCGAGGTATAAGTTTTAGGTGGTTGTCTTTTATAAGCACCATATCATAAAGTCCCATACGATGGTTGTGTCCGCCCCCCATTCTTACGGCATATTTTTCCATTTCCCTAAGAAGCGGGGTGGTTTTTCTCGTATCTAGGATTTTACATTTATAGGGTTTTATTTTTTTGACGTACTCTGAAGTTAAGGTTGCGATTCCGCTTAAATGGCTTAAAAAGTTTAAAGCTACCCTTTCCGCTGTCAGGATTTTTTTTGCTTCGCCTTCTAAAACTGCAAGAATCTGGTTTTTTCGGACTTTATCGCCGTCTTTTGCAAGTTTACGGAATTTTATATTTTTTGACGCGAGATGGAATGCGGTTTGTGCTATATCTAAACCGGCTATTATCCCTTCTTTTCTGCTTATAACCGCCGCTTTGATTGTGACATCCTCAATAAACGTTTCGGTCGTAATATCTTTTTTGCCTGCTCCGGGCCGAGAGTCCTCTCCCGCCTGCTGCTTGCCCGCCAGAGACGGGCGGGCGGGCAGGGGTTCGGAGCCAATGTCTTCTTTTAACGCCGATTTAACAATATTTTTGATTTTTTCGGAATTCATTATCAAACCGCAACATTTGAAAAGTTAGAATTTTATCTTATCTGGTCCAACTTGACATAGACGCTTCCAATTGTGGGGAATCGGTCTTTCTTGTTAAACATCAAGCACCCCAGAATAATTTCTTGCAAAGAGAAGGGAAAATGAAGAAGCTGACTTTTTATTGTCATTGCATTGCGGTCATTTCTTCTTGACATATAATATCCCCGTATTAAACTCTTTCTATTGTTTGAAAATGCGTAAGGAGTATAAGGCAGATAACCGTTGAATAACTCGAATAAAAGCACGCCTAAAGCGTAAATGTCAACGCTTTTGTCGGGCTTTCCTCCCTTAAGCTGTTCGGGGCTCATATAAGCGGGCGTTCCTCCTTTTAAATCTTTTTTGAAGAAAAGCCCCACCAAAAATATCTTAGAAAGTATATTAAGAAACTCGTTTGAAGAAAAATGGGATAAGCCGAAGTCGGTTATTCTCACTTGGCCTTCATCATTAAATAATATGTTGGACGGTTTGATGTCTCCGTGGACTATGTCATAAGCGTGCAAATAAGCAAGCCCATATGATATATCCCGTGCGATTCTTATTTTTTCGGTGAAAGGAAATTTTTCGCCTGTGGTTTTTTCCCTATTTATTACTCTTTCCATGAGATTACCGCCCTGTAGATAAGGCATAACTAAACAATACCCGTCTTTTAGTTTCAGCATGTCATATGTCTTTATTATGTTGTAACTTTCGGGGTCTGGGATTTTGCTTATGATATTGAATTCTTCTCTTAGCGCTTTGACCCTTCTTTTGTCTTGCGCCATGTTTGCGGGGAGGAATTTGACTGCTACGTATTGCCTTTCGGGTTCGTTGCCGGTTTTTTTGTAGGCGGTATACACCTGGCTCATTCCGCCTTGACCTATGAGTTTGTCAAAAACGTAAGTTTCTCCGCCTAATTGAAATTCGGTTCCTCTTTCCATTGATTATCTTCAATTTATCATATAAGTTGAGATGAATTCAAGTATTATAAAGATAAGAATTATATGCGGCGGTAATCTTACGGACTTTTCAATTTGTCTGCTATGAGTTTATTGACTATTTGGGGATTTGCTTTGCCTTTTGTTTTTCGCATTACTTGGCCGACCAGAAAACCCAGCGTTTCCGTTTTGCCTTTCCGGAAATCGTTTACAGCCTGTTGGTTTTCCTGCAGGACTTTGTCTACCGCTCTTGTTATTTCTTCTTCGTCCGTTAATTGTGCAAGTCCTTTTTCTTTCACTAATTCTTCGGGAGTTTTGCCTTTTTCCAAAATCTCGGGCAATATGTTTTTTGCGGTATTTTGGTTGATAGTGCCTTCGTGAACATAAGTAGTTATGCCGACTAAAAGTTCTGGCGTAAATTTTGTTTCTTTTATGCTAATGTTATGTTCATTCAAGTATCTCGTAACGGGACCTATTAACCAATTTGCGATTTCTTTTGGTGGGTTGAATCCTTTCACTTTTAAACTTTCTTCAAAAAAATCCGCTGTTTCTTTGTCGGATAATATTACGTTCGAATCGTACTCGTTCAAGCCATATTCGGTTATGAATCGCTCTTTGCGCGCATTTGGCAATTCCGGCATTTCTTTTTTTATTCTTTCTATTTCTTCTTGCGAAATGAAAAGGGAGGGGAGGTCGGGCTCCGGGAAATATCTGTAATCGTGTGCTTCTTCTTTGCTTCGCATGGGACGGGTTATTTGTTTTTCGTCGTCCCATAGCCTTGTTTCCTGTAAAACTTTTCCTTTGTTTTCAAGTGTTTTTGTTTGTCTTTCTATCTCATGTCTGACAGCAGCCGAAATTATTTTGAAAGAATTGAGGTTCTTTATTTCTACCCTGGGCGGCAAATGATTTTGACCTTTTTCTCTTACGGAAATGTTCGCTTCAAATCTCAACGAGCCTTCCTGCATTTTGCAGTCGGAAACTCCCGTATAAAGCAATATATTCCTTAAATTATTCATAAATATTTCTACTTCTTTTATGTCTCTTAAGTCGGGTTTTGTTACGATTTCCACTAGCGGAATTCCCGTACGGTTGAGGTCCACAAAGGAAAAAGGTTTCCCTTCGGAATGAATGTTTTTACCCGCGTCTTCTTCAAGATGAATATTGCCGATTCCAATTTTTTTGCTGCCTTGTGCTGTTTTGATTTCTAAAAAACCGTCCTTTGCAAAAGGCAAATATTGTTGGGAGATTTGATAGTTTTTGGGAAGGTCGGGATAATAATAATTTTTTCTGTCAAATTTCGTAAGGTTTATTATTTTGCAGTTGAGCGCGAGAGAAATCCTTATCATATATTCGACTGCTTTTTCGTTGACTACAGGGAGCACGCCTGGATGTCCCATGCATACGGGACAAACCTGTGAATTGGGTTGTGCTCCAAATTTAGTGGAACACCCGCAGAAAAGCTTTGTTTCAGTAGCCAATTCGGAGTGAATCTCAAGGCCGATTACAGGTTCGTATTCCATATTTTTTAAAAATTATGATGGAAATATAATAGAAATAAATTGAAATACGTGGAAATACTTTGTCTTGTACCATATATTTCTATTGTATTTCTATGTATATCCACTGTATATCTGCTTTTTTATTTTATCTCCGGTTTCTTCTTATGAAAATCCGTATTCTGTTCAAATGTGTAAGCCGTTTGCAATATTTCCCCCTCATCGAAAGGTTTTCCGATAATTTGAAGCCCTATAGGTAGTCCTTTCTCCGAAAATCCGCAGGGGACAGAAATTGCCGGAAGTCCCGCCAAATTTACGGGTATGGTAAATATGTCTGTGAGGTACATCTGCAGCGGGTCGGAAATTTTTTCCCCTATTTTAAACGCCGGTGTTGGAGAAACGGGTGTAAGCATAACGTCGCATTTTTTAAACGCTTCGTCAAAATCTTTTTTAATCAATGTCCTTACTTTTAGCGCCTTTAGATAATACGCTTCGTAATAGCCCGAAGACAGGGCGTAAGTTCCAAGCATTATTCTTCTTTTTACTTCGTCGCCGAAACCTTCGTCTCTTGTTTTCTCGTACATATCAATAATACTACTAATTCCTCTGTCTTCTATCTTCTGTCCTCTGTCTTCTGTTCTGTGTCCGTAATGAACTCCGTCGTATCGGGCAAGATTGGAACTGGCTTCAGCAGGCGCAATTATGTAATATGTTGCGACTGCGTATTCTGTGTGGGGAAGAGAAATTTCTATTATTTCCGCACCCAATTTTTTAAAAGTTTCTATTGCATTTGAAATTGATTGTTCTACTTCTTTGTCCGTCCCTTTTACAAAATATTCTTTAGGTATTCCTATTTTTAACTTTTTAGCACTGTTTTTTAAGTATTGCATATAGTCGGGGACTTCTTCTGCTACGGAAGTGGAATCCATCGGGTCATGTCCCACTATGGTATTGAGTAGGATTGCGGTATCTTGTACATCTTTAGTAAATGTGCCGATTTGGTCCAAGGAAGACGCGAACGCCACAAGCCCATACCGCGAGACTCTGCCATATGTCGGTTTTAGCCCAACGACTCCGCACATGCTTGCAGGTTGTCTGATGGAACCGCCGGTATCTGAACCTAGAGACATAATGGCAAGGTCTGCCGCCACGCAGGCCGCCGAACCGCCCGAAGAACCGCCGGGTATAACAGAGAAATCCCATGGATTTCTGCACACGCCGTATGCGGAATTTTCCGTGGAAGAGCCCATAGCGAATTCATCCATGTTCGTTTTACCCAAAATAACAACATCTTCTTTTTTGAGTTTCTCCATTACCGTTGCATCATAAATCGGAGTGTAATTTGAAAGTATTTTAGAACTGCAGGTGGTTTTGATATCTTTCGTGGAAATGACATCTTTTATTGCGATTGGGATACCGGCTGTCTGACCTATTTGCTCGCCGCTAACTATTTTTTTATCCACTTCGCGGGCTTTCTTTAAGGCAGATTCTTTGTTTAAGGTGATATAAGAATTTATATTTTTGTCTAATTTCTCTATACGCTTGTAAATACTTTCGGTAATTTCACTTGAGGAGGTTTTTTTCTCAGTAAGTAATTCATGAAGCTCGTGGGCGGTTAATTCGTATAATTCCATAGTCATTAAAAATTGAATGGAAACACAATGGAAATAGATTGAAATATATTCCCGCCTACTTGTCCCGATATAACATCGGGGCGGGCAGGGATATATGTTGCCTGTCTACTACGTATTTCCACTGTATTTCTATGTATATCTATCGTATTTCTATTTTTACTCTATTATCGGTGGCACCCTAAAATATCCCTGCTCTTTGTCCGGAGCGTTTTTAAGCGCATCTTCTATCGAAACGGATGGTTGCACGACGTCTTTTCTTCTGACGTTTTGCAGGGGAATAACTTGCGATGTCGGCTCTATTTTAGATGTATCGAGTTCATTTAATTTATCTATATACATGAGTATGGCGTTTAATTGATGAGTAAATTTTTGCTTTTCGTCTTCTTTAAGTTTCAGACGGGACAATTTCGCCACATATTCGACATCTTTTCCCGTTATAATGTTTTTCATGTTTTATTTTTCTTTAACAGGAGGAGAAAAATCTAGAGTACCATGTCCAGTAGTTTCTCCTCCTGTTATTGTTCCTTCTGAATTTGAATAATCTTTATAAGTAGTAAATTCAACAGTAAGTCCTCCATCTGCTTTTGGTAAGAAAGATATAGATTTAAATTTATCTAGGTCTAATTGTAATTTCTCTTTAAGCACGAACTCTTTGAGCTTGTCGATGTTACTGGGCCATTTTGAATTTTCTTCATAGTATAGGCCGACAACAGTAGGTAAATCAAAAAAAGTTGGTTCTAGGATTTCGTCTGATATTTCTTCAGCGGCTTTATTTAAATCTTTCATACAAGAATATATAAAAAGCCCTAAAACAAGAACTACCAGAATGATGACAACTATTAATATTTGTTTAACTTTTATCTTTTTCATTTTGTCTTTAGTCTATGGTCTTATGTCTTTGGTCTATCTTCCCATTACTTTTCTTATTCCTCTGATTGCCTGTTTTATCCTTTGTTCGTTTTCTACCAGAGCAAATCTTAAAAATCCTTCGCCGTTATCGCCGAATCCCACACCGGGCGAGCAAACGACATCCGCTTCTTTTAAAATCCGAATCGAGAAATTCAAAGAGCCTTCTTTTTTGAATTTTTCCGGGATAGGAGCCCAAATATACATTGTGGCTTTCGGCGTTTCTATATCCCAACCTATAGCGGCTGACCCTCTGATAAAAGCGTCTCTTCTCCTTTTGTACTCTTCCATGGTTTTTTCCACGTAATCCTGCGGGCCGTCAAGGGCCTGGATTGATGCTACCTGAATAGGAGTAAAAAGGCCGTAATCGTAGTAACTTTTAATTTTTGTAAGCGCCGCTACTATGTCTTTGTTCCCTACCAAGAATCCGACTCTCCAGCCTGCCATGTTATATGTTTTGGAGAGAGAATAAAATTCAGCGCCGACTTTTTTAGCGTCTTTTGCTTGAAGGAAAGAGGGTGCTTTGTAATCATCGAAGCCCATATCGGCGTACGCAAAATCATGAATTACGATTATTTTATGTTTTTTCGCAAATTTTACTATTTCTTCAAAAAATTCCGACGAAACTACCATCGTGGTTGGATTGTTCGGAAAAGAAATTACAAGGATTTTTGGCTTCATCCGCGCTTTTTTTATTGAATCTTCCAACTTGGGAATGAATGAATTTTCATCGCACAAAGGCGCGTTTATCAATTTTCCTCCGGCAATGACAGTATGGTAAATATGAGAAGGATATGTTGGGGTGGGCACTATTATGCTATCCCCTTCATCTAACAGTGACAAAAGAAGATGGGAAAAACCCTCCTTAACGCCGATTGTAACGACGACTTCCGTTTCAGGATCCAAGTCCACGTCATATTGTCCTTTATATCTTCTTATTATCGCCTTTCTTAAATTGGGAATTCCTTTTGATGCGGAATATCCGTGGGTTTTGGCTTTCCGGGCAGTCTCAATTAATTTGTCTATTATTTGCGGAGAGGGCGGCTGGTCGGGATTACCCATGCCCAAGTCGATTATATCCCTGCCCTCTTTCCGGGCTTCCATTTTGAGTTTATTTAATCTTGCGAATATGTATGGGGGAAGGTTCAAAATTCTTTTTGATTCAATCATGATATTTTAAATACTAACATTTGAGATACATAGAAATAAATTGAAATATCTGGAAATGTATTGTTTGTATACTACATATTTCTATGTATATCTACCGTATTTCTATATATTTCCATTTTCTGTTTCTTAATTACATTTTCTTAAAATCCATCGGATTTTTGGCTTGGGAAATTGCTGCTTCGTAAGTAATAAGCCCTTTCTGATAGAGTTCCTTCAATGACTTATCCATGCTTTGCATACCAAATTGCGCGCCGGTTTGAATGCTTGAAGGAATTTGCTCTGTTCTTTGTTCCCTTATCAATGCGCGTATTGCTGGTGTAGCAATTAATACTTCTGTCGCAAGTATTCTTTCTTCTTTGTCCGCACGCGGAAGAAGCAGTTGCGATATGATTGCTTGCAAACATCCCGAAAGTTGTGTTTTTATTTGCTGCTGTTGGTGCGGCGGAAAAACATCTATTATACGGTCTATTGTTTGAGGTGCGTCCGGAGTGTGAAGCGTTGTCAGAACCAAATGCCCCGTTTCTGCCGCAGTGAGCGCTGTCGCTATCGTTTCCAAGTCCCTCATCTCGCCCACGCTTATAACATCCGGGTCTTGACGCAGTGTATATTTTAAGGCGTTGGCAAAACTTAGAGTGTCCGAACCGACTTCTCTTTGTTTTACGACTCCTTGTTTATTCGAGTGCACGTATTCTATGGGGTCTTCCACTGTTATTATTAAGGATTTGTTTTCCTGATTTATTCTATCTACCAACGATGCTAAAGTTGTGGTTTTACCCATTCCCGTAGGGCCGGTTACTATAATTATGCCGTTAGGTCTGTTTATTAAATCTTTTACGATTTCGGGCAAGTTAAGTTCTTCGATTGCCGGTATGTTCAAAGGCACTACTCTTAAAGCGGCTTCAATATTGCCTCTTTGCATATGCACGTTCACTCGAAATCTTGTAACCTTGGGGATATTTAACGAAAAATCCAGTTCCTTTTTATCTTCGAAAGCAACCTTTTGGGAATCTGAAAGAAAACTGTAAATAAACTTCTTTGTTTCTTCGGGCTTCATTGTAGCATGGTCTTCAGATACGATAAGTTCTCCGTTTATCCTAAAAACTGGCGGAGCGTTCGCGATAATATGCAAATCCGAAGCGTTTTTTTGTACTGCCTCGCTTAAAAGTTCTGCTATATCCATTTAATTTCTCCTTGCCTCGCCGACAGGCGGGCTTATCTCGCTCCCAAATTATTTTTTTTGGGATTATTTTTTAAACGACTTCTTCTTTTGTGCCTCTGAAGATGCCTTTTGTCTTAAGTGAAAATTCGGTCGGAGCGTCACTCATTTGCATTGCGTATTCATATGAAACCTTGCCCTCCTTGTAGAGTTTAATGAGCGCTTGTGTAAATGTCTGCATTCCGAATATTTCTCCCTGCTCCATGGCTTCTCTTATCTCGCTGACACGGTCTTCCATAATCAATTTTTGTATTGTGGGAGTCGGTATCATAATTGAAACCGCCGGGATTCTTTCTCCTTTTAAGGTAGTCAATAACCTTAAAGAAACTACCCCCTTTAATATATGGGCAAGTTGTGCCCGCATTTGTAATTGTATATACGGCGGGAAGAAATTTAAAATTCTTTCTATGGTTGCCGGCGCGTCGATAGTATGCAAAGTCGAAAAAACAAGATGCCCTGTTTCGGCTGCCATTATAGCGGCTTCGGCTGTGGTTGTATCCCTCATCTCGCCGATAAGTATCACATCTGGGCTTTGTCTTATGACATGTTTTAAAGCCGAAGAAAAAGAGTGGGAGTCTGTTCCTATCTCCCGTTGATTAATTAGCGATTTTTTGTCTTCGTGCAAAAATTCTACGGGGTCTTCTATTGTGATTATATGTGATTGTTTGTTTTCATTAATGAACTCTATTATTGAAGCAAGCGTTGTGGACTTTCCGCACCCTGCAGGGCCGGTGACTAATACTAAACCTCTTGGCTCCATTGCAAACTTTTTTAGCGGTTCGACAGGGAGATTTAATTCTTGGAACGTAGATATTTTTCTCTTTACTTCTCTTAGAACCATTCCTATTTGGCCTTGCTGGACGAATACATTCACCCTAAATCTCCCGCATTTGGCGGAGTTGTATGACAGATCCAATTCCTTATGTTTGTTGAAAATTTCTCGGCTTGCATCGTTCATTATCGTTTGCGATATAGACTGCATATCTTCGTAAGAGAGTTCTCTGTCTGATATGACTTGAACGCCTCTGCTTGTTCTTATGCGGGGAGGACTGCCTGCTTTTAAATAAAGGTCGGAGGCATTTTCCTTTAGCATTATTTCGAGAAATTCGTCCAGATTAAATCTTCTTTCGCCCATAATACCCAATTATACTATACTACTCTCCCTTTTTGAAAAATTCTATAAAGATTTCTGACAATTTTTTTTCTATTCGTTTTTGGGGAGGGCATAGTTCTTTCAGTTGTTCTTTCATTGAAGTGATTTCTCTCCCGAGGCCGCAGGGGTTAATCATTCTGAAGTGTTCCATATTAGGCTCCACATTCAAGGCAAATCCGTGATATGTGACCCATTTGTTTAATGCTATGCCGATAGAAGCAATTTTTTTTACCTCCTCAGAGGTAATCCCCGCGTTTTGTTTTCGTAAGAAAACAGCGGGGATGTCCTCCATTGCGTTAGTTGCAGGATTTCTGACGGGGTAAACCCAAACACCGGTCATTCCTTCTATCCTGTCTGCCTTTATCCCGAATTTTTCAAGCAATTTTATGAGTATTCCTTCAATCCTTCTAAGGTAAAGATGAATGTCTTTACCGTAATTTCTTAGGTCGATTATCGGATAGCCTACTATTTGTCCTGGCCCGTGATAAGTGATGTCGCCGCCCCTATTAACTTCAATAATTTCTATCCCCTTTTCGTTTATTTTCTCAAGGGAAACGAGGATATTTTTTTTACTGCCGCTCTTACCGATGGTAAAAACGGGGGTATGCTCAACTAAGATTAACGTATCGGGGATTTGTCCTTTTAATCTTCTGGCGACGAATTCTTTTTGGATTTCATATGTTTGCCGATAATCTTTAAGCCCGAGATTTACAATATCTGCTGCTTCTGACATTTTAAAAAAGGAGGTGGATTTAAGTTTTACATCTTTTCCAATATTTCTATGCCTAAAATGTTTAGTCCGATTTCAAGCACTTGTTTGACGGAATTTGCCAATAATAGCCGCGCTTTTCTTAAGTTTTGCTCTGCTTTTAAAACTGGGCATTTTATATAAAAGTTAGAGAAACTTTGCGCCAGATTATAAATATAATTTATTAGGATAGTCGGCTTGAGAGTTCTTCCTGATTCCGCTATTACGCCTTCAAAATTAGCGAGCATTTTTATCAAATTATTTTCCTCGTCTGTTTTAAATAAAGAAAAATTTATTTTTTTATCTATCTTTTCTTCGGATTTTCTTAAGATCGAATTTATTCTTGCGCAGGCGTATTGCAGATATGGCCCTGTGTCTCCTTCGAATTGCAGGGCTTTCCAGCTGAAGATAACATTCCGCTCCGGAGAGACTTTTAAAATCGAATATTTTATGGCGCCGTAGGCTATTTTTTTAGCATCTTCTTCATTTACGTCGGCGTGCCTGTTTTTTATTTCTTCCTTTGCTTTTTCTAGCGCTTCTTTCATGAAATCCTCAAGCAGGATCAAATTCCCTTTTCTCGTGGACATTTTCCGCCCGGTTCTACGACCCGTAGAGGTCGGAGAACCTGTTTCTAAAAGGACAAAAGAATAAAAAACGGGAATAGGAATGGGTTTATTGAGCAGGGTTAAAGCGCATTTGAGTTGTTGAAAATAAAGTTTTTGGTCTTCGCCCAATACGAGAATATTTCTGGTTTTCTTTTTGTCTATATGATATGCAAGGTCTCTTAGTGGGTATAGGCTGGTCTTGTCGGCTCTTGTTAAAACAAGAACGGGGCTTTCCATGGGCAGTTCGAATTCTTTTTGGTCGAGAACGTATCTGTGCTCCTCATCCAAGAATAGTTTTCCCGTTTTTTCTAAAGCTTCCAAGACCCGGTCGGTTTTTTTGGTCCAAAGATAATCCGATTCAAAATCAAATTTATCGTATTTTATATTTAATTCCGAAAGGATTTTTAGTTGCCCTTTTACGCAAATATCCACAATGTCGGCAAATTTTTTCTTTGTTTTTTCATCGCCCCGTTCCAGTTTATTCAACAACTCAAAAACGTGCTTTTCCAGTTCCGGCTCTTTTTCTATTTTTTCGTTTATCTTGATATAAAGTTTCAATAAATCTGTGAACGTTATTTTTTCTTTGTTCTCCGCGCCCAAGACAAGCATGGCTATTTGTTTGCCGATATCGTTTACGAAATAATGCGTTTGGACTTCGTATCCTTGAAATTTTAAAAGCCGCACTATAAAATCACCAAGGAATGCGTTTCGCGCTCTCCCTATGTGGGGAGAAGCATTCGGATTTATGCTTGTATGTTCCACGAGTATCTTCTCCGCAGTGGGATACCCCATGTGGTGTCCCGCCTTTGCGTGCTTTCTGGAGCCAAACATGTTTTTCTCTCTGGCAATTTTATTTAATACTATTTCGGCGATAATTGTTTTGTTTATAAAAAAGTTTAGATACGGACCTGCAGCTTGCACTTTTTCTATAAGGTTTGTAGTTTTTATTTTACCTGCCAGTTCCCGGGCTATTTGGGCGGGATTTTGTTTTAAAATTTCAGATAAAACAAAACAGGGAAAAGCATAATCCCCGAGATTTTTCGGCGGAGTTTCTAGATTTATTTCTTTTAGGTTTGTAAGTTGTTTTAACTGTTTTATTATCTCTTCTCGCGGTTCCATGTATTTAATCAGAAAATAGATAACGGAAATATGTGGAAATACGATAGAAATACAGTGGAAATACGTGGCAATGGGACAACGTATTTCTACGTATATCCAAATATATCAATTTATTTCTTTCTTTTTGGTCTTCTGTTAATTTTCTTTGCATCGCCCCAAACTTTTTCGAGTTGATAATAGTTCCTTAATTCTTCGTGAAAAATATGGACTATCACTCCGCTATAATCTAAAAGCATCCATTTGCTTTCCGGAGTACCTTCGATGTGATGCGGCTCAATGCCTTGTTCGGATAACGCATCAGTTATTGCGTCTGCGATCGTTTTGATTTGTACTTGGCTTTCACAGGAAAGAATTACGAAATAATCCGTCAAGACGGTAAGAGGCTGCAAGTCTAGAATTACTATGTCTTTTGCTTTCTTTTTTACGGATACTTTGGCTGCCTTGAAAGCGATCTTTTCGAAATTAAATATTTTTCACCTCTTATTTGAAATTCTTGCGACTTTCTTGTTTATCCAAAGAAATTTTACCCTAAAATAAGGAATAATTCAACAAAGTAAAAAAGGTATGCGGCATTGACAAGCGATAGCAGGAAATGATATACTGCAAGCCAATTCGATGGAACTAGATAAGGTTCTGCATGTAGCGGCAAATGAAATCAGGAAGTTTTATTATCAACCAAATTTGAGGCATGTAGACGATTATGAATTGGAAGAATTTGCCGCTAACTATGGAATCCGAACCCAGTACGGCAGTTTAGTCTTTACTTCAAATGTTCGCTCCTCGTCGTTGCCTTTAACCGTTTACGTCGGCGGCAAAGGTATTTCGCATAGAAATCCTACTCCTGTTCAAAGTCGCATTTTGAGAGAACTTCCCCAGACTCTTGCAAAAGTGCAGCATTATGCCAAAAAGGTGCCTTTCACATGCATAGAAAAGAGAATGTGTAATAATGACGATTTTAATTTGCATTGCGCTTTATTTACATCGCTTTATAAAAAAGAGAGTGTTAGACTACCTTTTTTTTGGGGACAATCACTTTTTGCCGCGCACAAGAGACGCTCTTTAAAACTTCATCTTGTATGTATTCCGGAATGGCCCGCATCACAGAGACAAATAATAGTTTTCCCGGAATTAGGCATAACATATATGCTGGGCAGCGATTATTTTGAAGATATAAGGGATAGTTTCCTGCGAATGGGGATGTACTTTGCCAAAACAAACGGAATGCAAGCTATTTACGGCGCAAGCAAAATCATTACCTGTTACAATACTAGGGAGAAAAAATCCAAAAATTATGCGGCTCTTTTCATAGGTCCTTCCCGAGTCGATAAAACCTTTTGTTTAGCCGATAATTTTTCCTTAAGCGGCAAGGGGGAAAATGTTAAGCTTTTACAGGATGGCGTTTTATTTATAAGAAAATATAATCAAGTTTTTGGCACCGAAAAAATATTTTCCGTAAAAGTTCAAGAGTTGGAATCTTATTTACACACTATGTTTTACAGGGCAGCATTCAATAGGAAAACAAATTTCGAAAATGTCATTATTGACCATCAGGGGAGGCTCGATTTTCAGGACTTGACGATTACTGATAGCGGTAAAGCGTTTATTCAAGTGCGGGATTTGGCTCGCTTGAATCAGCCTGTTTTTACGGACGAAAATCATTCGGAAGATATTAATATATCTTCGATAGAAAAAATGGATGGATTAAAAATATTTATCATGACAAAAATGAATTCCATTGTTCCTCCTGTTTGTAAACTTGAACCTCGTCAGGCGGCGGCTGTTTTTATGTTGGGCGAATCGGTTGAAGATAATAAAATACATAGAGAACCCGCAAGCAACCCCTATTTGGTTGGAAACGCCGAAGAAGAGGCCGAAGGATTTTTGAATTTCCTGGGAAATAATAGACAAAAAGTCGAGATTTATTTACTGAATACAGGAAGCGTGGGGTATTCAGTAAATCAAAAATTAAAAAAGAAAAGAAAGAGCCGGCCGAAAAAGATAGAAACGAAAGATGTTTTAAGTGTATGCGAGGCTATTTTTAGAGAAGATATTAAATGGGAGAAATCTCGTTATTGGCAGGTTCTTGTCCCGAAAATAAAGGGAAATGTTAATTTGAAGAAATACGCGCTTGAAAATTTTTACGGCGCGGATGATATCAAAAAAGCCGTCCTGCATCTGCGTTCGGAAAGACAGGAATATCTTCTGAAAAATTTCCCAAAACTTTCTTCATATATTAAAAAAGCCGTTATCTAAATATCAAATATACTGAAATACAATGGATATATGTAGATATATATGGATAAACATGGTAGACAGGCAATGTATCTCTATGTATTTCAAGTTTTTGTTTTTATATATTTCTACCCTGCCCGCTCGCCCGCATTTGGCGTGCAAGCAACAGGCGGGCGCATTTCTTTATTATTTTTTGGATTAACTATGGAATCTTTAATAAATCCCAAAAGATTAAAAGCAGAACATATCGCAACTGATATTCTTGTAATAGGCGGCGGTGTTGCTGGGCTTGAAGCGGCGCTGGTTGCGTCTAAATACGGGAAAGTCATCATAGCGACAAAGAAAAAACTTTATGATTGCAATACCAACGAAGCACAGGGTGGAATTGCGGCTGTGCTTTCGGGAGACGATACATATGCAAAACACATATCAGATACGTTAAAGGTAGGTAACGGCTTGTGCGGTGAAAGAGCCGTTGAGATTCTTGTTAAAGAGGGCCCCGAGAGAGTAAAAGAATTGATAAATATCGGCGCAAATTTTGACAGTAAAAAGGGGGATTTTCTTTTTACCCAAGAGGGTGGACACAGTGTTAAAAGGATAATACATGCTCAAGGCGATGCTACCGGAAGAGAGGTAGAAAAAACTCTCGTTTCTTGTGTTCGCAGCGCGCATTGCGGCTTTAAAAGTAAAACTTTCTATTCGCCGCGAAATATAAAAATCTTCGAAAATACATTTTGTATTGATTTAATTGTGGATGACAATAAATGTTTCGGCGCTTATATGTTCACCGCAAAAGAAGGATTTTTCCCCGTTTTTGCCGATAAAGTAATTCTTGCCTCCGGCGGAGCGGGCCAGGTTTACAGAGAAACTACAAATCATGCCGTTGCCACAGGCGACGGAATTGCTATGGTTTACAGAGCTGGCGGCGAGTTGCAGGATATGGAATTTATACAATTTCATCCTACGGCTTTATATGTGGCAGGAACATCAAGACTCCTTATTTCCGAATCTGTGAGAGGCGAGGGCGGAATTTTGAGAAATAAATTTGGCGAAGAATTTATGGGAAAATATCACCCTTCCGGCGATTTAGCTCCTCGAGATATTGTTTCAAGGGCAATTCTGCAAGAGATGAAAAACACAGATTCTCCGAATGTTTATCTGGATATAAAGAAGATGCCTTATTCAATAGTTAAAAAGAGATTTCCCAATCTGGTGAGCATATGTGAAAAAGTAGGATTAAACGTAAATAAGAGCCTTATTCCAGTTCGTCCGTCTGCACATTACACTATAGGCGGTGTAAAGGCGGATTTGAAAGGCAGGACGTCCATAAACGGACTTTTTGCCTGTGGAGAAGTTTCATGCTCCGGGGTGCACGGAGCAAACCGTTTGGCCTCGAATTCTTTGTTGGAAGGATTGGTTTTCGGTTATAGAGCGGCTAGCGAAGCAGGAGAAACTTTTAAAAAGAAAAAACTAATAGAAAAATCGAATTTTTACAAAACAGTTCCTGCTCATTTATCTTTTAATCTTGACCTCGAAGATATCAAGAATTCTTTAAAAAGTTATATGACCAGGGATGTTGGAATTGAAAGAGAAGGAGATAAACTCAAAGAGGCAGAAGATAAGATAAAATTCTGGATGGATTATGTTTTTGCGCGAGAGTTTTCTTCCCCCAAAGGATGGGAACTGCAAAATATGCTTACTGTGGCTTCCTTGATGGTGAAATCCACCCTTATAAGAAAAGAATCACGTGGCGTTCATTATAGGTTGGACTACCCGAAAAGAAATGATAAGATTTGGAAGAAACATATAATTTTTAAAAAGGAGAAACAATAGATGATAATAAAAAATAAGGTTTGTCTGTCAGTCGTTATCTTTTTGGTTTTTGTAGTTGCTCTTTCTGTGAATGCCGAGGTAGGTACCGAAAAATTAGAACTTTCTCTTAGGTGGCGGGGCATAGTGGGAGGCAAATCAATTATCAACTCCAAAGAAATTTTGATGTCCGATTTTGGGCAGAACGCCTATCTTTTTGAGGCGGAACTAAAGACCGTAGCTTTGGCAGATATCCTTTTTAAGATAAAGAACGAATATTCGACTTTGGTGATTAACGATTCGGGATATATACTGCCAATTTGGTGGAAAGTAAAACAGCGCGAAAAAAAATATAAATACGAAGAAAAAACGGATTTTGCGGAACTTCCGGAGAATGAAGCAAACCTGCAAAATCCTCTTTCTGCTTTGTTTTTTCTCCGCTTGCAGGACTGGGAAGTCGGCAAGAGTGTAACTGTCCCCGTATTAGAACGGAAAAAAGTATATCCTGTAAAAGTTACCGCACTATCAAAAGAGTCGTTAAAAATTTACGGCAAAACATTCGACACCATTTTGCTTGATGTCGCCATTAGTAGTGTGGATTTGGGTATTCCCTCTGCAAAAATAAAAGAATTCAAAATATGGCTGACAAATGACGACAAAAAATTCCCCATTCTTATGAAAGCGGAAACATCCGTCGGCCCTATAACCGTTTTATTAGATAATAGAAAAGACTTAATGAAATGAATATGATTCTGGAAAGATTTTGGGAAAAGTTGATAGATAAAATAGAGAATATAGATAAAGGGAAAATTCGCCAGTATATAGGCGGGCTCCTCTGGGAGAGGGGGCTTTTGGAGAATATCTTTAATTCTCTTACGGAGGGAATACTTGTTTTGGATTTTGATAATAATCCCGTCTATATAAATAAACGCCTTAATGAAATAATATCTATTGATGTAAATGACTTATTTGATTCTTTTTCGTTCTATGATAAACGCTTGGCACATCTAATTTTAAAAAACAAAACAGAATTTAGAGATGAAGTAGTAGAAATTATGGAACCCCGTTATCGTTTGCTTAATGTTAGCAAATTAGCGCTTCTGTCGGGGGAAGGCAAGCCCTTGGGTGCAATCGTAATCATAGACGATATTACCCAAGAAAGAAAGATGCAGGAAGAAAGGGCGAGTGGGGAAAGATTTGCGACATTGTCCCAACTTGCCGCCGGCGTTGCACATGAAGTAGGCAATCCCTTGAACGCTCTGCAGATTCATCTTGAACTTTTGAAAAAGGGAATTGACGAACTTCCTTCTAAATCACGAGGAAGACTGATGGATTCTGTAAAAATCATCAAAGAAGAAATATCCCGTCTGGATAAAATAGTCAATCAATTCCTCGAAGCATCTCGCCCCTCGCTTCTCAAGTTTGAGGAAGCAAAAATAGAGAATACGTTAAAAGAACTCATTGCTTTTCTTTACCCGGAGTTTATAAAAAATAATATAGAAATACAAGAAAGTTATTCGCCGCATATTCCGTCTTTCCTTTACGACGGCCAGCAGATAAAACAAGCGTTACTGAATATTTTCAAAAATTCCATAGAGGCCATGCCTAAAGGCGGAAATATATATGTTTCTACTCTTTTACGCGGAGATAGAATCGAAATTGCAATCAAAGATGAAGGAGTCGGCATTGCCGAAAGTAATCTTTATAGGATTTTCGAGCCGTATTTTACCACGAAAAAAAACGGTTCGGGTTTGGGGCTTATGATAGCTTATCGCATTATTAAATCTCACGGCGGAGATATAAAGTTCAAAAGCAAGTTAGGTGAAGGAACAGAAATTACCGTAATTTTGCCGTTAAAAAGAACCCATGTGCCTTTGCCTGCGCGGTTTAAAAAACAATTGTTTAACAAAGATTTTGAAAATTTTCCCCGCGCGAAGCGCAAGAAAAGAAATTGAAGTTTTAGTCTGAATTACAGGCACACTTCCAATTTGTCATTGCCTTTTTTAGCTAAATCAAAAGTTATTTCCCTGTCTTTATCAGATATTTTGTATTTTCCCAAAAAACCGTTGAATCGGATAGCGCCTTTATTGTCAGTGGGCATTTTTTTCGGGGCAAACCACCACTCTTTTTTAATGAGATTGAACAAAGCTTCATAAGACGGTTTTACCGAGTGATCGGTCCTAAATAATCCCGCTGGCGCTTTAAGCCATCCGTTGTCGAACAATCCCCACCAGGTAATCGCTTTCACTGCAGGATGAGAAAAGAGCGTTTTATAATGCGTAACGATTTCCTGCGCTTGGCGCTCTTCTCCTTCCGGAGTTGTCGGCCATTCATCGACTTTATGGTCATTTAAATCGACTATGTGCTCGGGCATGATTTTTCCGGAAACAATAGTGCTTTCCGTGAAATGTATCGGAATATTAAATCGCGAAAAGCGTTTTAGGACGTCAAGTGTTTTTTCTATACCCCAATATCCCTGGTGCATATGTGACTGGATGCCGATCACATCGATTTTTATTCCGTCTTTTAAGCAATCCTCAATGAGTTTTTCGTAAGCCGGCGAAGTGTTGAAATCGTTGATGAGTAAAACGGCTTTGGGGTTGGCTTTTTTCGCGGCTTCGAATACTGCGCGGACTATTCCCGCTTGTCCGATTTCTTTGCATAAGCGCGTTATGCCGTTATCGTATTTGTCGAATACCGGCATAATCACGACTTCGTTTATTACATCCCACATGTCTACAAGCCCTTTAAAATCGGTTACTTCACGTTTTATGCGTGCGATTTGCTCTTTTAGAATATCCGCATTGGACATTTTCAAAAGCCACGGCGCTGTTACTGTGTGCCAACACAGAGGATGCCCTTTAGTTTTAAATCCGCGTTCAACCAACCAGCGCGCGGCATTAAGGAGCTGTTTTGTATGAGGTTTTCCGCGTTCCGGCTCAAATCTTCCCCAATAAAAAGGAAGTGTTGCAAAGTTGAATAATTCGAGCCATTTGCTGCTGCTTTGTTCAAATTTGGGCTTTTCCTTAGCCATAAAATCGTCGTTTGCCATAACGACGGACTGATGCCCGGTGCAGCCGAATAAAAATTTATGTTCGAGTTGTTCTATTGTGATTTCCTGATTTGCAAGCGGCGAGTTATCCTTTTTAAGAATCGTAAGTTCGATATTTGCCGTGCGGTGTTTTTGTATTAATTCGTCCGGATTGTAAGTTTGCGCCATTTGAATTTTCCTTTGGGATTTTAATTGATAAACCCCGTGTCGTAAACCATCCCGAAAATTTTCCGGAAATTTACCCAAAATCTTCGGGATACTCTGCGGGGTAATCATTTCGCATTTGTCTTACATTGGATTAATGCGAAATGATTAAAAGTTCGGTTGTTATAGCATTTTGGTATGCAAAAAGTCAAAGTAGAAAATTCCAGTTGACATATCAAGTTTGCTATAATCTGACGGTTTAAATATGAAAATCCCTATTTTGTTTTATCATAAAATTAATCGCATTCATCCCGACGCGAAAGTGGAAAATCTTTATGTTGCCCCCGGTGATTTCTACAATCAGATGAGATATCTCAAATGGCGGGGTTATACGACTATTAGTTTAGACGAAGTCCTAAACGGAATTTCGCTCAAGGGAAAACTTCCCAAAAGACCTGTTGTTCTCACATTCGATGACGGCTACGAAGACAATTACACTTATGCTTTTCCCATCCTTAAAAAATTTGGATTTACCGCAACTGTTTTTCTTATAACCAAAGATATCCGCGGTTTATCGGGATGGAAGGACAGCGAGGAAACTATACAAGAACCGCTGCTTTCATGGGACCATATAAAAGAAATGGCGGACTACGGCATAGATTTTCAATCCCACACACATACTCATCCCTCCTTGCCTAAATTGGATGCGCAAAAAATAAAAGAGGAAATTGTCGTTTCCAAAGAAATAATGGAGAAGCAGCTTCAAAAGAAAGTGAATTTTTTATGTTATCCCTACGGCCATTTCAATTCCCAGGTCATACAGATAGTAAAAGAAAACGGCTATAGAGGCGCTTTAACTACAAGGAGAGGTCTTGTAAAACAAGGAGATAATCCCTACCGCCTTAAAAGAATCGGCATTAAAGATAAACACGGATTACTTCGTTTTATAAGGTATATTGAGTTTAAATATAGATAAATGATAAAGGTTAATAAGAGCGAAGTCCCCAAATCTTGTTTTATGATCTGTCCCTATAGATTTGTAATGGTAAATCTGTAGGGAAATAAAACATTGGGGAGTTAATAAGAGGTTAACAAGGGTTTAAAAAGCCCGCCACAAAGATTGGCGGGCAGGGTTACAGAATATTTTAAAGCAACCCATATTAACTTTGCCCCGACATTATGTCGGGGCATTATTAACTTATGTTAACTGTTATTAACTAATTTATACCTTCCACTTCTTCTTCAATTCTTCCGTTATTTTTCTCGCTTTATCGCTGTTTAGAAATTCGTCTTTGTTTTCTTCTGCCTCGGGGTTCTCTTCTTGCTGAGGAACAATTTTTTCTATCAGTTCTTTGGAAGAAATTAGTTTAGCGCCGTGCATCTTTGCAAAATCTTTGACTTCCCTGTCATCGGTGGCTATCGTAAGTGTTTTTGGATTTTTGCTTTTTTCTATAAGGGATTTGATATGGTCATCCGCGATTTTATCTTTGCTGAAAAAAACGCTTATATTGTTTATTTATTTTTTCGGGAAATCGCCGACTTCTTCTTTCCCGTCGAATATGACCATAATACCGCCGAACATTTTGTTTCTGGTGTTCAATATTCTGATGAAATGGTCCCTTCTTGCCTCAAGAGTCCTGTCTTTTAGCCCCATCTGCATCAGGACATTATATCCGTCGACGATTAACATATTTTAAAAAATTAAGGGAAATACGGTTGAAATATGTGGAAATATAATTGAAATAAATTGTAAATGGGATGTGTCCTTGAATAAAGGTCGCTGTCCCCTTTTCCGTCCCCTTTTCCCCTTTTCCTTCCTTTTCCTTTTTTCTATCTATTTCCATGTATATCTACTGTATTTCTATGTATTTCTTTATTTAAATTGTTTTCTTAAGATATTCTCCACTTCCTGTAGCGCCTTATCCACTTTACTTATATCTTTGCCGCCGCCCATTGCCATGTCCGCTCTCCCGCCGCCGCTTCCGCCCGTAATTTTTGAGATTTCGCTTATTATCGTCCCCATATTCATTCCTTTTTCCGCCAAATCTTTTGTAAGTCCGCCTACTAGTATTACGCCAGCGTCTTTTACTCCTCCCAGAACAATTATGCCGTCTTTTTTGATTTTATCTTTTAAAACATCAATGGCTTTTCTTAAAGTGTCTCTGTCTATGTCATCTACTCTTGAGACGATTAAATTTATTCCGTTTACGGTTTTTGCTTTGTCGGATAAATTTTTTATCTTTTCAAACAGAGTTTTTTCCGTTAAAGAATCTATCTTTTTTGAAAGAGTTCTTTGGTGTTCGAGCAATTCCTGAATTCTTTTATCTATAGCTTCAGGGGACACCTTTAAAAGACCGGATATTTTTTCGACGGAATGCAGTTTATTTTTGATAGAAATATGCGCAGGCTTGCCTGCTGCCGCCTCAATTCTTCTCAAACCCTTGCCCACGGAACTTTCGCTAAGTATGTGAAATGCGCCTATTTCGCCGGTATTTTTAACGTGAATTCCTCCACACAGTTCTTTGCTGATATCTCCCACAGAAACCATTCGGACCAACTCGCCGTATTTTTCTCCGAAGAAACTCAAAGCGCCTTTCTTTTTTGCTTCTTCAAGCGGTAATTGCTCTATTTTTACAGGGATGACTTCTCTTATTTTTTCGTTTACGAGTTCTTCTATTTTGGTAAGTTCATCTCTTGTAACCTGGGAAAAATGCGAAAAGTCAAACCTCAAATAATTCTCTTCCACAAGCGAGCCCGACTGCTGAATGTGATTCCCCAATACGGTTCTTAGAGCATATTGAAGCAGATGCGTTGCGGTATGGTGGCAGGAAATATTCTGTCTTCTTTGTTTGTTTACTTCAAGGTGTATCTTATCTGTCTTTTCTATTTCTCCTTCTTCTATTTTTGCATGATGGACTATAAGCCCTTCTTTTCCGTAATAAACATTATCTATCGTACCTTTTGCTTTCTTTGTTTTAAATGTCCCCGTATCAAAAACCTGTCCGCCCATCTCTGCATAGAAAGGGGTTACTCCCACGATTAAGCCTACTTCGGATTTGCCTGCTTTCCCTTTGTAGTCAACGTTGTCTTTTATTATGGACAAAATTTCGCTGTCGCATTCTAATCTTTCATAGCCGACGAATTTCGTGGAGCCGAATTTTTCGGAAAGGTGCGCGTATAGTGTTTCTTTGTCGGATGTTTTCATTTCCCCCGTCCATGCAATCCGCCCCTTTGCTTTTTGAGAATCCATTTCCTTCTGAAAATCTGCTTTATCTACGCCGAAGCCTTCGTCTTTTGCGATTTCTTCCACCAAATCCGGCGGCATGCCGTAAGTGTCGTAAAGTTTGAATAATTCCTTGCCCGAAATGGTGTCTTGTTTTTTCGTTTTATGTTTCCGGAAAATCTCTTCCAAAATTTTGGAGCCGTCCGTGAGGGTCCGTTTGTAGGAATCTTCCTCGCTTTTTAATACCTGGATAATATGCTCTTTCCTGTCCTTTAAATCGGGATACGCTCCCGACATGGTTTTTATCACTGTCGGAACAAATTCGTACAGGAAAGGAAGTTTTATCTTTATTTTTTCTCCCTGTCTTGCGGCATTTCTGATTAGTCTTCTTAAAACATATCCTTTCCCGTCGTTGGACGGGAAAACGCCGTCGGAAATTAGAAACACAATTGCTCTTATATGGTCGGAAATGATTCTTATGGGCCTTATATTTTCCTTGTCGTATTTCGTTTTAGATTTTTCGCAGATTAACTGGACAAGCGGAGTAAAGAGGTCTGTCAGAAAATTATCTTCCATTTTTTGCATAATCGAACAAGCCCGTTCCAAACCCATTCCAGTGTCTATATTTTTTTGAGGTAGCGGCTGTAAACTGCCGTCTTCTTTTCTGTTGAATTGTGTAAATACGAGATTCCAAAGCTCCAGATGCCGTCCGCAATCGCATGTTATATCGCAATCCTTTTTATTGCATCCGAACGCTTTTCCTCTGTCGATTATGATTTCCGAACACGGACCGCATGGCCCCGTATCTCCCGCATCCCACCAGTTTGTTTCTTTGCCCATACGCGCAATTCTTTTATCGCTTATGCCTATTTCCTTTGTCCATATTTGGTAGGCTTCTTCGTCTTCTTTATAAACGGAAATCCAGATGTTTTCCTGCGGGATTTTTAATACTTCTGTTACGAACTGCCATGCCCATTTAATTGCGTCTTCCTTAAAGTAATCGCCGAAAGAAAAATTCCCCAGCATTTCAAAGAATGTATGATGCAGAGGGCTTTTGCCTATGATATCTATATCGGAAGTCCTGAAACATTTTTGGCACGTTGCGGCTCTTTTCAACTTCTTGTCGCCTATACCTAAAAATTCTTTTTTGAACTGGTTCATTCCCGCGCCGGTGAATAATAATGTCGGGTCGTCTTTCGGTACGAGCGAAGAAGCGGGCTTTATTATATGCCCCTTTGATTTGAAGAATTTTAAAAAACTTTCTCTTATTTCGTTTGAATGCATAATTTAGATACTCGTTATTCGTTTATCGGTTACGATGCCCGTTTCGTCATTTGGTTAAGTTTATCGTCTTTATTTTTTTACGTAACCTTTCATCCTAACCGATACGGGTTTCGTTACCGTATACCCTTAGACGATTATTTTAAAACAGTCCCACCGTTTTTCCTTCTTCATCTATATCCACTCTCATATATGCGGCCTGTGAAGAAAGACCCGGCATTGTCATCATTGTGCCGAGCAGCGGATATAGAAATCCCGCTCCCACCGAAGCCTTTATATTTCTTATGGGCACTCTGAATCCTTTCGGTACGCCTTTCATGTCCGGGTTGTGAGAAAGCGAAAGATGAGTTTTAGCCATATTTACGGGCAATTTCCCGTAACCTAACTTAGTATACAATTCTATCCGCTTTTCGGCTTTAGAGGAATAGTCAACTCCGTCGGCGCGATATATTTTCGTGGCAATAGTTTCTATTTTTTCTTTAATTGACATGTCGTCCGGATAAAGAAAATGGAAGTTGTTGGGCAGAGCGCATGCTTTTACCACTGCTTTTGCCGCTTCAACACACCCTTCTCCGCCTTTAGCCCAGGGGTTGATAGGAACCGCAAAATTGGCTCCATTCTTGGTTGCATAATTCTTTACGAATTCTATCTCTTTTTCCGTATCATTCGTAAAGGTGTTTATTGTAACTACCACAGGCACGCCGAAATTACGCATATTTTCTATATGCACTTTCAGATTCTCGCAGCCTTTTTCCAAAGCAGGCATATTCTCTTTTGCCGAAAGCTCCGCATCAAGTTTCTGTCCCGGCTTTATCGTAAAAGCGCCGCCGTGCATTTTTAATGCCCTTATGGAACAGGTTATAACGGCGCAGTCCAGTTTCAAACCCGACTGCCTGCATACAACATCAATAAGCTTCTCCGCTCCGCAGTCGGCGCCGAACCCGCTTTCTGTTACAACATAATCCGCAGACTTAAGCGCAACAAAATCGGCTATAACGGAATTATTGCCGTGAGCCACATTCGCAAACGGAAATCCGTGAACTATTGCAGGAGTATTTTCAAGCGTCTGCACTAAATTTGGCTTTAGGGATTCCCTCATTAAAACGGTCATTGCACCAGCGACCTTTAGATCATCCGCTGTTACCGGCTTTTCATCGCGGGTATATCCGACCACCATCCTTCCCAAGCGTTCTCTCAAATCCTTTAACGAAGTAGCCAAAGAATGAATTGCGGCGGTTTCCGTTGCGACAGTAATATCATAACCCGTTTCTCGCGGATAACATTCCGGTTTTTCCATTAAGCCGATTTTTATATGCCTTAACGCCCTATCGTTCACATCAACACATCTGTTTATGTTTATAAAATTCGGGTCAATATTCAATTCGTTTTTATGATGGAGATGAGAATCAAGCGCCGCGTTAAGTAAGTTATGCGCCGTTTCTACAGCGTGAACATCTCCGGTGAAATGCAGGTTTATATTCTCCATAGGAACGACCTGCGAAAAACCTCCGCCGCAAGCCCCGCCTTTTATACCGAATGTCGGTCCCTTTGACGGCTGGCGCAGAACGTTACAGACTTTCTTGCCTATTCTTGCAAGCCCCATACCCAGCCCTATATTGGTAACAGTTTTGCCCTCGCCGAGCGGAGTAGGGGTTATTGCCGTAACGGTTATGAATTTTCCTGTCGGTTTGTTTTTTAACCGTTCAAGAATCTTCAGGTCTATTTTCGCAATGTAATTGCCGTGCTGCTCCAACTCATCCTTTTTTACTCCCAACTTAGCGGCAATCCCGGAAATAGGCTCCATATGCGCTTTCTGCGCAATCTCTAAATCCGACAACATCTATATAATCTCCTTTTTTATGAATGTGATTATACAAAAAGTAGCGAGTAGAGAGCAACGAGTAAAGAGAAAAAGCAACATACTATATAAAATTCTTATCGCTGACCTGCCCGCCGTACAAGACTTTGGGAGGCGCGGCGCTCCAAAGCTTCAGCGACGGAGCGCTACTTTCTACTTGCCTGCCCGCCACCGAAGCAATGGCGGGCGACCTATCTCTAACAGGGTTGACAACAAATATTTTTATGATATACTTAACTTGCTTAATAATTAAGACTATTAAGCTTTTTTCGGGAGAGTTTATGAATGATGTAGATAAGATTACGGAAACGATGGATAGGATACACAGAAAAATGCGAGCGAAATTATCCAACGAGTTAAGTCAGGGGGAAATAACGATTCCCCAATATCATATTTTGGATTATCTTCATAATAAGGGAGAATCCGTAATGCGCGAAATTGCCGATTACCTTTTTGTAACTCCTCCGGCTGTAACCGGGCTGGTGGATAAACTCGTAAAAATGCAATTAATACGTAGAGTTTTTTCTCCTTCCGACAGGAGGATAATAATTATTTCTCTTACGCCTAAAGGGAAAACCGTCATATCAAAAATTAAAAACCAGTCCAATGAACTGTTCATTTCCCTTTTTAAAGCGTTTTCTGCCCAAGAGAAAAAAAGTTTTCTTGAGGTAACTAAAAAAATGGAGAAATTTCTATGAAAAAATTCATTTTTTTGGTTATATTTAGTTTGCCGTTTTTTGTCTTTGCGCAGGGGGATATGCTTACACTTGAACAGAGTATATCTATCGCATTGGAAAACAACGCTTCCATAAGATTAGCCAATGAAAAAATAAAAGAAGCACAAGCAGAAAAGAGCCAGGCCTTAAGCTATTTCTTGCCTAAAATCTATAGTTCTTCTTCTTATACACGTTTAGATGAAAAAAGCGAAATGGCTTCAGTAGTGTTAAGCGATGACGAAATTTACGACTATAATTTAGGTCTTGTTCAACCAATTTTCCACGGGGGGCTTATGCCCGCATACCAACTACAAAAGGAAAACCTTAAAGCAAATCAAAGTTATTTCCAGTCTGCCCGGAATAATTTAGTTATGGAAGTTAAAAAAGCGTATTTCCAGGTTTTAGGCGCCGAAAAAATTAAACAAGTGGCGGAAGAATCGGTAACCTTAACCCGAGCTCATCTTGCTTCCGTAGAAGCATATTGGAAAGAAGGGCTCGTTTCCGAAGTTGAAGTTTTAAGAGCAAAGGTTGCCCTGGCAAATGCACAACAAAACCGTATAAACGCGGATAATTCTTTGGAATTGGCTAAATCCTATTTTAACAGTCTTTTAAACAGAAATCTCGGGCAAGAAGTGACGATAGAAGATATTTTGCAATTTAAAGATTATGACGTTGCTCTTTCTTCGGCTATAAGCCAAGCCATAAATTCAAGGCCCGAAATAAAAGAGATGGATAGCAGAGTAAAAATTTCCCAAAGCGGCACAAGCATTGCCCGTTCTTTTTTCTTCCCGCAGGTTTCGCTTATAGGTCAGTGGGATAGGATAAAAGGCGCAGAACTTCCTATAGACGAGTGGCAAGAATCCTGGAGCGCGACCTTATCGGTAGAAATGGATATATGGGACTGGGGAGAAAATTTAAACGAAGTCAGGAAAGCAAATGCCCAATTAGAGCAAACAAAAAGCAGTTTCGCACTTCTTCAAAATAGCATAGAACTGGAAGTCCGTCAGGCATATTTCAACCTATTAGCAGCAAAAGAAAAGATAAAGGTACAGGAAGAAGCAGTCAAAGAGTCGCAGAAGAATTTCCGCGATACTTCATTAAGGTTCAAGGAAGGAATTTCAACCAACACCGATGTTTTGGATGCGCAAGTTTTGCTTAGCCAGGCAAGAACAAATTATTATCAGACTCTTTATGAATACAATATTGCTGTTTCGGAAATTGAGAGAGCAACGGGTCGGGAGATACAAACCCCAAGTTTAAAATAGGGGATATAGGAGAAAAGAGATGAAAAGACTGTTGTTGATTATACTAATAATTTTTGCATTAGCATTTTTTGCTTTCAAGATAGTACATAAGTTCACCGCAAAAGCACCGCCGAGCATTACACAGATTCAGGAACAAGAGGGGATACCCGTAGAGGTAATTGAAATTATGCCCGATACTTTGTTTAAGTTCCTTAATGTAACGGGCAGGGTAGGCAGTGAAGAAGAAGCATATCTGTCAAGCAAAGCGGGCGGCAGAATATTAAAGATATACAAAGATGCGGGCGATACTGTTAAAAAAGGTGAAAAGATTGTTGAAGTAGATACTACATCTTTAGAACTTCAAAGGACCCAGGCAAAGAACCAGGTTAAGATTGCTGAAAATACCTTAAGTCAAGTTAAAGTGCAGTTTGAAGACGCTAAGAGGGATTTGGAGAGAATGCGCAATTTATTTGAAGACGATGTAATTTCTCCCAAAGAGCTGGAAAATTTCCAGTTAAAATTCCAGACCGCTAAACAGCAGCATGAATCCGCTCTTTCCCAACTTGAAATTGCAGAAGATAGTTTAAGGATTGTAGATGCAAACATTTATGACCATTCAATCTTTGCTCCTTTTGACGGTATTGTGGGTATAAGGAGAGCAGATATCGGCGAGGTAGTAGGCCCCGGACAGTTGATAATCAGCCTGTATAACCTTGAGAAATTAAATGCGCAAGTTCAAGTTGCCGAAAATGATATATCCAGTTTGAAAATTGGGCAGGATGTAATGATAACACTTGATGCTTCCACTGCTAAAGAACTGACAGGAAAGGTGACGAGGATTTCCGGTGCTCCCGACCCGAACACAAGTTTATTTGACGTGTATATAGCATTTAAAACTATACCTGCTAATTTAAAACCGGGGCTTTTTTTAAAAGGTAAGATTTTAATCGGCAGGAAAGAGAATGTTATGACTTTACCGGTTCGGGTGCTGTTAAAGGAAGGTTCCGGATATTTTGTATTCGTTGTACAGGACAATAAAGCCGTAAAGAAGAAGGTTGAATTGGGTGATAGGACGGAGGATAAAGTTGAAATTATATCCGGCATTGGAGTTGGTATGAAAGTCGTAAGTTTTGGGAAAGAGAACGTAAAAACAGGTTCATTTGTGAAGATTATAGAAGGAAACTAATTTGAAGTTTATATTTGCAGTATGCAAGGAGACAATTAAAAACACAGTGGATATACATAGAAATACGGTAGAAATATGATAGAAATACGTTGTAGCAAGGCAATATATTTCCATGTATTTCCACATATTTCCATTATATTTCTATTCATTTTTTGATAACGAGGAATAGTTTATATGAATCTACCAAGAATAGCTATTAATAAACCGGTTTTAGTGTCCGTATTTTTCCTGGCATTAGCGGTTATCGGTATATATTCGGCATTCCAGTTGAATGTTACGTTGATGCCTAATGTCGATTTCCCTTATGTTACTATCAAAACTTTATATCCGGGTGCCGGTCCCGACCAGGTGGAAACGCTGATATCAAAACCGCTTGAAGATGCGCTGAGCACAACGAATAACTTAAAGGATATATGGTCTATATCGTCCGAGGGAGTTTCTATTGTTATCTGTGAATTCACTATGGATGTTTCTTCCGAAGTGGCTGCGGCAGATGTCAGAGAGAAGGTTTCTTCCATAAGGGGGCAATTTCCCGATGACGCCAAACAGCCGGAAATTCTTAAACTTGATATCAATGCGATGCCTATTTTGTATGCAGGTTTTTCCGGGCCGGATTTGCAGAATGTTTATCAAAAAGCAAAAGACGATATTAAACCGCTCCTGCAGACGGTAAAAGGAGTTGGGAACATCGATATTGTGGGAGGATTAAAACGCGAAATTAGAGTGGAAGTGTCACCCGATAAGCTTACATATTACGGAATGGATTTGCTTGATATATCCAATAGGTTGGCGTTGGAGAATATCAATGTACCATCCGGACATTTTACCAGTGAGGATTTTGAAATATCGGGTAGATTAGATGCTGAGTTCACCGATGTTTCGGATATAAGTTTACTGGAAATTCCGTTAATGGACCAGAGAACCAGCCAGACGCGGAAAGTAAAGCTTTTAAGTTTGGCTGAAGTGAAAGACACTTATGCGGAAGTTAGAGATATGGCAAAAATAGACGGAAAGGATGCTGTTGCATTGATTATTCAGAAACAGCCGGATTCCAATACTATTGAGGTTGTTGATGATGTGAAATGGGAAGTTTCGCAGATTAATGAACTTTTACCGGAAGGTTATGAACTTAAAGTGGTGGTAGACGATTCTATATTTATAAGAAATGCCGTGGCTGATGTCAGAAGCAATTTGTTCTTGGGAGTCATTATTACAGGTATCGTATTATTTTTGTTTCTACACAGTATAGGAAGCACGCTTATTGTGAGCATAACAATCCCCGTATCACTTGTAGGAACTATGTTTTTCATGTATTTGTCCGGTTTCACCTTTAATATGCTTACTCTTACAAGTTTAGCTCTTTGTGTGGGAGTCCTTATCGATAGTTCCATTGTAATCCTGGAAAATATCCACAGGCATAGAAAAGAATTAGGCAAGGACCTGAAACATGCCGCAGAAGAAGCCACTCTGGAAGTTGCTCCTGCCGTTATTGCTTCTATTTCTACCAATATCGTTGTGTTCTTGCCGATTGCATTCATGTCGGGATTAGTGGGACAGTTCTTCAAACAATTCGGATTAGTGCAGATTTTTGCCACATTTATTGCTTTATGCGTTGGTTTTACATTGATTCCGATGCTTGCAAGCAAGTTCTTGCATGTTACCAGAGAATCACGTTTATCCAAAAAATGGGAAACAACTTTTATACAATTAAGGGACAGATATAAAAAAGTGCTTCCCGTAATTTTTAGACATCCTAAACTGGTTTTTGCGGTGGTTGTTATACTTATAGTTGCCAGTCTTTTGCTTGTTCCGATAATCGGGACGGAATTTGCCACGCAGCCGGACCAAGGAGTTTCTTCCATTACACTAAGGATGCCTGCGGGTACGAATTTGAACAAAACGCAGTCTATAGTAGAACAAATTGAAGAAGAGTTGCGAAAAATACCCGAGCTTGATAAGACGTTTACGACTATAGGTGCGGTTTCCGGCGGGGAGATCGGACTCGGGGCCCAAGGAACGGAATATGCGCAAATCGTAATCAATTGGAAAGACGAGAGGAGACGCTCATCTATAGCGTTGTTAAAAGAGATGAAACCCTTCCTTGCATCTTTATCGGGAGCCACTGTTACCGTACAGGAGGTGAGTTCAAGCGTCGGAGGGGGCGGGGCTGCTTTCGAATACTATATTACGGGTCCCAACCATGAAATCGTTACAAGTACGGCAGAGAAAATTTTGGCGATTCTGCAGAGTATACCCGGCGTTTCGGATGCAGATTCGTCTTATCATCCCGGCAAACCTGAAATAAATTTTGCTGTCAATCGCGCAAAATTGGCTGATGTTGATATGGATGCAAATTATGTTGCTTTGAATATACGCGCTGCTTTGGAAGGACTTGTACCTACAACGTTCCGTGAAGGAGATAATGAATACGATATACGTGTCACTATCCCCGAAGAATTGAAAAAACAAAGACAGGTTTTAGAGAATCTCCCGTTAGCCAATAGAATGAATGACATGTTTTTGTTAAAGCAAATTGCCGATATACAGGAATTATCCGGCCCGACCCAGAAACAGAGATATAATCGTCAGCCGAGCGTTACTATTACTGCTAATACCAATAAACCAGTCGGAACTGTTGCAAATGAATTTATGAAAAAAATAAAAGAAGCAAAATTACCCTCTGATATTCGTTTGGATACGGGAGGGGATGTGAGAATTATGTATGAGGCATTTCGCGATATTGGTATGGCCATAGCTATTGCCATTATTCTTGTTTATCTGGTAATGGCGGCCCAGTTCGAAAGTTGGTTTGAACCGTTTATTATAATCGGCTCTTTGCCGTTGGCTATGATCGGAATACTCTTCGGGCTTTTCATTTTCGGTAAAACGATCAATATGTTTAGTCTTCTTGGAGTTGTGATTCTTACTGGTATAGGTGTGAATAACAGTATTCTTGTAATTAATTTTGCAAAAGCACTGATTGAACAGGGAAAAGAGCCTGTTGAAGCCATTGTTGAAGCAAGTTCCGTCAGATTAAGGCCGTGTCTGATGACAACTCTTACAACAATCACTGCAATGATACCTCTTGCGTTCGGTGTCGGCAAAGCAACCGCTTTTAAGTCGCCCATGGGTGTTACCGTAATCTCGGGAGCATTTAGCGCTTTAATCCTCACTCTTTTTGTAATTCCGCTGCTTTATTTTCTGTATGTGAGCAGAAGACAACGCAAGTTGAATTAAACCTCATTAGAAGTAAACTCCTTTAATAGGTAAAACCCCGTCTAATACTTGAATTAACTGCCCTTTTACTGTATAAATACAGCTTAAATGCAAGAAATATCCACGCGGTACAATCCCAAAGATGTAGAAAACAGGTGGCTCCGCTTTTGGGAAGAAAAAAAACTTTTTGAAATTCCTGCCCACTCTGAAGCTATGTCGGAGCAAGCAGAAGAAAGCCGGGCCGCCAAAAGATCTTATTGCATCGTTATTCCTCCTCCTAATATTACAGGGTCTCTGCATATGGGACATGCATTGGACGGGACATTGCAGGATGCAATAATTCGTTTCAAGAGGATGCAGGGGTTCGAGGTGTTGTGGATTCCCGGATGCGACCATGCAGGTATTGCGACTGAGAATGTCGTGGAGCGTGAATTAATCAGGAGAAACATAAAGAAACAGGAACTTGGCAGAGATAAACTTATAGGTGAAATTTGGGATTGGAAGCAAAAACAAGAACGAAGAATAATAGAACAACTTAAAAAACTCGGATGTTCCTGCGATTGGTCAAGGTTTGCTTTTACTATGGATAAAGAGCATTCCGAAGCCGTTGAAGAAGCTTTTGCTAGGTTATTCAGAGACGGATTGATATACAGAGGCAATTATATCGTAAACTGGTGCCCTCGCTGCAGAACAGCTCTTTCAAACGTTGAGGTCGAGTATGAAGATGTCGAGGGCAAATTGTTTCATATAAATTATCCCCTGAAACCTGCCACTAAAGATTTGGCAGGCAGGGACGGAGAAGGGCAGATAACGGTGGCTACCACAAGGCCCGAAACAATGTTCGGAGACACGGCGGTTGCGGTAAATCCTCAGGATAAAAGATATAAAAGATTCATTAATAAAATGCTTGTCCTGCCTTTGGCAAATAGGGAAATTCCCGTAATATCCGATGAGAGGGTTTCGACGTCGTTCGGAACGGGCGCCGTTAAGGTGACTCCTGCTCATGACCCGACAGATTTCGAAATCGGCAAAACTCATAAATTAGGTAGCCCCGTAATAATGGACAGAGAAGGGAAGATGAAGCATGTTCCCGAAAAATACGAGGGGCTTGATAGGTTCAAGTGCAGAGAACAAGTGATAGAAGATTTAAGGAAAGGAGGATATCTATTGAAAATTGTTCCTCATGCCCATTCCGTAGGACATTGCTACCGCTGCAAAACTGTGATAGAACCATATCTTTCGACACAATGGTTTGTGGATGTCCAAAAACTTAAAACTCCGGCAGTCAAGGCAGTAAAAAGCAACAAAGTAAAATTTATACCCGAAAGATGGGGGAAAATATATCTGGATTGGATGGATGAGGTAAAAGACTGGTGTATTTCGCGGCAAATATGGTGGGGTCATACTATTCCCGTTTCGTATTGCGACGATTGTAACGAAATTATGCTTAATAGAGACATAAAAGATAATTCCTGTAATAAATGCGGCAGCAAGAAACTGGTAAAAGAAACTGATGTATTGGATACTTGGTTTTCTTCCAGTTTATGGCCCATGTCAACGTTGGGCTGGCCGAAAGATACTGCCGACTTGGAGCATTTTTATCCCACGGCTACTCTTGTGACGGGATACGAAATAATATATTTCTGGGTTGCGAGAATGATAATGATGGGGCTAAAATTAAAAGGTGATATCCCTTTTAAAACTGTTTATATACATCCGATAATAAGGGATAAAAAGGGGAGGAAAATGTCCAAATCGGAAGGTAATGTTGTTGACCCGCTCGAATTGATAGAAAATTTCGGCACGGACGCTTTGAGAATGGCGCTTGCGCAACTTAATTCCGGAACAGGCCAAGACATAATTTTTTCCGTCGACAGGTTCGAGGGGATGAAAAATTTCAGCAACAAAATATGGAACGCATCCAGGTTTGTTATCGGGATTTTAGACGATAATTTTAAACCCGTAAAAAATATATACGCTCTTTCTTTGGGATTGGATGAAAAATTCATATTAAGAAGAGTTGAACAATTAAATAAGGATGTTACGGGATTGTTAGAAAACTTTAAATTCGGCGAAGCTTCGGAACTTGTTTTTAAATTTTTCTGGCACGAGTTTTGCGATTGGTATATAGAATTAATTAAATACAAGTTTAAAAAAACCAAACACAATTTGCCTGAAAGCGCTGAAATCAGCAGGCAGACTTTATTTTATGTATTGAATAAAGTATTAAGGTTGATGCATCCTTTTATGCCGTTTATAACGGAAGAAATATGGCATTATCTTTCAAAGTATGATAATGCTTTTGCTGGAAGCATTGCCGTTTCGAAATGGCCCGCTCCCAAAATTGATAAGATACAAAATACGATTGTAGAAGAAGCAACATGGAAGTATGAAATCATCCAGGCAATAAGAATCCTCAGGGCGCAGCGGAACATTTCTTTCCATGAGAAATTGGATTTTATTGTTGTTGCTTCTTCCGAAAAAGAAAGAGAAATTCTTATAAAAGAAAAAGAGAGCATAATATCGATTGTAAATGCTAAAGATATCCAAATAAAGGAAGAAATGTCTGTAAAAGATAAATTCTCTTCTCATGTTACTTCTTCCGGAACGTGCGTTTATCTTTTACTCAAAAGTATAGATTTGACGGCTGAAATTGTTAAAATAAAAGAAGAAATAAAAGAAATAGATGAGATTTTAGTAAAAATAGATAAAAAATTGGCTAATCCGGATTTTATTTCGAAAGCTCAACCCGCGGCGGTGCAGAAATGCAGGATAGAAAAAGATGAACTTTTAAAAAAGAGAGAGAAATTGCAACAAATACTTGCGAATTTCGGAGGAAAATAAAATATGACGAAAAAGAGCGAAAGTAAAAAGGCAAATACAGACAACAAGACAGAAAATGTTTTTGAGTTGATAAATTTGGCAAGTCAAAGAGCAAGAGAATTACTTTCCGGCGCGCCGAAACTTATTCAGGAAGAAATAGAGGACCCGATGCAAATAGCCTTGGAAGAAATTAAACAAGGGAAAATAGCCATGGGCAGAAAACATGGCAGCGCGGAATCCAAAAAAGAAAATTGATCTAAATGCCCCATTTGTTTATTAAAATCTTGCTTTATAAAGAATAAGCGGTCATGTTCAAGGATAAAAAAATTATTTTGGGCGTAACGGGCAGTATTGCTGCGTATAAATCATGCCTGCTGGTTAGAAAATTGCGGGAAGAGGGCGCTCAGGTTAAAGTTGTTATGACAGAAAATGCTTGCCGGTTCGTTACCCCTTTAACTTTTAAAACTCTTTCCGGAAATCAAGTTTACTTGAGAATGTTCTATGAGCCGCGTAAAAACGGCATTGCTTTTTCGGATGAACGGGAACTTATCCATATACGGCTTACCCAGTGGGCTGATTTGATGGTTGTTGCTCCCGCTACTGCAAATATAATCTCAAAAACGGCATGCGCAATAGCCGACAATTTGCTTTCCACTCTTCTTATTTCTTTTCAAGGCCCCATAGTTTTTGTCCCCGCGATGGATGACGGCATGTATAGAAATAAGATTTTTAACGAGAATTTAAATAAATTAAAAGATAAAGGTTATCATATAGCCTTTCCTGAAAAAGGCGTTTTGGCGAGCGGAAAAATAGGAGAAGGTAGGTTCCCTCAAATAGAAAATATCATAAAATATATCAGCAACGTTTTATCCGCAGAACCTGCCCATTTCCGCCAAGTTGGCCGGGAAGATTTCAAGGGCGTAAGAGTTCTGATGACTGCCGGCGGCACTCGGGAATTTATAGACCCTGTCCGTTTTATAGGGAATGCTTCGTCGGGCAAGATGGGTTATGCTTTGGCAGAAGCGGCGCAAAAAAGAGGAGCGGATGTCAAATTGATTTCTGCGCCGACTTTACTCCCCAAACCCGACGGAGTCGAAATAATAGATATCGTAACTGCGAATCAAATGAAAGATGAAGTAGTTAAAAATTTTGCTTCGACGGATGTGTTGATAATGTCGGCCGCGGTCGGCGATTTCAGATCTAAAACTTTTCTCAAACAGAAAAGAAAAAGATCGCAGGGTAAGTGGAATATCGAACTTATTCCAAACCCCGATATATTGGCACAAGTTGCCAAACTCAAAAAGAACAAAATAACGGTTGGATTTTCTATAGAAACAGATGGCCAAATAAAAAAAGCAAAAGAAAAATTAAAGAAAAAGGGGCTTGATTTGATCGTAGCAAATGATATTAGTAGCGGGGAGTCGGGTTTTTGCAGTGATACAAATAAAGCGGCGTTAATCGATAAAAACGGGGAAATAGAAAGTTTGCCGCTTATTTCCAAAAGAGAATTAGCAAGTATAATTCTTGATAAAATACAAAATATCGGGAGGAAAAAATGGGGAAGGGAAAAGTAGGCGTACTCACAGGCGGCGGAGATGCGCCCGGATTGAATGCGGTAATACGGGCTGTCGTAGTAAAAGGCGAAAAATTGGGTTATGAAATAGTAGGCATAAAGGATGGCTGGCGCGGGCTTATTGAAAAAAGTACGGAAAAGATAACGACCGAAAGAGTGCAAGATATACATCGTGAAGGCGGAACTATTTTGGGGACTTCCAGAACGAATCCGTACAAAGAAGAACTCGGAGAACAGAAAGCGATAGAAAATATAAAACAGCTTGGCCTTGATGCTTTGATCGCTATAGGCGGAGACGATACGCTCGGCGTTGCCAATAAGTTAAGTAAAAAAAACGTCAAAGTGGTAGGAGTTCCAAAAACAATTGATAATGACCTCTCCGCTACTGATATATGTTTCGGATTCGATACCGCTATAAATCGCGTATGCGACGCAATAGACTCTCTTCATACGACCGCAAAATCACATCATAGGATTTTGGTTGTGGAAGTAATGGGACGGCATGCCGGATGGATAGCACTTGAAGGCGGGATGGCAGGCGGAGCACATGTAATTCTTATTCCTGAAGAAGCATTTGATATAGATGAAATCTGCAAATTAATCAAAGAAAGACAGGAAAAGGGGAAATCTTACAGCATTGTAGCGGTTGCAGAAGGAGCTCTCCCCAAGGGGGGAACGAAGTTCTTTACCCAGGCAGAAGGGAAAGATGCATTCGGACATGTTAAGTTAGGCGGGATAGCAAAAGCTTTGGAAAAAGAAATCGAAAAACGAACCGGCATTGAAACCCGTTCGGTTGTTTTGGGGCATTTGCAAAGAGGCGGTCCACCTTCGGCGTTTGACAGATATTTTGCTACAAGATTAGGACTTAAAGCAATAGATATGGTCGAAAAAAAAGAATTCGGGAAAATGGCGGCTTTGAAAAAGAATGAACTCATGTCCGTTTCTTTGGAAGAAGCGGTGGGGAAAACGAGAACAGTTGATAAAGAACTTTTGGAAGAAGCTAAGGTTTTCTTTGGGTAAATATCTCCTCACGACATTCGGAGATTAGATTACAGAGATTAATTAAAGACCGATTGCACAGATTATTTTTTAAAATCGGTGTAATTTTTTTTGTAATCCGTGTAATCATTCTTTAAAGAAAATTATATCTCCGGAACCATCTGGAGATAGATAACTGTTTTGCAAGGCAAAGTCATCTTTCAAATCACTCCCTATACTGTACATGAGCCAGCCTTTACCTCTTCTTTGATAAATAAATGCTTTGTCCCCGCTAAAAGGATCGTTTGGCACATATGCAAGATAATCGGGAACAAGGTCGGAAAGTTTCCCGGGATACATCTTGTTTTTGTTATAGTAAGACTCCAGACCTATGATTATAAAAGTGGCGTCTCTTTCTGCTTCTACCCGTCCGCATTCTATATACATGTTCCTAAGTACGGGCAGGAATATTTGTCTTACAGGATTTTGGGGTTCTTTTTCCAATATCCACAGTTTTAGTCCTTCATTATAAGGCAGTTTAATATATTGAATTGCGTCTTTATAACAGACACGGATGCTTTGTTCCACGTCTTTGTGAGTATAACCGCTTTCTTGATATCTTCCTATAAAGTTCATCCAGTCAAGGTCGGATAGCAATAGCGGCAAAACATTGAACTTTATTTCAAGGACTTCCTTTTTTAAGATTTCTTCAAGTTGAGTCCTGCTATTTTTGTCTTTACGAAAAATTTGAATGTTTTCTAAAAGGCGGGCATAGTTCAATACTTTTGTTTGGGAAAAAACAATATTCCGTAAGTTCTTGTATCCGTTGGATTCTATGGCCATTCCCATTCTTTTTGATCGGGAATTCTCTCCTCTTTCCAAATGTTGGCCGAATTTTATAATGTCAAAACAATATTGAATAGCCTTTGAGTAATCTTTTTTATAAACTTGAAATTGGAGCCTTAAATTCAATAATCTTGCTAGTTCCGTTAATCTGTCCAAAGTAAAGATGCGTTTTCTGCGCTCCTGGAGATTTATAACCGCGGGAAGTGTAAGCCGGGATTTTTTAAGTCCGTTTTCGAGCTCCTTGAATGCTGGTTCGTTATCCAAAAGTAGTTTCTCGAGATTTTTATCTTCTTTTGTCCATCCTTTATTTAGTACTTCGGTAAACGTATAACGGGTCGCCATGTCGGGCGGGACTATGAGTTCCGCGGCAGATTTGAAATTTTCATATGCATCTTGATCTACAGTCAATTCCCCCATTTCTCTCTCTTTTAAGGCGGTCGTGGCGCAACCGCAAGATAACAAAATAACTGTTAAAAGAGGCAAAATTATTTTTCTCATATAGTTTTTAAATTATGGAGTATTTCCCTATTTTCCTGTATTTTTCATATCTTTGGCTGATGAGTTTTCCTGTAGGCCACGAGCAAAGTTCGTCAAGCGCTTTTTTCAAGGTTTTTTTGATATTTTGTGCGGTTTCTTCAGGATTTTTATGACTTCCTCCCAGCGTTTCCGGGATTATTCCGTCGATTACTTGGAATTTCAAGAGGTCTTTACCCGTAATTCCCTGGAGTTCCGCCGCAACGGTTGCTTTGGATACGTCTCTCCATAATATTGAACTGCAAGCTTCGGGACTGCATACATAATATACGGCATATTCCAACATGTAAATATAATTGCCTACACTTATGCCCAAAGCGCCCCCGCTTCCTCCTTCTCCTATTACTACGGTGATTATAGGGACGGCCAAGGAAGCCATTTCTTTCAAATTTGTCGCTATGGCGCAGGCTTGTCCTCTTTCTTCGGCGCCTATGCCGGGATATGCGCCAGGCGTATCTATGAAAGTTATTACAGGAAAAGAAAATTTTTCAGCAAATTTCATGAGTCGCAGCGCCTTTCTATATCCTTCGGGATTAGCCATACCGAAGTTGCGTTTTAAATTTTCCTTTGTATCCCTTCCCTTTTGATGTCCCATTACGACTACTGTTCTGCCGTCCAAAGACGCAATGCCGCCTATGATAGCAAGGTCATCGTAGAAAGTTCTATCGCCGTGCAGTTCCGTGAAGTCTTCCATTATTAAATTTACGTAATCCATGGTATACGGGCGTTTGGGGTGCCTTGCGATTTGTGTTCTTTGCCAAGCAGTTATATTTTTATATATCTCTTGTTTTTTTTCGTTAACTTTTTCTTCCAAATCTTTTATTTCTTTCGAGAAGTCGAAACCCTTATCCGAAGTGGAAGATTTTAATTCCTGAATGCGTTTTTCTAGCTCCAGAATCGGTTTTTCGAATTCCAATTCTTTTGTTTGCATCTGGCCCTCACTTCATTCGGGAGTAGCGAGTAGTAAGTAGAGAGTAGAGAGAAAAAATTTTTTAATAATGCTACCTGCTACTCTTTACTCGCTCCCCTTTATAGTTACCTGCGTGCCAATTGTAACAATATCATATAATTCTTCCAAGTCGGTTTTTAGCATTCTCAAGCACCCATTGCTTACATTTTTGCCTATGTCGGAAAGGTTAACAGCTTCATGTATTCCGTAACTGGTTTTTTTACCCTCTTGCCATAATCCCATCCATCTTGAACCCAAGAGATTTTCTGTCGAACGCGGAGGAACTACTCCTCCTTCCGAAGGATACCATGCGGGGTCTTTGAGCTTTTCTCTTATTTTGAATACGCCTAGCGGGGTAGGTGTCTCACCAGAGCCAACCGCGATTTTATATTTTTTGAATAGCTTACCGTCGTAATTTAAAAGCAACTGGTATTTATCTGCATATACCAGAATGGAGAATTTATTGGGGACAGTTTTTAATTTTTGGCCAGTTTTTATAAAGCTGTTCTGTAGATTATTTGCCCGCATTAACAAAGCGATGGTTGTATTTAATTTTTTGGCTAAAGAAAATAAATTCTCTCCAGCTTTTACGGTATGGATTTCGCTTATATCGTTGTGGATGCGAGAAAACAGTAGGTTTATATTAATCTCACCGAGTTTGTCCATTGCAATTTCTTTTGCTTTTATTGGAGAAGACGGACTTTCTATTATTTCTTCGCAGTACTTTCTTGCTTTTTCGAATTCTTTTTGCGCCGTGTATATGTCAGCAGGGCCTAATGATGCATTTGCTGCTAAAGAGTGGTAAGGGAATTTTTCTATTATTTGCGAATAATAAAATTGAGCTGCTTGGAAATTTGAGTCTTTTAATCTATGTTGCGCAAGTTCGTAATATATATCCGGATGACAGAAAGTATGTTTTGAATTCAATGCCATTTCCCAGTATTTTTCCGCTTCGTTAATATTGCCTATTTTTTGATAGCATATACCTATTTGATATAAAATTTCTCCGCGCATTTCCCCTTTGCTCTTTGGATAAATGTTTTTCAAAATCGCTAGGGATTCTTCGTATTTAAAATCTTTTAATAAAGCATTAGCTTGTTGATATCTATCCTGATATAGTTGGTTTCTTTTATTTTGGATTAATAAAATACTGCCGATTATTATGAGGGATAAGAATGCTATTATAAGAATAGGAGACAGTAATGTTTTAACTTTCATTTTAGGGTGTGGGTTATAATCTATTTGCACGGTTTGGACTTTTAACTCCTGAGCGTCAGCTTTAACGGTATGTAACTATTTTTCTTTAATTATATCAAATAGTTCCTTTGCCATACGATAAGGTTTTGACACAATTCTAAAAGGCAAAGATGTCAAGAGAGCCGACATGTCTTTTCTTAACTCATCGGTTAATCTTTCCGGTTTAGTGAAAAGCCGTTTTAAAACATTAGAGGTGTAAAACTTTAAAATTTTTTCTTTGTCGATGCGGAGTGTTGTGCTGCAAACGGAACATTCAATTTTATGAAGGTAGTCGCTTACATAAGTTATTAGATGCGGGGTTTCTTTTTCACAGTGTAAACAGTAAAGATTTGTTTTAATGGTTTCCGCTTTCAATTTTTTTATTTGGTTTCTTCCGTATGGCCCAAATTGAGTCCGATTTTTCTTTCTTCCGGGCTGATTCTTACTACTATTACGTCTATTTTATCGCCCACTTTAAGCATTTCCTGAGCGGATTTTCCCCCTTTTTCTGAAGCTATCAAATCTGCTGTCCCCTCTTGCAATTCCGATATATGAAGAAGACCCTCTATCCCTTCTTCAAGTTCCACGAATGCGCCAAAGTCGGTGACTTTAGTTACCGTGCCGTTTACCTCTGTTCCAATCTTGTATTTTTTGTCAATTTCTTCCCATGGGTTAGGCAGGAGTTGTTTTCTACCTAGAGATATTTTCCTTTGCGCGGGGTCTACATCCAGAACCAATACTTCTATTTTTTCTCCCTTTTTAACTAATTTTGAAGGGTGTTCGGTTCTGGAAGCCCAGGATAGGTCGGAGATATGTATCAAGCCCTCTATTCCCTCTTCCAATTCTACAAAAACGCCGTAATCGGTGATTGTTCTTACCTTAGCTTTAATTTTGGTTCCTTTAGGGTATTTATCTTTTATTTTTAGCCAAGGGTCCGGTTCGGTTCTTTTGATAGATAAAGCTATTTTATTATTTGCCTGGTCTATATTTATCACGATTGCTTCTACGACGTCTCCGATACTTAATATTTGTGAGGGATGAGAGATATGTTTTGTCCATGATAGTTCTGAGATATGAATCAGTCCTTCAATTCCTTTTTCCAATTCAAGGAATATCCCGTAATTTGTGATATTTACGACTGTTCCTTTGATTTTCGAATTAAGCGGGAATTTTTTCTCAACTAATTCCCACGGGTCGGCCGTCTTTTGTTTTAAGCCCAGAGAAACACGTTTTTTCTCTTTATCTATTTCTAATATTACCAGTTCTATTTCTTCGCCTATTGCTAAAACTTCCGAAGGGTGAGAAATTCTACCCCAAGAAATATCGGTTATATGAAGCAATCCATCAAGTCCGCCCAAATCTATAAAAGCGCCGAAATCGGTAATGTTTTTGACTTTGCCTTTTACGATATCTTTAGGTTTTAAGGTTTCCAAAAGATGTTTTCTCGACTGGTCTCTGTTTTCTTCCAAATAGGCTTTATGCGAAACTACTACATTTTTTCTCCATTGGTTTGTCTTTAAAATCTTGAATTCTTTTTCTTGGCCTATCAAATCGTCTTGGTTTTTTAACGGCTCTATATCTACCTGAGAAGACGGCAAGAATCCTGGAATGCCTATATTAACTATGAATCCGCCTTTGATTTTCTTTGTGATTTTGCCTTTAATAACTTCGCCGGAATTGTATGCTTTCTGGATTTTTCCCCAGTTCTTTATGAAATCCGCCTTTTCCAATGAAAGTCCCACCATGCCGTCCTCGTTTTCTTTGGATTCTATGAGAACTTCCAATTCGTCGCCGACTTTTAAATTTTCGGGAGAATCGAAATTGGAAAGGGATATAATCCCTTCGGATTTGTATCCTATGTCTACTAAAGCTTCACCTTTGCTTATTTGGGCTATTTTACCTTTTACCACTTCTCCCACAGCAATGGGTTTTAAAGTGGAAAAATACATTTCTTCGATTTTACCCGCCGTAGAGGTAGTGGCGGGACTCTGTGTTTTTTTCTTGGTTTCCGTCACGGTTATTTAACTCCTTATCCTTCAAGATTATCTATGATAAAAAAGAAGGTGCATATACTATTTTAATTCATTAGTTTTGTCAAGCCCCTGTATCACGTAGGGTACAGGGCGAGCCCCCAAATCGGAGAGAGGTTGGTTTCAGTATGTCCGCTCCAAAAAATTGTTGATTTTACGGATTAAAATCCATGCCGGGCTTGATCCTGCCTATTAGTGCAGTTATCAGCCTTGATGTCCAATCGAGGTCTTTTGTGGAAAGTAGTTCCACAGGCGTATGCATGTATCTCAACGGTACGGATACAAGCGCCGTAGCGACTCCCTCTTTGGAAAGTTGCATAACATTTGTGTCTGTTCCTGTTCTGCCCGGTTCGCCTAAAATCTGGCAGGGAATTTTTTCTTTCTTGGCTGTATCCAGCAAAAGTTCGAAAAGTTTCGGGTTTATATTTGCGCCGCGGCTTATAACAGGGCCTGCTCCGACAGCATATTCGCCGGTTTTCTTTTTTTCAACGCCGGGATAGTCCGTAGCATGTGCAACTTCAATGCATATGCCTATATCAGGCGCAACTCGGAAGGTCGAAGGGACAGCGCCCCTTAACCCGACTTCTTCCTGGACGGTAATAACCCCGTACACCGAAGAAGATATTTTTTCCTTTTTGAGTGTTTCCATGGTTTCCGCAAGAAGATAAGCGCCCATTTTATCATCAAAACCCCTTGAAATTATGAGGCCGTTTCTAAGGACATCCATTCCTTCGGCAAAAGTTATGGGGTCGCCGATATTTACCAGTTTTTGGGCTTCTTTTTTATTTTTCACTCCTATGTCTATCCATAAATCTTCGATTTTAGATATCTTTTTTCTTTCTTCTTCCTCCATTAAATGGATTGCTTTTTTACCTATTACTCCCAATATTTTTCCTTTTTTGTTATGAATATAAACTTTTCTTCCCGGGACTAAATGGACGTCGATTCCTCCGATTGGAGCGAAATATATAAATCCTTCGTCGGATATGAACTTAACCATAAATCCTATTTCGTCGCAATGCGCCGCTAGCATAATTCTCGGTTTGGCGCCCTTGTTTAAAGCAGCAGTCAGATTTCCCATAACATCGGTTGAAATATCCTCCGTGATTTTTTTCATTCTGTTTTTGATAATCTTCTGGACCGCCGTTTCAAATCCCGAAGGCGACGGAGTTTCTGCAATTTCCTTTAAAAATTCCAAAGATTCTTTGCGCATTTTTCCCTCCTGGCATATTTTATAATTTGTATATATTACCATCTTTATAGAAAACAGTCATTTTTCTCAAAGTGGGGAGAATGTATTAAATTGAAAAAGATGACATTATTAGATATAATTCATACCCAAGTTTAGATTTTATTTAATAATTATTCGAAAAACTTTTTGTTGAAATCCCGACGAGAGATTTTTTTGCCAAAGCTAAAAAAATATAGGGATAGGAGTCGATAAAGAGTTTAGTTAATAAGGAAGCAAAATGCAGATTGATTTAGAAAAGAAACATTTAGAACTTAAGTGTTTTTTCGAACCGGACGGAGTGGCTGTAATAGGCGCTTCCCCTCATCCTGAAAAACTAGGCTACCAAGTAGTCAGGAATTTAGTCGAAGGCGGCTCGTTTTCCCTGCCTCATCTTAAAGGGTTTGCCGGTAATATATTCCCCGTAAATCCCCAGGCAAAAAAAGTTTTAGGTCTAAAGTGTTATCCTTCCATAAAAGAAATTCCTCAAAAGGTTGATTTGGCTATAATCTGTATCCCGTCGAAATTTGTTCCTCAAGCTGTCAGGGAATGCGCCGGAAAGAAGGTTAAGGGAATAACCATTATTACGGCGGGTTTCGGTGAATCGGGCGAGGAAGGTAAAAAACTTCAAAACGAATTTTTAAGCATAGCCAAGAAAGGCGGGATAAGAATAGTCGGCCCAAATTGTCTTGGAACTTTTTATACCCCTGCCCATTTGAATGCGAGTTTCGGCCCTTTCCTCCCCTTATCCGGTAAAACAACTTTTATAAGCCAATCAGGCGCATTGGTGGATAGCGTTGTAGATTGGTCGGTTAAGGAAAATTATGGATTTAGCGCAGTCATAAGTTACGGGAACAAATCGGATTTAGATGCTCCTGATTTCATTGCTTGGGCGGCTGGTGATGCTCACACAAAAGCAATTGCCCTTTATATCGAAGGGCTAAATGACGGCAGATATTTTTTAGAAGTAGCAAAAAGGGTAACTCCAATCAAGCCGATTGTAGCTTTAAAAGCAGGTAAGACAGTTGCCGGAACTAAAGCAGCGGGTTCTCATACGGGTTCACTTGCCGGCACATATCAAATTTATAAAGGAGCCTTTAAACAGGCTGGTGTAATAATGGCCGATACTTTGACTCAAATGTTCGATATGGCTAAAGCATTGGCTATGCAGCCGCCTGCTAAAGGAAACAGAGTAGCAATTGTCACAAACGGTGGCGGTAATGGTGTAATGGCTGCCGATTATTGCGAAGAGATGGGGATAGAGTTACCTCCCCCTTCTAAGGAGATAATAGAAAGACTTGATAAAAGCGGGAAAATGCATCCTGCTTGGAGCAGAAACAATCCCTTGGACATAGTCGGAGATGCCGGTCCCGACAGATATAAGATTGCTTTAGAGGCAGTAATAAGTTCTAATAGTTATGACGGGATAATAGTAATTCAAACGTTGCAGACAACTACTCATACTGTAGAAGATGCTCAACTTGTGGTTGAACTACAAAACAAATATAAAAAACCTGTTGTGGCGGCATTTATGGGCGGACCGTTTACAGAACCCGGGGTTAAATATTTGGAAGAACACGGAATTCCTAATTATAATGATGTCGATAGAGCCGCAAAGGCAATGTTCGCTTTAATAGAATACGGGACTCATCTAAAGAAAAAAGGGAAAATATGAAACGGGAGCAGATATTAGGTCAAATTGAGAATTTTAAAAAGCGCAAAGAGAAGTTCCTTACAGAACCGTTGTGTGAGGAAATCTTAGCTTTATATAATATTCCTACTCCTGCTGCGCATCTTGCTAAAACTCGCGAGGATGCAGTGAAGTTTGCTAAGAAGATAGATTTCCCTGTCGTTTTAAAAGTAGTTTCGAAGCAAATTATTCATAAGTCCGATGCCGGCGGTGTAATAGTGGGCGTCAAAAATGAAGAAGAGGTTGTAAAAGCTTTTGATAAAATTTTACAGAATGCGAAGACTTATGATTCTAAAGCTGAAATCGAGGGTATATATGTTCAGAAAATGGCTTCTCCCGGCCGTGAAGTGATAGTCGGTGCCGTCAAAGACGCGCAATTCGGGCATGTTGTAATGTTCGGTTTGGGGGGCATCTTTGTAGAAATACTTAAAGATGTTGTTTTCAGAGTTGCTCCTATAAACAAGGATGAGGCCCACGAGATGATTTGTGAGATAAAAGGATTTCCGGTTCTTAACGGCGTAAGAGGAGAAAAGCCAATAGACTTTGACTGTTTAAGTGAAACAGTTGCCAGTATTTCGCAACTCGTAGTCGACTTTCCTCAAATTGCACAATTGGATATAAATCCGATTCGTGTTTATCCGGAAAAATTATATGCTGTTGATGCGAGAATTATTTTGGAATAATTAAATCAAATTTTGTGCTAAACTAAAAAGGAGTTGATATGGCTGTACCGAAAAGAAAAGTATCAAAATCCAAACAAGGGATGAGAAGGTCCATAAAAAAAATCAAAGCACCGACCCTTGTCGAATGTTCCCAATGTCACCGCTTAAAACTTCCTCATCATATATGTCCTAATTGCGGATATTACGGAAAAAGAAAAGTTATGGAAGTAACCTAATGGAAATACGGTAGAAATACAGTGGATATATTGTGGAAATATATGGAAGGATATAAAAAGGCAAATTATTTCCATCATATTTCAAGGTATTTCAATTTATTTCTATATTATTCAGCGAGGATAAATTGAAGATAGCAGTTGACGCAATGGGAGGAGACAACGCTCCGCGAGCCGTGATAGACGGCGTTTTGTCTGCTCTTAAAGAAATCAAGGAAGAAATTGTTCTTGTAGGCGACGAGGAAATAATAAGTCCCCTTCTTAAAAAATCTCCTTTCAAAATTCCTATTTATCAGGCTTCCGAAGTCGTAGAGATGGATGAATCTCCTTCTTTTGCCATAAGAAAGAAAAAAGATTCTTCCATAGTTAAAGCAATAGACCTATTGAAAAACGGACAAGTGGATGCGGTGGTTACCGCGGGAAACACCGGGGCATATGTTGCGGCAGCGACTATTAATCTTAAACTTATACCCGGCATAAACCGCGCAGCTTTGGCCAGCCCTTTGCCGACTGCAAGAGGGGTATCCTTACTTTTGGATGTGGGCGCGACCGTAGATTCTTCCGCAGAAAATCTATTTCAATTTGCAATAATGGGTAGTATTTATGTAGCAAAGATTATGGAAAAAGAAAATCCCACAATAGGGCTGATTAATATTGGAGAAGAAAGTTCCAAAGGCAACTATGTAGTTAAAAAAGCCTACGAACTAATAAAAACAAGTAATCTTAATTTTGTCGGAAATACCGAAGGAAGAGATATTTTTTCAGGTGATATAGATGTAATAGTATGTGACGGTTTTGTCGGCAACATACTTCTCAAATCTATCGAGGGTTTTACTGAAACGTTACAGATATTGCTTAAACAGGAAATAAATAAAACAGTATTTGCTAAATTCGGCGCATTTCTAGTGAAAAACGCATATAGGAGTTTTAAATACAAACTCGACTACGCTTCTTATGGCGGAGTCCCTTTGTTGGGAACAGGCGGATATTGTATAAAAGCGCATGGTGCGTCTTCTTCTAATGCAATAAAAAACAGTATTCTTGTGGCGGCTAAAGAAGTAAAAACGGACGTAAACAAAGAAATACAGAAGTATTTTGAATCTAGCCGCGTCGCAGAAAGGGCTTAAGATATAATGACAAAAAACATGAAAATTATAGGAGTTGGTTCATATTTGCCCGAAAAAGTTCTTACCAATGCGGAGATGGAAAAAATAGTCGATACGACTGATGAATGGATAACAGAAAGAACGGGAATTAAAGAAAGGAGAATCGCAAAAAAAGAGCAAGCAAGTTCCGATTTGGGATTGGAAGCTGCTAGGATCGCTCTTAAAAATGCTTCTTTAGATCCTAAAGAACTGGATCTAATAATGACTGCAAGTATTACGCCGGATATGTTTTTCCCCTCTACTGCATGTATAATACAGGATAAATTAGGTGCGCAAAAAGCGGCGGCGCTGGATATTTCAGCTGCTTGTTCCGGTTTCATATATGGTTTAGTTCTTTGTAACTCGTTAATAATCCAAGGACAACATAAAAATATTCTTTTGATAGCCGCGGAAACATTATCCAAAATAACAGATTGGGAAGACAGAGCAACATGCGTGTTGTTGGGCGACGGTGCGGGAGCTGTAGTACTAACTGCCAGCGAGAATGAAAATGAAGGGCTTTTGGCAAGTTCTCTGGGAGCAATAGGGTCGGCAGGAAAATTGCTTTGTTTGCCTGCGGGCGGCTCGCGGAATCCCGCAACTCACAAAACAATCGACGATAAAATGCATTATTTGAAAATGCAAGGCAATGAACTATTTAAAGTAGCGGTAAAGTCATTGGTGGATGCCGCAAGGAATGTTATACAAAAAGCTCAAATAAGACCTGAAGATATAGATTTATTTATTCCCCATCAGGCAAATCTTAGAATAATAAACGCGACTGCGACAAGAATAGGTGTTCCCATGGAGAAAGTATTTATAAATGTAAATAAATACGGCAATACTTCCGCTGCGACCATCCCTATAGGTTTGGACGAAGCATTAAGAGCAGGAAGAATAAAAAAAGGAAATTTAATCCTTCTCGATGCTTTCGGCGGCGGGCTTACCTGGGGCGCATGTCTTTTGAGATGGTAGCAATTCAAAAAGTAGAAAGTAGTAAGTAGAGAGTAGAGAGAAAAAATTGTAGTGTAGTTTAATCTCTCTACTTTCTACCCTCTACTCTCTACTTGTTTACATGATAATATGAATCCGCATATTTTCCGCGAGTACGATATAAGAGGGCTTGTAGAGAAAGACCTGACCGAGGAAGTGGCAAAGCAAATCGGACAAGCCGCAGGCACATATCTAAGAAAATATGGGAACAAAATAGTAGTAGGCAAAGATAACCGCAAAAGTTCTCATTTGTTGGCAAATGCGCTTATAGAAGGGCTTTTATCTACGGGTTGTGATGTAATAGACATAGGAACATTCCCCACACCTGTCCTTTATTTCTCGATACACTTATATTCCCAAACAGGCGGAGTGATGCTTACCGGGAGCCATAATCCGCCCGAATATAACGGATTCAAAATCTGCGAAGGCTTAAGTTCTCTTTACGGGGAAGAAATACAAAAATTAAGGCGCATAATAGAGTCAAAAAATTTCGAAAAAGGCGAAGGGAAGCTCTTCAGAAAAAATCCTAAACAAGATTATGTTAATTTCATTTCAAAAAAAGTGGAAATTAATCCCGATTTGAAAATTGTAATAGATGCTGGCAACGGCACGTCGGGGTTTCTTATACCTGAGTTAATGGAGAAATTAAATCTTAACCCTTCTTGCCTTTATATGGAGCCCGACGGAAATTTCCCCAACCATCTGCCTGACCCAACTGTTGTAGAAAATATGCAAGATTTAATTGCCAAAGTAAAGCAATTGAAAGCGGATATAGGCATAGGATATGACGGGGACGCGGATCGTATAGGTGCAATCGACGATAGGGGAAGAATTGTCTGGGGCGATAAACTTTTGTGTCTTTATGCAAAAGATATGCTTAGCCGACATCCGCATTCAAAAGTGATCATGGATGTCAAATGTTCGCAGGCAACCATAGAATATATAGAAAAATATGGCGGCAAGCCCATAATGTGGAAAACAGGACATTCTCTAATAAAAGAAAAGATGAAAAAAGAAGGTGCGCTGCTTGCCGGCGAGATGAGCGGACACATGTTCTTTAAAGATAATTACTTGGGATTTGATGATGCTTTTTTTGCTTCTTTGAGACTGCTTGAAATACTTTCGAAAACAAAAGAAAAATTTTCACAATTAGTAGACGAAATTCCCAATTATTATTCAACTCCCGAAATAAGAATAGATTGCCCGGAACAGGAAAAATTCAAAGTCGTCGAAAACTTTAAAAAATATTTTAAGAAAAAGTATAAAACAATAGATATAGACGGGGTCAGGATACTTTTTGAAAACGGATGGGGGCTTGTCAGAGCTTCCAACACTCAACCTATACTTGTCTTAAGGTTCGAAGCAAAAACCGAACAAGGTCTTCAGGAAATAAAAAACGAAATCAAGAAAAAACTTTCAGAATATCCTTTTATTGCCGCCGAAATATAAAAACAGAAATATATAGAAATAAATAGATATACATGGAAATAAGTCGTTAACAGACAAAGCATTTCTATGTATTTCCACGTATTTCAACTTATATCCAGATCAATTTTTTCGTAGTACATTATGGATAAAATTCTATTTGATTCAAATGCAAATTTAGCCTTATCCGCATCCGCGGGAACGGGAAAAACACGCGCGCTGTCTCTTCGTTTTTTGGACCTCTATTTGAAACACGAGAACATTTCCTCCATATATGCGCTTACATTTACTAATAAAGCGTCCGGGGAAATGCAAGAGCGAATAGTGCATTATTTAAATGTTTTGTCCAATCCGGAAAAATTTCCGCAAGAAAAAGAAAATGCGCAAATGTTTAGTTCTCGTTTTAAAGATATAACGCAAAAAGCTTCAAGGTTAAAACATCGGCTTCTTTCCGATTTTTCCGACTTTAATGTTTCCACAATCCACTCCTTCTTAAATTCCATATTAAAAACGATTCCATTCCAGACGGATGTCCTGCCCGATTTCAGAATCATAGAAACAACCGAAGAAAATTTTTTAATCGATAAGGTCATAAACGGGTTTTTGAAAGATTCCATAAACAAGCGCGCTTACAAGACGATGATAAAGAAGGTCTTGGATATAAAAGACCGCAACACAAAAGATACCATAAAAAATCTTTTCTTGTCGGTGCTTCCGCGAATGCTCGAAATAAAAGGAATTCTTGCAAATTTCCGAGAAACAAAACAAAAAACTCCTCCCGATTTTGCCGGTTTAAAGCAAGATTGTTTAGAGATTATTGTGCTTCTGAAAAATAGCGGCAGCAACAATAAACATTTGAGCAAAAAAGTAGAAACGATAGAAAATCTTCTGAAAGTTGGGGGAAAAGAAGTTTTAATAAGCGAAGTCATAGACCTGTTTGATAAAAGTTATTTTGAAAAATTAAAAGAAGCGCCGCAGGTGGGTTCAAAATTAAAGGAGTTGATTTTATCTATAAGCCGTCGAGTAAAAGAATTTACGCTTGTTAACAACCGTAAACTTCTTTTAGATAATCTAGAACTCGTTTTTGCCGTCTATGATAGGTTGCAGGAGGCAAAAAAAGACGCAAATGTAGTCACTTTTGCCGACCTTGAAAATTACGCGTTAAAAGCTTTTTCGAATATCCAAACGAAGGACTATTTATATTTCAAATCCGCAAGCCGGATAGAGCATCTTTTGATAGACGAATTTCAAGATACCTCTATAATCCAATGGAAAATATTGGAGCCGATTGTAGAAGAAATCGTAGCCGGACAAAATCACAGTTTCTTTTATGTGGGCGACCCCAACCAAGCCATTTATCGTTTTAGAGGCGGAGAAAGCCGATTGTTCAACCATGTAAAAAATGAATTTCCAAACAAAATACGCACTGAATATCTTACGGAAAATTATCGAAGCAAGGAAGAAATAGTAAGTTTTATAAATGATATATTTTCTCGTGTTCCGAATCAAAAACCGATGAAACCGATACAAGGTCAAGGCGGGTGGGTGGTAGTTGAAAATTTAGGGGAATACAAACAGAAAGAAGGTGCACAAGCGGTTCAAGAGAAAGTTATACAAGCAATCAAGATTTTAATAGGGAAAGGTTATCATTATAACGATATCGCATTGCTGGTTCGTAGAAACCAAACGGGAATTAAATTGTGCGAGGCGATAGAAGAAGCCTGTATCCCCACGCAAAGCGAATCCAAATCATCGCTCATTTACCAGGAAGGAATTTGTGACATCGTAAATCTTTTAAAATGGATAGCCAATCCCGCCGAAGATTTTTATCTTTCGTTGGCGCTTATTTCGCCTTTATTTTCAATAAAAGCGAAAAAACTCGAAGCTTTTAAGATAAAAAGTGATGGTACGCTTTTCGAGAATTTAAAAAATAAATATCCAGATTGGAAAGCGGTCCGGAATTTGCGGGAAATAATTAAAATATGCGACTTTTTAAGCCCTTACGAATTAATTTCTTTTATATATTCCCGGTTGAATGTGACGGGAAATTACAAAAATAGCGGCGCTTTTTCCGCGTTGTTGGAAATTGCCTATAAATTCGAAAACGAGAAAGGGACTTCGCTAGCTTCATTTATCGAATATTTACATCAATACGGAAAAACGTTGGAGTTTTCGGAAAAAGAAACAAGCGGAGTGGGAATCCTTACCAGTCACAAAGCAAAAGGGTTGGAATTTCCGGTTGTGCTGCTTGCGGAAACAGTGTGGGATATGGAAGGAAAGGAAAACGAACACTTTATGTTCGAATATGACGAAACTAGTTCGGAGTTAATATTACATGATATTTATTATAGAAAAGACCCTTTGCTTAAACTATTCCGAAAGGAAATATTCCGAGACGAAAAAAGCCGCGCTTATAAAGATGAGCTCAATAATTTATATGTGGCTATGACGCGGGCAAAAGAAGGATTATGGATAATAGGCTACAAAAACAGCCGATTGCCAAAAACTTGGTTTGAATTTATAAATAAATCCGAGAAAGTGCAATTTAAAAATAATATCTATAGTGTCGGTGAAATCCCTACACAAACAAAACCGCCGCAAAAGACAAGAAAATCTTTTCCAAAAATCAAAAAACTCGATTTTTACCATAAACAGAATAAAATATTCGTTACCGAAGAAAAAACCCGGATCATATCAGACGCGCAAAGAGATTCCTTAAGATGGGGCGATATTTGTCACTATGCGCTTTCAGAAATAGGAAGAGTAAACAAGGAAAATTTCGAAGAAGTGATTCGACTCGCGATAGATAATACGAAAAAAATCTATTCGCGAAACTATGAAGAACGAAGACAAATAGATGAGAGGTTGCAACTCGTGTTGGAAGATATTCTAACGGATAAAGATTTAGATTTTATTTTTAATTTGGACGAAAGAACAAGCCTCAAAATAGAACTTCCTATTTATTTTAAAAAAAATAACTCGGGAATTCTAAAGAGAGTAGATAGATTGATAATAAGAAACGATCTGGCACAAATAATAGATTACAAGACAGGTTCAAAAGTCGATTTATCTGTTGTGGATGGGGTCGGCTGTGACAATTCAGATATAAAAAAACAATATCTAAAACAGATACTGGATTATAAATTTGGCGTATCGGCAGTATATCCCGACAAACAAATAAAATGTTATTTTGTATGGTTGGACGAACCGCGCGGGAAAAGGATAGAACAAATATTATCGTAATTTTCTAACATATATTTATTGCACGGCATCAAAGAATCTATCGAAAATTTTGTCTAAATATACATAAATTCACAGGTTATCCGTGAGGTAAATAAAAATTTTTCCGTTTCGGGAATTATGTTATAATTTACATCTATGCGCGCTTTGCCGTCTTTAATTCAGGTATCGTTTCAAAATATTATTAGACAGTCGTTTTTTTCTATTGCGATTGTGGGGGGATATTTATTTATAAGCTCTACTCCTGTGTTTACAATGTTTACTTTTTGGGATGCGGAACAATTGGTATTAGATACGGGAATGGCAGCTATTCTTATCGTTGGACTTTTGATAAGCGTTCTTGCTACCTCCTCTATAGTGGGAGGAGAGATCGAAGAAAAAACGACCACCTTGCTTTTGAGTAAACCCTTGTCACGTTTTACTTTCCTTTTGTCAAAGTTTTGCGCCGTCTCTTTATCTTTGATTTTTGTCTTTATTCCCCTCGCATGCGCCCTTATAATGACATTACAGGTGGGTGTTCCGGAGGCAGTGTGGAGCGATCTCGAGTATTCTATTCTTTGGTTTGAATTTCTGCCGCTCGTGTTGGCGGCTTTTGTAGCCGCTGCGGCAAATTATTATGCGGACAAAAATTTTGCTTCAAGTTTTATAATTTTATTGAATGTTTTCCTTGCATTATCCTTATTGATTCTTATTGCTGTTCACAAAGGGGGTCTTAAAATAAATCTGTTTTATCCCATATCTCTTTTGTGGATGGGTAGTGTTTTGATGTGTCCGATATCTTCACTTTTTGCTTTGAGAGGAAAAGTAATTTTCACCTTGACATTTTCTTTTTTAGTGTTTACTTTAGGGCTTATATCAAATTGGCTTTTTGGCGGCTTGTTGCATAATTTCTGGATAAAAATAGTCTACTCGGTTATTCCTAATTTTCAACTTTTCTGGATAGAAGAATTTTGGAAGAAAAAGGAAGTCATCCCTTTTAGTTACTTTTATAATGTTTTCGTGTACCTGTTCTTATACTCTATAGGGATGCTCTTTTTAACTTGGGGTATATTGGAAAACAAGGAAATGTCGGGTAGAAAATAGGGTGTTTAGGATTAAAAAATGGAAGACAAGAATAAATTCAAAAGAGGATTTCAGACGGCTTTAGCCGCAACTTTTTTTCAAATCGTTCTCGCGCTTATATTTTATTTTCTGTATACTAGAATAAATTCGCCGCTCGTTCTTTTAGAGAATTTCCATATATTAGTGGGAATACCTATTTTTGCTGTTATTCTGCTTATATTCCATCAAAGATACAGGGAATCTCTCGAAAAAGAAGAGGTGGAAGAACTCACCAAAAGAGAAGGCAGGATGTTTCAAGATGACGAGACGGCGGTTCTCGTATCGCGTTCCCGTTTACGTCTGACGGAAAAATGGATAGTGCCTATATTAGGCTTTCTTATTTTATCCTCATTGATTTACGTGTCTTTGCGAACAATATATTTTTTCAGGGGGCGGCCGCTTGAATACGAAGCAAGCCTGGCAATCTGTTTTCCTTTGATAGGACTGACTTTTGCCGTTTTTGTGTTTTCTCGCTATATCCTTGGGATGTCCCGTGAAAAACAATTAGGCGACCTAAGCGCCATAGGGACTTATTTGGGCGTGAACGCGCTTTTCACTTTCCTCATAGCCTTGTCCATTGCTCTTAGAACCTTTGGGATAATAAGAGTGGAATGGTTTATATTTTATACTCTGTGTCTTTTGTTTATAGCAGTCGGCCTTGAATATCTTTTAAACATTTTAGTTTCTTTTTACCAAACGGCAGGATCTAAAAAGCGCATGCTTTTCGATTCCAGAATTTATTATTTCCTGTCTACTCCCGAAGAAGTTATTCCTTCTTTTTCTGAAATAGTAGACCTTCAATTCGGCTTCCGCATAACTCAAACGTGGTTTTATCAATTTATAAAAAATAGGATAGTTCCTTTATTTATGCTCTGGGCATTTTTGTTATATCTGTTGACATCAATCGTAATTATCCAGCCTCATGAAAAAGCGTTTATTGAGTTTTTAGGTAGTCCTGTAACCGATGAACAGGGAGAACCGGAGTTATTCGGGCCAGGACTGCATTTTAAATTTCCATTTCCTATAGGGAAGATGAAAATTTATGATGTCGACAGAATAAAAAGAGTTCGCGTTGGAGTGGAAGGAAATGAAGGGGAGAGAGTCCTTTGGACGGAAAGACATTATACGGAAGAATTTAATTGGATAATTGCAAGCCGTGAAACGGCTTTAGGAGTTGACGGGGCTGGCACTGTTCCTATAAATTTCTTATCTGGAGCAATATGGGTTTATTATAAAATCGACCCCGAACTTTTATTTGATTACGCATATAAACATTCTGCGCCCGAGAAGGTTTTGGACGGAATTGTATACAACCAATTTACCAAAATGGTAATGAATATTGATTTTTTTGACATCTTACACGCAAACAGGCTGTCGTTATCAAATCTTCTTGAGGAAAGGGTTCAAGAAGCGGCAGATAAAGAGAATCTTGGCGTAGAAGTAGTATCGGTAAGTTTTGAGGGTATTCATCCCCCTATCGCCGTCGCTCCATATTTTCAAAAAGTCGTAGGCGCTATGGAGAAAAAGGAAGCCAAAATCCTTACGGCAGAAGCGTATTCCAACAGAGAACTAACTCTTGCTGATTACACTGCATCGACAATCAAAGTGGAAGCTGATACTTACAAGATAGTCAGGGCATGGGAATCTGAAGCAAGGGGAGAAGAATTTAAGAAAAAACTTGAGGCATATCGTGAAAATCCCCTTATATTTAAGTACCGATATTACCTGAAATCTCTTGACAATGCTTTGGCTGCACCCAAGAAATATATAGTAATTTCGCCCGACAGCGACCGAGACGTAATTATAATGGATATGCAAAAAGGTTCTCTGCCGGATATTTTCCCGCTTGGTTTGGAAGCGGAAAAAGAAAAACAAGGTTCGTAAGAAAATATGTCTTTAACGGAGCAAGGAGGTTAGAAAATGGAAAAATTTAAAAGTTGGAATCCTTATACTTTTTCTTTGGGATTTATAATATTTGCTCTTCTTATATTGTATTTAATTGCTTTTCAAATTCATGTGGGAGAAATGGCAATAGTAACCACTTTTGGGAATCCCACAAGAGAAATAATGGAGCCGGGCTTATATTGGAAAGCTCCCACTCCAATTCAAAAAGTAGATAGATTCGATGCAAAAATACAGGTTTTGGAAAGCAAAATGGAAGAATCGTTTACGCGCGACGGGAAAAATATAATTCTTATAACTTCCACTTTCTGGAGAATTAATGACCCCTTGAAATTTTTCAGGTCTGTCGGATATAAGGATGAAGCTGAGAGAAAATTGGTATCAATCGTGAGAAATTACGAACAAGGCATAATAGGAACCTACAACCTTTTCGAGCTTATAAATACGGACGAGACAAAACTTAAATTGGACGAAATTCAGAATAAAATCCGCGAGTCTTGCTCCCAGGAAGCGGAGGAAATATACGGTATAGAAGTGCTTGAAGTAGTGTTGAAAAGAATGCAGTTTCCGCAAGAAGTTACGCGCGATGTATTTGAAAGAATGCAAAGAGAAAGGGAAAGGATTGCGGAAACATATTTGGCTGAAGGCGAGGGTATGGCAAGCGATATAAAGGCAAAAGCGGATGCCGAAAAAGAAAAGATACTTGCCCAAGCCAAGGCTGAAGCCAAAAGAATTAAGGGGGAAGGAGATGCGGAGGCCGCCCAATACTACAAAGTTTTTTCGGAAAACGAAGAACTTGCGATATTTTTAAGAAAGTTGGAATCATTAGAAATGACTTTGGCGAAAAACGCGACAGTAATTTTGGACTATCGCACTACGCCGTACGATTTGTTTTTGGGAAAAGATTTTGAAGGGGATAAAGAGAACAATAAGTAATTAAAGAAAGTAAAATCAATGGAAAACAAAGAAAAGCAACAGCCTGCTTTCGAATATCTTGCCAGAGCTTTACGTTTGAGTTTCAACGCTCTGAAAATAATCGTAGGCGGTCTTGTGCTTTATTACATCGCTTTCTCGGGATTATTCGCCGTAAAACAGGATGAAGTAGCTGTAATACTTAGATGGGGAAGAATTGTCGGAGTTGGAGAGGGGCGTGTTTTACAGCCGGGTTTCCACTGGTCTTTTCCGGAACCGATAGACAAAATAATTCGTGTTCCCGTAAGAAGAGTGAAATCATTGAAAATAGAAGAATTTTGGAGTGCCGACTTGGACAATCCCCAAATGTCTCCTCCCGAATTTTTGATACCTTATCTGCATGGTTATTGCATTAGCGGAGACAACAATTTAATACATATGCGCCTGCAAGTTTCCTATAATATAACAGAGCCGATTTCTTATATCACGAAAGTAAAAAACGAGGAAGAGCTAATTAGGTCTGTTGTTTCCAACGCGGTAATAGAGGCAATAGGCAATTCTACTGTTGAAGAGGCCTTACGTACGCAGCTGGAAAGAATCAGCCGCCTGGTACGTTACAAAGCCCAAGAGGCATTGGACTCATTGGATTCCGGAATAACCATAAGCGCTATTTATATAGAACGCTCTATCCCGCCGCTTCAAGTAGTCGAAGCTTTTAACAAAGTTATTAGAGCCGAACAAATAAAAAGCACGCGAATAAACGAAGGCAAAACTTATGCCAACAGAGTCATAAATACTGCCAGGGGAGAAGCTTCCGTAATATTATCAGAAGCGCAAACGTACAAAAACACAATTATCAATGAAACGCTCGCGGATGCCACTTATATTCAGGAACTAACGCAGGAATTCCCTGCCCGCCAAGATTTGGCAGGTGGGAAGAAAGGCAGTAAAGAATTGGAAACTTATCTTTCTTACTTTTACCAGGAAAAAATGGAAGAATTGCTTGTCTCTTTAGAAGACAAATTCATTTTGCAGACACCTGCAAAAGAAAAAGAAAACGAGTTGAGAATATTGCTTGGTAAAGAAACAAAATGGGAGGGAGCCAGATAATGCAGGCAGAACTTTACCACCCGATTCACATACATGAAGAAGAACATCATTTGGTCCGCGGACTTTTGATTACACTTACAGGCGGAATTTTGATTTTTAATGCTTTTCTCGCCACGCATCTTTTCCCGGCGTCACCTTCGATAAGTGAAATCAGCGCTTTGGCTGGGGCATTGTTGCTCGGTCTTCCGATGATAATAAAGTCTTTTAAAGGGTTTTTCACAGGAGGGCTTAAACTTACTGAACTTGCAAGCATAGCTGTTCTTGCTTGTATAGCGCTCGGAGATTATCTCACTGCCGGTGTGGTTGCTTTCATACTTGTTTTGGGAGAACTTTTAGAACACAGAACGGCTCTCGGCGCGCAAGAATCAATCGAATCTCTTTTGAAACTTACTCCTCCTATTGCGCATCTTGTAAGAAACAAGCCTGCCCGCCAAGGATTGGCAGGCGGGGAAGAGGAAGACGTCTTGGTAAAAGAACTGAAATCCAAAGATATAATACGAATCAAGCCCGGAGAGAATATTCCTGCAGACGCTGTCATTGTGCAGGGAGACACGTCTGTTAATGAAGCGTCTATAACGGGGGAACCTTTCCCGGTTGACAAGAAAAAAGGCGACCGCGTGTTTGAAGGAACAAATAACATAACAGGCGTAATATTGGCGGAAGTTGAAAAGATAGGGGAAGACACAACGCTTGGTAAAGTAAAACAATTAATATTGGAAGCAGAAAGAACGCGCATCCCTATTATGTCCTTGATAGAAAAACATATTTATTGGTACATTCCCGTTATATTGATGACTGCCGCGTTAATCCTTTTCTTTACAAAAGACGCTTCAAGGTCTATTTCTTCTATTATTGTGGGTGTCCCGTGCGCGCTGCTTTTGGCAACTCCCACAGCAATTATAGCCGTACTTTCCGTGGCCGCGCGAAAGGGCGTAATGATAAAAGAAGTCCGAAAAATCGAGACAACCGCAGAAATAGATGCTGTTGTCTTCGATAAAACAGGAACTTTAACAACCGGGGAATTAAGAGTCACATCAATTAATCCCGTGCAGGAAATATCGCCTGACAAATTAATTTACTATGTCGCTACATTGGAAAAACATTCACTGCATCCCGTTGCAAGAGCAGTAAGAGAACTTGCCGTAAAAGCCAATATAAAACTGACCGAACCCGAAGAATTCAAAGAGACCGGCGGAAAAGGCGTAAAAGGAAAGGTGGACGGGAAACAAATTTTTGTAGGCAGAGAATCATATTTAAAGGAGAACAATATAGAGATATCCGACCAAAAGAGAGAATCAGGGAGCATATTGCATATAGCGATGGAAGGGAAATATTACGGATGGATTCAGGTGGCAGACCAGACCCGCCTCGAAGCAAAAGAAACAACCGAACGATTAAAAAAAATCGGAATAAAAAAACTTGTAATGCTTACAGGCGATAAAAAAGAAGTTGCCGAAAGAATAGCCAAAGAATCCGGGTTCGAAGAAGTAGTTGCTGAATGCTTGCCTGAAACGAAACTGGAAATAGTCGAGAGTCTGCAAAGGAAAGGACATCATGTGGTGGTAATAGGAGACGGAATCAACGATGCGCCTGCGCTTGCTGCCGGGGACATAGGCATAGCAATGGGCGCCATGGGAAGCGATGTGGCGATAAACAGCGCGTCAATTGCCTTGATGTCCAACGATTTAAGAAGAGTTCCTTTCTTTATTTCTTTATCGCGTCTTGCTAATCGCATTATTTATCAGAATATAGCGTTAGGGGGTACGTTTGTTCTTGTTGGACTGACTCTTGCTGGAATGGGAATAGTCAATCCGATTATAGCGGCCATTTATCACGAGATAGGGTCGCTTGCAGTTATTTTAAATAGCGCCAGAATAGTAAAATTCGAATAGGATTAAATTAATTTCAAAAATTTTAATTTAAACCCTGAATCGACCTGCCTCGCGTCAAGGCGGGGATTTCTCTCCCGCCCCGGCGATATCGGGGGTTCAGGGTAGGAGTCTCAATATGGAAGAATTGGTTAAATTGCAAAGCGTAACAAAAACTTTCAAAGATTTTTGGGGGAAACCCAAGGCAGTAGCTATCAAAAACTTGTCATTTTCCGTGGAAAAGGGAGAAATATTGGGACTTCTCGGGCCCAACGGCAGCGGAAAATCAACTACGCTTAAACTTATCCTGGGCCTTCTTTATCCTACACGCGGCAGAATATCAGTTTTTGGCAGACCGCCGGGAGACAATACCGCCAAACAATTTATAGGGTACCTCCCTGAAGAAGATTATTTATATTCTTATTTAAACGGACGCGAGACATTGGATTTCTACGGAAAAATATTCAATCTCTCCTTAAAAATGAGAAGGGAAAGAATAAGTTTCCTCATTGACTTATTGGGAATAAGAGCATATCAAAGACGCAGCGTCGGAGAGTATTCAAAAGGAATGGCAAGAAGAATAGGGCTTGCGCAGGCGCTAATAAACGATCCCGACTTATTGATTCTTGACGAACCCACTAACGGAATGGATCCTTTAGGGATAAAAGAAATGAAAGACCTTTTTTTAGAACTTAAGTCAAAAGGAAAGACAATGATTATTTCAACTCATCTTTTAGCAGACATAGAGAGTATATGCGACCGCATTGGTATTCTTTATCAAGGAGAATTTATTGCGATTGACAAGGTGGATAAGTTATTGGCTCCTTATCGCAACGAAACTCATTGTTTGGAAAAGTTTTTCTTGGATAAAGTCTATGCAGAAAGAGAAGAAAGGGAAAAGAAAAGAGTGGCGGAAACTTTGAAGGAAAAAGAAAAATTTTCACCAAAAAAGCCGGATGGAGTGGATAAAGAACTTCTCCAAAATTTAGTAGATAAAGAATAAATTTACTAAATAGAAAGAGTTGATAGTCGTAAAATAAATTCCCTGCGATTTTATATAAAAACATATAATCATGAATAATAGAATTTTAGCCGTAGCAAAAAATACATTCAAAGATTATTTTTTTAATGCTACTTCCGTGTTTTTAGTAATAATGTTTTTACTGATACCTTTTTTATGTTCCAACCTGCTGGGAGACGGAACAGCCGAAGGTAAATTTAGGGTATTTGTCACCTATTCATTTCTTATCAGTTCTATTATATTTACCGTTGCTAATATTTCTTTTTCTTGTTCTTCCATTAGCAGCGAATGGAAGAACAAAACTTTGCTTACGCTGGATGTTAAGCCCATTAAAAGATGGGAAATTATCTTCGGCAAATGGCTGGGGATGCTGTTTATAAATTTAGTTTTTATTGCATTTTTTATTTTATCCATGTCCTTTTCTTCCTTACTCGTTTCTTATAAGTTAAGAGAAAATTTTTCGGAACATATAAACATATTTAAAACCAAAAGCGAACTATTCCCGGTATTAACGTCGGAAAGTAGCGGAGAAAACAGGTCATCTGAATCTCAACCTCGCGATTTTAGATTTTTTCTGTTTAAAAAAGCCGAAGACAGAAAAGAAAATTATGTTGCAAAAGCCGCAGGGCGATTGGATTGGTCTTTCAAAGGGATTAAACTCCCTTCTAAGACAACGGTACCCGCTAATTCCGGCCAAGAAGCATCCGAAGATATTTATTTGTCCTATCGTTTTCAAACTGCAGGGTCAAAAGAACAAATTGTTTCGGGATATTGGCTTGTAGGCAATTCTTCTTTATCCGGCCCTTTTGAATTGGGAACGAATCTTCTCGCAGATAAAATTCATCGTTTGCCTATACCTCCGCAAGCAGTAAGCGCAGATGGCCAAGTTGATATCGCGTATTTAAATATAGACTCTTCCAATATTAGCGTTTTATTCCCCTCTTCGGATTTTAAACTTCTTTATTCTCATGGCAACTATTGGGTAAATTTATTAAAAGGGGCTGCGAATATTTTAATTCTCGTGACTTTTATTTTTTCGATAGGGTTATGTTTTTCTTGTTTAGTCTCGCATTTGACCGCAATTCTCGCAACATCTATTTTAATGTCTATAGCATATATGCATGAGTTTATTGAGATAGTGGCTGAGGCTTTTTTTAGAGAAATGCAGGTCCAGCAGCAAATTCAGTTCATGCATAGGATGTCTTATCATATGTTAAGATTTTTCTCTTTCATTTTCCCGCCATTAAATGAAGCGTTACCCCATTCTTATATAGGCAGTTCTCTTTTAATACCATCCGACTATTTGTTTGCTCTATTTATGCGAATAATAGTTTTGGGGGCACTACCGGCCCTGATTGTAGCTATGGTATATCTTTCTTATAGAGAATTAGGAATTCCCAATGAATAGAAGAAATAAAAGTATTCTTATATTTATAGTTGCTATCTTATTTTTTTATTCGTGCAACTATCCGCTTTTTCACGTCAGAGAGAGATTGCGCTCTATTTTGCCCGAAGAAGCTACCTTAAAAAAACTCCCTCCAGAACTTGTCTTTACCACAGTGCTTTTGGGGGGGGTCAGGGGAGCTCTTGTGAATATTTTATGGTTAAGAGCGCAAAAATTACAGGATGACGGAAAATATTTCGAACTTGTGCAGCTTGCAGATTGGATAGGACTCCTGCAGCCTGACCTGCCCTCGGTTTGGAAATTTAATGCGTGGAATCTTTCTTATAATATTTCCGTAGAATTTCCGACAGGAGAAGAAAGATGGAACTGGATATATCAGGGAATTAAACTTTTAAGAGATAAAGGATTGAAATATACTCCTGATTCATCGGAGATTTACAAAGAACTCGCATGGATACAATTCCATAAAATTACTGAAACTTTAGATGAATTTCACGGCTACTATAAGCGAATGTGGGCTAAAATAATAGAAGATGTTTTTGGAGATATCACTTTGCAGGAAATGGTTTCTAATTCTTCCTATGAGGAACTGCTTAAAGACAAAAATGTGGAAGCAATAATTTCTTCTTTCAAAGATAAGCAAATAAATATTGTTAAAGATTGGAGAGAAATATCCAAAAATAACTTTTCCGGTTTACCGGAAGAATTTAAAAAGACCGTTGAAACACCTTCCTTCAGAAAATTGGAGGCATACTTGAGGGGAAAGACACTTCGGGAAGAATTCAAAATGGATCCCGAGTTTATGCTGGAATTAGAAGAAAAATATTTGTCTTTAAACTGGAAATCTTCGGCGGCGCATTCTCTGTACTGGATAGAAGAGGGCAAAAGAAAAACCGACGACATGAAAGATTTAGATTATTACAGAATGGTCTATTTTTCTCTAAACCATTTGTGGAAATGGGGAAATGTAAACATCAAAAAGATAGGCAGCGAAGAAGTATTGCTCCTTTCTCCTAATTTTACCGTTGTCCCGATATTAAATGATTATTATGAGAATTCCATTAAGGAATTGGAAAAAATAGGGCAGCCGACAACGGGAATAAAAAGTTCACATCTTTATTTTATAAGCGATGTGGTGGTTATGGCTTATACGATGAATGACCTCTCCGTTGCGCAGAAATATTTTGTTTATTTGAGGGATAAATACCCCGGAGAAGTAAATAATCTTTCTTTCCCGGAGTATGTTTCTTCCAAATTTACGGAAAATTTGGATTTTAACGAAGCATCTATACCTCAAATAACAGGTGTTTTGTACGGTATTATGTTCCAGAGTTATATGGCTCTTGCCGCAGGGGAAGATGAACGTTACGCAGGGCTGCAGTCTTTAGTGAAATCAGTTTATAAGAGAACTTCAAATCAGGTTTCTCGTTTTAAGATTCTTTTCCCTTCCTTCAATGACCTGCAAAAATCCGGTTTAGAATCTTCTCTTTTGCTCATGCCCGAATCGCTTGCTTTGTCATTACGCAATCGTTTAGGGATACGAGAAGAAAAGCCTCAAGAAAAAACCCCATAAGAATTTTTAAAATAATTCTTATGGGGTAAACAAGTCCAAGCAAATCAACAATTATATAATTTGTGTTAATTCTTTATACGAACTCTTAAGATTGGTGTAAAGGTTTCTGTAAAGCACGTAGAAATTTCTATAAACGGCAGAGTTCTTTTTATTCGGTTCTTGAACCGCTCCGAGTTCAACGACTTTACAGGCATCTGCCACGTCTTTATACGTTCCCACTCCGATGCCGGCTAACAGCAGCGCCCCGTAAGGTGCGCCTTCTTCCACTTTAAGAGTTCTGATAGGAGATTCAAATATATCCGCAAGCATACCTCTCCAGAACGGGCTCTTTGCGCCTCCTCCTACAAAACGAACTTCTTCTATTTTGATATTCAACTCCTTCATAAGTTCCAAAGAATCCTTAAGCGCAAATCCTACCCCTTCCATAACCGCTCTTACAAAATGGAACTTATTATGTTTCAAACTCAATCCGAAGAATACCCCCTTTGCATCGGGGTCCTGATGCGGTGTTCTTTCTCCCGTCAAGTATGGAAGGAAAACTAATCCTTCACTTCCGATTGGAATTTCTGCGGCTTTTTCATCTATCAAACGATAGAAACTTGTCCCCTGTCTTTTTGCGTCTTCTTTTTCCTTGTCGCAAAGGCTATCACATACCCATTTGAAACTTCCGCCTGCCGAAAGCACGACCCCCATTAAATGCCATTTACCCTTAGCGGAATGGCAGAAGGAATGCAGTTTTCCCTCGGGTGCTATCTTGGCAGTATCCGTTGACGCAAATATTACGCCCGATGTCCCTAAAGTGGCGGACATGACTCCCTCTTCATATATGCCGCAACTTATAGCGCTTGCCGCCTGGTCGCCGGCTCCCGCAACTACGGGAGTGCCGACTTTTAACCCCGTAAATTTTGCCGCTTCCGCATTTATCTTGCCCGTTATCTCGGAAGATTCGTAAACTTTCGGGAAGAAATTTTTATCAAGCCCTAATTTTTTCAAAACCTCATCAGACCACTTTCTTCCCTTTACGTCGAATACCGAAGTTCCCGATGCATCAGAAACATCCGAGGCAAACTCGCCCGTCAATTTAAACCTTATATAATCTTTGGGAAGAAGAATTTTCTTTATTTTTTTATAGTTTGCGGGTTCGGTTTCCTTTAACCATAATATTTTAGGCAGAGTAAAACCGGTTAGGACGGGATTGCAGGTCAGTTGAATAAATTTCTCCCTGCCGAATAATTTATGGACCTCATCAACCTGTTTGGCGGTCCTGTTATCGCACCAAAGTATAGAGGGTCTTATAACTTCTGATTTTTCGTCAAGAAATACGGAACTATGCATTTGCCCGGTAAGACCGATACCGTCAATTTCTTCGCCTTTTATACTTTTCTTTTCAAGCGCTCCTTTTATAGCAGCAGAAGCGGCTTCCCACCACTGGCTCGGGTTTTGCTCAGCCCACCCGGGCCGCGGCGAAAGCAGCGGATATTCGTGAAAATCCGAACTTACTATTTTCCCGTCTTTGTCTGCAATTATGCACTTTGTTCCGGTTGTAGCAACATCAATTCCCATCAAATAAGCCATAATTTATCCTCCTATATTTATTGAGTAGAGAGTAGAAAGTAGAGAGTAGAGAGATAAGAAAAACAAAAAATCTCTATTTTCAACTCTTGTTGATTTACGAGCAGTAAATATACACGAGTCAGCGCAGTTTTTCAAATTTTTCTACCACGTCATTCTCACTCTATAACTTATTTTTTCTTCTTTGTCCTTCGGGACTTTGACGGTGTATTGAAGGGTTATGAACGTTAATTCCCTTTTTGCGCGGGATTCATTACCCTGCCCATAAATAAAATACTTTCCGATTTATTATCGCGAATAAGGAATAAAAACGGATGGTCTGCTTTAAAAATTGGGATTTGAGGTCTAATTGATGTTGCTCTTATCGCCACCGCTGTTGCCGCCGCGGCTTCTGTCCCTTCTTCGTTTACATCGACAAATGCCTTATGAATTACCTCTGAAATAAAAAGGTCTCTTTTGCCGTTCATGCCTGAAAAATTAGCCTTCCCCGAGAAAGCGTTATTCATCCCCATTGATTGTAAAACATCGGCTAAACTGAATTTGCTCGTCATTTTGAATTTAGGGGTAGAAACTATAACTTCGCGTTTGCGAAATGCCTCATCCCAATTTGAGAGCGTCTCAACAGTAAGAGATTTCTCTAACTCGCCCAAACCATTAATATCCTTCGGAAGCAGAATGAACATAGACAGTTCATTATCAATATATGGCAGTTCAAGTCCCTGGAAATTTTCGGTTTCCATGTAGTTAAATTCTGCCTTTTGATTCATCATAGGAACATTAATCTTTTCGCCGTTTAGTAAAGTGAAAGGACTTTCTTTAGTTTTCTTCTCGTCAAACTGTGTAGCCCAGTTGCCCTTAAAGTAAATGGCATTTGTTAAAACGAGCCGGGTTAATCTGTTGAGAACTCCCGGACTAATCAGATCTTTAATCTTGCCGTTTGTTTTATCTTCCACCCATTTATTAATAGTTTGGCGAACCGATTCAGCATCTTTTGCAAAATCTACTTCGTTAAATCCGCCTTCATAATTGATTTTTACAATATCCAAAAACTCTTTTAAGAATCCATAACCTTTTTGTCCCCAAAGCGCGTTGGAAACAGTTAATTCGTATGTTCCCTTCCCACCTCTTTCATTTAAACCGTGCTGAAGCTGAAAAAATGCGGGGTGGATACTTTCTTGGGGCAGACCAAAACACAGGGCTTTAGCCATTTGTCTTTCCGTCTCGCCCCGCGCGCCGGCATAAACCATAGCAAGCGCCGTAGAAATGCTGTATGGAGAGAAAAATAAATTTCCGGGTTTCTTCCGCAATTTCGCATAAAGGTCGAGAGCAAACTGATTATTACTGTCTTCTATTGCGATTGGTGCCATTGCGGTCGGCTTAACTATCGAGGTTGTATTGACTGTCTCGGCTTGTTCGCCTTTTTTTGTAGAACAACCGGCTATAAGCATTATTACAGACAACAAGACTAAAAAATGTTTATTTATTCTCATACTCTTCTCCTATCAGGATTGATTATACACATTCTAATCTGAATTTAAAATGCGGTTATTGTGCTTTTCGTTTGCTGGTTATTCCCTTCTGCTATATAATCACTCATAAACAGTAGAAAGCCCCGAACCAGAACAAGTACGGTTCGGGGTAAATAGACCCGCCTTCGCTAAAGCTACGGCGGACAGGCAAGTAGAGAGTAGAGAGTAGAGAGTAGAGAGAGATAAACCTATAAACATTTGTTATATTTGTTGAATCATATTTGAAAAATGAAAAGAATAGCGGTGTTGACTTCGGGCGGGGATGCTCCGGGCATGAATCCCGCGATAAGAGCGGTTGTAAGGACAGCACTGGGTCTTGATATGGAGGTTTTCGGCATAAGGAGAGGATATCGGGGGCTTACCGAAAACGATATGTTCCAGATGAATTCGCGCAGCGTTAGCGGGATCATTGACGTAGGAGGAACAATTCTTAAAAGCATAAGGTTCCCGCAGTTTAAGGAAAAAACAACGAGGGAAAAAGCATATAAGAATTTAAGGGATAACGGAATAGAAGGCGTTGCAGTAATAGGCGGTGACGGTTCGGCGCGTGCTGCTTACACGTTTTCTTTGGAATTTAATTTCCCAGTAGTTTTGATTCCCGCTTCTATAGACAATGATTTATACGGGACGGATTATACGGTCGGGTTTGATACTGCAGTTAACACGGCAATCGACGCCATAGACAGAATAAGAGATACAGCCACAAGCCACGAGCGGACGTTTATCGTTGAGGTAATGGGCAGAGAAAATGGGAATCTTGCTCTCGAGGTTGGACTTGCCTGCGGAGCGGAAATAATATTAATCCCTGAGATGAAAATAGATTGGGAAAAAATAGTTGAAGAACTGGAAAACCAGAAAATACAGGGCAAGACGAGTTCGTTGATAGTTCTTGCCGAAGGCGCAGGCAAAGCGCACGAGGTTGCAAAACGCTTGCAGGAAAAACTGCCAGAAAAAGAAATCAGAGTGTCCGTTTTGGGATATATTCAAAGAGGCGGCAAACCGACATCTGCCACGAGAAATCTTGCCACAAAATTCGGAGTGGAAGCAGTCAGAATGTTGTATAAAGGCCAGTACGGATGTATGGTGGGCTTGAAAGACGGGAAAATAGTGCGCGTGCCTTTAAAAGAAGTTATCTCAAACAAAAAATCTCCTCCTTTGGAAAATCTTGAATTAGTCAAATTAATGGATATTTAATCGGAACGCAGAAATCCCCGTTTTTCAAGACGGGGATGAATGCGTGACGATTACCCCGCAGAGTATCCCGACGTAACGTCGGGATGGTTTACGTTGCAGGGGTTAATTAAATAAAGAAACCCCGTGCTTTAGCACGGGGAGATTCAATCGGAACGCAGTTTCGATTATCCCGCACCGTCCCGACGTAATGTCGGGACTGGTGCGTGGGTAAATTCTCTTATATTTGTTATAATAATGCCGATAAAAACATGAGTAAAAAAATAAAAGTAATCGTATCCGGCGCATCCGGAAAAATGGGTAGGGCTATTATCGGGCTTATCCCTTCATATGAAAATATTGTTCTTACCGGTGCCATAGAAAAAAAAGGGCACCCATTAATAGACCAGGATATAAGTGCGATATCTCATGCACTCAAAGGCGTAACAATTCTTGACGATTTAAGAGATGCAATAGGAAACGCGGATGTAATTATCGAATTCAGCAGTCCCGAAATAACGCTAAAACATTTGGAAATTGCCGCATCCTATCCCGACAGAGCTTTTATAATAGGCACAACGGGTTTTACCCAAGAACAGGAAGCAAAAATAAAAGAATATGCAAAAAAAATTGCATGCGTTAAAGCTCCTAATATGAGCACGGGCATGAACACTTTATTCAACACTATAGGCAAGATAGCAAAAGTTCTGGGAGAAGATTACGACGCAGAGATTGTGGAAACTCATCATAAAGCAAAAATAGATACTCCGTCGGGAACAGCCAAAAAATTGGGCGAAGTCATAGCCCAATCTTACGGCAAAAATTACGATGAAATAGTTAGTTTGGGCAGAAAATCCCAAGGCGCCAGAAAGAAAGGCGAGATAGGAATTCACACCGTAAGAGCAGGCAGTATAATAGGCGAGCACAGAATAATATTTGCAGGCGGGGGAGAACACATAGAAATAACCCATAGAGCGGAAAGCCGGGATGCATTCGCACACGGAGCATTAAAAGCAGCACAGTGGATAACGGGAAAAAAATCGGGACTCTACGGGATGAATGATGTGCTGGGAATATGAAACAAAATAGAAATACGGTAGAAATACAGTGGATATATGTAGAAATATATAGAAGCATTTAAATGGACAATTTATTTCAATATATTTCGATTGTATTTCAATTTATTTCTAAAGATGTTTTTATTTAATGATTATCCAATCTTTTCCTTATTCGTATTCTCCGATTGACGTATTTAGAAATTTCAAGGACTATCCATATTCATCGCTTCTCTTGAGCGGAATTAAAAATCCTAAATGGGGCAGATATTCGTTTATGACCGCTTTCCCATATATGGTTTTTAAATCAAAAGGAAAAGAAATTTCCATACTTATAAACGGTGAAGAAATAAAAAAGAAAGGCAATCCCTTTAACGTCCTGCGCGAAATCTATACCGGACAGTCCGGCAAGCAAAATCTTCCGTCTTCGCTTCCGTTTACGGGCGGAATGCTCGGCTATTTCGGCTACGATATGGGATTTACGCTTGAGAAAATTGCCTCAAAAGCAACAGACGACCTGCAACTGCTAGATTGCATCCTACCTTTTTACGACTGGGTTTTATATTGGGACCACAAAACAAAAGAAAGTTTTATACTTTGGATAAACACGCCTGAAGAGAAAAAAAATAAAATAAAAGAATTATTAAATAAAAGCATAAGCCATCCCGAAAAAACAATGTATTTCTATAATGATTATTCCGGCCTTCAGTCGAATTTCAAAAAAGAAGATTATTTCAATGCTATAGTAAAAGCCAAAGATTACATAAAAAAAGGCGATATTTTTCAGGTAAATCTGTCACAGCGTTTCTCATGTTCTTATAATGCTTCACCTTTTGAATTATTTGAAAAACTTGCATTCATAAACCCGGCTCCCTTTTCCGCTTTTTTAAACTTTCCGGAAGTTTCGGTAGTAAGTTCATCTCCCGAAAGATTTCTTTATCTAAACAGAAATAAAATCCATACCCGACCCATCAAAGGCACTCGTCCAAGAGGAACAAACAAAGAAAAAGATAAATTATTGTCAAAAGAATTGCTGAATTCAGCAAAAGACAGGGCAGAACTTATTATGATTGTTGACCTTGAGAGAAACGATTTGGGCAAGTTTTGCTATTACGGAAGTGTTAAAATTAGAGAGTTGATTACACTTGAAACTCACCCGACTGTATTTCACACAGTAAGCACTATTGAAGGCAAAATTATTGATACAATGACGCCTGTTGACTGTGTTAAATACTCATTCCCGGGCGGTTCAATAACAGGCACGCCAAAGGTGCGTTCTATGGAAATAATAGAGGAACTCGAACCCACCAGGAGAAATATATACACGGGAGCAATCGGCTATATTTCGTTTAACAGAAGGATGGACTTGAATATTGCCATCCGTACAATCATAATAAAAGATAAAACCGCGCACTTTCAGGTCGGCGGCGGCATAGTAGCGGACTCCGTTCCCGAACTTGAGTACGAAGAAACACTGCATAAAGGCAAAGCATTGGCACAGTCGCTTTTGGTAATAAAAAACGGTTATCGGTCTTCGGTTATCGGTTATCGTAATAAATACCAAACAGCGAAAACCGAGAAGTTAACAAAAAGATTAAAGCAGGAGGATAAATATGATTCCGCTGTCATAAATTTAAAGGAGGTGACGAAAATATTTAATAGACAGCCAAAAGAAACATTATCGGATGTAGAAAAATAAAAAAATAAAGAACGGTAACATAACGGGATCCGCCTTCGCTCTTTGAGCTTCGGCGGACAAAGGAGAATTAAGAATGCAAGGCAGTCGGTTGTATGTAGGCAATCTGGATTATTCGGTGAGTGGTGAACAATTGAAAGAATTGTTTTCAAAATACGGTGAAGTTGTAAAAGCCGACATTATCCAGGGAAAAGGGTTTGGGTTTGTTGAAATGGCTAATCCGGAATCAGCCGAAAAAGCAAAAACGGGATTAAACGAAACCGAATTTGAAGGGCGAAAATTAAGAATTGACGAAGCCCGCCCTCCTAAACCTAAAAGTTTTGGCGGCGGTTTCGGTTCATCAAGAGGCGGTTATCGCTCAGGTGGTCGGGGCGGCTATAGTCCATCAAGAGGTGGCTTCAATCAAAAAAGAGGTAGTCGAAGAAGAGATAATAGAAGAGAACGGGGAACGAGAGATAGAGGGTATTAATTAATAGTTAAAATAGGTTAACATAAGTTAATAAAAGTTAACACTGGTTACGAAAAACTTAAAAGCAACCCATATTAACCTCATGTTAACCATTGTTAACCGTTATTAACCATAGTAAACATGGAAGGCCTTGCTTACATAAACGGCGAATTTGTTGCGTTACGCGATGCCAAAATTTCAATATTGGACCACGGATTCAGATACGGAGAAGGGCTGTTTGAAACGATATGTTTAGAAAAAAGCAGGGCAATATTCCTGAAAGAGCATTTTGAAAGATTACAAAATTCCGCCGAAGCACTCGATTTAAAATTACCTCTTAATTTCAAGCAAATCACAGAAACCACTGAGAAATTAATTCAGGATTCGGGAATAGACAAAGGTGTTCTAAATATTTATCTAACCGAAACCAATTTTATAATCGTTGTTAAAGACGAAACCCGCTACAAAGAAAGCGATTATAAAAAAGGATATACAGCAATAATTTCCTCAGTAAGAATAGATTCATCGCTTTCCATAAACTCACACAAAACACTTTCATTTCTTCCGCATATCCTCGCCAAAAAAGAAGCAAAAGAAAAAGGCGCGGATGAGGCAATACTCCTAAATACTGATGGCTTCGTCCTTGAAGGCACAACAAGAAATATCTTTATGGTAAAAGGCAGTAAACTCATCACTCCGCCTGTTAAATCTGGGATACTACCCGGCATCACAAGAGCAAAGATTTTACAAATAGCGCCCACCGTAGGATTAAAAGTAGAAGAAAAACTCATAGAACCCGACTTCCTAAAATCCTGCGACGAAGTTTTTTTAACATCCTCTCTCATTGAGGTAATGCCGGTTGTGAAGCTCTACGATACTGCTAGGAATCGTAGAGCGAAACCTCCCGCACTATTTAAGATGCGGGACAAAAATCCAGAACCCATAGTGGTTCTGGGCCGCACCCAACGTGGTGCGTGGGTAAATATCAATAATGGAAAACCCGGGAAATATGCAGTAATATTGAGGGAGAGGTATAGGGAGTTGGTTTGCTATCCTGTCGTTTAGAAATAAAGCGGAGTGAGTAGATATCACTAAATGGAAGACAATAAACTAAAAGATATATTTGCTACAGCAATCAAAAAGAGAGATAAGCTAAAATTTAAATGTTTCGCAAAAGATTGTCCCAATATAGCTATAAACTCTCACTCTCAATCGCGTGCAAATGCGCTTAAAAAAATATCTACAAACAATCATCTTATTACACCTAGATTAGACTTTTTTCAAGCTCTCCAAGGTGATATTAATTCATGTTTTCCAGAAATTGGAATCAGAAAGGCATCTACTTTCCAAGGTTTCTGTAAAAAACACGACCAAGAATACTTCAAGACAGTTGATAATATCAGTCAAAGCACTATAACCAATAAACCTACATTAGCAAGATTAGCATTTAGAAGCTTTGCATATGAGGAAAGAACAAAAGAAAAAGTTCTCTTTTTTTATGATTATATGATTAAAAATGCATATAATTTAGTGGATGTGTCTTCCATGCAATATCGTGCTATGGGAATTAGAAATCATCTAAAAGTAACTAGACCCTATTACTTGAATAAGTTTATTAAGATGTTCAAATCACAGAATTACGAACAAATTCATGCAATAATTTTCGTTTTAGAGAAATTAATTCCAATATCTTCTTCTACCGCAATTGATGTCACGATGACCTCTTCAGATGATTTGATGAAAGGCTGTTTTTCAAAACCATTGGATGTAGTTTTCTTTAACTTGATACCACAATCAAATTCTAGTTTAGTTTCTTTTGTATATTTTCAAGACCAAAGCGAAAAAGTGCCAAAATTTATTTGCAATCTCAAAACGCTAGAAAATATTATCTTTAATTACTGCGAGGAAACATTGATGAGTATTGGTTTTTATAACTCTTTAAGTTCTGATCTTAAATATAAAATTATCATGGGTTTGCGTGGCTGGGATTCTTGGGAAAGAGAAGAGTTCCCATATTTGTTTAAGGTTAAACTCAAATCACCAATGTATATATAGGTGTATCATGACCGAATTCATTGATTACAAGGAGGTTTTAGCTACTTTTAACCCCGGCGATATAGCGGTAATAAAATCCATATTGGACGGGGAAGGCATAACTTATTTCTTTCAAGGCGAGAATTTTACTTCTTGGAGGCCGCTTATAGTTCCGGCGCGACTCATGGTAAAGGAAAATGAAGTTGAAAAGGCAAAAAAGATTTTGAAAGATTTCAAACTTTCTTTCAGCGCTTTAGGTTCCGACAAAAATTCAGAAGAAAAATAAAGTGGTATAATCCTCTATGGAAAACATGGACATTATAAAAGAACTGACTGAACTGGTAGCCAAATTAAAACAAGAAAAAATAGAATTTGCGCTTTGCGGAGGTTTGGCGATGGCTGTGTATGCTTTCCCGCGAGCTACGATGGATATTGATATTATAGTCGAGCAGGATTCTATTCCTAAAATAAAAAAAATAGTAGAGAAATTAGGATTTTCTTTTGATTCGGGTGTGATGGAATTTCAAAAAGGCGCAATAAAGATTCAGCGTCTGGTGAAAGTAAACCCTGAAGTCGAAGAAGAAATTATTTTAGACCTACTAATTGTAACTGACCAGATAAAAGATGTGTGGCAGACACGAAAAGATGTTTCTTGGGAAAAGGGAACTATACCCGTAGTATCTCCCGAAGGGCTAATACGATTGAAAACTATGCGTAATAATGGGCAGGATAAAGACGATATTCAGCATCTTAAAGGATTAAAAAATGAAAGTTGATATGAGCGCTGAAGCAGT